>Ga0129308_1000008_pt1 | contig 381126 bp, 350 predicted proteins | sample L827metagenome_FD_94440 | JGI IMG/M metagenome (GOLD analysis project Ga0129308, IMG submission 94440) | Ring-tailed lemur group fecal microbial communities from Wisconsin, USA - L827 metagenome | ecosystem: Host-associated > Mammals > Digestive system > Large intestine > Fecal | place: USA... | reverse complement strand
CTCCGAGCGCTGGAACAGCGAAGAACAGCTTACGGCATGGCGGGCAGCATGGGCAGATGTGTCCAACCGCTGTCTGGAACGCGCCGGGCACGAGGAACGCATTGACCACCGCAGCAACGCTGCCAGAGGTCTGGATGAGCAGCCCACCATCCATGAGGGGGTGACGGCACGGGCGCTGGAGCGGAAAGGAATCATCGCTGACCGCTGCGAGATCAACCGGCAGATCAAGGCGGACAATGCCCTGCTGCGGGAGCTGAAAGCTGCGGCCAGAAAGCTGGCACAAGCGGTAAAGAATACCCTCCCGGCCATTGCCGAGGCGATGGAAAATCTGCGAGCGAATATGATTGTTTTCCACTATCAGCTGCGGCATATCGGCCGGGGCAGGCAGCGCATGAAGGAATATATCCACGCTGTTCAGCCGAAGCTGGTGCGCTATACCGAGCTGGTTCAGGAGATTCGGGGTAAGGGCAAGGAACGCAAATCTTTGCTTGCTGAAAAGAAGGAGACGCCCTTCTATCTCATTCCAAAGCAGCACGAGCTGTCCCGCCGCATTGCGGAGCTGACCGAGGAATTGGAGGAGTTGAAATCCGAGAAAGATATGCTGCTGCACTCGCTGGAATGTACGGATGATGCCGGTATTACCGCTGTGAAAAAGGACATTTCCACGATGGAAGCGACACTCAAGAAGCTGTCTCAGCAGGAAGAAAAGTATACGGCTGAGCTGAACGATGCCTTGCAGCAATACGCCGAGCTAAAGTCGCAGTCGGCGGAATTTGATTCGGACAAATTACAGGACGCAAGGCTTGCCCTGCGCCCTGCAATGGAGCGTTCTGCGGTTGACTGTATGCAATCTGCCTACGGCGACAGATACCAGCCGCTTATGATGTACGACAGCAAACGGGATGTATCTGATATGCTTCATGAGGAAGCGGAGACACGCTCCATCCGTGAACGTCTGCGTCAGAAACAGCAACAACAGCCACAGCAGAAGCAAAACAAGAAGAAAAGTCGAGACACTTTGGAGCGATAAAAAATCAGCGGGAGTGCATTTTGAACGATGCACTCCCGCTTCTTGCTTTGCGAGAGAAAAGTGTGGAAAAGCTTGTATCTTGGTGGTATAATTATTTTGTTATTTGTATTCAACGGCGAGGAGGACTAACCATGAGATTGCGCAGAGATAAGTAACAGTTTCCGTAAAATTCGAATGGAGGTTACTTAATATGGAAATCAGAGAATACAAGACATATAACGAATCAGAAATTCTGCGCTTATACACGAGTGTTGGCTGGACGGCCTACACCGATCAGCCGGAGGCACTGCGTAAAGGCTTTGAAAGCTCTATGCTGACCCTTGCCGCTTATGAGGGTGATCAGCTTCTTGGCATCATTCGCACCGTGGGCGATGGTCATACCATCGTGTTTGTGCAAGACATATTGGTGTTTCCGGAGCATCAGCGAAAAGGGTTTGGCTCTGCGCTCTTACAAGCCATCCTGAGCCGATACAGCCATGTTCGTCAGATTGAGTTGGCAACGGATCGCACACCGAAAACCATTGCTTTTTACAAGTCGATGGGATTCTATGAATTGTCCGAAATCGGTTGCTGTGGATTTATGAAAGAATCGTGTGATATTTAAACAGTTGGAAGGGTATCCGTGCCGCAATCGGCATCTGAATACAAATTTGATTAAGAAAGGTGTGGTTTTTATGAAGATGAATCGTGTATGGAGGGTTCACGCTTCCTAACCCTCCGAATAAAGTTTTGGAGGAAACAAAATGAAAAAACAAATCACCATCCGTGAAGCCGTCACGGAAAACGACGTTGCTGCCTTCTGGGAGCAGCTTCACGCCTATCACAAGCGGGATATTTTCCCCGACTCCGACAAGGAAGATCTGGAATATTTCCTTGGTCAAGCGTATCGTGACCACATGATGAATATCTACGGCAGGCCGCAGAATCGCTGCTTCTTCCTGTTCTTCCATCGGGGCGGACAGGATATCGGCTTTGCTATGCCGGTGATCTTCACCACAGAGGACGGCAAGTGCTTTATCATGGAGTTCTGCGTCTACCCGGAGTTTCGGGGCAGCGGCACGGGAAAAGCGTGTGCAGGAACGCTTCTGTACTGGGCGAAAGAACACGGCGCGCGTTATGCGGAGCTGAATTATGGCGGCAATGAACGGCGGCGTCATTTCTGGGAATCGATGGGTTTTATCGAAAACGGTGCGGACGAATGGGGCGAACCGCTGATGCTCCTGCCCCCGGAAGAAAATTTTCCGATTACCGCAAAGCTTCTCGCCGACCCGGATGACTGGCAGCTAAAAAAACTGGAAAACGGCTTTCTCAAAGAGATCGGAGAAGCACCGTCAACGGAGGAAAAGCAGGAACAGCTGGCGCAGGCCATCCGGGATGGGAAGATCACGTTCTTTGTGGCAAGGCGGGGCTATCGGGCAGTAGGGATGTGCAGTATATCCCGATGCTTTTCCACCTTCGCCTGCACCGATGTTGGGATATTCGATGACTTTTACATTGAACCTGTGTTCCGCAAAAAAGGCGCTGCCCGGCTACTGGCACAAGCAGCGCAAGAATGGAGCAAAGAAAACGCCCTTGCCAGCCTGACCGTCACCTGCGCTCCCTGCGATGAGGGAATGTATCAAGCGCTCGGCTTTGATACCCATTTGGGCAATACATTTGCATATCTGCGCTGAATTACAGCAGGGCTGCCGCACGAGCAAAGTGCGGCAGCCCCATTGCATTTTCTGATGTGCTTTCGCAGAAAACCACCTTGACAAATCTCGTCCCAAAAGGCGATTTTAAGTAAATACGCAAAGGAAAACGGCTTCAAAAATCTCTCGTTCTTTGTGGACGACGGGTATTCGGGTACGAACTTCAATCGTCCGAGTTGGAGCGAACTCATTGAGAAGATAGAAAATGGAGAAATAGCGACGCTGATAGTCAAGGATATGTCCCGTCTGGGGCGTGATTATCTGAAAGTCGGCTTTTATACGGAAGTCCTGTTTGTGGAGAAAGGCGTGCGGTTTATTGCTATCAATAACGGCATAGACAGCGCAAATCAACAGGACAGCGATTTTACTCCGTTTCTCAATATCATCAATGAGTGGTATGCGAAAGACACGAGCAAGAAAATCCGCGCTGTGATGAAGTCCAAAGGCGAAGCGGGCGAACATCTTTGCACAAACCCTCCCTATGGCTACATGAAAGACGCTGATGATAAAAAGCATTGGATTGTGGACGAAGAAGCCGCCGAGGTAGTCAAAAGGATTTTCGCACTCTGCTTAGAGGGTTACGGTCCGACACAAATTGCCCGTATTTTAAAAGAGGAACAGGTCATAACACCGACAATCCATTTTCAGCAGACAGGAAGAACGACAAGGAACGCGCCGCCGGACAATCCCTACAACTGGACAGGCGATACCATAGCTGATATTTTGGAGCGTCCAGAGTATCAAGGTCATACGGTAAACTTCAAAACCTATAAGCAGTCCTACAAGAGCAAAAAGACCTGTTACAATCCAGAGGAAAAATGGCTTGTGTTTGAGAATACCCATGAAGCGATTATTGATGCTGACACATGGGAACGGGTACAAGAATTGCGGAAGAACAAACGCCGCCCAACAAGGACAGGAAAAACAAATATGTTCTCCGGCATTGTCCGCTGTGCTGACTGTGGAGAAAAGCTGTATTACTGCACAAGCAAGAATTTTGAAGCAAGGCAAGACCATTTTGTGTGTTCCACTTCCAGACTGAAAGGGAAAGAAGTCTGCCCGACGCACTTTATCCGCGCTGTGGTACTGGAACAGGGTGTGCTTGCACATCTGCGGTTTGTGATTTCCTGTGTAGCCAACCATGAGGAACAATTTAGGAAAGCTATGGGGGCGAAGCAGAAAGCCGAAGCAAGGAAAGAACTTGCGGCAAAGCGGCGGCAGGCGACACAAGCGGAACGGCGCATTGAAGAACTTGACCGTTTATTCAAACGTATTTACGAAGATAACGCCAACAGAAAATTATCTGACAGCAGATTTCAAATGCTTTCTAACGATTACGAACAGGAGCAGGAAGAACTGCGGGAAAAGCTGTTGCAACTGAATGAAGAAATTATACAGCAAGAAGAACAGGCAGAAAACATTGACAGGTTTATCGGCAAGGTGCGGAAGTATCTTGATTTGGACGAGCTAACGCCTACCGTGTTAAACGATATGGTAAAGGCGGTATATGTTCATGCGCCGGATAAGTCAAAAGGATATAGGGAACAGCAGATTGATATTTCCTATGACCTTGTGGGAATACTCCCCGCCGCCATGCTGAACGAATTGCAAAACGGAGAAACGGCATAGCCGAAGCTACGCCGTTTCCCGAAAACATTCTTATGCTGTTTTATGAGTGCCGCCCATAAGGGTAGCTTCTTTTTTAAGTAAAGCGGAGCCGAAAAGCCCTTCCTGCTGATTCATGAACTTTTCGGCCATAAGCTGCATCCTTGCCGCGATGCAAAAGCGCTTACTCTTCCGGCCGGATCTCAGCTTCCGCGTATATACTTTTTGTTGATTTGCACCTTTCCGTTCACCAGGCGCAAAAAGCCTTCGCTCTTCAGCTCGCCGATGAAGCGGCTGACCGTAACACGGTTTATTCCAATCACCGCTGCAATATCATGATGCGTCCAGGATATTGCAAGGTTGTACCAATGATCATCCTCAACGCTGTTGGGATTCACGCAGGAAAGCAGGAGCTGCTTAAGCCTGTCGCTGGTCGAATCAAATGTGACGCTTTCAATTTCGTGCCGCAAAATAGTGCATTTCTCCACGGTGCTGCAAAGCACGGCCTGCACAAAATCCAAATCCTTCAGTAATTCAAGAAAGTTTGGATAATCCATCAGATAAAGCGTCGTTTCCTTTTCCGCGATGGCATATCGTGTTGCAAGCTCAACGGTATGCGTATCATTATAAAAAATGCCTTCGCTGAAAAACCACCCCCGCCCTAACCGGTACATTACTTTTTCGCGCCCGTTTGCGCCGAACATATAATGTGAAGTTACTCCTTCTGCTACATATGCGACATAATGGATCGGATCGCCCGGCGAAAGATATATTTCGTTCGGCTTCAGCTTGCGCACAATAGAATGCTTTCGAATCAAGTCCCGAAGCCGCCCATCATTGCATCTGGCCGGGCCAATCCACAAATGTTCGTCCGTACGTATGGGGATCAACTCCTTTGCTATCGTTTTTCACAGGAACAAATCCATTAATGATATTTTAACATAGCATCATCCGCTTTTCAAAGGAGCCAGTGTTTTCGTGCCGAAAGTTACAAGCGGTATGGAATATATTCCCCTTCGCAGGGTGGCCCCGCACAGATAAAAGCGGTTTCCGCCGCAAAGTCAATGATCAACGACGCAACCGTCATGAAGTCCTTAAGCTCATACCCTGGCAGATTGCTGTTATGCGCGCAAATGGATTCCGGATAGTATTCATGGTCCTTCATGCATTCCATGATATACGGCACATCGATTTCGCCCTGACGTGCGCGCAGCAAGGTTTCCAGCCTCGTATCCCTGTTTTTGGGGCCGATGCGGGAATCGAGCTGCTGGTGCATTACGAAGTGGTTTGCGTGGGTCAAAACCCCGCCCGTCGGCGCCAGCATGTTCGCCCCTCCGGGATACGCCTCAATATCCACAGCAATTCCGTTGCATCCGGCGAGCATCATATTGTTTGAAACGCTGCGCTTTGCATGAACAAGCGTATCACGTGCCTGCTCAAACCGGGTGCAGGAAAGCACTTTCCTGCGCAGGAAGGTAACCGGAATTCCAACATCCCAATCATCGTAAACGGACTGGATCATGTTGTTGCACAGCCCGATGCCATGCGAATTAAAGCCTTCACGGAGCATCTGCCCCGCTTCTGTAAGACCCAAAATACGTGTTCCGTCCGCCTGCTCAATGTGCAAAATCACAATGTTGGGAATGACGGCCTGCTTGTAATCCCAGTTTTTCACCAAATAAGTAACGTGTTCACGTGTAGCTTCCGGCAAAACCGCAGCGGTTGTACATTCCGGTGTTTTGGGGAATTTTGTGATTTCATAACGGCAGTTGAGCACCATCAGCTCATCAAACGAAACGCCTGCGCCATCCGCGATCCCGCGTGCTTCTTCCAACACTTCCGGCATTGTTTCTTCAATTACAGGCACATAGGACATGGCATACTGTTTGATTTCATCCCAGCTTTTGTCCGTGGTTTTCGCAAAATACTCCCGATATACCAACACGCCTGCATGAATCTTGGCTTTTGCCTGCATGCCGTATTGTTGCCCGCATTCATACGGCGTATCGGCTTTTACATGAATAAATTGAAATGGTACCAATTGACGACCCCCTAAAAATCTAAAATTCACATGCTGCCCAGTTAAACCGGGCAGCATGTTGTTCATCCGTTTTGCCGCACTTTGATTACCCTTCGTACACGGCCACGTTCTCATAGCGGTAGGCCGTAATCGGGCTCAGGACGAAGCCCTGTACTCCAGTGCGTACTCCGACGAGGTTCTGGTATGCCCAAAGCGGGATATATGGGCGGTCTTGCGCCATGATCGCACTGATCTCAGCATATACGGCTGCGCGCGCGGCATCGTCCGTCAGGCTGCGGGCGGCAAGCAGTTTTTCCATAGCTGCCTCGCTGCTGTAATGCGACAGGTTGCTTGTGGATTCAGGGGAAATGTTGCTGTAAAGCACATAGTCTGCATCGCCCATAAGGTTATAATACATGGAGCTGCAGGCGGCAAAGTCTCCGCCCTTGACGATCGTATCGTCCATAACGGTGCCATCCATCGGTTCAACAGTAACCGTGATGCCGACTTCTTCCAGCATGGATTGGATGATCACGCAGGCCTCCTGGCGGATCTGATCGGAAGACTGCACCCAAATGCTCATTTCAAAGCCATCGGCATATCCAGCCTCCGAAAGCAGGGACTTTGCCTTCTCAACATCATACAGGTTCGCGGTGGGTGCAGCGTCATAGCCGAACACGCCAGGGCCGACAAGGCTGCTTACCGGGGTGGCATACCCATACATAACGGCAGAGCAAAGTGCATCCTTATCAATTGCGTATTCAATCGCCTGACGCACGCGGGCATCCTGAAGCGCGGCGGTGCCGCTGTTGCAGTTTATGGTCAGATAGAACACCTTAAAGGACGGCGCAGAAAGAACGGTAGCCTTTTCGCCCGAATTCAAACGCTCAACGTCGGATGCAAGCATGTCGTATGCAATGTCGATTTCATCGGTTTCAAGCAGCGTAGCGCGCTGGGAAGCCTCCGGCACAACGCGCATTTCAAGGTACTTGGAAGCAACGGTGCCGTTCCAATAGCTTTCGTTTGCTTCCATCTTTACATATTCGCCTTCCTTGCGCTCAACGAACTTGAACGGGCCGGTACCGACAGGGTTTTTAGCCATCGCCTCATCGTCCGCCTCAAGAAGGTGTTTGGGCATAATGCCCGCAAGCGGGTTGCACAGCGCGTTGAGCACCGGCGCATATGCACCGATGGTATTGACCACCACCGTGTATTCGTCAACCACATCCACGCTGTCCAGCCAGGAGAAGTTGTTCTTTACAATGGTGCTGTTTTTCGCGCGCGTCAGAGTATACTGCACATCCTCTGCGGTCAGTTCTTCCCCGTCGTGGAACAGCACACCCTCACGGAGCTTGAGCTGCAGGGAATCCTCGTCCACAAATTCCCATTCGCTTGCAAGGTGCGGAATGACCTTGTTCTCCGCATCCCATGTTACAAGCGTATCGAAAATGTTGCACGTTACGGCAAAGGACGCGGGGTTTTTGCCAACGTGGAAGTCGAGGGATGTAATGTCACTGGGCTGCGCCCAAACAACGGATTCTTTCTGTGCTCCGGACGGCTGCGCACTGTTGTCCGGCTGGCTCGGTTGCTCGTTGCTCTGACCGTTGTTCTGATCCTGCTGCGCAGGTGTGGGATCCGGTGTTTCATTCTGCTGGCACGCTGCAAAGCTGCATGCGAACAGAGCGACAGTCATCAGAAGTGCGAGTGCTTTTTTCATGTGGTTCCTCCGTTTGTTTTTATTCATGCGTTTTATTCACAGCGCCGGCCATATGGCAGGCGACAACGTGACCTGGTTCAACTTCGACCATTTCTGGGCTTGCTTCGTTACACTCCGGCTTTGCATAATTGCAGCGTTTCGCGAAACGGCACCCCGGGCCGACATTGATCGGGGACGTAAGTTCTCCCTTAAGCACCATTCTGCGCATCGGAATGTCCGGATCCGGAATTGGGATGGCCGAGAGCAACGCCTGCGTATAAGGATGGCACGGATTGTGGAACAGTTGATCCGGAGAGGCTTTTTCCACAAGCTGTCCCAGATACATCACGACGATCTGGTTGGACAGATGCTTCACAACGGAAAGGTTGTGTGTTATAAAAAGATACGTAAGCCCCATCTGCTGCTGAAGATCCTGCATCAGGTTGAGCACCTGCGCCTGAATGGAAACATCCAGTGCTGAAACGGGTTCATCACAAACGATAAACTTCGGATCCAGAGACAATGCTCTTGCAATTCCAATTCTCTGCCGTCGCCCGCCATCGAGTTCGTGCGGATAGGAGTTAACAAGCCGGGAAGCCAGGCCCACCACGTCCATCATCTCCGCCACTTTCTTCTGAATCTTTTCCTTCTCCTTGGCGCTGTAAACGCCCTGAATGATCAGCGGGGCGGCAATTGCCTGCGATACGGTCATGCGTGGGTTGAGCGACGCATAGGGATCCTGAAAGATGATCTGCATCTTGGAACGCAGGCTTTTCATCTCCTTTTTATCACATGCAAGGATATTCTTCCCTTCAAAAACCACTTCGCCGGCCGTCGGCTCATGCAGGCGCAGGATGCAACGCCCGAGAGTGGATTTTCCGCAGCCGCTTTCGCCCACTACGCCCAGCGTTTCGCGTTTGTTGATCCCAAATGTGACGTCATCCACTGCGCTGAGCGTCCCATGCGGGGTCTGGAAGTATTTTTTGAGATGATTGACGCGGAGCAATTCGTTTCCTTCCATATCCATTACCTCCCCTCTCCGTTCTGCTCATAGCGGAAGCAGCGTACCTGATGAATGTTCTCTTCTCCGCCCATGGCATAAAGCGAAGGATGCTCCCGGCTGCAGCGTTCCTCTGCATATTTGCAGCGCTCGCAGAATGCACAGCCCTCCGGAAGGGCCGTTGGATCCGGCATAAGGCCGTTAATTGGGATCAGGCGCGTTACCGTTTCGTTAATGTTGGGAATCGAGGAAAACAGCCCTTGCGTATACGGGTGCAGCTTTCGTCCGAAAATGTCATGTACCGTGCCCGTTTCAACAATCTCTCCGGCATAAATGACGGAAACATATTCGCAGTTCTGTGCGATTACGCCAAGATCGTGCGTAATCAGCAACATTGAAGTGTGGAATTTCTGGCGCAAATCGCGGATGGTTTCAAGCACTTGTGCCTGAATTGTCACATCGAGCGCTGTTGTCGGCTCGTCCGCAATCAGCACGCGGGGATTGCAAGCAAGCGCGATTGCAATGACCACCCTCTGCTTCATCCCGCCCGAGAACTGGTGCGGGTACTCCTCTGCACGCACATAGGGAATTCCTACAAGTTCCAGGATTTCCTTGGCCTTTTTTGCGGCATCCCTGCGGCTGAGCTTTTCGTGGTTCCGAATGGATTCCATGATTTGATCCCCAACTGTCATTACCGGATTCAAGCTCGTCATCGGATCCTGAAAAATCATGGAGATATGCTGCCCACGGATCCTGCGCATCTCCTGTTTGTTGAGCTGCAGCAGATCCTGTCCGTCATAAAGCACCTGTCCGCTCTTGATCTTCCCATAGGGCTTCGGCATAAGGCCCATGACCCCTTTTGCAAGGGTTGTCTTTCCGGCGCCGGTTTCCCCCACAAGCCCATGCGAAGCGCCTTCTTTCAGTGCAAGGTCAACGCCGTTGAGCGCCTTTACAACGCCTTCGCGCATCTCGTAATGGATCGAAAGATCCTTAATTTCTAAAACATTGTTTGCCATAGGTTGCTCCTTCACCTCTTCTGCTTGGGGTCAAGCGCATCCCGAAGCCCATCGCCCAACAGGTTGAGCGACAGGATGCAAATCACGATTGCAAGGCCCGGGAAAACGGAAATATGCCAGGCTTCGCGCATATAAACGCGCGCAGAGCTCAAGATCGATCCCCATTCCGGCGCCGGGGGCTGGATTCCCAAGCCCAGGAACGACATGCCCGCTACGTTCAGGATTGTTGTTGCAACACCGAGCGTTCCCTGCACGATGACCGGGGAAAGCGCATTGGGGATGATGTATTTCGCGATAATCAATGCATCCGAAGCGCCAACCGCCTTTGCCGCCTCCACGTATTCGCTGCCCTTTACGGCCATTACGGAAGACCGCACAATGCGCGCAAACTGTGGGATCTGCGAAGTTGCAAGCGCAATCAAAAGGTTCACAAGGCTTGAGCCCAGCGCCGCCACAATTGCCATTGCAAGCACGAGGCTTGGCACGGTCATCATCATGTCCATCACACGCATGATCACATTGTCCAATTTTCCGCCATAATACCCTGCAATGGCTCCAAACAGGCCGCCGATCAGCACGGCCGCAAGGATTGTGCATACGCCGGCAAAGAGCGAATACCGCGTTCCCCAAAGGATGCGGAAGAAAAGATCGCGGCCGTATTCATCGCAGCCCAGGATATGTGCGGCAGAAGGGCCATCCAGTTTTTCCAAAAGATTTTGTTTGGTGACAAGCTGTTTGTAAAGCGTTCCGCCGTCCGCCAGGTCGATCACAGTAGTCGCAATCGAGATGAGCAGCAGAAGCCCGATTACGATGAGTCCACAGATTGCAAGTCGGTTGCTTTTGAACTGAAGCCACGCTTCCTGCATGAGCGACCGTTGTTTGGTCGCCTGTTCCGCCGAACGAGGTTTAGCCATTTTTGGACGCCCTCCTTACCATAGATTTATATTGGGACTTAATCCGCGGATCGACAAATGCATAGATGATATCCACCAAAAGGTTGATTACCGTAACGATGATCGCAAGCATGACCACCGCTCCCAGCACGCAGGGCGTGTCTTTGTTGGAGATGGATTCCACAATATAGCGGCCGATGCCGGGCCATGCGAAGATCGTTTCCGTGGTAACCGCGCCTCCGAGCAAAGAGCCAAACTGCAACCCCAGCACGGTGATGATCGGGATCAACGCATTGCGCAGCATATGTTGGAAGATGACCGTTTTTTCAGAAACGCCCTTGGCGCGCGCCGTATCGACATAGTCCTGATTCATTACGTCCAGCATGGCGGAGCGGGTCATGCGCGTTACGAGCGCTGTTGAATTCATACCAAGGGTCAGCATGGGAAGCACGATTCCAAGCGCAAGGGAGCCTGATGCGGAATACGCCGCAGGAAGCCAGCCCAATTTTACTGCAAAAACAATTACGCCCATCAGGCCGAGCCAGAAATGCGGGGCGGATGCACCTACAAGCGTCAACACCATCGTGCAGTTATCAAAAACGGTGTATTGCCGACGGGCGGAAATGATTCCCGCAGGAATTCCAACGATGATTGCAAACAAAAGCGCAGCAAATGACAACAGGAAGGTATATGGCATGCGCTGCATGATCTGTTCCATAACGTCCAAGTCATTTTTATACGATGTTCCCAAATCACCCTGCACCAAGTTCCAAATAAACCGTCCGTATCTCAGCAGGAAAGGGTCGTTGAGCCCCATGCTTTCGCGCAGCTCTTCAATCTGTTCCGCCGTTGCATCCACGCCGAGCTTGGAAACCGCCGGGTCGCCGGGTGTCATGTCCATTACGGTAAACACGATGAACGTGGCTCCAAGCAAAACGGGAATCAGCATCAGAATCCGTTTTACAATGTACTTTAGCATCCTTCTTTCCTCATTCCTTCTTGTATTTCCATTGAAGCAGCTGTAGCTCTATTACACTGCACAGCCGGTCCATCTCCCCGATCAGCCGGTTGCGGCTCCGCAGAAAATCCGTTTTCAAAAACAGGTACGTTGTTTCATCTGCATTGTCTGGCGTAACGCCCATCGCAGCGCGCAATTTCTGGAAATTCGCCGGAACAGCCAGCTTGTCGTATTCATAAGGCGAAGTATAGGTATATTCCATCTGAATGAGCGCCCCCGCCGTTTTCTGAATGATAGCATCGGTATCGGTTCGCCCTTCCATGGCCGCCTCTAACGCTGCAATTTTTTCATCCAGTGCCCTGAGGTGCGGATAAACCGGCGCGAGGTCAAAATCCGGATGGAGTTCTCTTTCGATTTCCGTAAGGAACCTGCGCGTTTCAGCCAAATATGCCGACATGTCCACGGGAATCCTGTCGCTGTTTGCAATTTCGCAAATCATTTCAGCATTGATTTTCGCATCGCGCATCGCATGGTCAAAATCAACCTTGTCCAGCCCATCCTCGCGGCTGTGCCACCAATAGCCGCCGCCCACCGGCCAAATTTTCTGCATTTCGGGCGCGGCTTCATACTTCAGCATGATTGTGATCGGAACCTCCCGCCCAAGGAAACTCTGTTCGCCCAAGTGCGGCAGAGGGATATACGGTTCAGCCGCATACCCAGTATAGGTCTCAATGCGTTCTGCGGTAAAGCCCTTCCCTTCCATCTGCGTTGTGCGTGCACGGATGCGTTCCGCCCCTCGGCTGCCCGCGACATCAATGTTGATATGCGCAACGCAATGGTCACGCAGCTTTTCATAATATGTATCGGAAAACCAGGTAGAGCCGGCATATTGGCCAAACTCATGCCCCGCCCACCAACAAACGAGTATGCTGCGCTTAAGCATGTTCCGATTTTGGTGCAGCGCGCGCGCAAGTTCCAAAATAATAGCATCGCCCGCGCCGTTATCAGTCATGCCTTCACAATGGGAATCATAATGGCCATCCATCAAAACGAAGTTATCCTCCGCACCCTGAATAAATGCCACGGGAATTGAAGCGCGTTTCACACCGGTTTCAGCTTGGGCGGAAATGCTCACGCGAACCGGTCCTTTCTTCATCCGATCAATCATGTAATCGCCTGCGGACTTGGTGCAATCAATGCAGGGGAGCGTTGGAATGAGATGGCGGTTGTCCGGCGTCGGAGTTCCGTTATGGTTGGAAGCGCCAAAGTAATGCGGCACCTCCTCCGGAGAGTTATACATGCCGACAATGCCAAGCGCGCCGGCGGCGGCAGCTTCATAAGCAATATCGCTGCAATATTCTTTTGTAAGTACGATTTTATCCTTGAATTCGGCAAAGCGGCGGACATTCTGCTCCGGTGTATGCGTTTTGCTTTCGCCCATGTAGTCGTAGCACAATTCGCCCTGTATATCTTCAACATTGCGCGTGAACCCGCAAGGGACAACCTCAAATTCACGAATTTCCGGCGAGAGCATTTTCAGTTTTGCAGACACCGCAGAACTCATGTAGCCCGTGAATTCCAAACGTTCATTCGGGATCCCATATTCCTTGAGTTTGCTGATTAGATAAGCTGCGGCAGCCTCCGCATCCTTAGAGGCAGACGCCCGCTTCCACTTGCTGAAAGCTTGCGCTGTTTGAATAATATTTTCTTTCTGAATCGTTTCAAGTACCTGTTTGGTCAATTTCTGAACCAACCCGGAACATTCACCCATTGTAATGCGCTCCTTTAAAGCATCCTCCGCTGCGTTCGTGCTGCATCGTAAGAGGTATGCAGATATGCTTGTTGAGCCCATTATAGGCTTCCTATTTTCCCTGGGCAATCGCACCGGTTATACTGATTAAAATTAACAGTGTAGCCTTTGTTACATAAATACCAAAATTTAGAACAGCTAAAGCTCCAGTGAGCGCCGATCGGCGCTCACTGGAGCCCGCTGATGTTCATGTCATTTATGAATTTGCCCTCTGTAGGCGGAGAATTGCATCTCAAATCAGCCCATACAGCACCGCGCCGACCGCGCCCGCGCCGAAAATGATGAATGTTGGGTTCACGTTCCATTTGCGCAGCACAAAAAGCGCCGCTGCAAACAGGCACAACGAAATCGGTTCAAGCGCCGCAAGGGAGAATGCCATCAGCCCGCCATTCCAAAGTGCAAGCGCCAATATGGATGCGCCTGCGGCTCCGATAAGCCCCACCACCGCAGGGCGAAGGCCGGAAAGGATGCCCTGCATCAGTGTCAGGCTACGGTACTTGCGGTACAGCCAGGCAAGCAGGATTACGATTACGCAGGAGGGCAAAACACAGCCGAACGTCGCCACAAGAGCGCCTGCGATCCCACCTACCTGCGTGCCGACGAACGTGGCTGCATTGATGGCAATCGGGCCCGGCGTCATTTCCGCAATCGTCACAACATCCGTGAAAGCAGCCATCGTAAGCCATGCATGTTTTTCCACAATTTGTTCCCGGATGAGAGGCAGCGCCGCATAACCGCCGCCGATGCTGAACAGGCCGATTTGAAAGAAACTCCAGAACAGGTTAAAATAGATCATTCCCTCATATCCCCTTTCCGGCTTTATGGTTTTGAATCAGCATATCCACTATGCCGATGGCCGCGCATGCAAGGATGCAAATCACCACATTGACGTTGAGAAGCGCTGATGCAGCGAATGTACCGAGCATGATGCACACGGGCAGCACGCGTTTTTGCCGGAGCACACCCGTTGCCATCGTAATGACAACGCTTGCAATGACCGCTGCAACCCCCGCCTGCATCCCTTTGAGCACAAGGCTCACAATGCGGTTATCCCGAAACGCGGCATAGAACGCAGAAATGACGGAGATGATGACCAGCGGCGGCAGCACGGTGCCGAGCGCAGTCAAAAGCGCGCCGGGCACGCCTGCCATGCGGTAGCCGATGATGATGGACGCGTTTACCGCAAGCGGCCCAGGGGAGGACTGCGCAATCGCCACCATATCGAGCATTTCCTGCTCGTCAATCCAATGAAGCTCGTCTACAAACTTGCGTTTAAGCAACGGCACAATCACATACCCGCCCCCAAACGTGACTGCACTGAGCATAAACGTAGATGCAAACAGCGTCCAATATAGCGTTCGGCCATGTTGTTTCAAGCAAAATCCCTCCATCCTGCTGAGGCTTCAGTTCTTCTATCTTACCACAATGCTTCCCGGCTTACCATTCGCACAAATCTTATGGAATGCACTTGTGGCAAAAGCAGAGGTACGGTATCATTACCTCATAGTTACTCCGGAGGTAAGGCATGCTCGGTTTTTGGCTTTATATGTTGGCTGTCGATCTATTGATTCCCGCCACAATGATTGGGTTCGGTCTTCTGTTTTTAAAGCGCCCGCCAAAAAAGATCAACGCCATTTTTGGCTACCGCAGCATGCGTTCCATGCAAAACGAGGATACCTGGCGCTTCGCGCATCAGCATTGCGGAAAGGTTTGGTGTACGGCAGGTTTAATCATGGCTCCGCTTTCCGCTATCGCGGTGGCCTTCCTCTACGGCCTCTCCACCGACCGCATTGGGCTTTTCGGCGGCGGCCTTTGCCTGCTGCAATGCATCGCCCTGCTCCTTTCGATTTTCCCGACCGAACGTGCTTTGAAGCGGACATTTGACAACTCCGGAAAGCGCAGGGAATCCCCGTGCAACGAAAAATGAAGGCCTCCTCTCCCGCTTCACATTCAAAAGCCGCCCGGTTTAACTGCCGGGCGGCTCTTCATTTCTTGTTCTTGTTTTGTTTATTCCGCAAGCCTGCCATAAAGCTCCGTATAAAAACGCATCTTTTCCGCAAGTGCAGGGGTGCAGTCTCCCTGCTGCATGCGCCACTGCCAATTGCAGCCGAGCGTACTCGGTGTGTTCATGCGGCTTTCTGCGCCAAGGCCAAGATAATCCTGCATTTGTGCCACAAAAAGCAGGGCAACGGAGCTCATGCCGCCACGGATCATCCCCCAGTGGAAGCCTTCCCGCTCGTTCAAGCCAAGATATGCCGTAGCGCGCGCGACGTCTTCCGGCGCAGCGTCTTCCCGCCAGCCGAGCAGCGGCGCATTGTCGTGCGTCCCCGTGTAGCAGGCGCAGTTTTCCGGGTAGGTATGCGGGCGGTATTCCCCCGGTTCGCGCGAATCAAACGCAAACTCCAGCACCTTCATGCCCGGAAAGCCGGAGGCTTTGAGCAGGGCATGCACTTCCGGGCTCAGATAGCCAAGATCCTCCGCAATGATGGGAAGCGTTGGAAACCGTGCGCGCACAGCGTCAATGAAATCCATGCCCGGCCCTTTGACCCAATGGCCACGGGAGGCGGTTGTTTCCCCAAACGGAACGCTCCAATAGCTTTCCAACCCCCTGAAATGGTCAATGCGCAGCACGTCGTACAGGCGCGCTGCACCTGCGATGCGCTCCATCCACCAACGGTAACCATCTTCCCGCATCTTTTCCCAGCAATAAAGCGGGTTGCCCCAAAGCTGGCCGTCCGCGCTGAAGGAATCCGGCGGCACACCGGCCACGGCAATGGGTGTGTTGCCGGCGTCCAACTGAAAATTCTGCGGTCCCGCCCAAACATCCGCCGAATCCATGGCTACATAGATAGGCAGGTCTCCGATGATTCTGATGCCATGCGCTGACGCATATGCCTTAAGCGCCTCCCACTGCCGGTAAAACAGGAACTGAACAAAGGTGAAAAATTCCACATCCGTGCGGAGGCATTCCGACCACGCGGAAACAGCGTCCGGCCTGCGCAGGCGGATGTTTTCATCCTCCCATTGCGTCCATGCACGCATGCCAAAATGGCGTTTGAGCGCCATAAAAAGAGCATAATCCGGCAGCCATGCTGCGTTCTCCCGCGCAAATGCCGCAGCTTCCGCGCGAAGGGCTGCATCCGCCCGTGCAAACGCCCGGCGCAGCATGGGCAAACGTGCCGCATAAATTCTTCCGTAGTCCACGCGGCCGGGGTCCTCTCCCCAATCCGCAGAGGCAACCTCATCAGCCGATAAAAGCCCCTCAGCAACAAGGGAATCCAAATCGATGAAATATGGGTTCCCCGCATAGGAGGAAAACGGCTGATAGGGCGAATCCCCGATGCTGGTCGGCCCAAGCGGCAGAATCTGCCAGTAGCGTTGCCCTGCGGCGGCAAGAAAGTCGATGAAGCGGTACGCTTCGGTTCCAAGCGTTCCAATGCCGTGCGGCGACGGCAGCGCCGACACGGGCAGCAGAACACCGCTGCTCCTGTTCATAATTAAAAACCTTCCCTTATGCGTCGCGCCCCCTTCGTGGGAGCGCGGCTGCGTTTATTATGCTTCCGGCCGGCCTTGCAGCCCAAGGCCTCATCCTTTCACCGCGCCCGCAACAACGCCCTTGATGATGTGTTTCTGACAGGCCAAATATACGATGATAACCGGCAGAACCGTCATGATAATGCACGCCATCATCGGGCCCATTTCAATGCGGCCAAAGCTGCCCTGAAAATACTGAATCAGGATCGGGACCGTCATATACTTCTTGCGGTCCAGCACCAGATACGGCAGCAGATAATCGTTCCAGACCCACATGGTTTCAAGGATACCGACCGAAATCAGCGTGGGCTTGAGGATCGGGAACACGATCCGAAAGAATGTTTGCAGGGGGTTGCAGCCATCGATCATTGCCGCTTCTTCGATTTCAACCGGCACCGAGCGCATGAAGCCGCAGAACATGAACACCGCAAGCCCCGCGCCGAAGCCAAGGTAGATGATACAGAGGTTGATGGGCATATCAAGGTTCAGTTTATCCGCCGTTGCGGAAAGCGTGAACATCAGCATCTGAAACGGCACGACCATCGAAAACACGAACAGGAAGTAAATAAGCTTTGAAACCTTCCCCGAAACGCGCGTGATAAACCATGCGCACATGGAACAGCAAACGAGGATGAGCGCGACCGCTGTCACGGTGATCAAAAGGGAATTGCCAAACGCGGAAAGGAACCCCTTGCTGTTCAGCGCATCCACATAGTTTTGAAGTCCGGCAAAGGTTTCCGCTGTGGGCAGTTCAAACGCGCCTTTGGTGGTGATAGCGCGCTCGGTCTTGAGGGAGTTGAGCAGGATCATCACCACGGGATAGACCCAGGCAAGCGAAAGCAAGGCAAGCAGCGCCGTTGTGATGCCGTTTTTGAGCCGTTGTGCATGCGTCACCATTACTGCTGCACCTCCTTGGAGCGCGTAGCGCGGAGCTGGATCATGGAAATCACGATCACAAGCACACAGAAGATAACCGCCTTCGCTTGGCCATAGCCCTTCCACTGTGCGCCGGAGCGGCCATAGAACGTATTATAAATGTTGAGCGCGAGCATCTCCGTCATGTGCGCCGGTTCGCCGCCGGTGAGCGCAAGGTTCTGGTCGAACAGCTTGAAGGAGTTGGTCAGCGTCAGAAACAGGCAGATGGTAATGGAAGGCATCACATTTGGGATCTTCACGCGCCAAAGCGTCTGCCAGGAATTTGCGCCGTCAATGTAGGCGGCTTCAAGATAATCGTTTGGAATGGATTGCAGGCCCGCGATGTAAATGATCATCATGTAGCCGATCTGCTGCCAGCACATGAGAAGAATCAGGCCCCAAAACCCGTACGTTGCATCAAGGCGCAGCAGCGGCTTTGCCAAAAGGGAAAGCACGCAGTTGAGCAGGATGGACCAAATGTAGCCGAGCACGACGCCGCCGATGAGGTTGGGCATGAAGAACACCGTGCGGAACAGGTTTGTGCCGCGGATCTTCCGGGTAAGGATCAGCGCAATGGTGAATGCGATTACGTTGATAAAAATCGTGGAAACCACCGTAAATGCCGCAGTAAACCAAAATGCATGGGCGAACTCGGGGTCGGTCAACGCGTATTTAAAATTTTCAAAGCCCACAAACGTGATTTTTTTCAAGGTAGTAAATTTGCAGAGGGACAAATATAACCCCTGCAAAAAAGGCCACAAAAAGCCGATGCAGAATGCCGCTACGGTCGGCACCACAAAAATCGGCCAGTATTTTTTAATTGCTTTTTCCACGCCGGTTTCTCCTTAAATCATGCAATTTCAAAAGCGGATGGGTATGATCGGGCCTGATGAACAAAAATGCCGGGGTGGGCGGACGCCCACCCCGGCAGGATGAAACATGGTTTTCGTTCAGCTGTTGGCCGCAGCGTATTCGGAGGCCCAGCCGTCCACAAAGGCAGAGACAACAGCATCCCAAGTACCCGTACCAGCCGCATAGGCGGTCAGCGCCGTGCCGACGCCGTTCTTCCATTCTTCGGAAGGCATGGTCAGGAAGTTCCAGGACACGGAGGTCTTGCCGTTGGCAACATACTCATTTGCAATGTTCACCAGCGGGTTCGCCGCAGGCAGCTTGCTCTTGAACGGGATCACGAAACCCATTTCGGTGCAGAGCGCGTTCAGGCCCGCTTCGGAGGTCACGCACCAGTACAGGAAGTCCAGCGTTGCCTGAATGTCTTCCTCAGCAGCCTCGCTGTTGATGCACCAATAGTTCTCAGTGCCGGTGCAGAGGCCCTGGTTCTCTTCGCCTTCTACGCCGATGTAGATCGGCAGCATGCCGAGGTTCTCATCGCCCAGGGCGGAAATATCGCCATAGGCCCAGGTGCCGTTCTGATAGAACACGGCTTCGCCGTTCACAAATTCGGCAACTGCGTCGGAGCCGGTCTTTGCAGCAAGCTCAGCGGGCGCGCAGGTTGCGTTGTTGATGTAAAGATCCCAAATTGCCTTATAGTTGTCAAGGTAGGTTCCCTTGATGGCAGCGGTGGAGCCGATGCCGTCTGCCTGATACTCATAGTAAATGGGCAGGTTGGCAAGGTGGGTCTTGAAGCGCCAGTCAGAGGAGCTGTCCATGCCGGCGGAGGTGAAAGCGGAGAAACCAAGCTCGTCCTTGCGGGCGGTGATATCTTCCGCAACAGCCTTGAGCGTTTCAAAGTTGGTAATGTCTTCCATCGTGTAGCCGGCCTTCTGAAGCAGGGTTTTGTTCACGATGATGCCGTAGGTCTCGATGAGGTAGGAGATGCCGTAAACGGTGTCGCCTTCCTTAAGCGCGAAGTCCTCGGAAGAAAGCTCGCCGTAAACCGCGGAGCCGGAAAGGTCATAGCAGTAATCCTTCCAGTTTGCAAGGCCGACGGGGCCGTTCACCTGGAACAGGGTGGGCGCTTCCTCCTTGGCCATCTCGGACATCAGGGTCTGCTCATACGTGCCCTGCGCAGCGGTGACAACGGTCACAGGAACGCCGGTCGTCTCCGTATAGAGCTTTGCAAGATCCTGCCACTGCTGATCCTGCTCGGGTTTGAAGTTGAGGTAATACACGGAGCCAGCCGCTGCGGGAGCTTCCGTATTCTGCGCTTCGGGCGTCGTTTCCGGCGTCGTGGCGGGTTCAGTCGTCCCGGGCGCGGGAGTCGGCTCGGTACCTTCGTTGGTATTGCAGCCAACACATGCGACCAGCATCATGGCCGCAAGCAGAAATGCCAATGCCTTTTTCATAATCGTTTTCCTTTCATCTTTCATTGATATTATTATTGTTTTCCCGTGCGGTTATTCCGCACAAGCCTTTCTTCTGATTCAAACGCTTCGAACCGAAGCGCCCTCGCGCAGCCTGGTTTCCATGAACACGTGGCGGTTTTTGCCGTCCCCGCGCAGCAGGCTCACAAGGATTTTGACGCATGCAAGCGCCATTTCGTCCGCCGGTTGCTCCAACGTGGTGAGCGTGGGCACACAATAGTTGGTTAGCTCAATGCCGTCGATCGCAATGAGAGAGCAATCCTCCGGCACACGCAGCCCCCGGTCAAAAAGCAGCTTCATTGCCGCCATCGCCATCGCATCCGAAATTGCAAAAAGCGCCGTAAACCGCGTGCGTTCCTGCAGCCGCGCCATCGCGCTGTAAGCATCCTTCATTTCAAAGCTCCCCGCCGCTTCAACCAGATCCGGATCAAACGGAACACCCGCATCGGCAAGCGCCTCCTGATAGCCCTCATAACGAAGTTGGCTGATGGAATCCCCGTCCTCCGCTTCGATCAGCGCAGCGATCCGCCGGTGTCCCCGCTCCAAAAGAAGCCGCACCGCGCGGTATGCTTCGCGCTTATCGTCAATTGCCACGGAGGAAAACCGATCCCGTTCCAGTGCGCCAAACGTGTTTGAATAGGTGCAGCATACGAATGGGATGCGCAGCATGGCAACATCTTCGGGGGAATAATTGAACCTTCCGCCCAGAAAAATGATTCCCTTGAGCCGCTTTTCGCGTTCCACCATCGCAGCCGTCATCAGTTCATCGTCGCTGGAGCTGATCTGATGCAGGGACATGGAATATCCCTCGGAGTAAATCGCGCGTTCAATCGTTTTGATGATGCGCGTAAAAAACGGATTGGCGATTCCGCGCACCACAACCGCAATCGTATCCGATTCGCGAATGACAAGGTTCCTTGCGCTGTTGTTTGGAACGTAGCGGTATTGTTCCACGGTTTCCATCACCTGTGCGCGCGCCTTTTCGCTCACATCCGGGTGGTTGTTAAGCACCCGGGAAACCGTGCTGACGCTCGTGCCGCTAAGCTTTGCAATGTCTTTTATGGTAAGGTGCGTCAACAAGTTTCATCCCCCAACCGTAGATTTCCTGCACGCCGCGCGATCGGCGGCGTTTTTTGTCGGAAACGTTACTGGTAACGTTTCCAAAATCATCTTTATTATATCCACCCATTTTTGCTTTGTCAATTCCCAGGGCAAATAATATATTTTACTTGCAAGCCTGCGCCAGCATGCTTCATTGGCTTTCCGGCTCATTTGCGCCGGAGCGTATAGCGAAACCGGGAAAAATAACGTAAAATAAGCGTATGCGTAAAAGAAGCCCAAAGCAGAAATACATATGAATCAGCAAAGGAAGAATGACATGGCTCAATTCGGGATATTCGCCTGGTTCAGCTACCCCTTGCCCATCAAAGAGCGTTTGCAGCGCATCAAGCAGGCCGGATTTAGCGCAACTTCGCTCTGGTGGGGCGATGAGGATGGAGCTGAAAAGCATCGCCAGCCTGAGCTGGCCCGGCAGATCGGGCTTGCGGTTGATAATGTGCATGCGCCATATGGCAACACAAATGCGCTGTGGGAAGATGGAATTGAAGGAGAAGCCTATCTGCAAACGCTTCTCTCCTGCATCGGCGATTGCAGCCTGCATGGCATTCCAACTTCCGTGGTGCATATCACGCGCCTTTCCATCCGGCCCGAGGTCACCCGGATTGGCATGGATCGCGTCAAGCGGCTGGTGGAATTTGCGGAGCAGAAACAGGTTAACCTTGCAATTGAAAACCTGAACAGCATCCCGCATCTGGACAGCATTTATGCGGAGCTTTCTTCCGAACGCCTCGGCTTTTGTTATGACAGCGGGCATGAACACTTCATCCATCCAAACGCAGATTGCCTTTCCCGCTATGGAAACAAGCTGTTTGCCGTGCATCTTCATGATAATTGTGGGGACAGCGATGCGCACCTTCTTCCATATGACGGTACCATCGAATGGGATGCTGTAAGAACAAAGCTGAAAGCATGCCGTGAAATTCCTTATTTGACGTTGGAAGTGGATTTCAAGCGCGAGCATCCAAAAAGCGCGCTCTATCGGGGTTTGTCCGCTGCGGAATTCCTGGCGTTGGCGTATGCGCGTTTGCAGCTTCTGGCCTGACCTTCCGTGCAGTTCACCGTTTGTTCATGCTTTTCCCGCAACCTCCGCACGCTGTTGGCCGTTTTATATTGCAGAGTGATAAAACGCGGGCCTTGCGCCCTGCACAACAAGGAGGAATTCAAACAATGAAACGCATTCCCGCAGTCCTTTTAGCCCTTGCGGTCATCTTTTTGCTTGGAGGCGCAGCGCTTGCCGAAGGCGGCACATATTCCGCTTCCCATGGCGTTGTAACCCAGGTGGATACAGAAGCGCAAACGATGACCATCCGCTTGGGCGGCAGAGAGGAAGGCACGCTGACCCTGGATATTTCGGAAGAAACCAAAATTGTGGACAATGCCAGCCGCACCGCATGCAAGCTTTCGGACATCAAAGCCGGAAGCACAGTCTATGTATGGCACACCGCCGGGCAAAGCAGCTTCCTTCCGCCGCACCGCAAGGCCTATGCCATCGTTGCCAACGTTGCCGCCGACCAAACGGCAGGCCAGCTTTTTGAGATTGCATCTGTTTCCAAGGGAAAAAACGGCTATACTCTGCTCAATGCGGAAGGCGACCTTTACCTGACCGTTCCGGATGCCTCCATCCCGGTTTATGGCCAAAGTGCGAAACTGCGCGCTTCCAAACTGGAAAAGGGCATGGTGCTCCTTGCCTGGTATGACGTGGTATTGGAGAGCTATCCCGGCCAGGCCGGCAGCGACAGGCTTCTGATGCTTTCCACCGCAGCTGGCGGCGATTCCGTCCTGCCCCCGCAGACAGGCGACCACAGTACGGCGAACCTGTTGTTTGCAGGCCTTTCGCTCTGCGCTTCCGCCGGGGCGGCTCTACTGTTGATCCGGCGCCGCCGCATGGAACAGGCATAATCCGCTCAAGCAGAAAGGCGGCCCCTTTAAAGGAGCCGCCTTTTGCATCGGTTAACCTTCCTTTTGCCCTTCCTTCAGCCTTCGGTAAATTTCCTGCATGCGCCGGTCAAGCAGCGCGCTTTCTTCCGCGCATTGTTTCAGTTCCCTGCGCAGCGCATCGTCGTTGTGGATCGCCTCATCCGGCTTATAACGAATCTGATGCTCCAGGCTCGCCCAAAAATCCATTGCGATGGTGCGGATCTGTACCTCAACGGGGACGGGCACGCTGCCGCTTGAAAGGAACACCGGCACGCTCAGCACAAGATGCAGGCTGCGGTATCCGTTCTCTTTGGGGTTCTCGATATAATCCGTGCGGCGCAGAACCACGATGTCGTCCTGCGCGCAAAGCATGTCTGCGATCCGGTAAATATCGTCGATATAATTGCACACCACGCGCACGCCCGCAATATCCGTCAAATATGCCTTGGCATTTTCAATGCTCACGGCCGCCCCTTTCCGCCGGAGCTTTTCCACAATGCTTGCGATGCTCTTAAGCCTGTTGTCGATATGGTGAATTGGGTTATGATCGTAACGGACGCTGAACTCCGAATCCAGAACTTCCAGCTTTGTCGTGATTTCACGTATGGCGCTTTTGTAAAGCTGCGCCATTTCCATATAATCCTTCGCCTGCCGGATTCTCAGCTCCATCCCGGCGGAGTCCAGATTGTTCGTTTCCTTCAACAGGCCATCCAGTTTCTGCACGGCGTTTTCTCCTTTTGATGTTTGTGCGCACGTTTTGTTTGTGCGCTCGTCTCTGTTATGCCTTTTATTTTACTTTGACCCAGCACATATCTCAAGCGCGCTGCAGGGCCGCAGCGTGAACTTTTCGGAAAAATTTGAAAAAAACGCACGTTTGTAGGATAATGAGAAAAACGATCCGTTGGAAAGGAACGCATACTTTATCATGAAAATCGCTGTGATTACAGGCGCAAGCTCCGGTATGGGACGCGAGTTCGTCCTGCAGCTGAGCCGCCGCGAACAATTTGATGAAATCTGGGTCATCGCACGCAGAAAAGAACGTTTGGAGGCATTGAAGCCGCTTGTGCACACTCCGCTGCGCGTGGTCCCGCTGGATCTTTCCGCGCAGCCCGGGTGGGATGCTTACGCCGCGCTGCTCGCGGCCGAGCAGCCGGATGTCCGGGTGCTTGTGAACGCAAGCGGGTTCGGGCGCTTCGGCACCTATGCGGAAATTCCGCTCGCCGATTCGCTCGGCATGATCGACCTCAACTGCAAAGCGCTTGTGGCCATGACGGAGCTCACGCTGCCTTACATGCATGAGGGCGCAAAGATTTTGCAGCTTGATTCCCTTTCCTCTTTTCAACCCGTTCCGTACATCAACGTTTACGGTGCAACGAAAGCGTTCGTGCTCAGCTATTCCCGTGCGCTCAACGTGGAGCTTAAGCCGCGCGGCATTCATTGCATGGCCATGTGCCCCGGTTGGGTCAAAACAGAATTTTTTGACCATGCAATCAAAAAAGGCAGCAATGCCGTCACGTATTTCAACATTATGTTCACGGCAGAGGATGTTGTCCGCACGGGCGTGCGCGACCTGTATCGCGGCAAAAAGGATGTTTCCATTCATGATTTCCGCATCCGCGCGCAGGTGTTTTTTACCAAACTTTTGCCACACCGCCTCGTAATGCGGGTATGGATGCGCCAGCAAAAGCACGTGTGATCAGCATGCAGCGGCCGCGCGTCCTCCGCTTTGTCAGGAAAAATCGATGCCAAAGACCCATTTGATGATGAGGAGCGCAAACGCGCCGAGCACGCTGAACCCGATTGCCGCCCCAAGGCCGCGGAAGATGCCGGAAAGAAAGCTGCGAAAAAGCAGCCGTTTCCGGTCGTTCATCACGTGCGCCAGCTGGCGGATACCGCTTTCTTCCAAGGCCTGAAGCAGGGTTTCAATCCGCTTATCATATTCCATATTCCGTTTTTCCTCCACATGCTGCAAACGCAGCTTACGCGCTGCCGTTATGCCTATTTTATGCGCACTGCTGCGGTTTTACACACCGCACAAAGGCCGGGGAGCAAGCTCCCCGGCCTTTGCAGCGTCGTTTGGTTTTATTTCATCATGTTACCGTTGGTATTCATGTTGTTTTCCGCATAAGCGATCATGCGTTTCACCATTTCGCCGCCGATGGAACCGGCCTCACGCGCGGTAATGTCACCGTTGTAACCCTGCTTGAGATTCACGTTCAGGGAATTGGCAACCTCAGTCTTAAAGCCCTGGAGCTTCGCCCTATTGCTGTTGTTGCTGTTGCTGCTATTGCTGTTGTTCGACATTCTTTTTCACCTCCTGCCTTTTAAAAATCAATTCTAGTACGATGCAGTTATTTCTGCATGTTGTTTTCGGCATAAGCGATCATGCGCTTCACCATTTCGCCGCCGATGGAGCCGGCCTCACGGGAAGTCAGGTCTCCGTTGTAGCCCTGCTTCAGGTTCACGTTCAGGGAGTTCGCAACTTCCATCTTGAACGCGTCCATCGCCTTCTTGGACTCGGGAACGAGAACGTTGTTCCTTGCCATGTGTTTCTCACCTCCTTGATGATGTGGTCTTAACATGCGCGTTCACAAGCCTGTTTATGAATGGGAATTGATAGGAATCAATGCAAGAAAAGCAAGCAAAAGATGAAACGTTTCTTCTATATTATAAAGTTTTAAACGCTTTTTATTATTTTTTGTTTGAATTGACCGATCTTAATTCAGCGTTTACATTTTTTAAAAATTAACGGTTTCTTTTGTTCCAACAAGCTTTGAAGCAGAGTGCCGAAAAACCGATCGCGTCAAACTTAATTCGGCGCGATCTCCCCGCCGCGCGAAGCGAGCAGCGCCCGCGCCCGGGCAAGCAGCGGCGCGCCTTCCACGGAGTTCTCGGCAACAAGCGCATCCGCCGCAGCGCGCGCATTGTTGAGCGCAGTCATATCGCCCGCAAGCTTTGCCGCGGCAAGCTCGCTCAGGCCGTGCTGCCGCTGCCCCAGAAACTCGCCCGGGCCGCGCATCATCAAATCCTTTTCCGCAATTGCAAAGCCGTCATTTGTTTCCGTGAGCGTCATAAGCCGCTCGTGTGCGGCTTCCGAACCCGCTTCGGAAAGCAGAAAGCAGAACGACTCTTCGCTGCCGCGTCCCACACGTCCGCGCAGTTGGTGGAGCTGTGCCAAACCGAAGCGGTCCGCATTCTCAATCACCATCACCGTGGCGTTTTTTACGTCCACCCCCACCTCGATGACCGTCGTGGATACGAGCACATCAATTTCACCCGCACGGAATGCGCGCGCGGTTTCTTCTTTTTTTGCAGCCGCCATTTTCCCATGCAAAAGGCCGACGCGCACATGGAGCGTCTTTTCAAGTTCCGCGAACAGCTCGTTTACGCTCATTACGCCTTCAAGCGACTCGGACTGCTCCACGAGCGGGCATACAACATAGGCCTGCCGCCCGGCATGCACTTGCTGCTCTACAAAAGCGTACATTGCTTTGCGCTTCGCCCTGGGTACGCAGCGCGTTGTAACGGGCTTTCTCCCGGGAGGCAGCTCATCAAGCACGGAAACATCCAGGTCTCCGTAAAGGATCAGGGAAAGCGTGCGCGGAATGGGCGTTGCGCTCATGATGAGCGTATGCGGGCTTTCTCCCTTCGCGCCGATTGCCGCACGCTGCCGCACGCCAAAACGGTGCTGTTCGTCTGCAATCACAGCGCCGAGGTTGTGAAAGGTTACGCCTTCGGAAAGCAGCGCATGCGTACCGATTACGGCGAGCGCCTCGCCGCTTCGGATGGCTGCATACGCCGCGTCCCGTTCTTTTTTTTTCATGCCGCCCAAAAGCAGGCAGGCGCGCGCCCCAAATATGCTTTGTGCCGCTGCAAAATGCTGCTGTGCCAGAATTTCCGTGGGCGCCATCAAAACGGACTGGAACCCGCTTTCCGCCGCCGCATACATTGCAAAAAGCGCCACAGCGGTTTTTCCGCTGCCCACATCGCCCTGCAAAAGGCGGTTCATTTGATGTCCGTTCGACATTTCCCGGGAAATTTCTTGCATGGACCGCATCTGCGCCCCCGTGGGCGCGAATGGGAGCAGCTTCAAGAACCGTGGAAGCACGCCCTCCGTGCGGAACACAGGCCCGGGCCTGGCAAGCCGCTCCCGCCGCAGCATGGAAAGCATCAGCGAAAAAAGCAGCATGTCCTCAAAGGCAAGCCTGTCCCGCGCCGCCTTAAGCGAGGGGATATCCTGCGGCGCATGCAGCGCCCTGAGCGCTTCTGCAAGCGGCAAAAGGCCATACTGCACGCGAAGTGCAGCGGGCAGCGTTTCTTCAATCCGCCCTTCCGCCGCGGCAAGCGCAGCGGAAACCGCATCCCGCATGACCTTCTGCGAAAGCCCCTGCACAAGCGGGTATACGGGCACGATTCCCGGGAGCTCCGCATGCAGGGAAGGGTTCACAAGCTTCGCGCCCCGGCTGCGGTCCATCCGGCCGGCGGCATACCATTCCTGCCCGGCCGCAAGGCTGCGCGCACGGTACGGCTGATTGTACCACACAAGGCTGACCTGCGCCGCTTTATCCGCAGGATCAGTGCCGAAGCCCAGCGCGCGCACAGTAGTGATTTCCATCCCGCGTCGGATATGCACATGCTTCGGCTCGGAAACAAGCGAAACATGCAGCGCTGCAAGCGCGCCGTGGGCCGCCGCGCAAATGGGCGTTTCCGCCGAAAAATCCCAATACTCCCGCGGGGCAAAATACAGCAAATCGCGCAACGAAAACAGGCCCAGCTTGCCGAGCGCTTCCGCCCGGCGCGGGCCTATTCCCTTTATGCTTGTGATCGGTTCCCCGAGCTCCATTTTATTCTACGGAGAAATAATAGTAGTATAACGGCTGGCCGCCGCGCTGCACCATGCACTCCGCATCGGGATATTTCTCGTTTACGGCTTCCATGAGCGCGTTTGCGTTTTCTTCATCCATATTTTCGCCGTAGAAAACGGTTACAATGGGGTCGTCCCCTTTTTTCTGAATCATATCGCAAACGAGCGCCATCGCCACCGCATCCACGCTCTGGCCGACTTCCACAATCGTTCCATCCAAAAGGCCAATGATATCGCCCTCGTGAATTTCCGTGCCGTTGAAATGCGTATCGCGCACAGCATAGGTCACGGAGCCGGAAAGCACGTTTCCAAGCGCTTCCTTCATCTGCTGCTCGTTCCGCTCCGGCGCCGCATCCGCCTCAAACACAACGGCAGCCGCAATGCCCTGCACCATGGTTTTGGTCGGGATCACAACAACGTTGCGCTCGGAAAGCTCCGCTGCCTGCTGTGCGGCAAGGATGATATTGGAATTGTTGGGCAGGACGAAAACGTTGCGCGCATTCGCCTTTTTGATCGCATGGCCGATGGTTTCTATGCTCGGATTCATCGTCTGGCCGCCCTGAATGGTTGCCGCTACGCCCAGCGAACGGAACACCTCTTCAATGCCTTCGCCTGCGCTCACGGCAATGACCGCGTTTTCCTTCTCGTTTTTCTTCATGGTCTCGAGAATCTCACGGTTTTGTTCGCGCATGTTCTCGATCTTGATCTTGTCCACCTCTCCGAGGCGAAGCGCAAGCTGAATGATCTTGCCGGGACAATTGGAATGGACATGTACCTTCACAAAATCCGCATCATATGCAACGACGACGGAATCCCCGATCTTGTTGAGCTTCTCGCGCAGCTTGTCAAGATCCGCCTCAGTGAAGGATTCGTCCAGATGAACGATGAAAAATTCCGTACAATACCCGAATTTGATGTCCTCAAGATCCTCCAGCGTGGCGCCTTCCTGCATGGGGTCACCCGCAGCGGAATCGTCGACATAATCTTCGATCTCTTCCCCGTCGATGGCCATTTTAAACCCGCGGAAAATGGTAATGAGCCCTTTGCCGCCGGAATCCACCACGCCTGCTTCGCGCAGCACGGGAAGCAGGTCCGGCGTGATGCGAAGCGCCGCTTCTCCGCTTTCAAGCATCAGATCAATCAGCTTATAAACATTTGCGCCCTCGGCCGCAGCTTCCGTGACGGCGTCGCTGATCATGCGCGAAACCGTGAGCATCGTGCCTTCCTTGGGCTTCATGACGGCCTTATACGCCGCCTCGGTGCCGGTTTTAAGCGCTTGCGCAAGAAGCGTGGCGTCCATCTCTTCCGCGCCTGCAAGCGCGCGGGAGAATCCCCGCAGAATCTGCGAAAGGATGACGCCCGAGTTGCCGCGCGCCCCCCGGAGCGAACCGAGCGAAGCTGCGGCGGCAATCTCCGCCACCGTGTCGCCCTTGCATTCCTTGATCTCCTTGACCGCGCCCTGCATGGTCATGAACATGTTTGTGCCCGTATCGCCGTCCGGCACGGGGAAGACGTTGAGCGAATCGATCAGCGCCTTGTTCTTGTCAAGCAGCGCCGCCCCCGTCAGGAACATTTCCCGAAGCAGGGCGCCGCCAATGGTCGTGTTCGTCAATTTTGATTCCCTCCCAGCCTGCCTGCGCAAAAAGCGCGCGGGCAGCGTCCTCTGTTGTTATGCGCGGATGGCTTCTACGTGAATGTTGACGTTGCGCACGTTGAGCCCCGTCATTTCCTTCACACGGTAACGGACGTTTTCGATTGCGTTCTTCGCCACAGCGGAAAGCGACGTGCCGTAAACGATGGTAACAAACAGGTCGATATCAACGCCTTCGTCATCCTCAAGCACCGTCACCTTTACGCCGCGTTTTTGGTTGTCGCCGCCAACGAGCTGCCACAGCTGATCGCCCGTGGTTTTCGCACTCATCCCGACGATCCCGTAATTCTCGGAAGCGGCATAGCCCGCGATCATCGCAATGATATCTTCCGAAATGCTGATCTTCCCCAATTCGGTCGTAATAATACCCGGCATGGTTGTGCATCCTCCTTGCTTGATGTTTTCATGATCCATTTCATAAATATTGGTATAATACCGTTCTTATTCTACTGCATAATTCGGGCATCCGCAAGCGGGATGCAAAATCGCCGTGAAAATCTCACATTTCGCGCCCGTTTAACGGCGGTTTTGCGGCGTTTTCCGCTGAGGCAGCGCACCTTCGAGCGCAAGCAGCCTCTCCTTTATGGGAAGCCCGCTGCCATAGCCTACGAGACTTCCGTCCGCACCGATGACGCGGTGGCACGGGATTACGATCAGAATTGAATTGCGGTTGTTCGCAAGCCCTACGGCGCGCGCCGCCTTCGGGTTTCCCACAAGGCGCGCAATTTCACGGTAGCTCCTGGTTTCACCATATGGGATCGTCAAAAGCGCATCCCAAACCCGGCGCTGCCACGGCGTGCCCAGAGGTGCAAGCGGAAGGGAGAATTCCCGCCGTTTCCCGCTGAAATATTCAAGAAGCTGTTTTTCCGTTTCCCGCAGCAGCGGCGTTGGCGCTTCGCCCGCGCCCAGCGTGCCGCCCGGCATGAGAGACGTAAGCGCGCCGGCTTTTTCCTCAGCTGTCATCGGCCCAATGGGCGTTAAAAAGGCATAGGTTTGTCCTGCGTTCAAAATTGTGAGCCACCCCTTCTGCTTTTCCGTTTTTATGTTATAATATCTTATATCGTGCTTTAAATCAATTTTTTAAAGAATACTTACGCCAAAGATGGAGGATTCTATGCAACCGATTGAACGACAGGCGATCTCGGCCATCCGCGTGCTTGCGGCGGATGCGATCCAGAAGGCCAACAGCGGCCACCCCGGCATGCCCATCGGCGCAGCGCCGATGGCCTACGCACTTTGGAAGCAGATGAAGCATAATCCAAAGAACCCCGGCTGGCTAGGCCGCGACCGCTTCGTGCTCTCCGCCGGGCATGCTTCCATGCTGGAATACGCCCTTTTGCACCTTTACGGCTATGGCCTTACAGTGGACGACCTCAAGAGCTTCCGTCAAGCCGGCAGCCTTACGCCCGGCCACCCTGAATACGGCCACACAACCGGAGTGGAGGCCACCACGGGCCCGCTGGGCCAAGGGTTTGCAATGGCGGTGGGCATGGCGATGGCGGAAACCCACATGGCGGCGAAGTTCAACCGCGAAGGTTTCCCCGTGGTGGATAACCATACCTTTGTGCTCATGGGCGACGGCTGCATGATGGAGGGTGCTACCGCAGAAGCCGCAAGCCTTGCAGGCACGCAGAAGCTCGGCAAGCTCATTGCGCTTTACGACAGCAACCGCATCACCATCGAGGGTGACACCGCGACCTCTTTCGCGGAGAACGTAGCCGCACGCTATGCCGCCTATGGCTGGCAGGTGATCTCCGTGGATAACGGCGAGGATGTGGATGCAATCGGCGTGGCGATTGACGCGGCAAAATCCGAAGCCGAAAAGCCTACCCTCATCATCGTGCGCACGAATATTGCGCAGGGTACGGCCAAACAAGGCAAGGCAAGCGCGCACGGCGAGCCGCTCGGCGAAGAAAACATTGCCGCGATGAAGGCCGCATTGGGTTGGGCTTACGATAAGTTTGAAGTTCCGGCCGAAGTTTATGCGCATTATGAAACCCTTGCGCTGCGCTGCGCTGCCGGAAACGCCGCATATGACGCTATGCTTGAACGCTATAAAGCCGCATACCCCGAGCTTTATGCTGAATGGCTTGCCTGGCACAGCACGGAACTGCCCGAAGCGCTCCTTGCGGACCAAAGCCTGTTTGCTGCGGAAGGCCCGAAGGCCACACGCGCAACGAGCGGCGATGTGCTCAACAAGCTGGCCGCCTATCTGCCCAACTTCTTCGGAGGAAGCGCCGACCTTGCCCCCTCCAACAAAACGGAGATGAAGGGCCGGGGATTCTTCGCGCCTGATTGCCGCGAAGGCGCAAACATCCACTTCGGCGTGCGTGAACTTGCGATGGCCTGCATCGCAAACGGAATTGCGCTCTACGGCGGCCTGCGCTCCTATTGTGCCACATTCTTCGTGTTCTCCGATTATGTGAAGCCCGCGCTGCGCCTTTCCGCCCTGATGCAGCTCCCCGTGTTCTATATCCTGACGCACGACAGCATCGGCGTGGGGGAGGACGGCCCCACGCATCAGCCCATCGAGCAGCTTGCAGCGCTGCGCGCCACGCCCAACACCTTCGTGTTCCGCCCGGCCGACCAGAAGGAAACCGCGTACGCTTATCTGACTGCGCTTACGCAAAAGGCGCCTTCCGTGATGGCGCTCACCCGCCAGAACCTGCCGCAGCTTGCGGAAACGGGTGAAGGCGCAAAGCGCGGCGCGTATATCCTGCGCGAACCCAAAGGGACGCCGGATGTCATCCTCATCGCCTCCGGCTCCGAGGTAGAGCTGGTTTTGAAGGCAGCGGACATCCTCGCCGTGCAGGGCTACACGGCCCGCATCGTTTCCATGCCCTGCATGGAGTTGTTTGAGCAACAGGACGAAGCCTACCGCGAAAGCGTTCTTCCCAAGTCCCTGCGCAAGCGCGTGGCGGTCGAGGCCGGTTCAAGCTTCGGTTGGGCGCGCTATGTAGGTCTTGACGGCAAAACCGTGTCCCTTGACCACTTCGGTGCTTCCGCGCCTGCGGGCGAGCTCTTCCGCGCATTCGGCTTCACGCCCGAAAACGTGGCAAAGGCCGCGCTTGAGGTAATCAGAGGGTAACGGAACTTCATACCCAACAGATGAAGGAGGGACGGCAGTGCCGTCCCTTTTGGCTTATCCAATTTCTGTTCATACAATTTAAACAAATCATTCATGCTTCGTTCCAACCCATGCCACATTTTAGGGGTATTCTATGTACAACGAAACGGAAAGCGCCGCCGCACAAGCGGGTTCACAATAGAGGTGCTTTTGACGGGAAAGGAGGCTTGCCATAGACAGACGCCCGGTAAATCAACAAAAATGATTGATGAATGATTATGATTTTTCCTCAAGGAGTTTACTCCTTTCGGAGCCAAATTCTCCCCCGAACAAGGTTCCGATTTTTTGAAAACCTTCCTGCAAAAGATACCGGCTGTGGTTTCCCCGGCCGGTATCGCCTATTTTGGCGCAGCACACAAGGCATGCTTCACGTTCCACATTTATTCATAAAACCACAACAAATCATTCATGTTTCGTTCCTACGCATGCCATATTTTAGGGGTATTCTATAGTCAATGAAACGGAAAGCGACACCGCACAGCGGGTTCACAATAGAGGCGCATAGATTGAGAAAGGAGGCCTGCGATCGAGACAAGCTAAGCGAAGCGGAATGTTCGTAAAAGATATGATCTTCATGATTTCTTTTTTGGGGCTTGCTCCTTCGGAACTCAACTCCCTCCCCCAACAGAGTTCCGGTTCTGAAAGCTCTTCCTGCAAAAGATACCGGCTGCGGTTTCCTCAGCCGGTATTGCCTGTTTTGGGGAACCTGTTTCACCGGCGGTTCGTAAGGCCAAGGATATAATCGGCAGTGGTTTTGTGGTATTTTGCAAGCGCAATCAGCACTGCCGTCGGAATATCGCGCTGTCCCAATTCATAATTGCTGTATACCTGCTGTGAGCAATTTAGTATTTGAGCCATTTGTGCCTGTGTTAAGTCCGCGTCCTCCCGCAGCTCCCGGATTCGTCTGTACATGCCGCTCACCTCATGTACAGTTTACCCACCGCAAAATGCAGTATTGCTTTTTACTGCATTTTGCAGTAAAATAACATTGTCAGATTCCTCCCCGAAGGAAAGCGGAGCATCCGCCGCAGTGAAAGGGCCACATCAAAACGCCGGGCATGGTGTGTTTCATGGCTCTCGCCGGGCGATGCAGCCGGCGATTTTCTCTTCTCTACCACGGAACACGCCATGCCCGGCGTTTTGGATTTTAATGCTGTGCAGGGCACCGGCTTATTACGCCCCCAACACGCCCTATGCCCGTTTCCTCGCAAAAAAGGTTTGCAGCACCGCCGCGCATTCCTCCTCAAGAACACCGCCCACGGCGGGAACCGTGTGCAGAAACGCGTGATCCAGCAGGTCAAACACGCTGCCGCAGCAGCCCGTGCGCGGCTCAAACGCGCCAAATACCAAACGGCCAAGGCGCGCATTCACAAGCGCACCCGCACACATGGCACAAGGCTCAAGCGTAACATACAGCGTGCAATCCGCCATACGCCGCCAGGCGCCCTCTGCGGCAGCCGCCGCCTGAAGGCAAAGGAGTTCGGCGTGCGCGGTGGGGTCGCCCGTCTGCTCCACGCGGTTGTGGGCCTGTGCGAGCACCGTGCCGCCGCGCAAAAGCACCGCTCCCACGGGAACCTCGCCTTCCGCAGCCGCAAGCCGCGCCTCTGAAAGCGCGATGCGCATATACTCCGCATCCGTCATTCTGCCTGCCATGCTGCCTCGCGGATGATCTCCCCCACAGTAGGATGCGGGAAAATGATCTTTCTGACCTGTTCGAGCGTCATTCCCGCCTCCACGAACACTGCCGCCGTAGAAATAAACTCCGATGCATAATTCGCAAGCGCCTGCATGCCGATCACGCGCTGCGTCCCACGCTCCACAATGAGCTTTGCCACGCCGTCCCCGCCCTCGTTTTCGGCAAGGTAGCGGCCCGAAAAGCGCATCGGCAGTTTCACAGCCGTAATATCAAGCCCTTTTCGTTTTGCGGTAGCTTCCGTTTCCCCCACGCTTGCAAGCTCCGGGTTGGTATATACAACGGCAGGCACGGCACGATAGCGCATTTCATCCGCAACGCCCATAATGTCGTTCACGGCAACCTCCGCCTCCCGGTAAGCCGTGTGTGCAAGCATGCTTTTTCCGTTTACATCGCCCGCCGCGTAAACGCCCGGCACGTTGGTTCGCATATGTGCATCGGTCACAATCGCACCGCGTTCCAATGCAACGCCAATCCGTTCAAGCCCAAGCTCCGCCGTATTCGCACGCCGGCCAATAGAAAGCAGGACCTTGTCCGCCGCAACGAGAACAGCCTCGCCCTCCTTCTCATAGCGCACGCCGGCTTCCGTAATTTCCGTTACCCGCGCGCCAAGCAGAAAGCGCACGCCCCTTTTTTCATAGTTCTTCTGCAAAAGCGCCGTAAGCTCGACATCGTTTTCGCCCGCGATATGGTCTAACATTTCAATCACCGTGACAGCGCTTCCGATGGAATTGAAGTAGGAGGCCATCTCAAGGCCAATTACGCCTCCGCCAATCACAACGAGCCGTTCCGGCGCGTCCGTAAGTGCAAGGATTTCCCGGTTGGTGAGCGCGAAACCGCGCTCCATCGCCTCCCGCAATCCGGGGATGGGTGGAACAACAGGCACGCTTCCCGTTGCGATGAGAAGCTTTGCCGCGCTGTGTGTTTCGCCGCCCACGCTTACGCGGAAGCCTTCCTCATTCCTGCCTTCGATCCTGCCTTCGCCTGCGGCCAACGTCACGCCATTTTGTTTGAGCGCAGCTTTTACGCCGCCTACAAGCAGCTTTACAACCTTGTTCTTGCGCGCCACAACCTTCGCGTGATCGATCGAAAGCGCCGGAGCCGAAATGCCATATTTATCGCCGTGGCGTGCCCCATCGTACAGTTTGGCGCTGTAAAGCAGGGTTTTCGTTGGGATGCAGCCTTCATTCAGGCATACGCCGCCCACGCTGTTCTTCTCAATGCATAACACGGAAAGGCCCGCATGGCCCGCACGCTCGGCGGCAAGGTACCCTGCCGGACCGCCTCCCAATACGATCAGATCATACTGCATAACTGGTTTCTCCTTTGGAATTGCACTTTCTTCGTATCATGCATTATATCATTCTCCGCGCCGCAGTGAAAGGGGTTCCAAAACCGTTCTATTTATGATAAGATACCTTCGTTTGGAGGGATATGGCACATTGAGATTGGAGAGGTGATGGTGATGGATCGTTTGAAGCCCGCCCGTTCCCCTGTGTTTTACGGGGTTCTTTTGGTGCTTGAGTGCCTGATGTGGGGCATTTCAAACGCTGTTTCCAAGCAGGGGTTTGCTTCCATCCCGCCCATGTGGTGCCTCACGCTGCGCTATGCGCTTTCCACCGTGCTGTTCCTTGCCCTGTTCGGCAGGCGGTTCTTCAGCCGCGTGCGAAAGCGTGACCTCATGCCCTGCGTGCTCGTTTCGCTCTGCACGGCAGCCGCATTTATGTTCGGCTTTCTTTCGCTTGTGTATACCACCGCCACGAACGCGGGCTTTTTTATGGCGCTTGCAGTTGTGATCGCGCCGTTCCTTTCCGTGCCGCTGCTCAAAGAAAAGCTGGATTTGCGCCAGATACTGCCCGTATTTATCGTAGTGGCAGGCATGTATTTCATCTGCGGCGGCTCGTTTTCCTCCTTTGGGCGGGGAGAACTGCTCGCCCTGTTGTCCTCCCTTTCCACCTCCTTTATGCTGACGCTGAGCGGTAAGTTTTTGAAGGATGTGGATGCGATTGTGCTTTGCACGATCCAGTGTGCGGTGTGCTTCCTCTGCTGTCTTGCCGCCGCCTTCCTGCTCGAGGGCATGCCTGTGTTTTCCGCAATTGGCCCTGCCGGCTGGTGGCTGGTGCTGTATCTTGCGCTCGGCTGTACGTTCCTTGCTTACCTGTTCCAAAACATTGCGCTCATGCACGTGTCGCCCGCTTTCGGCGCGCTCACCTGGTGCACAGAGCCGCTGTTCACGGCCGTTGCGGCGTATTTTATCCTGAACGAACGGATGGATTTTACCGCATGCTGCGGCGCAGGCCTGATCCTCGCCGGAATCGTGTTTGCTTCGGTGCTTGAGTTGAAAAAAGCAAAGCAGCCAAGCAGCTCTGACCCGGTGCAGCAGCGTTAAAATAATATAGAATAAAACTTGATTGGGGGTACTATGAAATGAAACGTTTTGTACTTTGTTTACTCGCATTGCTTCTTTCGGTGTGCGCGTTTGCCTGCGCGCCTGCGGAGCCGGCTGCAACGCCCACCGCGGAACCGACGCTTGCGCCCACGCCCGAACCCACGCCGGAAGCGACTGTCGCACCTACGCCCGAGCCCACACCGGAACCCACGCCCGAGCCGACTGCTGCGGCTACAAGCTTCCAGTTCCAGTATACGCCGCCGGAAGGATTTTTCGCGGACAGCAACAATGAAACGCTGTATTATGCGCCGAACTATCCCACGGATTCTTCCAACATCAACATGCTCGTTGCCGCTTCGGATACCGCCCTTGCAATGAAACTGTACACCAGCGACATGCTGAAGATGACGTTGGACCAATCCCTGAGCGATGCGTTTAACACCACCGTAGCCATTGAGTTCGATCAGTTTGAGTACACGGAAGTTGCCGGCCAGCCGGCGCTGCATATGGTCTTCCATTATACCGTGTCTGAAATCGACATCGTTACCGCACAGTACGTGATCAATGCCGGAGATTCCTCCTGCACACTCGCGCTCGCGCAGATGCCGGGAAGCGAATGGCTGGATGCGTTTGATGCGAGCGTTGCCGCGCTCGCGATCGTTCCGGCAGAATAAATAAGCAAAGCGATTCAGCAAAGGGGGACGCCCAGCCGGGCGTCCCCCTGATTTTATCCCCGCGCTTTGAGCGCTGCAGCCACAAGGCCTGTGAACAGCGGATGCGGGCTGTCCGGCCGGGATTGAAATTCCGGGTGGAACTGCACGCCGATATAGAATGGGTGGTCTGGAAGCTCAACGATCTCCACCAGGTCGCGCAGCTCGTTGCGGCCGGAAAGCACCATGCCCGCCTTCACGAAGTCGCCGCGGAAGGCGTTGTTGAACTCGTAGCGGTGGCGGTGCCGTTCGCGAATCGTTTCTTTTCCATACAGCCGCGCGGCGAGCGTATTGAGCTGGATCGTGCAGTCATACCCACCGAGGCGCAGCGTGCCGCCGATCTTCATAGCGCCGCTTTGCGCATCCAGGTTTTGCAGCTGATCCGGCATCAGGTCGATCACAGGATGTTTCGTATCCGGATCAACCTCCGAAGAATGCGCATCCACATATCCCAATACGTTGCGCGCAAATTCCACCACCGCCATTTGCATGCCGAGGCAAATTCCAAGCATCGGCACGCCGTTTTCCCGCGCATACCGCACTGCGGCAATTTTTCCCGCGAGCCCGCGCGTGCCAAAGCCGCCCGGGATGAGCACGCCGTCCGCATCCGCGAGAAGCGTTGCGGCGTTTCCGTCCGTCACGTCCTCTGCCGCAACCATTCCGATCTCCACGCGCGCATCATTTGCAATTCCGGCATGCTTTAATGACTCCACAATACTCAGGTAAGCATCCTGTAATTGAATGTATTTCCCCACAATTGCAATTTTACATTTTTTGTTCGGGAACTGTTCCCTGCGCACCATCTCCCGCCATGCATCAAGCTTCGCTTCACGCTGCGCAAGGCAAAGTTTTTTGCACACAGCGCGGCACAGCCCTTCTTCCTCCAGCATGAGCGGCACGGAATACAGCGAAGGCGCGTTGAGGTTCTCAATCACGCAATCCGCATCCACATTGCAAAAGCGTGCAATCTTCCCGCGCAGATCGGGTCCAACGGGCATTTCGCTGCGGCAGACGAGAATATCCGGCTGGATGCCGATGGAAAGCAGCTCCTTCACGCTGTGCTGCGTTGGTTTGGATTTGAGTTCTCCCGCCGCGTGCAGATATGGAATCAGCGTTACATGGATAAACGTGCTGTTTTCCGGGCCCACACTCCAGCGAATTTGGCGGATGGCCTCAAGGAACGGCTGGCCCTCGATGTCGCCCACCGTGCCGCCGATCTCCACAATCAGCACATCCGGATTCGTGCGCGCAGCCGCACGCATCACGCGCGCCTGAATTTCATCCGTGATGTGCGGGATGATCTGCACCGTGCCGCCGTTATAGCCGCCTGCGCGCTCACGTTCGATGACCGTCTGGTAAATCTGGCCGGAAGTTGCGTTGTTGTCCCGGGAAAGCTTTTCATCGATGAACCGCTCGTAATGGCCGATGTCCAGATCGGTCTCCGCTCCGTCATCCGTCACATACACTTCGCCATGCTGGTACGGGTTCATTGTACCGGGGTCCACATTCAGATAAGGATCCAGTTTGCAGACGGAGACGCTATATCCCCTGCACTTGAGCAAGCGGCCAAGCGCCGCCGCAGTGATGCCCTTGCCAAGGGATGAGACCACGCCGCCGGTGATGAATACGAATTTCGTTGCCATATGTTCCTCCCGATCCTTACAAAATAAATTTTGAAAAACAAAAAGCGAGTGGCTCAAAGGAGTCGCTCGCCGTTTTCTAAAACAGGGTGCCCTTATAATTATATCGCAAAGCGTTTGTCAAATGCAAGAGGGAAATTCCCGAAGTTTTGTTTAATATTTCCAGGCAATCTCCGTCTCTGCATTGTAACCGTCCACACGCGCACTTTCTTCCCCGGTGCCCGTGATTTGATATACGCCGTCCGTCACTACACGCTCGTGGCCGAACTGATCCTCTACCACGGCTGCAACACAGAAGAAATCCCCATCCTGCAGGGCGACTTCACACTCCGGGAATGTAAAAAGCAAATCTTCCTCGCCCATGGCAGGCATAGCGACCGATGTTGCGTTGCCGTCCGCATCCACGCCCGTAATGGGCTGCGGGTTGCCGTCATCCGGCTCTGCCCAGGCAGCAAGCGCTCCGTTCACGAAAAATCCTACGCGGACGCGCGCAACGCGCGGCACCTCCGGCACAAAGTTCCACAGCTTTTCCGGCCCCCAGGAATGGACGAATACATTTTCGCGCGCAAGGGAGAACGGAACGCCCGGCACAGCATCCCTGCCCAGCATGAAACTGGTCACGGAAATTTCGGGCAGCACGTTTTGATAAATATAATCGTAAGAATCCAGCACCTGCGTTTCCCGCACGCCGCCGCGCATGAAGGCCGCGCTGACCGTGATGACGGAATTTTCCGTAAGCGGGCAGGTGATGCGGCCGGAAAAGCGTGCATTTGCGCCCTCGATCCCTTCTGCGCTGTGCGTTTCGCCGCTGTCGGATTCCGCCAGGAATTCCACCGTCATGCCGGCTTCATACGTTTTGGGCACGGCATACACATCGAACGAAACCGTCATTTCCTTTGCATTCACCTCGGCAACCGATGTGCCAAAATCCGCCGTAAGCGCATTTTGCTCGTTCAGGATGTTTTCCACCTGATAGGCGATTCCACTGATCTGCCGGTTGACGCTATCCGTTACGTTATTGATGGAATGGCTCAGGTTGGTGTAGTTGTTGTCCAGACGTTCCAGGCGGGAAAACAGGCTGATGATGCCGTATAGCAGCAAGCCCGCGCAGAAAGCGCCTGCAAGGATCGCTTTTTTCCCGGGTTTTTTCTTCTCCGCCGCCTTCTGCGCATCTTCCCTTCTGGCCTGTTCCTGCCGAAGCGTTTCTTCCCGCAGCGCATCCGTATAGCGCGCGGCGATTTCCTCCACCATGCGCAACTGCGCCTCGCTCAACTCGCTTTCCTGCCGTGTTTTGCCCGGTTCCGTTCCCTCCGCAGGCGTTTCCTCCTCCACGCCAAGCAGCGCGCCCACGGACACGCCGAACAGGCGGCTCATGGCCACAAGCTTTTCAATTTCGGGCAAAGCGCCGTCGCTCTCCCATTTGGAGATAGATTGGCGCGTTACACCGAGCGCTTCTCCCAACGCTTCCTGCGAAAGGTTATTTTGCCTGCGCAGTTCTGCAATGCGTTGTCCAATGGTCATATTCCATCAACTCCTTCCGGGCGAGTATAGCCGATGGGCGGGAAAACGCGCCACCAACCGCCGGCTTCTTTTTGTCAACCGCCGGTTGCGGCGGCAGCGGATGCGGGAATTCTCGGGCATATCGGGTTCTTTTCAAAAGGAGACAACGCAGCCCCAATGCTTCCCTTTAAAAAGAGGCGGAACAGCGTTTACCGAAGGTCCGCCCACTGGCGAACGACAGAAAATTCCCCATCCGAAAAGCAGAGCTGCGTGTGGCACATTGCAACGCCTGCGATGTGCATTGCACTGGAATAAACATATTGATCCAAAACGACATCGTACCTTCCCGCTTCCTCTTCATAAACCCAGGATACCAGGCAAATGGGATCCGTTTCAAGGGTGGTGTTCGCAATAATTTCGCTCCCGTTCTCCGCGAGCACCCCTTCCTGCACCAGGCCGGTAACGCTTTCAATCGAAACGCTTGCCCCATCCGCTCCGATGCTGCCGGTAAACTGCTGCATGGGCAGCGATTCTAAAAAGAGTTCATATTTCCCATTCTGCAGGCGGTAAACTGTAGTATAAATCGCGCCCGCACCGCCGTTGAATCCCATGTTTGAGCTGAAGATCCAGGTATATGCCCCATCGCCGAAATCAAGCCCCAGCACGCTCCCCCTGCCGAAAGCACACGGCATCGTGCAGGTAAATTCCTCACAGCCCGCAGCTTTCACCGTGAACGTAACCTCCATCTCGCCTGAAAATGTGATGGAATCCGAAACGCCGTCCCCATCAAAGTCCGCCTCAATGCGGTCGCCGTCACACAGGTTGTATTCCACCACCGGCAGCAGCGGCTCCGGAGTAGGCTCGGGCGTGGGCGCAGGGGTGGGAGCAAGCGTAGGGGCCGCCGTGGGAACAACGTTTTCCGCCGGCTGTGCGCATCCACACACAAGCAGCGCGCATAGCGCCGCACAGAAGAACGTCTTAAACCGTTTCATAAATACAGACCTCCGTAGTTTCATATGCTTCCGCCATTATACTGCGCCTTTCCCACTGCGCGCAAGGCGGTTACCAGGTTTGACGCATGTTACCATTTATGCTATATTATGAGGCAATACTTCTTTCAGGAGGACAGGCTTTATGGATCATAAGCCGGGGCTGTTGAGCCGCAAATGGGTGCGCGTGCTGCTGTATGCCGTAAGCGCGCTTTTGCTTGCATGCGGTGTGTTTTTGCTTGTACGGGAGCACGTCCTGTTGCCAGACCCGGATTTTGTGATGCCCGAAACGCCTGCGCCCACGCCGGAGCCTACCCCGGAGCCCACGCCCGTGCCGGGTGAAACGCCTGTGCCGACGCCCTCTCCCACGCCGTATGTGCGGCCGGTTCCGGTGCGCATCTCCTTTGTGGAAGCAAAGCAAAGCTGCGAAGTATTCCCCGGCGGCGTGTTGGAAAACGGCCAGATGGAGGTCATCGACCGCGCGGATGCTGCCACTTGGCTTGAAAATGTTTCCGGTTCGCTGCGCCCCGCTCCGGGTGAGGAGGGCAATGCAATCATCGCCGGGCACAAGAGCAAGGACGGCGTGGCCGGCACCTTCAAGGTGCTTTGGGATGCCAAAGCGGGCGATGCGGTTGTGATTGATTACGAGGACGGCACGCAGGGCTGGTTTTATATCGACAGCATTGACCGCTATCCTTATCAGGAGGTTCCCGCCTCCGTGATGAGCGCCAATGCAGAATCGCCGCAGCTTACGCTCATCACCTGCATCGGTGAATGGGATAGTTCGGGCGGCACCTCCTCCGAACGGCTCGTGGCAGTATGTAAGCCGGGGCTTCCTGCCTGAGCCATGCAATACAGTGCATATAAAATGGCTCCCGCCAAATGGCGGGGCTTCGTAAAACGGTTAACAGACACAGCGATGGGATTCGCTGTGTCTGTTCGTGTATATGCTGTTTCTGTGTGATAGTATAAAATCAATCAGAACGATAAACATGAATTTGATAAGGAGAAAACACTATGAAAATTACAATAGAAGAACTGCAAAAATACTTGTACGACCATTATAAAAACGGTGGGATTGACCAAAGCCTGTTTATGAAGCTTGTGGAAGAAATTGGCGAAGTAGCGGAAGTCTTAAATAAAAAAGCAGGGAGAAAATCTGCTGGCGAAGAGGATTTGCAAGCCCAATTAGGAAATGAATTGGCTGATGTGATACATTACACTATGGCAATTGCTGCATTAAATGAGATTGATATGAACGATGTTATCATCGCTAAGGATAAGGACGCATCTGTAAAGTATAACCACAGAACAAATTTAGAGCAGTTTATCATAAACCGAAGAACGAACAACCGTAACTGACGAATTTCAGCTTATTGGACCGAGTTAAGGGCGCACTTCTATACGCCTTTCGGTGTTATCGTGCGGTGTGCAGTTTTGCGCCGCACCAACGCAAGAAAAGAACCCCTCTCTGTGATCGTAACCACAGAGAGGGGTTAACTGTTTTACGACACCCTGGCTAAAAGCGGGAGCCATTTTTCGTATTCAATTGCCTTTATGCCACAACGATGTTCACGATGTTCTTGACCGCGATCACCTTGCGCACGGTTTTCCCCTCAATCCAGGGCTGTACTTCCGGCGCCGCAAGCACCTGCGCCTCAGTCTCCTCCTTGGAAAGGCCGGCGGGCACGGTCACGCGGGCGCGCACCTTACCGTTCACCTGCACGCCGAGTTCAACGGTGGAAGCCATGAGCGCGGCTTCATCCCACTTCGGCCAGGCGGAAGCATACAGCGGCGTTTCATAGCCCAGCAGCTCGTTGAGTTCCTCCGTAATGTGCGGCGCAACGGGGTTGAGGAGCGTGAGCAGCGTGTGGAACTCTTCTTTTGTGATATCGCCCTTGGCATACACATCGTTGACAAAGCTCATCATCGCAGCGATGGCGGTGTTATACTTCATCGCCTCGTAATCCTCGCTGACCTTCTTGATCATGCCGTGCAAAGACGCCTTAAGGTCATCCCGCACGCCGGATTCGGCGGAAAGCATATCCTGCAAGCGCCATACGCGGTCGAGGAAGCGGCGGCATCCGCGCGCGGAGGTCGTGCTCCAGGGCTTGGGTTGGTCGAACGCGCCCATGAACATTTCATACAGGCGGAAGGAATCCGCGCCCATTTCGGCCACGATGTCATCCGGATTGATGACATTGCCGCGGGACTTGGACATTTTCTCGCCATTCTCGCCAAGGATCATGCCGTGGCTCGTGCGCTTCTGATACGGTTCGGGCGTGGGCACAAGGCCAATGTCATACAGGAACTTGTGCCAGAAGCGGGAATACAGCACGTGCAGCGTGGTGTGTTCCATGCCGCCGTTGTACCAATCCACAGGCATCCAGTAATCGAGCGCCTCCCGGCTTGCAAATTCCTTGTCGTTATGTGGGTCGCAATAGCGCAGGAAGTACCAGCTGGAACCCGCCCAGTTGGGCATGGTATCCGTTTCGCGCTCGGCCGGGCCGCCGCACTTGGGGCAGGTTGTGTGAATCCACTCCTTTGCGCGGGAAAGCGCAGAAGATCCGTCGTCCGAGGGCGTGTAGTCATCAATCTCCGGCAACACGAGCGGCAGCTCGCTTTCCGGCAGCGGCACCCAGCCGCACTTCTCACAGTATACGAGCGGGATGGGTTCGCCCCAGTAACGCTGGCGGCTGAACACCCAGTCGCGCAGCTTGTAATTCACCTTGCGCGCGCCGATGCCCTGCTCCTCCAGCCAAGCGATCATCTTCTCCTTGGCCTGCTCCACCTCAAGGCCGTTCAGGAACCCGGAGTTGACCATCCTGCCGGTTTCGCAATCGGTAAACGCTTCCTTTTCCACATCGCCGCCTGCAACAACCTCGATAATCGGCAGGTTAAACACTTTTGCAAACTCATAGTCGCGCGTATCGTGTGCCGGCACGGCCATGATCGCGCCCGTGCCGTAGGTCATGAGCACATAATCGGAAATCCAGACCGGGATTTCTCTGCCCGTGGCCGGGTTGACGGCATTGAGTCCCTTGAGCGGCACGCCTGTCTTTTCCTTGGTCAGCTCGCTGCGCTCAAAATCGCTCTTGCGCGCGGCTGTCTCACGGTAGGCCTGCACTTCCGCCCAGTTTTCAATGCGGTCCCGATATTTTTCAATATACGGATGCTCCGGCGACATAACCATGTACGTTGCGCCGAAAAGCGTATCGCAGCGGGTGGTGAACACGCGCAGTTTGTCTTCCGTGCCGGCGAGCGCAAAATCAACCTCCGCACCTTCGCTCCTGCCGATCCAGTTGCGCTGCTGCGTTTTTACGCGCTCGATGAAATCCACTGTGTCAAGATCGTCGATCAGGCGCTGGGCATAGGCCGTGATGCGCAGCATCCACTGGCTGCGCACCTTCTGCACAACCTCGCCGCCGCAGCGTTCGCAATGCCCGTCCACAACTTCCTCGTTTGCAAGGCCGACCTTGCAGGAGGTGCAGAAGTTGATCGGGATCTCCGCCTTATAGGCAAGGCCGTGCTCAAAGAGCTTCAGGAAGATCCACTGGGTCCATTTATAATAGTTGGGGTCGGTGGTGTTCACCTCGCGCGACCAGTCAAACGAGAAGCCGAGCCGCTTCAGTTGGCCGCGGAAGCGGGCGATGTTCTGCTCCGTGACTTTTGCAGGGTGAATGCCCGTTTTGATGGCGTAATTCTCCGTGGGCAGGCCAAACGCGTCATAGCCCATCGGGAAGAGGACGTTATAGCCCTCCATACGGCGCTTGCGGCAGATGATGTCGATTGCCGTGTTGCTCAGCGGGTGGCCGACGTGCAACCCCTGCCCGGAAGGATACGGAAACTCGATGAGGCCGTAAAACTTCGGCTTGGAATGATCCTCGCTTGCCTCAAAGCAGCGCGCTTCCTCCCATTTCTTTTGCCATTTCGCCTCCACGGCGTCATGGTCATACCGTTGTGACATACGTTGCTTCCTCCAATTTATCTTCACTTTTCATAAAATAAAAAGCCGCCTCTTGCATTCAAGAGACGGCCATTGACCGCGGTACCACTCCCGTTGGCGCAGGTGCGCCCACTCATGCCCCGTAACGCAGGGATGCGCCGCGCCTACTCTTCGTTTCAGCGTCAGAGGCTCCGCGGCGAGCTTCGGGATTCCGCCCCGCTGCCTTACACCGCCCGGCAGCTCTCTTTCGGTGGCCCATTCCCTACTGTTCCGCTTCTTCGCCCAAGTTCCGATACTGCAAGGATTATAGCGGAAGTGCGGGGGAAAGTCAAGGGAAAGGGCTGTTTATTCTTGCTCTGCGGCCGAGCCGCCCTCCGCCTCCCGCGTTTTAATCTTTTTCTTTTTGCGCAGCAGCACGAGCGCACGCACCGCGAATACCGCGCTGAGCAGGCCGCATCCGAACGTGACGGTGCGCATATCCCAATTAAAAAACATCGCAAGCACATTCAGGATGGCAGCCGCCACGCTGAAAATCAGCGCGCCCCAAATACATTGGGTTGGCGTGGTTTCTTCGGCGGTTTCTCGGATATTCTTTTCATGCATTTCATCCATTTCGCTGCACCTCCGTTGAATTTATACGTTTGTTTTTCTTTCATTTGATATTTCTTGAAGCAAAGGATTGTAATTAAAGGTTACCATATTATCCGGCGCGGCGTCAAACGCTATCTTTCCCCTCTCGGTTTACAGGAACGCATATCGTTTGAAACGCACCCCCATTGCACCCGCCCGCGCACAGTGCTATAATACCGCTCGTGTGCGTTTTTTGCACGGGAGGCGATTGGTATGGACCTTGTGGCTGCTGTTTCCCCAATGACCTGCGCGGCGCTTGTCGCCGTTGTGCTCGTGAAGCCCTCGGTGCGGGTCAAAGGGCACAACGTGAATATCTTCTGGGTTGTTCCGTTTCTCGGCGCTGCCGTTCTGATGCTTTGCGGTACGATCTCCCCGCGGGAGGTATTTGCAGGGCTTACCGCGCAAAGCAGCATCAACCCGCTTAAAATTCTCGTGCTGTTCCTTTCGATGACATTGATCTCCATCTTTTTGGATTGCGCAGGATTCTTCCGCCATTTGGCCATCGCCGTGTTGCAGCGCCAGAATGCAAACCAGCTGCGGCTGTTCGTGCTGCTCTATGCGCTTGTATCCGTGCTGACGGTATTTACCTCCAACGACATCATCGTGCTCACGTTTACACCGTTCATCTGCTATTTCGCGCGGGATGCCAAAATTGACCCCATCCCTTACCTTATATGCGAATTTGTCGCTGCAAACACCTGGAGCATGGCGCTCATGATCGGCAACCCCACGAACATCTACCTTGCGACGGCGGCAAACGTTTCCTTCCTCGGATACACTGCCGTGATGCTGCTGCCCACGCTGTTTGCGGGCTTCGCCTCCTTCGGCATGCTGTACCTGCTGTTCCGCAGAAAGCTGCGCAGCGGGCTTTCCCACTCCGCTTTGGAAAAAGCGCCGGAGGATCCCGTGCTCGTGCGGCTCGGGATCGTACATCTTGCTCTGTGCATCGTGCTGCTGGTTTTTTCTTCTTATTTAGACCTGCCGATGTGGCTCATCTGCTTCGCGTTCTTTTGCAGCCTGTTCCTGCTCTCGGGAGCCTACCTGCTGCGCCGCGGGCGCGGGCTTTCGTTGCTGCGCGATGCAATTCACGCCGCGCCGTGGGAGATCGTCCCCTTCATTCTTTCCATGTTCGTGCTGGTGCTTGCGCTCGATAAGTATGGCTTCACCCGCAGCATCGGCGCCTTCCTCGGCAGCGCGCACCCGGTTGCAAGCTATGGCGTGTCCTCCTTCCTTGCGGCAAACCTCATCAACAACATCCCCATGAGCGTGCTGTTCTCTTCGGTCGTTTCCGACCTGCCAAGCGCGGCGCACACCGCTGCGCTTTATGCTTCCGTGATCGGCTCCAACCTCGGCGCATTTTTCACGCCCCTCGGCGCGCTCGCGGGCATCATGTGGACAGGGATGCTCAAAAACCATGGTGTGAAGCTCGGCTTCGGCCGCTTCCTCCGCTATGGTGCTGCCGTTTCCATTCCGGCGCTCGCTGCGGCGCTTTTCGGCCTTGCGCTGGTGATCTGAACAGAATGACGCCAAAACATAAAACAGCCTTCCGGTTTTTGCCGGAAGGCTGTATTTTTGGTTTATACGACCCGATTCTGCGGCTTGCCTGCACGCCAGGCCGCAAGGTTTTCCGCGCAATAGCGGATCACGCGCTCCCGCGTTTCGCGCGGCGCCCAGCCCACATGCGGCGTGGCGACACAGCGCGGATGCGTAGCAAGCGGGTGATCTTTCCCGCAGGGCTCGGGCGTAAATACGTCCGCGCCAACGGCATAAAGCTTGCCGGAATTGAGCGCGCGCACCACAGCCGCGTCATCCAAGATCGCACCGCGCGCCGTATTGATCAGGATCGCACCGTCCCGCATCCTTGCAATGGCCGCTTCGCCGATCATGCCGCGGCTTTCATCGTTCAGCGGGCAATGGATGCTGATGACGTCTGAACCTGCGTACAGTTCCTCCAATGAAACGAAATGCAGATGCTCGTTTTCAAGCGCCGCATCCGGATGCCGCCGGTATGCAAGCACCTGCATGCCGAGCGCCTGCGCGATCCGCGCCATGTTTCCGCCGATGTCCCCAAGGCCGATGATGCCGATGGTCTTTCCCGCAAGCTCCATATGCGGGATCGCGGTCAACGCGCGGTCTGCCGTCTCCACCCAGCCGCATGTTTTCACGTAATGGTCGAACAGAGCCGTATTGCAGGCAACTTGCAGCAGCAGCGCCGCCGCCATCTGTGCCACGGCGTGCGTGCTGTATGCCGGAACGTTGCACACGGCAATTCCCCGTTCCTTTGCCGCTGCAATGTCAATCATGTTAAAGCCGGTTGCAAACGTGTTGATGAACCGCAAATCCGGGCAGGCATCCATCGCCGCCGCACCGATGTTGCAGCGGTTGACAAACACCGCTTCAGCGTTGCCGATATGGTCGGTCAGTTCCTGGGGTTCCGTGCTTTCGTACAGCACGAATTCGCCCTGCCCTGCAATTGGCTCCCAGGAAATGTCCCCGGGGTTGACGAGAAATCCATCCAGCACTGCAATCTTCATCCGTATATGCTCCATTCTTTGTTTTGGGGTATTGTAACACATTTCATCCCTGCTGTCGCGCGCCATCTGCCAACGCTTCCGTTTCCTGTTCGGTCAGCCGTACCAACACATGCGGCGGCATGACCGACCGCGTGCGCAGGGTGGAATATCGACTGAAGTAATTCCAGTACAATGTGAAAGACAGCCTTACATAAAAGGCTCCCTTTTGAGGGAGCCTCTGCCTGTTGAAATTCTTATCCGATTGCCAATTATTTATCCGCCTGCGCCATGTACTGGATCAAATCCAACACCTTGCAGGAATAGCCCCACTCGTTGTCATACCAGGCAATGAGCTTTACAAAGTTGCTGTCCAGCATGATGCCCGCTTTCTCATCAAAAATGCAGGTATGGCTTTCACCGCGCATGTCGGAGGAGACGACTTCATCCTTTGTAAAGGTCACAATACCCTTCATCGTTGTGCGGGAGGCTTCCTCCACAGCGGCACAGATGGCTTCATAGGTCGTGTGGGTGCAAAGGCGTGCCGTTAAGTCAGCAACGGAAACATCGTTCGTCGGTACGCGGAAGCTCATGCCCGTAAGCTTGCCCTTGAGGCTCGGCATCACGAGCGCACAGGCCTTCGCCGCGCCAGTTGTGGAGGGAATGATGTTGTTGAACACAGAGCGGCCGGTGCGGTAGTCGCGCCCCGCGCGCGCATCCACCGGTTTCTGCTTGGATGTGGCGGAATGGATGGTTGTCATCAGCCCTTGCTCAATGCCGAAAGCGTCATGAATGATCTTTGCAAGCGGCGCAAGGCAGTTGGTCGTGCAGCTTGCGTTGGAAACCACGTTATGCTTCGGGTCGTATTCGGTGTGGTTCACGCCCATCACATAGGTCGGCGTTTCGGTATCCTTCGCCGGTGCGGAAAGAACGACCTTCTTCGCGCCATGCACAAGGTGGCCGGAGGCAAGCTCCGTGGTGTTGAATTGGCCGGTGGATTCCACGATGTATTCCGCACCGCAGGCGTCCCAGGGGATGTCCGCAACATTGCTTTCACCAAACACAGCCACCTCATGCCCGTTGATGCGGATGCCATTCCCGCTTTCTTCGATTTCGCCCGGGAACCGCCCGAAAACGGAATCATACTTCATCAGGTAGACCATGTAATCCAGATCTGCCTTGCGCAGATTGATCCCACAAAGTTCAATTTCATCCGGCCGCTCCGCCGCGATGCGCAAAACCGTTCTCCCGATGCGGCCAAATCCGTTGATGCCAACCTTGACAGCCATGCCTGCATATCCTCCCGATTGACTTATATTTTTCATAGTTCAGGAGGATATCCTATCCTCCTCAAGTCGGGATTATAGCATAATAAATGCTTATGTCAACACAGTTTTCTAAAATTATCACTTATGATATTTTTTTAACACAGCCATTTGGGTGGAATTCTGTTTGTGCAATGCATAACAAAAAGCGGGAGCTTGCAAGCTGCAGGCTCCCGCATGTTTCTGCCCAAAGTGTATAATAATTCGTTTCTCCGCTGTTACTCCGCATCCACCTTTGCCATATGGGCAATGAGGTCAAGCACCTTGTTGGAATAGCCCCATTCGTTGTCATACCAGGCGACGAGCTTTACAAAATGCTCGTTCAGGCTGATACCTGCACCCGCATCGAAAATGGAGGTGCGGGGATCGGTGTAAAAGTCGGAAGAAACAACGGAATCCTCCGTGTAGCCGATGATGCCCTTCCATTCCGGGGATTCGGAAGCCGCCTTCATCACGGCCTTGATTTCATCATAGCTTGCGCCCTTCTCAAGGCGGCAGGTCAAATCCACAACGGAAACATCCGGCGTGGGCACGCGCAGGCTCATGCCGGTCAGCTTGCCGTTGAGGGACGGGATGACCTTGCCCACAGCCTTTGCAGCACCGGTGGAGCTCGGGATAATGTTGTGCGCCGCCGCGCGGCCGCCGCGCCAATCCTTCTTGGAGGGGCCGTCAACGGTCTTCTGTGTTGCGGTGATGGAATGCACCGTTGTCATCAGGCCCTCGACGATGCCGAAGTTGTCGTGAATGACCTTGGCAAGCGGCGCAAGGCAGTTGGTTGTGCAGCTTGCGTTGGAGACAACGTTCATGTCCTTCGTGTACGCGTTTTGGTTCACGCCCATCACAAACATCGGCGCATCGGAGGAAGGTGCGGAAATGATGACCTTCTTCGCGCCGCCCTTAAAGTGCTGGGAGGACTTTTCGGTGGTGGTGTTAATGCCGGTGGATTCCACGATGTATTCCGCGCCGCACGCGTGCCACGGGATATCGCACGCGTTCATGATCGCATAGACCGCAATTTCTTTTCCATTCACAACAAGCTTGCCGTCCCGCGCTTCCACTTCGCCGCGGAACGCGCCGTGCACGGTATCGTACTTGGTCATATAGACCATATAGTCCAGGTCGATAAAAGGATCGTTAATGCCCACAATGTCGATTTCCGGGTTGTCTGCCGCCGCGCGCAGCACCAGGCGGCCAATCCGGCCGAAGCCGTTGATGCCAACTTTAATTGTCATTTTCTCGTTCCTCCTAAAAATTATGATAAACCATTTAAAATCTATGCAAAGTCCGCGGCTCTGCCGCGGGCTCCGTCACCTGCATTTCCTTCTTAATATTAAACAGAACACAGGAAATATGCAACGCATTTTTCCTCATCCTGCATTTTTCCTATAATTGGGAAGAAGCCTATAAGCGATCGTTATATAAAAAACAAACAAAGTCGGGCGTTTCCCCTTTCAGAAAGCGCCCGATCCGTTTACTTCAGATTCTCAGGGTTCAGCGCGGAAAGCTCCGGCAGCACAAAGCGGCCGTCCCTGCGGACGAGCACGCCGTCGAAATACATCTCTCCGCCGCCGTATTCCGGCGTTTGGATGCACACGAGATCCCAATGGATGCCGGAGCGGTTGCCGTTGTCGCAATCGTCATAGCAACGGCCGGGCGTGAAGTGAAAGCTGCCCGCGATCTTCTCGTCAAAAAGCGTGTCCTTCATGGGCGCTGTGATGTACGGGTTCACGCCAATTGCGAATTCGCCCACACTGCGCGCGCCTTCATCGCGGTCAAAAATCTTATTGATGCGCTCTGTGTCGTTTGCGCCCGCCTTCACGATGCGCCCGTTTTCAAACGTGAGCACAATGTTTTCAAACGTGAAGCCTTCAAACACCGACGGCGTATTGTAGGAGAGCACGCCGTTGATGCTGCCCTGCACCGGCGCGGTAAAGATTTCGCCATCCGGGATATTGCATTCGCCCGCGCACTTGATCGCCGGCAGGCCTTTGATGGAAAAGGAAAGGTCTGTCCCCGGCCCCACGATGCGCACCATGTCCGTTTTTTCCATCAGCGCTTTGAGCGGGTCCATTGCGCGGTCCATTTTGGAATAGTCTAGATTGCAGACGTTGAAGTAGTAATCCTCAAACGCTTCGGTGGACAGATTCGCCATCTGCGCCATGCCGGGCGAAGGATAGCGCATCACGCACCACTTCGTTTTCGGCACGCGGATCTCGCTGTGCACAGGGTTGGAATAGCGGCGGCTCATGCGTTCGCGCTGCGCCGTGGGCACATCGCTCATCTCGGCGTTGTTGTTGCCGCCGCGGATGCCGATGTAAGCCTGCATGTTTTCCATCAGTTCCTTGTCCACACGCGCCATCAGGTCAAGCTGTGCATCCGCAGCGCCCATTGCAATCGCGCGCTGCACGGCGTTGTCCCGCCGCCAAACGAACGGGTTTGCCCCCGCAGCGTACGTTTCGCGGATGAGCGCAAGCAAAAGTGCGTCGCAATCGCCATAGGTTTCAATGAGCACGTTTTCGCCCCTCTGCACGTTGCAGGAGAAGCCGATCAGGTTTCTCGCCAGGGTTTCGATACGCGGATCCGTCATATGCAAATCACTCCCTTTGTGTATTGATGCTTTCGGCAAGGATGTAAAGCGGGCGGCCCTTGAGTTCATCATACATACGGTTCATGTACGCGCCCTGCACGCCAAGGGCAACGAGGACCGCGCCGTTGAGCAGCGCAAGGCCGCACACCGCCCAAAGCCAGGGCGCACAGCCGACGGTCGCCGCGCATATGATGAGCGCGACAAAGCCTGCAAGCGAAAGAGCGCACACCGCGCCGCCCAGCCAGCCCACAAGCGTAAGCGGCCTGTCCGAAAAGCCGATGATTCCGTCAAAGGCGAGTTTGAGCATCTTTTTGAGGGTGTACTTCGTGCTGCCCGCATAGCGCTCGTGGCGCACATACTCCACCGGCACCGCCGTAAAGCCCATCCAACCGCTCATGCCGCGCAGGAAGCGGTTATGTTCCCGCATGCGCAGGAACACATCCGCCACCTTGCGATCCAGCAGGCGGAAATCCCCCGTGTCAAGCGGGATCGGATATGCGCTCATGGCGCTGAGCAGCCGGTAATAGCAAAATGCGGTGAACTTTTTGAAAATGGTTTCCCCCTCACGCTTCAGGCGCTTGCCGTACGCGATGTCCGCGCCGCTCTCCCATGCCTTCACAAGCTCCGCGATGATCTCCGGCGGATCCTGCAAATCCACATCGATGATCACAAGCGCATCGCCGCGCGCCGCATCCATGCCGGCCGTGACGGCAAGCTGATGGCCGAAGTTGCGGGAGAAGGAAAGCACCCTCACCTGCGGGTTTTCCGCCGCGATGCTGCGCAGATGCGCCATGGTGGTATCCCGGCTGCCATCGTTGACATAAATAATCTCATATTCATAGGGAAGCGCGCGCATTGCCGCGTCCATGCGCGCAAAGGAAACGTCGATCACGTCCTCCTCGTTGAACACGGGGACGATCAGGGAAAGAAGCTTTCTCATGGTATGAAATTCCTTTCGGCAGATGGATTCTGCTTTCTGTACTGTTCCTATTGGTAATTATACCCGCTTTCCCTCCATATCACAATCAGCTTAGCAAAATATGCCGTCCCAGTGTTGAAACCCGGGGCAAACGCGGTATAATAAAGTCAGATATGTGTGCAGCAGCGCAGAGGCCGAATTATTTTTAAAGGAGAGTATTATATGCCACTTGTCACCAGCACCGAAATGTTCAAAAAAGCGTATGAGGGCGGTTATGCCATCGGCGCGTTCAACGTCAACAACATGGAGATCGTTCAGGGCATCACCGAGGCGGCGAAGGAGCTCAACGCACCGCTGATCCTTCAGGTTTCCGCCGGCGCGCGCAAGTACGCCAACCATACTTATCTGATGAAGCTCGTGGAGGCGGCGGTCATTGAGACAGGCCTGCCCATCTGCCTGCACCTTGACCACGGCGACGGGTTTGACATCTGCAAGAGTTGCATCGACGGCGGCTTCACCTCCGTGATGATCGACGGCAGCCACCATTCTTACGAAGAAAACGTTGCGCTCACCAAAAAGGTGGTTGAATATGCGCACGACCACGGCGTGGTTGTGGAGGGCGAGCTCGGACGGCTTGAAGGCGTTGAGGATGAGGTCAAGGTGGCGGCCGGCGAAGGCAGCTACACCGACCCCGATCAGGTTTATGATTTCGTGACCCGCACGGGCGTGGATTCGCTCGCAATCGCCATCGGCACAAGCCACGGTGCGTATAAGTTCAAGCCCGGCACGAAGCCGCAGCTTCGCTTCGATATTCTCGAAGAGGTACAGAAGCGCCTGCCCGGTTTCCCGATCGTGCTTCACGGCGCAAGCAGCGTTATCCCGGAATTTGTGGAGATGATCAACGCCTACGGCGGCAACATGCCGGACGCAATCGGCGTGCCGGAGGATATGCTCCGCCAGGCTGCGGCGATGGCCGTCTGCAAGATCAACATCGATTCCGACCTGCGCCTTGCGATGACCGGTACCATCCGCAAATACCTTGCGGAAAATCCGAGCCATTTCGACCCGCGCCAGTACCTCAAGCCCGCACGCGAGGCCATCAAGCAGATGGTCGCCCACAAAATTGTGGATGTGCTCGGCTGCAACGGCAAAGCATAAGCGAGAGGGAGCCATGAACGAATTTGAAAACGTCGTGACACTGACCGACGAGGACGGCGTTGAGGTTGATTTTGAGATTCTGGATGTCGTGCCTTACGAAGACGGGCAATATGCAGTGCTGCTGCCCGTGGACGATGAATCGGACGTAGTGGATGCGGTGATCCTTGAAGTGCTCGCCTCCGGCGAGGAAGACGAGGAGGATATGCTTCAGGGCGTGGATGACCCGGCCGTTCTTGACGCAGTGTTCGGCCTGTTCATTGAACGCAACAAAGACGAGTTCAACTTTGAGCAGTAACGGGATGTGGGGGTGCGCAAGCGCCCCCATGTTTTATCATTTTTCAAATCAGGAACTGTGGTAATATATCATCAAACGCATATGGCACGGTTTGCGCTGCGCCATGCTCTTCACCGCTTTTTTGCGGGCGGGTAAGCTTCGTTTCATCCGTCATGCCAAGCAAGTAATCCGCCGGAACGCCATAATACTGCGCCAGTGCGATAAGAATTTCCGTCGGGATATCACTCCATGCGTTATCGCAGCCGCTATATGTGCTGCGCGCAATGCGGAGATATTCCGCAACTTCGTGCTGCTTCAGGTCGCGGTCTTCCCGCAATGCTTTTATCCGCTCATATTTCAAAAATATATTATGGATTGATGCCGCGCCCATTGTCAACCGCCGCGAACCTCAAGGTTGACATTCCCCGCCGGAATGGCCTATAATACATCCTGTTCATCGGAGGGTGAACCATTCGTTTGAAATGGGAACCGGATAAGATGCTGGCTGGAACGCCTGCGCTTAGCCGGTTTTTTAAGTTTCGGAATCAAAGGAGGTCCGACAATGATAAAGGAGCAAAACTTTTCAAAGGGACCGATTTTCGGGCCGCTCGTGCGCTTTGCGCTGCCGATTTTGCTGGCGCTGTTTTTGCAGACGATGTACGGCGCGGTGGACATGATGGTGGTTGGCCAGTTCGCCACTGCGGCGGATGTTTCCGCCGTTTCCACCGCAAGCTGGCTGATGCAGCTTGTGACGTCGCTTGTGGTCGGCATCGCAGTCGGCACAACGGTGCTGCTCGGGCGCAAGCTCGGGGAAGGGAACGCAGCGGAATCCGGGAAGATCGTCGGCGCAAGCATCGCGCTGTTTGGGTTCCTTGGCATTGCCCTCACAGTCGCGATGGAGCTGCTTGCCGTGCCGCTTGTAAAGCTCATGCAAACCCCGCCGGAAGCCGTGGGCGCGGCCGTAGCGTATATGCGCATCTGCTCCGCAGGAACGGTCTTCATCGTGGCCTATAACGTGCTCGGCAGCGTGTTCCGAGGCATCGGCAACTCCCGCATCCCGCTGATGGCTGTGGCGTTTGCGTGCGTGTTCAACATCGCAGGGGATTACCTGCTCGTGGGCGTGTTCAAGATGGCGGCTGCGGGCGCAGCCATTGCAACCGTTGCGGCACAGGCGCTCAGCGTCCTGCTTTCCCTCCTTATCATCCGAAGGCAGAAGCTGCCTTTTGCGTTGTGCAAAAGCGATGTAAAGGCGGACCCAGCCCGCATGGGCGCAGTGCTCAGGCTCGGCTTCCCTATCGCGCTGCAGGATGTGCTCGTGGGCATCTCCTTCCTCGCCATTACCGCCATCGTAAACACGCTTGGCGTAACCATCTCCGCGGGCGTAGGCGTTGCGGAAAAGCTCTGCGGCTTCATCATGCTTGTCCCCTCCGCATTCAGCCAGGCCATGTCCGCGTTCGTGGCGCAGAACATGGGCGCAAAGGAACCCGGGCGCGCCAGGCGCGGCCTTGTTTACGGCATTGCGGCCTCGCTCGCCGTGGGCGTTGTAATGGGCTATTTCACGTTTTTCCACGGCGACCTGCTCGCCGGCATTTTCGTTTCCGGCAAGGACCCGGCCGTGATTGCCGCCGCTGCAGAATACCTGAAAGCGTATGCGATCGACTGCCTGTTCGTATCCTTCCTGTTTTGCCTTATCGGTTATTTCAACGGCTGCGGCAAAACCACGTTTGTGATGCTACAAGGCATCATCGGCGCGTTCGGCGTGCGCGTACCCGTTTCCTTCTTTATGAGCAAGCGTTCCCCCGTTTCGCTCTTTCACATCGGCCTTGCAACCCCATGTTCCTCCGTCGTGCAGATTTTGCTCTGCGGAGCGTACTTTCTGCTGCTTGCCCACGCCGCAAAGCAGGATACCTGGGACATGGAAAAAAGACAATCCGCTTGAAAGGAGCATGCCATGCAATGCCGCATCATGACGGAAGCGGAGCAGGCTCGTTTGCGCGTCAAGGCCCGCAGGGCGGCCAAGCCGCCTTGCGGGCCTTAAAGTTTCGGCCTTCTGCCGGGCCGTTTTTTTGTTTTGCTTATTCCGCCTTCCATGCGGGAATGTCCGCAAGAGCAAGGGAGATCTCCCGCATGGCGCGCTCCGCCTCCGGCACATCCGTGTTGTTCGTCGCAAAGCAGATTACAAACGGCTCCCGCGCATAGACGATACCCACATCATTGGTGATGCCGTCATCCTCGCCCGTCTTGTGCGCAACATCCACCTCGCCCCGCAGGTAGCCGGGGATCTTATGGTTGATCTGCTGCTCAAGCAGCGTATCCTCGATGCATTTGGAAACCGTCTCATTCACGAACGAATGACGGTAAACACGCTCGAGCAGGCAGCCCATCTCCCGCGGGACGATCTTGTTCTGCTTGCCCTGCGCACCTGCGGCGCTGTCAAACAGCAGCCGCTCAATGTGCGTTTTTTCAAGGCCGATCTCCCGGAATTCCCGGTTGAACGTTTCGATGCCGAAATGCCGCATGATCATATTGGTCGCCATGTTGTCGCTGATGGTGATCATCAGGCCGCAGAGCGTCTTGAGGCGCACGGAAGGCTCGTCCTCGAAGAACCACAGCGCGCCGCAGGGCGGCACGCGCTCTTCATTGTGCGCAACGAGCCTGTCTTCCCAGGATGCCTTTCCTTCTGCAACAAACTTTGCAACCACGGCGAACATGGGCAGCTTGATGACGCTTGCCGCCTGGAACATTTCGTTCTCGTTGCGGCCAAGCTCCTCCCCCGTAGTAAGGTCTTTAAAATAGAACCCGACGTCGCCGGGCACGCGGCTAAGCCGCCCCAGAATATAGTCTTTGTCCAATTTCCGTGCCATTGTTCTCCTCCTTCGGCCTACGTATTGCATTCCATCCGCCTGCGCGCTTCGCTTGCAGGGCAGGATTGTGCCAATTCATTATATCACACACGGCGCATAACTGCTTGCCGCAAGCGTAGCTTAAAAAAGAATTTGTTGCGCGCACCGCCCGATCCCCGAAGGATTTACAATCTTTTCAGTTGAATTGCCCCACTGCTTGTGATACTGTGAATGTATCTCACCGTTTTTTGCTTTGGAGGTGAATTTCCATGAAGAAATACAGACTTCTTGCCGCTCTGCTTGCGGCGCTTCTTTTTTCGGCAGCCGGCTGCGGCGGGGCTGTAAACGCGCCCGGTGCGACGGACAAGCCCGGTGCGGAAACGCCCGGCGCGGAGGCATCCGGCGCGGAGGCGCCCGGTGAAACGCCGGAGTCTGCGGACATCCGGTATGGCTCCCGGACAAACACCGTCTATTTCCCGGAAGACGCGGGCGATGCGGATGCGGACTATATCCTCACTTACACCCTGCCCGTGTTCATGCCCGAGGAGCTCAACTGTGCAGCGCTCAACGCGGCGCTTGCGCTGTATGAAGAGGAACTGACCGAGCGCGTGCGCACAGAGCGCCTCCCGCTTGCCGACCGTGCGGAGGGCGAACCCGCCCCTTGCACAACCGTGGAGTTTGCTGCTTCCTCCGCAGCAGGCTATTGGAGCATTCGCCTGTTCGAGACCGTCTCCTATGGTGCAGAGCGCGAAACAATCCCGTTCGTGCTCGTGTTGGATGCTGCGGGCAGCGAGCAAAGCTTTGCTGCGGTGTCCGGGCAATATGAGCCGGATGCACTCGTAGCGCAGCAGATTTACAATGCGATCGATCTCGATCCCGACGCCTATTTTGGAGACGTAACACCGGAGGATGTACGCCTTGCGCTTGACCTCATGAACGGTTTTGCGGTAACGCAGACCGGATACGAGGTTTTCATTCCGGCGGGCGTGCTCGCACCCGAAGCGGCCGGTACGCTCACATTTTCCATTCCCCGCGCAGCTCTTTATCCGGATTGTGTGGGAGAAGCGATCTCCGTTTCGGAATATGAAACCCTGCTGCCGGCGTTTGAAGCGATTGCGGCAGCCTGTGCTCCGAATTACGAAGGTTTTTCGGATGGTTCCCCTTCCGCATATGCTGCAAGCGCGTTTCTGACGCACATGCTCACCACGGGGAACGAAAGCACAGCCTGGCTTGATGTGCCCGCAGAATCCTATGAAGCATCCTTTGCGGAGTATTTTTCCGGCGCATTCCCCATGGATATTCCCGAATGGGGTGACGGCACACTCCTTCTCGATGGCGTATACCGCGTTCCTGTGCACCCGCGCGCGGCATATGCGCTGCGCGTGGATGAAGCCGTGCGCACGAAGGATTCGCTGGTCGTTTATGGTATGCTTCTGTACGGCCTGCCCGGCACGGAGGGAGCAGGAGAACTTGCCGCGCTCGTGCTTACGCTCGCCCCGGCGGATACAGCGCCGCTCGGGTTCCACTTTGTTTCCGCAGAGCTTGCCTAAGGAAAGCCCTGCGAGGCTGTCGATCAAGTGGCAGCGCCACTTGATCGAGGATTTCATGGCGCGACCAGCGCTCCGTGCAAAGAAAGCCTTGCACGGCAAGGCTTTTCGCTCGCGCCGCACCTGTCGCCGCTCGCGATTGCAAGTCAAGGGCTGCGGCCCTTGACAATCCCGGAGAGACTTTTTCGACAGTCTAGCAGAGCTTTCCAGGGCTTTCCTGAAGAAAGCCCTGCTCCGCATACCGTTTGTAAACATTCTTCTTCCGCCCCGCCTTTTTTCTTTCGGCTGATGACATCGCCGCCGGGTTGTAGTAAACTATTATAGAAATTACGACGCTTTTTTCAAGGAGGCTTGAATTTGAAATACCTTCGCTTTTTTTCCGCGTTGCTTGCATGCCTGCTCATGCTCTCCATGGGCGCATGCGCGCCGCGTGAGGCCGTCGCTGCCGGCGACGGCGTGATCGACATCATTGACGTTCCGGAGGAAACAGCCGGCCAGAACGCGGCTCTGCCCTCCCCTTCCGCCACACTTACTCCGATTATCCTCGGCACGCCTTCCGGAGCGAATCCATCCGTACCCATGCCCACGGAAACGCCTGCGTTCACAGCCGCGCCCACGCAAACTATGCCGCCTGTGCAAACCAGTGCGCCGGAAAAGACCGAGGCTCCTGCACAAACGGAGGCTCCTGTGCAGACGCAGGCGCCTTCTGAAACGCCCGCTCCGTCCGCAGGGGACGATTTGCCCTATTATCTTTATGTAGAAAAGGGCTCCTACACCCTCACGATCTATAAAAAAGGTGCGGATGGCGCGTATTCCGAAGTATATAAGACCTATCGCATCGCCCATGGCGGCAACAAAACGCCCGCCGGCACCTTCACTTTGAGCGGCGATCGCGAGCGTTGGCACGAATTCCCGGACGGCGGCTTCGTGCAGTTCGCCACGCGTTATCACAACCGGCTTTATGTCCATTCCCCGCTCTACGGGGAGGAAAACAACGGCTATATGTGGCCCAAGTATTATGACGGCGAGCTCGGCATCGGCAAGTCTTCCACGGGCGGCTGCCTCCGAATGGTCACTGAGGCCGCGCGCTTCATCTACGAAAACTGCCCGGAAGGCACGGTGCTTGAAATCGTAAACGGATCGCCCAAAGGCACCACAAGCGATGAGGTGCCCAGCCGCAACGGCAAACGCTACGACCCAACGGATGTTGAAGCGGGGGATTGATCGCCCCTTCCCCCTGCAACCCAAATTGTGAAAGGAGGTTCCGCCATGCGCTTATCCGCGCTGCTTCTTGCGCTCCTGCTGTTCTGCACGGCCTGCACGCCGGGCATCCAAATGCCCTCTGGCCCTGCCGGCACAGAGGCGATCGACCTGACGCCGGCGCCGGCGGAACCGCAGGAAACACCCGTGCCCACGGAAACGCCTACGCCGACCGCATCCCCGGTGCCAGCGCCACCGCCGCCGCCCGGGCCGCTTTACAAGGTCCGCGTCAGCACGGTTAATGTGCGTTCTTCCCCTTCCACAGCGGACAGCGGAAACATCCTCGGCCAACTTCTATATGAAGAAACCGCATACTACCTCGGCACAGAGGGCGAATTCAGCCGCGTGCAGCTTATGGACGGCACAGAGGCATATTGTTACACAGAATACCTCGTGCCGGAAGAAACGGTGCTTTATGCCTATGTCCCGCCTGAAACCGGACAAAAAATTGACATCTCGACCGGGCTTCCTGCATATGAGGCAGATGGCATTACGCCCATTATGGTCAAAAATGAGTTGGTGGATCTCAAACTGTACCTGCCGGATGCGCAGTATGAACAGCTTTTCAACACGGAAAGCAACGTTACAGGCGAACCGCTCTACGGCCGCTCCATTGCGCTTTTGCAGCGCGATACGGCAAAAAAGCTTGTGAAGGCCTATGAGCGCTTCAAAGCCGATGGCTATACGCTTAAAATTTACGATGCCTACCGCCCCCTTTCCGCACAGCGGCGGCTTTTTGAAATCGTTCAGAACAAGCACTGGATCGCAGATCCTTCCACCACCGCTTCCAACCACAACCGCGGCTGTGCGGTGGATATTGCGCTGATTGATGATGCGACCGGCCTTGTGCTTGAATTTCCCACCCCCATGCATACGTTTACCGAGGAAGCCGCACGCACCTGCAAAACCTGGACGGAGGAGCAGGCCGCCAATGTTGAATACATGACCGGCGTGATGAGCGAATGCGGTTTCAACTCCATCAAAAGCGAATGGTGGCATTTTTCCGACACCAACAGCAAAAAGTTTATGACCACGGATATCGACCTTTCGCGCGTCACAATGCTGCCGCTCGAACAGCTGCCCGAAAACGGCCGCTGAATCTTCCATCATCACAAAGGAGGTTTCAACCCTATGAAACTGCAAAAAAGCCTCTCCCTTTCCGTTGCTGTGCTGCTGATGCTCTGCGTTGTGGCGGCCTGCGGCTCCCCGGCTCCCGCTGCGCCCACCGGCGCGTTTTCCGAAAAGGACCTTGGCGTTGAGATCGGCGGCAAAGTGTATTATCTGCGCGAGGACAGCGCCGCCCTGCTTGCCGCGCTCGGCGATGGATTTGAATATTCCGAAATGGTAAGCTGCGTCTATGACGGCAAGGACAAAACCTATACTTATCCCGGCATCACCGTGAACACCGTGCCGGTAGGCGGCAAGGATGTCATCGAGATGATTACCCTCACGGACGGCACCTATGCCACGCTGCGCGGCGCAAAGGTGGGCGATGCGCTTTCCTCCGTTACAGAGCTTTACGGCGCGGATTATTTTGACGACGGCTATCTCACCTATTCCATCTCAAACGACCCGGAGGACATTCAATCCGAGCGGATTCAGTTTGAACCCCTGGGCGATACAGTCGGCACGATCTACATCTATTCCCCCAGCTATTGATTGCAAACGGAGTGAGCCATGGTTTTCAGCTCCCCTACGTTCTTTTTTCTGTTCCTGCCGGCAGCGTTTCTCGTAAATCTGCTGTTTCGGCGCAGCATCCGTTGGAGCAACGCGCTCCTTCTTGTTGCCTCGCTGCTGTTTTATGCATGGGGCGAGCCCGTTTACGTGCTGCTGATGATTTTTACCACGCTCGTAAACTATGCCGCAGCCCGTTTCATGGAACGTTTCCCTGCGCAAAGGCGTTTCTGGTGCGGCGCAGCCGTAGTCTGGAGCCTTGGCACGCTCGTCTTTTTCAAGTATACGGATTTTCTTATTGAAAGCATAAACGGAGCGCTCGGGCTTTCCCTCCCGCTCCCTGGCATTGCGCTGCCCATCGGCATTTCGTTTTTCACGTTTCAGGCCATGAGCTACGTGCTCGACGTATATCGCGGGGATGCGCAGCTTTCCAAAAACTATTTTGACGTGCTGCTTTACATCTCGCTGTTTCCCCAGCTCATCGCAGGGCCCATCGTAAAATATCACGATGTGGACCAACAGCTTCACGCGCGCACCATCACAATAGAAAAGACGGCGGCGGGCTTCCGCCGTTTCTGTTTCGGCCTTGCCAAGAAGGTGCTTATCGCCAACACGCTCGCCATGACGGCGGATGCGGTTTACGCGCTCCCCATGGGATCCGTGACCGCCCCCACGGCATGGCTCGGCGCTGTCGCATATCTTTTTCAAATTTACTTTGATTTTTCCGGGTATTCGGACATGGCCATCGGCCTCGGGCAAGCCTTCGGCTTTACGTTCAAGGAAAACTTCAATTATCCTTACATCGCACAAACCATGCAGGAGTTTTGGCGCAGATGGCACATCTCGCTTTCCACCTGGTTCCGCGAATATGTGTATATCCCGCTCGGCGGGAACCGCAAGGGCAGGCTCCGCACGGGGCTCAATAAACTCACAGTGTTCCTTCTGACCGGCCTTTGGCACGGCGCAAGCTGGAACTTCGCGGTGTGGGGGCTTTATCACGGCAGCTTTCTGATGCTGGAGTCCTACGGCGCGCTCAAGCCTGCAAAGTGGCCGCGCGCACTCCGGCATGCGTATACCCTTCTTGCGGTCACGGTGGGCTTCGTGTTCTTCCGTGCGGAAACCATGGAGCATGCGCTCACCCTCATCGGGTGCATGTTCACGGCCTGGAGCCTTTCTCCCGCTGCGCTTGCGGAGCTTTCCGCGCTTGTATCGCCGCTTTGCCTCGTGGCGCTCGCCGTTGCAGCCTTCGCCTGCACGCCTGTTCTGCACCGCTTTGGGGAACGCCTCTTTGCGCGCCGGCCTGCTGCGGAATGCGCCGTTTATATTGCGGCGCTGCTGCTTGCGGTGCTTTGCGCCCTCTGCCTTTCCACAGCCGCCTACAACCCGTTCATTTATTTCCGCTTTTAAGGAGGGACGCTTATGAAGAAACCGTTCTACCTCGCCTTCATTGCGGCGTTCCTCGCCGTATGCCTGCTGCCCACGGCAGCGCTTCTTTGCGGCTACGAAGCCGAAAACCGCGAAAACAGGCCGCTTGCCCGGCTCACCTCCCTTTGGGGGCGGGATGGGCTGAACCTTTCCTTCCCCGTGGAGTTCGATGCATATTTCGAGGATCACTTCGGCTTCCGGGAGGAGATGGTCACGGCCTTTCACGGGCTTACAATGGCGCTCTTCGGGGATACGCTCAATGAGAAGGTCATCGTCGGCAAAAACGACATGCTGTTTTATTCCGAGACGCTGGATGATTATCTTGGGCGCAACCTGCTTTCAGAGGAGGAAATCGCCCGCATCGCCGCATGCCTCGGCATTGAGCAGGCTTGGTGCAAAGCGCGGGGGATTTCCTTCACCTTCTCCATCGCTCCCAACAAAAACACGGTCTATCCGGAAAACATGCCTTCCCGCCTCGTTCCTGCAGCGGGCGCAGGCAACCGGGAGCGGCTGTATGCCGCACTTGCAGAAGCGGGGATAGAAACCGTGGATTTTGCTTCGCTGCTCTGTTCTCACAAGCAGGACGGCCAGCTTTACCATGATCGGGATACCCACTGGAACGAGCGCGGCGCGCTGCTTGCCTACAATGCGATCATGCAGCGCATCGCAGCAGGCGAAGCATACGAATCTTATGCTTCGCTTGTGCCGGAAACGGTGTATGACGATGCAGGCGACCTGCACAACTTCGTGCTTCCCGCGCTTCCGGGCAACCGACCACGCCCGGATTACGGCATTGAACCGGACTTTGCGTATGATGAAGGCGCGCGCCCCGCGCAGGACACGACCTTCGGCACCACCAGCAGCGCGAACGGGGTTTCGCTGCACCTGTTCCGCGATTCGTTCGGCAACGCCTTGCTGCCGCTCCTTTCCACAAATCTCGGGCGCGTGAAATACAGCGCGGAATTCCCGTACAATTACACGCTGTTGGATGAAGAAACGCCGGACGCCGTGTTCATCGAACTGGTGGAGCGCAACATGAAAAACCTGCTCTCTGCAGCGCCCCTCATGCCCGCGCTTGAAGCGAATGCGCCGCATGCGAAAACGGAGGGCGGCACGGCTCTGCTCACGCAATATGGGCGCAGCGGCTATACGCAGCTTGCGGGCTGCTTTGACGCGGATGTGCAAGCCCGGCATATTTATGTGCTCCTCCTGCGGGACGGCGAATCCCATTGCTTCGAGGCGTTCCCCATTTTGGAGGAGCGGGCCGATTCCCTTGCAGAAACTATGGTTTCCCCGCGGGGCTTCTCGCTGACGCTGCCCGAAGGGCTTTCAGGCGAATATGAAGCGGCCGTTCTCGCGGACGGTGTGCGATATGATGCGGGAACGGTTCTGCTGACGAACGGTTGAGTTTGAAGGAGAAAGGCATGATCACGATCCGAATTGCAACCCCTGCGGATGCACCCGCACTCGCAGCGATCTACAAGCCCTATGTTGAAACGACCGATATCACGTTTGAATATGCCGCGCCTTCGGATGCGGAGTTCGCCGCACGCATCGCGCACACGCTTGAACGCTATCCTTACCTCATCGCAGAGGAAGGCGGCATCGCTTTAGGCTACGCTTATGCAGGCACATTCAAAAGCCGCCCTGCCTATGATTGGGCAGTTGAAGTTACCGTGTATGTGAAGATGGGCTTTTCCGGGCATGGCGCCGGCACGCTGCTTTACACCGAGCTGGAGCGCTGCCTCAGCATGCAGAACATTATAAACCTCAATGCCTGCATCACGTATCCGAACGAAAAAAGCGAAGCGTTTCACCGCAAACTCGGTTATAAAACCGTAGCGCATTTCACAAAATGCGGCTATAAATCCGGCGCATGGAAGGACATGATCTGGATGGAAAAATTCCTTTGCGCGCACCCGGCCGCCCCGGCAGCGGTGATCCCGTTCCCGGAGGTGCAGGGGAAGTGATCCCTCATCCGCCCCGCACAAGCGCGATTTCCCGCGCATAGCCGGAAAGGTCGTTCGGGGTTTCAAGCGCGGCCGGCAGGCCGCAAAGCGCGGGGTGGTTGACCACCGCCAGCAGCGCAGGGAGGCCGATGTGCCCCGCCCCGAGGCAGGCATGGCGATCCTTATGGGAGCCGATCGGGTTCATGCTGTCGTTAAGGTGTACAGCGCAAAGCCGCTTGAGGCCGATGATGCGGTCAAACTCCGCAAGTACGCCCTCGAGGTTATTCACGATGTCATACCCCGCGTCAAACACATGGCAGGTGTCCAGGCAAACGCCAAGGCGCTCCGGCCGCTCAACACGGTCAATCACTGCGCGCAGCTCCTCGAACCGGCTGCCGACCTCGCTGCCCTTACCTGCCATGGTTTCAAGCAGCACCGTGGTTTCTCCCGCCTCCGGCAAAACGGCGTTGAGCGTTTCAGCGATCAAGTCGATTCCGGCTTCCGTGCCCTGCTTCACATGACTGCCGGGGTGGAAATTGTAAAAATTGCCGGGCAGATGCGTAAGCCTCCGAAGGTCATCCAGCATCGTTTCCCGCGCGAACGTGCGCAAGCCTTCGTCCGCTGCGCAGGCGTTGAGCGTATAGGGCGCATGCGCGATGATGGGGCCGATCCCGTGCTCTGCCGCAAACGCGCGGTACGCCGCAAGATCCGCCGCATCAAGCGGCTTCGCTGCGCCGCCGCGCGGGTTGCGCGTGAAGAACTGGAACGTATTCGCGCCGATGGAAACGGCTTCTTCTCCCATGTGCAAAAACCCTTTTGACGAGGAAAGGTGGCATCCGATCCTTTGCATCGCATTCTCCTTTTGTGCTTATCTTCTGCGTTTAGTATACCACCCCGCCATGTTCTCTGCCAACCATGCAGCCGCCGCACATTCTTTTGCAGGAATTCCTGCAAATTATGTTTTTACATCTATTCAGTGCGTAAAAAACGTGCTAATATATAAGCGATATTAATAGAATATACCATTCTTCTTTGTTAATATAATAACCAATCCGGAGGTTTCCATGAACGCTCGAGACACCCGCTACCTCACGCTCCTTGCGCGGGAGTACCCTTCGCCGCAGGCGGCCAGTGCAGAGATCATCAACCTGACTGCTATCCTGAACCTGCCTAAGGGCACAGAACACTTCATGAGCGACATCCATGGCGAGCATGAAGCGTTCCTGCACATTCTGAACAACGGCTCCGGCGCAGTTGCAGACAAGATCGACCAAGCGTTTGAAGGCTCGCTTGTGATTGCGGAGCGGCGCGCGCTCTCGGCGCTCATCTATTACCCGCGCGAAAAGCTTATTGAGGCCAAAGCCACCGTGACGGATCTTTACGACTGGTACTGCGTAATGCTCCGGCGGCTCATTGCCGTGTGCCGGCTTTCCGCCTCCAAGTATTCCCGCTCCAAGGTGCGCAAGGCGCTGCCGCGCGAATTCGCTTACATTATGGAGGAGCTGCTCAACACCGCGCCCAACCGCAACCAGGACCGGTATTATGACAACATCATCCGTGCCATCATCGACACAGGCAGCGCAGACACGTTCATCGTGGAAATGGCGACGCTCATCAAGCGCATGACGGTGGATGTGCTGCACATCGTGGGCGATATTTTCGACCGTGGGCCGCATGCAGACGTAATCCTTGACCACTTGATGCAGCACCACAACGTAGACATCCAATGGGGCAACCACGATGTCATGTGGATGGGAGCTGCTGCGGGCAGCGATGTTTGCGTTGCCACTGCAGTGCGCAACTGCGTGCAGTATGATAACCTTGATATGCTCGAAAACGGGTACGGCATCAATCTGCTGCCGCTCGCAGTGTTTTCCACAGAGCAATACAGTGCGGGCGATGCCTGCGTCTTCAAGCCGCGCAAGCTGCCGGAAGAACCCTTTAAACCGCGCGATCTCAACCTTTATGCGCGCATGCACAAAGCCATCAGCGTCATCCTCTTTAAGCTGGAAGGGCAGGCGATCCGCCGCCATCCGGAATACCGCATGGATGACCGGGATATGCTTTCCCGCGTGAATTGGGAAAAAGGCACGCTCACGGTGGATGGCAAGGAATATCCGCTGCGCGATACGGATTTCCCCACCATTGACCCTGCTGACCCGACGAAGCTTACCGAGGAGGAAGAAGCCCTGATGGGGCAGCTCGTCTCCGCCTTCATGCACAGCGAGCGTTTGCAGCAGCATGCGCGCTTCCTGTATTCCGTGGGCTCTGTGTACCGCTGCTACAACGGCAACCTGCTTTATCACGGCTGCATCCCCTGCAACCGGGATGGGAGCTTTATGGAATTTGAATTCGGGCGCAACCGACTGAGCGGGCGTGATTTCCTTGATTACTGCGACAAGATTGCCCGTCAGGGCTATTTCGCTCTGGAAGGCTCCGCAGAGCGCCGGAACGGGCAGGACTTCCTTTGGTTCCTTTGGTGCGGGCGTAACTCCCCCATCTTTGGCCGCAGCCACATCACCACGTTTGAACGTGCGCTGATCGAGGATAAGGCGGCCTGGAAGGAACCCAAGAACGCTTACTATGAATATTACAACGACGAGGATTTCTGCCGTGGCATCCTTGCCGCATTCGGGCTTGACAAACCCTGGAGCCGCATCGTAAACGGCCACATCCCCGTGCGTGCAAAGGAAGGCGAAAATCCCTGCAAGGCACATGGCCGCCTTGTGGTGATCGACGGCGGCTTCTGCCGTGCGTATCAGGGGCAAACAGGCATTGCAGGCTACACGATGTTCTTCAATTCCTGGGGCATGCGCATCGCCGCGCACGAACCGTTCACCACCATTGAAGATGCGGTGCGGCACGACAGAGACATCACCTCCCACACGCATATCGTGGAAGAATTCCAAAAGCGCGTGATGGTGTCCGATATTGACACGGGCGTGGAGCTTGAAGGGCGCATCGCCGACCTCCGCAAGCTGCTTGACGCATACCGCAGCGGCGTGATCAAGCCAGACCCCACGCGCAAGGGGCGATAAGAATCCATACGCACAGCAAACAGGGAGCGGACAACCGCTCCCTGCTTCGTTTTTTAACGTTCCTTCCCGCGCTCCATTTCTTCCGCAAGCTCCGCTTTCAGGCGTTTATAGTTCCTGCCGGCCCGGTATGCAATGTAGAACTGCATCATTCCGATCACGGCAAAAATCGGGGAACTGTTCACGAAGGAACTGATCAGAAACAGAACTCCGGCAACCGTTGGCAAAATGGTGTTAATAAGGCACAGGACCTTTTCGCGCTTCATTTTTCCAAGCCGCTTGTCGCGGTCTATCCTCGTCTCGAACGGTCGTTTCTCCATGCGCCCCTCCGTTTTCGTTTTGATTTTTGGCTGGCTTTCCAAAGGCCATGATGCTTTTCCTTGCATTATATAGCGTTTTAAATCAAATCGTCAAATAAGTATCATAATTATACGATATATTCCTCTTTACTTTAGCGCACTAATGTGTTATCATACAAAAGCAACGAAACCTATTGTACTGAAAGAGAGGAACCACACCCATGAAACGCACGAAATTTTTTCTGCTGACGCTTGCGCTTGCTTTCGTTCTTGCCACCGCATTCGGCTGCGCTGAAAAGGAAGAAAAGACCTTTACCGTCGGCTTTGATGCAGATTTCCCGCCCTACGGCTACATTGATGAAAACGGCGAATACATCGGGTTTGATCTTGACCTTGCCGCCGAGGTTTGCGAACGCCGCGGATGGACGCTCAAGCTTTCCCCCATCGACTGGAACTCCAAGGATTTTGAGCTGGAATCCGGCGCGATCGACTGCATTTGGAATGGCTTTACGATGAACGAACGCGAGGAGCTTTACACCTGGACGAACGCTTACATGGACAATTCTCAGGTGTTTGTGACCCGCGCTGCGGATGGCCTTACCACCTTTGCGGACCTTGCGGGCAAGGTTGTAACCGTTCAGGCAGACAGCTCCTGCGAAGCCGCCCTGAACGATGAAGAAAACGCGGATGCGATTGCGCTTCGGGATTCCTTTGCCTCGCTTGAAAAGTGCGCGGAATACAACACCGCGTTTATGGAACTTGAATCCGGCGCGGTGGACGCCATCGGCATGGACGTCGGCGTTGCGAAATACCAGATCGAAGGCCGTGAGGATCAGTTTGTCATCATGGAAGAACCACTCCAGAGCGAGCAATACGGCGTTGGCTTCAAGCTCGGCAACACCGAACTGCGCGACCAGGTGCAGGAAACCCTTCTTGAGATGGTCGAGGACGGAACGTTCGCTGAAATTTCCAACGAGTGGTTTGGCTACGACGTTTGCACGCTCAGCAAATAACAACATGCTTTCAAAACGCGGGCCGCTCTGTGCCGCCCGCGTTTTATGTCGGTTTATGATAAACCGATTTATCACACCCGGAAAGTAGAGAATCCTTATGTCTTTTCAAGTAATGCTCGAACAGCTTGGCGGCGGCATGCTCACCTCCATACTCATTTTCATCCTGACGCTCCTCGGCTCTCTGCCATTGGCGCTTCCGGTAGCCTTTGGGCGCATGAGCAAATGCCGGCCTCTCTGCACGCTGATGCGCGTTTATATTTCCTTCATGCGCGGCACTCCGCTGATGCTGCAATTGCTGGTGGTTTATTTTGGGCCGTGGTTTCTGCTGCGCATTCCGCTCACCAACGGTTATCGGTTTTATGCCGTCATCATTGCGTTTGTGCTCAACTATGCCGCCTATTTTGCGGAAATTTACCGTGCCGGCATTGAATCCATCCCGCTTGGCCAATATGAAGCCGCAGAGGTGCTGGGCTATTCCAAGGGGCAGACCTTCCGCCGCATCATCTTTCCGCAGATGGTCAAGCGCATCCTGCCGCCCGTTACAAACGAGATCATCACGCTCATTAAGGATACTTCCCTGGCGTTTGCCATCGGTGTGCTCGAAATGTTCACCCTTGCCAAGCAGATCGCATCCGCTGAAAAAAGCATGATCCCCTTTGTCGCCGCCGCCGCGTTCTATTATATTTTCAACGCAGTCGTTGCCTGGGGGATGGAGCGCTTTGAACGCAAGCTGTCTTATTATCGATAAAAGGAGCGCGCTATGAACGTATTGGAAATCAACTCCCTGCAAAAGAGCTTTGACGGGCGCACGGTGCTCCGGGATATTTCCCTCTCCGTAGCGGAAGGTGAGGTTGTGGCGGTCATCGGCCCATCCGGCTCCGGCAAATCCACGTTGCTGCGGTGTGCTACGCTGCTTGAAACCATGGATGGAGGCGCGCTGCGCTACCTCGGCCGTGCTGCGGCTCAGCCCGGGCCGGACGGCAAAACCGCATATGCGGACGCACAAACGCTTAAGGAGATCCGCAGCACGTTTGGCCTCGTGTTTCAAAGCTTCAACCTGTTTCCGCACTATTCTGTGCTGCGCAACATTATCGATGCTCCCGTCTGCGTGCAGAAACGCAGCCCGGAAGAGGCCACGAAAACTGCCATGACCCTGCTGCAAAAGATGGGCCTTGCCGACCGGGCGGAAGCATATCCTTACCAGCTTTCCGGCGGCGAACAGCAGCGCGTTTCCATTGCGCGCGCGCTTGCAATGGGGCCAAAGATGCTTTTTTTCGATGAGCCAACCAGCGCGCTTGACCCGGAGCTGACCGGAGATATCCTGCGCGTGATCCAGTCTCTCGCCAAAGAAAAGATGACCATGCTCATCGTGACACATGAGATGGCCTTTGCCCGCAGCGTGGCCGACCGCGTGATCTTTATGGCAGGCGGCGTGATCGTGGAGCAGGGCAAGCCCGAAGATGTCATCGACAACCCGCAAAACGAGCGCACGCGCTCGTTTCTGGCGAAGCTCACGCGCTGAAGCTCCCTCTCTGTGCTGTACAATCAAAAAGCTCCGCATGCCTTGCTTGGCGCGGAGCTTTTTGTTTTACCGCCTCATGCTTCCCGTTTTCCTGCAAGCGCAGCGCATGCGGCGCCAAGCAGCAGCACGGCCGCAAAGTAGGATGGCGCACCGCCCGTCTGCGGCGGTGTTACGCCATCCGTCTGCGGCAGATACGCTGTGGCATTCGTATCAATTACATACACAAGAAAACGATTCTTATAAATAATCATACAATGAAATCAATTGATATGCAATCAAATATATAATATGTTTTCCCTTATTATACCCTTATCTCCCATTGACTTTCGCACTTCACCGTGTTAAACTGTCACTGTCATAATTCATCGTAAGGAGTGCGCCCATGTATCAAAGCAAGCTGCAAAGCGAGGCGGCCGACCATCTGTTTGAGGCCATCCTCTCGCTCAAATCCATGGAAGAATGTTACCGCTTTTTTGAAGACCTGTGCACAGTCACGGAACTGCAGGCGCTCTCCCAGCGCATGGAAGTCGCAGCGCTTTTGCGCCGGGGTGAAACCTATGCCGCCATTGCGGAAAAAACCGGCGCTTCCACCGCCACCATCTCCCGCGTGAACCGCTGCCTTTCCTATGGCTCGGACGGTTACCAAACCGTGCTCCGGCGGCTTTCGGAAGGCAAACCCGAGTAAAAAGGCATTGCGAAAACGGGCCGGCAAACTGTGAACTGCCGGCCCGTTTTTAACATCAGAAAAGCATTTATTTTTTCGCTTCCTCGTCCTGATCCTTCTTCTTGTTTTTATCATCGTAGATCTGCTGCAAAATGGTGGCTGCCACAAACCCTCCGAGAAGGCCCACGAGCATGCCGACTGTTGCGCTCCCCATCCGCGTGCCGATCACCAGGCCGGCAAACACGCCGATCAACGGCAGAAGCATCATCTTCATCGGCGTGCGTTTGCGGCGGTAATAATCGGCAGGCACCTTTTTCACCGGCACGCGCAACTCGCTTCTGTATTCCTCCGCCTCCATATCGCCGAACGGGTACACTTCCAGTTCCGGCGATGTGCCGTGGAAATACTCCCCCTTGGGGAACCACTTGCGATATACCCAGGCCCATCGGTCAAACACGCTTTGCAGCGCGGGCCCTTTACAGGGAAACAGCGCATAAGCGCTCTCCTCCGTCATCAGGAATTCAAAGCCTTCCGGAGCCTCGAGGCCTTCTTCGATGGTTTCTATGGCAATCCAATAATCGTATTCCTGTGTATCGAAATTGTGGCAAGCCGCAACAAAGCACTGCGCATCCGGGGCAAGGCCGCGCAGCGCCGCAAGCGTGCCATCCTCACCGCATTGCACCCAGAATTCCCTGATCTGTGCAAGGGCATCCTGCCCCTTTTGCGTGCTGATCCGTTTCCGCTTCCCAACGAGGCACAGCGCAGGCTGCTCCACCATTGTGCCGCCTTCCGTTTCCATCCCCACCCCGGTCAGTTCCCGCACGGCCTCCTGTTTGAACTCTTCCATGGCTTCTCCGATCTTTTTGTTGGAATCATCGGGCGCAGCATCGCCCGTGTTTGGTTTCATTTTAGCATAAACCGGCGCATAGATTCAATTGCCGCGTGTTGAAAACCCGCCGGGCTTGTGCTATGCTTGAATTTGAAATCCGGAAAGGAGCTATTATGCAAAAGAAACGCCTGTTTCAGAGCCTTGCGCTGTTCTTATCCCTCCTTCTTGCGCTCCCTGCGCTCGCCGGCTGCGGCGATGCGGCAGGCGAGCCGCCCAATGCGGATGGAGTAACCATCATCACTACGCTGTTCCCATTGTATGATTTTGCCCGCGCGCTTACGGCCGGTACGGATGCAAACGTTTCCCTCCTGCTGCCGCCCGGCGTGGAAAGCCACTCGTTTGAGCCTTCCCCTGCAGATATTATCGCCATTCAAAAGGCAGACGTCTTTGCCTATACCGGAGAATATATGGAAACCTGGGCGCATGAGATCATTGACGGGTTGGACGGCACGCAGGGGACGACGGAAGACGGCACTTTTTTGACCATCGGCAGCCTCGTTGTCGCGGATTGTTCCCTTGGCATTCAGCTTGATGAAATCGAGGCGCATGCAGACGAGCAGCCGCATGAAGGCCACGGCCACGGTAATTACGACCCGCATATCTGGACCGACCCCACGCAGGCCGCCACCATGGCCGGAACGCTCACCGAAGCACTTTCTGCCGCAGACCCGGAGCATGCGGAAACCTACCGCGCCAACTGTGAAGCCTATCAGGCGGAACTCGCGGAACTGGACGCGGACTTCATGGCGCTTATGAGCGGAGCCAAACGGCGCGAAATCTGCTTTGGGGGCCGGTTTGCGCTGCATTACTTTGCGAAGCGCTACAGCCTTTCCTATATTGCAGCCTACGATTCCTGCTCCTCTGAAACGGAACCTTCTGCAAAGGCTGTTGCAGAGATTACGGATGCGATCCTTGCGGACGGCATCCCCGTGATCTATTATGAGGAGCTGGTAGATCCGAAAGTGTCGCGCTCCATTGCGGAGGATACAGGCTGTAAGATGCTGCTGCTCCACTCCTGCCATAATGTTTCCAAGGACGAGCTGGACGCGGGGGCAACCTACCTTTCCCTGATGCGCCAGAATCTTGAAAACCTGAAGGTTGGGCTATACTAAAGAAAGAAATCCGCCGGCCGGAGCCGGTTTGAAAGAAGCGAAATGGCTTTGAAAGAAAACGCAACAGAAAATGACATTCTGATCCGCTGTAAGGATCTTGTCCTCGGATATGAAACGGGCGTGGTGCTCACGGGCGTAAGCTTCGCCGTGCACGCAGGGGATTATCTTTGCATTGTCGGCGAAAACGGCAGCGGCAAATCCACGCTCATCAAAGCACTGTTGGGCCTTATGCAGCCGCGCGGCGGAGAAATCGTTTTTTCCGGCGTATCCAGCCGGGAAATTGGCTATCTGCCCCAACAAACGGCGCTGCAAAAGGATTTTCCCGCAAGCGTTTACGAGGTGGTGCTTTCCGGCTGTGCAAACGGCCTTGGCCGTGCTCCGTTTTATGGGAAAGCACAGCATACGCGGGCGGCGGCAAACCTTGCGCGGCTTGGCATCGCTGATCTTGCCAAAGCATCCTACCGAACGCTTTCCGGCGGCCAGCAGCAGCGCGTACTGCTTGCGCGCGCGCTCTGCGCAACAACGAAGCTACTTTTGCTCGATGAGCCCGTAGCTGCGCTTGACCCCATTGCCACCAACGATCTTTATGCGCTCATTCAGCGGCTGAACCGGGAAGAAGGGATCACCGTCCTCATGGTTTCGCATGACGTTAGTTGTGCGCTGCATGATGCAACACATGTGCTGCAGCTTTCCGAACGTGGCGTGGCGTTTTTCGGCACCGCAGCCGCTTACCGCAAAAGCCCCACCGGCGCGCGCTTTTTGCGCTGCGCCTGCGCAGATTATCCGCGCATCCAATTCGGTGTTTGGGAGGAGGAATGACCCATGTTTGCGCTGTTTGGTGAACTCTTCTCCTATTCCTTTCTGGTGCGGGCGCTCATCGTGGGCAGCCTTGTGGCACTTTGCGCGGCGCTTCTTGGCGTAAGCCTTGTTTTAAAGCGGTATTCAATGATCGGCGACGGGCTTTCCCACGTCGGCTTCGGCGCGCTTTCCATTGCGATGGCGATGAACGCTGCGCCGCTTGCGGTTGCCATCCCGGTTGTGATCGTAGCCGCTTTCCTGCTGCTGCGCATCAGCCAGAACAGCCGCCTTGGCGGGGACAGCGCCATTGCGCTGATTTCCTCCGGCGCGCTTGCGGCAGGCGTGCTTGTGACCTCGCTCACAAGCGGGCTCAACGCGGATGTTTACAGCTATATGTTCGGCAGCATCCTTGCCATGAGCGAAGGGGACGTTTACCTCTCTCTCGCCCTTGCCGCTGTGGTTCTCGTGCTTTTCATCGTGTTTTATAACCGGATTTTCGCCATTACGTTTGACGAAAGCTTTGCCCGGGCAACAGGCACGCGCGTTTCGCGTTACAACATGCTGCTTGCCTTGCTCACAGCGCTCACGATCGTCATCGGCATGCGTATTATGGGCACCATGCTCATCTCCGGCCTCATTATCTTCCCTGCGCTTACCGCCATGCGCGTATGCCGCTCGTTCCGGGGCGTTGTCGTTACCTCGGCTATCGTCAGCGTATTCTGCTTCTTTCTGGGCATGACGCTCTCCTATGCATTGGGAACGCCCGCAGGGGCGAGCATCGTTGCTGTTAATGCGCTGCTGTTCTGTGTGTTTGCGCTTGTGGGGAAGCTCGCGAAACGGTAAAGGCAAGTGCCTGCAACCTTTTCCTCCGCCGCGCCGTTTTATTGAATAAGAAACGACGATGCGGAGGTTTTTTATGAAGCGTACCCTCACCCTGCTGTTTTCTCTGTGCGTAGCGCTGCTCCTGTTTGGCTGCGCAGGGAGTGAGGAACCTTCCGGTGAAGCCGGAACACCGTCTTTCAATGCGACGGTGTTGGAAGTATATGAAAGCGGCGGGTGCTTGGTGGAACCGTTTGCGGACGAGGAGGCTGTGCTTCGCTCGGCAGACCGGCTGACACTCGGCGGTAAAACGTTGGAGGAAAACGGCCTTTCCGGCTTAGCGGTGGGCGACGGGATCCGCATCGAATACGACGGCACGATCCTCGAGACCTATCCGGCACAGCTTGCGGCAGTGTATTCCGTGTGTCGTCTGGATGAAAACGGAGAGAGTCCGACGCGCTGTGGGACTCCGGATTGAGCCGGCGGGTGCTGCCGAAAAATGGCGCGCCATATAAAATCAAAACCACCAGCCATTTGTTGAGAATGGTTGGTGGTTTGCATTATGAGGAAGATTTCATTCCGCCTCATGGAGAACCGCTTCCAAATAGTATGCATCCGGTTCATCCTCCACAAGGCGCGCGATTCGCACTGTTGCATCCCTGCATCCCATTTTCCTGTAAAATGCCACCGTTTCTTCGGTTGGGTTTGCGCAGATATACAGCCGCTTCGCTCCTAACTGTTCCGCACCGGTACAGACCAACCGAAAGAGGTGCGCCCCAATCCCTTGCCGGCGCGCATTTCTTGTCACAAAAAACTCCAGAAGGTTGTAATACGCACGCTCCGGCCCAAGCGGTTGTGTCTCCAGCAAGCTGAAGCCCAGCAATTTGCCCTTTTGAAACGCACCGAAAGCGAGCGCCCCTTCTGCGGTCAGCTTTCGCTTAAAATACGGCACAAGAAATGCTTTATCCTCCTCCGACCAGTCGTTGACATACTTTTGCGGTTTCAACGCCCATTTGCCGTTCTCCCATTTCCATACACGATCCGATTTCTGAAGCCGGTCAAACGTTTGGAACAGCTCTCCCGTGAATTCCTCACCCGCAATCCTCCGGTAAGAAATCTCCATAACCGCTCTCCTTCCACGCCCAAGGCGCGCGTGTTTTATGCGTTTCCTTCCGGCAGTTTTTTCTCCGTCTCCCGTTTTTTCCTTCGTAAGAACAGCGCGCCGATCAGGCAGATCACAAGTGCGCCCGCCGCATCCACCATCAAATCCTCCATGGTATCGCGGATCGCTTCATGCCCAACGAACTGCACACCCTGATCCGTGGCAAACTTCTGCATGTTCATGCCGAGCATACCATCCACCACGAATTCATAGATCTCCCAAACAGCGCCGCAGGCCAAGGCAAAACAGAATGCAAAAAACGCCACAAAGCCCGGAGAAAGCTGCATTGGCACGCTCTTTTCTTCATTGAGGATCGACACCAGCGAAAAACCGAGCGCACCCAGCATTGCACCGCTGAAGGTATGCAGATAAATATCCCAGTTTGGGACGAGATAGAAGAAGTCCCGCACCTCACCCAGGTAAATCGCGCAGTACAGAAAGACAAAGTACATGCAGCGCATATAGTTGGGTACTTCGATCGAAAGCTTTTTCTGGAAAAACGAGGGCAGGAACATCACCACAAGCCCCAACATGCATTGCAGAAGGCTCAGATAATAATCGCTTTTTACTTTGGTATATGGTTCGTTTTCCGGCACAGTGGATGGCGCAGTGAATATCATCACCGTCACATATACGATTGAACCAAGCAGCACCAAAAACAGGATTGTGCCAATGATTTTACTCCAATTCCATTTCTTATTGGTTTTTTCCATTGTTTACCCCTTCATATGGCTCTATTTCTTTTTATACTGTTATTTTACGGTATCTTGCCGCCGCTGACAAGGGATTTCACCGAGTATATAAACCGGGCCCGGAGCGCTGCTCCAGGCCCATGCTGCTCTATTTTGCGTTGTTTCCCGATGGGATTATGCAAGCCCTGCGATGTAATCCGCTGCGATGTTCACCGCATTGCATACTGCACCGGAGCTGATGGAAGCCGCCGTTACGGAATCCACCTCGCCGCCATCCTTCACAAGCGCAACCGGTGTTGCAAGGCCGGCAAACTGGCTGGAAAAAGCGGTTTCCTTCACCTTTGCGCCAAGGCCCGCCGTTTCGGAAAAGCCGGATCCGCCGCACTGGATGCCTGTGAGTTCACCTTCCGCATTCACGCCAACGGTAACCTCGATGGGGCCGCCAAAGCCGGTAACTGTGACCTGCGCAACATAGCCCACAGCGTTCCCGGATGCATCCACGCCCTGATAGCAGTTGTCCACAGGCGCGCCCTCGGCAACCTCAACCTGCTCAAAGCGTTCAGCCGCCGGCAATACCGCAGCGCGGGCAGCTTCCGCGGCACGCGCAGCCTGCTCAGCGATCGGGCCTTTCGTCAGCGCGTTCGTCGTGCCGAGCGCAGCGCCCGCAACAAGCGCGATTACGCAGAGAATTACCCAAGCAGGAACCTTTTTCATTGTTAACAACCCTCATTTCTTTTTGATATATCGCAATAGATACTTTGCCGCAACGCCCGTTACGAAGCCGGTCACAACGGCAGAAACCAAAAGGATCGGAAGATACGCCAGCACAGCGCGCGCCTGTACAAAAAGCGCAGCTACCACGCATTGGCCAATGTTATGGAACGCAGCACCCGCGACGCTCACACCGATGATGCTCACGTTGGGAACACGCTCCAAAAGCATCATCACGCCGAGGCTCAAAGCCGCCCCCGCCGCGCTGTAGAGCATCGTTGCCGGCGAACCGAACAAAAAACCGGAAAGCAATACCTTGAGCACCGCAAGCAGCACTGCGCTTTTTGCACCCATCAGGCATAGCGCATAAAGCAGCACTGTGTTGGAAAGGCCAAGCTTTATGCCGGGGATGCCCACGACCGGCAGCAGGGATTCCACATAACCCAACACGAGCATTACGCCTGTCAGGAGCCCATAACGGGCGATTTTCCCGGCGTTCATGGCGCGTCCTCCGCAACAAGCTCAATGGAAACGCCGTTTGGCAGGCAGACGATCCAGTTTTTCAGCGCCGCATGTGCCGCACTTTGCGGCGTTACATCCCCTTGCTGCACGCAGAGCTGATTATGACAGCTCGCGCTTTGCATCCGCACGCCGCCTTTGAATATCTCCACCACATTCACCTTACCATCTCCCTGATCTATGGTAAGCGTCGCCGGTGTATCGAGCGGCAAGCGGGCATATTCCTCATCGTTCACATACACGACCGCATACCCCTCTGCACCGGAAGGTGCGCGAAAGAGAAGCAGCAGGATGGCTGCAAGCGCCAACACCGTGCCGATGACGACGAGATCAATCCGTTTCATTGAATTATTGTATCATTTCCGCGGGTGTGCCGCAATACACTGTCGAATTCTTATCAGGCTTATTTATTTTTACACAATTATTCTGCCGGCACAAGGGAAAGCCATTCGATTTTTCCATCATAAAGTTCCCAAACGGCAGAAACGCCGTTGCGCTGTGCAAGCGCGCGACCCTGCTCATACGGAAGGTTGAACAGCGCTGTGGAAAACGCATCCGCCAGCCCGGAATCCGCATGCGTGACGGTCACTGCTTTCACATAATCCGCAGGCATCAGGGTGTCCGGGTCGATAATATGATGATATGCTGCGCCATCCACCGTATAATAACGCTGGTAGCCGCCGCTTGTCACAAGCGATGCATCCGCAAGCTCCACCGTGCCAAGCGCCGCCGAAGCATCGTCCGGATCCTGCACCTCAATGCGCCATGGCTTGCCGTCCGCCCGCGTACCAAGTGCGCATACGTTTCCGCCAAGGTTCAGCAGCATGCTTGTCACCCCGCGTTCCCGGGCATTGTCGCACGCAAGTTGCGCCGCAAAACCTTTCCCGATCGCCCCCACATCCAGCCGCAGTTCCGGATCGGCAAGATAGGCCGTCCCTGCGTCCTCATCCAAAACCACCGCTTCGATGTCCGTATGTGCTGCCGCCTGCTCCAGCGCAGCCCGTTCGGGCAGGGCCGCAGAATCCGGATCCGCAATGCCCGCCGTGCGCGCATCGTGCCAAAGCGTAAGCACGCTCCCGAATGCGATGTTCACGCGTCCCTCTGTCAGGGCGTATACTTCCTTGCCAAATAAAAGCAGGGAAAGGAGTTCCGGTTCCACCGCTACGGGCGCTTTTCCCGCGTTGTCGTTCACGGTTTTCAGGTTTGCTGTTCCTTCATGCTCCTCGTATATGTCAAACAGGGCATCGTACCGGGCAAGGTCGTCGTATACGGCGCGGAACATCTCCTGCGCCTCGGTCTCCCCTTCCGCATACAGCACGATGGTCACCACGGTATCAAACAGGGAAAGGTACGTCATCTCGTACCGCTGCGGCGCCTCCGTGCAGCCGCCCGCAACCGGCAAAAGAAACGCTGTGCAAAGCACAACCGCAAGGATGCGCGGGGCGAGCAAAACCCGCCCCTTACATCCCTTTAAATTCATTGTCCATCGTATGTTGTCCATACAGATTCCATCACAGCCGGTCCCGCAGGATCGTCAGCGCAAGACTGAAGAACACGAGGATCGAACATGCATCCGTAACGGTTGTAATCATGGGCGCCGCCATGAGCGCAGGGTCAAGCTTGAGCTTTTTTGCAAGCATCGGCAGGATGCAGCCAAGCGACTTTGCTATGCATACCGTAGCGATCAGCGTAAGGCTTACCACCGCCGCGATCCGCACGCAATCCGGGTTCGGCTCTGCCGCAAGCACATTGTATTGCAGGTAAATGCGCACAAAATTAACGACGGAAAGCGTGCTGCCGCAAAGGAGAGCGACGCGGATTTCCTTCCACCAAACGCGCAGGAAATCGGAAGGCTCAATCTCATCGAGCGCCATGCCGCGGATGATCATCGTGGAAGCCTGCGAGCCACAGTTTCCTCCGGTATCCATCAGCATAGGGATGAACGAAACCAAGAGCGGCAGCGTTGCAATCGCCGCCTCATAATGTTCGAGCATGGCGCCGGTGATCATTGCGGAAAACATCAGCACAAGCAGCCAAATGATGCGGTTTTTCGCCAGGGACACAACGGGCATTTTCAAATACGTATCGTCGCTGTGCGCGATACCGGCCATCATTTCAAAGTCCTCGGTGTTCGCCTCCTGCATCACGTCCACCGCGTCGTCGATGGTAATGATGCCCACAAGCCGTTCTTCCTTGTCCACAACCGGAAGTGAAAGCATATCGTACCGGGAGAACAGCTTTGCGATCTCCTCCTTGTCGTCCAGTGTATGCGCATGGATGACGTTGGTGCTCATGATCGTATCCACCGCCGCATTCGGGTCGGCGAGCAGGAGTTCGCGTACAGTAACCACGCCCTCGAGCTTGCGCTCGGTGCTGATTACATAGCAGGTATAGATGGTTTCCTTGTCGACCCCGGTCTTTCGGATGATGTCGAACGCTTCACGTACCGTAACGTTCCGCCTGAAATAGACGTACTCGTTGGTCATGATGCTCCCTGCGGAGTCCTCAGGGTATTGCAGATATTCGTTGATGAGCTTGCGGTTTTCATCGCTCGAATTCGCGAGCAGCCGCTTGACGACATTTGCGGGCATCTCCTCGATGAGATCCACATAGTCGTCCATATACATGTCGTCCAAAATAAAGCGAAGCTCGTTATCGCTGATCGCCTCGATGATGCTCTGCTGCACATCGCTTTCCATGTAGGAAAACGTCTCCGCAGCGAGTTCCTTCGGCATAAGCCGGAACAGACGGAGTGATGTTTGCGGCGCCTCCAGCTCATGGAGTTCCGCAAACACCTCTGCGATGTCCACAGCGTTCATTTCCAACACGGCTTGCTTTACAAGCGCGTACTTCTTCTCCTGCAAAAGCACAAGAACCTTTGCGATCATTTCCGTGTACCTCCCTTTAGGGGCGGCCCCGAATGATCGCGCAGCCGTCCCACATTATTTGATTTTCGTACTAGGGTAAGGGCCTGCGTCCATTGCGCAATTTTGCTCCTTTCAAAAAATCGCATGTGAGCGGATGCCCGCATACGTATTTATTTTATACCCCTTTTCGCTCTCTTTGCAAGCGCTAAATGCACGAAAATCACAAAAAACACCGCATGCCGCCTCTGGGTTTGACATGCGCGCGCCGCGATGATACAATCGTTTTTGAAAACGTTTTCATGTTCCGTTTTCTCTGCCTTTATCATAGATTTTCCCACAGGAGATACCATCATGCAGAAAACCATAACAATTCGGGATGTCGCAAAGCGCGCAGGCGTTGGGATCAGCACGGTTTCCCGCGTTGTGAACGGCGGCGCGGGGGTAAATGAAGCAACACGGGAACGCGTGCGTGCGGTAATCGCGGAATGCGGCTATGCGCCCAACAACAACGCGCGCCAGCTTAAGCAGCGCCGCGCGGATGCAGCAGCCGTAATCGTGCGTGGAGCGGGGAGCATGTTCCTCGCCTCCGTTCTGGAGCTTTTGCAGCCGCGCATTGAAGCGCTCGGGCTGCGTTTTCTTGCGCATTATATTGACGAGCATGACGATGAAGCCGCCGCGGCACGCGCCATCCATGCGGAAAAAAAGGTGCGTGGGATCGTTCTGCTTGGCGGCAGCGTCGTCGGGCGCGAAGATAAGCTTGATCTTCCCAACGTCCCCTGTGTGTATGCAACGCTTGATGCGCGCACTGTGCGTGCAAAAAATGTATTCAGCGTCAGCGTGGACGACCGCGCTGCCGCATATGCCGCAACGGATTATCTGCTTGCACGCGGACACCGCAACATTGCCGTGCTCGGCGGCAGGCTGGATGCGGAAAACCCCATTGCCCTGCGCTTCCGCGGCGTGTTGGATGCATTTTCAGCGCGCGGCCTTGCCTTTTCTAGGGCGAATTACCTGCCTGCGGGCTTCTCATTCGCCGCGGCCCATGCGGCCATGGACGCTGCACTTTCTCAGGGTTTTGGCTGCACCGCCGTGTTCGCCATGTCGGATATTATGGCCATCGGCGCGGCGCGTGCGCTCGCAGACCACGGCCGCTCCATCCCGGGGGACGTTTCCATCATGGGGTTTGACGGCATTGCGCTTGCGCACTATATGCTTCCCCGGCTTACCACCATGTGCCAGAATGCCGAAGCCATTGCGCGCGAAAGCGCCGCGCTGCTTGCGCTGGGCCTTTCGGACGCGCCCGGCGTGCGGCACGTGACATTGGATGCGGAATTAATCGAGGGGGAATCTGTTGCAAATGTATGATATATCTCTATTCATTGCTTGACTTATGTTGGCATTCATTATTAAATTAGCAGGATAAATGGCGCTGAATATTACACAGACACAAAGTACTGCGATGTTTTAGGTCATTGTTAAATTAAGTAAGAAAAATCACAGTATACTTGTTGCAGAATGCATTCTGCAAAGCCGAAGTTTCGAGGTGAGTTTCATTGTGGACTTGTTCAAGGTGCGGGCGCACCTTCAAAAAGCAAAACCAGGCGCACTACTGCGGCAATCCGCCTGAAACGATTGCCGAATACATTGCGTTGCAGCCGGAGGAAACGCAGCCGTTTCTCCAGCAAGTTTATCATGTGCTTCGCACCGCGCTGCCCGAAGCGCAAGAACGTATTTCTTGGGGAATGCCAACTTTTTGGGACCAGCGCAATTTGATCCATTTTGCGGCAAACAAACGCCACATCGGCCTTTATGCAGGCGATGCCGCGGTGGCGGCATTCGCCAGCCGGCTTGCGCCGTATAAAGCAAACAAGGGCGCCATCCAGATTCCATACCAAGAGCCCTTGCCTTTGGAGCTTATTTCCCAAATTGCTGCGTTTGCGGCTTTCCATGGCTCATAACGCTTCTGTTTTAATCAAAAGCCGGGATTGTCAAGGGCCGCAGCCCTTGACAATCCCGGCTTCGGCGGCAAGTACGCCGCCCGGGAGCGGAGCGAGAAGCAAAAAGCCGTGAGTGAAAAACTCGGAAAAATGGTCTTTCGCCACTTTTTCGACACGCTGACGCCGGCCGCTGCCACAGCATATCCCCCCTTGCAATTGCGCTTATTTTTCCGCCACGCGTCTGTAGGTGGCACCGTCAAACATAAGCGTATCCCCATCAAGCTGGTATTCGACAACCGTGCTTTCCTTGCCGCCGAGGCCACCCAGCACTTTGATGGTAATGTCCATCTCGGTGTCGCTCTTTGCTTTATAGCTGATGGTATAGAGCATGCCCAAGCCTTCAAAAAGGGCCTCCCATTCCTCGTCGCTCATGGCCCCGTTTCCTTCCATGTCGGTACTGCTCAAGCCATAATACATCGTCCCATCCTTGTTGAACTTCAGGCCAAAGCCGTAGCCTGTATCCTCGCCATCCGTCAGCTCCCATACGCCCACGAGCGCCCTCTGACTTGCATTGCCGCAGGCCGTACACAGCGGAAGCGCAAGGAGCATACAAAGCATCGCAACAAAAATCCGTTTCAGTTTCAACATAAGAATTCCCCCTTAACTAATTTAATTTTACCGGTTTTCTTATTCATGCTTTACGATTCGGTGATACGCCAAAATCAGCTGCACGCGCGAGTTGACCTGCAGCTTGCGGTATATGGCATTGGTGTGCGTGTTCACCGTGGAATAGGCCACGCCGAGCCGCTGCGCCGCCTGCTTCATGGTGCACCCTTCCAAAAGGAGATCCAAAACGGCGCGTTCTTTTGGCGTCAGTTTGTGCAGCCGCTCATCCGGCAACGGTGCCTCTGCTTGCGGTGCGCACGCCTCTTTTGCCGCTTCGCCTGTCTCCATGCATTCCAGCACTGTTTCACGCGGTGCGTTCCGCTTTGCACCCAAGCGCCTGATCCATTCTGCCATAGCCTTCCCCCCCTGCCTGTCACATGATTAAGGCCACATTCATTTTGATGCATTCATTCCCAAAATACAACCACGTTCCCCCAATTTAACCAAAAAATCACCCCATTAGAACTAATGAGATGATTCATTTTTTGCATCCGTTTCTATGGGCGCATACGGTTTTACGGGCACGCATTTCCCGCAGCATTACTGCAGTCGCTTGCCGCAGTGCCGCTACGTCTGCCGCCGCAAAATGCAGAAACCGCAATCCTGTCGGGTTGCGGTACGCGGCCTCTTGTCAGCCGATGATATCGTCCATTTTTCCTCAGTCCTGCTTTTTTGCGCCCAGCAGATAAAGGATCGGCAGTACAATTGCGGTAACATTGCTCCACGTAAACCGGAATCCGCTGAAAATCAAACCCAGCACAGCCAGAACCAAAAGGATCATACCAAGCGTGCGGCACTGCGCCAATTTGTTTTGCAAGCCTTTTATTCCCGCAATAAATTCCAAAATGCCGCCAAGGCACCCAATGATGACGGCAAGAGCCGCAAGTATGCCCGCCCCCGGCGCGCCTGCCGCCGCAAGCAAGCCGCCTCCGATGATGCCGACTACTGCGGTAATTACGGAAAACACGCCGAAAATGAGAAACAATATGCTGATAACCTTCAGCAATGTACGGTTGGATCCTTCCATTGATGCGCAACTCCTTTCAGTATAAGAAGCGGATTTGAGCTTAGCATGGCCCCTGCCCGCGCATTTCATGCAACTTGCCGCCCTCAAACGGCGTTTGGGGGCGGCAAGTTGTTGTTTTCAGTGCAGTTATTCCTTCTGCGCAAGCATTTCCTTTGTTTTCATCAGGCGGGTCAAATTGCCGCGCTCGTTTTCGTCAAGCTTCATCTTGATGGTGCGGATGGCTTCGTCAAACTGCGGAATCATCACATATTCAAGCGCGTTGACGCGGCGCCGCGTTTTTTCAATCTCATCCGCAAGGCGGTTGCAGGTCTTTTCCACCTCTGCAAGCTCGATCAAAAGCGGCAGCAGCTCCGCAAACGCCTGCACGGCGGCGTCAAGCTCCGCGCTGGTGCCCACAATGCCGTACGGCAGTTCAACTTTGCCCACTGAAGCCAGCTCCAGCTTGGGAACCACAACCGACAGCACGTGCTGCGCCGAAACCTTGATCTCCGCAGGACGGGCGGGGTAGCAAAGCGCTTCCTCCACGGCTTCCGCACGCATGGAAGCGCGCGCCAGCACAAAGCCCTGCATGGCGGATGCAAGCTTTTGTTCCACCTCCTCGCGCAGCGTGCGGTTGCGCCGCACATACACGATGAAGCGGCGCACCATTTCATCCCGCTTATCCTTCATCAGCTTATGCCCGCGAACAGCCACTTTCCGCTTCTTTTTGAGGTTGGAAAGCTCCATCCGTGTTGGCTTTACATTTAAAGCTGCCATAGCTCCTCCAGTTCCGCCGCTTTATGCGGCATCGAGTCCGTCAAGGGTTACGCTTCCGCATCCGCCTTGGGCAGATACTTGTCGAGATACTCGTCGCGGATGCGCTTAAGCTCTGCGCGCGGCAGGATGGAAAGCAGCTTCCAGCCAATATCCAGCGTTTCTTCAATGGAGCGGTTCGTGTAATAGCCCTGCGAAACATATTCCGATTCAAACGCGTCCGCAAACTTTGCGTAAAGCTTATCCGTGTCGGAAAGCGCCGCGTCGCCCAGAATGACGGCAAGCTCTTTCGCATCCTTACCGCGGGAATATGCGGCAAAGAGCTGGTTCATCGTATCCGCGTGATCCTCGCGCGTCTTGCCGCGGCCGATTCCCTTATCCTTCAGGCGGGAAAGGGAAGGAAGCACGTTGATCGGCGGCGTAACGCCCTTGCGGTGCAGTTCGCGCGAAAGGATGATCTGCCCTTCGGTGATGTAGCCGGTGAGGTCCGGGATCGGGTGGGTGATGTCATCTTCCGGCATAGAGAGGATCGGGATCATCGTGATGGAACCGCTGTTGTCCCGGATGCGGCCCGCACGCTCATACATCGTTGCAAGGTCGGTGTAAAGGTAGCCCGGGTAGCCGCGGCGGCCGGGAACTTCCTTGCGCGCGGCGGAAACCTCACGCAGCGCTTCGGCATAGTTGGTGATGTCTGTAATGATGACGAGCACGTGCATGCCGAGTTCGTAGGCAAGATACTCCGCAGCCGTAATGGCCATGCGCGGCGTTGCGATACGCTCGATCGCAGGATCGTTTGCAAGGTTTACGAATGTGACCGTACGGTCGATCGCGCCGGTGGCGCGGAAATCGTTGATGAAGAAATCCGCCTCTTCAAACGTGATGCCGACTGCGGCGAACACAACGGCAAAGCTTTCATCCTTGCCGCGCACGCGCGCCTGACGCGCGATCTGTGCGGCAAGCTGGGCGTGCGGCAGACCGGAGCCGGAGAACACGGGCAGCTTCTGACCACGCACGAGCGTGTTCAGGCCGTCGATGGCGGAAATGCCCGTCTGAATGAACTCGGAAGGATAGTCGCGCGCTGCGGGGTTCATCGGGTTGCCGTTGATGTCAAGGCGCTTTTCGGGAATCAGCGCGGGGCCATCGTCCTTCGGGCGGCCCATGCCATCGAACACGCGGCCGAGCATATCGGGCGCCACGGCCAGCTCGATGGAGCGGCCAAGGAAACGCGCCTTGGAATCGGAGATTTTAAGGCCTTGCGAACCTTCAAAGAGCTGCAGGAGCGCGCGGTCGCCGTTGACCTCCAGCACGCGGCCGTGGCGGATCTCACCGTTCTTCTGCTCGATCTCGACCAACTCGTCGTACTTAACGCCTTCGACGTGCTCCACCATCATCAGCGGGCCCGCGACTTCCTGAATCGTACGGTATTCCTTACGCATCCTCGTTTCCTCCCTCGGTCAGCATGCGGATCTCGGCGGCAAGCTCGTTCATGGTCGCCTCATAACGCGGCTCGCACTCGGCTTCCGGCACATACTTAAAGCGGCCGATCGCCTCACGCGCGGGCAGCGCGGCAAGCTTTGCAAACGATGCATCCGCCTCAAGCGCCTCAACGCCCTTGTTGTAATAAGTCAGGATCAGTTTGAGCAGCATATGCTGCTTCTTCGGCGAAGTATAGGTATCCACCTCGTGGAACGCGTTCTGGTGGAGATAGTCCTCGCGGATGGAGCGCGCAGCCTCAAGCGTCAGCCTGTCGCGGAAGGACAGCGCGTCGATGCCGACAAGGCGGACGATCTCTTCAAGCTCGCTCTCCTCCTGCAGGATGTTCATAGTCGCCTGCACCATCTGCGTCCAATCCTCGCTCACGTTCTCGTTGAACCAGCCTTCCAGCCGGTCGAGGTACAGGGAGTAGCTCTGAAGCCAGTCGATTGCAGGGAAATGGCGCGCGTATGCAAGCTTGCTCGAAAGGCCCCAGAACACCTTCACGGTGCGCAGCGTGGCCTGCGAAACAGGCTCGGAGATATCGCCGCCCGGAGGGGATACCGCGCCGATGGCCGTGACCGCGCCGGTGCGCCCTTCGGAGCCGAGCGCGACGACAACGCCCGCGCGCTCATAGAACTCGGCAAGGCGGCTGCCCAGATAGGCCGGGTAGCCCTCTTCACCGGGCATTTCTTCCAAGCGGCCGGACATTTCGCGCAGCGCCTCCGCCCAACGGGAGGTGGAATCCGCCATGATGGCGACCTTGTAGCCCATGTCGCGGAAGTATTCCGCAATGGTGATGCCGGTGTAGATGGAAGCCTCACGCGCCGCAACGGGCATATCGGAGGTGTTGGCGATGAGCACCGTGCGCTTCATCAGTGAAAGGCCGGTGCGCGGGTCTTTGAGCTCCGGGAACTCCATCAGAACGTCCGTCATTTCGTTGCCGCGCTCGCCGCAGCCAACGTAAACGATGATGTCCGCATCCGCCCACTTTGCAAGCTGATGCTGCACGACCGTCTTGCCGCTGCCGAACGGGCCGGGAACCGCTGCCACGCCGCCCTTGGCGACGGGGAACAGCGTATCGATGACGCGCTGGCCGGTGATCATCGGCTCGGTCGGCGCGAGCTTTTGCTTGTAAGGGCGGCCGCGGCGGACGGGCCACTTCTGAAGCATGGGCACTTCCACCTCGCCGTCTTTTCCCGCGATGCGGGCAATGGGCGTTACGATGTTCGCTTCGCCCTCAAAGATCCACGTCAGCTTGCCGGAAACGCCGTAAGGCACCATCACGCGGTGCTCAACGGCCTCGGTCTCCTGCACGGTGCCGAGGATGTCGCCGGGGACGAGCTCGTCCCCCACCTTTGCCACGGGTTTGAACGCCCAAAGGCGCTCATGGTCGAGCGAATCCACCACGATGCCGCGGGTGATGCGGTCGCCCGCCTGCCGGCGGATGACGTTCAGCGGCCGCTGAATGCCATCGTAAATGGATTCAATGAGGCCCGGCGCAAGCTCCACGGAAAGCGGCGCGCCGGTGGATTCCACAGGCTCGCCGGGGCCGATGCCGCCAGTTTCTTCATAAACCTGAATGGATGCGCGGTCGCCGCGCAGCTCAATCACTTCGCCGATGAGCTTCTTTTCCGAAACGCGCACCACGTCGTACATCTGCACATCCGCCATACCGTTTGCGACGATCAGGGGGCCGGACACCTTAACGATCGTACCTTTCTCTGCCATATTACTCCTCCGAAAATAGAATGTCCGCGCCGATCGCCTTCTCGACATTGGACTTGATCTGTGCCATCGCAACGCCCGAGCTTCCCTTGGAATCCGGGATCGGGATGATGGCCGGGAACGATTCATACCGGTATTTGGAAACCGCCTCGCTGCATGCGGCATAAATGGGTTCCGTAAGGAAAATCACCTTGCAGCCTTCCCGCGCCAGGCGGTGAATGAGCTTCGACGCTTTCTCCGCATCCGTTTCATCGAACACGGCAAGCCCTGCGGCTTTCGCCAAAAGCACGCTGTCACGATCGCCGATCATGGCGATTTCAGCCTGTTTATTCGCCATAAAGCACGCGCATCCTTTCTGTGATGATGGATTCGGGCAGGCCGTTGCGCTTTGCCGTCAGAATGAGGCGGATGCAGCGCGCTTCCTGCTCGCGGGCAAGGAGATACCCCACGATGGGCGCAACGGTATCCTGATCAAACCTGCCGCGTTCTGCAAGGCGGATCAGGTAATTATCCCGCGCGCGCTCCACGGCCTGAGGGCCGCTCTGCTGCGCATCTTCCACTGCCTTGCGCAGAACCTCGCCCGCGGGGCCCTGCATAAGTTCCTTGCCCCACTGCTCGGCGGGAAGCCCCGCAGCCTTTAAAAATTCCGTTTCAGGGATGTTGCCGGCGGGAAGCAGCGCCTGCGCGAGCCGTTCCTCTGCCGCGCCCATATTTGTAAGGCGCAGCAGCACAAGCGCATTTTCAAAATCCGCCCGCGCCTTAAAATATTCCACCGCAAAAGTGCTTTTGCTTGCATACCCCATGCGGAAGTATGCGCCGTCGAGCGCTGTGCTCACGCGAACAGGATCCGCCGTTTCATGAGAAAACGCTTCGTCAAGCCCCCGGAGCGCCTCTGCAAGAGGGGCCGGGAGGCCTTCATAATCCGATTCGCGCACCATGCGCGCGAGTGCAGCGGGCTCAAACGCGCCGCCCTGCATCAAAGCCGGGCCGGCGTCTCCGCCGCCCAGGAGGCGCAGCTTGTAAAGCGCCTTCAGGTTATGCACGTCCGCCTGCATCAGAAACAGCTCCGTCAGCGCGGGGTCCGGCGAGACTTCCCGCACCAGCGCATCGGTACGCGCCAGTTCTGCCGCGATGAGCGCTTCAACGTCTGCCGTGCCTTCGGCTGCGGCAGCGCCGCCATAGCCCGCGCCCGTGAGCACCTGCATCGCTTCCTCCGCCGTGCCCGCGATCATGCGTGCCATGCGCTCGCGTCCGATAAGGCCATTCTCGTGGCAGCGGATGCGCGCAACGGCATACAGTGCGTTATCTTGTGCCATGTTTCACCCTACTTTCCGGGCGAATCAGCCGAACAGCCGCTTCGCCACGCCGCCTTCAAGCCGGTCGCGCGCTTCGCGCAGCATCGCCTCAAAGGAGCAGTCCTTTTCATATCCGCCGCCGACAAGCGTAAACCCGCCTGCGATGGATTCGTCCACAGGCCCGAGCGCAAGCGCCGCACGACCGTTCTGCGCAAGCGTTGCGTTCACCTTTTGCAGCACAGCTTCAATGCCTGCTTCATCCGCCTTTGCAGGGCGGAGCGTTTCCCCGCCATCCGCTTCCTCGGCGGCAATGGAGCTGAGCAGCGCCGCGCGCGCTTCGCCCGTCATAGCGCAAAGTTCTTTCAACGCGGCGGCAAACGCTTCGTCCAGCACCATGCGGCGGGACGCAAGCGCCTGCTTGCGCGCTTCAAGCTGTGCAGCGGTTTCAGCGTGCTCAATGGCCTCAGCATGCGCGGCCTTTGCACGCGACTCGGTTTCCGCAGCGAGCGCCGCGGCTTCCCGCTCTGCGCGCGCGCGGATCTCCTCGGCCTGCGCCGAAGCCGCAGCTTCGATTTTCGCGGCTTCGCCGCGCGCATCGTCCAGGATGCGCGCGAGCAGTTTATCCGCGTTGTTGATCCCGTTTGCCATCAGCTGCCTCCCGCATTACGCGAACAGCACGAGGAACACGGAGATGATGAGCGAAAGCAGGGCGTACGTTTCCACCATGAGGGTGAACATCATCGCGTTACCGAAGCCGTCCGGGCGCTTTGCGAGCATGTGGATGCCGCTGACCGCAACCTTCGCCTGATGCAGCGCGGAAAGAAGGCCGCCAAACGCGATGGGCAGGCTTGCCGCAAAGTAGGAAAGGCCCTTTTCAAGCGTAAGCGCAGAGGTGTCGCCGCCAAGCACGCCGGAGAAGATGAGGATCAGAATCGCTACGGCAAAGCCGTAGATGCCCTGAGAACCCGGGAGCAGCTGAAGAACCATGCAGTTACCGAAACGGTCGGGCTGCTCTGCAACGACGCCCGCGGCCGCCTGGCCGGCTTTTCCTACGCCGATGGCGGAACCGATGCCCGCAAGAACCGCGGCGAATGCAACGCCCAACATGGTGAAGATGATGCCCCAATCGTTCGGGGTAAGGGATGCGAAGATGCTCTGAGATTCGGTTGGCATTTGAAAATTCCTCCTGAGTTTAATCGTAAAAGGTTTTTTGTTGCTATGTGCAGGATCCGGCTTCCGGATCACTTGTCACGCAGGATCACATTGCGCGTGTTGAAGCGAAGGGGCTTGAACGCCCTGCCGTCCGCCTCATAAAACTTGCCGAAAAATTCAATGAACTGGAGCCTCGCGCAGTGCGCGTAAGCGCCAAGCGTGTTGATGAACAGGCTGAACACATGGAGCACAAGGAGCACCGCGCCCGCGAGGATACAGCCGAGGATCGCGCCGACGATGCCAAGCCCGCCGAACGCATCATACACCATGCCGCCGATGAGGTTGAACACCATGCCCATAGCGCCTGAAACGAGGCCGAGCGCGAAAATACGCACATAGGACAGGATGTCCGAAAGGTAGCCGGTGATGTTGTACAGCGCGCCGAGGCCGGAACCGATGCGCATGATGGGATTTTTCTTCGAGCGGCCGGAGAACAGCAGCAGCATGCCGCCGCCCAGGGCAGTGAGCACAAGCGCCACCGTTTTAAGCGCCGGTGCTGCAAAGAGCAGGATGAGCCCCGTAAGCAGCAGAATCCACGAAAGCTGATCGAAGATCGCGCTTTGCGGGTCGCCGTCGCGGAAACACATATACATCTTCACAATAATGCCGGTGAACATGTGCACAAGGCCGAGCCCGCAGCTTAAAAGCATCATGGGCATAACATCCACCATCGGGTCGAACAGGAGCGGGAAAATATCCGTGTGGAAGATGTCGTTCCAGTTCATGCCGAAGAATGTGCCGATGAACGGGCCGCAGATAAGCGCGGACAGCCCGCCGTAGGTAATCACGCGGGCAAGCTTCGCCATGCCGCCCTGCGGCTTCATGTACTTCGAGAACAGAAGCCCGCCGATGAACAGCGCAAGGCCGTACCCGGAATCGGAAAGCATCATGCCGAAGAACAGGAAATAGAACGGCGCCATCACAGCCGTTGCATCCACGCCGCGGTAGGATGGATATGCATACATCGTGACGATGGATTCAAACGGCTCCACAAGTTTTTTGTTCTTCATTGCGGAAGGCGGCGCTTCCTCCTCAAGCGGCTCGCGCGTTTCAAAGCTGAACACCTCTGCCGCGCCTGCGACAGCCTTCTGCGCTTTCTCTTCCTCGTCCGCACGCACCCAGCCTTCGAGAATAAATGCCGAGGCGGTTTTTTCAACCGCTGCCGCAGAGCGCGCGCGATCACGTTCAATGGAGGTTGCATCCAAGCCCTCGAGCAGCAGCGTGCGCTGCTTGGCCACGGTCTCAAGCGCGTTCACGGTTTGCGCTTCCGTTTCGCGCAGGGACGCAATTTCGGTTTCCAGCGCACGGATGTTCATTCGCGGCGTGCCCTTCATGGCAGGGAAATTGAATTCCGCAAAGTCCAGTTCCTTCAGTGCGCGCTGCATTGCATCGTATTCGGAAGCGGCAGAGGCCACAAGCACCGCCGTCTCCCGCGCGCCGGGGAACGCTTCCACGGCAAAGCCCGCCGCTTCCACCTGTTCCACCGCACAAAGGGGCAAAAAGCCCACGGCATAGCGGACGCTGCGCGTTGCATGGATATCCTCGATGCGCGCGTCAAGCCGCTCCCAGGGGAGCAGCGTTTCGATCAGCGTTTCTTTTTTTTCAATTTCCGAGCGCGCAGCGGCAAGCGTCTTGTCCAGTTCCTCCGTGCGTTCCATGAGCGCCACCGATTCCGGCATGGACGCAAAAAGCTCCTCCGCGCTCATCTCGGGCTTCGGGCCCATGGGCGGCTTTTCGCCATACCGCTTGAGCAGCTGTGCGGCGCTTTCAAAGCGCTGCACCTGCGAGAGAAGTTGCTCGTCCCCCGTTTTATCGTCGGAAACGTCCGCCTGCGAGATCACCTCGACCGTCCCGGTGCGCTGGAGCGCCTGAAGAATGGCTTCCTCATCCGCTTTGAGCGCAACGAGCGTCAGCCGTTTCATTGGTACGATCATTTTGTTACCTCGCTGAGAATATATGCCGCCGCATCCGGGATGCGCGCCCTTGCCGCCTTGCAGGATGCTTCCGCCGCCGCCGCGCCTTCCTCACGGATGCGCTGCATGCGCGCTTCACCCTCCTGCCGGCCGGCCTCCGCGCGGGACCGCAGCGTTTCCCGGGCGTTCTCCCGGGCAAGCGCCGCCGCTTCCCCTGCCTTCTGCTCTGCTTCTGCCACAACCGTGCGCGCCCTTTCGGTTGCCTCACGCACGATCCTGGCGGCTTCGGCCTCCGTCGCGGCCACCCTTTCGATCATGGATGCCAAACCGCAACACCTCCTCCCAATCAGTCGAATTGATACGCATAAAATGCGTTTATCTTTTCCACATGGCAAAGCTCGCCATACGGTGGATTTTCCGCAAGCGCCGAAAAATCCAATTATCAGTATTATATCCTCACCCTACCAAAAAAGGCAAGGATTTTAGCCTATGTTTCTATGTTATTATTTTGTCGCCTTTGTGAAAAAATTATATTAATCGTTCAAAAAAACGCAGGGCGGAGCAAAAGCTCCGCCCTCTTTTTCGCGTTTATTCCTGCAAGGTTATGCAAAAGCTTATTTCGTGCCGAACAGCCTGTCGCCCGCATCGCCGAGGCCGGGAACGATATACCCATGGTCGTTGAGGTAATCGTCCACATGCGCAACATAAATGTCAACATCCGGGTGTGCCTCCTGTACGGCCTTCACACCCTCCGGCGCAGCGATGAGGCACACGAGTTTCACGCGCTTGCAGCCCGCGCGTTTCACAACGTTGATGCCCTCCACCGCGGATCCGCCCGTCGCCAGCATCGGGTCCACGATGATGATGTCCCGCTCACTCACATCCGGCGGCAGTTTGCTGTAATAATCCACGGGATTGAGCGTTGTGGGGTCGCGGTACAGGCCGATGTGGCCCACTTTCGCCGCCGGAATGAGGCACAGCATGCCATCCACCATGCCAAGGCCGGCGCGCAGAATCGGCACGATGCCGAGTTTGCGGCCCGCAAGGGTGTAGGTTTTTGCCATTGCCACCGGCGTTTCCACCATGGTTTCCTCAAGCGGCAAATCGCGCGTTGCCTCATAGGTCAGAAGCATTGCGATTTCCTCCACGAGCTCCCGGAATTCCTTGGAGCCCGTCCTCTTGTCCCTGAGATGGGAAAGCTTGTGCTGCACGAGCGGGTGATCGATCACCGTCAGTTTACTCATAAAAAACTCCTTTCGTATTCACAGCGCAGATGCACGCATGGTTTTACTGAAGACATAAAAAATGAGGCTCACGCCTCATATTTTTCGATTTTGCCAATGCGGCCGATATGGCGGGTTCCCTTGGAAAAATCCGTCGTAAGCCACGTGGATACGATGGCCTTCGCAAGTTCAACGCCAACGATGCGGCCGCCGAGCGCCAGCATGTTGGAATCGTTATGTTCGCGGGTCAGGCGGGCCATGGTTTCATCCGTGCAGAGCGCGCAGCGGATGCCGCGCACCTTGTTCGCGCAGATGGAAACGCCGATGCCCGTGCCGCATACGACGATGCCGCGCGCATATTCGCCATCCGCCACGGCTTCAGCCACGGGGAAAGCCACATCGGGATAATCCACGCTTTTTTCATCCGGGCAGCCGAAATCCTTCACCTCGAAGCCAAGCTTTTCGATGACGGGAATAAGCTCCATTTTAAGGGCGTAACCGCCGTGATCCGATCCGATTGCGATCTTCATTTCATTTCTCCTTCGTTGCGCGGGATTCATTCGGAAAGCACATGGAAGCCGGCTGCGCGCAGCAGGCGGTTCATGTAGGCAAGGCCTTCGCCCTGTTCCGGCAGCGCCTCGGCAAGGATGACATCCACATCGTCCGAATGGGCGCGAAGCTGTGCAAACAGGTTTGCGCAGAGTGTCGCCGGTTCATTCCTGTCGCCTATTATAACATATTGTCGGCCGCTGTAAAGCGCCCGCGTTTGCTCCGTAGCAAAAATAATGCAGCGTTCTCCCCGCTCCGCGCGCACATCATACGCCCGGGCAATGCGGGAAGCAGCCTGCCGCGGCGCGCCTTCGGCCACAAGCACCTCCGCATCCGGCGCATAGTGGCGGTACTTCATGCCGGGGGATGCGGCGGTCTCCCCCGCCTTGAGCGGCGCAAGGATGGATGGTGCAAGCGCCACCGGGCCGGCCACAGCCTCCAGCATCTCCTTTGTAACCGCGCCCGGGCGCAGGATGGTCGGCTTTCCCACAAGCGAAAGCACCGTGGATTCCACGCCAAAGCGGCACGGCCCGCCGTCGATGATGAGGTCGATCTTTCCCTCCATGTCATGCCGCACATGCTCCGCCATCGTTGGGCTTGGTTTGCCGGAGGTGTTGGCGCTCGGCGCGGCCACCGGCACACCTGCCTCGCGGATAAGCGCAAGCGCCGTTTTATTGTCCGGCATACGGACGGCAACGGTCTCAAGCCCGGCGGTAACCTCGTCCGGCACAGCGGAGGATCGGTTGAAAATGAGCGTAAGCGGCCCGGGCCAAAATGCATCCATCAATGTGCGCGCAGCATCCGGGATGCGCGTCCAAAGCTGCTTCACATCGTTCTTTTTTGCCACATGCAGGATGAGCGGGTTGTCGCCCGGCCTGCCCTTGGCTTCAAAAATGCGGCGGACGGCATCGCCGTCCAGCCCATTCGCACCGAGGCCGTAAACGGTCTCCGTCGGGAACGCAACAAGGCCGCCCGCGCGCAGGATGCTCCCGCCAAGGCGCGTACCGTTTTCCTTTTGCGTTACCGCGTTTGCAAATTGCGTTTGCATGGATTTCCTTCTTTCTGGTGCTCCGCCTGCTGAAAAATCCGCAATGGGCAATTGCCCATCGTCAATGCTCCGCCGTTTCCCCGGACAGCTGCGCCGTGCGCTCGGCAAGGATCAGCGCGTCGATCAGCTCATCCATGTCGCCATCCATGAAAGCCTCAAGCTTATACAGCGTAAGGCCGATGCGGTGGTCGGTCACACGGTTCTGCGGAAAATTGTAGGTGCGGATACGCTCGCTGCGGTCGCCGGAGCCAACCTGGCTCTTGCGGTTCGTGGCTTCGGCCTCCGCCGCCTGACTCTGGTAAAGCTCCAGCAGGCGGCTTTTCAACACGCGCATCGCCTTGTCCTTGTTCTTGTGTTGGCTGCGCTCATCCTGGCATTGCACCACAAGTCCGGTCGGCAGGTGGGTGATGCGGATGGCGCTTTCCGTTTTGTTCACGTGCTGGCCACCTGCGCCGCCGCTGCGGTAGGTGTCAATCTGAAGGTCGTTCGGGTTGATCTCCACCTCCACATCGTCCGCTTCCGGGAGAACGGCAACCGTTGCGGCGCTTGTGTGGATGCGCCCCTGCGATTCCGTCTCCGGCACGCGCTGCACGCGGTGTACGCCGCTTTCAAACTTCATGCGCGAATAAGCTCCGCGCCCGGAGAGCGAAAGCACGACTTCCTTCACGCCACCCATCTCCGTCATGTTCTCATTCAGAAATTCGGCTTTAAAGCCGTGGCGTTCCGCGTAGCGCTGGTACATCCGAAGAAGGTCAGCGCCGAAAAGCGCCGCCTCATCCCCGCCCGTGCCCGCACGGATTTCGATGATGACGCTGCGTTCGTCGTTCGGGTCGCGCGGGAGCAGCATGAACTTCAGCTCCTCCACAAGCTTTGTTTCCGCTTCCTCAAGCGCCGTAAGCTCCGCATGGATCAGCTCGCGCATCTCTGCGTCGTGCTGCTCGGAAAGCATGGCACGGCAATCCGCAAGCTCCTGCACGGTGGCGGTATAGCGGTCATATGCTGCAACGATCTCCGAAAGCTGCGCATGTTCCCGCGCGAGCTCCCGGTATCGTTTTTGATCGTTCATTGTCTCCGGCTGTGCAAGCAGCGCGGAAAGCTCCTCATATCGGTTTTTCAGGCTTTTGAGCTTATTGAGCATCGGATTCGCTCCATTCAATCAGATTTGCCGCATCCGTACCCACGGCATCTGCAACGTGCGCATAGCACGCTTCTATTTCTTCCCGCGCGTCCGCATCAAGCGGCACGGCCGCCTTTGACAACGCCACATCCGCATAGCACGGCACCGCTTGGTGCAGCGTCCTGCCATCCGCAAGCTTCTGCCGGAGGCAAAGCACGGGCAAGTATTCCACCGCCGTGCAGGAAACCGCGCCGTCCGCGCCGCGCAGCAGGCGAAGGCGCGCAAACATGCCGTATTCCGTATCCGGTTTGGACATATTGGAAACGAAGTTCCCCAGCGAATAGAGAACCGGCGCGCGCATGAGCTCCCCGCTACGCTCCGCCTCAATCCATTCAACCGGCTGCACGACATGCGGGTGCGAACCCACGACCGCATCCGCCCCCGCAGACACGAGCCGGCGCGCCGTTTTTTTCTGGCGGCTGTTCGCTTCCGCTTCAAATTCCACACCCCAGTGCACAAACGCTATTATAAACTCCGCGCCCGCTTCCCTGCAAGATGCGATCTCGCGCGCAAGCTGTTCCTCTTCGGAAAGGCGGGAAACGGCGAAGCCCCGGCTTTCTGAAGGGATCAGCGCATCGTTGCGGTTGACGCTCTCCGTCGCCGAAACAACGCCGATGCGGATGCCGTTCACCGCAAGGATGCGCGGAGTGAAACGATCCTCTTCGGAGCGATACGCCCCGCTTTGCAAAAGCCCCGCCGCGCGCAGCGTCTCCGCTGTGCGCAGGAGCCCGTCATAACCGCGATCCAGGCAGTGGTTGTTCGCGGTGGAAACAAGGTCAACACCCGCTGCCGCAAGCGCTTGTGCGAGCGTATCCGGCGCGTTAAAGGTCTGGTATGGCTGTTTCGGCGTCGGGTCGGCCTCCGTAGGCGGCGGCGCGGTTGGCCGCGGCTCGGAATAGCCCGCCTCCGCCCCGGCCATTGCCCCTTCAAAATTGACGCATACCGCACCAGTTTCCGCAAACAGCGCCTCCATCGGCGCAAAGCTGCCGGAAAAATCATACGTTCCATCCGCCTGCTTCGCGTTTTGCACCTGCGTCTGCATGATGAGGATGTCGCCCAGAAAGCCAATCGTCGCCGTCTGCGGCGTGGGCGCAGGCATGGGGGAAGGCGAAGGTTCCGGCGCAGGCGTTTCCGCAGGCATCCGGGTCCTTTCCGGAGGCAGCAAAGGTACGGAAGCCGCCGGCGCAGGCGTGATCGTGAGGGGCACGAGCGTTTCCACAGTACATCCGCACAGCAGCAGGCAGGCGAGCAGCGCACCGGGCGTAAGCAGGCGCCTCAGCATACGGCCACCACCCGTTCCACGCCGCAGAGATCGCGCAGCACATAAGCGTTTTCCCCGAACAGGGCGCACACTGCAGCCGCCTGGCCAAAACCGACCTCCAGCAGCAACGCTCCCCTCTGGTTGAGGTGCGCCGCATACTCCGTGCGGATGCGGCGGTAAAAATCGAGGCCATCCTCTCCGCCATAGAGCGCGAGAGCAGGCTCAAAGCGCACTTCCCGCTGAAGCGCCGCCATGTCCGCATCGGAAAGATACGGGGGGTTGCAGGCGATAAGATCAAAGCTCCCCGTTATATTGGAAAACAGGTCCGTTTCCATCACGCGGGCGCAAACGCCGTTTTTCTCCGCATTTTCCCGCGCAAGGGCAAGCGCATCCACGCTGATGTCCGCAAGCGTAACCGCCGCGCCGGAAAGCGCCGCAAGGCTGATGCCGATGCAGCCCGTGCCGCAGCAAAGATCCAGCACCGTGCGATATCCGCGCTCCTTTATGAGGCCGAGCGCAGCCTCCACAAGCGTTTCCGTATCCTGCCGGGGAATGAGCGCCCGCGCATCCACGCGAAACGGCAAACCCATCAGCTCCCATTCGCCCAGAATATATTGCAGCGGTTCGCCCGCAAGCCGCCGCGCAAGCATTTCTCCGAGCATTTTTTCATATTCCCCGGGAAATATGTCGCTTTGGCGCGAAAGCAGGCGCGCCATATCCCATCCAAGCGCATGGCAGAAAAAAAGCCGCGCTTCCCGTGCGGCTTCTTCCCCGGCAACGGGCGCGAGCGCGGCTTGTGCCGCGCGCAGCGCCTCACGTATGGTTTTGCATGTTTGTTCAGTCACTCGCCTTTGCATCCTCCGTCTGTCCGGCGGCCGTTTCCACGGCGGCCGTCTCGCCTTCTTTCGTTTCCGCCGCAGCCTGCTTTGCGGCGAAGCCTTCCGGGTCCATCGCAAGTTCAAACGCGGTGATCGCCACCTCAAGCATATCCGGCGTGGGTTCCTTGGTGGTGATGTATTGCAGCCCCATGCCCGGCGCGCGGATGATGCGCGTAAGCAGGTTGTCGTGCTTCGCGGCAAAACGCAGCACTTCATACGAAATTCCGGCCACAAGCGGCAGGAAGATGATGCGGGATGCAAGGCGCACGAGGAAGTTTGCGTTCCAGCCAACGGCCGCAAAGAACAGGATGGAAACCGCCATCACAAGGAACAGGTAATTCGTGCCGCAGCGCGGATGCAGGCGGCTGTGTTTCATGGCGTTTTCAGGGGTAAGCGGCTCTTCCGCCTCGTAGCAGGCGATGGTCTTGTGCTCCGCTCCATGGTACATGAATACGCGCCGCACATCTTTCACCCGCGAACAGAGCACGATATACCCCAGAAAAATGAGGAGGCGCACAAGGCCCTCCGTCAGGCTCTTCCAAACGGAGGCGACCTCGCTTCCGCCGAGGATCAGCGAGCCGAGAAGCGTGGGCAGCACAAAGAACAGGCCCACTGCAAGGCACACCGCGATGACCACCGCAAAGCCGATAATCACGCTTTCAACCGATTTGCCAAGCTTTGCAGCCAGCCATTTTTCAAATTTTGACGGTTCCTCGTCGATCTCCTCGCCGGCGAGCTTTGCCGATTCGGTCAGCGTGCCCATGCCGATGGAGAGCGATTCCACAAACGCAACCACGCCGCGCACAACCGGCAGCCCATAGAACGTGCCCTTCTGCGCGCGCGATTTTTCCGGCTTATACTGTGTGGCGATGGTGCCGTCCGGCTTGCGTACCGCCATGGCAATGCCCGTTGGGGACTTCATCATCACGCCTTCCATCACGGCCTGTCCGCCGACCGTGCAAACCTTACCCATTCCTTGCCGTATCCTCCCAACGCCCCTGCGGGCGCGTCTTTCTTGCATTTTCTTCATTATAGCACGGACGCGCGCGCGCCGTCAGCCGCACAATGTGAAAAAAGATTGAAAAAGCGAAAAACAGGCAACACTACCGGGTGAAGGGATCGCCCCGCCGCCGCAGGCGTCCGGGCGCTCTTGCGATAGAATGATGGAGGTGTTGTAACATGCAAAAATTCCGACAGGCTTTCACAGCGTTTAAGGGAAAGGCAGCGGCCTTTTTCCGGGCCAGGGGATATTATATCGCGCTTACCGCATGCATTTTGGTGCTGTGTGTGGCGGCAGTGGTGGCTTTTTCCGCCCCACAGGGCGGGGAGGATACGCCGAACCCGACGGATGCGCCCGTGGCGTATTCCAACGATGAACGGCTCAATGAAGCGGCGCGTACGCCCGTCCTTCCCCTCCCCACGCCTTCGCCTTCCCCTTCGCCCACGCCCTCGCCTATTCCCGATTTCACCCAGGCGCCAAGGCCCACAAAGGCCCCTGCGCGCACAAAGGCTTCCCCGCCCGTTTCAGGCGAGATCATTTGGGGGTTTGCAGTGGATTCGCTGCTGTATTCCCGCACGCTGAACCAATGGATGACGCACGCCGGCGTTGACGTTGCCTCTCCGAAAGGCACGGAGGTCCACGCCGTGTTTGCCGGCACCGTTGAGGCCGTTTATGAAGATGATGCGCTCGGCGTTACCATAGAGGTGAAAAGCAAGGACGGCATGCTGGCGGTTTATGCCAACCTTGCAAAAGAGCCGCCCGTGCGCGAGGGGGCACGCCTGAACGCGGGTGATCCCATCGGTACAATCGGCGATACGGCCATTTCGGAATGCGGCGACAAAAGTCACCTGCATTTTGAGCTCTACTTGGATGGGAAGGCCGTTGACCCTGCGGAATATGTTTTGTTTGAAAAGGCGGAATAACGATCCAAAATGCCGGGATTACCCATTGCTTTTGGTTTTATCCCGGTCAAAATACTTATCGAGCTCCTTTTTCATATCCTCCGGAATGGTGGTATCCAAGGGCAGGACGATGGCGTTCGCCACGCGTGCAATGTAGCGCACCGCAAATTCCGCATCGCGATACAGCTGCTCCGCTCCCAACGGGAAAAGCACATCGCTATGCACATGATAATCCGCGCTGTCTGCATAGCGGCTGATGGCGATCGCAGGGACTCCGTGGTCAGCAAACACAGCGGAATCGCTGGATTGCACGCGCACCCGCACCACCGAGGAGCGCCCGACCTCGCGGCAGAACTGCTCCGTGAAATGCTTGAGCGCTTCCCCACCGGTAACGGAAATATGGTTTTCCCCAAGCGTTGTGCCGCACATGTCAAAGTTGAAGCAAAGACGGATCTGCGGCAGCAACGCTTTGTTGCGCTTGATGTAGGCCTGACTTCCAAACAGGCCGCCCTCCTCCGCGCCGCACCAAATGAAGCGCAGCGTGCGCTTGGGCGGATTTTTGAGGAAATGGCGGTAAATATGCATCAGCGCAGCCGCCCCGGACGCGTTGTCGTGCGCGCCTTTGCCAACGGGTACACTGTCGTAATGCGCAGTCAGCGCGATGGACTCCTCCGGGTATTCCGTGCCCGGGATCACGGCGAGCACATTGCGCGATGTGGCTTCAAACTCGTTCTGCACAAGCGTAAGATGTACGCGATCCACACCGTCGCGCACCATCTCCGTGGCGTCTTTGGCGGAAATCATAAAGCCCGGGATGCGGCCAAACTGCAGCTTTTCATCGCTCAAGTTCCTGCGGTAGGCATCCGCGGTTTTAAGCGTATCATAATGCAGGCCGCGCATCACGATGAACGCCGCTGCGTGCTTTTCACACAGCAGGCGGTAAGCATCAAACGAAATGGAGTTCACCATCACCGCGGTATCGGAAAGGTCTCCCATGCCGACGTAATCCTCCGCTGCGCCGCGCTCGGCATAATAGAATTTCAGCGTTTTTCCGCCTTCGGGCAGCACGCCGGAGCGGCCATACCCGATCGCTTCAACTTCCCGCGCGTATGGAGAAACGATGCGCATCCGTTCCTGCGTTACCGTGCAGGCGGGGATTGGGAACTCCATCCATTCCCCGCTTCCCCCAACCGCCTCTATTTCAGCCAGAAGCAGCTGCGCAGCTTTTTTCTCATCCTCCGTGCCAGCAACACGGCAAAAGCTCAGCTTCTCCAGCACCGAATACGCATATGCATGATTGTCCATATCTATTTCCTCCTTGCAGTTTTCGCCGGACTTTTTTATTTTAACGCCCATGCCCTATGATAGCAAGCAACCCCGCTGAGGCAACTCTGCGGCAGCATGGATGCATCCATGTTCAGCGTGTCGAAAAAGTGGCGGCAGCCACTTTTTCGAGTATTTCACGGCTTTTGCTTCTCGCTCCGCTCCCGGGCAGCAAAAGCCGCAAGGTACGAAAGCCTGAGGGCTTTCATCCGTTTCGGCGTACCTGCCGCCGAAGCCGGATGGAACGTCAAGGGCTGCGGCCCTTGACAATCCCGGTTTTTTGACAGTCTGCATGTTTTTCCTATTTGGGCAGTTCCACTCAATTAATTTGATTTTCCCCTTGTTTTTTGGCCGTGATGTCACTATGATAGAAATAATATATTTTTTATAATTATTAATTTCGTCAACGCCATGCCGCAAGCATGCCGGGATATATTTTTGAGTTTACAGAAAGGACATCCGCTATGGAAACCACTACCCAACAGTTGCTTTGTAAAAACGTTAAAGCTCTCCCGCCCTCCTTCATCAAGGGCATGCTGAAGGTCACACAGGATCCGGAAATCATCTCCTTTTCGGGCGGCCTGCCCAGCCCGCTCTCCTTCCCGATGGAAGCGCTCGGCGAATCCATGGCGCATGCCGTGGAACGCTATGGCACAAAGCTGTTCCAATATTCGCTCACGGCCGGCATCCCGGAGCTGCGCGAATTCATCGCGGCGCGCTGCAACGAAAAATACGGTCTTGGTGTGACCGCCGCCGATATTCTCATCACGACCGGCTCCCAGCAGGCGCTTGACCTCATCGCCAAAGTCACCCTGGACCCAGGCGACGGCGTCATTGTGGAAGAGCCCGGCTACCTTGGCGCACTCCAGACCTTCCTGCAATATGCGCCCACGTTCCATCCCGTCGCACTCAGCGAGGACGGGCTGGATGTTGAGGGCCTTGCCTCCGCGCTTGCGGCGCCGCAGGTGAAATTCATCTATACCGTGCCGAACTTCCAGAATCCCACCGGCCTTACCTACTCCGTCCAAAACCGCGAAGCAGTATATCATGTCATTCGGGATAAAAATGTCATCCTGATTGAGGATGATCCCTACGGCGAGCTGCGCTTTGACGGCAAAACGCTGCCCTACATCGCCGCAGGCCGGTTTGATAACTGCATTCTGCTCGGCAGCTTCTCCAAAACGGCGACGCCCGGCATGCGGGTCGGGTACCTTGTGTGCAAGAATGCGGAGCTGCTTGAAACGATTGCCGCAGCAAAGGAATCCTCCGATGTGCATACAAGCGTCCTTTCACAATATGTGCTTTACGACTACCTTACCCACAACGATTACGACGGCCACATCGCCGAGATCCGCGCGCTGTATGAAAGCCAGTGCAAAACCATGCTTGATGCCATGGCGGAGTGTTTCCCCGCTTCCGTTTCTTACACCAGGCCGGATGGCGGCATGTTCATCTGGTGCACGCTGCCGGAAGGCAAGACTGCGCTCGATTTCTTTTATGAGGCCGTGGAGTGCAAGGTAGCCGTTGCACCGGGCGACCCGTTCTATACCGCGCCCAGGGCGGTTCGCACCTTCCGCCTCAACTACACCAATGCCTCCAAAGAGGAGATCCGCGAGGGAATCCACCGCCTCGGCACGCTGCTGTAAGCTGCATTCCGGCTGAATTCCGTCGTTTTTCCGGGGCGGTTCAATGCAGCCGCCCCTTTACCATGCCCGAAGAATGTGCTAGGATGAGCAGAGAATAAACCGCGCTTGCGACAGGAGGATCCCCATGTTTGTATCACAATTGGAAACCCCGGCCCTCATCGTCGATCTTGATGTGCTTGAACGGAATCAAACCCGCGCGATGGATCTGCTGCGTCCGCTCGGCGTGGCGCTTCGCCCGCACTATAAATCCCACAAATGCACCGCCATTGCCCATATGCAGCTTGCAGGCGGCGCAAAGGGGATTACCTGCGCTAAGCTGAGCGAAGCGGAAGACCTGATCCAGTCCGGCGTGGAGGATGTGCTCATTGCAAATCAGGTGGTGGAGCCCGCAAAGCTCATGCGCCTTGGCTACCTTGCCGGCTGCTGTCGGCTTTCCGTCTGCGTGGATACGCTTGAAAACATTCGCGCCTTGGAATCGGCAGCTGCCGCCTTCGGCACCACCATCCATTGCCTTGTTGAATACGAAGTCGGCATGCGGCGCTGCGGCGTTGCAACGCCGCAGGAGGCGCTCGCGCTTGCAGAAGCGGTCCTTGCGGCGCCGCACCTTTCGTTCCTGGGAATTCAGGCCTATGCCGGGCAGCTTTCCCATGCGGAAGATTTTGCCCGCCGCTCCCGTGAGGCTGCCCGCATCGAAGGGCGGCTGCGCGAATTGCTCGCGTTCCTGCATGAAAACGGCGTTGATGTCCCTGAAGTCAGCGGCGCGAGCACCGGCACCGTGGAGCTGCGCGGCGCGGACACCGCTTACACGGAAGTGCAGGCGGGGACCTACCTTTTCATGGACGCTGCGTATGACCGCGTGGGCGTTGGGTTCGAGCACAGCCTGTTCCTGCTTTCCACCGTGGTCAGCGCGGATGCGGAGCATGTGGTGTGTGATGCGGGGCTCAAGACGATCGGCGTGGATCAGGGCAATCCCGTTTTCGCAGATTTTCCCGCAGCTTCCGTGAACATGAGCGAAGAACACTGTGTGGCGCATTGCGCCAACCGATGCGCTGCGGGAGATAAGCTGCGCCTGATCCCCGGCCACTGCTGCACGACCGTTAACCTGTTTGACGCGATTTATTTCGTGCGGGACGGCCGCGTGGTGGACCGCGTTCCGGTCACAAGCCGCGGCAAGAGCCGCTGACCCACAGACCAACCCCGACAAAAAATGGCGGAAACGCCATTTTTTATTTGCGCATTTCTGTAAAAACCGCTTGCATTTCAGGTTGAAAATGCTATACTTTTTCAGGCTTACAGCGTATGTTTATGCGCGTTTTTGCGCGTGATATAAAAGTTTTTACCCGCCGGGCCGCCCGGCAAAAGAAGGGGATATGGGAACGAAGGAATTTACCTCGCGCAGGGTGTTTATGATGTCCCTGCCGATCTTTCTTGAGCTTTTGCTCCAGCTTCTTGTGGGCAATGCCGATCAGGCCATGCTCAGCAGCTATTCACAGAATTCCGTTGGTGCGGTCGGCAATGCGAACCAGATCATCAACATCGCCATTCTCGTGCTTAACATGCTCTGCACGGGTGCAACCGTGCTTGCTTCGCAATCCCTCGGCGCAGGGGACAAACGGCGTGTGAGCGTTGTCAGCTCTGTTTCGGCACTGCTCGTGCTGCTCTTTGGGCTGTTGCTTTCCGCCGTACTGCTGCTTTTCCCGGAGCCGCTGTTCCGCCTCATCAGCGTGCCGGATACGCTCATCGCCGAAGCGGCGGAATACACGCGCCTCGTCACCCTCTGCCTTGCGGTGCAGGGCGCATACATGCTCGTATGCGCCATTCTGCGCAGCTATGGCCTTGTAAAAGAAGTGCTGCTGACCGCCGTTGTAATGAACACGCTCAACATCGGCCTCAACGCGCTGCTCATCAACGGCTTTTGCGGTTTCCCGCGCCTCGGCGCAGCGGGCGCTGCAATTTCCACGGATGTGAGCAAGGTTGTGGGCTTCGCCCTTGCGCTCGTGTTCCTTTATAAACGCACAGATGCGCGCTTCCTGCCCCGCCTGCTTGCAAAGCCCTTCCCCGTGCGGGAGCTGCGCAGCACGCTCGCCATCAGCCTCCCCTGCGGCAGCGAAACGTTTTCTTACCAGCTTTCGCAGCTTACCATCATGAAGTTCGTGAACCGGCTCGGCACGGCGGCAATCAACACAAAAATTTACTGCTACATGATGGCAAACGCCATGTACCTTTATTCCGTAGCCATCGCGCAGGCAACGCAAATCGTGGTTGGGTACCTCGTTGGCCGCAACGAGCTCGGCTCCGTGCGGGCGCGCGTTTGGCGCTCCGTGCTTGCGTCCATCGCGGTATCGGAAAGCCTGAACCTGCTGATTTATGTTTTCGCGGCGCCGATTTTCGGTATTTTTACGCAGGATCCTGCCATAATTGCCCTTGCGCGGCAAATCATCCTTGTGGAATTTGCGCTGGAGCTGGGCCGTTCGGTAAACATCACGATGGTACGATGCCTCATCGCTGTAGGGGATGTGCGTTTCCCCGTGGGCGCGGCGCTGTTTTCCACCTGGTTCATCGCCGTGGGGCTGGGCTGGCTGCTCGGCGTGCATTTCGGCATGGGCCTTGTGGGGCTTTGGATCGGCATGGCGGCGGATGAGTGTTTCCGCGGCCTGCTGTTTGTGCTGCGTTTCCGTGCAGGAGGCTGGCAGCGCTTTGCGGAAAAGGCGCAGGGTGCAATGCATGCATAAGTACGGCAACGCACTGCACAAAAACAGCCGGGCGGAAGCGTTATGCCTCCGGCGCCCGGCTTTGCGTTTTCCCGCGTTGCGTGCCGCATCCGCTAAATCAGCTGATACAGCAAACCCTCCTTTGCGCTGTGCCAAAGAAGCATCCCGTGCCCCCGGCGTTCAATGCGCACCTGCAAATCCCATTCCGGGTACTGCTTGATAAGCTGCACCCGGTCTCCCGTCTGAAACGCCACAAAGGAGATATAATCCTCCTTCGTCATCGCGTGCGCGCTCGTGATATACCACTCGTTTTCCACCGGTTCAACGGTGAGTTTCTCCCCCGCATCCGCTTTCTTCGGCACAAGGGCAGCGAGTTTCCTGCCGCAGCAGGTGATCTCCGCCTCCCCGGTGGTAAGCGTAATGCTGCCGCATGCAGGGCAAACAGCGTATTTTGTTTTCTTCATGTTTCCTCCCACAACGTCATTTGCGCAGAGTTCGCCCAAAAGAAGCGTTCCCGGCGCCACGCCAAGGCTGTCCGAAAGCGCCGGCAAAAGCGAAATATCCGGGTAGCCTTTTCCGTTTTCCCATTTTGAAACCGTTTTGGGGCTGACGCAAAGCACCTCGGCAAGCTCTGCCTGCGTCAGGCCGCGCTCCAGCCGCAGGGTACGGATCAGCCGCCCCGCCTTTGCGCAATCCATTTTTCTTCACCTCTTGCAGAAAGTATAGCACATGCGCCCGGCCTGCGCTATCCACGCTCCGTAGAGCCGAAGGCGTTTATACAAGCGTGAACCGGTATTCCGTCCGTTCGTCGTACCGCATGCCTGCGCGCAGCAGCGGGGATGGGAACGCCGCATGATGCATCGCATCCGGAAAGCGCTGCGTTTCCAGGCATACGCCGGAATAGGGTTCGTATTGCACGCCTCCCTTGCCGGCGCGTGCAGAAAGGAAATTCGCCGTGTAAAGCTGCATGCCTTCCATTGTGGTATCCACCGCCATGGAAACGCCGCTGCGTGGGCAGGAAAGCTTTGCCGCGCGGCGTATCCCCCTGCCCGAAAGCGCGAAATTGTGGTCATAGCCATGCAGAGGCGCAAGCAACGCATCCCCGATGCGTGCACCAAGCGAATTTTCCGTGCAGAAGTCAAGCGCTGTGCCCGCAACAGGCGCAAGCCTGCCGAATGGCAGGTTGTCCGCACCGGCGGGCGTGTATTCCTCTGCTGCAAGGGCAAGCGTATGGTCGAGCACGCTGCCGTTTCCGTGCCCCGCCAGGTTGAAATATGCATGGTTTGTAAGGCTCACAAATGTATCGCGCGTGCTCTCCGCCTCGTAGCGGATGCAAATTCCATCCCGCAGGAGGGTGTATGTGACCGTCACCGCAAGCGCCCCCGGGAAACCTTCCTCCCCTTCCGGCGAAACGCGGGAAAACGCAATGCCGCCCGGCACGGGAGCGTAATCCCACACGCGTTTGTCAAAGCCATGCGCGCCGCCATGGAGTTGGTTTTCGCCCTCGTTCGCGTTGAGGCGGTATTCCTTCCCGTTGAGCGTAAACGCCGCGCCGCCGATACGGTTTGCATAGCGCCCTATCGTCGCTCCCAAACAGCCGTCCCGCTTTTGATAATCCGCAAGCGCATCATAACCCAGACAAACGTCCAGCCCATTGGGCAGGACAAGGCTTTGCAGCGTTGCGCCATAGTTCAAAAGCGAAATGCGGTAGCCCTGTTCAGAAAGTGTCAGCCGTTTTACGGGACGTCCCTCCGCTTCTCCAAATGTCGTTTCGATATAATTCAAACCGTTTTCCTTCCGTCAATATGCCCTTTGCAGTTTGGCTTTATTGTAAGCCTTATTGCACACAGGGCGCAAGCATGCGCCGCATGAAGCGGCGTTGTTCCGGGAATCCTGAAAAAAGCGGCTTCGTTGAAAGCCGGATTTTGAAAGGAGTGCAATTCATGAACCGATACGTTTGCACCGTCTGCGGGTATGTCCACACAGGGGACAGCGCGCCGGGCCAATGCCCTGTTTGCAAAGCTCCCGCTTCCAAATTCAAACCCGTTGCAGAGGTGGAGCGCGACCACAAATATGCCGGCACGCAGACCGGGCGAAACCTGATGGATGCCTTTTCCGGCGAATCGCAAGCGCGCAATAAATATTGTTTTTTTGCGGAAACTGCACGCAATGAAGGATATGAACAGATTGCCGCGCTGTTTGAGCAAACAGCGATGCAGGAGCGCCAACATGCCAAGATGTGGTATGCGGAGTTCCACGGCATCGGCAGCACCGCCGAAAACCTTGTTACCGCCGCCGAGGGTGAGCACATGGAATGGGCCGACATGTATGCCCGCATGGCGCGCGAGGCGCGCGAAGAGGGGTTTCACGCCCTCGCCGAGCGATTCGCACGCGTTGCGGATGTTGAGCAGGGCCATGAGGAGCGCTATCTCCGCCTGCTCGAAAGCATCCGCAAAAACCGCGTTTTTTCCGAGGAAAGCGAAGAAACGGTCTGGATGTGCCGTCAGTGCGGTTACCTGCACACTGGCCCGGAGGCGCCTGAGCGCTGTCCTGCCTGCGGGTATGCGCAATCCTTCTTTGAGCGGAAAGCCGAAAACTACTGACGCAGCGGCGCTTTACCCCTCGATTATCCCGCAGCCAATGCGGCTGCCGGCATCGCCTGCCGGCTGGGATGTAAAATCGTCCCTTTGGCTATGGAGGATGACCGTGCGTTGCAGGATTTCCCGCACGGTAAAGCGCTCCGTATAGACTGCGGAAAACGCATATCCCCGGTTTGAGAACAGCGGCGGAAGGTCCCCCGCATGCGCCGGATGCGGGCAGCCCGCCGGGTTGTAATGCCCGCCCGCGCCGGCAAACGCGCCGCCATCCCCGGCGCAGCTTCCGTTCGTATGGATGTGCATCGCGAAGATGTTTTCCGCACAGCGCGCCGCGTCATACGGCAAGCCGTGGAATTCCGCGAGCACAAGCGTTCCGCTTCCCGCCGGATAAAAGCGCACGACCCCGCGCAGCTGCGGATGCGCGGCATCCCCGCTCACCCGCGCAACCGCACCCGGGTTTGCGCCAAGCCCGGAAAACAAAGTTTGTATTCCCGCTTTCTGCCGGTTGTTCTGCATAGGTTTCACCTCGTTTCTGGTTCATACTATGCCTGCCGTCCTCGGAAAGCAACAGAATGCAGGATAAGGAATTTGATATGAACCGCCTACAGCACGAAACGAGCCCCTATCTGCTCCAGCATGCCGCCAACCCTGTGGATTGGTATCCATGGGGTGCGGAAGCGTTTGAAACCGCACGGCGGGAGGATAAGCCGGTGTTCCTGAGCATCGGTTATTCAACCTGCCACTGGTGCCATGTAATGGCGCATGAAAGCTTTGAGGATGCGGAGGTTGCCGCGTTTCTCAACGCGCATTTCGTCTCCATTAAGGTAGATAAGGAGGAACGGCCGGACGTTGACACCGTCTACATGCGCGTATGCGAAGCATACACCGGCAGCGGCGGCTGGCCGACAAGCATCTTCATGACCGCCGGGCAAAAGCCGTTTTTTGCCGGCACATATTTTCCGAAGACGGCGCTGCTCGAACTTCTCGGAAGCATCGCCGCGCTTTGGCAAACGGACCGCGACGCACTTTTAAAAAGCGGAGATACGGTTGTGAAGGCGCTCACAACCAATGTGCGCCATGGCGCGGAACCTTCTCCCGCACTGGTGGAGCGGGCGTTCTCCCATTTCCGTGCAACGTTTGACGCGAAGTACGGAGGCTTCGGGTCTGCTCCGAAGTTCCCTGCCGCGCATAACCTGATGTTTTTGCTTGCGCTCCATGCGCTCAAAAGGGATAGCAGGGCGCTTGCCATGGCGGAAAAAACGCTCCTTCAGCTTTACCGCGGCGGCATATTCGATCACATCGGCGGCGGATTTTCGCGTTACTCCACAGACCGCCGGTTCCTTGTTCCCCATTTTGAAAAAATGCTTTATGACAACGCCCTGTTGATCCTCGCATACAGCATGGCTTTCCGCCTCACGCACAACCCGCTTTACCGGACTGTGGCCGAAAAGACGGCGGGCTATGTTTTGCGTGAGCTCGCGGCGCCTGCGGGAGGGTTTTACAGTGCAGAAGATGCGGACAGCGAAGGGGTGGAAGGGAAATATTACACATTCGATACAGCCGAGCTGCCCCGCCTGCTTGGCGCGGACATCGGCACGCTGTTCAACCGCTATTACGGCATCTCGCCCGGCGGCAATTTCGAGGGGAAAAGCATTCCGAATCTGCTGCATGCCGAGGAATTTACGGATGTGTTTGAGCAATACCTGCCGCGGGTGCGCGCCTATCGGAAAGAGCGCACACACCTGCATTTGGACGATAAGGTTTTAACAGCGTGGAACGGCTTGATGATTGCAGCGCTTGCCGGGCTTTTTTCCGTCACGGGCGAAGCGGAATATTTGTATGCCGCCGAGCGTGCCTGCGCCTTCGCGCAAGAGGTTCTTATGCCCGCCGGCGAACCGCATGTGGGCTGGTGTTCCGGTCGCCTGCTCGGCCCGGGTTTTTTGGATGATTATGCCGCGCTGGCGTTCGCTTATCTTTCGTTGTACGAAGCTACGTTCCAGGATGCTTATCTTGAAAAAGCCGCGGCGCTCGCCGAACGGGCGGAAGCGTTGTTCCATGATACGGAAGGGGGAGGATATTTTCTTTCCGGCAAACAAAACGAGCCGCTGATCCTGCGGCCCAAGGAAACGTATGACGGCGCAATGCCAAGCGGCAATTCCATGATGGCATATGTGCTCGTGCAGCTCAGCCTGCTGTATGATGAGGCGCGCTTCGGCTCGCGGGCGGAAGCCCAACTGCGCTTCCTTGCAGCCGGGGCGGAATCACACCCTGCCGGACACTGCTTCTTCCTGCTTGCGCTGCTCTGCTCCCGCCCGCAGGCAAAAGTCGTGTGTGTGCTGGAAAATGAAGAAGATGCCGAAGGGCTGGCCAACCGCTTCCCCTTCGGGACGGCGCTCGTTGTGCTGCATGCGCCCACAGAAGCTTACCCGCTTAAGGATAGGCGCACCACATATTACATTTGCAGGGAAAACGCCTGTCTGCCGCCCGTAAACGACCTTGCCGAAGCGGGGTTTATGCCTTCTTCCTGGCCAGGTCCATGATCGCTCCGAAACGCTGCATGACATAATCATATCCCGTGCCGCGCTTATGGGGGATCATGCAATTGCTGCAGTCCTTGACGCCGTTTTCCGTATAGGTGAAATTCCCGCCGCATTGGTCACCAAGCGCATAAAGCGGGCAATAGCAGAACAGGCAATTGAAATTCTCCGGATCGTTCGTCTTATGGCAGGGAAAATATTCACATTCCGCGTTGCAAAAAAAGGAATATGCCTTCTTTTCATCCATACAAACAGCTTCTCCTTCAATATTAGATTCATTAAAATCCATTTGGTTTCATATTTCTCCGCCAAGCGTGCGGAGCGGTGCGGCAAGCCGCCGCGCCAGATATGCCGCAAGGGCAATTTTGAGCGCGTCGCCCGCAAGAAACGGGAACACACAGGATATAAGGCTCGTCCATATGCCCGTTCCCGTGACCGCCATGAACCAAACCGTGCCGAAAAAATAGCATCCCGCAGTGCCGAGCGCCATCGCAAAACAAAGCCTCCAATATCCAATGCCCCACCGCGCCCGCAAAAGCCCCACGAGCAGCGCCGCAATCAGGTAGCCCAAAAGATAGCCCCCGGTTTTCCCCATGATGACCTGCACCCCGCCTGCAAAGCCCGCAAACACCGGCGCGCCGAGCGCACCGAGCATCACATAGGCGGCCACTGCCGCAACGCCGCGCTTTGCGCCAAGAAGCGCGCCCGCAAGATGCACCGCAAACAGAGCAAGGTTGATGGGCACCATCGGCAGTGGGATCTGAATCTGCGCACACACGGCGCACAGTGCGGTAAACACCGCGCAAAAGCAGAATTGCCTGAGGTTTGTTTTCAAGCCGAAGCCCTCCTTTTCCGGCCTTATTATATCGTTGCACGCAGCGCGCTGTCAAACCGGCCCGCACACCCGTTTGCTAAAAAATTTTAAGCTGTTGACAAGAACATTCAGATGTATATACTAAGGATATGCAAACATAATATGCAACCCGCGTTCCACGCGGAGAATCCGCCCAAATCTCAATGATCAAAAACAAAGGAGACTGCCATCGTGAACAAAATCGTGATTGCACTTGGTGGAAATGCCCTTCAGGAAGCAGGAAAGCCGGCAACTGCGCAAGCACAGCTTGAAGTGGTTGAAAGGACCTCCGTTTATATCGCCGATATTCTGGAAAAAGGATATCAAATTGTTCTGGCGCACGGCAATGGCCCGCAGGTGGGCCGCTTGGTCATTCAGAACGAATATGCGGAGCCGGTTACGCCTGCGATGCCGTTCGATGTTTGCGGTGCAATGAGCCAGGGCATGATTGGCTATCATATCCAGCAGGGGCTTTCAAAGGTGCTGCGCAGCCGCGGCAACAGCACCCCTGTGGCCACGGTTGTAACGCAGGTTGTCGTCGATGCGCACGACCCCAAATTTCAAAACCCCTCCAAACCCATCGGCCCGTTCTATACCGAGGAAGAGGCCGCGGCCATCGCCGCGCAGAAGGGCTATGTCATGAAGGAGGACGCAGGCCGCGGCTGGCGGCGCGTTGTTGCTTCCCCCATGCCGGTGGAAATCGTGGAACTTGACGCAGTGCGCTGTTTGGTGGATAATGGGTTTATCGTTGTCACCGTGGGCGGCGGCGGCATTCCCGTTGTGCGCAACGCGCAAGGCAATCTGGAAGGCGTGGCAGCCGTAATCGATAAGGATCTTGCAAGCGAACGTCTTGCCGAAGATCTTGACGTGGACGCGCTCGTGATCCTCACGGCCGTGGAAAAGGTGAGCATCAATTTCAAAAAGCCGGATCAGAAGGATCTTGACACGCTCAGCGTTGCGGAGGCGAAGCGTTATATTGCCGAAGGGCATTTTGCGCCCGGCTCCATGCTGCCCAAGATTGAGGCTGCCGTAAAGTTTGTGGAAAGCAAGCCCGGCCGCAGGGCGATCATTACCTCGCTGGATAAGGCCGCTCTCGCGCTTGAAGGCAAAGCGGGCACCACCATCGCCTGAACCGAAGCGCAGCAGCTCCCCCTTTTTCTTACTTTAAACTTTAATTTTTTTATCTTAACGGAGGCATCCCATGTTCAAAAACTCCATCGGCGTCAAAGTTCCCGACATCCTGTTGCCGCACGAAGGCGTATCCATGGAAAAATGGGCCGTCGTCGCCTGCGATCAGTTCACCTCGCAGCCCGATTACTGGGAAGAAGCTGAGCGCATCGTCGGCGAAGCGCCCTCCACCCTGCGCCTGATGCTGCCTGAAATGTATCTCGACAAACCGGGTGAAGCCGAGCGCATCGCAGCGATTAACGCCACCATGGATCGCTACATGGCGGACGGCACGCTGGAAAGCCGCGGAGAAGGCTTTGTGTTCGTGCGCCGCACCGTGGATGGCAAAACACGCAGCGGCCTTGTTGTCGCGCTCGACCTTGAGCAATACGATTACAGCCGTGGCTCCGAAACGCTCATCCGCGCATCGGAAGGCACGATTGTGGAGCGCATTCCGCCGCGCCTGCGCATCCGCAAGGATGCCGCGCTTGAGTTGCCGCACATCCTCGTTTTGATCGACGACCCGCAGCACACGGTCATCGAGCCGCTCGCAGACGCCGCAACTGCAGGAAACAGGCTTTACAATTTTGAGCTCATGCTTGGCGGCGGCCACATCGAAGGATATATGGTTCGCGATGCGGGCAGGATTCAAGGCGTGCTCCGCGCGCTGGAAGCGCTTGCAGACCCCACCCGCTTTGCGGAGCAATACGGCGCGGATAAAAAGCCCATGCTCTTTGCGATGGGCGATGGCAACCATTCCTTCGCCACCGCGAAAGCCAACTGGGAGGCCCTGAAGCAGACGCTCTCCCCGGCCGAACAGGAGAACCACCCCGCGCGCTATGCGCTCGTGGAGCTTGAGAATATCCATGACGAAGGCATCCTGTTTGAGCCCATCCACCGGGTGCTGTTCAATCTGGATCCCGAAAAAGCGCTGCGTTGGCTGCTGGAGCGGCTTGCCCTGGACAACGGCGCCTGCAAAATAAACCGCTTTGCCACCAAGGAAGAATGCGCAGCGTCTTTGAAGATTGCCGCAACATGCGGCGGCCACCTTCTCCCATTTGTGACCGCCGGCAGCTATGGCTACCTGAAGGTGAACGCGCCCGCGGCGCAGCTTGAGGTCGGCACGCTGCAAAACGCGCTTGATGCAATGCTCAAGGCTTTCCCGGAAGCCACGATCGATTACATTCACGGCGCGGATGTGGTCTATGACCTTGGAACAAAGCCCGGAAACCTCGGGTTCCTGCTGCCGCCGATGGCCAAGAGCGCGTTCTTCCCCACCGTGGTGTTTGACGGCGCGTTGCCGCGCAAAACGTTCTCCATGGGCGAAGCAAACGAAAAGCGTTACTATCTCGAATGCCGTAAAATAAAATAAGCGGCGCGCCCGCTTCCGTTGCAGGGCGCAAAGGTGTTATACTAAAGGGGTGCGGAGCGCCCCTTTTTTGTATGTCGCGCCCCGCCCGGATGGTTATTCCGCATCGGAAGCATCCTGGTTTTTAAATACCGGCGATTCGCCTGCGTGGTAAATTCGGTGATTTCATATGGAACATACCCCTTTAAAAAAGCACAAGCGCCCGGACAAGGTCAAACCGCAACCGCCCGTTTTATACGGCCTTATTGCCCTTCTGCTGCGGCCGTACCTGCGCCTGAGGTATGGATTCCACAGGCCGGAGTCGCTCCCCATACGCGGGGAGCGCGGTCCCGTCACCGTGCTCGGCAACCACGCGTCCAACATAGATTTCCTGTTTGCCGTTGCAGCCCTTTACCCCAAGCGGCTCAACTTCCTTGTCTCCGCCTATTTTTTCAACCAAAAGCCGCTGTGTTATCTGCTGCGTTTCATGCATTGTGTGCGCAAGGAGCAGTTCACGGCCGACGTTGCGGCCATCCGCGATATGCGCGCGCTTGTTTCTGCGGGCGGCAGCATCCTACTGTACCCGGAAGGCGAGGTCAACGGCACCGGCCGCACAGGAGCCTTCCCGGAAAGTACGGCGCGCCTTTGCAAACTGCTGAAAGCGCCTGTTTATGCCGTACGCACCAAGGGCAGCTATCTGACACGGCCCAAATGGGGGCCAAGCCGCAGGCGCGGGCGTGTGGAAACGGACGTAACGCTCGTCGCCACGGCGGAGGAACTGCCCACCCTTTCCAACGAAGCGCTTTATACCCGCATCCAGGCGGGGATGTTTCAGGATGAATATGCCTGGCAGGCGCAGACGCGCGTCCCCTTCCATGCAAAGAACCCGGCGGAAGGGCTGCACCTGATGTTGTACCGCTGCCCCAAATGCGGCCGGGAGTTTGCCATGCGCACGGAGGGAAACGCCATTTTCTGCACGGCTTGCGGCAACCGCGGCCTTATGGATGGGTACGGCTTCCTTTCTCCGGCCGGGCCGGAGGATATTATCCCGGCTTCCCCGCTTGCCTGGGTGGATTTTGAACGCGAAGCCCTGCGCGATGAAATGCGCGCTCCCGATTACCGGCTGGCCGCCCCCTGTTCGCTGCAATATCACACGGACGAGCATGCGCTTGACCATGTGGATGTGGGGGAGGGCATTGTCACGCTTGACCGCAGCGGCATTTCCTATGAAGGCACGGCGGAAGGAGCGCCCATTTCTCTGCATTTCCCGCTTGTAGACCTCTACAAGCTTCCGTTCGCAGCAGGCCGCCGCTTCGAACTGCCACCCGCCGCGCGCGTGACTGCCATCCGCACCCATGAACCCGGGGCCATCTGGAAATTCGTGCTGGCGCTTCCATTGATGAAAGCCACCGTCCGGGCTGCCGCAGACGGCTGAACGCTGTCTCCCTCCGTCTTCAAAGCAGAAAAGGCTGCGCGTAAAGGGCGCACACCTGTAAGGAAGTATCTCGTTGCAGGGCGGCATAGCTTGAGCTATGCCGCCCTGCCTTTTCTACTCTATTCTATATATACTGTACCAACTACGGAGCAAGCATAGAAACAGTATAGCCTGTTTCCACATTTCTCGCTACTGCTACGGTGGCGATAGGGCAAAGCTTCCAAACGAAAGTGAAAAATATTCGCCTGCTCACAATGAGCAGGCGAATGGTATATCTGTTGTGATAGAAATGTTGATGGGCTTATGGTAAAATATAATTTAAGCAAGTGGCGAATCGGAATTTATCTAGAAAGATTATTCATATAACGCGGGGAGAATGAACAATGCAACCAAAGGAAATAATTAGCAAAAATAAAAATTATTGGGATGAGAATGCAGATTCATGGTTCGGTACAACTGCGCTTCCTACATACGGCGTCAAATTTGTTTCTGAAGATGATTTGCATTTTTTTAGAGATATTTCTGGGAAAAAGGCATTAGAAATCTGTTGTGGCAGCGGGCATTCGTTAAAATACCTTGCGGATAGAAATGCTGCTGAATTATGGGGAATTGATTTATCACACAAGCAGTTGGAAAACGCTGCTACTTATTTGCGTGAAAACGGCTATACTGCAAAGCTTATATGCTCTCCCATGGAAGCTGATTTGGACGTTCCCAAGAACTATTTTGATTACGTCTATTCAATTTATGGGATAGGTTGGACAACTGATTTGCAAGGCACGTTTAATAAAATTGCTTCTTACTTAAAAAAAGACGGCGTCTTTATATTCAGTTGGCATCATACTTTAAATTACTGCGTTGCTTGGTCGTACGGTCAACGTAATGATGTAATTGAAAGCAACCAGTTAGTTTTTAATAAGAGCTATTTTGACGAATCTTATTTTACTATTCCAGTTGATGAAAGTGAAATAATTTTATGCAATCGAAAAATATCAACCTACATAAACGCCTTGGCGAAGGCTGGATTTATTATTGAGGAAATGGTTGAGCAAAATGATAAGCAAACCATGGAATCTGTGGATGACAACAGTGACAAAACTAAGAAAGCAAAAATGGTTCCGATATCAGTGTGCTTTAAGGCAAGAAAGCTTTAAAATGTCTTTTTTCAGTTATGAGCATGATCTTCAGCTCGTCAAATTTCAATTGCTGAGTAGATAGCAGAGCCACTCAGCTGTTTGTGCGACTTTGCGGACGCAGAAACAGGGTGGTAAGGTTTTTTCCGACCCCTGAAAACGACGTTCTATTGCGTAACATTTGCTTTTTTGACACAAGATAATGGGGATAGAAAGAACGGGCAAGAAACTGTTGACTTCTTGCCCGTTCTTCGTAGCAACCCTGTTTGTCAGCCGTTAAGTTAGTTCGCTGGCGGTGCTTCCTTATCGGCGTTTGGCAAAGGGCGCAGCCGCTGTTTGCAGAAAGAACCGAACGAACCCGTTTTTGAGGGGGCTCATATGCCGCCAGCCGTGGCCGAAGTTTCGGAATTTTTAGCGCTCAGAGCAGCAGCACCAGCTTCTGTCCGTCGGCCAGCATTTCCGAAAGGCCGGGGTTTGTGTCAAGCAGGCGCTTGCGCGGAAGGTTGAAGCGGCGCCCCACATCAAAAAGCGTCTCCCCTTCCCCCGCGAAATAAATTACGATGCCGCGCGGGCATGCCTCCTGTGGGCACTCCTCCATTCCCGTTACGGCAGCGGTCTTTACAACCGCATACGGCTGTGCTGAAATCTGAATTGTATAGGAAAACTCAACGCTGCGCCCCGCGCCCGAGGCCGTTGCGGAAACCATGCGCACCTGCGCCCGTGCTTCCGTGAACGCACCTGCGCCGGAATTTTCAGATCGGAATGGGATATCCTCCGTAAAGGCATACAGCATGCCGCCTTCCGTTTGATACAACACGCGCGTAAACAGCAAACCCTCTACTGCAAGCCGCCCATCCTCCACCGAAGCGGAAGTCACGACCGGGCGCGCCGCGCAATATGCCACGCGGTAGCATTCCGGCATGCCATCCGGTATGCTGAGCGTTTCGGATGCGCCGAACCGGAAGCATGCCGTTTCCCCGCGCAGCAGAAGCTGCGCTTCTTCCCGCACGCACGAAAGCGGAAGGGATGGCGCGTATGCATCCTGCGGCAGGGTAATCGTCTCCATCCGCGGCGCTTCCACACGCACCGCGATGCGCGCTTCCACGCTCATCAGCCCACTGTTTTCGCCAATCGGTGCAAGCCCAAGCGATTCCACCTCTGCCGTGGCTGTAGCAGATGCTGTGTTCCGGCCCGCAGCATCTGCCTCCGTTTCAAGCGTTACCGGCACGTGTTGCACAAGCTGCATCAGCTTCCCGTCTGCACCCACGGCGAGCGCAGTAACGGTTAACGTGCCTTCGGAAACAGCCGTGTCCCCGCCCACACGGATGTCGCGGATCTGGCATGCGCCCGAAGCGCGCAGCACGCCCGCAATATTCGGTACGCTCATGTCCTCACGAATGCGCACCGTTTCCTGCCCAAGCACATCGTAGCGCACGGTTTCATAGCTCCGCTGCTTACACTCAAGATCCTCCGCGCCCTTGATGCCTGCGAGCACGCGCAGCGGCTCCTCCCGCAGCACCAGGCATTCCACATCCAACACCGCCGAAAGCGTAAGCGCCCCCGCCTGCTCCACGGAAAGCGTTTGCAGCGTAGCGTATGCCTCCGCTTCCATCCCTTCCTTTGCCCCCGGCGCAGGGAGCGAATGGCGGAACGCCGCGCTGGATGCAAAGGCGAACACTTCATCCCCGTCGCGGCAAATCAGCTCCACGCGCACGCGCCCTTCAACCGTGACCGCACCCTCGTTCACGGCAGCGCCCGTAATCGTGACGCCGCCATCCGCGCAAAGCACCTCCGCGCTTTGCCGCCCTTCGGGTAAGGGCAGATCCCCTTCCACAAGCGCCTGCGACGTTGCCCGGAGCACGAGGCGCGTGGCGCCCAAGTCGCTAAATTGCAGTTCCATCGTTTTCCCTCCCAATCGTATGGCTGTATCAGTCCATATCTATGAAGGTGCGCTTCGCTTTATGCATGATGCAGGACTTGCAACGCGCTCATGCAATCCGGCTGCGGCTTTTGTCATTTCTTTGAAATTAATCAAATATTGACTTGGAACGATGCGCGTTCTGCCCTATTCGCAGGGGAGTTATCCACACTCTCCACAGACTTATCCACAAAACGCCCGTTTTAGGGCGCAGGGTATGTGAATAATCTGTGAACCGCTTTTTTGACATGGTATATCATGCTGCATAGGCCGTATAAATGCATTTCCCCTGTAAAATTTTTAACTTTTTATCCTTCCTGGGAAAACCCGTTTCCCTGCGCGGGCATGCGGCACATCCTGCATCGCGCCGCGGCCTGTGGCCGCGGCGCGCAAATTCCTTCTTTTTTCTTCTGCCGCCTGCATCAGCCGACGTCACGAATCTCCTGCCGCGTACGCTCCCGCGCATCCTCCATAATGAGTTTATCGGCCACAAGCGCGATAAATTCGCCGTTTGTAGGCTTATCATTCTTGGAATAGATGTTGTATCCGAACAGCTGGTTGATGTTTTCAATTTTGCCGCGCGTCCAGGCGACCTCAATCGAATGGCGAATCGCACGTTCCACCTTGGATGCCGAGGTATTAAAGCGCTTTGCGATGCCGGGATACAGCTCTTTTGTGATGCGGTTGATGAGTTCCGGCTCAAAATATACCATGCGGATTGCTTCGCGCAGATAATGGTATCCCTTGATGTGCGCAGGAATGCCGATCACGAGGAACACCGCAGTAATCTTTTCGTCCAGGGTTTTCGGCTGCGCTGCCGCCATGCAGACCTGGGAACGGCCAAGATATGTGTTTTCCAGCATATCGAGCATCCGTTTTACAAGCGTTTCGGGATCGACCGGCTTTACCATGAAATATTTTGCACCCATGGCGCATGCCTGACGCACCATATCCTCATGCCGCATGGCGCTTACAACCATCACGGCCGGCGGGTTTTCCACAAGGCCGTTGCCCAGCCGCTCCAGCAATTCAAACCCATCCACGCGCGGCATAATGAGCTCCGTGATGAGCGCGTCATAATGCCCTGCGCGCAGCGCGTCGATGGCCGCCTGCCCATCCGTCACAGTCTCAAACTGTGCCACCTGTTCCTGCGCTGCAAGGCAGTCCCGTACTGCTGTTTGAAACTGAAGATTGCCGTCCGCCATGAGAATTCGATATTTTGTCATTCGTATGCCTCCTTTTTGCAACCGAGATGCAATTTTTGTCTGTGCTCCAATCATAACACCGCGTTTTTCGCGGCGATAGAGCATAAAATTGCCTGGTATTGTCGTGTTTTGCGGCGCTTTCTGCGCTTCTTGTCACGCTGCGTCAATCGTTGATGTTTTTTCATTTGTTTTGTCATTTTTTATCATTAAAAAACATTTCCGCCACTGGATGCACACGGGGCAAACTTCGTGTTGACAAATTCCCGACGCGAGCGTAAAATTATTAATCGGTTAACTGTTAGCCGGTTTATATTCCCTTTGAAAGGAGGTAGCCCTATGGCTATACCGGAGCAATACCGCAGGATTATCGGCGCAATGCACAGGCTGGAGCTGCTCAGGCGCATCAGCATCCGGGACAGTGCGCGCGGGATCGAGCTGCACCGCACGCAGATGCCCATGCTGGAATACATTGCCGCGCACGATGGCTGCGCGCAGGCCGATGTTTCAAAGCATCTGCATGTTTCGCCCGCCTCCGTTGCCTGCTCGGCCAAGCGCATGGAAAGTGCAGGGTTGATTGCTCGCACGGCGGATGAAACAAACCTGCGCTGCAACAAACTTTCCGCTACCGAAGAAGGGCATGCGCGCCTCGCGCAGATGCGCGCCGTGTTTGATGCGCTGGATGCACGCACATTCCGGGGGTTTTCCGATGCGGAGCTGGACGCGCTTTCCCGCATGTTGGATCGGATGGTCCTGAACTCGGCCCGCGGGGACGAGGCACAAAAAACGATGCATGAGCTGATGTATCAGCTTCATGCGATGGAAGGAGAAGATGAATGCTGAAAAAGATGTTCCCTTTTATTAAGGGATATGGGCTTCGTTCTGTACTTGCTTCGCTTACGGTGATCTGCGAGGTTCTTCTTGAAGTATACATTCCTTATCTGATGGCGGATATCATCAACATCGGCATTGCGAACGGCGATGTTGATTTCATCCTCCGGCGCGGCCTGCTGATGATCGGGATGGCATGCCTTTCCCTTACAATGGGCGCACTCTCTGCACGCTTTGCCGTAACCGCCAGTGCAGGCTTTGCAAAGAACCTGCGCGCCGGCCTGTTCCAAAGGGTGCAGGGGTTCTCATTTGCCAATGTGGATCACTTTTCCACCGCATCCCTTATCACGCGCCTTACCACGGATGTAACGAACGTGCAGCAATCCTTCATGATGATCATCCGCACGCTCGTGCGCTCGCCGCTGATGCTCATCGCAGCAACCATAATGGCCGTGCGCCTGAATGCAGAGCTTGCCGTTGTGTTCGCCTTCGCCATCCCGGTGCTTGCCGCATTTTTAATTTTCATCGGCACGCGGGCATTCCCACGCTTCAAAGCGATGCTCAAAAAGTACGACGCAATGAATGCACAGGTGCAGGAAAACCTGATCGCCATCCGCGTGGTGAAGGCGTTTGTGCGTGAAAAGCATGAAGATGCGCGGTTTACAGCCTCTGCAGAAGCCGTGCGCGAAGCGCAGATCAAGGCTGAGCGCCTTCTGGTTTGGAACATGCCCATCGCCCAATACGTGCTCTATCTCTGCATGATCGCAGTATGCTATATCGGCGGGCACCTCATTGTGGCAGGCGATATGCTCACTGGCGACCTCATGAGTTTCATCAGCTATATTTCGCAGATTCTCTCCGCGCTGATCATGCTGTCGATGATGTTTGTTATGCTCATCATGACGCGCGCAAGTGCAACGCGCATCGTGGAAGTTCTCACGGAAAAGAACGATATTACCGACAGCGATGCCTCGGCAGCGCTTGCCGTACCGGATGGTTCCATTGAATTCCGGGATGTTTGCTTCAGCTATGCAAAAGACCCCAACAACCTGACGCTTTCCCATATCAACCTCAAAATCAGGCGCGGAGAAACCATCGGCGTCATCGGAGGCACGGGATCTGCCAAGTCCTCGCTCGTGCAGCTTATCCCCCGGCTTTACGATGTGCTCTCCGGTTCCGTGCTCGTGGGTGGGCACGATGTCAGGGAATATAAGATCAAGACCCTGCGTGACAGTGTCTCCATGGTTTTGCAGAAGAACGTGCTGTTTTCCGGCACCATCCGCGAAAACCTCCGCTGGGGCAACGCGGACGCCACGGATGCGCAAATTGAGGAAGCCTGCCGCGCCGCCGCCGCGCATGATTTCATCACCTCCTTCCCAGCCGGGTATGACACCGACCTTGGTCAGGGCGGCGTGAACGTTTCCGGCGGGCAAAAACAGCGCTTGTGCATTGCGCGTGCTTTGCTCAAACGCCCGAAAATCATCATTCTGGATGACAGCACAAGCGCCGTTGATACGGCGACCGATGCCGCAATACGCCGTGCGCTGCGCGAAACGCTCACGGGCACGACAACCATCATCATCGCCCAGCGCATCACCTCCGTAATGGATGCAGACCGCATCGTGGTGATGGACGAAGGCCAGATTTCGGACGTCGGCACGCATGAGGAGCTGATGGCACGCAGCGAAATCTATCGTGAAGTATACGAATCTCAGCAGAAGGGGGTGGCCTGATATGCCTCCGGTACGTCAAGGGAAAAACGCATTTCGCCGGCCGAAGAACATGAAGCGCACCTTCACACGGACGTTTTCCTATTTCCGTGCTTACCGCTTCCAGCTTGTGCTGGTGTTTATCGGCATTGCGCTGAGCGCAGGTGCAAACGTTGCGGGCACTTACATGCTGAAGCCCATCATCAACGATTATATCGTGCCGTGGATCGGCAGTGCGGAGCCGGACTTTTCCGGGCTCATCGGGCAGCTTGCCATCATGTTCGTGATGTACACGATCGGCATCGGCGGCGCATATCTTTACAACCGCCTGATGATTTCGATCTCGACCGGCACGCTTCTTCAGCTGCGCCGCGAGCTTTTCACGCACATGCAGAAGCTTCCGATCCGTTATTTTGATACCCGCACACACGGCGAGATCATGTCCGCCTACACCAACGACATCGACGCCATGCGCGAGATGCTCAGCCAGGGCATTCCACAGTTCATCAGCTCTGTCATCAGCATCGTCGGCACGTTTGTGATGATGGTCTTGCTCAGCCCCATTCTCACGCTCGTTTCCATCGGCATGCTCGTGATTATGCTCTTCATTACAAAGGCCATTGCAAAGCGCAGCGGCCGCTATTTCAAAGCGCGCCAGGATTCGCTTTCCCAGGTAAACGGCTATATTGAGGAGATGATCGAGGGGCAGAAGGTCGTGAAGGTGTTTTGCCATGAGGATGCCGTAAACAGTGCGTTCAGCGGTTTGAATGAAGCGCTGACGCAAAACACCGTAACCGCGAACACCTGGGCGAACCTGATGGGCCCCCTCATGAACAACCTCGGCCATGTGACCTATGCGCTCACGGCAGCAGCCGGCGGCCTGCTTGCAGTCGGCGGCATGATGGATCTTGGCTCCATCGCTTCTTTCCTGCAATACACACGCAAGTTTTCCATGCCCATCAGCCAGCTTTCCCAGCAGATGAACAACGTAATGGGCGCGCTTGCGGGCGCGGAACGCATCTTCGACATGATCGACGCGCCTGCGGAAGAAGATGGCGGCGATGTAACCATGGTCAACGCCTGCCGCAATGCGGAAGGCGCTCTGGAAGAATGTACAGGGCGCACGGGCATCTGGGCCTGGAAAGTACCTTCCGATACCGCGGAAAGCGGCTTTGAACTCGTGGAGGTGCGCGGCGATGTGCGCTTCCATGATGTAACGTTCAGCTACGACGGTGAAAAGACCGTGCTCCAAAACGTTTCGCTTTACGCACGCCCCGGCCAGAAAATTGCGTTTGTGGGTTCCACGGGTGCGGGTAAAACCACGATCACAAACCTCATCAACCGCTTTTATGATGTGCAGAAAGGCGAGATCACTTATGACGGCATCCCCATCCTGCGCATAAAAAAGGATGCTCTGCGCGGCTCGCTTGCTATGGTGCTGCAGGATACGCACCTGTTCACCGGCACCGTGCGTGAAAACATCCGCTACGGCAGGCTGGACGCAACGGATGCGGAGGTCGAGGCGGCGGCAAAACTCGCCAACGCGCATTTCTTCATTTCGCATCTGCCGCAGGGATATGACACCGTGCTCACCGCAGACGGTGCGAACTTGAGCCAGGGCCAGCGGCAGCTCATTGCCATCGCCCGTGCGGCGGTTGCAGACCCGCCGGTGCTGATCCTTGACGAGGCCACAAGCTCCATCGACACACGCACCGAAGCGCACATTGAGCGCGGCATGGATCAATTGATGAAGGGCCGCACGGTGTTCGTGATCGCGCACCGGCTTTCCACCGTGCGCAACTCGAACGCGATTATGGTGCTTGAGCATGGCGAGATCATCGAGCGCGGTGACCACGATGACCTGATTGCCCAGAAGGGCAAATACTATCAGCTCTATATGGGCATGTTTGAGCTGTCCTGATCGATACTGGAGGGATTAAAAATGCCATTCACGTTTGAACCGGCCGGAGAGGCCGAGTTGGATACGGCGCTCGCCATCGCGCGGGCCGCATCGGAAAGCCCGTTTTCCCACTGGGATGCGGAATACCCAAACCGCGAAATTTTGGGGGAGGACATCGCGCACTGCGAGCTGTATTTTCTCCGGGAAAACGGAAGGCCCATCGCCATGATCTCCATCCTTGATGAAGCCGAAGAAGCCATCGAATTCCCCTGGCCGGAGGTGCGGGAGCACACCTGCATGCTCGCCCGCCTCGGGATCCTGCCCGAAGCGCAGGGCCGCGGCCTCGCGGCGGAAACGATGCGCCTTGCGGCGGAATCTGCCCGCGCCCGCGGCTTCACCACCGCGCGGCTGTTGGCCTCCGAGGACAACCCGCTCACCAACCACATCTATCAAAAGCTCGGATACAAGCAGAGGGGCCGCGCGCGCCTTTGGGACTCCGAGGATTTCGTTGGGTATGAGCTTGCGCTGTAAGCGCAGAACAAGGGGCGGCTTCTTAAGAAGCCGCCCCAAATTTTCGAAAAAGCTGTTTTTTTCAATATTCCCCTTCTTCTGCAATCCGCTCCCTGTAAGGCTCCGAACACGGCAGCGTCCGCAGGCGGCCGAACACGGAAAAATCCTTCCAGAAATGCATGGGATAGGCGCGCACCGTATCCGTATGGCGCATGAAATAATCGAAGCCGCAGGCGAAGTTCGCCCCCTGCCGCGGGTCAAGCACAAGGAAGGCTGCGTCGATCCGCCGCCCGGCAAGGCGGTCAACCTCCGCCCGGAAGCGCGCGGTCATGGCACGGTTTTCTTCCGGGGATTCTTCATTCCACACCCAATCGTTCAGGTCCCCGGCATGGAACAGCGTTTTTCCTTCCGCTGAAACGAGGAACGCCACGCCTTCGTCCGTGGAGTCAAGCGTTTCCACTGCAATTCCCCCCAGTTCCGTTCTTTCATATGGCCGGAGAAAAACGAGCGCGTCATATGCCTCCTTCGCCACGCCATGACGCGCAAAGCCCGCCGCGTTCCAACTGCGCCGAATATCCCGCGAAAGGATGTAGGTCACATCCGGATGCGTTTCCCGCAGCCTGAAAATATCGAAGTTGAAATGATCCCTGTGCGCATGGCTGGAAAAAACATACAGCGGCTTTTCCGAGTTGAACGCAGGCTGCGTTCCTTCATAATAATCAAACAGCAGCGCGCAGCCCGCAAGCTCCACGGCAAAGCCGCTGTGGCCGATGTAGGTGATTTTCATGGATTGCCTCAGCGCTTCACGGTTTTATATTTTTTTGCTTCCACACGCCCGCGCAAATGTGCGGCAAGCGCCTCCGCAGTCCCCTGCTCAAAGCCCGCTTTAGATACGATGTATGCCTGCCGTGCATTCGCATACAGATAAAATGCGTCCGGCGTTTCCCAAATATCGAACAGCCGGTTGTAATATCCGCGATCCTCCTTGCCGTTTACACACACGATAAAGCTGTTCTTTAAAAACGTGTACCGCTGAGAAAGGCCCGCAAAGGAAGACTGCTCAAACTTTTTTTCCGGCGCAATGTAGATTGCGTAAAACCGCCGTCCAAATACATAAAGTGCGAGCGCAAGCACGGCAAGATACAACCAGGCATGGCTGCGCACAGCAAAAAATGCGCCTGCGAGCACGGAAAGCATCAGGAACGCAAACAGCGCATGGGTACTCCAGGGGATGCTCTTTGCAATGCGCGCATTGAACTGCTGAAAGCGCAGTACAGTATCTTTGTCGTAATCGGTCGTGTTGATTATTTCCATGGCTTGCTCCATTCGGTGAGATTTGTTCCTTACAATGTATCACATTTCACCGAAGGTTACAAGAGCGCCGCGTTCACTGCGCGGCTTTGCACGGCAAACGCAGCGGCGCCCCTGCCGCCTCTGTAAACAGCGCGCCCAGCCGCCGGATACCCGGCTCGATGTTTTCAAACGCCGTCCCGGAAAAATTCAGCCGGAACGTGCCCTCCTGCCCGGCCGGATCGGCGAAGAAATGAAACCCCGGAATAAACGCCACGCCGCATTCATCGGCCGCACGGCCGACAAGCGTCGCCATATCTCCGCCCGGCAGTTCTCCCCAAATGAACAAGCCGCCTTCCGGGCGTGTATAGGCGCATGATTCCGGGAAGTAAGCGTCCATTGCCGCAAGCATAGCGTTCATGCGTTCCCCGTACATAGGAAGAATGCGCGCAAGCTGCTGCGGCAAAAACCCGCGCGACAAAAATTCCGCAACAATGGCCTGCGTCAGGTTGGGGGAGTGCGTATCCGCACTTTGTTTGGCGATTGTCATTTTTCGGATGACAGGCGCCTCTGCCGTAACGGAACCTACGCGCAAGCCGGGTGCAATAATTTTCGAAAAGCTGTTAAACAGGAGCACCGTTCCGCTCTCGTCAAATGCCTTGATGGGCGGCAGCGGCACACCGCTGTAACGCAGATCACAATACGGATCATCCTCCGCAACCAGCAAATCATACTCCGCCGCAATGCGTGCAATGCGCTTGCGCCGCTCGATGCCGATCGTGCGGCCGGAGGGGTTCTGAAACGTGGGGATGCAATAAAACAGTTTTGGCCTGTGCTTGCGCACGAGCGACTCCAGCGCATCCACACACACGCCTTCTTCATCCGAAGGCACGCTCACAAGCTTTGCGCCGTAAAGGTTCAGCGTTTGCAGCACGCCAAGGAAAGTTGGCGTCTCCACAAGCACCGTATCGCCCCGGTTCACAAAAACGCGGCACAGCAAGTCAAATCCCTGCATAGAGCCGGTGAGCGGCAGGATCTGCTCTTCCGCCACATGCACACATTTGGGTGCAAGAATGTGCTGAGCAATGGCGCGCCGCAGCGGCGCATACCCCTCTGTGGGCCCATATTGCAGCAGGTTTGCCCCATCCCGCGCGAGGAGCGAATCCACAATCGAACGGATCTCCTCCGTGGGGAATGATTCGGCGGAAGGATTCCCGCCGCCAAAGGATATGATATCGCCTTTTGCGAGCAGCTTGAACACAGCGCGGATGGCGCTGCCTGTGATCCCCTCCATGCGGGTTGCAAATTCCGGCATTGCGCTTTTCCTCCTTCTGCGGGCCTTAAAAACCCCTCTGCTTTGATTGTAAGCAGAGGGGGAGCGCAATTCCAATATATAATAACGTTTTACGCCATTATAAATAATATATGAAAATCATGGATGATATACGATATATCTCCTATCCCCTGATGTCCCCCCGTGCGCGAAGGTCTTCAAGGATCTTCCGGTGCAGTTGCGCATCGATCCGATACTTGCTGCGGTAAACGAGATACCCCGCAAGGATGCAGAGAAGCGGCAGCGCAAGCATGGAAAGCTTCAGGGTCAGCAGGCCTTCCGGCGTGACGTCCGCCGCAGACTGCGCCGCGTTGATGCCCGAAATCACAAGCGTAACGGAGACAATGCCGCTTGCGATTGCCCCGCCGATTTTGTTGATGAGCGGCTGTATGGAAAATGTGACGCTTTCGTTTCGTTTGCCGGTTTTCCACTGGCCGTATTCGATGGTATCCGCAAGGAACATGAGCATGAGGAGCTGGATGAACGCCTGGCCCACAAAAATCAGAACGCCGGCCGCACCGATGAAGATCATATTCATCGGCGCGAAAAAGAATATGAGATAGCCCAGCACCACGAGCACCGTTGCCCCGAAATAAAGCTGCTTGCGCGTAAAGCGCGCGCTGAACTTCGGGAATACCGTGAGCGCCGAAAGCTGCGAAACACCGAGCACCGCCGCAAACACGGAATACATCCCTGCATCGCCATATGCATAGATGAAATAATACGTGCCGAAGCTTGTGGTTGTGGAATAACCAATCATGAAAAGCGCCATCGCCACCGTTGTGAACAGAAGCTGATCGTTTTTAAAGATCACGCGGATGGTATCTTTCAGGGTGGTCTTTTCTTCCTGTTTGAACATGCTGCGGTGCTCCTTCACGCCAAAGAGCGTAAAACACTGGAAGCCCAGCATCAATAGCGCCACGATCACCGCAAAAAAGAACCACGCCTTCGTACCGCTTCCCATCGCTTCCGTCATCGCTCCCGTAACGGGCAGAATGCCCACCACCACCGCGAACATGCCCACGTTCGCGCAGATGCGCGCGAACGCGCCGATGCGCTCGCGTTCCTTCTGGTCGAGCGAAAGCGCGGGCATCATTGACCAGTAGGCAATGTCGTTTGCACCGTAAAACACATCCCAGGCAAGGTAAAACACCGCAAAAAGGATGATGTACCATGTGTCGCTCAGATGCAGGTCTGTAAACAGGAGCACCATGAACACCGCGCCTGTCACCGCGCCGCCAAGGATCAGCGGCTTGAATTTTCCCCAGCGCGTGTTGGTGTTGTCCACAAGCGTGCCCATGATGGGGTCGTTAAGCGCATCGAACACGCGCAGCACCGTCAGCACGAAGCCAATCTTCAGAAGCATCGCATCGCTTACGGTCAGCACCTCGGTGATATAGGTCAGAAGAAACATGCTTACCATGGAATAGAACATATCCCGGCCGATTGTGCCGAGGCCGAAGAAATACTTGTTGCGCCGCGCCGTGCCGTTTTCGCGGGCGGGCATGGTTTCCTGTTTCATGCTGTGCTCCTTTGGGTTGAATGAAGGGTGGATTTTCTTTCATTTTAGCCTGCACGGCCGCGGATTGCAATCGGCAATTGCACATGGCCGTTGAATGCGGTACGATAAAGGTATGAAAACCTGTTATGCAAAATTCGATGTGTCCGGCGTATTCCGCTGTCCGCTCTGCATGGCGCCGCTTGCGCTTTCGGGGCAGAGCCTTCTTTGTGCAAACGGCCATTGCTTCGACGTTTCCGCAAAGGGCTATGTAAACCTCGCCGCCGGGCGCGGGCAAAGTGTGAAATATGATAAGGCGTTGTTTGAAAGCCGGGGCGCGCTTTTGCGCGATGGATTTTATGCGCATGTGCTTGACGCCGTGACTGGTGCGCTTGCATTGGACGTCCCTCGGCGTGTGCTCGATGCCGGCTGCGGGGAAGGCTATTATGCCCGTGCGCTCACGCAGCGCCTTGGTGCGGAGCTTTATGCGTTCGATCTTTCGCGGGATGCCGTCATGCTTGCTGCGCGCGGCGGAAGCCTGGTGCGCCTGATGGTAGCGGATATGACGAACATTCCTCTGCAAACGGGGACAATGGACGCAGTGCTCGATGCATTTTCCCCTGCACATTATGGCGAATACGCCCGCGTGCTTAAGCCTGGCGGGTTGCTTGTGAAGGTCATCCCCGCGCCGGAGCACCTTTTGGAGCTGCGCCGCATTGCCAAGGGGCAGCTCTCCCGGGAAGCTTATGAAAGCGGCCGTGATGTGGAGGCGCATTTTTCTTTGCATTTCCATCTGTTTGAAACGCGGGAGATTGCGCGCACGCTGCCGCTTGACACGGTACAGCGCGCGCATCTTGTGCGCATGACGCCGCTGCTGTTCGGCGTGGACGCAGCTTCGCTTCCGCTGGAATCGCTCAATGAGATCACGATCGCCGCGCGCCTGCTCATCGGCCGCGTTCAGCCCCGCGCAGCGGACTGAGGATTGTCTTATTTCCGCAAAGGCTGCGGTTGGCGGCAATCCCCCGTCAGCACCTTTTAGATTAGAAAGGGGACTTTGGGGGGAACTGCAACCAAAAAGGCTCCTTTGAAAGGAGCTGTCGCCTCAGGCGACTGAGGATCGTGCCTTTCCCCGCAAGCGCTGCATCGCTGCATTTCAGTTTCCGGCCGCAACCACATCGAACTCCACGCCCGGAAGCCTACGCTGCAGACGCAGGTTGATCGGCTCGCGGTTTGCACCGCTCGCCGCGCCCGCGCCCAGGACGATCAGCTGAATGGCATGGTTCTCCGCATAGTTCACAAGCGCATCGTCCACATTGTCCGCGCGCACAAGCGAAAGTTCCGCCCCCGCAAGCTGCGCGGCTGTAAACAGGTATTCAATCGCATCCGCCTCATACGGTGTGTTCATAAAGTTGCGCCCCGTTTCCACGCAGTGTACCACGTGCAGAAACGCCGGGGGATCCCCCGCGCCCGCGCGCTCAATGCCGCGTGCGATCAGCTTGTCGCAGGAGCGTTGGGATGTAACGCAAACCATGATGTTAAGTTGACGCTTCTTTGTCATATTTGATCGCATCCTTTATCTTGTTGGGCAGTTCCGGCAGTTCAAATGCCTGCAGCGCGCGCACGGCTTCCTCCGGCGTATCTGCCACGGCAAACAGGCGCAGGCAGGACGCATCCGCAAATTCCTGTTCCACGCACACGCGAAGCTGGCCGATCAAAGCGTCATAATATCCGTTTTGATTGAAGATAACAACCGGCGCTGAAAGATAGCCGAGCTGGTTGAGCGTAAGGACTTCCAACAATTCCTCCAGCGTGCCGATGCCGCCGGGCAATGCAATGTATGCGCCGCTCAGGCGCTCCATCGTGGCTTTGCGCGTATGCATGTCTTCTGTAACGATCAGCTCATCGCAATGCTCAAAGGCAATGCCCGGCACATTGAGCTTCTTCGGAATTACGCCCGTGATACGGCCGCCTTTTGCCTGCACACCGCGCGCACACGCGCCCATAAGGCCCGTGCGGCCGCCGCCGAACACCAGGCCGATGCCGTTTTCCGCAAGCGCCGCACCGAGAGCGAACGCAGCATCGATATAATGCCGGGCAAGCTTCGGGGACGAAGCCGCAAAGATACAAACATTTTGCATAAGCAACCACCATCCGGGCCAAGATGCAATCGCATCCCGTTTTTTTCATTATAAACTCCCGCGATGGATTTTTGAATACGCAATTCACAAGAACGCAGAATCTTTTTTATCGCTCCTCTTTATGTTGCTACCCAACGCGCGCCACAAGCACGCTCATGTCGTCTGCGCCGCTTTTCTCCCTGCCGGCCGAAAGGAGCGCTTGCGCCGCATCATCCACCGTATTCGCCCCGCCTACGCGTTCAATCAACGACGCAAACAGCTCTGTGCCGAGCGCATCAAACAGCCCGTCCGTCATCAGGATCACGGCATCTCCCCGGCGCAGTGAAAATTCATGGACAGACGGCCGTGCCTCCGGTAAGATTCCGATGGGCAGCGCTTCTGCATACACCGTATGCACACGGCCGCCGCGCAGGATGTAAGCCGGTGGTGTACCGTACTTGATAAAACGTGCCCGTCCATCCCTAAGGTCGATCAAAAGCGCGTCCAAAGTAGCATACATTTCCTGCTCGCCCTTGATCATCAAAAGGCGGTTTACACATTCCTGCGCTTCCTCCGGCGCAAACCCCACGGAAAGCAGGTCGCCGAAAATTGCCACGGCAGCGGAGCTTTCCCGGCGCGCGCAGACGCCCGTCCCCATGCCGTCGCTCAACAACAGAAGCAATTCCCCGCCGATGCGCCGAAGGGCCATGGAATCACCGGTTTCCGCATTGCCCGCTTTCGGGCAGCCGGCTACGCCCACGCGCACATCAAAGCGGTTCCGTTTCCCTTCAGGCGTTTCCTCCGCAAGGCGCTCGATTACCCCGCTCACGCCGCGCAGCTGCCTGTGCGTAAAAGCTGCATTTTCATCCTCCCCCGGCGAAAACAGTTCCGATACCTCCCGAATCACATCCGCCGTTCCCCGAAGCTGTGCCCGTGTAAGGGCCAGCATGCGCTCCGCCTCGCTGCGCTCACGCCGCGTAGAGTACGCAGCAAGCCTCTGCATATAACGGTTTGGCAATAAGGCAAAGCAAATTGCACCGAACGCGGCTTCCAACAAGGCGGAAGCGGGAAGCGCAAACGCGGCAGCCGCAGCGGCCCATGCGGCGAGGAACCCACCGGCAATCACCCATTTACCCGTGCGCTGCAACGCTGCCGCCAACAGCACCGCAAGGGACAGCGCACCCGTGCGCGCAATGTCCATGCCACGCAGCATACAGGCCGCACCCAGCAGCACGGCTGCCGCAACGCCTTCTGCGCCCCGCGCGCGCACGGCGCAAAGGGCTGCAAACGCGGCAAATGCCGCGCCAAAATAAAGGGTTACCTCCATGCCGAAAGGCCCGCCGGAAGGCAGCACAAAGGTCAGGCAAGGAAGCGCCGCCGCAAAAAGTGCAGCAAAGAGCAACAGGGCTGCCTGATCCATACCACGCAGGCGGCGGCCCGCTAAAAAGGCGGCAAGTGCAGCGCCGCCGCGCGCAAAGGCGATTGCCGCAAAGCAGGCAAGGGTAAGCTCCGCCACGCCGATCAGGCAGTCTTGCGCGCTTTCCCCATGGAAGAAGGGAAGCAGCAAAAGATATGCCGCGCCGAGCAACGCAAGCTTTTCCGCCTGGTGCATCCGCCTGCGCCAAACGGAAAAAAGAAGCCCTCCGCCCACATAAAGCGCCGAAGCGGCAAGCGCGGCGTAGTGCCCCGCGAAAAGCGCGCCCGCCGCCGCACCAAAAAGCGCCGGGAAGGGAAGCGCGCCCATCAGCCATGCACCCGCCACGGCAGCGGGGCCAAGCGGCGCAAAGCCCGCGCTCCCTGCGGCTGCAAACAAAAACGCAAGCGCGGCCTCAAGCGCGCGAGAAGCGCCGAAGGCGCGCAGGCGCGGCAGCACCGCCGCCTGCAGCCGTTGAAGCGTTTCCGTCATGGTTCATCCCTCCCCAATGCGCTGTGTATGAACCATGATATATGCTTGTCCCCGAAAAGTATGCCGAACCAATGCGATAAAAATGCGCGAATCCTGCAATGCTCTGCCGGATATATTCTGAGAAGCAAAGCGTTTGCGGTGCGCCTCTGTTTGTGGTATTCTTTTACCAGAAATGAACAGTCTTATTATGGAACCCCGGCTCTGAAGCACCCGCTCCGCAGCCGGAAGCCAGAAAGGAAAGCCCATGCCATTCGATTATAAAAAGGAATACAAAGAATTCTACCTGCCGCCCAAAAATCCTACCCTTGTGGAAGTTCCTCCCATGAACTACATCGCAGTGCGTGGCAGCGGCGACCCAAATGCTCAGGACGGCTTATACCGGCATTCCGTCGGCCTGCTTTATGCAACCGCTTTCACGCTGAAAATGAGCGACCGCGGCCCGCACCGGATCGATGGCTATTTTCCTTATGTCGTACCGCCGCTTGAAGGGTTCTGGTGGCAGGAAGGCATTGCCGGAGTCGACTATGCCCATAAGGAGGCATTTCAATGGATCTGCGCAATCCGCCTGCCGGATTTTGTGCGGGAAGTCGATGTCAGCTGGGCTGTTGAAGAAGCTGCCCGAAAGAAAAAGCAGGATTTTTCATCCGTGGAATTCTTCCCTTACACGGAAGGTCTCTCTGTCCAGTGCATGCACATCGGCCCTTACGATGATGAGCCTGCAACGATCCGCGCGATGGATGCGTTTGCCCTCGCGCAGGGCTGCGTCCCGGATTTCGGCCACGGCCGTTTTCACCATGAAATTTACCTCAGCGATCCTGGCAAATGCGACCCTGCCCGGCTCAGAACCGTCGTGCGGCATCCCATACGGAGGGAGCAAAGCGCAGAATAGGCCGTGAAACCCGGCTCCCCTGCCTGAAAAGCCGAATCAATTCATAAATACTGCTGTCTTGGAGGTGTTTCTTATGCCAAGCGCGCTTCGCGCCATAGGCCTCTCCGCCCCTGTGCGGCTTGCAGCCGCCGTACCTGACTTGACACTGTGCGACCCAATGCGCAATGCGGACGCGGTCATCCGCGCCATTCTGCATGCGGAAACATTGAAGGCCGATTATCTTGCCCTGCCCGAGCTTTGCCTGGCAGGTGCAACAGCCGGCGCCCTGTTGCGCCATCCCCTCATCCTGCAGGAATCGCTTGCCGCGCTCAAAAAGGTGGCGGATGCAACCGCCCGCTGCAATGTCACGGCGAGCATCGGCCTGCCCTATCTGGTCGGCGGGCAGGTAATGAGCTGCACCGCGCTTGTGCGCGGCGCGCGGGTCCATGCCATCATCCCTGCGGCCTCATGTGAAAATCCGTATGGCTTTCTGCCGGAAACCGAGCGCTGTCTCCGGCAGCGCCAGCCGCTTACCCCCGTGCCGCGCCTTGCAGTGGCATTCGGCAACGAGCTGTTTGAGCCGGAGGCGGATGTGCGGGAAGGGTATGTCCTGATGATGCCTTCTTCCCTGAATGCAACGGCCGCAAGCTTTCATGAGGTGAAAGCCGCTCTTTGCACGCGCAGCGCACGCACGGGCATGGCCATCGCATACGCGGCAGCGGGTACCGGCGAAAGCACGACTTCCTACGTGTTCGACGGCGTGTGCGCCATCGCCGCGCGCGGCGAACTGCTCGCCTGCAGCAATCCACTTTCGGATGAGCCTTTCGTATACGCGGATGTTCGCCCGGATCAGCTCACTGCCTTTGAACCCTATGCCGCTACAGTGCCTGAGTTTGGGCGCTACATCAGCGCAGACGCTGCCCTTGCAGCGGAGGAACTGGCCCGTGTGCTTGACCTGCAGGCCGCAGCGCTTTGCAGGCGCCTTACACACATTCATGGCAAAGGGTTTGTCATTGGCGTCTCCGGCGGGTTGGACAGCGCGCTTGCGCTGCTTGCGGCAACGGTTGCGGCAGATCGGCTCGGCATGCCGCGCACCTGTGTCGTGGGCGTTTCCATGCCGGGATTCGGTACCTCAGGGCGCACAAGGAACAATGCAGAGCTCCTTTTGCGCGCACTTGGCTGCACCTATCGGGAGATCAGCGTTGTGCCTGCATGCCGGCAGCACTTTGCCGATATCGGCCATGACGAAGCTGACCACAGTGTAGTATTTGAAAACGCACAGGCGCGTGAACGCACCAAGATTCTGCTCTCCATCGCAAACGCGGAGGGGCTTCTCGATGTCGGAACCGGCGACCTTTCCGAAGCCGCGCTGGGCTGGACCACCTTTGGGGGCGACCACCTTGCACAATACGGCATTAATGCCTCCATTCCAAAAACGGTCGTACGCCGCATTGTGGCCGAAGCAAAGCATCGTTTTCCCGCAGCAGCGGACGTCTTGCAGGATATTCTGGATACGCCGGTAAGCCCGGAGCTTCTTCCTGCCGAAAACGGAAAGATCGCCCAAAAAACGGAAGAACTTGTGGGATCTTATGAGTTGCATGATTTCTTCCTGTGGCACTTGCTGCATGGCAAAGGCCCCCGCGCGCTGTTTGAGCTTGCCGTGGAGCAGCTTTCCTTCCCGCCCGCTGAGATATACCGCGTGCTCGGCATTTTTTTGAAGCGGTTTTTCGCGCAGCAGTTTAAGCGTAACTGCGCCCCCGAAGCCCCCATGCTCCTCGTTTCCATTGCCCCGGCCGCGCTGACCCTGCCCTCGGACCTTTCAGCGGCGCCGTTCCTGCGCGAATATGAGTCCATCCGGCTCGTTTGAACCGCCGTTGTTCCAAAAAACGCACCGCGCGGCGGAAAATCCGCCGCGCGCTTTGCTGTTTGTTATTCCATATAGTCCGGAGAAATCACTTGGATATAGAAATGGCACCATGTAGGGTATGTCCAGCTATTGTCGTCCAATACGAAGCTGTCATCCCTTATTGTCACCAAATAAACCCCCGGTTTGGAAAAATCTGCTTCCGTTCTTACCTGCAACGTATCCATAGTTGTTTTTTATCCCCGCTGCCATTCCTCGTTCCCTTTCCTGTACCATCGAACGGTGCTTTTTCTCATACCAGATATTCCTTTGGCACGCCTTCCAGCACCACACGCACCGCGCCTTCGTCAACCGCTTCCGCCTTGCGCCCGTAGTCGATCAACGCCTTTGCGGCGGAAATGCGGTCCGCCGCCTTCTGTTCCTCGTCCCGGCAGATGGCGAGCAGGCATTCCAAGCCTGCCTGCGCGCCCTGCTTCGTCATGCGTTCCAGCTTTTTCATGTGCGGCGCCCCATCACCGCAGGCCGCTCGGGCCGTCTGTGATGCCCATCGCATTCTGTTCCGCCCCGGCAGTTTGCTGCGCCCGCTCCCGCATCCGTGCCTGCGCTTCCTGTTTGCCGTCAAAAAGCATCAGTTCAAGGCCGATGTCCGGCGTAACCATGCCCATTTGAACCAGTTTGAACACAAGCTCGTTATGCGCCGCAACCGTGAAGCGGTTTTCCCGCTGTGCGCGCACGCTAACGGTAAACTCAAGCGGCAGGCGGTTGTTGCGCGCCGTCAGCTCGAACATGTCGTCCCCCTTGAAGGAAGCGCGCTCTGCCCGGCCATTCTCTGCGCTTTTCAGCGCCACGCTGCGCGGAAAGATGCAAAATTCCCGCTCCACCTCGATCTCCTGCCGCACAGCCTCCTCAAAAGCGCCATGCACCGTGCGCGCCACCATGCGGCTGCGCTTGCTGCCCGCCTCCTGCAGCGCCGCAATGGCGGAAGCCGCCGTTACACCGCCATACGTCTGCCCGCGCGCAAAATCGTTGCTGCCGGATTCTTCCCGGATGCTCTGGCGGATGCTTTGCCCATAATTGAGGAGATAGCCCGGCAGAGGCGCAGTCGGGAACCACGTCACGCCGTTCAGGTTCTCGCCCCGGTGCACCTCCTTCGACCAATCCCTGAGATCGTCCGGGTCAAAGCCGGAAGCGCCCGTTATAAGCAGCTTGTTGTGCGAGGCCATCAGCGCGTTTTTCAGGATGATCTGATCCAGCTTGTCCGCATAGCGCTGCTGCGTTTCAAACATATCCACAAACCCGTAGCCAAGCGCCGTGCCCTTGCGCAGGAACAGCGGTGTGACCACAAACGGATATTGCCCATGGGCAAAGTAGCCTTCCGGCTTTGTTTTGCGGCTGTCCTCCAGGAGCTGCCGCCCTGCAAGCTTGCACATGTGCACGCGGTAGCATCCGGCGTCCGCATCGTATTCCCGCTGCCAGCATTCGATTAAAAGAAGCATCTCCCCATTGCTGCGCGCAAGGTAATTGTCCTCAATCCGCAATGCGCGGTTCTCGTCCTCGCGCATATTCAAAGCCTCCCTGGGGTAGCGCGCTTCAAACCATTCCCGCGGGTACGGCGCGAATTTGAAGATCGCCCGGGAATCCTGAATGTCCGTGCAAAGCGGGTCGAACAGAATGGTGTGCGTATCCACCGCCCGCAGAAACGCAGCGCCCAAGCCGCCCGCCGCCTCCGGATCATAGCCCGTCTCCTGCACCATGTAGCCGCCGACGAGCAGGTCATGCAGCAACAGAGAATATTCCCTGTCGAACCGGCCCAGCCGGTGGTTCTCGCGCAGCACGGCGGTCAGCATCTCCGCGGCGCGTTCATGCCCCGGCCCATCCGAAAGGACGACCGCCTCCGGCATCTGATCCATCAGGTCGGCGCGCACGTTTTCAATTGTGGATTGGATCACCGGGGTCACGGGGCGCGGCTCATTCTCATCCTGCAGAGGCACGTCCAGCCAATGCTCTCCGCGGTAAATGCGCTCGCAGCGATCCAACCGCTCCCATTCAGCAGCATATGCGTTGCGGTACTCATTAAAAAGGGCATAAATCCGTTCTATGGTTTCCTTCTGCTTCACATCCATTTTTGGTCTCCTACATAAAGTATCAAATTTTTTTCGGGTTCAACCCGGTTGGCTTTCATTTTTCCATAAACCCCGCCTGCCGCTGCGGGGTGGAAAGCGGGTCATACCGCCGCCGCTGCGGGGCGGCCGCAGGCCGTTTCCCATGCGGGCGGGACATCAGGCCATAACGCAGGGCTTCCGGCGCATGATCCTCGCCATCTGCCGCATCCTCCCGGTCATGTGCGTCGAACAGGAGGAGCGGCAGCGTCCGCAGCAGGTTTTCACAACCCGGGAACGTCTGCCACAGCGGCTTTCCATCTGCGGACGGCGCAAGGTATTCCCGCACCCTCTGCCAACCCGCCACGCGCGCATTGTCTGCCGGGGTCAGCGGCACGCCTTCCCGCGCGAACAGTTCCGCAATGCTTTCTCCCAAAAAGCCACCCTCACTCCTGAGCACCGCACCGCGCTTTTGCCACATATCGGGAGAGGCCACCGTGTAAGCGATATGCTCTCTGCCCGTAAGCTCCCGCATTTGGCGGGCAACCTCGGAGGCCTGCATGCGGCGCACATACAGTTCCCGGTAGGTATATACGCGGCCGTCCCCATCCACCGCATGCCAAAGCACGCAGCACGGGTCGTTATATCCCCAATCCATAGAGCGGAAGCGCCGCCACCATGCGGGTAGTTCAAACGGCTCCGCAACGTGCTTTGCGCGCGAAAATTCCCGGAAATACTGGCCCGCATGCACATCCCAATCCCCTTCAAGATGCGCGCGTCTGAGATCCTCCGGCAACGCTTCAAGCTGGCGCACATAATCCGGATCGGCCGCAAGCAGCACTTCGTTGTCCCACACACGGGCCGGAATGAAGGCATATTCCTCCGGGCGCTCGCCGCCTTGGAACTGCCGGTCAATAAACAGGCGCTTCACCCATCCGTGGCCAACGTTGCCCGGGTTGCAGGTGTAATACATCCTCGGCCGGAAATCCGGTTTCACCGTTCGGTTGCAGGTCGTAAGGAAGCGCATCTGTTCCTCTGTAAAATGCGTGGCCTCCTCCATGCCGATCACATCGTATTCCTGCCCCTGATATTGGTATACGTCGTTTGCGCCGTCGCAATAGCCAAGGCGCAGGCGCGCGCCGTTCGGGAAGCGGAACACGCGCTCCGTGGCGTTGTATTCCGCAACCCCCGCAAGCTCCTTCAAAAGCGGCACAACATGGTTTTCCCTGAGCTCCGGCAGCGTGCGCCGGAGAAGCAGCGCGTTGAGCTCCGGCGTTGTGAAAGCAAGCAATACGAGTTTTCGGCGCATGGCCCAGCTTTTTCCCCCGCCGCGCGCTCCGCCGTATGCCGTGTGCCGCACAGGCGAACGAAAGAATTCCGCCTGCCGTGGGTTCGGCGTCCCTTTTAAAAAGAGCTCCCGCATGCGCCGCCTCCCATGCCGTAAAGCCGGAGCGCAAGCATCCGCACCAGCCGGATGCGGTTTCTGCGCACGGTGGAAGGATCGCAGTTCAGCCGTTCCGCAATATCGTAATCCCCCACGCCACGCAGGTAGCGCGCCTCCACAGTAAGATAGTACGGATCATCGCTGATGAAGCTCAGCGCAATATTCATGCGTTTGAGCTCGCGCTCATCCGCCGCAAGCCTGCCGCGCAGCATCGCAAGCTGCATGGTATGCACCTCCTCCGGGTCAAGGCGCATGCCGGGGCGCAGCACGCGCACAAGCGAGGCAGAGTGCTCCCGCAGAGCCTCAACGCCCAGCCCTTCCAGTTCCGCAAGCTCCTCGCGGGCGTCCTCCACGCGCGCCCGCAGCGCGCGCATGGCATAAAGGCGCCGTTCCGTCTCTGCATATGCCGCTTTTTCTGTCTTCTTCCTGTCCGCAAGCTGTTGCGGCACACCATAATGCACCGCCAGCGCTTGAGGATCCACCATGCGGTTTTCCACCATCCGCATCGTGCCGATACGATTCATCTTCATAGGTTCCTCCTCAAAAAACAGAACGTTTGTTCCTTTTCTGTATCATAACGAATTTATGCCAGCTGAACAATCCCCCAAAAACGGAAAAACGGCTCTTGGTACCATTTATGGTACCAAGAGCCGCAAACTTGCCTTTTTCGCGCCTAAAAAAAGTTATACGCGATACAGCGGGACGAAAGCCCGGTAAGCAGGAGAGCCGCTGACGGAGGATTGTCCGTATCAGCGCGGCCTTTGCTCTCCGGGGCACAATTTTCGGCCTCCCTTTGGGCGTCCTCTATTCTGCCGGTCCGGCAAGGCCATATTTTTGATAGAGCGCATCCAACGTGCCATCCGCGCGCAGGTCGCTGAGCATCACGTCCGCAAGGGATGCAAGGGCCGGGGCAGAAGAAGAGCTTGCCACAGCATAGGAATACGCGCCAAGCACGGTCTCGCTGCGGTCGAATTCGTATTCCCCTTCATATTTGTCCAGATACAGATCGCTCATGACGATTGCATCCACTTCCCCCGCAAGCAGGGCTTCAAACAGCTCTCCAAAGGAAGCATATGCATAGGAAATGGTTTCTTCATTATATTTATAGGTCGTAACAAGCCCATCCTCAGGGTGTTCTTCCAAGTACGCGTTCAAGCGCGCGGAAAAGCAGGCCGTCGGCACGTACAGGCTTGAGGTTGAGGCGGATTGAAGATACCCGATCTTCATGTTTTTTATTGGCCGGCTGCCTTCGCCCGCGCGCGTAACGAAGCGGCAGGTGTCCACATAATAGGCAGTGGAGTACGCATAAGCCGAGGTCGCGTTGCGCGGAAGCATGGCAATCGCAACATCGATGCTGCCGTCGTTGAGCTTCGCGGCAACTGTCATCGCCGTCACCGGCACAAGCTCCACCGCATCCCGCTCCCCCGTCCAGGCATCGTCATAAGAAAGGATGCGCTCCGCAAGCAGCTCCGCAAGTTCAATCTCCAGGCCCGCTCCCTCGTAAGCCATCTTCGGCATGTCCGTGCGCACGCCTACGCGCAGCACGCCGTTATCATGCACCGTGGCGACTTCCGCGCTCGACATCAGCGAAGGCTCCACACGCAGCGCGCTCACAAGAATGAGCAGCAGCAAAACCGCGCCTGCCGCGATCAGGATTTGGCGCGGGCGCTTTCCTTCTTCCCCTTTAAATGTAATCAGGCGGCGGCCGCGCTTTTTCTGGTTCAGCCGCCGGCCATGCCTTGAAAAGAGTTTCAGTCTCATGCTTCGATTATACCCTGCCGCACGCGCGTTGACAAGGCGGCAGAGGGTAGGATATAATAACTTGATATGTAAATTTTTATAGGAAGGCCGGCTTTTTGCGGAACTTCCTGTCACAAATGAGGTATAAAACTATGAAGAATCTGACTTCCAAAGAGCTGCGCGAGCTCTATCTCCGGTTTTTCCGTGAACGCGGGCATACCGTGATCCCCTCTGCCTCGCTGATTCCTGAAAACGACCCCACCGTGCTCTTTACCACGGCGGGTATGCATCCGCTTGTGCCGTACCTGATGGGCGAAACGCACCCGGCAGGCAGCCGCCTGGTTGATGTGCAAAAATGCGTGCGCACCGGCGACATCGACGAGGTGGGCGACAGCTCCCACTGCACGTTTTTCGAAATGCTCGGCAACTGGTCGCTCGGCGATTACTTCAAGCAGGATTCCATCGCTTACTCCTGGGAATTCCTGACGGATGAAAAGTGGCTCGGGATCGATAAGGACCGGCTGTATTTCACCTGCTTCGAAGGAGACGAAAACGCCCCGCGCGACACGGAATCCCACGACCGTTGGGTTGAAATGGGCGTGGATCCTTCCCACATCTTCTACCTTGGCGCAAAGCATAACTGGTGGATTCCCGGCAGCGCAGGCCCCTGCGGCCCGGATACGGAGATTTTCTTCGATACTGGCAAGCCCAAATGCTCCGAGGGCTGCAACCCCTCCTGCGATTGCGGCAAATATCTCGAAATCTGGAACAACGTGTTCATGCAGTACTATAAGCCTGAGGGCGGAAAGGTTGAGCCGCTCGCCAAACGCAATGTGGATACTGGCATGGGACTTGACCGCACCATCGCCACGCTGCAGGGCGTCGAAAGCGTGTATGATACCGATGCGTTTACAGGCATCATCGCAAAAATCGCTGTGCTTTCCGGCAAGGGGTATAAGGATTCTCCGGAAACCGTGCGCGCGTTCCGCATCATTGCGGACCATGTGCGTTGTGCCACGTTCATTCTGGGCGACCCGCGCGGCGTAACGCCTTCCAACGTGGATCAGGGTTACATCCTGCGCCGCCTCATCCGCCGTGCGATCCGTTATGCAATGCAGCTTGGCATGGCGGAGGACAGTCTGAAGCATGTTGCAGAGGCGGTTATTGCACAGTATGGCGAATTCTACACGGAGCTTTCCGCGAATCAGGATAAGATCATGACGGAGCTTTCCCGCGAGGAGCAGCGTTTCCAAAAGACGCTCAAAAACGGAATCCGTGAGTTCGAGCGCATCAAGGGCAGCTTTGCGGATGGCCGCATCGATGGTCCTTCCGCTTTCCGCCTGTATGACACCTTCGGTTTCCCCATTGAGTTCACTGAGGAGATGGCGCATGAAAACGGCCTCACAGTGGATGTCGAAGGGTTCAAGGCCGCATTTGCGGAACACCAAAAGAAATCCCAGGCCGGCGCGGAGCAACGCTTCAAGGGCGGCCTTGCGGATGCAAGTGAAGCAACAGCGCGCCTGCATACTGCAACGCATCTGCTGCAGGCCGCTCTGCGCAAGGTATTGGGCGACGGCGTCGCCCAACGCGGCAGCAATATCACCCCGGAGCGCCTGCGCTTTGACTTCAGCTTTGAACGCAAGGTTGCGCCGGACGAGCTCAGGGAAGTAGAGCGCCTTGTAAACGAAGCCATCGCTGCGGACGCGCCCATTACCTGCGTGGAAATGACCGTGGACGAAGCCCGCGCGGAAGGCGCCATCGGCCTCTTTGGCGACAAGTACGGCGAGCGCGTGAAGGTTTACACCATGGGCGAATTCTCCAAGGAGATCTGCGGCGGCCCGCACGCTGCGCACACCGGTGAACTCGGCACGTTCAAGATCAAGAAGGAAGAAGCATCTTCCGCGGGTGTGCGCCGCATCAAGGCGGTTTTGGAATAACGGAAGGCTGGATTTTGCCGATGGATCGGTTCGGCAAGTATCTCAGCCGCCGGTTGCGCATTGTCAGTTTGGTTGAACGGAGGTTGCCCATGCCGCATACGCCGCAATGGTTTGAATACGATTGGCCGATCGACGGCCGCCCAGCGCGATTCGTTGTGGATCTCGCGCTTTCGGGCGCGCCGCATGACGGCCGGCCCGTGCTGCTGTATGTGAGCTGCGAAAGCAAGCGCGGCAAGGCGGATGCGCTTTCCGGCCTGGAAAGCGCGCGGGCGGAAGCCGTGTGTAAAAAGCTCTGCAAAGGGCTTGCGCCGTATTATGCCGGGTTCATCGAAACCGGGGCGCAGCGGCAGTACTATTTTTATATGAAAGAGCGTGCCATGCTTGAGGATGCGGAGCGCATTGCGGGCAAGGAACACTTTCTTCTGTGCCGCGCAGGATGTGCGGAAGAACCGCATTGGGCAACCTATCAAAAGCTGCTTTATCCGGATTCCGCCAAGCTGCAGACCGAGGAAAACCGAAAACGCATTGATCTGATGCTTGCCCATGGAGACAGCCCCGCCGTTGCGCGGCGCGTTTCCCTGTTCCTGTTCTTCCCCACAGAGGCCACGATGCTGCTTTTTTCCGAGCAGGCGCGGCTTTCGGGGTACGCGGTGGGCGAACCTGTTTTCACGCCGGATCAACCGCTTGCCTATGGCGTTTCCATCGTGCGCATCGCTGCGCTGCACAAACCGGAGATCGACGAGCTCACCACGCGCGCCATCCGAATCGCAGAGCGTTTCAACGGGGAACTGCGCTATTGGGAAGCGCCCGTCGTAAAACGTGGGGGCCCGCTGATGTAATTGCAGCGGTCTGTTGCAGGCTGTCAAAAAGCCCGGGATTATCAAGGCCGCAGCCCTTGACGTGCAATCCGGCTTCGGCGGCTTTTGCTGCCCGGGAGCGGAGCGAGAAGCAAAAGCCGTGAAATACTCGAAAAAGTGGCCGCCGCTACTTTTTCGAGACGCTGAACAGTGCGCCGGGCATTTGCCCGGCGCACTGTTGCTCTTTCCCCGTTTTGTTATGCTTTCCTGGATTTTGAAGGAGCCTTCTTTTCCTGCAACTTTTTCATCAGGAAGAGGATGCCTACCATCGCCGCAATGGCGAACGGAGTCACGATCACGCTTTGCACAACGGATGCAATCGCATAGAACACCAAGCACACAACCGCCACGAGGCACGCATACGGCAACTGCGTGGAAACGTGGTTGATGTGGTCGCTCTTGCCGCCCGTGGAAGCCATAATGGTTGTATCCGAAATCGGGGAGCAGTGGTCGCCCATAACCGCGCCGCCGAGGCAGGCCGCAATGGTGATGCACATCATCTGGCTGATCTCATCCGGGAAAATATTGACAACGATCGGGATCAGGATGCCAAACGTACCCCAGGAGGTTCCGGTTGCAAACGAGATGCCGCAGCCGATCAGGAACAGGATGGTCGGAAGCAGCGGGCTGTTGTGGCTGTTGCCGACGATGGATTTCACAAAATCATCGCTGCCAAGCGCGTTGGTCACGCCGGAGAGCGTCCATGCAAAGGTCAGGATCAGGATGGCCGGAACCATTGCCTTGAAGCCTTCTGCAATGCTGTCGGTGAATTCCTTGAAGTTGAGCACCTTGCGGCAGAGGAAGAAGGGGAAGCAGAACAACAATGCGATAAAGGAACCGAGCACAAGGCCCACGGAAGCGTCGGAATTTGCAAACGCATCCACGAAATTCGCTTCGCCATGGAAGAAGCCGCCAGTATAAATCATGCCGCAGACGCAGGCTGCAATGAGCACGATGACGGGGAGCACAAGGTCGATGACCTTTCCCTTATAATGGATTTGTTCATCATCCATGGCCTCGCCATAGGGGCGCGCTGCCGTTGTGAACAAATCGCCGCGGAACTTTGCGTTGTCCTCGTGAATCTTCATGGGGCCGAAGTCGAAGCCCAGCAGCGCAAGGGTGATCATCATGGTGATGGTCAGCAGCGCGTAGAAGTTATATGGTATGGTTTCCAGGAACATGACGAAACCATTGATGCTCGAGCCATCCGGCACGGAGGATGTGACCGCAGCCGCCCAGGAGCTGATCGGCGCGATGATGCACACGGGCGCCGCCGTAGCATCGATGATGTAGGAAAGCTTTGCGCGGGAGATCTTGTGCTTGTCGGTCACAGGCAACATAACGGAGCCGACTGTGAGGCAGTTGAAATAGTCGTCAATGAAAATCAAGCAGCCAAGCGCAACCGTTGCAAGCTGCGCGCCCGCACGGGTCTTGATTTTGTTCGCAGCCCACTTGCCGAAAGAAGCCGAGCCGCCCGCCTTGTTCATCAAACTGACCATAATGCCCAAGATCACAAGGAAAATCAGGATGCCAACATTCCAGCCATCCCCCAGCTTTGCGGTCATCATTTCAAAAATTCCGGTGACGCTGTGTTCCAGGCTGAATCCGTTCGGTGTGATGTTTTGCAGCACGCAGCCTACCACAATGCCAACGAACAGCGAAGTGTAAACCTCTTTTGTAATAAGAGCCAGGCCGATGGCAATGATTGGCGGCAGCAGGGACCAGAATGTCCCGTACAGGTTGCTTCCGGCCTCTTCGCCTTCCGCGGACGCGACTGTGCAGGCAATCATCGCCAAAAGGAATGCGACGGCGATGATTAACCTTTTTTTGGTTGTTCCATGGTTTCTCCTCATAAATGATTGCCTCCCGAAAAAAGAATGTTGGGATTTTTACCGGCCGGGCCAGAAATGCGCGCCCGGCAAACATGTTCGGATGTTTTTCCGCGGTTGCCGCGGAGCTCCGGCCTTTGGGAATGCGCTGCCGGAAAGTATGTATATAGTATAGCAAAGCGTCCCGTTAATAAACTATCAAAGAACGTCTCTGATTTATAAAGTTATCGTTATTCCGCATAAAAAAATTGACAATGTTATGCAATCCCCGGTATTTGTTCCTCATACTATATTATATTTGTTTTTTATGTTTTTGATGTGTTTTTGCTCAGTCCAAGCCCGTTTCCGCTATGTTTCCATTCTTTTCTCTATAAATTCTGATAAAAATTTGTCCGTCTTCTGTTTACAATTCGCTCACAATTTGATACCATTATGTCATGACATAAATCTTTATAAAGAGCTTATCAGTTTCTCTGTCCTACAGGCAGGGAATATATCGCAGCCGGGGTTTCCCCTTTTCTCACCCGGATGCAATCATTATTTTTTCGTAGGAGGCAACCCAATGAAACACGTTTCCCTTAAGCGAAGGGCACTGTTGGCGGTGTTGGTTCTGGCCGTCGTCATCGTTGCCGCAACCGTGTTTGCGGAGACCGATGGGGAAAGTTCCAACCCATTTGTGAACAGCCTTTGGGCCGTTCTGCCGCCAGTCATCGCGATCGGCCTCGCGCTCATCACCAAAGAGGTGTACAGCTCGCTGTTCATCGGCACCCTCGTGGGCGGGTTACTGTATGCAAACTTTAACCCGGTCGGCGCGATGACCCACATCTTTGAGACCGCCATGGTCGGCGAATCGCTGACCAGCAGCGGCAACGTGGGCGTGCTCGTGTTCCTCGTCATCCTTGGCGCGATGGTCGCCCTGATGAACAAGGCGGGCGGTTCCGCCGCATTCGGCCGTTGGTGCTCTGAAAAGATCAAGAGCCGCAAGGGCGCGGGCTTCATGACCATGCTCCTCGGCTGCATCATCTTCATCGACGACTACTTCAACTGCCTGACGGTCGGCTCCGTCATGCGCCCCGTGACCGACAAGTTCAAGATCTCCCGCTCCAAGCTCGCTTATTTCATCGACGCGACGGCAGCCCCGGTCTGCATCATCGCACCGATCAGCTCCTGGGCGGCCGCGGTCTCCGGCTACATCGAGAACGCGAATGGCCTGGAACTGTTCGTGAAGTGCATCCCGTACAACTTCTACGCGCTGCTCACCATCGCCATGATGATCACGATCATCCTGCTGGATTTCGACTTCGGCCCCATGAAGAAGCACGAGATCGCGGCCCGCGAGCATGGCGACCTGTTCTCCGGTGAAAAGCATGCCGGCGATGAATCCGCCCCCATCGGCAAGGGCAAGGTGATCGACCTCGTCCTCCCGATCCTCGTCCTCATCGCCTGCTGCTTCGTCGGCCTCATCTATTCCGGCGGCATGTTCGACCCCGCGAGCGACTGCTATGGCAGCCTGATCGACGCGTTCGGCAACGCGACCGCCGGCATCGGCCTCATGCTCGGCTCCGCCGTGGCGATCATCCTCACCATCATCTGGTACCTCTGCCGCAAGATCCTTGGCTTCCGGGATTGCATGGATAGCCTGGCGGACGGCTTCAAGGCCATGGTTCCCGCCATCCTGATCCTCACGCTGGCCTGGACGCTCAACGCCACGACCGGCAGCCTCGGCTTGAAAGAGTTCGTTCATGGTGCTTTGGAAGGTTCCGCAAAGTCCCTGATTGGCTTCCTGCCCTGCGTCGTGTTTGCGATCGGCTGCGGCCTCGCGTTTGCGACGGGTACCTCCTGGGGTACGTTCGGCATGCTGATCCCGATCGTCCTCGCGGTATTCCCGCCGGAGAACGTCGAGACCAACACCATCATGATCATCTGCATGTCCGCCTCCATGGCAGGCGCGGTCTGCGGCGATCACTGCTCCCCCATTTCGGATACCACCATCATGGCCTCCGCGGGCGCGCAGTGCGACCACATCAACCACGTTTCCACGCAGATCCCGTATGCGATGCTCGTCGCGGGCGTGTCCTTCGTGATGTATCTCATCACCGGCTTCGTCCAGAGCGTCATCATGCTGCCCATCGCCATTGCGGTCATGGTTGGCGTGTTGTTCCTTATGAAGCGCCTCATGAAGAGCAAAGACGCTTCCCTGAAGGCATAAGCTCCTACAAACGCAAACGTAATAAGCGCCGCTGGGCTTTCCCCAGCGGCGCTTTTCGTTTATACTATAAAAGCCGTATATTATAAGGAGGGGTTACCATGCTGTTTCCAGAAAAAGAAATTGCACTTAAGGATGGACGGTCCGCATGCCTCCGCAGCCCTGCCACGGAGGATGCCGCCGAAATGCTTGCTTATTTGAAGGATTGTGCATCGGAAACGCATTTCATTCTGCGTGAGCCGGAGGAATGCACGGAAACGCTGGAACAGGAGGCCGCCTATCTCGAACGCGTCAGCGCCTCCGATACAAGCGTGATGATCGTTTGCAGCGTTGGGCAGGAAATCGCCGGCAACTGTCAGCTTTCCTTCCACAACCGCAGCAGGATCCGCCACCGGGCAGAAATCGCCATTGCGCTTCGGCAAAAATACTGGGGCCTGGGCATCGGCACGGCCATGTTCCGTGAGATGATTGCCCTCGCACAGGCGCGTGGCGTAACGCAGCTGGAGTTGGGATTTGTGGAAGGCAATGCGCGGGCGCGCGGGCTGTATGAAAAGATGGGCTTTCGCATCGTTTTTTACCATCCAAACGCATTCCGACTCAAGGGTGGCACGCTGTTGGGCGAATACTGGATGATCCGGGAACTTTAAAGCAGCAGGACGAAGAAAAGCGGGAGGCAAATTGCCTCCCGCTTCATTGCTTTCCAATCACGTTACTCCGCATCGAACGCTGCCGTCATCATGTCGCTCTTTTGCACGGCGCGGATATATCCGGCCGTAACGGCAATTTCAAAGCCCGCGCCGAGCATGGCCTCAACGGCGGCCTCTGTCGTGCCTTTTTTGGAAGAAATGCGTGCGCGCAGCGTCTCCGGGGAGACCGGTTCCGCCTTTAAAATTTCCGCCGTGCCAATGAACGTTTCACGTGCAAACGCCGCGGCAGCCTCAGGCTCCATGCCGTCCCGCACAGCAGCGCCGGCAAGCGCTTCGAGCATCAGGCAAAAGTACGCAGGGCTTGAGCCCGCAACGCCGATCACCTTGGAAATTTCATCCTCGTGCTCAAGGCGGATCGCCATGCCGCCCGCCGCAAGCAGCGCATGCGCAAACTCAGCCTGCCGCTGCGTTACGCGCGCGCCAATTGCATATCCCGTAACGCCGCGGCGCACGCTCACGCCCATGTTCGGCATCACCCGGATGAACGGCAATGCGCCAAGCTCCTTTTCCAGCTTTTTGAAGCTGATTCCCGCCATGATCGAAAGCACAAGCTGGTTTTCAAGATACGGCCGGTACATCGCGGCCGCCGCAGAAAAGTCCTGCGGCTTCATTGCAAACACAATCGCATCCGCTGTGCGCAGCGCCAAAGGTTCCGCTGCCGTGATGCCCAACCGGGCCGCAGTCTCTTTTCCATGCTCGGGGTTACGTGCGTTCACCAGAAGGATCTCGTCTCCCTTGAGCACGTCTGCCGCAAGAATGCTCTGGATCATTGCGCCCGCCATATTGCCGGCGCCCAAAAAAGCAAGTTTCATGTTCCGTTCCTTTCTATGCCCGCACCTGACCGTTGCCAAACACCATATATTTATAGGAAGTCATTTCCTTAAGGCCAAGCGGGCCGCGCGCATGCAGTTTTTGTGTGCTGATGCCCATTTCCGCGCCAAAGCCAAACTCAAACCCATCCGTAAAGCGCGTGGAAGCATTATAATTTACCGCTGCCGCATCTACAGTGTGCAAAAAGATACGCGCATTTTCCACATCCTCGGTGACAATCGCTTCCGTGTGCTTTGTGCCATAGCGTGCAATATGCGCCATCGCTTCCTCCAGCGAATCCACAACCTTCACGGCAAGTTCGGGTGCAAGGTATTCGCTGGCCCAATCCTCTTCCCCGGCAGGAACCGCAAGCTTATCCACCGCGCGCACCTGCGCATCGCCATGGATCGTTACGCCAAGCATGTGCAGTTTGGCGAGAAGCTTTGCAAGATGCGCCGTTGCCCAAACGGAATTCACAAGAAGCGTCTCCATTGCGTTGCACACGGACGGACGCTGCGTTTTCGCGTTCACTACAATGGCCTCCGCCATGCCGTAATTCGCGCTTTCATCCAAATATACATGGCAGTTGCCAACGCCGGTTTCCAGCACAGGCACTGTCGCGGTTTCCAATACGCGGCGGATCAGCCCCGCGCCGCCGCGCGGGATGATAACATCCACACAGTCATTCATGCGCAGCATGCGGTCCACGCTTTCATGCGCGGTATCCTCCACAACGGCAAGCGCATTTTCCGGCACGCCTGCGCTTTTGAGCGCGCCGCGCATGGCGCTGGCAAGCGCCAGGTTGGAACGCAGCGCCGATGCGCTTCCGCGCAGCAGGATGCCGTTGCCCGTTTTGAGCGCAATCGCCGCCGTATCCACCGTTACGTTCGGCCGCGCTTCATAGATCATGCCGATTACGCCGAGCGGCACGCGCACTTTGCGGATCCGAAGCCCGTTTGGCCGCGTAAATTCCTCAACGACCTCGCCAACCGGATCCGGCAGTGCAATCAGCTGCCGCACGCCCTCTGCCATGCCCTCAATGCGCGCGCTCGTAAGCGCAAGGCGGTCAAGCATGGACTCGCTCATGCCGTTCGCACGGCCATCGGCAAGATCCAGCTCGTTCGCGGCAAGGATGTCCGCCTCGTGCGCCATGAGTGCATCCGCAATCGCGGCAAGCGCTGCGTTGCGCTTCTCCGTGCCGAGGAGCCCCAGTTCCGCCGAAGCGGCTTTTACGGCAAGCGCCGTTTCCCGAAGGTCTTTCATACGTTATACCTCTTCTACCCAATTATCCCTGTGGATGGCCACAGCGTTTTTCACATGGCCCTCCGCGGCTTCCATGCGCCGCAGGAGTTCCTCTTTGTCAAAGTTTACTTCGCCGCGCCCAAGCAGCACATTTGTGCCCTGCCGGAACACGCGCACGATGTCACCCGCGCGGAAGTCCCCTTCCGCTGCCACGATGCCCGAGGGCAGGAGACTCTTTCCATGGCGGGCAAGCGCTTCCTCCGCTCCCGCGTCGATATACAGGTTACCGCGCGTCTGCGCGTAAAAGGCCATCCATTGCTGGCGCGTGCGCATGCCTGTTTCGCTTGCGGCGAAGTACGTGCCCACAGGCTCTCCCGCCGCCGCGCGCAGCAGCGCTCCCGCATTCTCGGTTTTGCAAATGACAACCGGAACGCCCGCCGCTGTGGCAAGCTTTGCCGCAGAAAGCTTCGTGGCCATGCCGCCCGTACCGTTGCTGGTGCCGGCGTTCCCGCCAAGCGCCAGGATCTCCGGCGTAAGGTGCTCGACGCGCTCGATGCGCTTTGCGGTTTCGTCCGCGCGCGGGTCCGCGGTGTAAAGGCCATCCATATCCGTCAGGAGCACGAGCAGGCCCGCATGCATCATTGCGGCTACCTGCGCGCTGAGCGTATCGTTGTCTCCCAAGCGCAGCTCATCGATGGAAACGGTATCGTTTTCGTTAATGATGGGCACAGCGCCGCGCTGCAGGATAATCTCAAGCGCGTTAAATGCATTTTTATACCGCCTGCGGTCTCGGAAATCATCCCGTGTCAGCAGGATCTGCGCACTCACAATGCCGCGCGCGGCAAAAAACCGGGCGTATTCCTCAAGCAGAAGCCCCTGCCCCACGGCCGCAGCCGCCTGCTTTGCGGGGATGCTCGTGGGCCGCTTTGCATAGCCGATGCGCCCAAAGCCCGCCGCCACAGCGCCGGAGGTCACCAAAATGACCGTGTGCCCGGCATCCCGAAGCGCCGCGATCTCCGCTACGATGTATTCGATCTTTTCGGGGCTGATGCTCCCGTCCGCATGGGTCAGGGAGCTTGTGCCTACCTTGACCGTAACGAGTTTTCTTTCCACGGGTCCCTCACCGTTTTCCAAGGCTTTCCCAAACGGCATTCGTTTGGGCTATCCTGTAATAATACGGTTTTGCGGACGCTTTGTCAACCGCGCGCGCCCGATTATTCAATGTCAAGAAGGCCCGCTTTTTCCACGCCTTCGGCAGCGGTCAGCGTCTCCAGCACACCGTTCACGCTTGTTTCAAGGCTCGTAATATCCATGGAAATCACCACGCTTGCCCTGTCCCCGATGGGCGGGTTTTGCATGATGGTAAGGATATTCGCGCCAAGCGCGCTCATCATGTTCAGCACGCGGCTCAGGATGCCTTTTTCATGGCTCAGAATCAGCGAGATGACCGCCTTTTTGCAGGCGTTCCCCTCCGATGGCGTAAACACATAGTCCTTGTATTTGTAATATGTGCTGCGTGAAATGCCCACCGTGCGCGCCGCCTCGCTCACCTCGCGGATCGTGCCGCGCCGGAGCATTTCCCGCGCTTCCACAACCTTTTCAAAATAATCCGGCAGAACCTTTTTGTGGACGATGAGGTAATCGCTTTTCATGGTTTCTCCTTATCGGTCAATTTTTGTGCCCCGGGTACAGCGGTTTATTTTGCCCATTGCGCCTGGTCCGCCTTTTGTTCAACATAAGCAAGCATCCCGCATGGGTCGATTACATCCCGGTGCAGTACGGGCTTTTGCCGGAGCGCTGCCAACGCCGCAGGGATCGGAGCGCCCGTTACGCTGTGCAGTTTTTCCATTGCGTCAAAGCCGTTCTCCGGCACCGAAAGCCCCAGAGCTTCCAGCATCGCAGGCGCAAACTTGTAGGGCGAGGCCGTGGAAAGCACAACGGCCGGATTTTTGCTCCGCCCGGATGCGCGGTACGCTTCATAAACGCGCCAAGCCACAGCGGTGTGTGGATCCATCAGATATCCTTCGGTTCCCCAGGTACGGCGAATCGCATCAAACGCAGCCGTATCATCCGCTTTTCCGCAGGCAAATTCACCCTGGATGCGCGCAAGCAGCGCCTCCGGCACGCGATACATGCCCGTTTCCGCAAGCTGCCGCATCAGTTCCGCCACAAGCGGCGCATTTCCGTCGGAAGCAAAATACAAAAGCCGCTCCAGATTGCTGGAAACAAGAATGTCCATGGAAGGGGAAGCGGTTTTGTGGAATTCCCGCCTGCGGTCATACACGCCGGTTTGCAGGAACTCAGTCAGCACATCGTTTTCGTTGGAAGCACAAACGAGCGTCCCTACCGGCAGACCCATGCACTTTGCAATATATCCCGCAAGGATGTCCCCGAAGTTTCCCGTCGGCACCACGAAATCCGCTGGAGCGCCGGACTGCACAATTCCCGCACGGCGAAGATCCGCATACGCTTTGAAATAATACGCCACCTGCGGCGCAAGCCGGCCGATATTGATGGAATTGGCGCTTGAAAGACGCACGTTTTTCCCCGAAAACCGCGCAAAGACTTCCTTTACGCCGCGCTGGGCATCGTCAAAGTTCCCGCGCACCGCGCAAACACAAACGTTCTTCCCCTCCTGTGTCACCATCTGCGCGCGCTGCACCTCGCTCACGCCACTTTCCGGGTAAAACACCATCACGCGCGTATGCGGCGCATCCGCAAAGCCTGCAAGCGCGGCTTTTCCCGTGTCTCCGCTCGTCGCAGTCAGCACGAGCACGTCTTCCTTCACGCCGCACGCCTGGCTTGAGGCCGCAATCAGGCGCGGCAGCAGGCAAAGCGCCATGTCCTTAAAGGCGCTCGTCGGGCCGTGATACAGTTCAAGCACATGCGCATCCGCAACGGGGACGGTGGGCGTCAGGTCTTTTGTTTCAAACTTTCCGGAATATCCATCCCGCACCGCGGCTTCCACAGCCTCAGCGGGCAGATCCGGCAAAAGCTTTTTCAAAATGTGCGCCGTGAGCGCGTATTGGTCAAGTGAAAGCAGCGCATCCTCCGAAAGCCCGGCCGCAGGGATTGCTTCAGGCACATAAAGGCCGCCGTCCGGTGCAAGACCGCGCAAAACGGCTTCAGCGGAAGTGGCTTTTTCATCGTGGGAACGGGTGCTCAGGTACTGCATGGTTTGGTTCTTCCTTTCTATGATAAAAGATTGAAAAATCATGTTTCGCGGTTTTCTCGTATTTTGGGGCTTGCATTCGCCCCATGAGATATGATATATTGTCCGCAGCAGAAAAACAAGTGTTTTTTATATGAAAACACATGATTTTATAAAAATTTGAAAGGAACCTTTTGAAAATGAAGACCGCACTTTTAGGGTATGGCGTTGTGGGAAGCGGCGTCCATGCGCTCACAAAGGCCCGACCAGAGCATGGCGTTACAATCGCGCGCGTGCTTGTCCGGCGCGATATCGAAGCCGTCCGCGCCATCGCCACGCGCGATTTTAACGAAATCGTTTCCGATCCTTCCATCGAAACCGTAGTTGAGGTCATGGGCGGGGAGGAGCCCGCGCTTTCTTATGTGAAGGCTGCGCTTCGGGCGAAAAAAAACGTCGTTACTGCCAACAAGCTCATGCTCTCGCTGCACTATGCGGAGCTCATTTCCCTAGCACGCGAAAACGGAGTGCATCTTGCGTTCTCTGCAGCCGTGGGCGGCGGCATCCCCTGGCTTACGAACCTGCTGCGCGTTGCGCGGGTGGATGCGGTTGAATCCCTCGGCGGCATCATGAACGGAACCACGAATTTCATTCTGACGGCCATGCAGCAGGGCGGCGCAGATTTCGCCGAAACGCTGGCCGAAGCGCAGCGCCTTGGCTATGCCGAAGCAGACCCGACCGCCGACATCGACGGCCTTGATGTGCGTGCAAAACTCGCCCTTTCCTGCGATGTTGCGTTTTCACAAATGGCGGACGCTGCCGCCGTTCCTGCGCTCGGTATACGCCATATTGCTGCGGCTGACGTCGCTCTGTTCCAGCAACTTGGGCTGACCTGCCGCCTCATCGGCAAAGCGGAGCGCACGGAAGCGGGCGTCGCCGCGTATGTGGAGCCGATACTCTTTGCGGCAGATGCGCCCGAAGCGGGCGTGAACGGAACGGGCAACGTCATTTCCTTTCATTGCACAGGCCTCGGTGCACAAAGCTTTTTCGGCCTTGGCGCAGGGCAAAGCCCCACGGCTTCCGCTGTAATGCAGGATCTGATCGATACTTCCGCGGGCACAACGGCATTTGACCTTGCCCGCTGCAATGGCGCCTTCCTCCCGGATGCTTCCTCTGCCCGGCATGCCTATTACCTGCGCACAACCGCAGAGCTGCCCGCGGGGCTTGCCGTGAGGCCGCTCGGCAAAACGCCGGCAGGAAACGCCTGCATCACAAGGCCTTTGCCCGTAAGCGCACTGCATGCGCTCGTGCAGGATTGCCTCGCTGCCGGCAGAAGCGCGTTTGCAGCGGGGCTCGCCTGATTTGATTGGAATATTTTTAGATAAAGGAACGAACCAGCTATGCTCAAAACGGTAAAATTCGGCGGGAGCTCCCTTGCCGATGCACAGCATTTTTCCGCTGTGCGGGACATTGTCCGTGCAGATGACGCACGGCGCATCGTTGTCGTAAGCGCCCCTGGAAAGCGCGCGAAGGGCGACAACAAGGTCACGGACCTTCTTTACCTTTGCTATGCGCACATAAAATACGGCGTGGACCATGAAAGCGTGCTCAGCATGATCGAAGCGCGCTATCAGGAAATTGCGGATGCGCTCGCCATCCCGTTCGATGTTTCCGCAGCGTTTGCAAAAATCCGCAGCCGCGTGAAGGAAAGCCCGGATGAGGATTACCTCGTTTCCCGCGGCGAAGCGCTTTGTGCGGAGCTGATGGCCGCTTATCTCGGCTATGATTTTGTGGATTCCTATGGCACGGTCAAATTCCGGCTGGATGGCCGCATTGACCTTCCCGCCACGTATACGGCCATTGCCGAAGCGTTTGAAGCTTCAAGCGGCCGCATTGTGATGCCCGGCTTTTACGGCGCCATGCCGGGCGGCCAGCTGCGCCTCATGGCGCGCGGCGGTTCGGACATCACAGGCGCGCTTGCAGCGGCGGCGCTTAACTGCGATTTGTATGAAAACTGGACGGATGTGCCCGGCATCCTCATGGCCGACCCTTCCATCGTGAAAGACCCGCAGCCCATCCCGCGCATCACCTACAGCGAGCTGCGTGAGCTTACTTACATGGGGGCAAAGGTTCTGCACGAAGAATCCGTTTTCCCCGTGCGGGAAATGAATATCCCGCTCAACATCCGCAACACCAACGACCCTTCCGCACCGGGCACGATGATCCGCGAGGAGTTTGAGGAGGATGCCCTGCATTCGGAGCCTTACTTCATCACGGGCGTTGCCGGCAGGCGCGGGTACTGTATCATGGACATCCACAAGAGCCATGTTTCCGCAAAGCTCGGTGTGGTGCGCAGCGTGCTTGCCCTGTTTGAAAAACACGAGCTGCACATTGAGCAAATCGTATCCGGCATCGATTGCTTCTCGCTCGTGGTCTCCACGGAGGCCGTGAAGCCGTATCTTTTCAGCATCATGGAGGAGATCGAAAGCTTCTGCGGGCCGGATTCCGTGAAGGTCACGGACGGCATCTCCCTCATCGCATGCGTCGGCCGCCGCATGGTGTTCCGCCCGGGCATTTCGGGCAGGCTCTTCGCCACGCTCGGTGAAAACGATATCAACATCCGCATGATCTCCCAGGGCCCGGAAGAGCTGAATATCATCGTCGGCGTGGACGACCGGGATTTTGAAAAGACCATCCGGGTGCTTTATAACAGCTTTACCAGAAAGGATCAACCGCTATGAAACAGAAAAAGCTTTACAACGTGGCCGTGCTGGGCGCAACAGGCGCCGTTGGCCAGGAAATGATCAAAGTGCTTGCAGAACGCAAATTCCCCATCGGGGAGCTGCGCCTGCTTGCGAGCGGGCGCAGCGCCGGAAAGGCTGTGCGTTATGAAGGACGCGAGGTCGTTATTCAGGAAGCGTGCGACGCTGCGTTCGAGGGCATGGACATCGTGCTCGGCGCGGCGGAAAACGATATCGCGAAGCGCTTTGCACCGGCCATTCAGGCTGCAGGCGCAGTGTTTGTGGACAATTCCAGCGCTTTCCGCCTTGATCCGGATGTGCCGCTCGTGGTGCCGGAAATCAACGCGGAAGATGCTTACACGCACAAAAAGGGGATCATCGCCAACCCGAATTGTTCTACCATCATCACGCTGATGGCGCTTGCCCCCATCGCGCGCATCTCGCCCATCGAAACGATTGTGGCCTCCACCTATCAGGCGGTATCCGGCGCAGGCGCAAACGGGCTTGCAGAGCTTGAAGCACAGGCGCAGGCATACCCTAAGGGCGAGCCGCTCACGGCAAATGCTTTCCCGCATCAAATCCTGTTCAACCTGCTCCCCCGCATCGGCGGCATAGGCGAAAACGGCTATTCCTCCGAGGAGATGAAGCTGCAAAACGAAGGCCGCAAAATTCTGCACCTGCCGGAGCTTCGCGTCACCTGCACGTGCGTACGCGTGCCCGTAATGCGCTCCCATTCCATCAGCGCCACGTTTACCACAAAGCGCCCTGTTTCCGTGGAGGAAGCGCGCGCGGCCATCGCTGCAGCAGAGGGCGTGCAGCTTGTGGACGATCCGAACAACGATGTTTATCCGATGCCGCTTGACACGAGCGACCAGGATGATGTGTTTGTGGGCCGCATCCGCCGTGACCTTGTGAGCGAAAACGGCCTCACGCTCTGGTGCTGCGGCGACCAAATCCGCAAGGGTGCGGCGACCAATGCTGTACAGATCGCGGAGCTTTTGGTGAAATAACACAGGTTTGAAACGGCGCTGCAACTCTTCAATCCCCCGGAAGCACCTACGGTGCTTCCGCCCCCTTTCAAAAAGGGGGCTTTTTTATAGAGAAAAGGTTCCTTTCCGGAAGGAGCTGGCACGGCGCAAGCCGTGACTGAGGATTGTTCTTACTTCCGCAAAGGCTGCGCGTATTCGGCAATCCCCCGTCAGCGCCTACGGTGCTGCCACCCCCTTTCAAAAAGGGGGCTTTTTGAAAACCGCAACCAAAAAGGCTCCTTTTGAAGGAGCTGTCGCCGCAGGCGGCTGAGGATTGTTCTAGCTTCCGATCCACCAACTATGCTATACTTATGTTTATCCCGCTCCAAGGAGGCCCTATGCGCACGCTTACGCTCCCCATTGACGAACGCCTTGCCGGGCGTACGGTCAAAAGCCTGCTTGCGCAAGAGCTGCGCATGTCCGAATCGCTCATCCGCAGGGTGAAGCTGCGCGAAACGGGGATCCTGCTCAACGGCGTGCGCGCATTCACAACGGCCTCTGTGCAGGCCGGCGATGTGCTCACGGCAGAAATTGGCGATGCGCCGGATGCGCCGGATGCGCCGCGCCCGCGTCCCATGCCCATGCCGCTCGAAGTGCTCTTTGAAGATGAGGATATCCTGATTCTGAACAAGCCTGCCGGGCTCGCCGTGCACCAGTCGACGCGCGACCCGGAGGAGCTTACCCTCGAAAACGCGCTTGCGGCCTATCTTCCGCAGGATTGCATCCCTCATCCCGTCAGCCGGTTGGACCGGGGCACAACGGGGATCATCACCTTTGCAAAAAACGGCTATATGCATGAGCTTTTGCGCCGCATGCTGCACTTGTCCGAGTTCCGCCGGGAATACCGCGGCATCGCCGCAGGCGCCGTAGAACCGCCCATGGGTGCGGTCACGCTGCCTATCGGCCTTGCGGACGGCTCAACGTACCAGCGCGCCGTGCGGCCCGATGGCGCACCCTCCCGCACGGAATATGCCTCGCTCGCACAGGCAAATGGCTTCACGCTTTTGCGCCTTGTGCCCTGCACCGGCCGCACGCACCAGCTCCGTGTGCATATGGCGGCGCTCGGCTTTCCGCTTGCCGGGGATTGGCTTTATGGCATGCAGGATGCCCGCATTGCACGGCCGGCGCTCCACTCTTATGAGCTGTGGCTCACCCACCCACTTACGGCGGAGGCGCTACACTTCATCGCCCCGCTTCCGGAAGACATGGCCGGGCTGTTGCAAAAATAATATATTATGTATATTTTTTCTGTTGACAGGAATATTCATTGGTGTTATCATAAGCTCCATTAAAAGTTTATCGCAACATGCGAAGATCGAGAAAAGTACCGCAGAGAGCCGGTTGCAGAGAGCGGGCGATGGTGAAAATCCCGCACAGGGCATTGCGTGAAGAACACTCGGGAGCAGCAAACCCAAAGCCTTCGGGCAAGTAGGGGCGACGGGATGGCAGCACGTTACGCTGCGCCGGCTTGTTAGAGCTTGAAAGGTGACTGTTATTTGCAGTAAATTAGGTGGCACCGCGGATTTCGCAGCATTCGTCCTAAAATAAAAAAGGATGAATTGGCTGCGTATTTTTATTCGGAGGTGCTTTTTATGTGTTCCATCATGGCTGTCGAAAGTAAGACCATCTCTCCCGCGCTGCTTGCCGAAGGTTTTGAAAAAACCCTTTCCCGCGGGCCGGACATGTCCCGCATCATTAAAACCAAAACAGGCTATCTCTGCTTCCACCGCCTGGCCATCATGGGTCTTGCACCGGAAGGCATGCAGCCCTTCTTCCTTGGGGAGGATGCTGTCATCTGCAACGGCGAGTTATACGGATTCCGCCCTGTGCGCGAAAAATTGAAGGAGAAGTATTCGTTTCAAAGCGAATCCGATTGCGAAATTCTGCTGCCGCTGTACCATGAATACGGCCTTTCCATGTTTGAAAAGCTGGATGCGGAGTTCGCGCTCGTGCTTTACGATGGCAAAACCGGACACCTCATCGCCGCACGCGACCCCATCGGCATCCGACCGCTGTTTTATGGCTACCTGCCGGATGGCGGCATTGCGTTTGCAAGCGAGGCAAAGAACCTCGTGGGCCTCACAGAGCATGTGTTTCCCTTTCCGCCGGGCCATTATTATGCGGAGGGCAAATTTGTGCGTTATTGCGACGTTGCCGCCGTTTCCCGCTATTGCACGGATGACGTGGAGACCCTCTGCGCCGGCATCCGCGAGCGGCTCATCGCGGGTGTGGAAAAGCGCCTTGATGCGGATGCGCCGCTCGGCTTTCTCCTGAGCGGCGGGTTGGACAGCAGCCTTGTCTGCGCGATCTCTGCCCGGCTGCTCAAAAAGCCCATCCGCACCTTTGCCATCGGCATGGATACGGATGCAATCGACCTCAAGTACGCCCGGGAAGTTGCGGATTACCTGCACAGCGACCATACAGAGGTCATCATGACGCGCGAGCAGGTGCTTTCCACGCTTGAAACGCTCATCAGCTGCCTCGGCACATACGACATCACCACCATCCGTGCCAGCATGGGCATGTACCTTTGCTGCAAAGCCATTCATGAGCAGACCGATGTGCGTGTGCTTTTGACCGGCGAAATTTCGGACGAGCTGTTCGGCTACAAGTACACGGACTTTGCGCCCTCTCCGGAGGAGTTCCAGCGGGAAGCGCAAAAGCGCATCCGGGAGATCCATATGTACGATGTGCTGCGCGCAGACCGCTGTATCTCGGTGAACTCCATGGAAGCGCGTGTGCCCTTTGGCGATCTTGATTTTGTGAAGTATGTGATGGCCATTGATCCGGCCCGGAAAATGAATGTTTATGGGAAAGGCAAATACCTGCTGCGCCATGCCTTTGAAGGAGATTGGCTGCCGCACGACATCCTGTACCGTGAAAAGGCCGCCTTCAGCGATGCGGTGGGCCATTCCATGGTAGATGACCTGAAGGAGTATGCCGAATGCCGTTACTCGGATGCGGAGTTTGAAGAAAAGCGCCGGCAATACGCCTTTGCTGCGCCTTTCACCAAGGAAAGCCTGCTTTACCGCGAGCTGTTTGAAAAATACTATCCCGGCCAGGCGGACATGGTGGCGGATTTCTGGATGCCCAACAAAGCCTGGGATGGCTGCAATGTCAGCGATCCTTCGGCCCGCGTGCTCGCCAACTATGGTGCAAGCGGACAGTAACTGCGGCCGCCCGCCCGTGCTGTTTTATGCTATAATAAAGCAAAACCGTTCCACGGAGGCCAACAGCACATGCCGAATGTCTTCGATTACCTTGCCTGGCGCGGCGATCTGACTTTCGCCCAGTCTCCCTTTAATGAAGCGGATAGCCTCATTCTCTGCCGCCTTGCATATATCCCGTTTGATGGTATTGCGCCTGCATCATTTGTTCAGGCAATCCACCTCGCCGATGCGGCGGCACGCTGCCTGCACGGCGCGCCGCCGCAGAGCGCGATTCCGCTTCCTGCGGAAGCAGGCGCTCCGCAGGAAGGCAGCGCGGAACCGCCGCGCCGCTTTCGCCTTGCGGACGACGCGCGGCTGCTTGCCGCCCTTGCAACCAGCCGCCGTTTTTGCAATGCACGGCTCTCAGGCTATGTGAACCTGTTCGATCCGGCGGCGGAAAAGCAATTTTCCGCACTCACCATTCTCCTTGAAGGCGAACTCCCCTATGTGGCGTTTCGTGGTACGGATGGGACGCTCGTGGGGTGGAAGGAAGATTTCAACATGAGCTTCCTCACCGTTGTGCCCGCACAGAAGGAAGCGGTGCAGTATCTCTGCGCGGCTTCGGATTCCCTCTGCGGCCGGCTCCGTGTTGGCGGCCACTCCAAGGGCGGCAATCTCGCCGTATACGCCTCCGCCTTCTGCGGCGAAGAGATTCAATCCCGCATTGAAAGCGTTTATAACCATGACGGCCCCGGCTTCCTTTCCGAAGTCGTTACCCGCGAAGGCTTTCAGCGCATCCTTGGCCGCGTGCATACGTTTGTGCCGCAATCCTCCGTTGTTGGCATGCTTTTGCAGCATGAAGAGGGCTGCGCCATCGTGCACAGCACGAACACCTGGCTTTTGCAACACGATCTGTACTCCTGGGAAACCGCCTGCAACGGCCTCGTATTCACCGAAGCGCGCACGCGCAGCAGCCGCTTTATCGACTCCACGCTCAAGGCATGGCTTACGCAGATGAACCCGGAGGACCGCGGTAAGCTGGTGGATGGCGTTTATACGGCGCTCTCCGCCTCCGGCGCGGTGACGGTTGCCGATCTCAACCGGCCCAAAACCGCAGTAAGCGTGCTGCGCGAAATGAAAAAGCTGGACGAGCCGACAAAAGCCATCATTCAGCAGGCCGTGGAACTTTTGAGCGCCTCTGCCCGGGAGAACCTGCCTGTGGTGCTTGAGCGCATGCGAAAGGAAAAGGAGTAAGCTCCCTATTCAGAGCAACCGAAAAGGCTGCCTCCGCCGGGAAGCAGCCTTTTTGCGTTTTCGCAGATTATTTTTGCAGGTCCCGCAGCGACAGCTGGCGGGAGAAGCTCATCTCGAGCATGCGCTTAGGCGCATGGCCGAACATGTTGCTCACCGGCTCGCGGTCATGGATCAGCTTTACCGCCTCTGCAAACATGGGTGCGGCGGAAATGATCTCGATTTTATCGGAATGGAGCGCAGGCTCGCAATAGACGGTGTCCGTGGAAACAAGAAGCTCGATCGGGCTGTCCTCAATGCGCTGAACCGCTTTCTCGCTCATCACCACGTGGGAAAGGAACGCATAGATGTTCTTCGCGCCCTTGTCCTTCAGGCCGTGGGCCACATCCACAAGCGTGCCGCCGGAAATGGTAAAGTCATCCACCACGATGCAGTTCTTGCCCTTCACATCGCCGATGATCTCCAGCACCTTGGCGTTTTCGTCGTGCCCTGCGCGCATCTTGTCGCCGATGGCAACGGCGCAGCCAAGCTCGTCCGCCATGGAGCGCGCGCGCTTTGCGCTGCCCGCATCCGGTGAAACGACAACCGTGTCCTCATCCACAATTCCCCTGTGCTTTGCATATGCGCAAAGCAGGGAACGGGCATAGAGGTGATCCACAGGCTTGGTGAAGAAGCCCTGAATCTGCGCAGCATGCAGGTCCATCGTCACAACGCGGTCCGCACCCGCCATTTCAATGGCATCCGCGCACACGCGCGCACGGATGGAAACGCGCGGTTCATCCTTTTTATCGCCCTTTGCATAGCTGAAATACGGCATGATGACGGAAATGGAGTTCGCGCTTGCACGCTTTGCGGCGTCAATGTAGAACAACAGCTCCATGAACTCATTGTTTGCGTTGAGTCCGATGGTCTGAACGAAGTATACATCCATATCGCGGATGCACTCATTAAAGCGCACATAGGTGTTTCCCTCGGAAAAATGAATGGTCGTACAATCGCCCATAGGGCTGCCGAGGTAATCGCACATTTTCTGCGCGAACTGCTTGCTTGCGCTGCCCGCAAAGATCTTGATGTGTCCGTTTCCGCCAAGCATAATATCCAGATTCCCCTATCGATGGTTTTTCGGCAGAATCCGGCAAGCCGTCCTCCACCGCCTAGAGTATATCAAAATTTGCGGAGAGAAGCAACGCACGCTGCAATGAAAATGAAAGGAAACAGTGCGCGAAATAAGGTTTACTTATATCGCAGATCCCTTTCTGCCATATGCAGTGCATAATATGCCTTCCGGACTTGCGTTTGCGCAAAAAATAACGCCCGCCTTCTGCGAAAAACGGTGAAACCGGGCATTTGTTTTGCATTTCGCTTGTTCTGCTTGCCGCAAGCGCCTATTGAAAGGCTGCCTTATGTCATAAACCTTTTGAATACGGGCAACAGCAGCGGCGTGGGCACAAAGGCACAGCCGAGCGTGGCTGCCGGGCGGTTTGCGCCGTGAAAATCGCTGCCGCATGTCACGATGAGGCCGTGCTGCTGTGCAAGGGAAAGGAAAAGCGTGCGCTCCCCTTCCGTCGTGCCCGGGTAAAACGCCTCTATGCCATCGATGCCATCGCGCACAGCCGCGAGTACTGCGGCATGCTTGTCTGCCCGGATCTGGCAGGGATGCGCCAACACCGCAATGCCCCCTGCCGCATGCGTGACGGCGACCGCCTGCGCAATGGAAATATTTTCGCTGCGCACAAACGCCGGCCGCCCTTTGAGCAGGAACTTGTCGAACGCCTCCGCGCGGGATTGTGCATACCCCTTTTTCACAAGTGCGTTCGCCATGTGCAGCCGCGTAATAAGCCCATCCCCCTCCACAGCGTCCTCGATCGGGCATCCAACCTCCCTGAGGCGCGCAAACATGGCCTTGTTGCGCCGCGCACGGCGCACTGCGCTTTCCGCAAGCGTCCGCTTCACTTCCGGCGCATCCGGATCAATTCCAAGGCCCAGAATGTGCATGGTCACCGAATAGTCGATATCGTACTCCACGCCGGGCACAACGCGCATGCCGATGCGCGCGCCTTCCGCCATCGCTTCCGGCACGCCCATGACGGTATCGTGGTCCGTGAGCGCAACAAACGCAAGGCCCGCTTCCTTTGCCGCACGCACGATGGCCGCAGGCGTTTGTGTGCCGTCCGAATAGATGGAATGGGTGTGCAGATCAAATGCTTGCATGGGGTTCTCCTGTTTTATGCTTGGAAAAGGCGGCTTGCGCCGCCTTATTTCCCGTTGTTTGTTTATTTGTCCTTTTTGTCGGGGTCATCGCCGCCGTTTTCATCCCACGGACGCTTCCAAAGCGATGCGGGATCGTTGTCATCCTTTCCGGCAGCCTCCTCGGCCTTGCGGCGCGCCTCTTCTTCCGCCTTGCGCTTGCGCTCGGCTTCTTCTTCGGCAAGCACTTCGGGGTCGGCGGTTTCAAGCACAGCCTGCTTTTCACGATAAGACACAAGCTGCACTTCCTCGCCGTCATAAAGCTTCTCGAATTCCTCGCCGGTAATGCGTTCGTATTCAATCAGCGCGGCAACAACACGTTCCATTGCCGGCAGGTCGGATTCTATTACCTCGCGGGCACGGGCAAACTGTTCTTCCAGAATGCGGCGAATTTCCGCGTCCACGCGCGCCGCCACCTGTTCCGAGAAGTTGCGCTGATGCCCCCAATCCTTGGCGATAAACACCTCGGTCTGCCCGCCCAGGAACACGGGGCCGATTTCCTCGCTCATTCCGAATTCCACAACCATCTTGCGCGCAAGTTCCGTGGCGCGCTGCAAGTCGTTGTATGCGCCGGTGCAGATGTCGTCAAGCGCAACGGTTTCCGCAACGCGGCCGCCGAGCATCATGGCGATCTCGTCCAGAATCTTGCCGCGGGACATGTGGCTGTCATCGTTTTCCGGCATGGTCATGGTATACCCTGCCGCCATGCCGCGCGGGATGATGGAAACCTCATGCACGGGATCGCAGTTCTTCAGCTTCTTCGCCACAATAGCGTGCCCGGCCTCGTGATACGCCGTAATGCGCTTATCCTCCGGCGTAATAACGCGGCTGCGCTTTTCGGGGCCAACCACCGTGCGGGTAATGGCCTCCTCAAGTTCAATCATCGTGATCTTCTTTTTCTTAAAGCGGGCGGCAAGGATGGCCGCCTCGTTCAGCACGTTTTCAAGGTCTGCACCCGTAAAGCCCGGCGTGCGCTTTGCAAGCACAGCAAGGTCCACATCCTCCGCCATGGGTTTTCCCTTGGCATGCAGGCGCAAAATGGCCTCGCGCCCCTTCACATCCGGGTAATTGACGGTGATCTGCCGGTCGAAGCGGCCGGGGCGCAGAAGCGCCGGGTCAAGGATGTCCGGCCGGTTTGTGGCAGCGATGACGATGATGCCCTCGTTCGTGGCAAAGCCATCCATCTCAACGAGGAGCTGGTTGAGCGTCTGTTCGCGCTCATCGTGCCCACCGCCGAGGCCCGCGCCGCGCTGGCGGCCGACCGCGTCGATTTCATCGATGAACACCACGGCGGGCGCGCATTTTTTTGCGGTGCTGAACAAATCGCGCACGCGGCTTGCGCCCACGCCCACGAACATTTCAACGAAGTCCGAACCGGAGATGGAGAAAAACGGCACCTGTGCTTCGCCTGCAACGGCCTTGGCAAGCAGCGTTTTGCCTGTGCCCGGAGGGCCGACAAGCAGCACGCCCTTTGGGATGCGCGCGCCCATCTCGGTGAAGCGCTTCGGAGCGCGCATGAATTCCACAACCTCCTTGAGCTCTTCCTTTTCCTCGTCCGCGCCCTCAACATCCGCAAAGGTAACCTTGTTGTGCGGGTCGATGTGGGTGCGCGCGCGGCTCTTGCCGAAGCTCATCATCTGATTGCCGCCGCCCTGAGAGCGGAACACGAAATAATAGAAAATCGCGAACGCGCCAAGGATCAGCAGATACGGCAGGATAATTTGGAACAGGGAGGCTTCCGGCGGCGGATTGTAAGTATACTGGAAACTGTAATCCGCCTCCGTAATGGAATTCACGTCTTTCCCCGTAAGCTCCGCCGCCACAGCGTTCATGGCATTGCGGAAACTTTCCTCGGAAGGGATGTAGCAGTAAAAATCGTACCGGGAGGGGAAAAGCTCCGCTTTGATCTCGGAATTCTTCTTCAGGCCGACGAGTTCGCGCTCGGTGATCTCCACCATGGCGACTTCCCCCCGCTTGACCATAGCAACGAAGTCCGTATATTCGATTTTTTTGCTGTCGGCGCTGTTGCCCTTTTCAAGCCCCGTGATGGCAATGACGATCACAAGGATAATAGCAAGGTAAATCAGCGGCGTCTTTAATTTCTTCAAAAGAGTATCCTCCTGTGGATTCCAACGCGATTAGCATACCTCTGCCGAGGATAACTATCCTTGTAATCTTACCACAAATTCTGCCGTTGTTCAAACCCGGATTCCGTCATTGTTGTGAACTTGTAGGAAACGAATCGCACAATTTTTATGGATTTGCTGTCGAAATGGGCGGCAAGCACTTCCTCCGGGCGCAAAAACCGGCTTTAAAGCGGAAGGCAAACGCGCGGAGGGAGCGCCGGCGCGTTTATCAGGAATGAACGCAAGAGAAAAACCGCCGCAGGCCACCACTCCTCCTTTACAAACGCCCGTTTTCCGGGTATAATAAGCACGGTAAAGCGACGAGTGGGACACACGGTGAACCAACGCCCAGAAGCGAGCCGCGGCATGGTGCAAGCGCGGTTGGAAACAGGTTCGCACGCATCGCCCGCGAGCGCGGAGTTGAACGCAGTTGCATTTTTCAGTAAACTCCGCCGTGTGCGCACGTTACAGCGCAAAAGGAGCGGACGGCCGAATGCCGTCAATCCGGGTGGTACCGCGCAGCAGCCTGCGTCCCGTTTTTCGGGATGCGGCTTTTTTATTTTTCGGATAGCCTGCCGAACTGCGGCTTTCCTGCCGGTGCACCGCGTTAAAATCCGCTGACGGAACCAATATCATACAGGAGTAAAAGCATGTATCAGAAAGTATCGACCTCGCTGAACTTCGTGGAACGCGAAAAGGAAACGCTCGCGTTCTGGAAGGAAAACAAAATCTTTGAAAAGAGCGTGGAGCTGCGCCGCGGCGCCGAGCCCTATACGTTCTTCGACGGGCCGCCGACGGCAAACGGCAAGCCGCATATCGGCCACATCCTCACCCGCGCCATCAAGGACATCATCCCCCGCTACCGCACCATGAAGGGATACGATGTGCTGCGCAAAGCCGGCTGGGACACCCATGGTTTGCCGGTGGAGCTTGAAGTTGAAAAGCTTCTTGGCCTTGACGGGAAGGAGCAGATCGAGCAATATGGCGTGGAGCCGTTCATCCAGAAGTGCAAGGAATCCGTTTGGAAATACAAGGCCGAATGGGAGCAGATGAGCGACCGGGTAGGCTTTTGGGCGGACATGGACGACCCGTATGTTACCTATGAAGATAATTACATCGAGTCTGAATGGTGGGCGCTGAAGAAGATCCACGAAAAGGGCCTGCTTTATAAGGGCCACAAGATCGTCCCCTACTGCCCGCGCTGCGGAACCGCGCTTGCCTCTCACGAGGTTGCGCAGGGCTATAAGGATGTAAAGGAAACCTCCGCCACCGTGCGCTTCCGCTGCAAGGATGAGGATGCTTCCTACCTCGCGTGGACGACCACACCCTGGACGCTTCCTTCCAACGTCTGCCTCTGCGTAAACGCAAACGTCACCTATTGCCGCGCGGAAAAGGGCGGCGAAGCTTTCATCCTCGCAAAGGAGCTTGTTTCTTCCGTGCTCGGCGAAGAGGGCGTCACAATCGTGCGCGAATTCCCGGGCAGCGAGCTTGTCGGCCGCGATTATGAGCCGCTGTTTGAATGCACCGCAAAGGCCTGCGGCAAAAAGCGCGCGCACTATATCATCGCGGACGATTACGTTACCACCACCGACGGCACGGGCATCGTCCACAACGCGCCGGCATTCGGCGTGGATGACCAGCGTGTCTGCGCGGAAAACGACCTGCCCTTCATTCAGCTTGTCAACACCCGCGGTGAAATGTGCGGCAACACCCCGTGGGACGGCGTGTTCGTCAAAAAAGCCGACCCGATGATCCTTGACGCGCTGCGCGAAAGCGGGCTGCTGTTTGACGCGCCGCAGTTCGAGCACAGTTACCCGTTCTGCTGGCGCTGCGACACGCCGCTCATCTATTACGCCCGCGAAAGCTGGTTCATCCGCATGACGGCTATCCGGGACCGGCTCATCGAATACAACCGCCGCGTCAACTGGCTGCCGGAAACCATCAAGGAAGGCCGCATGGGCAACTTCCTTGAAAACGTGGTGGACTGGGGTCTTTCCCGTGAACGCTATTGGGGCACGCCGCTGCCGGTTTGGGTTTGCCAGGAATGCGGTGAGGTACATGTTGTAGGCAGCCGCGCAGAGCTGCGCGAGCTCAATCCAAGCGTGCCGGAGAACATCGAGCTGCACAAGCCGTTCCTTGACCCCATCACCTTCCCCTGCAAGAAGTGCGGCGGTACGATGAAGCGCGAGCCCGTTGTGATCGACTGCTGGTTTGATTCCGGCTCCATGCCCTTTGCGCAGTGGCACTATCCGTTTGAAAACAAGGAGCAGTTCGAGCGCCGCTATCCCGCGAACTTCATCAGCGAAGCGCTTGACCAAACACGCGGCTGGTTTTATACCCTGCTTGCAATCTCCACCTGCCTGTTCGACGAGCCGAGCTTCAAGAACTGCATCGTGCTTGGCCTTGTGTGCGACAAGGATGGCCTCAAGATGAGCAAGCACAAGGGCAATGTGGTTGATCCGTGGACGGTGCTTGACAATCAGGGCGCCGACGCCGTGCGTTGGTATTTCTATACCGGCTCCATGCCGTGGCTCCCGAGCCGTTTCTCCGCGGAAGCCGTTTCCGAGGCACAGCGCAAGTTTATGGGCACGCTTTGGAACACCTATGCGTTCTATATTCTGTATGCGGACATCGACGGGTTTGACCCGACAAAACATGCCCTCAGGGAAGAAGCCCTCACGCCGATGGACAAATGGGTGCTTTCCCGCCTGAACACGCTCGTGAAGACCGTGGACGAATCCCTTGCTTCGCTTCACATCACCGAGGCCGGACGCGCGCTTTCCGCCTTCACGGACGAGCTTTCCAACTGGTATGTGCGCCGCTGCCGCGAGCGCTATTGGGGCAAGGAGATGACGGCAGACAAGGAAGCCGCCTACATGACGCTCTTCACCGTTCTGAAGACGATGGCGCTCCTTTCCGCACCGTTCACCCCATTCATGGCGGAAGAGATCTACCAGAACCTCGTGCGCACCGTGGACGCTTCCGCGCCTGAAAGCGTGCATCTTTGCGATTTCCCGGCCGTAAACGAGGCCATGGTCGACCCGGAACTTGAAGCGCACATGGCTGAGGCGCTCGAGATCGTGGTGCTCGGCCGCGCAGCGCGCAACGCTGCGAACGTAAAGAACCGTCAGCCGCTTTCCACGATGTATGTGCAGGGCGCAGAACTCCCCCCGATGTTTGTTTCCATCGTCGCGGACGAGCTGAATGTAAAGCAGGTGGAATTTGTTGCAGATGCAAGCGCTTTCATCAGCTATAAGGTGAAGCCGCAGCTCAAAACACTCGGGCCGCGCTACGGCAAGGTTCTTCCGAAGATCAACGCCTACCTGCAGGGCGAAGGTGTAGGTGACCTGGTTGTCGCCGCGCACAAGGCGGGCAAAAACTATGAATTCGACCTTGACGGCGTTGCCGTTTCCCTTGCGGAAGCGGACGTTCTGACTGAGCCCATGCAGAAAGCGGGCTTTGTAAGCCAGACGGAGCATGAGCTTTCCGTGGTGCTTGACACGAACCTGACCGAAGCGCTCATTGAGGAAGGTTTCGTGCGCGAGCTGATTTCCAAGGTGCAGACCATGCGCAAAGAGGCGGGCTTTGAGGTCACCGACCATATCGCGCTCACCTATGCGGGCAGCGCGCGCATAGCAGAAATCTTTGCCGCCCACGGCGCGGACATCGCGGCGGATACGCTTGCGGACTCCGTAATGGCAGGCGAAGCGAAAGGATATACAAAGGAGTGGGACGTCAACGGCGAGCATGTTGCGCTCGGCGTAGAAAAACAATAAATCCATTAAAGGAGGATCTTCCCCATGAAGCAGAGGAAAGAACTGTTCAGCCTTCAGCTGCCGCTCTCACTCGATTGCGGTGAGAACGGGCCGCTTGAACACGCACAGGCGCTTTTTGCAGCGATCCAGCCCGATGACACCTTGTACATCCTGGAATCCCCCGCCAATGACCCTGAAGGCATCGTCAGCGAGGCTTTCGTCCGTGCGCTCGAGGTAGCCGGTCCGACCGTTTCCCAGTGGGCAGGCTTCGAGTTCCGTCTGACTGCGCAGACGGAAGACGGCGCTGCCATCAGCCTTCTCCAGCCGGATCCCCGGCCATACAATCAGGTTATTTTCCGCCCCTCCGCGCAGCTTTCCGAACTGCTTCTTGCCTCCGCATACTTTGGCAGGCATTCCGATGCGCAGAAAAATAATGTCCGCCTGGCCAAGCTTGAAAAAGCCGCGCTGGAAGAAATGATGCATGCCGTTCATGAGCGGCGCATGGCCAGTGCGCAAAATGCCAAGGAGCTGATTGAAGCGCAAAACGAAGCCGAGCGCAACAGCGCGGCGCAGATCGACTCCACCGAGGATGTTCTGCGCCTGTTTCGCAACTATTAAACCCATGTTTAAGCACAAAGGGCGGCTTTGCCGCCCTTTGTTTATATCAAGCATATGAAGATAATCTTTAATGTTTCTTACTTTCTTTACGAAAACAAAAAAATATGATATTCTAAGGGTGATCTTATCACGTTTTATCAGTTAAGCCTTTATTAATAGCGAAAGGATGAGAAGCATTGTCCAATTACACTGAGCAGCCCTCTGTTGATCTAATCTTCAAGCAGCTAAACGATAAAGCAAACCTGCTATACAAATTCGTGATGCTTTATGGAGATTATGTTGCGGAAAATCAGGATTATGGCACGGGTGAGCTGATCAACATGGTAGAAGTTCATACGCTCACCGCCATTGAAGAAAACCCGGGGATAAACATTTCAGAGCTGGCCAACATGTGGAACCGCACCAAAGGTGCAATCTCCCAAACGGCGACAAAACTTGAAAAAAAGGGATACATCCAGCGCCGCAAGCAGGATGGAAACGCGAAAACGGTGATGCTCTTCCCGACGGAAAAGGGGATTCGCCTGAGCCAAGCCCACAAGCGTTATGACGCCATTGAAGTTTCCAAAACTGTTGATGAACTGCTGCGCGCAGGCTGTACCCCGGAGGAACTCGATACGTTCTTTAAGGTTGTCACAAAGTATATCGAAATTTTATTGTAATTCCCAACGAACCGAAAGCGCAGCCCGCAAAAGCATGGCTGCGCTTTGACTGTCAGAAAAGCAGGACTTTTTTATATCCCACACAGTTTTTATTCTGCTCAATGTGTGCCCACGGCATAGCTGATACCCAAAATTACATACATTGCACCAAACAGATACGGCATAAAAAGTTCGCTGCCCGAAGGTTTATGGCGGAAACAATCCGTCAGCATTAAGATCTCTCCAAAATAGGCAAGCGCGCCCACGATATAAGCCACGGATTTAAACACCAGATGGTTGCTGTCGGAAAGCAGGGAAAGCAGGAACAGCACAGCCGCCACCACCGCAAGCAGGTTGCGCAGGAACAGCGTGCGCGGGTTCAGTTCGCTTAAGGATTGGCCGGCTTCCGTTTCCGGCACGTCATGCACGTGGCCGCAATTTTCGCACACAAACCCCCCCGGAGTTTCCGCGGGTTCCGGCGCGGTTGTGTTTTCGGTATCAAGGGGGACATGTTCCATCCTGGCACGCTCTCTTTCTCAATGGTGTACATTTTATTTTATAATAACAGCAGGCCGAAATGGAAGCCCAAAAATGCAGAAAATCAAGGAATTTTTGTGAATTTATGCGTAGAGAGCCCGTACGGGCCCTCTACAGGCACATTCAAAGCCGCTTTGCAATCTCGGAAGCAAGCGCCACGTTGTTGTATACAAGCTTGATGTTGGAGGCCAGGCTGTTGCCTCCGGTAATCTCGTGAATGCGTGCGAGCAGGAAAGGTGTGGTTGCTTTCCCATGAATGCCGTGTTCGCGGGCTTCAGCACATGCTTCCTCGATTACGCGTTCAATGTAATCCGAATCAAGCGCATATTCCTCCGGGATCGGATTTGTGATGAGCATTCCGCCGTGATAGCCAAGCTCATATTGCGCACGGATCGCGGAAGCGATTTCCTCCGGCGTATCCATACGGTAATCTACAGGCAGGCCGCTTTTGCGCGTGTAAAACGCAGGAAGTTCATCTGTCTGGTAGCCTATCACGGGCACGCCGCGCGTTTCAAGGTATTCCATGGTCAGCGGCAGATCCAGAATGCTCTTCGCACCCGCGCACACCACGGCCACGGGCGTTTTTCCAAGTTCTTCGAGATCCGCGGAGATGTCCATGGTTTCCTGCGCGCCGCGGTGCACGCCGCCAATTCCGCCCGTTGCATGAATGCGCACGCCGGCCATGGCAGCCAGGATCATCGTGCCAGTCACGGTCGTTGCACCATCGAGCTTCTTTGCAACAAGCAGAGGGATATCACGGCGGCTGGCCTTGATCACCTTCGTGCCCGTGCGGGCAAGATAATCGAGTTGGTCTTCCTCCAGGCCAACGCAAAGCTTGCCACCCAAAATCGCGCAGGTCGCGGGGACTGCGCCATGCTCCCGCGCAACCTGCTCACAGCCACGCGCAGTCTCAAGGTTCTGTGGGTACGGCATGCCGTGTGAGATGATTGTCGATTCAAGCGCAACAACAGGCTTTCCCTGCGTGAGCGCCTCCCGCACTTCGCGGGAAACAAAAAGATGTTGGTTCAGCATAGTCAAAAGCTCCTTTGCATCGCAAAACTTTCCAGCTTACGAGTACTGTAGTCATATGATAATATTATAGCGAATCCGGCGCTGTTCCACAATACGGTGGAGTATGTTAAAATAGGAGAGCAGCGGCAGGCAGCCGCCTCGCCCAGAAAACTCCAAAAGGAAAGGAATGCTTTGCTGCGCAAGGCATGGTTCCAGGAATGCGGTTCAAACAGGTTATGATCGCTTTGGGAAAAGCAGCATGCTATACGCTGCTTTTCATCGGCACGCAATTGTTTGTGAGCTATGCCGCGGCTGTGTTCATGGGCATTCGCTCAGGGCTTCAGATCCTATCCGGCGACTCCGCGCCGGAAGCAGGCGCGTTGGCAAAGCAAATGGCTGACACGCTTCTTGGAAATGCAATGCTGCTTACGCTCATCTCAAACGCCCTCACGCTTTTGATTCTTCTTCCGGTCTTTGCAGCCCAGAAAAAAAGTTATGCGCGGGAAATTTCCCTCTTCCCTCTTGTGCCAGGTGCCATTTGGCCGCTTGTTTCAGGCGCCATGGCGCTCGCGGCTGTGGTTGCGCTCGTTCTTGCCCTGCTGCCCATCCCGCAGGAACTGATGGACGCATACAATAGCGCCGCCGTGGGCCTTGGCGAGCCCGGGCTCATCAGCGCGCTTTCCACGGTGTTTTTTGCCCCCATTGCGGAGGAAGTGATTTTCCGCGGGCTTGTATATACGCGCCTGCGCCGTGCAATGCCGGCGGCGCTTGCATGCGTGCTTTCAAGTTTGGTGTTTGGCCTGCTGCACGGCCAGCTCCTTTGGATCGCCTACGCGTTTATAATGGGCGTGGTGCTTACGCTCGTGTTTGAGCGCACGGGCACCCTTTGGGCAAGCATTGTCGTGCATGTTACGTTCAACCTTGTGGGCACATACGCCGTGCAATATCTGCCGGGCAGTTTTTTCATTCTCGTGCTGGGCCTTGCAGGCGCAGCAGCGAGTTGGAATTGGATTTCGCATCTCTACCCGCGCGCCTGATGCAGGCAGTGGGATCGATTAAAAAGGAGTATTTCACACATGGAGTACCGCAGGTTTGGCAGCATGATTATCGCCCGGCTGGATAAGGGAGAAGAAATTCTGGAACAGCTCAGGGCAATTTCCCTTGCGGAGCAGGTCAAGCTCGCACAGGTGAGCGCCCTCGGCGCGCTGGATGAATTCACGGCCGGCGTGTTTGACACCGGCACAAAGCAGTTTTTCCCCAATACATTCCACGGGGCCTACGAAATCGTTTCCCTTACCGGCACCGTAACCACCATGGACGGGGCGTATTACAGCCACCTCCATATGAGCGCGGGCGATAGAGAGGGGCGCGTGTTCGGCGGCCATTTGAGCCGCGCCAGGATCAGCGCGACATGCGAAATGGTGATTCAGATCATCGAAGGCCGGGTTGACCGTGCGTTTGACGGAGAAACCGGGTTGAACCTTTTTAAATTTGATTGAACGATCGGAGGAATTTTTCATGCAAGAAATCGACTCCATCCTGCAAAAAGTCGCAGCAGCTGAGCCATGCGTTTGGTTCAGCCCAAATTTGCGCCCTGCAAGGGAAGCGCTTGCCGCCATTCCGTATACCCGCGCAAACGTGCGCGATGCCGCAGAGAGGCTCGCGCGTTTTGCGCCATATATCGAGCGCTGCTTCCCCGAGACCGCAGCAGACGGCGGGCTGATCGAATCCCCGCTGACAGAGATTCCCCACATGGCTGCTTTCCTGCGCGAAACTGAAGCCCCCTGTCTGCCCGGACGCATGTTTTTAAAGCGCGACAGCGACCTTGCCGTGGCGGGGTCCGTGAAGGCGCGCGGCGGCATTTACGAGGTGCTCAAGCACGCGGAAACACTTGCGCTTAAAGAGGGCATCCTGCATATAACGGACGATTATGCGGTTCTTGCTGAACCGCAATGCAAGGCGTTTTTCAACCAGTATGAAATCGCGGTCGGCTCAACCGGTAACCTTGGGCTTTCCATCGGCATCATGAGTGCAGCACTCGGGTTCCGCGTTACGGTGCATATGTCCAGAGATGCGCGGCAGTGGAAGAAGGACCTGCTGCGCAGCAAGGGCGTGTGCGTAATGGAATATGCCGGGGATTATTCCGAAGCCGTGCGGCAAGGCCGTGCGCTTTCCGATGCGGACCCGATGAGCTATTTTGTGGACGATGAAAATTCCGTGGATCTGTTTACGGGCTATGCTGTGGCGGCAGAGCGCTTACAGGGTCAGCTTTCAGCAGAAGGGATTCCCGTAGATGCGGAGCATCCGCTGTTTGTTTATCTGCCCTGCGGTGTAGGCGGCGCGCCGGGCGGCATCACCTTCGGGCTTAAGCTGGTTTACGGAGACAACGTACACGTGTTTTATGTGGAGCCTGTGCAATGCCCCTGCATGCTGCTCGGCCTTGCTACGGGGTTGAACAGCAAAATCTGTGTGCAGGATGTCGGGCTTACCGGGAAAACACACGCAGACGGCCTCGCCGTTGGGCGTCCTTCCGGTTTCGTAGGCAGTGTGGTTCGCGCATTGGTTTCCGGTGAATTCACCATTGAGGATTACCGGCTGTATGATCTGATGCGCGCGCTGCTCAATACCGAAGACATTTTTATTGAGCCTTCAGCCTGCGCTTGCCTGCCCGGCCCCACAATGCTCGCCGCTGCGCCAGGCATGGATGCATATCTGACCGCGCACGGACTTTCCGGGCGCATGGACAATGCCGCACATGTGCTTTGGGCAACGGGCGGCCGGCTTGTGCCGGAGGAAATCCGCAACGAGTATATCAAAACACGGCTAAAGTAATAAAACCGGCGGTTTGTTATTGTTGAATGGTTCAGGCCCCGCATGCAATGCATGGCGGGGCAGTGCTTTATCATAGGTTTTATGAAGGGCAGCTCTTCCCCTCTCATTCCTGATTCCATCCGCGCATTCATGCAGAACGGCAGGTATGCGCGCAAGCCACAGACAGCGGTCAATATATGCTGCGCCCGCGCTTTTATAATTGCTAAAACAGCGAGCGCCATACAGCCTTCCGGCGTCCGGGCCCAAATCCACCGGATAATCAACCCCCGCGAAGTTTTCGCAGCCTGCAACGTTTCTCCTTTTGAAGGTGTATCTATTGCAGAACCGGATGATGGTTCACAAAACAATAGAAATGGATGAAAAGGAGATCCTACCATGAAACAAAGCATGATGAAAAAGATGGCCGCACTCGCACTGGGGGTTTGCATAGCTGCTGCACTGGCTGCCTGTGCTGCTGGACCGGACAGCACGAATGCTCCGGCAGATGTTCAGATTCCCAACCCAATCGTGGAATATGCTACCCTTGCAGAAGCGGAGGCGGCTGCTGGTTTCACCTTCACCCTGCCTGCCCAGTTGCCCGCGGGCTATGCAGACGGCATGATTTCCGTCATTCACAATGAACTAATGCAGGTGGTCTACTCCAACGGCGATGCTGAACTTACGCTGCGCAAGGCCAAGGGCAGCGAGGACATCAGTGGGGATTGTAACGAATATGCTGAAACGAAAGAATGCTCCATAAGTGCGGCAGACGGCACTTCCTATACAGTCACACTTAAGGGCACAAATGGGAAAGTGAATGTCGTCACCTGGGCGGATCAGGAATATACGTATTCCATCACAGTCAACCCCGGCCAAGAGGGGATGGGCGAGGCCGACCTGCTTGCGCTTGCCACCGTCATGATGTAAACTTTAAAGGTACAAAAAGAGGGCGAATGCCCTCTTTTTTCGTTTCATTGCATGTTCGCCGGCATCTACGCGCACGGCTTCAGCCCGAAATGGCGCATGAGCGCTGCAAGCGTTTCCTCTCGGGTATCCGTCTGCGTATCCTCGCGCACAATGGTGAAAAACCCACTGTTTGCATATTCCGCATAGTGCTCCGGGCTGTTGATGCGCGCGATGCAGGCGCGGAAGTTCGCCATGGTTGCATCCGGATTGTCGGCCGCCTGAATCTGGCTCAGCAGGAACTGCTTTTCTTCATCCGGCCGGTCGAAAAACCGCTCCACGGACATGCTGCAAGGGGAAAGCATCACCGCCACGCGGGAATAATCGGAAATCGCGTGCAGGATCGGAAGCGGAATGTTCGTATCCACGATGATCTTGCGCCCATCCGCCGAAAGCCGCAGCAGTTCCGCAATCTCAATATCCGCCGCCTCGCGGGAGCTGCCGGAAATCCATGCGTCGTATTCTTCCGGCGTGCGGTTTACAAATGCCTGCCAGCTTTCCATGGTTTCAAAATAGCACAGGTTTGGCTGGATCTGCGGGTCGAGTAAGCCTTCCGGCAAAATATAATGGTGATAGTTTTCACCGCAGAAAATCATGCCGCAGCGGTCGGCAAGCATCCGCACCATGGTGGATTTTCCCGCATACGCTGTCCCCGTAATGAAATAAACATTGCGAAGATAATGCTTCAAGATGTTGCTTTCAATGCCAATTTTCATGCATCCTTCACCTTGCACCCGGCAAATTCGATTGCCGCGCGCGCAAGTACTGCCGTCGGGTCCACAACCGGGTACGGCAGCGCATAATCCGCAAAGGCAATGGGAAGCTCCGTGCAGCCGAGCACAAAAGCCTCCACGCCCAAAGCGAGCATCGCATCCAACACCGCGCGCACGGGGGTTGTGTCAAATGCAGCATTGCCGGCCTTTACGCCATCGTAAATGAGCGCCATAATCTGCTTCTGCCCCGCCGCATCCGGCTTCACAACCGCTACGCCGTGCTCCCCGAACAGGCGTTCATAGATGCCCGTCTGGATGGTGCCGTCCGTCGCGAGCAAGCCCACGGTCTTGATCTTCCGCCGGTCGATCTCCTCCGCCGTAAGCCGCAGCATATGCAGCACAGGGAGCTTTGTTGCAGCGCAAACGCCGTCATAAAAATAATGTGCCGTGTTGCAGGGCATCATCAGAACGTCCGCACCCGCGCGCTCCAGCGTGCGCGCCGAAGCCGCAAGCTGCGGCAGCGGATTTTCGCCACCCGTAAGGATGGCGGCCGTGCGGTCCGGAATATTCGTGTTGCTGTCGATGAGCACGCGCGGGTGCTCCTGATCGCATTTTGCATCCGTCATCGTGACGATTTTGCGGAACAAATCCGCCGTTGCAAGCGGCCCCATGCCGCCGATGATTCCGATTGTCTTTTTCATGTTCATGTGTCGCTTTCATTGCCTTTCCGCGTAACCAAACGTATTTCGCTTTTTTGCGCGCCCTGCGTATCAGCGGGGCGGTGCACTTCATTGAACTCCCTCCGCTCAGACAAGCGGAGGGAGTTTATAAATTATTTTACGACCGCCTCCGGGTCGATGGCAAACAGGCTTGCTGCACCGCCGCTGTGCAGGAACAGCACAGTCTCGTTCTCCTTGATTTCTCCCTTGCGGCAGAGGTCAATGAGCCCCGCGAAGGTCTTGCCGGTATAAACCGGGTCGAGCATCAGCCCTTCCTTGCGCGCCATCATGCGCACTGCCTCAAGGCCTTCCTCGGAAGGCTGTGCATAGCCCGCACCATAGTACCGGCGCACATCCACCTCGGCAGGCGTAAGGGGAACGTCCTCACCCATCAGCTTGGCGGTTTCCGGCACGAGCTCCGCTACGATCTCCTCAAACGGATCCTCGCAAACGGCGATGCCCGTCACGGCAGCCCCCCCGCCATAAAGCATTGTGCCAAGCACCATGCCGGCCAGCGTTCCACCGCTGCCTGCGGTGCAGATCACACGGTCAATTTTCACATCCGCGGCCTTCGCCTGCGCGAAAACCTCCTCCGCGCACTTCACATACCCAAGCGTACCGAGCGGCACGCTGCCGCCCACAGGCACGAGATACGGTTTGCGGCCTGCCGCACGCAGCTCGTCCGCAAGCTTATCCATTTCAACATAAACATCGTCATAGCTGTCCGTATCCACAAAGCGGACATCCACATCCATAAGCGCCTCAAGCAGCAGGTTGCCCTTGCGACCCATTACCCCACGCTTTTTGAGCATCAGGATGGGCTCTATTCCAAGCTTGCGGCAGCAGGCCGCTGTAAGCATTGCATGGTTGGATTGTGCGCCACCCGTGGTAATCACCACATCGCAGCCCTTCTCCTTCGCATCCGCAAGCAGGTATTCGAGCTTGCGCACCTTGTTGCCGCCAAGGCTCACACCAGTCATGTCGTCCCGCTTGATATAGATGCTGCGGCCGAGTTCCGCGCTGATGTTTTCGAGCTTGTAAAACGGCGTGGGCAGTTGTGCGAGCGGAATGCGCGGAATGTTGTTTTTCATGGTATGCTCCTCCTTATTCCTCGTCGTTCAGGCGGGGCAAGTGCAGGAAATCGAACGTGGCGAAATAATCCTTGGTGGTTTCTGCACGGCGGATCATTTTCACGCTTCCGTCCTCACAAAGCAGAAGCTCCGCGCTCCTGAGCTTGCCATTGTAATTGTAGCCCATCGAGAAGCCGTGCGCACCGGTATCGTGAATGGCAAGAATGTCGCCGATCTCGATTTTGGGCAGCTTGCGGTCGATGGCAAAGCGGTCGTTGCTTTCGCAGAGCGAACCCGTGATGTCATACAGATGATCGCAGGGGGCGTCCTCCTTGCCGAGTACGGTCACGTGATGGTACGCGCCATACATCGCGGGGCGCATCAGGTTTGCGGCGCACGCATCGCAGCCGATGAAGTCCTTGTAGGTTTTCTTCTCGTGCAGCACGGTCGTCACAAGCGTTCCGACAGGACCGGACACATAGCGGCCGAGCTCCGTGAAAATGCGCGGCTGCAGATCGGTTCCGGCGAAGGCAGCCTCATACGCCTCGTGTACCTTATCGCCTACGAACTGGATGTCGGTCTCCGCATCCTCCGGACGGTACGGGATGCCCACGCCGCCGGAAAGATTGATAAAGCCGATCTTGATGCCCAGCTCGTTATGCAGTTCCTTCGCGGTTTCAAAGAGGAGCTTTGCAAGCGTCGGATAATACATGTTATCCGTGTTATTGGAAGAAAGGAACGAGTGCAGGCCAAATTCCGTTACGCCCAGCTCCTTGAGTTTCTTCATGCCCTCTGTGAGCTGTGCGCGCGTGAAGCCATATTTCGCATCCGCCGGGTTGCCCATGATCTGCGTGCCGATCTTGAATTCGCCGCCCGGGTTAAAGCGGCAGCAGATGGTCTTCGGGATGCCGCCGTGCTTTGCAAGGAAGTCGATATGCGAAATATCGTCAAGGTTGATGATGGCGTCAAGCCTGCGCGCATATTCAAAATCCTTTGCAGGCGTTGCGTTGGAGGAAAACATGATGTTGTCCGCCACGATGCCCACGGCTTCGCTGAGCATCAGCTCCGCATAGCTGGAGCAGTCCATGCCGCAGCCCTCTTCTTTGAGGATCTGCATCAGCACGGGGTTCGGGCAGGCCTTTACCGCATAATACTCCTTATAGCCCTTGTTCCAGGAAAACGCCTTTTGCAGCGCGCGCACGCGGGTGCGCAGGCCATGCTCATCGTAAATGTGGAAGGGCGTGGGATATTTCTTGATGATGGCTTCGATCTTTGCTTTGTCGTAGGGTAACGTTTTTTTCATTGGTTGCTGCTCCTTGGTTTTATAGTTCGGCGTATTGTGTCATTTCCATGTCGCGTTCATATTCGGGGCCGCGCAGCCCGCGATCTTCGTATTCGATTTCGCCCGCCTGGTTGTCGTATGGGTCGTGCCGCCAATGCGCTTTCGGCGGATCGAGCGGCGCACGGAATTCGCAGTTGGCCACCATGCGGTAAGGGTCGAGGTTGCCGAAATAATGCACCCTGCGCGCCTCATTGCCCGCCCGATGCGCACCGCCGCCGTAAGAAGGATCTGCGAACATCCAGCCATGGGGCGCAACATAGAACATGGCCCAGTCATGCATACCAACATCGTTGGGTTCAGCGCAAAGGCCGCTCTGCCAGCGCGCCGGGATACCCGCGCAGCGGCAGAGGGTGATGAACAGCAAGGCCTGCACGCCGCAATCGCCCTTGAAGTTGCGCGCACAATTTTCCGCGATGTTTTCAAGGCCGAAGTATTCCCGCATGAAGGAATACTTTACATTGAGCGTCACGAAATCATAGAAGATGCGCGCCTTTTCAACAGGGTTCGTAACCCCGCGGGTGAGCGTCTTGACAAGCTCCTTAATATAAGGCGTGAACACGATATGCGGATTTTCTTCGTTGGTGAAAAACGTGGGCTGTTCCGCATCTGGCACGATCTTCATGGGATCGACATACGGCGCGGTATGCAGGTAGGAATATTCCACCCAGAACTCGTGGTTCTCCTCCATCACTTCTTCCCAGTAAATAGTGCGCTGCGGCGCATCCTCGGCCGCAATGTACTTGGGTGTGCCATAGTAACCCACAAGCTCGATCTCGCTCTGCTGGATACAGGCCGCAGGGATCGGGATGTGTACACGCACAAGCTTCCCTTTTTCAAAGGCTTCGTCCTTAATGCGGACGCTTGCGCGGATGCGGATGCGGTTTGCAAGCTTGCCATTTTCGCGCATCAGCCGCGCGGAACGATCCAGAAGGCTCTCCCGCGTTTGACCGTTGTCCTCGCCATCCACCCGGCCGCGGTTCACAACGCCTGCACGTGCAGCAAAGGCGGCATCCGTTTTTATCAAGGTCTGGTAGAATCGCAGGAAATAATGCGGCTCGCCGTGAACATAGATCCAGTCGATTTTGTTGTCGTCCACCATGGCGTGGAACTCCGCTTCCGTGAACTCCGGGATCGCGGCGCGGATTTTCTCAAGCGCCTGTGTTTCACTGAAAGGATAGTCCTTTTCCAAGCGGAGAATCATTTCGCGCTCGCAGACAAGGCACGCACGAAGCGCTTCCGGAATGTTTCCGGCAAGGCGCTTATCAATCAGGCGCACAGCGCCCTCAAAATCGCCCCATGTCTTGCGGCGGAGGATATCCTCCGGCAGCCCTACGTTCAGAAACTCAAAATTGTCGTTGATGTTCATCAGCAAGCCTCCTTATCTGATTGCGGTTTAAAACGGTTAAAAAATGGAACCTACGGCAAGCACGCCCGTTGCAAGGTCGTGCCGGTACAGCGGATGACCCGGACAAAGGCTGTTGAGCACTACGCCGTCGGAACCGGCCTTACTCGTGGAATGGATATACATCCCATCGCCCAAATACATCGCCACATGCCCTTTAAAGAACAGCAGGTCTCCCTTGTTGATCTTTGCGCGGTCAATCTCATGCACAGGGAACCCTTCCCGGATGCTGGCATTGCGGTAGATCTTCACGCCGTTGAGCAGGTAGGCTGAACCGACCAGACCGGAGCAGTCGATGCCCTGCGGCGTCTTCCCGCCCCAACGGTACTGCACTCCCATGTAAAGCTTTGCCGCCTCTACAACGCTGTTGCGCAGCTCTTCCTCCCCTGCGGAGGGTTCATTTTCATAATAAGGCCCAAGGAATCCTTCCCGCACGAAGCCTTCAGCCCCGCCGATCAGGCGTACTTTAGCCCAGCCTTGCGGTTTTTCCGGCGGCGCCACAAGTTCTACGACCGCACCGCGGCAGAGGGAGATATGGTGCGGATGCGTTGCGCCGCTTTCCACCTGAACATCTGCCCACGCTGCCCATACGCGGCGCAGATCAGCCTTTTCCCAGCGCTCCGCTTCCGCTTCATCCAGGCACAGGTGCGATGCATGCACATATGTTTCGTATCGGTATGGCGTGCGAATCCTGTAAAACCCGTCCTCGGCTTCCTCCAGAATTTCAACGATTTGGCCATACCAGCCCTCGTCATCCGGTTCGGCCATATGAGCGGGCTTCACAACATACGGTGCAATCGGTGAAATGACCAATGCGCGTTTTTCCATTAGATTTTTTCTCCTTTTTATTGCTGATTCCTTGCGCACGGCGGTTAATTTCCCGTTAAGTTTTGGGAGCGCCGCATGCAAAAAGCTCTGTTATACCAACAAGAGCCCGCCCGCAAAAGCGGGCAGGCATCGTCGTTGTTTGTCCGGGTTTAATTCTTCAGGCGGTCGCGGTATTCCGCAAGCTCCTTTTCGTTTGCCATAATGAAATGGCCTTCCTCAATTTCCGACCATTGGGGTTTATCCACGGAGTAATCATGGCAGGTTGGATCGTACACTTCAAGCACTTTCTGCTTTTCGGAGATTGGATCCGGCATAGGGATGGCCGAAAGCAGCGCGCGCGTATACGGATGCAACGGATGGGCAAACAGCTTTTCTGTTTCTGCAAGCTCCACGATCACGCCCTTGTGGATGACGGCGATGCGATCCGTAATAAAGCGCATCACCGAAAGATCGTGCGCGATGAACAGGTATGTGAGGCCACGCTCCTTCTGCAGTGAGGAGAGCAGATTCAAAACCTGCGCGCGGATGGAAACATCCAGTGCGGAAATCGGTTCGTCCGCAATGATGAACTCCGGTTCCATGATGAGGCTGCGCGCAATGCCGATGCGCTGGCGCTGGCCGCCGGAAAACTCATGCGGGAAGCGACTTGCAAACTCCGGCAGAAGGCCCACATCGGAAAGCGCTTTGGAAACCTTTGCCTCGCGCTCTTCTTTGGTGAGGTGCTTCTGCACGTTCATCAGGCCTTCGGAAACGATATAGTCCACCTTTGCGCGCTCGTTGAGCGATGCCATCGGATCCTGGAAGATCATTTGGATCTGTTGCGTGACGCGCTTGTCCAGCTCGTGCGGAATTTTCCCGTTGATTTTTTCTCCTTTGAAGATAACCTCGCCCGCGGAGGTGGGGTTGATGCGGATGATCGCGCGGCCAATGGTGGTCTTGCCTGAACCGGATTCGCCCACAAGGCCGAACGTTTCACCCTTGTAAATATCGAAGCTCACGCCCTTTACCGCCACAAACGGTTTGCGCTTGCTGCCGAAGGTAACCTCAAGGTTCTTCACTTGAAGAAGCTTTTCTCTGGTTTCGTTTTGCATTACTGCGCGCCCCCTTCCTTCTGATCCATATTGGCGCGGATATTGCGGATGTTTTTAATGTGCTCCGGTGGCTCCACCTTGGGGGAGCGTGGGTCGAGCAGCCATGTGCGCGCCTTATGCGTCGGGGAAACCTCGAAATACGGCGGGCGATGCAGGAAATCGATCTTGAGCGCATGCGGATTGCGCGGGGCAAACGCGTCTCCACGCACCTTGTTGAACAGGTTCGGCGGCGTCCCTTTGATCGAATAAAGATCCTCGCCCTTTATGCCGAGCTGCGGCAGGGAGGAGAGCAGCGCCCAGGTATAAGGATGCTGCGGGGCATAAAACACCTCGTTGCACGTGCCGATCTCCACAATGTCGCCCGCATACATAACCGCGATGCGGTCGGCTACGTTGGCAACCACGCCAAGGTCATGGGTGATGTAAATCGTCGTAAGCTGATATTTCTTCTGCAGCTCGCGGATCAGGTTCAGGATCTGAGCCTGAATCGTTACGTCAAGCGCGGTAGTCGGCTCATCGCAGATGAGGATTTTGGGGTTGCAGGCCATGGCGATGGCGATGACCACGCGCTGCCGCATGCCGCCGGAAAATTCGTGCGGATACTGCTTATAGCGCCGCTCCGGTTCCGGGATTCCAACGTCGTCGATGATCTCGATCGCGCGCTGTTTTGCCGCCTCGCCGGTCAGCCCCTGATGCAGTTTGAGCGCTTCTTCGATCTGCCAGCCGATGGTTTTGAGCGGGTTGAGGCTCGTCATCGGGTCCTGCATTACCATGGCGACCTCTTTGCCGCGGATCTTCGTCCACTCCTTCTCGGTTTTAAACTTGGCAAGATCCATGCCGTTATACCAGATCTCGCCGGAATCCACCCAGCCGTTCTTATCCAGAAGGCCAATGAAGTTCTTCGTGAACACCGATTTGCCGGAGCCGGATTCGCCTACGATTGCAAGGCTTTCGCCCTTGTAAATATCAAGCGAAATGCCGCGGATGGCGTGGAGCACCTGCCCGCGCAGGCTAAACTTCACATTAAGGTCTTTTACAGACAAAATTACTTCTTGTTCCACAGTACAAAGACCTCCTTACACGTGGTTCTTCGGATCGGCTGCATCGGAGAAGGCATTGCCCACCAGATAGAAGCAGATCGTAATGACCGAAAGTATGATCGCCGGAACGACCAGCTGATAACGAAGGCTCGGCGCCATCATCAGGCTGCGGCCCTTGTTCACCAGGTTGCCAAGCGAAGGAATGCTGATCGGCAAGCCAAGGCCGATGTAGCAAAGGAATACCTCTGAACCGATTGCGCCCGGGATCGCCAGCGCCATGCGGAGCATGACCACGGACACCATATGCGGCAGCAGGTTTTTAACGATGACCCGGCGCGTCGGCGTACCAAGGCAGCGGGAAGCAAGGTTAAAGTCGCGGTCACGGATGATAACAACCTGGTTGCGGATGAACCGTGCAAGACCGATCCAGCCCGTGATGCTCATTGCTGCGATAATCGTCGGGATGCTCGGACGCATGATGTACGACGCGAGGATCAGGATGATCGTTGACGGGATGTTGTTAATGAGGTTATAAAGCTCGGTGAAAAGGAAGTCCAGCTTGCGGACATAGCCCCAAAGGAGACCCGCAAGAATACCGACGACCGCCTCAATCAATGCGACCACGATGCCGATGAACAGCGACGTGCGCGTACCGCCCCACATGCGCGCCCAAAGATCCTGGCCGATATCGTTTGTGCCGAACCAGAACACGCTGTTGGGCTTTTGGTTGGTAATGAAGCCGGAAACCGGTTTTACCTCGGTTGGGTCGGTGATGCGGGCAACGCCCTTGTTGAGCGTTTTCTGCGAACCGTCTTCGGAGGTGATGGTCAGCATCATCTGCTCTTCCGGCACAAAGGTGTAATACCACCCCTCGTTTTCCGGAACCGGCGTAAGCTCCATGGACGTTTCTTCGGAGCCGCGCATGATGCCGGCCGCAACCACATTCGGCACGCCCCAGCTCTCGGGCAGGTTAAAGTAAGTCAACACCGTTCCTGCCGGCACACCCGTGATGAGCTCTCCGCCCGTCTGTTTGGTGCTGGTGGAAAACACACCGCCGGATTCTTCATCGTAGGTAACCCAGACAGCCTGGTGATAGGTGGTTTCCGTGCCATCCTCAGAGGTCACGTACATATATGGCATTTCCTCGGAAACAAGCGTGTAGTACCACCCTATGTTCTCCGGATCCTGCGTTGCGGCAAGCTGTACCGGTTCCGCCTCGCCCTCTGCCTTCACATAGAATTTAGGTTCGCCCCAGGACTGCGGAACGCGCACATAGGCGATGGTCTCGTCCTCCGCAGGCTCTGCGGCATAATCACCTTTGGTGTACTTGATGCCCTCAAGTTTTGCCTTGCCGTCCTCTTCGACCGTGATCCAAACACCCTTTTCGTCATAATAATTGACAACATAAGGATCGAACTGGTTCGGCAGCAACGGCTGAACGAACGTGAAGATCAGCAGCACAAGCATGATCGTGAGCATTGCGACTGCCATCTTGTTTTTAAAGAACATGCGGAACGTGCTGCGCCAGTAGGAATAGTTGGAATATCCCGTGCGCTCGGCCTCTTTTTCATCGTATTCCGCAAACTCAAAGAGTTCCGGGGAAAGGCCTTCCATTTCCTCAGCGGAAAGATCATCCTTTTCGCTGACCGCAAGGCCGCGCAGCCGCTCTTCGATGCTCTGCTCCAGTTTCCTGCTGATTTTTTCTTTTTGCGAGTATTTGCTGCTCATCTTGCCCCCTCCTTCTTGGCGAAACTGATGCGCGGATCAACAAGGCCCATCAGAATGTCGCCGAGCAACAGGCCGATGATGCTCAGTGCTGCAAAGATCACCACGAGCGCAACGATCATGCTGTTATCCTGGCGCTTGATGACATCAACAAGCAAACCGCCCATGCCGGGGATGGAATAAAGCGACTCGGTGTAAATGGATCCGGAGATCGTGAGCAGGATGGAACCCGGGATCAGGTTCACCATCGGCACCACGGAATTGCGGAACACGTGGCGGAACCAAATGGTGGTGTTCGGCACGCCCTTGGCGCGCGCAAGCTTGATGTAATCCTTATTGGTTTCATCCACCATGTAACGCCTGAGCCACATTGCATAGCTGGAGATGGAAGGCAATGCCAATGAGATGACCGGAAGGATCAAACTCGTCCAATCCTCCGGCTTATAGAGCACACTGAGGTTAAACCAGCTTGAACCGTAAAGCTGTATGAAGATAAAATACACCGCGTTTGGCACCGCCTGAATGAACACGATGTACGCATTGCCGAGTTTGTCCGCGAACCTGCCCTTGCTGCGCGCCATCAGCGCGCCGAGCGCCATGCCGAGCGGAAGGCTGACCGCCATGGAGATGAGCCCCACCTTCATGGAGACGGCCATCTTCGGCATGATAATATCAGTGATGGGAGCGTTCACACGATAGCGGCGGGAAACGCCCAAATCGCCCTGAAGCAGGTTTTTCAAATACCTGCCGACCTGCACGTAAAGCGGATCCTTCAATCCCATTTCCCTGAGGCCGCTTTCAATTAGAGCAGGCGACATTTTCTCGTAGTTATTAAAGTAGCCTTCTATCGGCATAAGCTGCAAAAGCCCGATGATGATCGTAATGAGGATCACGAGCGTCAGCAGCGACCTGGCCAATCGTTTTAACGAGTACTTTAGCACTTTGGGATTCTCCTTTTATGTTTTCGCATTGAACTGCGAAGTAGAGGGATATGTGAATCGTTTTATGTTTGCAAAAGTATTTTGGCTGAATGGAAAAAGCGGCTCTGCTCCGCAAAGCACAGGACAGAGCCGCTTTCTTCTGTTTTAATTCCCGCAGAGAACTTCTGCGAAAATCAGGTTACATTAGTTGCCCATGGCGGCATACCATTCCTCGTACTGCGCGTCGTACATATCCTGGGACATCGCGGTCTTGTAGACGTGCTGGCCCTTATAACGGCTGGAGGACTGGCCCATCATGGCGAACTGACCTTCAAAGCCGTTGAGCTTGGTAGCCTGGTAGGAACCGCCGGAGATGAGCAGCGGGATCACGATCGCATGGTCGAGATAGTAGGACTCGGCCGCGGCAAACGCTTCATAACGGGCATCCCAGTTGTCGGTGACCAGGCGGGCTGCATCGACAAGAGCAAAGTACTCGTCGATCATAGCGTTGGTTGCTTCGGTCTTGGTATTCTGGAACACGCGATAACCATCGGTGTCATGGCAGAAGAAGTTGTAGCTGTTCTCACGGTCAAACGGATCTGCCCAGGTCTCAGGATCCATGAAGTCCGCGCCCCAGTTGAGCTCCTGAATGGCGTAGTTGCCGTTGCGGCGGGTTTCGTTAAGGAAGCTGTTTCCGGCATAAGCGACCGGGATGACGTCCACGAAGTCCGTTCCGAGAAGCTTCTCAATCTGCTGTTCCATAACAACGGTGGCGTTCGCCCAGTTGTTGCTGTCCGCACGATAGTTGATGGGCATCTTGATCGGGAAGGTGGCGCCGGCGGCAGTCAGTTCTTCCACAGCCTTGGCTTTGTATTCAAGCGCAAGTGCTTCGTTGAAGCTATCGCCATCGGTGTACTTCGCAAGGCCGCCATAAGTGACATAGTCACGGCCGTTGTCCGGGTTGATGGCGAAGCCCTTCGGGGTAACGGTGTTGAGCAGATGCATTGCCGGATCGTCGCCCGGGAACTCAGCCGCGATGTACTCCGCGCGGTTGAAGGCATGGAAGATGGTCTTGCGGAAGTTCTCGTTGTTGACGGCGATAACCCAGTTTTCGGGCTCATACTCAGCGTCAAACTTCGGTTCAAAGTTGAAACCGATGAAGTAGGAATAGTCGCCAATCACGCGGGAGGTGGAGATCATCTGGCTCTTTTCGGGATCGGCCATCCAGTCGGCAACGATGTCGGAGCCGATGCTTGCATAGTCGACTTCACCGCGGAGGAACAGCTCAGGCGCGAGCGTTGCCGCTTCGGTGTTGCAGGTCTGCTCGATGCGCTCGATGTAGATGTGCTCGGCATCCCAGTTGTTCTCGTTCTTGGTGTAGATGCGCTTCTCGTTGGGAGCATAGGTGGAAAGGAGGTAAGCGCCGTTGAACCACATGCTGTAGTTGTCAAGCGCAAAGTCCGCACCATACTGTTCAAGCAGCGCAGCAGGAGCCGGCCAATAGGTACCGAACTGAAGCACGGTGAGGAAGTACGGGCGCGGCTTCACGAGGTTGTACTGCAGCGTGTAGTCGTCCACCGCAACAACACCGACCTGATCGGGGGTGACAACAGGAACTTCCACCCACTCGGTGTAAGCGCCGGTTTCGTCATCGCCTTCCCAGCTCTTGCCTTCGTAGATGATGCCGTTCTCGTCGATGACAGCATCCTGGTCTTTGCCCTTCTCGGTGCCCTTCGGGAGCGCCGCAGCGGCATAGGCGGTGTAGTACACGGATTCTTCCGCGTTCACGAGCCAACCTTCCATGAGGTAGGAGTTGTCGCAGGCGTTGTTCGCATCGCAGACATAGCGGGCAGCGGCGACATAGTCATGCGCGGTGACGGGGTCCTTCTGGTTGCCGTCCGCATCGTATCAATACTGGCCCTGGCGGAGGTGGAACGTCCAGGTGAGGCCGTCTTCGCTGACTTCCCAGCTCTCAGCGGCGCAGGGGACGATGTTGCCGTACGGGTCGTTCTCCACGAGGGAGTCGATGGTGTTCGCGCCGACAACGAGTTCATACGTCGTGCCGCTCTTAAGATAGTTCATCGTGGTGACTTCGCTGGAATACAGCGTGCGGTACACCTGCTCATCCGCAAATTCACGACCATCGGGGCCGGTGGTCGCAGGCGCCTCAGTGGGGGCGGGAGTTTCTTCGGGGGTAGAGGGTTGTTCCGTCTGCGTTGCATCGGGCGTTTCCGTCGGAGTATTCGTGGGCTGGCCACAGCCGGCGAACACACCCGCGATCATCATGACCGCCAACAACAGGGCAAGAAGTTTCTTCATGTCGTTTTCTCTCCTCTTAAAAGTTTTTGTTGACACGGTGGAATACCGTGCCGATGCAGAAAAGGTGCTTTGCTTGGAAGCACGAATTCATTGTAACTGCTTTTGATATATAATTCAACACGCCTGCCGACATAAAGTTGTTATGGAATCGTAACAATTGTGTATATTGCACGCGCCGTATCCGTGTATACATTTTCTTCGGATACGGCGCACCCAGGTTGGATGTTTTGCTTCACATGCCCGGAAACAGGCGTCCCGCAAGGCTTTCCCGCCGGTTTCCGGCGCGCCCTGCAACCGTCTTTGCGTGCAGCATGGAGCTGATTACGGATTCTTCCACGCACTCAATTACAGCGCGGAACACAAAGTCCATGTCCTCTTCATACAAAATGGAAATAGTTTCTGGCCGTCCCGCGCTGTAGTGCGCAAGGCGGTTGGCCGTTGTAAACGCAAGGGCAATCTCACCGCTGCCGTTTCCAGAGATGCTGCCCGTGCGCGCAAGCCCCGATTGTGCGCGCTTCGCGGCACGCTCAAGCTGGCGCGCGGAAAGCGGAGCATCCGTTGCAATGATGATCACACTGCCCTTGTCCTGCTCTGCGGCGCGCTGATCTTCTTCAAACAGCCGTGCTCCCACATGATCCCCCGCAACGGTGAGATCCCGGAGGGTGCCGAAGTTCGTCAACAGCAGCGTGCCCACGGTGTAACTGTTCCCATAAAGGCTGAATTTGCGGGAAGCCGAACCGATGCCGCCCTTAAGCGAGTAGCAGCTCATGCCGGCCCCTGCGCCGACCGCCCCTTCCTCAAACGTTTCTGCCGCAGCTTCAAGTGCTGCACGCGCATGTGCACGGGTCACATGCAGGCCGCGGATATCGTTGAGGTGGCCGTCGTTGCATTCCATGATAATGGGGTTTACCGTGCCTGTTTTCACGCCGATATCCTCGTTGCGCTCCAACATGTATTCCACGAGCGCTGTCGAAACCGTGCCCACGGAAAGCGTATTCGTAAGCAGAATGGGCGTTTCAAGCGTGCCGAGTTCCTGCACCTGCACCAGCCCAACACTTTTGCCAAAGCCGTTGATCACATGTGCCGCTGCAACGCACTTATCATGAAACAGGTCGCCGCCATGCGGCAAAATCGCCGTAACCCCCGTGTGGATTTCGCCTTCATGCAGCGTCGTATGTCCCACGCGCACGCCCGGCACGTCCGTAATCAGGTTCCGTTCGCCACGCTCCATGTAGCCCAGCTGCAGCTTATAGCGGCTTTCTACGCCCATATGTTTTCTCCTCGCTTCAATTTGATTTTTGACAGGAACGGCAGATGGTTTTGCCAAATATATTATTTTATATTATATCGCATCCGTTTCATTTGGCAATTCTTCCGAAGCAAGTTTAACAAAACCCCAACGCAAATCTCCGTGCACAGCTTTCTCAGTCGCCTGTGGCTGCGTTCCGCAGCTTACAAAACCCGGGGAATTTCAATCCCGCAAAAGTTTCGCCTTTTTCAGTGCAATCACCACGGGCGGGATCAGCAGGATATGGCAGAGAATGCCCGGCACCGCGGTGACGAACGCGCCTGCAAGGAACATTTGAAGCGTAAATTCAACCCCCATAATTTTTGCAAGAACCCAACGCGCCACACCCCATACGATGCGGCCGCCCAGCATTGCTCCGATGAGAGAAACGTAAACATTCCCGGGCTTTTTCGGGAGCGCACGGTACAACAGGCTGGCAAGCAGCCCATATGCGGCAAGTTCGAACGCCATGGAGATGCCCATTGGCATCTCCGGCATATGGAACAGCAAAAACCGCAGAAACGGCGCGATAAAGCCGACCGCCAGCGCATACGGCCACCCGCAAAGGAAGCCGCAAAGCAGCACCGGGATGTGCATGGGGCTGAGCGCCTTGCCGATTTGCGGAATCTGCCCCGTCAAAAACGGCAAGTACAGGCAGAGCGCAAGGCACAGCGCCGCATAGATCAGGCTGCGCAAAAACTTTTTCATAAAACCAAACCCTCCAAAAACAAAAAATGAAGCTATCCTTCCTGCGGAAAGAAAGGATACCTTCCTGGCATCGCACTGCTGTGTTGAAAAGTGGGCAACGCGGGCTTCTGCCCGCCGTAGCGGCTTCTGCCGCCGACCTTTGCCACTATATCACAGCCTGCGCTTATTTTGCAAGCGTTTCCTCCACCGCAAGCGCAGCCACGGCCTCCACCGCTTTTTTCAGAAGCGCGGACACGCTCATGCCTTCAGCGCCGACGACGATGTTGTTGCAGGTTTCAAACGGGATCAGCACCCTGCGCGCCAGGCTTTGGCCGACTGCGCGGGCCATTGCGGGCGTAATCTCGCCCAGCATTGCATCCGCAATCACGATGCCCACCGGCCCCACGATGACATCCGCCGTGCGGCAGGCGACGATCACGGCGTTTTCGCCCGTTGCCGCCGCATCCGCCCCTGCCTTGCGCAGCGCGGCAGCCGCCATGGCGTTTGTGCCCACAGCCGTCACCCGTGCGCCGGGCAGGCGTTCGCGAATGCCGCTCACAAGCTGTGCGCCTACCTTGCCGCCCTGGCCGTCTATCACAAGAACCCGCATAATTCCGCCCTCCGCTTTCGGTTTTCTGGTTTTTCAGTATATCAGCTTTGCAGGGAGCGCGCAATGCGGGGGAGGTGGACTTGCGCTCCCCTCCCCCGCGTCCGTCATTTCACTGTAAGGCCGTTCCCGTCATAATCCACGGTGAACACAGTATCCGGCGCCACATCCTGTTCAATGATGCGCCGCGCGAGCAGCGTTTCCAGCCGGGATTGCAGCAGCCGCTTGAGCGGACGCGCTCCGTAATGCGGATCATACCCCGCGTCGGCGATATACTGCTTTGCCGCATCGGTCAGCGTAACGTCCAGCCTGCGCTCCTGCAGGCGTTTGCGCAGGTCGGTCAGGAGCAGATCGGTGATGCGGAAGATTTCATCCCGCGTCAATGGCTTGTAGAACACCACATCGTCCAACCGGTTCAGGAATTCCGGGCGGAAACTTTGCTTCAGAAGCATATCCACCTTTCTGCGCGCTTCCTCCGTGATTTTTCCGTTCTCAATGCCTTCGAGGATATAGTTCGAGCCGAGGTTGGAGGTCATGACGATCACGGTGTTCTTGAAATCCACCGTGCGGCCCTGCGAATCCGTCATGCGGCCGTCGTCCAGCACCTGCAAAAGCACGTTAAATACATCCGGATGCGCCTTCTCAATTTCATCAAACAGCACAACGCAGTACGGTTTGCGGCGCACGGCCTCCGTAAGCTGGCCGCCTTCGTCGTACCCGACATAGCCCGGAGGCGCCCCGATGAGCCGCGCAACGGCATGTTTTTCCATATATTCGCTCATGTCGATGCGCACCATGTTGTTTTCATCGTCAAAGAGCGCCTGCGCGAGCGCTTTTGCAAGCTCGGTCTTGCCGACACCCGTTGGGCCCAGGAACAGGAAACTGCCAATGGGCTTCGTTGGGTCCTTGAGGCCCGCGCGCGTGCGCAGGATCGCATCCGACACGGCGGTAACGGCCTCATCCTGACCAATGACGCGCTCGTGCAGGATCGCCTCCAGATGGAGCAGTTTTTCGCGCTCACCCTCCATCAGCTTTGCCACGGGGATCCCCGTCCACCGCGCCACGATGCGGGCGATTTCCTCCTCCGTTACGCGGTCGCGCAGAAGGCCCTCGCTTTTGCCCTGCTCGCTCGCCTTCTCCGCAGCCTCCAGCTCCTCTTTCAGCTTTGGCAGCTTTCCGTATTTCAGTTCCGCCGCGCGGTTCAGGTCGTATTCCCGCTCCGCCTTTTCCATATCGGCGTTCAGCTGTTCGATCTCGCCGCGCAGCTTCTGCACGTTTTTGATCGCATCCTTCTCGTTTTCCCACTTTGCCTTGAGCTTTGCGAACTCTTCACGCTCCCGGGCCAGCTCCTTGCGGATTTCCGTAAGATGCTCGGCGGAAAGTTTGTCGTTCTCCTTGGTAAGCGCCGCCTCCTCAATTTCAAGCTGCATGATGCGGCGGGAAATTTCGTCGAGCTCCGTGGGCATGGAATCCATTTCCGTGCGAATCATCGCGCACGCTTCATCCACAAGGTCGATTGCCTTATCCGGCAGGAAGCGGTCCGAAATATAGCGGTTGGAAAGCATAGCCGCAGCGATGAGTGCGTTGTCGTTGATCTTCACGCCGTGGTATACCTCATAGCGTTCCTTCAGGCCGCGCAGAATGGAAATGGTGTCCTCCACCGACGGTTCATCCACCATCACAGGCTGGAAGCGGCGGGAAAGCGCAGGGTCCTTTTCGATGTATTTGCGGTATTCGTCGAGCGTCGTTGCGCCGATGCAGTGCAGCTCGCCGCGCGCGAGCATCGGTTTGAGCAGGTTGCCTGCATCCATAGAGCCTTCCGTCCGCCCTGCGCCGACAATGTTGTGCAGCTCGTCGATGAAAAGGATGATACGCCCTTCGGAGCGCTTCACCTCGCCCAGCACGGCCTTCAAGCGCTCTTCAAACTCACCGCGGAACTTCGCGCCCGCAATGAGCGCGCCCATGTCCAGGGAAAAGATCTTGCGTTCCTTAAGCGACGCCGGAACATCCCCGCGCACGATGCGCTGCGCAAGCCCCTCCGCGATGGCCGTTTTGCCCACGCCCGGCTCGCCGATAAGAACCGGGTTGTTCTTTGTTTTGCGCGAAAGAATCCGGATGACGTTCCTCACTTCGTCATCCCGGCCGATCACGGGGTCAAGCTTCTGCTTGCGCGCAAGCTCCACAAGGTCCTGCGCATATTTGCCGAGCGCATCATAGGTACCCTCCGGCGAATCGCTCGTGACCCGCGCGCCGCCGCGGATATCGTTGAGCGCCGCAAGAAATGCGTTGCGCTCTACGGCAAACTGCTTGAAGACGGCCTTGATCGCTTCGTTCGGCGCGTCCATAATTCCAAGGAACACATGTTCCACGGAAACATACTCATCCTTCATGTGCTGCGCCTGCTTTTCGGCGGCGTTAAGCGCACGGTCCAGCTCCGGCGTAATGTAAACCCGGTCCGCTTCCCGGCCGCTTCCCGTTACCTGCGGGCGGCGCTCCACTGCGGCGCGCACGGCCTCCGTGAACGCATCCGCATCTTTGCCCATGCGCGTAAGCAGGCTTGCAATTAAAGAATCCTCCTGCGTGAGCAGCGCGAGCAGCAAATGCTCCTCATCCACCTGCTGGTTGTTGTGCTCGATGGCGATGCTCTGCGCCCCTTGGATCGCCTCAACCGAGCGTTGGGTAAACTTACGAATATCCATATATCAAACCTCCCTTTCCGGAACTAATGTTCTTGTTTTACAAAAGCAGTATACCGCATTTCCTTCTTATTGTCTTGACAAAAGTGGGATATGATTTTGAATTTGCTGTGAAGCTTCTTGCGGGGTGGTTATGGTAAAAGAATTTTCTCAAAAGGCCTTGCTTTAGGTCGAATTTTAAGGGATAATATGCGCATTGAAGCGCAATAAAATTGAAATGGAGATAAAACCGCCATGCAATTGTTGAAAGATCGCATTCGCGCCGAGGGGCGTGTGCTGCCAGGCAACATCATTAAGGTCGACGGCTTCCTGAACCACCGCGTTGACACAAAGCTTATGCGCGAGATGGCCAAAGAATTCGGTCGGCTTTTTGATTTAACGGGCCTTACGGCCGTGCTTACGGTGGAGGCTTCGGGCATTGCGCTCGGCGCCATCTGCGCAGAAGAGTTCGGCGTACCGCTTATCTTCGCGAAAAAGGCAAAGTCTGACAACATCGAAGGCGGCCTGTACCAAAGCGAAATCTTTTCTTATACTTATAAGAAGAAAGTTACGCTGCTGATGAGCAGCCAGTGGCTCGGCCCGAAGGACAAAGTCCTTATCATCGACGATTTTCTGGCCAACGGCGAAGCGCTGCGCGGCCTTGTGGACATCGTGCGCCAGGCGGGCGCAACCCTGTTGGGCCTTGGCATTGCAATTGAAAAGGGCTTTCAGGGCGGCGGCGACCGGCTGCGTGCGCAGGGCGAAAACGTACAGTCCCTTGCCATCATCGAGCGGGCAGACGAAAACGGCATTGTGTTCCGGGACGAACCGTGATTTTGTGATGAGCGAAATCAGTTTTTTTGAAGCGGTCATGCTCATCTGTTTCGGGCTTGCCTGGCCGCTGAACATCATCAAATCGCTGCGCACGAAAAGCACGCAGGGAAAGAGCGTGTTGTTCCTCATCGTCATCCTGATCGGCTATGTCGCAGGCATCACGCACAAGCTGCTTTACAGCCGGAACATCGTGCTCGTGCTTTATTGCATCAATTTTGCCATGGTGAGCATGGATACTTTCCTGTTTTTCCATTATCGCCGCAGGGAACGCCTGGCCGCGGCAAAGCAGGGCAGCGATGCGCCCGGCGCATGAGTCATTCATTTTCTGAAAGGAATTTCACGCATACATGGAAAGAATTGTCGTTCTCGATTTTGGCGGGCAGTATAACCAGCTGATCGCCAGGCGCGTGCGCGAAGCCGGCGTTTACAGCGAGCTTCTCCCCCACACCGCGCCGATCGAGCAAATCAAGGGCGAATCGTTGTCCGGCCTCATCCTCACCGGCGGGCCGGACAGTGTGTATGCCGAGGGTGCGAAGGCCTGCGACGACAGGATTTTCTCGCTCGGCGTACCCGTACTGGGCATCTGCTACGGCATGCAGTACATCGCAAAAGCATTCGGCGGCCGCATTGAAGCCGCACCTGTGCGCGAATACGGCCGCACGCCCATCCGCATGACGGAGCATCCTCTGCTCAAAGGGCTTGATTCCGGAATCGTTTGGATGAACCACAACGATTCCGTGTTCGGCATGCCGGAGGGGTTCTCCGCCATCGCGGAAACGGACAACTGCCCCTTCGCCGCCTTTGCGGATGATGGGCGCAGGCTTTACGGCATCCAGTTCCACGCGGAGGTTGCACACACGCCCAAGGGTGAGCTGATCTTCCGCAATTTCCTGAAGAATATCTGCGGCTGTAGCTGCACCTATTCCCCCGCGGGCCTTGCGGACACGCTGATTGCGCAAATCCGCGCTCAGGTAGGGGAGGGCCGCGTGCTCGGCGCGCTTTCGGGCGGCGTTGATTCGTCCGTGGCCTCCGTTTTGGTGCACAACGCCATTGGTGACAGGCTCACCTGCATCTTCGTGGATCATGGCCTTTTGCGCCACAATGAAGCGGAGGAGGTCATCAGCTTCTACCGCGACAAGCTGAACCTCAACATCATCAAGGTTGATGCGCGCGAACGCTTTCTCGGCAAGCTTGCGGGCGTGACCGAGCCGGAGCAAAAACGCAAAATCATCGGTGCGGAATTCGTGCACGTTTTTGAAGAGGAAGCGAAAAAGCTTGGCGGCGCTGATTGGCTTTTGCAGGGTACCATCTACCCGGATGTGATCGAAAGCGGAACTCAGACCGGCGCAACGATCAAGAGCCACCACAACGTAGGCGGACTGCCGGCGGACATCGGCTTCAAGGGATTGGTGGAACCGCTGCGCATGCTCTTTAAGGATGAGGTGCGCGCGCTCGGCGAATCTCTCGGCATCGCCCATGAACTCGTGTGGCGCCAACCCTTTCCCGGCCCCGGCCTTGCAATCCGCGTGCTCGGTGAAGTGACCGAAGAAAAGCTTGCAATCCTGCGCCAGAGCGATTACATTTTCCGTCAGGAGATTGCCGCGGCAGGTCTTGCTGAAAAGATCTGGCAATACTTCACCGTGTTCACCGGCATGCGCTCCGTGGGCGTGATGGGCGACCTGCGCACTTACGATTACGCCATCGGCGTGCGTGCGGTCACCTCCACGGATGCGATGACTGTGGAATGGGCAGAGATTCCCTTCCCTGTGCTGCGGCGCATCAGCGAACGCATTATAGGCGAAGTTCCCCACGTAAACCGCGTGGTCTATGACATTACCTCGAAACCGCCGGGAACGATTGAATGGGAATAATAATTTAAGTTACTCCGAGTCCCGGAAAGCCTTGATAATACAGGGTTTTCCGGGATTTTCGTTTTTTACTGGCTACAAAGTGGCTACATTTGAGTGCTTTTTTGTAGCCAACCGCCGTTGCCATGTTGTTGCCATTGTCAAGGCATCAGCTCGTCCAGCTGGTTGGCTACTTCAATTTGCTTGTTGGGATACAGGTGGCTGTAGGTTTCCATCGTGGTCTGCACACGCTCGTGTCCCAGACGTTCTGCAATCAATAGAGGCGAGAAGCCCATTTCCACCAGCAGACTGGCGTGTGAATGTCTGATGTCATGCACACGAATTTTCTTCACCCCAGATGCCTTGCACCCGTACTCCATCTCATGGTAGAGGAAACTCTTGGTGTATGGAAACATTCGGTCTGTAGGTCGCAATTCATAGCAATGGGACATATACTCCCGCAGACAGTCGCACAAGCCCGTCGGAATGGAAATGGTGCGATTGCTCTTGGGCGTTTTCGGCGTGGTCACTACATCCTCTCCGTTTAGACGCTGATAGCTCTTGCTGATGGTTAAAGTCTGTTTGTCCAGATCAATGTCTGCCGGAGTCAAAGCCAGCAGCTCGCCCTCACGGATACCTGTGTAGTACATGGTCATAAAGACAGCATAACTGATAGGTCTGTCTTTCATTGCTTCGATAAAGGTCTGAAACTCATCCTTTGTCCAGAACAGCATCTCATCCGCATTTTTCTTGCCCATCCCTCCTGCTTTGTGACAGGGATTTTCTTTTAAGCTGTAATATTTAACTGCGTAGTTAAATATGGCTGTGATTTGATTGTTTATGGTCTTGAGATAGGTTTGGGAGTAGGGCTTGCCATCATCATCTCGATAGTTGGTGAGCGTGTTCTGCCATTTGCGAATGTCGGTGGCCTTAATCTCGTTCAGCGGCATTTTACCGAAGAACGGTGTGATCTTCAGGTCAATCAGGAAACGCTTGTTGGCGATGGTAGAGGGCTTCAGACGACTTTCCATGTCTCGGATATACAATTCAATGAAATCGTGAAAGGTCATGCCAAGACTTCCGGTAGACTGACTGATAAAATCACGTTCCCATTGCAGGGCTTCCTTCTTCGTGAGGAAGCCTCTTTTCTTTTTGTGGATCTCCTTTCCTGTCCAATCCTTTACACGGATTTGAGACATCCACTTTCCTGTGTTTTTGTCTTTCGTTACTGACATTGTTTTCTCCTTTACTAAATCAATGTCAGACCTTAATTATTCTTCAGAGCCAAACTCCTTTTCAAGAAAAGCTCTGCGACGAGCTAAGCGCTCATCCTCGTCAAGTTCTTCCGGTTCCACACATTCCACGGAAGCCCCAGCATAGTACGCAAGGGTCTGCTCTTGCCAGCTATGTAATGCTGCAGGAGAACAGTTGTAGCTGCGCACATCTTCTCTCATCTCTTCCCATTGTTCTAAGAACAGACACATATCCGCATTGTGGTCAGCATCCATCTCTTTTCCGTTAAAACGGATGGAGCAAGTCCACTCATTGCTGCGGGGAGGCTTTTTCACATCTACATCGAATTTGATGGAAGATACCTTGTTCAGTTCAAACAGGAAGCTCATTATGTCGGCAAGACTTCTGATTGGTGCCGTATTGGTTTCATAACCAAGAATAAATGTCGGCGTTGTATCAAGATGTTTTGCCAGTTCATTCACAACATCAATGGAAACCTCGATTTCTCCGGTTTCGTACTTCTGTACGGTACGCAGAGATTTACCGATGAGGTTTGCCAGTTGTGTCTGGTTCAGTCCTTTGCGTTTTCGCAGTGTTTTTATCCGCTGGCCGATTGCGGAATAATCGAAATTATCCATAAATAATTCACCTCATACATATCATATCACATTAAAATGCGAATTGCAAGTGCATATTTTTGTTCTACAAGACTTGACAAAAGTATTTTCTATGCGTATAATGAACGTGTACTAAAAGTGCGTATATGGAGTTTGAGCAAGAATTGAACGAATGAAAAGTACGCAAATCTACATTTTAGACGCAGGAGGTACTAATGAGAGCACAGTATATCACAGCAGAAGAAGTTCAGAAGGTATTGGATGTCAGCCGCAGCAAGTCCTATCGGATTATCCGTGAGCTGAACAAGGAACTGAGAAGCATGGGTTATCATACGATTGCCGGCAAATGCCCGATCCAGTTCTTTAAGCAGAAATTTTATGGATTGGAAATCGGAGGTGAAAGCGCTTGATGAACGAAAAAGAAAAAACGACCGTCCCGATTCCATCTGTTGGCGCAGATGGGGAACAGTCGCTTTCCTATGTAACAGAACAAATTATACCAACCGAAAATGAAGAAATCAATCCTTCCGATGAAAATATGGAAGAAATTCTTCGCCAGATACAGCGAATGAATGACCCGGCATATCTGCATACGGTGTCTATGAATGAGCTGTACGAAACAGTATATCAGAGCAGGCCGCTCGTCATTGACGGTTTGCTCTACTCCGGAACGTATTTGTTCGCAGGAGCACCAAAGGTAGGAAAATCGTTCTTTATGGCACAGCTTGCCTACCATGTCAGCACCGGACGAAAGCTCTGGAATTATGATGTCCACCAAGGCACGGTGTTATACCTTGCCTTAGAGGACGATTACCAGAGATTGCAGGAGCGTATGTCCCGAATGTTCGGTGTAGAGGGTACGGATAGCTTGCACTTCGCCGTATGTGCTAAGCAGCTCGGCGCAGGTCTTGATGAACAGCTTGAAAAGTTCATTAAGGAACATCCGGATACAAGGCTGATTATCATTGATACCTTACAGAAGATTCGAGAGGTCAGTACCGACAATTACAGCTATGCCAATGATTATGAGATTGTCGGTCGCATGAAGCAGTTTGCAGATAAAACGGTGTGTGCCTGTTACTTGTGCACCATACACGAAAGCAACAGGCAGGAGATAGCTTTGAGATGATTTCCGGTACGACAGGATTGCTTGGCTGTGCGGATGGAGCGTTCCTTATGAAAAAGGAGAAGCGAACCGATCTGAGTGCAATCCTTGAAATTGTCGGCAGAGATCAGCCAGACCAAAAGCTTCATCTAAAAAGGGATGCAGAGAAGCTGATATGGATGCTCGACCGTGCGGAAGCAGAGCTATGGAAAAATCCTCCTGACCCGTTGTTGGATAAGGTTGCAACTATCGTTACGGAAGATAATCCGGTATGGAGTGGCAGCGCAACGGAGCTGGCAGCATTACTGCAAGATGCGATACAGCCCAACATTCTGACCCGCAGGCTCAATGTTAAGGCAGGAGAACTGCTGAACGAATATCAGATTGAGTATTCTGTAAAGCGCACCCGCAACGGCAGTTTTATTAGCCTGACAAGAAAGACTGTGTGACGATTGGTGACGGTTGTGACGATTAAAATGACAGCAGGGGCGGTATCAAAAATACCGTCACAATCGTCACAACCGTCACGGAAAGGATAGGAACGAATGAAGAATGTACAGATTCCCTACGATTTGTTTTGGGCTTTGCTTCAGCATCACTTGATGGAAGAGGATGGCTACGAAGAAGAAATCCAACAAGGGTTGGAACAAAAGCTGGACGCTATGGTGAACAGGCAGCTCTACTCCCAGTACAAAACAGCTCCGACCGAGGAACAGCGAGAGAAGGCAAGGCAGGAATATCTTGACCGCTGTGGAGTGCCGCAGAGTTTCCGTTGGGATACTTCTCCTTGGGAGTTATAACGGGAGCGTGCCACGCTCCTGTGGATGGCAGACAAGGACAAGATGCTAAGTTGTCAATTTGGCAACTTACCACTGCACCAACGTACACAGCTCCCGTTCTCCATCGAAAAAGCCGCAGATTGGGAGATGGACAGTCAGAGCAGATTTTGAAAACTGCTCTGGCTATGGGCGGCAGCAACGAGCAAAATCGTTTGAGAGTATGATGCTGACCATGCTGCTTTTTGAGGCTTGTGTACTAACTGCAAGCCGAGAAAATCAGCTAAGGCTCCCACAGGAGCCGCATATACCCTCGGAGAGCGCAATGCGCTTTTGATGCGTAGTGTCAAAAGTGCTTTTGCGTTACTTTTGGCAAAAGTAACAAAACCCGCCGACGAGCGGCGAAACGTATCTTGATGAGAATAGAAATTTCGGAGGTGACAGCTATAAAAAGAACAATCAGTGCAATGTCCGGTGACGGAGTGGTTGCCCACAACCGCCGCACCTATATCGCAGAAAATGTTGACCCGACGAGAACACACCTGAACATTGAATACTGCTACACACCCATCGAGGAAGCGTATCACGAATTGTTTGATGAAGCGCTTGCGGAATTTAATGCAAAGCAAAAACGCAAAGACCGCTGCATTAAAAATTACTACGAAAAAATCCGTGATGGCAAACAGGAAAAGACTTTTTACGAAGTGATTTTTCAAGTCGGTAACAAAGACGATATGGGAGCCGATGGAGAAAACGGCGAATTGGCAAAAGATATTTTGGATAAATTCTATCACAGCTTTCTTGAGAGAAATCCCCATCTCCGTGTATATTCCGCTCACCTACACATGGACGAAGCTACACCCCATCTGCATATTGATTTCATTCCATTTACCACCGGAAGTAAGAGAGGATTGTCTACCCGTGTATCGTTGAAACAGGCACTTGCAGATCAGGGAATTACCGGCGAGGGACGTTCTCTGACAGAACGTGATTTGTGGGTGCAGAGAGAAAAAGAAGCCCTTGCGGAAATCATGTTGGAGCATGGTATCGAGTGGGAGCAGAAAGGTGAACACAGGGAGCATCTGAGCGTTTTAGAATTTAAGCGAGAGAAACGCAAAGAGGAGCTTGCGGAGCTGGAACAGACCATCGAGCGTGTTCAGCAGCAACAGGTATCTATTAAGGCTGTGGAGCAGATTGAAGCCAAGTCCCTTCCGCTGACATCCAAGGTGGCTATTGCTAAAGAGGACTATCAAACGCTGGTCACAGCAGCACAGAAATATGCGGTTCAGGAAAAGCAGGAGGGCAAGCTAAAAAAGCTCCTGAAAGAAGCGAAGAAAACTATTGCCGACTTGAAATTAAAAATCGACTCGCTGGTAACAGAACTCTCTGCGACCAAGGACGAGCTGGCACAATACAAGTCCGTTCGTGGCCAGCTCTGTACTAAGGAGTTGGAGCAGGATAATGATCGGCTTCGCAAAAAAATTCAAGGTTATGAAAATGTGATTTCTCGGAATAATCTATGGAAATATTTTTCAAGATATAAGGAAAAAGTTTCAATAAGAGATGTCAATAGGTGAACTATGTCCCTCCAGCTCGGAGGGGCAATTTTTTGCTGTAAACCTTGAAAAAATCACGATTTTGTGATATTATGAATGTTAAATTGGGAGGTGTAACATGGCAATTCACTATGATAAGTTGTTTCATTTAATGATAGATCGAAAAATTACAAATACTCAATTAAAAGACATGGCCGGAGTCAGTGCAAATATCATCACAAGACTCAAACGTGATGAATATGTGTCCATTGAAAGTATTGAGAAGATTTGCAAAGCATTAAACTGTAGTGTCGATGAGATATTAGAGTTTTCACATGATGATTGATTATAGGAGTCCAAAATGAGTCGAGATAATAGAAAAATTAGAACCATTAGCCTCTTTTCAGGTGGTGGTGGTTTGGATATTGGTTTTGAAAAAGCAGGTTTTAACATTCTGTTTGCTACTGATTTCAATCATGAATGTTGTGAAACACTTAAACTTAATTCTGGAACTACACTTTCTCCTGATATGGTTGTTGTAGAGCAAGATATTACGGCTATGGATTTAAACATACTGCCAACAAATGTTGATTTAATAATAGGTGGACCTCCGTGCCAGTCCTTTTCTGCATCTGGTCGTAGAGCCGGTGGCGCAGCCGGTCAATTAGATCAGCGTGGAAATCTGTTTAAGAGTTATTGTAAAGTTGTTGAGAAGGTTAAACCCAGGGCGTTCCTTTTTGAAAATGTCAGAGGAATTCTCGGAACAAACAAAGGACAAGATTTTAAGAATATTGTCGCTTCTTTTTCTGCCCTTGGCTATACTATCGAGCATCGCATCTTAGATGCGGAGGATTATGGAGCACCTCAGCAAAGAGAGAGAATGTTTATTGTTGGTCACAAGCTTGACAAACCTTTTCTGTATCCGAAGCCCGTTTATGGAATAGATAGCATTGATAACAAGGAATATGTTTCGGTTGGAGAAGCGATTTCTGGATTACCTTTTACAGAAAAAGATTATTTAGAAACCAAATTCGATGGTGGAAAATATTCTGGATTATTGCCCTTGGTTCCTCCGGGCAGTAATTATTTACATTTCACTGCCAAAAGAGGGTATCCAGAGCCTATTTTTGCTTACCGTTCGAGATTCTCTGATTTTTTATACAAAGCTAATCCCGATTTCCCAGTAAAAACAATTATTGCATCACCGGGAAAATATACTGGACCTTTGCATTGGGAGAACAGATATTTTACCGTTGCAGAGTATAAGCGCATCCAGGGATTTCCAGATGAACATATTTTCTTTGGAGATAGAGTTGCACAGATAAGACAAATCGGCAATTCTGTGTGTCCTAAAATTGCATACTATATGGCATTGGCAATTAAAGAGCAAATTTTCGGAATACCTACAGGAATTGACTATTTGCAGCCTGATGATGTCCTTTCTTTTGATAAACGAAAAGGGAAAAAAGCACAGAAAACTAAAGCGTTACATCAAGCGGTTCGTGAAAATCATAAGAATAATCCTATGGATATGTTTCATTTGTTTCCTTTTGAAGATCACGTTACACCTACCACAGCTAAAGTGGAAAACAATATGAAAGTATCAATTGCTGATAACGATCTGGTGACAATTGATGTTAGAACAGATACAAGTTCTAAAATTCAAGCAATAATGAAACTTGCGGTGTTCGATGGAGTGAATAGAGATCGAAAAATTGAATTGAAAATTACAGTGCGTGGTGAGAGTGAGCACGGAGTTCAGACTATGTGGAATGCCGTTGATATTTGGGTAAAAAAAGCAAGTAGCTTTCGGTCCTTAGTCGAACTTTATGGTCATTTCACGGAGCCGCATCCTATCTTTGAAGTATTGTCATTTGAATGTAGATCGAATCTGCCAATTTTTAAATTTGCTGAGCATTGTATGAAGTTTGAGAATTGTTCTGTTTATTTTCCGAAGGAAAAGCTTCTTGAAATGTGGGGAAACCATTTTAAGAAAGAGGGTTTTGTAGAACTTGCAAGGACATTGAGAAATTATAGATTTGACATCAGATGTCATGAAACCAATATTGCTATTCCACAGGGAGTATATATGGTAGCTTATCCATTTGCGCTCCCTTATGATAAGCAAATGAATTTCTATGTAAGGGAGGCATAACCATGGCTAAAAAAGATACGCCGAGGCCAAAGGAACTCGATGGGAAAATTACCGCAAAATTAGATGAGGCTTTCGAAATCGCTGAGGAATATTTTGTGACAAAGAAGGAAGAAATTCCATCTTTTGCAACAGACAACCTGAACCAAGAGTTCATCGATGCATTGGAAACAATGGCGAAGTATTGTGAAAAAGCATCTACTGGTTACAGCAATTTAATTACAAGTCTGTCGATTAAGGCAGTATTTGGTGAAGCTGTTGATGTTCGATATCATCAAGTTCAGATTCAAGATAAGACAAGTAGACCAGCTGGTTTCAATTTTCGTGGAGTGTCTGAAGACATAATTTTTCACTGGATGGAAGCACATGAGTTTCATGGTGCAAAGTCAGGTTGGCAAACTCGCACATTTGAAAGACCGAAACCGTACATGTTGGACTACGATGAAAACATTGGCACCATAAAAGCACCATTTTTAGTTGCATATGATCAGGTTGAAACACACAAGCAGAGTGCATTTTATGCGTTGGCATTTCTTCTTTGGAGACGTTTACAGCTGAGAGAAGCATCTAAAGTTATGTTAGCCATTCCGAAAATCCAAGACGTTCTCCAAATTACCAAATTGTTTGAAACACACTTTTTCTATAAATATAAAGATTCTAAAGGTGCTTCAAGACTTCCGGTATTGGCACTGTATGCGATATATACTGTTCTCTTAGACGAGCTTAATAGATTTAATGGAAAGCATTTGAAAGATCTTGAAGCTCATTCGGCAGCGGATGCACAAACTGGTGCCATCGGTGATATTGAAATCGTTGATGATGCAGGAAATGCCTTTGAAGCCATTGAAGTGAAGCACGGATTACCAATTACAACAGCAATGGTTGATTCTGCAAAACAAAAAATCCGAGGAAGCCAAGTTGACAGATATTATATTCTGACGACTCATGCACAGCATGAGCCAAGTGAGGATGTTCTTAAAGAGGTTGAAAATGTCAAGAAACTTTTGGGCTGTCAGCTTATTGTTAATGGTGTAATTCCGAGCATTAAGTATTATCTGCGCATGCTTACGAACCCAGGTGCTGTTCTTCCGGCTTATGTAAAAAAGCTTGAGGAAGATGAAGCTATTGGTTTTGAACATCGTGATATTTGGAATAAAATTGCTACGGGTATTATCCCGATGGATGATCATTAATCTTTTATTAACAGCCGAACAGGATAAGTCTGTTCGGCTGTTGGTACTATATCGAGAAGGAGGGGATTTGCTTGAAGCTATCAAAACTCAAGCTACATAATTATCGTTGCTTCGGCAGCGATGAACAGACAATCAAAATTGATGATATTACGTCGTTCATTGGTAATAATAGCTCAGGGAAAACGGCGGCGTTATTAGCGTTGAACTGTCTGTTTTCAGATAACAGCGCCGATCGAGTTCTAAAACGTAGTGATTTTCATCTTCCGAAAGATACGAAACCCGAAGATGTGGAATCACAGGAACTATATATTGAAGTGATGTTCACTTTTGACGAATTAGAGGAAGGAGAACAAGGAAGTTCTTCGGTTCCAACTTTTTTTAAGAGCCTTGTTGTAGATAATCCTGGCGGAGCTCCATATTTGCGTATTCGTTTGGAGGCAACCTGGGAAAAAAGTAGCAATGCAGAAGGAGCAATTGAAAGCAAGGTTTATTATATTACCTGTCCCGAGGATGTGGAAATTACGGAAGAATTTAAATCTACTGCACCCCGAAAAGATTTGGATCGTATTCGAGTAATATATGTACCCGCAGTTAGAGATCCATCCAAGCAATTAAAAAATGTTTCCGGTACAATGATGCATCAGATTATGGACAGTATCAATTGGAGCTCAACTACGCAGGAAAAAGTTAAAACTAAAATCCAAGAATTAAATGACCAATTTTTAGAAGAAAAAGGCGTGTCAATTCTGGGTACATCTATACATACACAATGGGAATCATATGATTCAGATAGAAGATACTCAAACGCTCAGTTGCGTTTCAATAGTACAAATATTGACTCCTCTATTAAAAAATCAGAGGTCGTATTTTTACCGACGGTAACTGGGAAAGAATGTACTATTGACGATATGAGCGATGGATTGCGATCTCTGTTTTATATCTCTTTAGTTGATAGTATTCTTGATGTTGAAGAAAAAATTCAACAAGAAATTAATACGGATCCGGAGCATGTGTCGTTTAATCATAAACCGCCTGTTTTAACAATTATTGCGTTAGAAGAACCAGAAAACCATATTGCTCCGCATTTGATTGGACAATTGGTTTCAAATTTAAAGAAAATAGCTTTGAAGAGCAATGCTCAGACAGTTTTGACTTCCCATTCTACATCTATTATCAAGCGATTTGATCCTGAAAAATTAAGATATTTCCGACTTAATGCAAATGATTGCGCTACCAAGGTTCGGTCAATTACATTGCCTGACAAAGAAAAATTGGCAGATCAGTACAAGTTCATCAAAGAAGCGGTTAAAGCATATCCAGAATTGTATTTTGCTAAACTTGTTATTCTGGGCGAGGGAGATAGCGAAGAAATCATACTGCCGAAAATATGGAATGCCAAAAAAGGTGATGTCGATACAAGTGGCATATCCGTTGTACCTCTTGGTGGTAGGCATGTAAACCATTTTTGGCGGTTGCTTAATGATTTAAATATCCCTCATATTACTTTGCTTGACTTTGATAGAGAACGAGAAGGTGGAGGTTGGGGGCGAATTAAATATGTCCTGGAACAGCTAATTCAAAATGGTTACGATAAAGCGGAATTATTGCAGATTGATTCTGGTATTATATCCGAGCAAGAGTTCGAGGGGATGCATGATTGGGATGCTACCGATTCTGATTCTTTACAAAGTTGGATAGACTACTTAGAACAATATAATGTTTTCTTTTCAACTCCATTAGATATAGACTTTTTGATGTTGGAGCATTATGGGGACGTTTATAAAAGCTTGTTAGGAGAAAAAGAAGGTCCCCGTTTGATGATAAAAGAAGGGAAGGAAAATCAGCAGAAATATATTAAGGAGCTTGAAAAGCTGCCTACTCTTTATCCAGAATATATTAAACGTATCGATGATGATGTGCGCCATACATTAAAGCATTGTGGTGGTGATGGAAAGACATATTCCGAAGAGCAAAAGAGATTAATGGTATGGTATACATATTTCTTCCTTAATCGAGGAAAACCATCAACTCATATTGAAGCATTTTCAAAAATTGATAATGAAATGCAGATTTCGAGCATGCCTGCTGTGTTTGCACGGATGATTACTGCCGCAGAAAAAGCTTTGAAGGAGATACCCTATGAAGAATGTTGTGCCAGAACAATGGGTACCATGTGATGGTATTGTTTTAGAAGAAAATGCTGATGTTGCGGTTAAGACAAATAAAAATGTTCTTGTTATTGCTGGACCCGGTGCGGGAAAGACAGAATTGTTGGCACAAAAAGCAAGTTATCTTTTTCAGACCAACATCTGTAGAGATCCGCAGAAAATATTAGCAATAAGCTTTAAGAATGATGCTGCAGATAATCTTAAAAAAAGAGTCATAAAAAGATGTGGAAAGGAAATCGAAACTCGTTTTGTGTCAATGACCTATGATGCATTTTCGAAAAGCATCTTGGATCATTTCCGTTTTGCGCTTCCAGAAAATTTAAGACCTGACAATGCATATTTAGTCAATGATGCAGACACTATAGGGGCTGCTTTTAAGAAAGCAGGATTTAAAAATCCACAAAACTTACCCGCATATAAGTTGAGGACATACTATGAGCAAGTTCTCGCTTCTGTAGAGCTACCATTTACAAAAAATAGTTTGGGAGAAACAGTTTGGAAACTCTTGTTAAAAGGTTTTAATGAATACAAGCCAACTCTTTCATTTAAAATGATTTGCATTCTTGCGGAATTTATTATTAGAACAAACCCAAAGATTAAGCGTGGGCTACAACTCACGTATAAACATGTTTTTTTAGATGAATTCCAAGATACAACAAATTTACAGTACAAATTAGTGAAGCAGTGTTTCTTAGGTTCTAATTCAATATTGACTGCTGTGGGTGACAACAAGCAACGTATCATGTTGTGGGCTGGAGCGTTAAAAACTGTTTTTGATGATTTTAAAGAAGAGTTTGATGCTGAAACGCAAAAACTTATTATGAATCATCGTTCGGCTCCGAGACTTGTAGATTTACAGAGAAAGATGTACACATCGCTAAATGAAACTGATAGTACTATTTGTTATTCCGATAAATGGAAGCCGGATGATGGCAAGATTACGCTAATTATTGCTGAAGATGAAGAAAATGAAGCGGTAACGCTATCTGAGCATATATCTGCCCAGATTGAGTCAGGAACTGAACCGAATAAATTATGTATTCTCTGTAAGCAAAAACCAGCGAATTATGTGACCAAGATCATCGAGGAACTCAGTAAATACCAGATTTATGCCCGCATAGAAGATGATTATCAGAATTTAATCAAAGAACCTGTTGTAGAAATGTTACTCTCAATTCTCCGTTTAGCTGTTGATAGAAAGCACCCTCATGACTGGGAATTTGTTGTATCGATGACAACTAATCTTTGGAATATAGATTCAATGCTATCAAATGAGGACTATTTTAAAATGCAGGATGCCATCAGCGATGAAATAACACAATTAAATGCTATGATGAAAGAAGTTACATGCAAGAAGGAATTTCATAATCTGTTAAAGCATGCAATTCAATTCTGGGGAGCTAAACGCATAAAAGCAACCTTTCCTGCTTATAGCCAAGGTAATTATTTAAATGATCAATTAAGTAAATTTCAAAGCTATATGTGGGAAGAACTTGAAACAACACAGTATGAGTGGCTACTTGCCATAGAAAATTTTATTGGTCTACATTCTGTACCAATCATGACAATTCATAAAAGCAAGGGATTAGAATATGATGTCGTCTATTTTGTTGGTTTGGAAGATTCTGCATTTTGGAATTTTAAAAATCAGCCTGAAGAAGATAGATGTGCATTTTTTGTGGCACTTTCTCGTGCTAAGAAGGAAATATTATTTACCTTTTGTAAGTATCGTTATTCAAACAGATACCCCGAGCAATCTCACAATCAAATTAATGAATTCTTTGAATTATTAAAAATGCCTGGAGTTGCAAAGATTATCGAATGAAATAAACACCAGCTGGGTAGTAGTTAACCACTACCCAGCTGATACTGTAATTATGCGAAGATAATCTCCGTATTGATAATTTCTTCCGCTCTGTTGCAGATGCTTCCCATAGCTCTGACCCATGCCATCTGATCCTGTGCTTTAAGATGCTCCGTAACCGCTTCTTTCTCTGCCATCTGTTTTATCAGCAGAGCAAGCCTATCCTGTGCGTGAGCATCAATGTCAGCCAGATAACTGTGTAACTTGCAGCTCAGAACCAAATCGGTATAGAGTACCGGACGGTGTTCCTTGATGTAATCCAGATGTTTTTTGCCCCAGATACCAATCGGGTGTTCTTCTGCATCCGGCAGAACCAGACAAGGGATGTAATAATCTCCTTGCAGTTCATACCAAAGTCCGTTGCTGTTGTCGTAGATGTATTTTTCCATAGTGCTAACCTCCGTGTATTATTTGTTTGAAATAGTTGCGAGTGGCTTTGAGGTGAATCAGCCAGCGGAGGTTTGTAACATTGTAGCCGTGGCTACAAAATGGCTACAGAATTCGTAAAGACGCTACGGATAGCGTGAAATATGTGGAATGTGTGGATGAAAAGCGTACTTTTAGTGCATATAATCACGAGGAATCAAGGTCTGGCAGTCGAGTGGGAGTAAAGCGCTCCCCCTTTCCTTTCACGTTATATATCCCGTTTATGCCGAAACAGCCGCGGGCGTCATGCCACCCCACGGCTGTTTTTGCATATCGTTATAACGTCAAGGCGCCCATTCAGGAACTCCGTCATTCCAGTGAACGTAAGCCTCCGTTCATCACTTCCGGAAAGCGTTTCCGTCCCTAAACGGCCGCAATCCGGCAAATCTGCGGCCTTTGTGCTTTGTGGTGGCGGGCGGGTTCGCACTGTGACGCAGCCACTTGCCGCAGTGCATGGCTGCAACAGTTATGAGACAATTTATTATACTTCCTGAGTATTCTTCCCATCTTGAATAATCGTTCAAAATGATATATGATTTTATTTTAAATAGCACGACTGGGAGGATAACGGACAATGCACATCGTTTGCCTGGATTTGGAAGGCGTTTTGGTGCCGGAAATCTGGATTGCGTTCTCGGAGGCCAGCGGCATTCCGGAACTGAAGCGCACCACGCGGGATGAGCCCGATTATGATAAACTGATGCGGTGGCGCCTCGGCATTTTGAAGGAGCACGGACTGGGGCTGGCCGCCATTCAGCAAACCATTGCAAAAATCGATCCTCTGCCCGGTGCACGGGAATTTCTGGACGCGCTGCGCGCCATGACGCAGGTTGTTATCATCAGCGATACCTTTACGCAGTTTGCCGCTCCGCTGATGGAAAAGCTTGGGTGGCCCACAATTTTCTGCAACACGCTTGAGGTTGCGCCGAGCGGGGAAATTACTGGGTTCAAGATGCGCATTGAGCATTCAAAGCTCACCACGGTAAAGGCCCTGCAATCCATTGGATATGATACCATCGCCTCCGGGGACAGCTATAACGATCTCGCTATGATCCGGGCAAGCAAGGCCGGTTTCCTGTTCCGCAGCACGGACGGGATCAAAGCGCAGAATCCCGACCTCCCCGCTTACGAAACATATGACGCGCTCCTTGCCGCCATCCGGGCTGCAATCGACTGAACCGCGCGCTCCGCGAAGCACAAAATTTTACAGATTTAAAACTATGGAGGAATCAACTATGCAACCCAACAAGCGTCCGGAAACCATGGCGCGCATCAACAGCAAGGAACTTGCCGATGCGTTTATCGCCGAACAGCTTGACCTGATTCGCAAGCAGGTCGGAACCAAAAAAGTGCTTCTTGCGCTCTCCGGCGGCGTGGATTCATCCGTCGTCGCAGCGCTTCTGATTAGGGCAATCGGCAAGCAGCTGGTCTGCGTACACGTGAATCATGGTCTGCTGAGAAAAGGCGAACCGGAACAGGTCATCGATGTGTTCCGCAACCAGATGGACGCAAACCTCGTTTATATGGATGCGGTAGACCGCTTTCTGGACAAGCTCGCGGGCGTGAGCGATCCGGAGCAGAAACGGAAGATCATCGGTGCGGAATTCATCCGCGTGTTTGAAGAAGAAGCCCGAAAGCTCTCTGGAATTGAATTTCTTGCGCAGGGCACCATTTACCCCGATATTCTTGAAAGCGGCCCCGTGAAAGCGCACCACAATGTGGGCGGCCTGCCGGAGGATTTAAAGTTTGAGCTCGTTGAGCCGCTTCGCCTCCTGTTCAAGGACGAAGTCCGCGTCGTAGGCAAAGCGCTCGGCTTGCCCGACGGCATGGTATATCGCCAGCCCTTCCCGGGCCCGGGTCTTGGCGTGCGCTGCCTGGGTGCCATCACGCGGGAACGGCTTGAGGCCGTCCGCGAATCCGATGCGATTCTGCGGGAAGAGTTTGCAAAAAATGGCCTTGAAGGCAAGGTTTGGCAATACTTTACCGTAGTGCCGGATTTCAAGTCCGTGGGCGTAAGCAACAATGCACGCACGTTTGCCTATCCGGTTATCCTTCGCGCAGTCAACACCGTAGACGCCATGACTGCAACTGTGGAGGATGTCCCCTTCGCCCTGTTGCAGCACATCACCGAGCGCATCACGCATGAGGTAAACGGCGTGAACCGGGTTCTGTATGACCTCACCCCAAAGCCGACCGGCACAATTGAGTGGGAATAAGTTTCAAGGGCTTTGGCCTAGCCGAAAAGCCCTTGAAAATACAGGCTTTTTGAGTCCCCAGGGCTCGAAAGCGGCCTCAAAAATGGTGAAACAGTACCATTTTGATACCATACACGCAAAGCGTGAATGAAATTTGCGTGGCATTTAGCCCCCTCGTTTTTCCTCGAGCACGAAGAAAAACGGGGGGCTTTTTTGTTTCTTTTTGCTCTCGTCCCAAATATCCCGTTCTGTCCCTGATGTCATAGACTCACCCCGCAAAATCTGACAAAATCCCCAAATCTGGCTGACTTCCCCCCCTTAAATTCGGAATGTATGAATTGAAAATAAGCCATATGACGCTGCAACCCAGTATTTCCAGCTCTTGTTTTAGGCATGGTGCCGTTAATCATGTTTGCAACGGGAAGTGTGCTTGTTGACCTGCAAGAAGAACAAGGTGGATGTGCTTCGTACCCGAATGTTTGGCAATAAAGTCTATATTGATTTGGAGATTCAAGTAGATGGTGACAAGCCATTGACAGAGAGTCATGCGATTGCCGACCAAGTTCATAACAGCGTGGAAAGCAAATTCACCAATATTAAGCACATTATGATTCATGTGAACCCAACGTCATCAGGGGAAAGGCTCTGAAAACGTTTTTGTATCTCCCCATGCAGAGCATCTTCTGCGGGAGTTTTAAAGTTAACCGTATCTTCACGGCACATTCTGTACGGCAAGTACCGTGCATATGACGAAGCAAAATCGCAAAGAGGTGGCAGCTCTGATTTCCCCTTTGGAGCGGATACACGGCGGTGATGGTGGCCGCCGTGTATCCGCCCCCGCTTGAAACAGCATGCGCTCCACGGGCAGGGAACGGCAACCGCCCTGTTATCAGTGGCGGCAGGCGCCGCTCTTCACCTCGTCATACAACGTCTGGAACTGCGCGGGGTCGTCATAAGCAGCCAATATCGTCTTCGCGATGACGCGCGAATCCCCATTATCGTAGGTGGATGTAAAGACCAGCGTCTGCACCTGAATATCATAATTCGTGCTGAACAGGTTGATCTTCGCCGTGGCGATGCGGTTGCTCACGCTGCTGTTCACAAGCTCGAAGCTGGTGTAATCCAGGCCGTCGCTTTCATACAAAACCGCGTAGTCGCCCAGCACGTAGTCATTGATATACTGCGTAACATATTCGTCGTTGGAGCCGCTGTAAGCCCAGTATTCGTCGGTCACATCCCGCAGCACAGCGTAGCCGCTCATCCCGTCGGTTACCGCAACCGCCCCGGGAATATAATCCTCCAAAGCGCTCATCCATTCCGGGTAGCTGGCAAACAGGCCCAGATCATAATCCCGGAAGCGTACCCGGTTGCCCTCCTCGCTGGAATAGGTGCGGTCCGCCACAACGGTGGGATCGGATACCTGAACGGTCGCACTGGGTTCCGCCTGCACATACGCCGCAAGCACGGCTTCCAGCTCGTCAGCACCGCCCTGCCGGAACATCAGGATGGATTCGGAATCGTATGTAACCGTAAGCATACCGTCGCCGGAGAGCTGCATTTCCATGTCCACGGGCGTCCCCCCTTCGGCCGCCGTCAGCACGCCCGTGTCGTCTGCAAAGGTGTATGTGCCTGTTGCAACTACGGACGCATTGTCGCTCATGTCAAGGCCGCGGAAGGAGCCATCTTCCTCGAATACATAGAGAATGGAATTATCCTCCATCGCAGTCCAAAGCCCGGTAAAGTTATTTTCGGCAGGGTCGCCGTTGATCGTCAGTTCACCCACAGCAAGGCGCGTCTCCCCGCTTTGCGCCGCAAGCTGCGCAACGGGAACATAGCTGTCGTTGAACGTCAGGGTAAGCGCATCTCCGTCCGCAATCTGCACGTTGCTGAACGAGTAAATGTCCCCGTCGCTGTCGATGAGTTGGATGTTGAACATGCCCTCCCTGTTTCCGCCCGTAAGCGCGCTCAGGTATGTCAGAACTGCGCCGCTCTGCTCCATGGGCGCCGTGAGCAGATTGTTGCCCCAGTTCGACGTATTGTTGGGATAAATATACAGTTCGTTCACCGCGTAGCCCAACGCATTCTCAACCGTTACGCCGGCTTCCTCAGCCGCGATTACGCCTTTGCAGGCGCACAGCAGCAGCGCGCTCAATGCCAAAATACCGCCAAGGATTGCTGCAGATATTTTCTTTTTGATGTTTTGCATGTTGTCTTCCTCCTGAAAGCTGCCTTTATAAATTGGTTTATGGTGCATTCCTTTCCCCATCCTTACTATCGTGCGAAATGCACAAAAAGCGCATTACAGCATAATTGTAATGCGCAATAAAACGGTTGTATGTAGACCGAAGTCACGATTCAGGCATTTTTATCAGAGATCGAGCAACAGGAGCTGCGCCTTGCCAGATACGCCGGCTTTTTCGTAAATCCTTGAAAACTGGTTTTTGACCGTAGAAATCTGCACGCCGAGCCGGGCGGCAATCTCTTTATTGTCCACGCCCTGTTTGGCCAGATCGTAAATCTCCCGCTCGCGCGGTGAAAGCTCCGGTTTTCCTGCGTGAAGCGCTGTAAACGATTTTGAGAGCCTGCCCGAGAGCGCTTCAATTTTTGCAAGGCCTTCTGAGGCTGCGGCCCCCACCATTACACTTGGGAGCAGGGGCCGGATTCCTTCATAGTTTTCCGCGAACGGCATATAGACGCCATCCGGCAGCGCCAGGTTGAGCGCCTCCGTAAGCGCGGCAATCGCTTCCGCCGTCCTGCCGGAGGCATGGAGCGCCCGCGCTTTGTAGATGTTGCAGTATACCTGCGGGAGCAGGTTGGGGAAAATTGCGGAGAGCGCCGCCATGTGCTCACACATGCCGAGCAGTTTCCGGTATTCCCTGCCGTCCGCAAGGCAGCGGCCATATATGATGTAGGCAAAGGGCTGCGTCATCACGACAAGGCGCCGCTCCGTGATCTCCCCTTCGCTGAGCCAGGGGGCAACAACGGCGTGGTTGCCGATGAGCGCCGAGAGGAACCCCATGCTGAGATCCTGCGTGCAGCGGCAAAGATCCTCGGTGTTTTGCCGGGCCCGCTCCACGATACCCTGCGTTGCGTTTTGCAGCAGGCTTTCATCCCCCCGCAGGATTGCGATGCGCGCAAGCAGGAACAGGCCGCAAAGGTAAATGCTGTTCTGCCGCCTTGTGTCCGCGGCGAACAATGCCCGGTGGCAGAGCGCTTCCGCGCCGGTATCGTCGCCCCGGAGGAAGCAGGCCTCGGCCCGCATGATGTGCTCCGCGCCGATGCCGTGCCCCTGCGTCAGGCGATAATACACGGGCATGCATGCGTCCATCTGTGCCAGTTCCTCCGCAAGCTTTCCGCTCTCCCGCCAAAATAGATACAGCACGGAAGGGGAGCCGAACGTCCATGTGCTTTTAATGTTGATCAAGGTTGCCGGCCCCTGCAGGCGTTCAAGCGCCCGCCGGTGCTTTTCGCTCATCGCATCAATGCGGTTATAATCAAGGAAGGAAAGGAGCAGGTCCATCTCGCCCAGAAGCTCGTTTTTCCGGCGTTCGGGCAGGCTGCTCTCCCGGATGATCTGTTCGATCTCCACCTGTGCGCAAAGAAGCCGCGCATTTTCATGCAGAAAGAACAGCGTAAAGGCAAACGGCACCATCGCCGCCGGATATTTTGCCTTGAGCGCATAGGGCGCATGGTCCATCACGTCAAGAATCATCGGCTTTGTGTCCTCGTCAACCACATCCGCAAGCTCGTAACTCGTCAGCGGAGCCGAAAACATGTGTTCCCATTCCCCGGAATCATAATAAAAGCGGAATGCGTTCTTTCTGTCCCCTGCCCTGCGCGCCGCCTCGCCGCCCCTGAAATAGATTTCTTTTTTCCGCGCTTCCGAAAGAGCCTGAAAGCGTTCCTTCAAAAAGGCAGCAAACACGGTATGCAGGTAAAACGCATATGTCTCATGATCGAAATGGACGAAGGCTGGCTGGGAGCGCAGCAGCTTCTCCGCGTGCGGCGCATCCATTTGCGAAAGCTCACACGCCTGTGTCAGCGTAAAACGCGGAAAGATGGAAACGGAAAGGAAAAAGCCGCGCTCCGCTTCGGAAAGGCTGTCCCAAAGCACCTGCTGCATGAGCTGATCCACGCCCGCGCCGGAAAAATCGCCGTATTTGATGTATGCCATAATCTGCATATGCAGCGCCATTACCCATCCGTCCGTCGCCTGATGCACGGCGAGTACCCTGCTTCTTGAAACAGAAAGGCCGGCTTTTTTGAAATATGCTTCCGTATCCTCAGCACGGAAGGCAAACGTGTCCGCCTCCAGCAGATAAATACGATGGTTTGCAAGCAGCGCACCCGCTGCAAGCCGGCGCGTGAGCGCCACCACATGCAGGCACTCCCCGCCATGGCGGGAAAGCGCCTCAAGCAGCCGTTCCGGCTGCGGCAAGCCGGATGCTTCAAAGCTATCCAGCACGAGATACGCTTCCTCTGCGCATTCAAGGGTTTCAAGCGTCTCCGCAATGGCGGGCATCGAATCCTGATCCGGGACGCCGATGGCGAGAAGCTCCTCCGCACAGTGCGCATCCACCTGCGCAATCAGCTTGCAGACCGCATTCCATGAAACCTGCGCCTGCCCGGTCAGAAACGTATGCACATACACGGGCGTGGATTTCGGCACGGCATGCGCGAAAAAGCGGTTGAGGGCAGTGGTCTTTCCGAACCCGCCCGGCGCATGCGCCACCGTCAGGGGGAAGTCCTTCAAATAGCCAAGCGCCGTCTGAATCCGTTCGGGAAAATAAAGGACCGCAGGATTGATCTTTTTCTGTCTCGGCATGCGTTGCTCCCGTTCATTTTTAGATGTGTGGGATTTCTTAAATTATATCACCCAAAACGCGCGTTCCGCAACGCACGCGGGGCATAAAAAAGAGGCCTTGCGCCGCCGTTTCAGCAGCGTAAGGCCCCCGGTACATGGGCTACTTTACAGTAATCAATTCATATTCGCGCGTTCCAAGGCCAATCTTTTCCGCATGCACAAGGCAGCTTTCCCAATCGGATTCCGGCGTTGTGTTGCGGAAGTGGTCTCCCAAATCCACAAAGCCCTGCCGCGCCATATTGTCCGAAAGGCGGCTGCCCGGCAGCGGGTTCGCCGCAAGGCAGGCATCCGCGCAGGCCTGGTCAAGCGCCAACGGATCGAAGGAGGCAAACATGCCGATATTCGGCAGGATCGGCGCATCATTTTCGCCGTGGCAGTCGCAATACGGTGAAACATCCACGACCAGCGAAACATGGAAGTGCGGCCTTCCATCCACCACGGCCTTGGCGTATTCCGCCATGCGGCGGTTGAGCACTTCCACCGCGTCATCCTCCCTGAATTCAATCGCATCGAAGTTGCATGCGCCGAGGCAGCGCCCACAGCCGACGCAATGCGCGAGATCGACCGTCATCTTCCCGGTTTCGGAATCGAACACAAGGCCATCGTTCGCGCACTCCCGCCGGCACTTGCGGCAGCCGCGGCAGCGCGCAGCATCAATGCTCGGCTTGCCGTTGGAATGCTGCTCCGCCTTGCCCGCGCGCGAGCCGCACCCCATACCGATGTTCTTGATCGCGCCTCCAAAGCCGGTGGTCTCATGCCCCTTAAAGTGCGAAAGGCTGATAAACACGTCCGCATCCATCACGGCGCGGCCGATCTTCGCTTCCTTTACGTATTCGCCGCCTACAACCGGCACGGCAACATCGTCCGTGCCTTTGAGTCCGTCCCCGATCAGGACGGGGCAGCCCACGGTCATCGGCGTAAAGCCGTTTTCCCATGCACAATACAGGTGCTCAAGCGCATTTTTGCGGCTGCCGGGATACATGGTGTTGCAGTCCGTCAAAAACGGCTTCCCTCCTTCTTCCTTCACCAGATCCGCAACGGCCTTCGCATAATTCGGGCGCAGATAGCTGATGTTGCCGAGCTCGCCGAAATGCATTTTTATTGCCACGAACTTGCCTTCCATGTCGATCGTACCGACGCCCGCCCTGCGCATCAGCTTTTTCAGCTTTGCGGGCAGCCCGTCGCCATAGGCGGCCGTACGGAAATCCGTAAAATAAACCTTCGCTTTTTCCATGATTCGTTTGCTCCTGTTCTTTCGTTTGTGGTTAAACCATTATAGCGCTTAAAGCCCGCTTCAAGTCAAGGCCGTATGGCGTTACAGCAGCCGCACGTTTTCGCCGATGCCGAGCAGGCAGATATATGCTTCGCGCACGGGCGTTGCCGTAAGGGCGGCAAGCGCTTCGGCATACAGGGCAAGCTGGCGCGCATGCTTTGCGGCGGCCTCCTCCGGCGTTGTGCCCGGGGGAACGAAATCCGTCTTGTAATCGAGCAGAACCCATGCCCCTTCTTCCAAAAAGCAGCAGTCGATGACGCCCTGCAGGAGGATCGGCTCATCCGTATCCGCGCCGAGCAGGTGCCGCGCGCTCACGCGGTAATTGAATTCGAGTTCACGGCGCACCGTTTCGGATGCAAGCAGGCGCCTGCCAAGCGGGGAGGCAAAAAACGCCGCGATGTGCGCGGGCCGGATGGATTCCGCTTCCTCCGCACACAACACGCCCTCCTCCCGCAGCCGCACGATTTCCCCGGCAACCTCCTCCTGCGCGTAAGGGCGAAGGGGGATGGCGCTGAGGAGTGCATGCACCGCAGTGCCGCGGGCCGCAGCGCCGAAGCGCGCGTCCTTTTCCGCAAAGCCGGGCGCTTCCGCCATGGTAATCTCATGTCCCGCAAGGCCAGTTACGGTCACGCGGCTCGGGATCACGGTATCAGCCGCATGCGCATAGCGCCGCGTAAACAGCGCCCCGAATTCCGCACCGCCGCCCTCCGCGCGGGCCATGCGGGCAAACCGTTCATATTCTCCACGCCGCATGCGCCCATCCAGCAGCGCCGTACCCACGGCGGGCCGCACGGAAACCTGCATCCACCCGCCCGGCTGCGTCCGCTTCCAGGGCAGGCCGAAGCGTTTGCGCAAAATGTCGCCGTCCTGTGTTTGCAGCACCGCGCCGAGCACCCAATCAAGAAAGCTGTTCGCCGCAGCCGCACGGGCAGGGCTCAGCGGCAGCGCCGCTTCCCGCACGGCGCGCGCCGCGTTCGGCAGTGCCGCAAGCAGGATCAGCCTGTCCCGCGCACGCGTCATCGCCACATACAATACGCGCATCTCCTCCGCAAGATCCTTTGCTGCGGCACGCGCGGCAATGGCGCGCTTGTAGATGGTTTCCTTTCGGAAGCCACCCTCCTCCAGCTTTGCGCCCACGCCAAGTACCCCGTCCGCTGCAAGCGGCGCGCGCGCCGCCATGCGGTTAAACGGTTTTGAAAGGCCGGCTACAATCACAACGGGAAACTCCAGGCCCTTGCTTTTGTGCACGCTCATCACGCGCACCACGTCCGCACCCGCCGTCTGCGCCGCGCCGAGCGTACCCGTTCCCACCACCTTTTCCATGAAAGTAAGGAATGCTGAAAGGCCGCGCGCGCCGCTTCGTTCATACAGCCGCGCACGCTCCACAAGCGCCGCAAGGTTTGCAGCGCGCTGCTTCCCGCCCGGGAGCGCCCGGCAAAAAGCGCCGTAGCCCGTTTCATCCAAAAGGTATCCGCAAAGCTCCTCCACGCTGAGCAGGCGCGAAAGCTCCTGCCATTCCTCCAAATGCCGGAGGATGGCGGACGCCTTGGCGCCAAGCGGCGTGTCGTAGGCCGCCGCCCGCGCAAGCGAATCCACGCAGGCAAGCGGTGTACCCGCTTCATCCCGCCCATGCTCCGCCCTGAGGCGCGCGATCTCCTCCGTAGTGAATCCGCCGATGGGGGAACGCAGCACTGCGGCAAGCGAAATATCCCGCCGCCGGTTATCGATCGTGCGCAGGAGTTCCATGAATACACGCACTTCCACCGCATCAAAGAAACCGCCGGTCAGTTCCGCATAGGCAGGCACGCCATGCAGCGCGAGCGTTTCCGTCCAAAGCTCGGCCACACCCCGGTGGGAGCGCAGCAGAACGACAAAGTCCGAGTAATGCAGCGCGCGCAGTTCGCCCGTTTCCTTGTCCCGGATCTGCTCCGCCGCCATCAGCGCATGGATGCGCTCCGCCGCCATGGCGGCTTCGAGGGCCACTGCGTCCGGCCGTTCAGCCTCCGCCAGAGCTTCATCCTCCTCGTCCTCCGGCTCCGCAGCAGGCACATTCTCCATATCTGCGATGCACAGCTCGGCCCCGCCGGGGCAGCCCTGATCGTCCCGCCCGTGGACGAGCGCTGCCGCCGCGTCATAATCAATCTCAGCAGCCTCCGCCGTCATGATCCGCGAAAACACGCCGTTCACGGCATTTACCACGGCAGCAGTGCTCCGGAAGTTCGCGTTAAGGTCAATCCGCTCCCCCCCATGCCCGGCACGGTAGCACGCATAGCGCTCCATAAACAGGCGGGGCTCCGCCATGCGGAAGCGATAAATGGACTGCTTCACATCGCCCACGAGGAACAGCCCGCCGTCCCGCACGATCGCGGAAAGGATCAGCTCCTGCACGGGGTTGGTATCCTGGTATTCATCCATGAACACATAGCGGAAGCGGCGGCGGTATTCGCCCGCCACTGCCTCGTTTTGAAAGAGCGCAAGCACCTTGTGTTCCATGTCGGAATAATCTATAACCGCGCGCTCCGCCTTTGCCTCCGCATAACGCGCATCAAGCGCGGCGACGGTCTCATACAGTTCCCGCATGGCGGGATACTGCGCGTGCAGCCGCCCGGCCTCCGCTGAAAGCGGCTCCGCATAGGCGTTTTGCTGCGCCTTTACTTCTTTTTTCAGCGCGTCGCGCGCATGCTCAACTGCCTTGCGCGCATCGGGCGCAGCGCCGCTCCAGCTGATGCGCACAAAGCCCGGAAACGCTGCAAGCGCCGCTGCATATGCGCCGCGCGTATCGTGCAGCAGAAGCCCGCGCACTGCCAGGATCTCCCCATCAAGGTGCGCGGCCAGCTTCGGAGCATCCTCCGCGATGGTGTCCCGCATGCCCTGCAGGCGGTCGAGCGCAGCAGCGAGCGCATGGCGGCTGCGTTTGAGCAGCTCCGCCACAGCGGGTGAATGTTCCAATTCCTCCGGTGAAGCCTGATACCGCTCCACCGCCTGCGAAAGCCACGGGAGCGGCTCCGGCTGGGCAAGCGCGAACTCATACACGCCAAGGATCAGCTCCGCCGCGCGCGTTTCGTTCCCGCCGAGCGCTTCGATGAGCGCGGAAAAGCTGCCGGTTTCCAGCGCATAGCGTTCTTCCGCAACAAGGTCCCAGGCCTCCTGCTTCATGACGAGCGTCTCCGCCTCGTCCGCCACGCGAAACGCGGGGTCAAGCCCCGCCTCATGAAAGTGGCGGCGCAGCACCTCCGCGCAGAAGGAATGCAGCGTGGAAATGTTCGCCTGCACCACATCCCGCGCCGCATCATGCAGCCGGGCGCGCACAGCCTCATCCTCCGCCTCGCCGGCCGCCGCCGCAAGGCCGTTTTCCACGCGCTTCTTCATCTCCGCTGCGGCGGCGTTGGTAAACGTGACGCAGAGAAACTCACGCGCGGATGCGCCCTCAGCCACAAGGCGGACGAAGCGTTCCGTGAGAACCGCCGTTTTGCCTGAGCCCGCAGCCGCGGATACGAGCAGATTCCCGTTTTCTTCAATTGCGCGCCGCTGCTCATTCGTCCACTGTTTCATGCCTGGCCTCCTCCAAAAACGCATCCGCCTTCACAGTGCGCACACTGCGGTACGTGCAGCCGCCAAATGTGGGATCAAACCCGCACACGCTTGCATAATCGCACCGGGCGCACGCCGTATCCCGTTTGCTTTTGCGGTAAGGCGCCGTTTCCGCACGCCCCGTGCGCACGGCTTCGGCCGTTTGTGCCGCCTTGCGCCGTGCGAATTCCGCCACGGCGGAAAAGTCCTCCGGGTCCAGCACACCCGTTCCCTTTTCCGGCGCTACGGACGGGCCGCCTCCGGCTTCCAGCAGCTCCGCGTTCTTTAAGGATACGCCGCGGAGCCGGAAGGCCTTCTGCACCTCTTTCAAAAGGGCCTCGCCGGAGAGGCCTTCTTCGAGCACAGGCGTTTTCACCGGCAGATAATAAAACCCCGCGGGCAGGGCGCGGTGCGCCGCATCGTCCGCCGCCGCAACCGCGGCAAGATACAGAGGCAGCTGCAGCTTCAGCCCGTAATACAGATCCGTGTAGCTGAACTCCGCACTGCCCGTTTTATAGTCGATCACGCGGAAAAAGCGCGTGCCTGCCTCGTCAAACGTGCCGTCCAGCCGGTCGATCTTCCCGGAAAGCAGGCAGCGCGTGCCGTCCGAAAGCGCGAACTCAATGGGAGGGTATGCCTTGCCGCGGCCGAATTCCACCTCGCATCCTTCCGCCTGGAAGCGCCCCGCGGCAAGCTGCCGCACGATGGCGTGCGCCGTTTCCTTCACGCGGCGAACAAGCCGCGCCGCAAGGGCGCGCATGCGCGCCGTGTCAAGCAACACGCCGTTGTTGTGCTCCGCGATGAGCGGCGGCAAAAGCTCCGCAAGCAGCGCTTCCACCGTTTCCGGCGCGATCTCCCGCGCGGGGATGTTGAGCGCAATGATCCGCTCGGTAAACCGGGCGAGCGCCGCATGGCAGAATGCGCCCTCATCCGCGCGGCGTTCCCGGTATTCCCTGGGCGGCTCAATGCGAAGGCCATAGCGCGCAAAATGCTTGAACGGGCAGGCGTTGAACGTTTCAAGCCGCGTGGCGCTTCCATACAGGGGCGCGCCGTAAAGCGCGGCGGCAAGCTCCCGGCCGAACGGCTCCGGCGAGTTTTGGTGGAACAGCGCCGACTCCGCCTGCTGCAGGCGCGCCGCATACGCCGGCGCGGCGGCAAACGCGGCATAGAGCGCCTGCGTGCCTTCTTCAAAGCGGCCCTCATCCACGCCGGTGCGCAGTCGCTCCACCAGCCGTGAAAACCCGCCTTCCGCCGAAACGGGCGGCGCGGGTGCAAGATCCGTTCCCGGTTTCACATCGGGAAAGATGGCGCGGATGGTGTCGATCAGCTTGCAGGGCACAGCGGATTCCGCGCCCATGCCAAGCGGATAGGAAAGATAGAGCCGCCGGCTTGGCCGCGCGATGGCGCCATACACATCCGCAAGCTCCTTCTCCGTGCTCTCCCGGCTTGAAGGGAGCGCAGGAAGGCCGAGCGCGGAAAGCGAGGCGCGTTCCGCATCGTCGATCATGCCGTCATTGCGCGCATACGCGGGGAACACGCCTTCCACCGCGCCCAGCACGAACAGCGCGGAAACGCTGCGCGCGCGCGTGCGGCCGAGGCTCCCAAAGAGCACCTGGTCCGCAGTTGTCGGAATGACGCCCACTTCATAGGTGGAAAGCCCTTCCTGCAGCACCGCGATGTAGCGCTCCGTGGAAAGCGGCGCTTCCCCCAAAATCGCATGCAGCTGCGTAAACAGCTCCATGAGCATGTTATAAACCTGCGCGCATTCCTCCATCAGCTCAAAGCGGCCGCGCGCGCGCAGGCTTTCAGCCTCCGATGCAAGCTGGCCGCGCACATCGAGCGCAAGCAGGTACGCATAAAGCGCCTCCGTCTTCGCGCGCGCTGTCGCCGCGCCAGCAAGGCGCGTGCGCAGCTCCACCAGCGGCGGCATCAGCCCTTTGCGCGCCCGCTCTGCGCCGGGCGGCACTTCCCCGCGCGCAAAGGGCGCCGTAAGCAGGGTGCCGCGCATTCCGTAGCGCAGTACATAAAGCTCAAACGCTTCGGCATCCTCCGTTTCCACGCCCGCAAGGCCAGTTTTTGCCACCTCAAGCACATCCCGCTGCCGGAAGGCGCGCGCGGCGGCGGAAAGCGCGCTCACCACGAGGCGCGCCGCGGCATAGCCCGCAAGCGGGTGTTTCGCATCCGTAAAAAACGGAATATCCCGCGCCCGAAGCGCACGGCTTACGGGGTTGATGTATGCATCCAAGTCGGTAGCGATAACAGCCATGTCGCGGTAACGGATGCCGCTGTCCGCGGCTTTCAGGATCGCATCCGCAACAGCTTCCGCTTCCGCCGTGCGGCTTGTCGCCGCAAACAGGGATACGGCCTCCGCCGCATCTTTCCCCTCATAGGGCCGGAACGGGTATGCAAACGCCTCGTGTTCCAAATGGCGCAGCGCCGGGTGCGCGCGTTTTGCCGCATCTTCATGGGGGCCTGCAACAGGCAGGCGCACAGTCCGCGTCGGGCACCCCTGTTCCTGCGCAATGCTTTTCAGCCGCGTCAGGAGGCGGCTTTCCGCCTGAAACACCACCCTGTCTCTGCAATCCGGCGAAAGATCCGCCCGGAGGGCGATCGTAAGTGAACCCGCGCATCCCATCAACGCGCCCACAACATCGTAAAGCTGTTCGGAAATAAGGTCAAAGCCATCGATGATGACGGCCTGTCCGGCGATGGAGGAGCGGGGGAGGCGTTCGCACAGCGCAGAGAACGCATCCGCCGCATCCATGTTGCGCCCGGCAAGATATTCTTCCGTGCGCGCATACAGAAGGGCAAGGTCGGAAAGCTTCGCCGCAAACGGTGCGTTCGTGCCCAGGCGTTCCGCCGCATCCGCAAGCTGTTCCGGCGCGATGTTGAAGCGCTTGCATTCCGTGATGAACGAATCGCACCGTTCCGCAAAGCCCGCGCGTGCGGATACGCCGCCGAATGCGGTGAGGCGCTTCACTTCTTCCTCCGCGGTTTTTCGGATGACCATCCTGCGCCCCTGGCGGGAAAGAAACACCGTCCGCTCGCCTGTCTCGCGCAGTACGCGCCGCGCGAGCGAGGTAAACGAAAAGACCGACGCCTGCAGCAGGCCGCCCGGCAGGGCGGCCGCAAGCTCGCGTTCGGTCTCAAAGGTAAACTGCTCGGGGACGATGAGCGCAACGGTTTCGCCGCGCGCGCAAAGCTCGGCCACCCGCTGCCGGATAAAGCGGCTCTTTCCGCTGCCTGCGCGCCCGGCGAGGAACGTGACCGGGGCCGCCATCAGAAGCGCTCCCGGTGCAGCGGATTATAAACCACTTTGCCTTCCTGACGCGCGCTTTCAAACAGCGTGATGCCCTGTACGGTCATCGAAGCGTTGGGGGAAAGGCGCTTGAGCTCCTCCGTCACAAGTTCGTCGTGCTCCACGTTGCGCCCGAGCGTAATGTGCGGGCGAAAACGCTTGCGCTCGCGGGAAAATCCGTTGTCATACAGCGCGCTCTGCAGCGATTCATACAGCCGGTCCAGTTCGTCCAGCTCTCCTTTTACATGCAGGAAGGAGGTTTTGCTGCCGTTTTTATCGAAGCAGTCATATTTTCCAAGATGCAGCGTAAATGTGCGGATACCGCGCGCGGCCTCGCGCATTGCAGCGACTGCGCCGGCGAGGTCGTCCGATTCCCCGATGAAATGCAGCGTGATGTGGAAATTTTCCTGCGGCACAAACCTACCGCCGCAGCTCATCTGCTTGACTTCCTTCTGCACGCGCGCAAGTTCCTGCTTGAACGAGCGCGGCAGTTCAATGGCGATAAAAAGGCGCATAGCGGCCCTCCTTTGAAACGGTTGACTTTAACGTATAGTATACCATTGCAAAGGCGCGCCGGGCAACGGACACTTAGCCGTTCTTCCGTTCCCTGCGCCCCAACGCGATTTCGAGGAACACTTCTTTGGAAAGGAACGGTGCGACCGCTTCCAGCTCGTCCAACGAAAAGTTCCTCTTCTGCGCTGCTTTCTGCGCAAGCGCATCCATTGTTTCCCTCCCGAGGAACGGCGCAAGATCCTCCAGTTCATCCAGCGAGAAGCTGTCCCGCTCCGCCGCTTGTCTCACTGCGGCGTCGAGCGCTTCCCTCCCGAGGAACGGCGCAAGATCCTCCAGTTCATCCAGCGAGAAGCCGTCCCGCTCCGCCGCTTGTCTCACTGCGGCGTCGAGCGCTTCCCTCCCGAGGAACGGCGCAAGATCCTCCAGTTCATCCAGCGAGAAGCTGTCCCGTTCCGCCGCTTGTCTCACTGCGGCGTCGAGCGTTTCCCTCCCGAGGAACGGCGCCAGGTCCTCCAGTTCACACAGCGAAAAGCCGTCCCGTTCCGCCGCCCGCTTCACTGCGGCGTCGAGCGTTTCCTTCTCGAGAAGCGGCGCAAGATCCTCCAGTTCATCCAGCGAGAAGCTGTCCCGCTCCGCCGCTTGTCTCACTGCGGCGTCGAGCGTTTCTTCTCCTTGGAGCGGCCCCAAGCTCTTCAGGCACTCCAGCGACTTCAGTGGCTTCAGCTCCTCTTTCAGCCGTTTCAGTTGGGAATCAAGCCCCGAAAGGCCGTCCGCAGGAATCGTTTCCCGAAGCGCGGCATTCGCACCGCCCGTTTCCGCAGCGTTCGATTCCTCCGCCGCAGTTTCACCGGTCAGCAGCGCGTCCACGCTCGTGCTGAGTACGGCCGCAAGCGTGGGCAGTTTAAAAATGTCCGGCATGGACTCGCCCCGTTCCCAGTTGCTTACCGCCTGATAGCTCACCGAAAGCTGCTCGGCAAGCTCAGCCTGCGTCAAATTTTTTGCTTTGCGCAGCGCCGCAATGCGTCTGCCAATCTCCTGCATATCCGCCATGTTCACTTCCTCTGCCCGGTTTTTCTGGGATCGGTTTTCCTGGTTCTTTTTTCCGAAAATCATGCTCGTGCCCTCCTGCAAAATTTTGATTGCCTTGCTTTTATTGAACCCCAGGCACGCCGACCATGTCTATCATGCGGTGCTTGAATCCGCAAAAGAAGTGCGCTCAAGCAATGCTTGAGTCCATTATAACACAAAAGCGGGCGGAACGCTTCCGTTCCGCCCGCTTTAATTCCAGGTTTGTTCAGCCTTTGTTCGTGGAACCGCCGTTCGCACCGCCGCCGGTGCCTTCCGGTGTGCTTTGCGCATTAAGGGGCAGCAACGTGCCATCCGCCTGCGCATAAATTTCAGTGGTATTGTCTCCAGCGCCTTCGAGCATCAGATGATACATCTGCTTATCCATATAGGTCGCATATGTAGCGCTTTTGACGGTCGCATTCGGATACTTTTCCTTGACGGCCTTGGTGACCTTTTCGGGCAGGTTGCTGACCTCCACGGTCTCGCCTTCCTTAAAGCCTTCAATCGTGTTTTCGCCGCCCGTCACATTCGGCGCGGTCGATGGAGAAACGTCCGTTGTGGGGTTCACGGTGGGATTTACGGTGGGGTTCACCGTCGGATTTACGGTGGGGTTCGGCTTTACCGTGGGCGTGGGCGTTACCTTGCCGTTGTAACAGCCGGCGCCGAGCAAAAGCAGAGCGGCCAGCAAAACGGACAAAAGCATACCATGTTGTTTCATACTGTGCCTCCTTGTTGATTCCGGCGTGCGCCGGCTTCTTTTCTGCGGTTAGTATTCCCATCGCAGAGCGCAGTATACAACGCTTATATGGTGCGCAAATTTTTGTGCAGCGCATTTGCCTGCCGCAGCGCGAAACTATTGCGCCTATTTTTTCAATATGATATGCTATTGAGCATGTCAAAGCCGCAAAATGATATAAAATATATTATTTTTAGGCAAAAAACGAGGGGTGACACCGATGAACTTTGCGCTGCGCGCTTACATAGCGCCGGATTTTTCCAAAAAAGAATTTACGGCTGCACCGGAGTCCGTTTGGCTTCCTGCGCCTGCCGATGCCGTTGCACCTGAAGGATACCATGCCATGAGCATCTTCCCGGAATATTTCAAAATCCGGGGCGCTTGGCGGCTCGCACAGGAAAGCCGTATGGATTGCGTAGCGGTTTATGAAGGCGGAGAGATTGCGGTGCGCGAAATCCGCCTGCTGAAAAAGGGGGATCTCGTTGCGGTTGGGCGCACGGAAAACGGGGCGGACGGCATTGTTGTTCACCCGGATGGCTTCCGCGAAACGCATGACCGGGGCGACGTGTTCGCGTTCCGCAAGGGCCGTTCGCGCGAAACCGCATTTTCCCGGGATTATGACGAGCTGTACGAGCTATTGCGGCATGAGCGGGAGCATGGGAAAATCGTCTGGGTGATGGGTCCTGCATTCGCTTTTGATCACGATGCACGAAATGCTTTTTCGCTCCTCGTCGCAGGCGGCTACGTACATGCGCTGCTCGCCGGAAACGCGCTCGCCACGCACGATTTGGAGGCAGCCTACCTGAAAACCGCGCTCGGCCAAAATATCTACACACAGGAATCCCAGCCAAACGGCCACTACAACCATTTGGATACGATCAACCGCGCGCGCTATCATGGCAGCATTGCCGCGTTCATCCGGAACGAAAAAATCGACAATGGGATTATATACCAATGTGAAACGCATCATGTGCCCTATGTGCTTGCAGGATCGATTCGGGATGACGGCCCGCTGCCCGGCGTCATCGGGGACGCCTATGAAGCGCAGGACCGTATGCGGGAGCAGGTGCGGGATGCAACGACAATTATCTGCATGGCAAGCATGCTCCACACCATAGCGACCGGGAATATGACGCCGACCTACCGTGTCCTAAAGGACGGCACAGTTCGCCAAGTGTATTTTTACTGTGTGGACATCGCGGAGTTCGTCGTCAACAAACTGACCGACCGCGGCAGCCTTGCGGCGCGCGGCATCGTGACAAATGTGCAGGATTTTATCGTAACGCTGACCAAGGGTTTGGGCTTGCAGTAAACTTTGATCCGCTTGATTCACAAGTTGCAGGGGGCGCGCCATCGGCGCGCCCCTTTTGTTGTTGAACCAGCGGAGACTTCCTTGCACCCGCAGCAGCGGGACAATCCTCAGTCGCCTGCGGCGACAGCTTCTTTCAAAAGGGAGCCTTTTTAGCAAAGAAGCAAAAAACGCACGCAGGTTGCCTTCACTCCACCGTTACCGATTTTGCAAGGTTGCGTGGCTTGTCGATGTCGCAACCCTTGAGCAGCGCCACATAGTATGCGAACAACTGCAGCGGAATAAGCGGCATGGAGGGCAGCACAAGCGGCGCGCATGATGGCAGGGCAATGACATGATCCGCCACGGCAGGCACGGAGGCATCGTTTTCATCCGTAAAAGCAATGACTACCGCGCCGCGTGCCTTTACTTCGCGGATGTTGCTGACCATCTTTTCCCGAAGCGGCGCATGCGTGCAAAGCGCGACGACGAGCGTGCCCGGCTCAATCAGGGAGATTGTGCCATGTTTGAGTTCGCCCGCAGCATATGCTTCTGAATGAATATAGGAAATTTCCTTGAGCTTAAGTGAGCCCTCCAGGCAAAGCGCATAATCGATATTGCGGCCGATGAAGAAGATATCCCGCAGGTTGAAGAACAGCGAAGCAAGGTATTGCATCTGTTCCCGTTTCCCCAACATCTCCTCCACAAGTGCGGGGAGCGTTTCGAGCGCAGCAACCGCTTCTGAAAGCGCCGCATCCGAAAGCGTGCCGCGCACCCGCGCGAAATGCAGCGCGATGAGATACATCACCGCAAGCTGCGTGCTGTACGCCTTAGTCGTTGCAACGGCGATTTCCGGCCCCGCCCAGGTGTAAAGCACATCCTCGCTTTCGTTGGCGATCGCAGAGCCCACCACATTTACAACGGAAAGGATGTGTGCGCCGCGCTGCTTCGCTTCCCGCAATGCAAAAAGCGTATCCAGCGTTTCGCCGCTTTGGCTGATAACGATCGTAAGCGTTTTTTCATCTACAACGGGATCGCTGTAACGGAACTCGGAGGCAAGCTCCACCGTCACTGGTACATGCAGCATTTTTGAGAGCATGTATTGGCTCGTCATGCCCACATAACTCGCGGAGCCGCAGGCCACGATATAAATTTTATCGATGGCACGGATCACCTCATCCGTGATATGCATAAGGCCCAGATCGATTTCCCCGTCCTTGATGCGAGGGCTTATGGTGTTGCGAATGGCCGTGGGCTGCTCCATGATCTCCTTGAGCATGAAGTGCGCATAGCCCCCTTTTTCCGCAGCGCTCACATCCCACGCGATGTGCTCCGGCGCCTTCTCCACCGGGTCGCCGAAGCGGTCGTACACCGAAACGCCCGTGCGTGTGAGCACGGCAAGCTCCCGTTCGTCCAGCCTCATGATCTCACGCGTATGTTTCAAAAGCGCCGGAATATCGGAGGCGATAAAGTTTTCTCCTTCTCCGAGGCCAAGGATAAGCGGACTGTCCTTTCGCACTGCAATGAGCAGATCCGGATGTTCTGCAAAAGCGATGCCAAGCGCATAGGAGCCGATGAGGAGCGACTCCGCATCCCGCACGGCCTTCACCGGATCGCCATGATAATAATAATCCACAAGCTGCGCAACGATTTCCGTATCCGTGTCGGACTGGAATTCGTAGCCGTGCTCCGTCAAAAACTCGCGCAGCTCCGCATAATTTTCCACGATGCCGTTATGCACCACCGCCACCCTGCCGCTGTGTGACAGATGCGGGTGGGAGTTCACATCCGAAGGCTCGCCGTGCGTCGCCCAGCGCGTATGGCCGATGCCCGCTGTGCCCGGCATGGTTGCGCCGCCCTCCGTCCGATCGAAAAGCACGCTGAGGCGGCCCTTCGCCTTGCAGACGGAAAGCCCGTTTCCGCCGAGGATTGCAAGCCCCGCCGAATCATACCCGCGGTATTCCAGCTTTTCAAGCGCTTCAAGCAGCAGCGGCGCGGCCTGTTTCGGGCCGATATATCCAACGATTCCGCACATGTTGACCTCCTGATATCATGCAAACTATTTCACGGCGCACAAGGCGCCTTGTTCAATGATAAAATATATGCCTATGATTATAGCAGATTTCCATGCGCTGCGGGATGTGAACCGATGAAAAAAGTGTAACTTCTTCCTTCCCCGTTCCTCTCGCTCATTGTCTGCATAAACACTCCATATAATTATCCTTTTTTGTTAAATAATAAATAATATATTATTCTTGACAAGCCTGTGGCACCGTGATAGTATTTTTGCAATGAATGTGAATTGCTGCGTTTTGCAGCGGAAAGGAGCGTTTTATGTCAACATTTGCCGCAAAAGCATGTGCCTGCATGTGCGCTCCGCTTACATGCGCCCTCATCCTTAGCAGCGCCGCCATCGTAACGATGGTCGGCGTATTGGTCGTTGTTGCGGTCCTCGCTGTAGTAGGCATTATTATTATTCGCCGCAGCGCTTTGCCGGGGAGAGCGGGCTAATCGTCCTAGTATGCTAAGGCGGTCCCGAATCCTCGGGGCCGCTTTTTTGCATAATAGATTCAAAAATTTTTTTGAAGGAGAACAGTTCCAATGAAAAAGATCTTTGCACTGGCATTGGCCCTCATGATGGTCCTTGCCGCGTTCGCAGGATGCACCAACGGCACCACGGAACCCACCGAAGCCCCCACCGGTACCGAAGCTCCGGCCACGACCGATCCCACGCCGGATTCCGGCGCGAGCGAACCCTCCGCTGAAGGCGAAAAGCTTGTCATCGGCGGCATTGGGCCCCTCACCGGCGACTATGCCACCTATGGCGTATCCGTTAAGCAGGGTGCCGAAATGGCTGTGAAGGAAATCAACGAAGCTGGCGGAGTAAACGGCCTTACGTTCGAGCTCCTGTTTGAAGATGACCAGACCGACGCGGAAATGGCCGTGAACGCTTACAACAAGCTCATGGATAACGGCATGCAGGTTTCCCTCGGCGCAGTAACAAGCGGTGCGTGCATTGCGGTGACCGAGGAAGTCCAGAAGGACGGCATCCTGATGATCACCCCTTCCGGCTCCCAAAAAGAGTGCGTTCAGTACGACACCTGCTTCCGCATCTGCTTCACCGACCCCGACCAGGGCATCTATGCCGCGCAGTTCATTGCGGACAACAAGATCGCCACGAAGGTCGCTGTGATCTATGATAAGTCCAACGACTATTCCAACGGCATCAAGGATAACTTTGTTGCTAAGGCGGCGGAGGTCGGCCTTGAGGTTGTTTCAGAGCAGGCGTTCACCGATCAGTCCAGAACCGACTTTTCCGTGCAGCTCCAGGCCATCGCTTCGAGCGGGGCAGAGCTCGTGTTCCTGCCCATCTATGCGCAGGAAGCAGCCTACATCCTCACCCAGGCGCAGAGCGCCAACATTTCCGCGATCTTCTTCGGCTGCGACGGTCTTGACGGCGTGATTGAAAAGATCGGCGCGGACAACGTTTCCGCAACTGAAGGCGTTATGCTGCTGACCCCGTTTGCGGCTGATGCCCAGGATGAGCAGACCGTTGCCTTCACCGCTGCCTACAAGGCTGCTTACAACGCCACGCCCGACCAGTTCGCGGCGGACGGCTATGACGCCATCTACACCATCAAGGCTGCCCTTGAGCAGAGCGGCGCAAAGCCCGGCGACGCGGACTTCAACGAGAAGATGGTCGCTGCGATGACCGCGATCACCGTGGAAGGCCTGACCGGCACGATGACCTGGTCCGCGGACGGCGAGCCCACCAAGAGCGCCACCGCAGTCGTCATCAAGGACGGCGCGTACGTTGCTTACGCGGCTGAATAACCGAACAAACAGTAACCATCGGGGATGGACGGGCGTTCCGTCCATCCCCCACTGCGCCATGTAAAGGCGCACAGCCTTCCGTTCCCCCTTTCAGGATTTTTCCAAAAGGAGTACCCCCAACATGATGGATCTTATCGCAAACCTTATCAGCGGCCTGAGCCTCGGCAGCATCTATGCGCTGATCGCGCTCGGCTATACCATGGTTTACGGCATTGCAAAAATGCTCAACTTCGCGCACGGCGACATCATCATGGTCGGCGCCTTCGCGGTGATCACGACCGTGTCCATGCTGGGCTTCCCGCCCGCCCTTGCGATTGCAGCAAGCGTTGTTTGCTGCGTCGTGCTTGGCGTATGCGTTGAGCGCATCGCCTACAAGCCCCTGCGCAAGTCTCCCCCGCTCGCGGTGCTCATCACCGCCATCGGCGTAAGCTATTTTTTGCAAAGCCTTGCCCTTCTGATCTTCGGCTCCACGCAGCACAGCTTCCCGAAGGTCATCTCCGTCCCAACGCTTGAGCTTGGCTCGCTGACCATCCGCGGCGACATGCTCGTCACCCTCGCCGTAACGACCGCCATCATGGTCGGCATGAGCCTGTTCATTGCAAAATCCCGAACCGGCAAGGCCATGCGCGCCGTTTCCGAGGACCGGGATGCGGCGGAGCTCATGGGCATCAGCGTAAACAGGACGATCACCATCACCTTCGCCATCGGTTCCGCGCTCGCGGCTGTGGCGGGCGTGTTCTATGGTACAACATATGGCTTCATCGGGCCTTACACCGGCTCCATGCCGGGCATTAAAGCCTTTGTCGCGGCAGTGTTCGGCGGCATCGGCTCCATGCCGGGCGCAATGCTTGGCGGCATCCTCCTCGGCGTGATTGAAAATCTGGCCAAGCGCTATATTTCCACCGAGCTTTCCGATGCGATCGTGTTCGCGGTGCTCATCATCGTTTTGATGGTAAAGCCCACGGGCCTGCTCGGCAAGCGCGTGACCGAGAAAGTGTGAGGTGAGGGAAATGGAACGCATCAAGAAAAAGATGAAGCCGCTTGCCGGCAACCTCATCACCCTTGCGATTGTGTGCGTGCTGTTTGCGGTGGTATTCATCCTGGTGGAAACCGGGCATGCCACGCGCCACATGCGCGCGATGCTCGTCCCCATCTGCATCAACATCATCCTCGCCGTGTCGCTGAACCTGACGGTCGGCTTCCTTGGAGAGCTGACGCTCGGCCATGCGGGCTTCATGTCCGTTGGCGCGTATGCAGGGTGCCTGTTCTCCATCGCCATGAAGGACATCCTGCCCATGGCTGCGCGCTTCCCGCTCGCCATGCTCGTGGGCGGCCTTGTGGCAGCGCTTTTCGGCGTACTCATCGGCATTCCGGTGCTGCGCCTGCACGGCGACTACCTTGCCATCGTAACCCTCGCCTTTGGCGAGATCATCCGAAGCGTCATCATCAACCTGGAGTTTACCGGCGGCGCAGCGGGTCTTAAGGGAACGCCGCAGGATTCCACGTTCGTGATCGCCTTTGCGGTAGTCCTCATCACGCTGCTCGTGATCATGAACCTTGTGAATTCCCGCCACGGCCGCGCCATCACCGCCATCCGCGACAACCGCATCGCGGCGGAGGCTTCCGGCATCAACGTTACCTATTTCCGCATGTTGGCTTTTGTAATCGCGGCGTTCTTCGCAGGGGTTGCGGGTGTGCTTTATGGCCACAACCTTTCCATCCTTTCCGCGAGCACGTTTGATTACAACAAGTCCATCGAGCTGCTCGTCATCGTGGTGCTCGGCGGCATGGGCAGCATCCGCGGCAGCGTAATTTCCGCGATCATTATCACCGTGCTTCCGGAAGCGCTGCGCGAGCTTGCAGACTTCCGCATGCTCATCTACGCGCTCGTGCTCATCGTGATGATGCTTCTCAACGCGTCCCCGCGCTTTGCGGCCCTTAAGGGCAAGCTGCATTACGGCGCGCTCGTAGACGCAATCCGCAACAAAGCCAACAAGGAGGGCAAAGCGCATGAATAAGATGGTACCCCTGCCGAGCAAGGCGATCGTGCCCGAGCGCGATGCGGATAAGCTTCCTATTTTAGATGTGCGCCACCTCGGCATTGATTTCGGCGGTCTTACCGCTGTGGACGATTTTAACTTCACCATGGGCCGCACGGAGATTGGCGGCCTGATCGGTCCGAACGGCGCAGGCAAGACGACGGTGTTCAACCTGCTTACGAACGTTTACCGCCCCACGCGAGGCTCCATCCTGCTTGACGGCGTAGATACGCTCGGCATGAGCACTTACCAGGTCAACAAGCTTGGCATTGCACGCACGTTCCAGAACATCCGCCTGTTTTCCAACATGACGGTGCTCGACAACGTCAAGGTGGGCCTGCACAACAACACAAAAAGCAACCTTTTCGCTTCCGTAACGCACGGGTTCGGCTACCACAAGGCAGAGCGCCAGGCGAAGGAGCGTGCTCTGGAGCTGCTTTCGGTGTTCCATATGCAGGACCTTGCAAACGCGCAGGCAGGCAGCCTTCCTTACGGAGCACAGCGGCGGCTTGAAATTGTCCGGGCGCTTGCAACGGAACCCGGCATTATGCTGCTTGACGAACCCGCTGCGGGCATGAACCCTTCCGAAACGGCAGAGCTGATGGAAAACATCCGCAAAATCCGGGACACATTCCAAATCGCCATCATGCTCATCGAACACGATATGAGCCTTGTCATGGGAATCTGCGAAGGCATTGCCGTGCTCAATTACGGCAAGATCATCGCCAAGGGCACGCCGGATGAGATCAAGTCCAACCCGGCTGTCATCGAAGCCTATCTCGGCAAGAAGGGAGCGTAACGCCATGATGCTCAAGGTTGACGATATCCATGTTTACTATGGCCAGATTCATGCCATCAAAGGCGTTTCCTTTGAAGTGCACGAGGGTGAAATCGTTTCGCTCATCGGCGCAAACGGCGCCGGCAAATCCACGGTGCTTAAAACGATTTCCGGCCTGATGCATCCAAAGTCCGGCAGCATCTCCTTCCTGGGAGATCCCATCGCCCATACGGAAGCCTACAAGCTGGTGAACCGCGGGCTTGCACAGGTGCCGGAAGGCAGGCGCATCTTCCTGCAGATGACGGTACGTGAAAACCTGGACATGGGCGCATACACGCAAAAAGAGGTCTCTGATGCGGACATCGAGGATGTGTTCCGCCGCTTCCCGCGCTTGAAGGAACGCGAAAAGCAAATTGCAGGCACGCTTTCCGGAGGCGAGCAGCAAATGCTTGCCATGGGCCGCGCGATGATGAGCCACCCGAAGCTGCTTATGCTGGATGAACCTTCCATGGGCCTTGCGCCGATCCTTGTGGAGCAGATTTTCGACATCATCCGCGAATTCCATGCTGCCGGCACAACAATCCTGCTGGTGGAGCAAAACGCGGGCAAGGCGCTTGCGGTTGCCGACCGCGCTTATGTGCTTGAACAGGGGCGCATTACGCTTTCCGGCACAGGCGCGGACCTTGCCGCCAGCGACGCCGTAAAAAAGGCGTACCTGGGCGGCTGATAACGCTATCCCCCTCCTCATTTTTGTGGCATATGGCAAAGCGCTCCGCGGCAACGCGGGGCGTTTTGCTATGCGTCCATCTTAATTTCATTAGATATTGCATCACTTCTTCCACCGTTGGTATTTTGCCGTCCGGTGACATAGCTTTCCAATGTTCTTGCACAGAAGGATCCTTATTCTGCATTGCATCCAACATTGCCTTTTCAATTTCCTGCCTGATTTCCGCAACGCTGCACCCTTCCATTTCTGCGACCATTTCAATCAAACAGGCGTAATCTATCTGTTTTTTCATGAAGTTCTCCCTTTTCTCATATTTGACATCTTGTGAATGTCATCTCTTTTCCAATTCTATCACATACTTACCATAAAATCATTTACTAAATGTCAATATGGAGTGATCATGTATAAAAACAGGACTGCGAGCGGGCGGAACAATTTATGCGGCACACGTATGAAAGCTTTACGGCTGGCGCTCCCCCAACACCCTTCGCAACAAAAATTTGCTTCCATGCTTCAGCTTGTGGGTTTGGACATGGACAAAAATGCCGTTCAGCGTATCGAAAGCGGGGCAAGGTTTGTAACGGATATTGAGCTTGCCGGAATTGCTAAAGTATTAAGTGTCACATGCGATGAGCTGCTAAAATCGGAATAGCGTCCGATGCATGGCAGATAGCAATCCCCCGTCAGCGGCTCACGCCGTTGCCCCCCCCTTTTGTAAAGGGGGCTTTTGTGATGCTGTAACCCAACAAAAGGCTCCTTTCTGAAAGGAGCTGGCACGGCGCAAGCCGTGACTGAGGATTGTTCTTATCCTATCAGCGCAGCTTAATCCACCGCTGCGTGAGCGAGCCTAAGGCCCTAAAACGCTGTTGAAGCGTTTATTTCCTGAAATCCATTGAAATCCCTGTAAGAATTCGGTATATTATTGTCAAAGCATGGCGCTTATGTTTCAATAATCAATAAAAATGCCATATCGGAAAAGGAGAGCCGCATGAATCTTACGAAGGAGCAGCAGTCCCTGCTTGATGGAAGTAAGGGCGAAACCATGGCAAAGGTCGTAAAGACCCTTGTGATGTACGGCGAGGCCTTTGATGCTGAACGCATGGTGCCGGTGGCCGAAGGCTTTGGCCACACGGTTATCAGCTTCGGCATCGGGGTGATGACGCCGGTGTATGACCTGTATGAAAAACTGCTCAGTGCCGGGGCGGTCAGCGGACAGAAGTTCACTGCCGATCCGCGCCCGCTGGACAAAAATGTTCCGAGCAGCCTTCTTAAGGACATTGTCTTTCGGGTGATGTACAGCCAGCAGGAACGCTACGAGGAGCAGCTCAGGAAGTTCGGCCTGCGCGGTGAAAATGATTATACCTGCGCCTGTTACTTGCCGCAGGTGGGCAACGTCCCAAAGCGGGGCGACATCCTGTCCTGGGCGGAATCCTCGGCGGTGGTCTATGCCAACAGCGTGCTTGGAGCGCGCTGCAACAGGAACAGCGGCATCATAGAGCTGATGGGCTCCATCGCAGGATTCGTGCCGGAATTCGGCCTTTTGACGGACGACGGCCGGAAGGCGGATTATGTCGTTGAGGTCAAAACCTCCCAAAAGCCCGAAGCGCAGCTTTTGGGCTCCGCAGTGGGCATGAAGGTGCTGGAAAAAGTGCCTTACATCAAAGGGCTCGATCAGTGGATCGGCACCGAGCTGAACGAAAGCGCCACCGCATATCTCAAGGATTTCGGCGCTGCCACCGCCTCGAACGGCTCCGTCGGCCTTTATCACATCGAAGCGCTCACACCCGAAGCAAAGGACTTGGGGGATTCCCTCATAAGGCCGGATGCACAGGTTTATGTCATTGACGATGCCGAGCTGGAGCGGGTGAAAAACAGCTATCCGTGCATTTGGAAGGACATGGACGCAACGCCAAAGCTCTGCTTCATGGGCTGTCCGCATATGTCCCTCGGCCAGCTTGCGGAATGGACGGACAGGGTAGCCGCCGCGCTGCAGGAAAACGGACATGGGAAGGTGGTCATTCCAACAGTGTTCACCTCCGCGCCCGCCGTGATCGAAGAATTCAAAAAAACGGAGCGTTATCAGAAACTGATGGACTGCGGCGTGGTTCTCAGCTACATCTGCCCGCTGATGTACATGAATAACCCGCTTGCCAAGAAGATGCCCGTCATCACTTCATCCAACAAGCTCAGAACGTATACAAGTGCGCGCTTCTATTCCGACGATGAGATACTCAAATTCATTACAGGGGGAACAAACTAATGGCTATGACTTTTCAAGGACGCGTCGTTGCGCCGGGCGAAGTAAAGGCTGAAGCACTGGTTTCCCATGGGGGCTTCAACACGCTTGCAAGCTTTCAGATGGCGCTGATGTTTGGAGACAAGCAGGTTAAATGCGGCGATCAAAACAACCCGGATTTGTACAAAAAGCCCATGCTCGGCAAAGCGCTTTGCCTGCCCGAAACGATCGGCTCCACCACGGGCGGCATGGTGCTTTACACTGCATGCGCCCTTGGAAAACAGCCGGCATGCATGCTGTTTTCCAAGCCGATTGACTCGTTGGCCGCTTCCGGCGCGATTCTGGCCGCCAACTGGACCGATTCCAACATGCCCGTAATCGATAAGCTTGGTGAAGAATTTCTTTCCTATGTGAAGGATGGGATGACGGTCACCGTCGGCGCCGACGGTATCGTCACCGTAGAATAAGGAGGGTTCCCATGAATCAAACATACGCTTCCCTGTTTACTCCCTGGAAAATCGGGACTGTTGAAATCAAGAACCGCATCGTCATGTGCTCCATGGGCGGCACCAGCATTTTCGGATGGATGGAGCCGAACCATTTCGATAAGGAAGCGGCAAACTTCCTGTTGGAACGCGCGCGGAACAACGTTGGGCTGATCCTGCCAGGCATCGCACCCATCCGGGACACGATGGGCGGCATGTGGCTTTACCAGAACAAGGCCAAGTTCCGCCAGCTCAAGGAATTCATGGACGAGTTCCACAAAACCGGCGCCAAGCTGTTCATCCAGCTCACGGCCGGCATGGGCCGGTCCATGGCCGTGAATGACCTGATGGTCAAAATGATCAAGAACAAGGCGTTCGGCCTCATTGGCAAACCCATATTCAACATGGATTATATCTGCGCCTCCGCCTCGGCCACGCCGAACCGTTGGGCAGACGATATCTATTCCCGCCCGTTCACCGTGGATGAAATCCATGAAATTGTGGAAGCCTTTGCAAAAACCGCCCTTCTGTGCAAAGAGGCGGGCGTGGACGGCGTGGAGGTGCATGCAGTTCACGAAGGCTATACGCTGGATCAGTTCACAATGAAATACACCAATCAGCGCACGGATGAATACGGCGGCAGCTTTGAAAACCGCTATCGCTTCCCTGCGGAAATCGTAAAGGCCATCAAAGCGCGCTGCGGCAGTGAATATCCCGTTTCCCTGCGTTACTCGGTCGTCTCCAAAACCAAAGGGTTCCGCATGGGCGCAGTTCCGGGCGAGGACGATTTTACCGAGGTCGGCCGCGATATGGAAGAATCCGAACGGGCGGCCAAGTTCCTGGAGGATGCCGGGTACGATATGCTCAACTGCGACAACGGAACCTATGATTCCTGGTACTGGGCGCACCCCCCGGCGTATATGCCGGAAAACTGCAACCTTGAATCCGTAAAGCATATTAAAAAGTTCGTCAGTATCCCGGTTGTCTGTGCGGGCAAGATGACGATGGACGAGGGCGCAAAGGCTGTGGAGGCCGGCGAGATCGACGGCGTGGGCGTTGCAAGGCAGTTCCTGGTGGATCCCGAATGGGTCACCAAGCTGATCGACGGGCGCGAGGAAGACATCCGCCCCTGCATCCGCTGCCACAATGCCTGTTTTACGATGGCAAGATATGAAGGCACGGCCAACATTCAGGATCTGGGCGACGCCATACACATGGCCCGCTGCGCGCTGAACCCAACAACCATGCAAACGAAGAAATACCGCATCGTAAAAACGGAAAGGCCCAAGCGCATCGCAATCATCGGCGGCGGTATCGGCGGTATGGAATCGGCGCTGGTGCTGGCTGAGCGCGGCCACCAGCCCACGATTTTTGAAAAAAGCGACCGGCTCGGCGGCGTGTTTATTCTCGCGGCCGCCCCCTCCTATAAGGAAAGCGACCGCCAGCTGATCGAATGGTATCGCCGCAAAGTCGCGCAAGCCGGCATTCCGGTTAAGCTGAATACCGAAGTAAAATGTCCGGATGAACTTACAGGCTTTGATGAGATCATCATCGCAACCGGTTCTTCCCCGCGCCGCCTGCCTGTTCCCGGCATCGAACGGGCCATGGAAGCAACCGAGTACCTTTCAGGCAGGGACGTTGGCGAAAACGTAATCATCATCGGCGGTGGCCTGACGGGCTGCGAGATCGCATATGACCTGATCCTGAAAGGCAAAAAGCCGCAGATCGTTGAAATGAAAAACGACCTCATTGCAGTAAAAGGCGTTTGCCTTGCCAATTCCTCGTTCCTGCGTGAAATGCTCGCGTTCAAAAAGACGCCGGTTTACCTCAACACCAGCCTTGTCAGCATCAATGAGGACGGCGTAACCGTGAAGGGACAGGATGGAAACACCTTTGACCTGAAGGGGGACAGCGTGATCGTTTCGGTGGGCTACAAACCGGCGCCGCTCTCCGAAAAGCGCGCCCATGTGCATCTCGTTGGCGACGCAAACGGGGTCGGCAATCTTCGCACGGTCATTTGGAGAGCATGGGATGTCTGCATGAAGCTGTGATGCGCAGCGCAGATGCTGTGGATTCACGGTTTATTCCGAAATGGCAGGCAGCCCCGGGGCAAGGGTTTCGGCCTTTGCCCCGGGGCTGCCTTGTTTGAAAGGACACCTTTTACAGCCCGTAAATCTCCGAATACTTCTTTGTCAGATACTCCGTGTAATATGCCGGGTCAAACGGTGCGCCGCATGCGTTTTCAATGAGCTCTGCAGGCTTTTTCAAGCAGCCAAAGCGATAGATCCTTTCCGTAAGCCACGCCACGATGGGTGCAAGCTCGCCCTTCTCCACAAGGGTGGGCACGGCAAGCTCCTTCTCCATGGCGGCATAGATCTGCGAGGCATACGCACTGCCGATGGAGTAGGACGGAAAGTAACCAAACATGCCGCCGGACCAGTGCGAGTCCTGCAGCACTCCGCGCGTGTCATCCGGCACGTCCACGCCAAGATACTCCCGGTAGAGCGCATTCCAGGCCGCCGGAAGCTCCTTTGTGGAAAGCGTGCCCGCAATCAGCTGCTTTTCCAGCGCATAGCGCACCATAATATGCATGGAATAGGTCAGCTCGTCTGCCTCGGTGCGCACGAGCGAAGGCTCGCTCTTGTTGGCTGCAAGGTAAAGCATGTGCGGTGTTACGCCCGCAAGCTCCTCCGGGAACAGCTCCATGAGCTTTGGGTGCATAAAGTTAAGGAAAGCTTCGCTCCTGCCGATGATGTTTTCAAAGAAGCGGGACTGCGATTCATGTATGCCCATGCTTGCGCCTGTGCCAAGCGGGGAGCAAAACAGATCATCCCCGGTGTTAAGCTCGTAAAGCGCATGACCGCCCTCATGCACAACGCTGTAAAAGCTTGAAAGCAGATTGTCTTCATAATAATGCGTTGTAATGCGGATATCCCGCTTGTTGAAGCCTGTTGTGAACGGGTGTTCCACCTCGCCGATGGCGCAGCAGGCGCGGTCTATGGTCATCGCCTGCATGATGAAATCCGAAAGCTTCCGCTGCTTCCAAACGGGAAATTGCTTCTGGAGGAACGAAACGTCAATCTTCCTGCCGCGCTCTTTGATGGCATGGATCACCGGCACGAGCTTTGCGCGCACATCCGTAAAATATGCATCGAGCGTCTCCATCGTAAGGCCTTTTTCATATTGATCCAGCAGCGCATCATACGCGGGAAGCTCCGGGCGCATATAGCCCGCGAAGCGGCGCTGGTATTCGATGAGCTTTGCAAGGTGCGGTTCAAACGCGGCATAATCGTTATTGACCTTTGCCTCATGCCAAATGCGGGAGGCCTCGTTTTGCGCCATCTGGTATGCAACGAATTCCTCCATCGGGATTTTTTCCATGCGTTCCATGTTTTCGGAAAGCTCCTCCGCCTCCCGCTGCGTCACCCAGTCAATCTCCGCCTTGTTCTCAAGCAGCGTCTGCAGCAGCTCCTTGAGTTCAGGCGCGGTGGAAAGCCGGTAGCTTTCCTCGCTCAGCACGCCAATGGTGCGGCTGAGCCCCTCGCCGCCCGCCCTTGGCATCACGGTTTCCGCATCGTAATACAAAACGCCGAGCGCATGTTCGTATGCATGCTGTTTTGCGAGGTGCTCCTTGAAACGCCGAATGGTCTCTTCCATGGGTCTCCTCCTTTATAAATTGATGTGCTTGTTATGCTGTTTCCGATTCGTTTCTCCTGCGTTTTGCGCGATAGCGCCGGTCTGCGCTCTGTGCAGCGGTATAATAGAGTGGGATGGTGAGGTACAGCACCCATGCCGGATGCCAAAGCCCCCAAATACAGCCCAGCGCAAAGAACGCAACCGTTATAAGCATCACATAGGGAAACGCCTTCCAGAACGAATGTCTGCGGCTGCCGTAAACCCAGTTCACGATGGGATAATAGACGGGAATCGTGAGAAACACAATCCAGCCCGGATGCCAAAGCTTAAAGGCGAAGCCCAGGCACAGATAGAGAATCGCAGTAAAAACCGGGTATGGGAACGCCTGCAAAAACGGTTTGCCGTCCGCGTCCTCATCCGCCTCAAGGCCATTGCGGATGCCGCCGTATTCTGCATCTTCCTCTTCCCTTTCGTCGTCATCATCACGGAAATTAAGTTCGATGTGTCCGCCTACTCCCTTCTTGTCCCCGCGCAACAGCGCCGCTTCATCCTCTTCATCGCCCACGGAAAAATAGAAACCGTCCTTGGCGTGAAAGCGCACGGGCTTGCCATTGATTGTAACCTTTACGCCCTTTTCCGGTTCTGGCTCTGGAACCGGGTCCTCTGTGCGCAGAAGCTCGTCGATGGAAACGCCGTACACGCGGGACAGTAAAATGAGGTTATCCGTATCGGGAGAAGCTTCCGCCCGTTCCCACTTGCTCACAGCCTGCCGGGAAAGCCCAAGGCGTGCCGCAAGCTCCTCCTGTGAAAGTCCATGCTGTTTGCGAAGCTGCACCAGGCGGTTTGCAATCTCAATGTTCATGGTGTCCATCCTTTCGGCTTTTCTTGTTTGCTTCATTGTAGCCGCAACCGTGCTCCGCGCGCTACCAACTCTGCTTTTCAAGCGAAAATCTCAGCGCAACTTTTGGTTGCGCATCGTTGATTTCATCCGTGTTTCAGGGCATTTTCCCCGCTACCGCATAGGTGATTACGCCGAGCGGATCCCCGTAATCGATGGTAAGCACCTCATCTTCCAACGTGAAAGGGAGCTGCTTGCGTTCCCCGGATTCCTCCGCCCATACAAACAGTTTTCCGTCATCAACCGATATACGGTAAACCGTCTTAGTTTTTAAAGCAGTATTTTCTTCCGTCATTGTGCCGCTTATAACATCGAACGAGAGGGTATAGTTTTCATCATAAATGTCCTGCCAGGTGGAAGCCGCCAACAGGTAAAGCGTTGCAAGGCTTTCATCCAGCGGTGCAGGCGGCATGGGTGTGGTGGCAGCAGGGGAAGCCGTAACTGCCGGCGTCTCAGCAGCGCCTATAGGAGGCGCTGCAGTGCAGCCGCACAGCGGCAGCACGAGAAGCAGCATAAGAATGCAACGCAAACGGCATTTCCCCCTTCTTTTCGGCATCGTCAAAGGGGCGCATTACTGCGCCCCGCTTAATGGCTTGTTATTTGATGCAATCCTTACCGCCCATGTACATGCGCAGCGGTTCTGGGATGCGGATGCTGCCATCCGCCTGCAGGTTGTTTTCCAGGAACGCGATCAGCATGCGCGGAGGAGCTACGACCGTGTTGTTGAGCGTGTGGGCGTAATAATTTCCCTTCTGCTTGTTCTTCACACGGATACCGAGGCGGCGTGCCTGCGCATCGCCCAGATTGGAGCAGCTTCCCACCTCGAAGTATTTCTGCTGGCGGGGCGACCAGGCTTCCACGTCAATGCTCTTCACCTTCAGATCCGCAAGGTCACCGGAGCAGCACTCGATGGTGCGCACGGGAATATCCAACGAGCGGAAGAAGTCCACGGAATTGTTCCAGAGCTTATCAAACCAGGCTGCGCTGTCCTCCGGCTTGCAAACGACGATCATCTCCTGCTTTTCAAACTGATGGATGCGGTAGACGCCGCGCTCTTCGATGCCGTGCGCGCCAACCTCCTTGCGGAAGCAGGGGGAATAGCTCGTGAGCGTCTGCGGCAGCTCCTCCTCCGTCAGGAAGGAATCAATGAATTTCCCGATCATAGAATGTTCGCTCGTGCCGATCAGGTACAGATCTTCGCCTTCGATCTTGTACATCATGTTATCCATCTCGGAAAAGCTCATCACGCCGCTCACCACGTTGCCGCGGATCATGTAAGGCGGAATATAATAAGTAAACCCGCGGTCAATCATGAAATCGCGCGCATAGGAAAGGATCGCGCTGTGCAGCCGCGCGATGTCACCGGAGAGATAATAAAACCCGTTTCCGCTCGTTTTACGGGCGTTATCAAGGTCAATGCCTGAGAGCCGCTCCATGATGTCCACATGATAGGGCACCTCATAGTCCGGCACAACCGGCTCGCCGAAGCGTTGGAGTTCCACGTTTTCGCTGTCATCCCTGCCGATCGGAACGCTGGGGGCGATGATGTTCGGGATCACCATCATGCGCTTGTTGATCTCCTCCTCAAGCTCCGCCTCACGCGCCGTGAGCGCAGCCATTTCGTCTGCCATCGCAACAACCTGCTTCTTCGTTTCCTCCGCCTTGTCGCGTTCGCCACGTGCCATCATGCCACCGATCTGCTTGCTGATAACGTTGCGCTGGTTGCGCAGTGCATCACACCGAGTATGCGCTGCGCGCCACTCGGCATCCATCTCCACAACCTCATCCACCAGAGCGAGCTTTTCATCCTGAAATTTTTTGCGGATGTTTTCCTTCACAAGCTCCGGGTCTGCGCGGAGCAGCTTAATGTCGATCATATACCCTCCTGAATTTTAGCTCCCCGTAAGCGGGGTGCGCATTTTGCATGGAATGCAGGGACGGCATCCCCTGCCCTGCATAAGCCGGAAAGATCCTCAGCTTTGCATTTACTTCCGGTTACATTACATCCGCTCCGGCGCTTCAAGGCCGAGCAGATAAAGCCCGTTGCGGATCGTAAGCCGCGCCGCGTCGGTCAACGCAAGGCGCGCCGCACGCACGGTGGGGTCGTCGTCCATGATGCGGTTCTCATAATAGAACTTATTGAAGCACGCGCAAACTTCGATAACCGCGCGCGCCACAAGGTACGGCTCGTTCTTGTCGGCGGCTGCAACAACCGTTTCCGGGAAGGCAGCGATCGCCTTCACAAGCGCCGTTGCGGAAGCGTCCATCAGCGCGGTGCAATCCACCTCTGCACAAGCCTCGGCAACGCCTGCCTTGCGCAGCACGGAACAGCAGCGCGCATGGGTGTACTGCGCGTAAGGGCCGGTTTCACCATCAAAGTTGAGCACCTTTGCCCATGAGAATGAGGTATCCTTGATGCGGCTGTTGTACAGCACGCCCCAAACCACTGCGCCCACGCCCACCGCGCGCGCCGCGGCTTCCTTATCTTCCAGTTCCGGGCTCTTTTCCCGGATGATCTCCAACGTTTTCTCCATGGAGGCTTTCAGCACATCCTCCAAATACACCACGTTGCCGTGCCGCGTGGAAAGCGTGCCTTCCTCCATGGAAACCATGCCGAAGTTGACATGCTCCATGTCCTTCACCCAATCGCGGCCCATCAGCTCAAGCACCTTGAAAAACTGTTTGAAGTGCAGGTTCTGCTGATACGCAACCACATACAGGGACTTGACAAAGTCATACGTTTCCTTACGGTAAATGGCGGCGGCAATGTCCCGCGTGGCGTAGATGGTGCTGCCGTCGCTCTTGAGGATGATGCACGGCGGCATATCATATGCGGAAAGGTCCACAATCAAAGCGCCGCGGTCAAGCTTCGCAACGCCGCTCTCGCGCAATTCTTCGATGACGGCTGGCATCTTATCTTCATAGAAGCTCTCGCCCGCATAGCTGTCAAACTGAACGCCGAGAAGGTCGTATACCGCGCCCACTTCCTTGAGCGTTAGCTCCTTCATGCGCTGCCAAAGGGAAACCGCCTCCGCATCGCCCTGCTCAATCTTGCGGAACCAGGCACGTGCTTCGTCGTTGAGCGCGGAATGCTTGTCCGCGTTTGCGGCCTCTTCCTTTTCCGCCTCCTCATGAAAGCGCACATAGAGCTTCACAAGTTCGCGCACGTTGGATTCCTCGATCGGCTTTCCACCGCCCCACCGTTTGTATGCGACGATCATCTTGCCGAACTGCGTACCCCAATCGCCCAGATGGTTGATGGCGATGGTATGATAGCCCAGGAATTTATAGATGCGGTTGAGCGAATTGCCGATGGCTGTGCTCGGCAGATGGCCGATGTGGAACGGCTTTGCGATGTTGATGGAGGAAAACTCCACACACACGTTTTTGCCGCCGCCCAAATCGCTTGCGCCGTAACGTTCCCGCTGTGAAAGCACGCGTTTGAGCACGCCCGCGGCATAGCCGGCTTTATCCGTGAAAAAATTGAGATACCCGCCTGCGGCCTCCGCACGGCTTACACCCGTGGGCAGCACAAGGCGCGCTGCAAGATCCGCCGCGATCGCGGGCGGCGCCTTGCGCAGCGCCTTCGCAAGCCGGAAGCAGGGGAACGCATAGTCCCCCATTTCCGGATTCGGGGGAATCTCAATGTATCCTGCAAGTTCTTCCGCAGCGAGGCCGGTCAGTTCCGCCACGCGCGATGCGATTTCCATCCGGTAGTCCATACGATGCTCCTAACCTGATCTTTTGTTTATAACGATTTAGTATAGCACAATTCCGGGGTTTTTTACAAGGCCGGCAGCCTGTTTTCGGGGATTATGCGCCCATTTCGGGAAAAATCCTCCGCACCTTCTCCGCAAGCGCCCGTGCAAGCGCTGCATGGCCTTCCGGCAGCAGATGGGTACCCTCCACAGGCGAAGGCTCCGCGCAGCATGCCGCGTCGAGAAAGAATACCCCCGCTTCCTGCGCTGCGGTCCCGTAGAGCGCCGCAAAGCGCAGCGATTCGGCCCGGTTGAAAAAGCGTCCCTCTGATACGGCATTTTCGCCGATGTGCAACGGTGAAACGAGGAGGATTTTCGCTCCCCGCGGGAAAACGGCCGTCGCACCCGGAAAGCGCGCGTTCGCGTTTTGCAAAAGCGCTACAAGCTCCGCCGCACCGCGGGCCGCTCCAGCTGCGTCCGTAAACTTCAGGTCGTTCGTGCCAAGCATAAGAATCACAAGGTCGAAGGGTTTTCCGGCGCAAAGCGCATAGCCCAACCCTGTTTTTCCATTCCTGCAGGGGAAGTCCGGGTCGTTGAACACAGTCGTCCTTCCGTTAACCCCGTTTTCGGTTATCCGGCAGCCACTCCCCAGAAGCGCACCAAGCACGCCGGGCCAACGCACCGCATAAGGGTAGCGTGCGCCTGTTGTGGGTGTGAACCCCCATGTGTTTGAATCACCGTAGCACAAAATCTCTTTCATTTTTTCAGCCGTTTCTTTTCTTTTATTTCCCAAATTGTACCGCGCAGCGCGGCAGGTGTAAACCACATTGCGGCCAAAATGTAAAAAATAGCAGAACTTGTGCGGCTCTGTTTGCGCTTTGCAGGGCCGGATGCTATACTGTTCCCATGAAGCGAAAAGTTGTCAACATTATTTTATATGCGCTGAGCGCCGCGTTCCTCATCGCGGGCGTTTATCTTCTGATTCGGCAATATGTGCTTATTCCGGGTGAGTACGAACCGCCTGCCTCTCCGGCGCCCACCCTTACCCCCACGCCTGTGGCCACGGCAACCCCGGGCGTCTCCGAAACGCCCGTTCCCACGCCTTCGCCTACCCCGTATGTAAAGCCCATCCCTGCAAGGATCTACTTCACAAAGGCTGAGATCATGGCGGACATTGTACCCGTTGGCATCATTCAGGAAGGCGAACGTCAGGGTCAGATGGACACCGTGGACGATCCCGACCTTGCCGCCTGGTATGAACCCGGCCCCGCCCCCGGCGAAGAGGGCAATGCGCTCATCAACGGCCACAAAAGCTGGAAAGGGAAAATCGGCCGCTTTTCCGTGCTGTGGGACATGGCGGTTGGAGATGAAATCGCCATTGAATACGAAGATGGCGCCGTGAAATACTTCTACGTTGTCTCCGTAGACTTTTATCCTTACGACGGCGTACCCAACACCGTGATGGATCTTTCCGGCGAAAGCCGTGTCACGCTCATCACCTGCTATGGGGATTATGACCGCACGGCAGGCACATCCAAACAGCGCTGCGTGGTTGTCTGCCAATCGGCAGAGGTGATCTCGGCAAAGCAAACGCCGGCTACGGAATAAAGAATCGGGGCGGATTTCCGCCCCGATTTTGCGTTATTCCGCGGCCGGTTCCGGCGCGTTGTTCCGCCGCCCCGTCAGCAGGATGCCGCTTGTAAGCGCCGTGAATGGCGCGACCGTGCAAAGCCCAAAGCTGCCCACGATCGTGTGCAGGATTTCCGCTGAAACGTATTTGTAATTCAGGATGTTGTCCAGCGGCGTGCCCTGCGCCATAAACACCATCAGCAAAGAGATATACCCGCCCGAATAGGCGAGCAGAAGCGTGGTCGTCATTGTACCCATCGCTGCTCGGCCAACGTTCATGCCGCTTTGCGCAGCCTCCTTCCAGCCGATTTCGGGCTTCTTCTCCACCACCTCACGCACAGCGGAGGTAATATCCACCGCAAGGTCCATCACCGCGCCCGATGCGCCGATAAAGATGCTCGCCATGAAGATGCGCGTCAGATTCAAATCCTGATACCCGCTATAAAGCAGGCTTTCGGAATAGCTCATCACCGCCCCGTGAATTTGGAACAGTTCCGTAAAAGCCATGCCCATCAGGCAAGCGACAAGCACGCCAAGTGCTGCGCCTGAGACCGCCGCCGCCGCGCGCCGGTCAAATCCGTACACAAGCGAAATGATGAGCACCGTCAGAAACAGCGTTACGCCAAGGCCCACCCAAACCGGATTTGCCCCGCGCAGATAGCAGGGCACCAACACCTTCCAAACCGCAAGCACGGTCAACGCCACTGAAAGCAGCGCACGCACGCCCGTGCGCCCGGCAAAGAGCACAAGAAGCGCCACAAAAAGCCCTGCAAGAAGCAGTTCCGCATGAAGCCGGTAATGGTCCACCATGCTGACAGAGGTTATCGCTCCATCCTTTTGGTTCACAAGCACAAGCGCTGTGTCTCCCGGCACAAACAGCTTGTCCTGTTCCAACGAACCGTTCAACATGTTGATTCCCGTCGCCTCCTCTCCCTTAAAGCTGCCGCTGAGCAGCAGGAGCGTGCAGCGCTGTTCACCTGCGCGCACAAGCCCCGTATCAATGATGCTTGAATCATCACATGCAGTCACGCGCGCGCGGCAATGCTCCGCCTCCTGATAGATTTGCGCATCCTCATAGCCTGTCGGCAGAAGCAGCAGCACAAAGATTGCCAGCAGGCACACCAATACGGGCAGGTAATCGCTCCTGCGGCCAAGTAAACGTTTCATTGTTCCCTCCAAAAAACCTGGTTCCATGTTCAAACAAAGGGCGGGGCTTTGTGCCCCGCCACCAAATTCACCCGCGCAGGTCTCACGCCACGTTCAGCAGCGCCGCGAGCTTTGCATAGATTTCGGTATTGTCATAGTACCCTTCAAACTGCTCCTGGCCCGCCCCCTCTGCAAACACTGCAACCGGAAGGCCGGTGTGCGCATAAGAGGCAAAGTTAATGCCGGACTTATTGTTCAGAAGATGCGTGATGGTCACGCTCAGCGGCTCATACGTGCCATAGAGGATGTATTCCGCCTGCGTCAGCTCCGCAGCTTCCGCAGCCATGGTCTTATCGTAAGCGGATTTGAGCAGGCCGAGTTCGTATTCATTGAGCACAAGCTTGTCGGCTTCCGCATCGCCTTCCGCTTTCAGGCCAAACAGGGCTTCCACATCCTTAAGCACATCCTCGAAGGAAGTTCCGTTTTCCTTGTAAGCAGCCACATAGTCGCTGTCGTACTTCGCATAGGAAATCTTTTGATTTTGGAGATTGGCAAGATAGGTGTCGTAATCCGTTCCCGCATAGCCGATGGTCAGGCCGCCGGTTTCATGGTCGCCGGTGACAAGGATGAGCGTTTCTTCCGGATGTGTCTTTGCAAACGCAATTGCGACATCCACAGCATCCGCCATGGCGATGGTATCCGCAATGGTGGAGCCTGCGTCATTCGCATGGCACGCCCAGTCGATCTTGCCGCCTTCCACCATCATAAAGAAGCCGGTCTCATTGTCAAGCACCTCAATCCCCTTTTCCACATAGTCCGCAAGCGCCCAATCGCCTTCCGGACGGTCGTTTTCGTATTGGAATGCATCGGAATCCGCCAGATGCTCGTCAATGATGAGTACCTTTTCATCCGCAGCGGTAACGGCTTCAGCCTCCGCCTGCGTCATGACGACCTTGTAGCCCGCCTGAGCGGCCAATTCGTAAAGGTCTGTCTCTGTGCCTTCATTGCCGGTAACCTTTTTCAGCCCGCCGCCCGCGAAGTATTCAAAACCGCTTTCAATCAGTTCAAGGCCAATCTCATAGTAATTGTTGCGGCTTGCCTGATGCGCATAGAATGCCGCCGGCGTCGCATGGTTCAAGTTCACGCTGGAAATCACGCCGACCTTAAAGCCAAGCTGTGCATGGGCCTTTTCCGCAATCGTTTCATATTCGGTGGTCTTGCTTTCATCCATATTGATTACGCCGGAATACGTTTTATACCCCGTTGCAATTGAAGTGGCCGTAGATGCCGAATCCGGGCAAAAAGAGCTTGAATCGTAGGTATTCGCGCTGCCTGCTACGGGGAATTCCATAAAGTTCAGAGATTCGGAACCAGCAAGGATGCCGTCCTCATCCGTGTCCGCAACTGCGCCGAGGTAATCGGCAGCCGCCTGAAACTGTGGATAGCTCATGCCGTCTCCAATGAACAGGAACACATACTTCGGCGCCGCCGCCTGATCCTGTGCGCCGGCAAGCGTTTGCGTGGGCGCGGGAGCGTTCGTTTGCGCAGCAGTGGGGGCGGCTGTGGGCGTTGAAGCCGGTGCTTTGGCAGCGCAGCCCACAAAGGCAGCGATGGACAGCAGCAGGGTGAGAATCATTGCACAATACTTTTTCATTCGGAAACCTCCCAAACATTGTTTCATCTTTGATATCAAGGCGAGTATACCGCCGGGAGGTCAAATCCATAATCCGCATCATGTAAAATGTTCGTCAAACGCAGAGCGAAGCTCTTCTTTGTATTTGCGTTAATTTTTTTACAATCTTTCATTCCGCACTCCCCCGCAAATCCAGCGTTTTTCCTCCATTTCAACGCACAAACGGTTCCCACCCCTCATTTGGGGGCGGGAACCGTTTTCTTTTTTACCAATCTTTCCCTTCGCTTATTGGACGAGCGGAAGAATGGTCGTGCTGAAGAATTCGCGCGCCGTATCGGGCATTACGCTGTACACCTGCCCATTCACGGAAACAGCGACGCCGCTGCAACTGCATTGGCGCATGCAGAACGTGGCCTTGAAATCCACCTTGTCATGCAGGCCATTTTCCTCAATCATCTGCTGAAACGCCTGAATCACGTTGTAAGAGCCTTTCAGATGGCAGGAACTTCCGATACAAACGCTGACTTCTACCATACTCAGTTATCCTCCTGTTTTGCACCATGGTAATGAACATGCAGCAGCTCGTGCACGCGGCCCTTGAGGATGCCGTTGTAAAGCGACATCATCAGCGGGTTTTCTTCCGAACGCTTGATGCTGCAAAGCTTATCGGCGGAGTAAAGCCCCGCGCCGCGCTTTTCTCTTTCCATGTTGGATGCGAAGGGCTGTCCGCCGCCGCTGACGCAGCCGCCGGGGCATGCCATCACCTCAACAAAATCGAAGTGCTCGCCCGCCTTGATGCGTTCGATCAGGTCGGAAGCGTTCTTCAGGCCGCTCACAACGCCGATGCGCACTTCCTTTTCGCCCACCATCACGCGGGCTTCCTTCACGCCTTCCATGCCGCGTACGCCGGTGTAGGCGATGGACATCAGGGCCGTGTTGCTCTTGTCGGACGCAAGGCGGCGCAATACGGCCTCCGTCACACCGCCGGTTACGCCAAAGATTACGCCGGCGCCGGTCATCGTGCCAAAGGGCATATCCACCGCTTCGGGTTCAATATCGCGGAACATGATGCCGGATTCTTTGATCATGCGCACGAGTTCCTGCGTTGTGAGCACATAATCCACATCCTGCTTACCTTCCACCTTAAACTCGTCGCGTACCGCTTCAAACTTCTTCGCCGTGCAGGGCATGACCGCCACATGCACGCATTTGCGGCTGGAGGTGCGGTTGTTCTCGCGGATTACCGCAGCAAACATCTGCATCGGGGACTTGCAGGTGGAAACATGCTCCATCAGTTCGGGATAGCGCGTTTCGCAATAGCGCACCCAGGCCGGGCAGCAGGAAGAGAACAGCGGCAGCTCCGCCTTGCCTTCGCCAAGGCGCTTTGCAAGCTCGTTCGATTCCTCAAGCACGGTAAGGTCTGCGCTTGTGGAGGTATCATAAATCTCGTCAAAGCCCATGCGCCTGAGCGCGGCAACGATCCTGCCCATCGCGTTTTCGCCCGGGGCAATGCCGAGCTCGCGGCCAAGCGCCACACGCACGGCAGGGGCAATCTGCACGGTCACCTTGGTGCCGCGGTCGTCAAGCGCCTTCCAGACCTTTGCGATGTCATTCTTCACAACGATCGCGCCCGTCGGGCAGGCCTGCGCGCATTGGCCGCAGCCCACGCAGGGGGATTCTGCAAGCGGGATGTCAAACGCCGTGCTGATGGTCATCTTGGAGCCGCGGTGCGCAAAATCAATGGCGCCCACGTTCTGCACCTCGTTGCACATGCGCACACAGTCGCCGCAGAGGATGCACTTGTGCGCATCGCGCACGATGCTGACGGACGAATCCTCGATCTTCGGCTTTTCGGCCGTATTCGGAAAACGCACATCGTTAATGTCGAAGCGCATTGCAAGATCCTGCAGCTTGCAGGTGCCGTTGTTGTCACAGGTGGTGCAGTCCCGGCAGTGGTTTGCAAGCAGAAGCTCAAGGATCATTTTGCGGTACTTGCGCAGGCGCTCCGTATTGGTGCGGATCTCCATCCCCGCCTTCGGGGGCGTGGAGCACGCAGCCTCCAGGCCGCCCCACTGGTTTTCCACCATGCACATGCGGCATGCGCCATAGATCGAAAGCTCGGAATGGTAGCAGAAGGTAGGCATTTTCACACCGACCTTGCGGATCAGCTCCAGCAGATTTTTTTCGCCGTTGATCTCGACAGGGATGCCGTCAACCGTCATAAATTGCTTGTTTGCCATGGCCATGTTAGTCCTCCTTGATGGCGTGGAACGGACAGGTGCCGACGCACGCTTCGCACTTGATGCACTTCTCCTGGTCGATCACAAACGGCTGTTTGAGCGTGCCGCTGATCGCGCCTACAGGGCAGCCGCGGGAGCACTTGGAGCAGCCCTTGCACAGCGCAGGATCGATGGAGATGCGTTTGAGCTTGCGGCAGTTGCCCGCCGGGCAGCGTTTTTCGTAAATATGCGCCTCGTATTCCGAGCGGAAGTTCTTGATCGTGCTTACCACAGGGGAAGGCGCGGTCTTTCCAAGGCCGCAGAGCGCCGTGGCGGAGATGGTGTCCGCAAGCTCCAGCAGCAGCTCGATGTCCCCATCGCGGCCCTTGCCGGCCACAATGCGCTCGAGGATTTCCAGCATGCGCTTGGTGCCCTCACGGCACGGCACGCACTTGCCGCAGGATTCGTTCTGCGTGAAGTGCATGAAGAAGCGCGCCACTTCCACCATGCAGGTGTTGCTGTCCATCACCACGAGGCCGCCAGAGCCGATCATGGCGCCAACCTTCTTCAGGGAATCAAAATCAAGCGGCAGATCAAGCTGCTCGGGTGTGAGGCAGCCGCCGGAAGGCCCGCCGATCTGCACGGCTTTGAAATCCGCGCCGCCGCGGATGCCGCCGCCGATATCGAAGATGACCTCGCGCAGCGGAGTCCCCATGGGGACCTCGATGAGGCCCGTGTTTACCACGTTGCCCGTGAGGGCGAACGCCTTCGTGCCCGGGCTGTTCTCCGGCCCGATGGACTTATACCATGCAGCGCCGTTTTCAATGATGGACGGCACGTTTGCGAACGTTTCCACGTTGTTGAGCACCGTAGGCATATTGAACAGGCCGTGTTCCACCGTACGCGGCGGTTTCACGCGCGGCATACCGCGCTTGCCTTCGATGGATGCGGTGAGCGCGCTGCCCTCGCCGCAAACGAATGCGCCTGCACCGCGGTTGATGCGGATGGTAAAATCAAATCCTGTGCCGAGGATGTCCTTGCCGAGGAGGCCGAGTTCCGTCGCCTGCTCAATGGCGCGGCTGAGCTTTTTCACCGCCACAGGGTATTCCGCACGGACGTAGATATAACCCTCGGAAGCGCCGCATGCAAGGCCTGCAATCATCATGCCTTCCAGCATGCGGTGCGGGTCATCTTCCATAACGGAGCGGTCCATGAACGCGCCGGGGTCGCCCTCGTCGCCGTTGCAGACGATGTATTTCGGCGTGGCTTTCTGGCGCTTCACCTGGCTCCACTTCTTGCCGGTGGGGAATCCTCCGCCCCCGCGCCCGCGCAGGTTGGACTCGCTGATCTCGTTGACGATATCGTCCGCGCTCATGTCGAAAAGCGCCTTTTCAAATGCGGTATAGCCGCCCACGCTCAGATACTCGCGGATGGAATCGGAATCGATCTCGCCGCAGTGCTCCAGCACAAGGCGCTTCTGCTTCTGATAGAACGGGATTTCGTTCTTTTTGGCATAAACCTTGCCGTCCTTTTTGTAGGCCAACCGCTCCACAAGTTCTCCGGCAACAATGGTTTTGTCGATGATTTCCTCACAGTCGGAAACCTTCACCTTGGTGTAAAGGTATCCTTCCGGGTCAATGCGCACAAGGGGGCCGATCTCGCAGAAACCGGGGCAGCCGCCCTTGGTGACGCGCACGCTGTCATCGTGCGGGTCCTTTGCAAGCTCCACCTCGCAGGGGATGCCGCGTTCGCGCAGCAGCTCCACAAGGCGCGCATAAATATCCAACGAGCCGCTGGATACACAGCCTGCGCCGGTGCATACGAGGATCTTGCGGGTTTGTTTCTTTGCGGCGTCGCGGCACGCGGCGCGCAGATCGATCAAGTCCTGTCTATTCTTGAGCATGTCAGAGCGTCTCCTTCAGCGTTTTCAGCAGTTCGGACGCCTTATCCGGCGTCATCGCGGGGTATACCTTATCGTTCACGGTCACGGCAGGGGCAAGGCCGCACGCACCCAAGCAGGCCACGGTCTGCACGGTGAAGTTCAGGTCATCTGTAGTGATCTTCTCGGCCGAAAGGCCCAGTTCTTCGCGCAGGCGGTCGAGAATCGGCAGGGATTTGCGCACATGGCAAGCCGTGCCGTCGCACACCTTGATTACGTATTTGCCCTTGGGTTCCAGAGAGAAATTCTCATAAAACGTGGCAACGCCATAGATGTGAGCCTCGCTCAGCCCCATCCGCTCGGACAGATAGGGAAACACTTCGCGGGGAAGGTATGCATACTCTTCCTGCACGGCTTGCAGCACGGCGATCATGCTCCGCTCTTCCGTGCCGTACCGGGCGAGGATCGCATCGGTCTTCTGGTACAGTTCTTGGGTGTTCATTTCCGTCTCCTTCTTCTTGCTTGCTGGCCTTCCGGCCAAAATTTAAGTTAAAAATAACTGACCTTGATTTTCTTGCCCATGTTCTTCAGGCATTCCGAAAGCTCCTCAATGAGGCGCATCTTTATGTTGAACCCAATGGGCAAGTTCGGATTCTGGTGCGCCGGATTCACGGCGCGGCCAACGTAAAAGTTGATGTCCGTTGCTTCTTCAAACAGCATCCGCGCGATGCTGGAAGCGCCATCCTTTTTGTAGCTCCAATCCGTGTAGCGCTCGTTATCCTTTAAATAATCGCGCGCGTATTCAAGCACGCGGCTGATGGTGATAACGCCCTCCGTCACCAAATCCACGCCCTTGATCTTCGCCGTGGGCGGGATTTCCGGGTCGATATAGGTGGGCATGGAAACATCGAGCGGCTCATGCAGAAATTCCGCTGCAAGGGTGGAAGTTGTGCCGCCGCAGACGATGTGCTTTCCTTCCTTGGAAAAGAACAGAGCCATCATCTTGTTCACGTCCTTGGGGTCCGCCGGCGGGCCGATCATCAGGTTCATGGGCTCTCGCCTGCGGATCTTCACCGTGCAGGCGGAGGTGTCATCCCCCGGTTCCCCGCCGTAAAGGCGGCTGCATTCGTTCACGAGCATGGCGCTCAGGGTCTTTGCGGTGAACGCGGGATCATACACGGTTTCCATGAATTCCATGATCTGCTCCCGCTGCCAGCCAAAGTTGAGCGATTGCCCTACCCCGGCGTGGATTGCGCCGTCGCTCATGGCGATGAACGCATCCCCTTCCCGCAGCTTCAGCTTGGTCTTATAAATGGCCTTGCCGTCGATCATCTCGCAGATTTCGGGATAATCCACATGCTTTCCGTCCCGCAGGAAGATGATATGCGGGTTATCATATTGAATGAGCTCCGCTTCGAGGTTGCTGCCCGCGATGCGGATGATGGTAAACGTGGAATATGCTACCTTGCGGATATCGCAAACTGGGAGCGTGGCTGCAATGGTGGAAACACAATCCTCAATGCTCATGTCATTGGCCATCATGGTGGAGATAATCTTCGCCGTGAGCGTTGAAAGGATGTTTGCCTTCACGCCGCTGCCGAGGCCATCCGCAAGGACGACCACCGTCGCGTTATCCCCCTGCTCCACAATCTCCACACGGTCTCCGCAGAGCTGCTCTCCGCACTTATTCAAGCATACATAGCCGATGTCCGTACAGAGGCTATTCATGGTTCAGTGACTCCTTGAGTTTTGTAAGCGCAATCTTCGTTTCAGCCGTTGTTTCGCCCAAAAGCGAGGCGATTTCCTGCACGGCGCGCATCTGCTTTTCAATCACCTTGTCGGTAATTTCCATGGTAGTGCGGCTCATTGCTTCACGGCTTTCCCGCTCCTTGGCCTCCACCGTCACATCGCGCATGATGCAGATGAGGATGTGGTAGCTTTTGTCATAAATGACGGTCTGCTCCACATAGCGCTGGTATTCGGCCAAATACACGGGCTTGTTGTACACGTTGCGCCCGCTTGCATAGGTTTCCATGAACACGAGCGGGTCAAGGATGCGCACGACCTGGTCGCCCAGCACGTTGTGTGCATCCCGGATGTTCATCAGCTTGCAGGCCGCGTCATTCACCTGCTGCACCTCAAAGGATTCGTTGAGCACGATGATGGCGTTGGGCGTGTTGCTGATGATGTTGTCCGAAAAGGACTCTGCCTTGTCCTTCAAATAAGGCAGGCACATGTTGAGATCCGCCTTGCCCTGCAGCACGGCTGCCGCTTTGTCCCGGCAGGTATTGTATCCACAGCTTCCGCAGTTGAGCTCCTGTTCCGGGCACGTCTTGCCCATCTGCTTAAGCACCGCTTCGATGGCAGCGGTTCCAAAGTTGGCGCGCGGCACGCTCAAGTATTTGAAATTCTTTTTGAGTGCTGCCGGCTCCGGCTGCTCCACGGGAAAATCCCGCTTGCCGGCATAAGCGTTCACGGTAAGATAGTCGCTCGCAGGCCGGCGGTGATTTTTGTCCATCGCCGGACCGCCGACGCAGCTCCCCACGCAGGTGGACATTTCAATGAAGCATTTATGCACCTTTCCGCTCAGGATGTCCTCAAGCGTGTGCATACAGTTTTCTACGCCGTCAATCGCAAGGTAGGTATACTCCGGGCTGTCCGCCGCCATCGTGCGGAGCACGCCCCCCGTTGTCGGGAACAGGCGCGCGCGGCTTTCCTCGCTGCGCTCCGCATCCTGCTCGATGGTAACGCCGGTCTCCCGCAGCCAAACCGCAAGCTCCTCAAACGTAAGCACACAGTCCACAAGTTCCGGGCAGCCCGCCGCCTCGTCCTTCTTTGCGATGCAGGGGCCGATGAACACGGTTTTTGCATCCGGATGGCGGCGTTTCAGATCCTGGCAGTGCGCCTGCATGGGCGAGAGCACGTGCGCAAGATAAGGCAGCGCATCCGGGTAATGCTTCTGGATCAATAAATTCACGCTGTGGCAGCAGGAAGAAATGATTACATCCTTCTCCGCCGCATCCACCATGCGGTCGTATTCGCGCTTTACAAGCGTGGCGCCCACTGCCGTTTCCTCAGCGCCCGCGAAGCCGAGCGCCTTAAGCGCACGCTCCATGGAGCCGATGGCTGCGCCATCGAAATTGGCCACAAAGGAGGGCGCTACGCTCGCATAAACCGGCGCGCCGGAGGCGATGAGTGTCCTTGCCACAGGAACGTCGTTGCGGATCTCCTTGGCGCCCTGAGGACAGGCCACGAAGCAGTGTCCGCAGAGGATGCATTCTTCCGGCACAATGTTCGCCTGATTATCCGAGAAGCGGATGGATTTCACAGGGCAGTTCCGGATGCATTTGTAGCAGTTTTTGCAGTTGGACTTTTTCAGTCTCAGGCATTCTGTCACGCGTATTCCCCTCCAGTAATCGGTCATGCTGTGCAGGAACTCTCCCCTGCCGTTATACTCGTATCCGTGTATACGGTGCGATGCAAAAAAAGCGGCGCCGGCAGCTGCGGGGAATCAAATCATACTCCGCAGGAAATCCTGAAAGCTGGGGATGCCTTCGCCCGGCTGCGCCAAAAGCTTTACTCCCGTTCGGCAAGCTTTCGCGTAAGGCGTTTGGAAAGCACCGCCAGGGGTACCGCAATGTCCTCATTCTGCACCAGAACACTTTCCGGTGTGGAAAGCACAACCGGCGCAAAGTTCCATACCGCGCGCACGCCGCCTTCTACAAGCGCGTCGCACACGGTCTGCGCTTCCCCGGCAGGCACAGCGATTATGCCGATGCGAATCTGCATGCGCTTGCAGAGTTCCTGCAGCCGCTCCACCGGGAACACGGGCTTCCCGTGGATGGTCTGCCCTGAGCGCGCAGGGTCATGGTCAAACGCAGCCACGATCTCAATCCCGTATGCCGCGAAACCGTGGTAGCCAAGCAGCGCGCGGCCAAGGTCCCCCGCGCCCACGATCACGGCGCTGGTGGCATCATCGTAGCCCAGGAACCGTTCCAGATCCGCAATCAGGCTGTCGGCATCATAGCCCACCTTCGGCCTGCCGCCGGAGCTGACGAGCGCAAGGTCCTTTCGGACCTGCACATCGCCAAGCCCCAGCGCTTCGGCGATGGCCGTCGCCGAAATGTTGGCCGCGCCCGCACGGGGCATAGATTTCAAAAAGTTAAGGTACTGGGGCAGGCGTTGCAGCGTTTGCTTGGAAACGGACTGCACGCTCATGGCTTTACGCCTCCTTGCCTTTGATGTATTCGTCAATGGCTGCCGCAGCCGCTTTGCCTGCGCCCATCGCCGAAATAACGGTGGCTGCGCCGGTGACCGCATCGCCGCCCGCATAAACGCCTTCACGGCTCGTGGCGCCCGTCGCTTCTTCCACAACGATGCCGCCCTTGCGGTTGACCTCAAGGCCCTTCGTGGTGGATTTGATGAGCGGGTTCGGGCTTGTTCCGATGGCGATAACCACGGTGTCCACATCCAGCGTAAACTCGCTGCCGGGCACGGGCACCGGGCGGCGGCGGCCCTTTTCGTCCGGCTCTCCAAGCTCCATGCGGATGCACTTCATGCCGGTCACAAAGCCGTTCTTCGGATCGCGCCTGTCATCGGGGTTCTGGTAGCCCAGAATTTCGATGGGGTTATTCAGCAGCTTAAATTCGATGCCTTCTTCCATCGCATGTTCCACTTCCTCGCGGCGCGCGGGGAGCTCTTCCAGCGAGCGGCGGTACACGATGTAAACCTTCTCCGCGCCAAGGCGCAGCGCCGTGCGCGCGGCATCCATCGCAACGTTGCCGCCGCCGACGACCGCAACGCGGCCGCCCTTCATGATGGGGGTCACGGGGTCGCTTTCATATGCCTTCATCAGGTTGCTTCTGGTGAGGAACTCATTTGCGGAATACACGCCCTTGTAGGATTCGCCGGGGATGCCCATGAAGTTCGGCAGGCCCGCGCCGGAGCCCACGAACACGGCTTCATAGCCCTGCTCGAACAGCTCGTCGATGGTGAGCGTCTTGCCGATGACGATGTTCGTCTCCACATCCACGCCCATCGCGGAAAGGGTGTCGACCTCCTTCTGCACGATGGCCTTGGGCAGACGGAACTCCGGAATGCCGTAAACAAGCACGCCGCCCGCCGTGTGGAGCGCCTCGAACACGGTTACTTTATAGCCCTTCTTTGCAAGGTCGCCCGCGCAGGTCAGCCCGGAAGGGCCGGAGCCCACAACTGCGACGCGGTGGCCGTTTGAAGGCGCAGTTTCAGGCACCTCGCCGCTGTGGGCGTTGTGCCAGTCCGCAACAAAGCGCTCGAGCCGGCCGATGCCGACAGGCTCGCCTTTGATGCCGCGCACGCACTTGGATTCGCACTGGGTTTCCTGCGGGCAAACGCGGCCGCACACTGCGGGCAGGGAGGACGTTTTGCTGATGACGCGGTAAGCGCCCTCAAAATCGCCTTCCTTGATCTTTGCGATAAATTCCGGAATATGGATGTTCACCGGGCAGCCGGAAACGCAGGGCATGTTTTTGCAGGAAAGGCAGCGGAGCGCCTCGTCAAGCGCCGTTTCTTCGGTATAGCCGGTGGCAACTTCGTTGAAATTATGTGCCCGGACCTGCGGTTCCTGGGAGGGCATCGGGTTCTTCTTCAGGCTCATGTTTGGCTTCGTCATGGTTATTTTACCTCCTTGTGGAACAGGTTGCAGGCTTCTTCATGCGCATGCCGCTCAAAATCGCGGTACATTGCCCCGCGGGACATCGCCTCGTCAAAATCGACTTCATAGCCGTTGAAATCCGGCCCGTCCACGCAGGCGAACTTCGTGATCTTCTCGCCGTCGCGGTTGAGCGTCAGGCGGCAGCCGCCGCACATGCCCGTGCCGTCGATCATGATCGGGTTCATGGAAACGACGCAGGGGATGCCCGTGGGCTTCACCGCCGCAACCACGAACTTCATCATGATCAACGGCCCGATGGTGATGACCTGGTCAAAGGTTTCGCCCTCTGCAAACATCTCCTCCAGCGGCACGCAGACGTTGCCGTGGCGGCCGTAGGAGCCATCGTCCGTCATCACATAAAGCTTGTCGGACGCAGCGCGGAATTCATCTTCGAGAATCAGGAGATCCTTGGAGCGGAAACCGATCACGGAGGTCACCGCACAGCCCTGCTGATGCAGCTTCTTCGCGATGGGCAATGCAATCGCGCAGCCAACGCCGCCGCCTACGATGCAAACTTTTTTGAGGCCCTCGGTGTGGGTTGCAACGCCAAGGGGGCCGACGAAATCCTGGATGAAGTCGCCCACTTCCTTATGGTTGAGCCGTTCGGTTGTCCCGCCGACAATCTGGAAGATGATGGTCACAGTACCCTTTTCACGGTCGAAATCCGCGATGGTCAGCGGGATGCGTTCCCCGGTTTCGTCCACGCGCAGGATGATGAATTGGCCGGGCTCCGCCTTTTTGGCGACGAGCGGCGCTTCAATTTCCATAAGCGTCACGGTGGGGTTGAGGATCTTCTTTTGAACGATGCGGTACATTTTCGTCCCTCTTTCTTAAAAATAAATAATAGATGGTATAGTCGGCAGTTGGGTCAGGCCCGTGCTGCGCATGCTTTCAAACAGGAAAAAGCCGCGGCACCGCCATGTGCCGCGCGGCAGTTCCCTCCAGTATGTGTGCCGGGCATCGGGCGTCCTCTTTAGGGTTACCCGGTAAAGCTCTCTTATTTCAATAAGATTTTAGCAGACCGTACCTATATGGGTCAATATAAAACAGGCATATCGATATGTTTTTATCGATATGCCGATACTGTTTCCATGCCGGATTTTACTGCCCCGGAAATGCCACCTCGTTGCGCGCCACATACAGCTCGTTGATGAACCGCTGCTCAAGCGGGCTCATAGCATATCCTGCCGGGTAAATGAGCACATCTTTGCTGCGCCCCTCGCCGCTGCGGCTTTCCCGCTGCACCAGATTGTAGCGCGCGAGCATATCCTTGGGAATGGGCGTGGCCCACATATAGGCCAATGGGATATATTCCAACAGCTCAAACTGATTTGCACGATCATAAATGGAGATTTGCCGCAGCGTGCGCGCCTCAGCCGTCTTATGCCGCCTGCGCTCATGCGCAGGCAGGTAGGGCGCGTCCGCATCGTCGTTCACAAGCTCGATGTAGCCTGCAAGGTCATCCGGCAAAACGGTGCGCTTCTGCGCAAGCGGATGTCGCGTGCAAACCGTAAGCAGGCAGTCCGCTTCCCAAATGGGTTCGCTTTTCAGTTCGCGCTCGGCAAGCGCGCTCATAAAGTAGTTTTCGTACAGCAGCCGGTAGCGCACCACGCCGAGGTTGAACTGCCCCTCCGCTACCTGCGCAATGGTTTCAAGCGCGCCTGTTTCCTGCACGTTTACATCCAGCTCACGCTCCGGGTCCAGCGAGGCTACAAACCGCGTCACCGCCTTTGCGATATAGCTCACACGCGGCACGGAAACGCCAAAGCTTTGCCTGCTCTCCGTGCGCGGCAGGTTCAGTGCCTCCACCTTTTCAAGCTGCGTAAGGATGCGTTTTGCATACACCAGAAATTCCGCGCCCTTTTCCGTTGGCACCACACCCTTTGAAGTGCGCCGGAAAATGGAGATGCCAAGCGTATCCTCCAGTTCCTTGATCGCTTTGCTCAGGTTGGGCTGTGCCATATAAAGGTTGTCCGCCGCCTGGGTGATGGAACCTGTGCGTTCCACCTCTACGGCGTACTTCAAATGCTGTGTGTTCATCGCTTCTCCTCCGCTTTTCCCCGGCCCCCTGGTTATATCATTTCCGTTATGCCGTTATAGTAATCCATATATAATACGCTGTCAATGGGGTCTCGGTTTTCCTTTTTTCTTATCGAACCGTGACGGAGCTGCGTGCTGCCGTGCCTGAATTGAGGCTGCGCGCTTCATTTCCTGAAGCGCCGCATTCATCAATCCGCCGGCCTTTTTGCGCCTCCACCCCGGCATTTTGGCTGAAGCGTTTGACATTCTGCGCCGAATCATATATCATTCCGTAAAAGCGTAAACCAGCGTCCACGGGCGCTTCAGGAGGATAATTTTATGAAAACCGGCACCAAATGCGTACAGGGCGGCTACGTGCCAAAAAATGGCGAGCCGCGGCAGATCCCCATCATCCAAAGCACGACCTTTAAGTATGATACCAGCGAAGCCATGGGCAAGCTGTTCGATTTGGAGGCCGAAGGGTATTTTTACACGCGCCTGCAGAACCCGACGAACGACGCCGTCGCCGCGAAAATCTGTGCGCTCGAAGGCGGTTCGGCCGCCATGCTGACCTCCTCCGGCCAGGCTGCGAGCTTTTACAGCGTGTTCAACATCGCCTCCTGCGGGGATCACGTGGTCGCCTCCGCCACGATTTACGGCGGAACATACAACCTCTTTGCCGTCACGATGAAGCGGATGGGCGTGGAGTTTACGTTTGTCTCCCCGGATTGCACTGAGGAGGAGCTTGACGCAGCATTCCGTCCGAACACCAAGGCTGTGTTTGGCGAAACCATCGCGAACCCGGCGCTCACCGTGCTTGACATCGAAAAATTTGCAGCGGCGGCGCATCGCCACGGCGTACCGCTCATCGTGGATAACACATTTGCAACGCCCATCAATTGCCGCCCGTTTGAATGGGGCGCGGACATCGTTACCCATTCCACCACCAAGTACATGGACGGCCACGGCGCGGGTGTCGGCGGCTGCATCGTGGATTCCGGCAGGTTCGACTGGGCGAAGTATCCTGAAAAGTTCCCCGGCCTCTGCACGCCGGATGAAAGCTACCATGGCGTAACCTATACCGAGCGCTTCGGCCTCGGCGGAGCTTATATTACCAAGGCCACCGCGCAGCTGATGCGCGATTTCGGCTCCATCCAGTCCCCGCAGAATGCGTTTCTGCTCAATCTCGGGCTTGAAAGCCTGCACGTGCGCATGAAGCGCCACAGCGAAAACGGCCAGGCCGTTGCAGAGTTCCTGCAGGGACACCCAAACGTTTCCTGGGTCAAATTCGCCGGGCTTCCGGGCGACAAGTACCATGCGCTTGCCCGGAAATACCTGCCTGACGGCGTATGCGGCGTGGTAAGCTTCGGCGTGAAGGGCGGCCGCCCGGCGGCGGAAGCGTTTATGCGGCGGCTCAAAGTTGCGGCCATCGAAACGCATGTTGCGGATGCGCGCACCTGCTGCCTGCATCCGGCAAGCGCCACGCACCGCCAGATGAACGATTCAGAGCTGGCCGCAGCGGGCGTTTCTCCGGATCTTGTGCGGTATTCCTGCGGCCTGGAAGATGCAGCAGACCTCATTGCCGATCTTGATCAGGCGCTGCGCGGGGCATAAGGCAAGGAGGCGCGTATGCCCATAAAAATCCCAAACGAGCTGCCTGCGGTTAAAACGCTCACGGAAGAAAACATTTTCGTGATGACCGAAACGCGCGCCATCACGCAGGATATCCGGCCGCTCAAGCTGCTGATCCTGAACCTGATGCCCACTAAGATCGACACGGAAACACAGCTTTCCCGCCTGCTGGGCAATTCTCCTTTGCAGGTAGAGATCGAACTGATGCACACGCGCACCCATGTTTCCCGCAACACCGCCGAGGAGCATATGCTCGCATTCTATCAAACCTTTGAAGATGTGCGTGCGCGCAATTTCGACGGTATGATCATTACGGGCGCGCCAGTGGAAACCCTCCCGTTTGAGGAGGTGGAATACTGGGACGAGCTTTGCGAAATTATGAAATGGTCCAAAACACATGTGCACAGCACATTCCACATCTGCTGGGGAGCACAGGCTGCGCTGTATTATCATTTCGGCATTAAAAAACGGGCGCTGCCGGAAAAACTCTTCGGCGTATTCGCGCACAGGGTGGAATACAAACCTTCCATCCTGTTCCGCGGGTTTGACGATGTGTTCATGGCGCCCCATTCCCGGCACACGACCATTCTGCGTGAGGAGGTGGAAGCCGTGCCGGCGCTCAACATCCTTGCTTCCTCCGAAGAGGCGGGGCTTTATGCGATTTCAGCCAAGGAGGGAAACCAGTTTTTCATCACCGGTCATTCGGAATACGATGCACGCACGCTGGAAAGGGAATATCTCCGGGATAAGTCAGAGGGCCTCCCCATCGCCGTGCCGAAGCACTATTATCCGGATGACGATGATACCAGGCCGCCCTGCATGACTTGGCGCGCGCACGCAAACCTGCTTTATACCAACTGGCTGAACTACTTCGTTTACCAGACCACGCCTTACGACATCCGCCGCATTGGCACGGCAGGCCAAAAAAGCTGCAATTGAAAAATGCCGCGGTGCGCATGCGCACCGCGGCATTTTCCGTTGGATTAGGGGGGGTTATTCGATCTCAAGCCGCCTTGCGGCAGGCGCGATCTCCTCTTTCTTGGGCAGGACCAGCTTCAAAACACCGTCCTGATAGCTGGCTTTGATGGCGGAAACATCAATGCCGCTCACGTCAAAGCTCCGGCTGAAGGAACCATAAGAACGTTCACGCCGCACATAGCTGCCCGTCTTGTCCTTTTCTTCGGTTTCGGACTTGCGCTCCGCCTGAATGGTCAGGTAAGTATCGTCCAGTTCAATGTTGATGTCCTCTTTCTTAAAGCCGGGCAGATCCGCCTCCAGCTCATATTCCTTGCCGTTGTCCCTGATGTCCGTCTTGAACTCGGCCAGGCCGTTGGTTTTAAAGAACTCCCGCTCAAAGTTTTCAAATGCTTTGAAAGGATCATAAGTCATTGCGCTGTTTTTGCGCTCATACGGTGTAAGTCCAAACATAATTCATGCCTCCTTGCTGATCTTCCATTATGTTCCCAAATTCATTTCCCGTTTATGCAAAGGAACTCATGCCCCTTCGCACATCCTTCGTTTTCCGCAGGCAGCACATTGGAATCGCCTTCCTTTTATATTCCGGTTCCCTTCCGGGGGGTCTTCCCGGCGCCTTGGTTCCGGGAACCTTTCTTTCTTTTGATGGCTTTATCATACAACAGGATTGTTGCGGAAAAAGAGAGGAATTGTTATGGAATTGCAAACTCTGGCACTCGTATTATTCGAGTGCTAATTTGGTTTAAATTTACGGTTCCAGCATAAGAAACAGTGATTTCCCATCTCATGCCCGCGTTGCGCATGCTGCTTGCAGTGCGCAATGGTCGCGGTTTTCGGCAATCCCCCGGCAGCACCTTTGCTGCTGCCCCCCTTTCCCAAAGGGGCTTTGGGGAAGCTGCAACAAAAAGGCTCCTTTTTGAAAGAATCTGTCGCCGCAGGCGACTGAGGATTGTTTTGCCCATTCCCCAAAACGGCAGAGCGCCCCGCTTACGCGAGGCGCTCTGCCGTCAAAGAAGGTATCAGAAATCGACCTTGGTATCATAGAAGCAGCACTTGAGCAGCTTCTCCATGGTCTTGGGGTCAATGCTGCGGGGATTGGATCCGGTGCAGGCATCGCCGACGGCAAGTTCTGCCACCTGGGGCAGCTTCTCAAGGAACTCCGCCTCGTTGATGATGCCGCCCTCATACTCCTTGATGCAGGAGGGGATATCAAGCTGCTTGTTCAAGTTCTTGATGTGGGCAATCAGCGCGTCCGTCAGCTCCTCGTCGGTGTTGCCGGCAAGGTGCAGGAACCTGGCGATTTCAGCATAGCGCTTTGCAGCCTCGGGCTCTTTGGCGTTGTACTTGATGACCTTCGGCAGATACATTGCGTTGGCGCAGCCATGCACAATATGGCCGCCGGAATAGGCAGCGCCGGTCTTGTGCGCCATGGAGTGCACAATGCCGAGCAGCGCGTTGGAAAACGCCATGCCGGCAAGGCACTGGGCGTTGTGCATCCTGTCGCGGGCATCCATATCGCCGTTATAGGAAGCGACGAGGTCACGGCTGATCATCTCAATGGCATGCAGCGCAAGCGGGTCGGTATAATCGCAATGGAGCGTGGAAACATAGGCTTCGATGGCATGCGTCATGGCATCCATGCCGGTGTGCGCAGTCAGCTTTTTGGGCATGGTCTCCGCGAGATCCGGGTCGACGATCGCCACATCCGGCGTAATGTTGAAGTCTGCAAGCGGATACTTCACACCCTTTGCATAATCCGTGATAACGGAGAACGCAGTCACCTCCGTCGCCGTGCCGGAGGTGGACGGAATCGCGCAGAAACGCGCCTTGGTGCGCAGCGCCGGGAAATTGAACGGGATGCAGAGCTCTTCAAACGTGGTGTCCGGGTACTCATAGAACGCCCACATGGCTTTCGCCGCATCAATCGGGGAGCCGCCGCCAATGGCGACGATCCAGTCCGGCTGGAACTCACGCATTGCCGCCGCGCCTTTCATAACGGTCTCGACGGAAGGATCCGGCTCAACGCCTTCAAAGGCCATAACTTCCATGCCTGCCTCCTTCAGGTTATTGACAACCTTGTCAAGGAAGCCAAACCGTTTCATGGAGCCGCCGCCAACTACGACAAACGCCTTCGTGCCCTTGAGTGTCTTAAGCGCATCGAGCGCGCCTTTTCCGTGATAAAGATCCCTTGGAAGTGTAAACCGTGCCATATTTCTGAACCTCCTGAATAAATTTCTGAATCGGTGCCCTTTTTGCTTGGTGTGCAGCGCTTCGCCGCACGGTTTGCTATATGGTTCCCTTTCTTGTTTGATATTATTTTATCAATATTGGTGAAAAAATGGAAATACGAAAGTGGAATATTGATATTTCAATATCGATATGGGTAATATCGAATCTGTTGTGACCACAGTGCGCCATTTTTGGTAACGTTCCCGGCCTGTATGGTCTCCCCTCGAACTCCGTTGGGAAATTCAGGTATTTTTGCTTGTTTTTCCCCGTTGAGTTGCCATATTGTGCACCGCATGGTTCCATTCTGTTTTTCATATTTTGCCCCTGAACCCCCACGCATGATGCATGGTTTGCGCGCTGCGGGCAAGTATGCTAGTATATGGGAGAAAATAATTCGGGAACGCAAAGGAACGCCATAATGAAACAGCTTTTGGTTTATATGAAGGGTTATGCCAAAGAAAGCGTGCTTGGGCCGCTGTTCAAGCTGTTGGAGGCTTCGTTCGAGCTGCTTGTGCCGCTCGTAATGGCCGCCATCATCGACACGGGCGTGGCCGGGGCGGATCGCGGGTACATCCTGCGCATGGGCGGCGTGCTTCTGCTGCTCGGCCTTGTGGGGCTTGCCGCCGCCATCACCGCACAATATTTTTCCGCAAAGGCCGCCGTGGGCTTTGCCGGGAGGCTGCGCCACGCCCTGTTTGAAAAGATCGAAAGCCTTTCCTATACGCAGCTTGACACGCTCGGCACATCCACCATGATGACGCGCATGACAAGCGACATCAACCAGGTGCAAACGGGTGTAAATCTCACGCTGCGCCTGCTGCTGCGTTCGCCGTTCATCGTGTTCGGCGCGATGATCATGGCGTTTACCATCGATGCGAAATCCGCGCTCCTTTTCGTTGCGGTCATCCCGCTGCTTGCACTCGTCGTGTTCGGCACAATGCTTTATACCATCCCGCAATACCGCCGTGTACAGGCGGAGCTGGACAGCGTGCTCGGCAAAACGCGGGAGACGCTCACCGGCGCGCGCGTGCTTCGCGCCTTTGCGCGCGAGGATTCGGAAATTTCCGCCTTTCAGGAAAAAAACGCCGCGCTTGCCCGCATGCAGCGCTTTGTCGGCCGCATCAGCGCGCTCATGAATCCGCTCACCTATGCCATCATTAACCTTGCCGTGCTTGCGCTGCTCCGCACCGGCGCAGTGCAGGTGGATGCAGGGCGCATCACACAGGGCGAACTGGTGGCGCTCGTAAACTATATGTCACAAATTTTAGTTGAGCTTGTGAAGCTCGCAAACCTGATCATCACGCTGACCCGCGCGCTTGCAAGCGCAAACCGCGTTTCCGCCGTACTTGCGCTCCCCGCCGGCAACGCCGCCATGGGGGACACGCAGGGTGCGCTGCCCACCGTGCCCGCGGACGCGCCGGCGGTAGAGTTTTGCGGCGTGAGCCTGTCCTACGAAAACGCGGGCGCAGAATCGCTTTCCGATGTTTCCTTCCGCGCCGAACCGGGCGAAACCATCGGCGTAATCGGCGGCACGGGATCGGGCAAAAGCTCGCTTGTGAATCTCATCCCCGGCTTTTACCCGGCAACGCGCGGGCAGGTGCGCGTGTTCGGCAGGGATGTGAAGGATTGGCCTGCCGCAGCGCTGCGCGCAAAGGTCGGCATCGTGCCGCAAAAGGCGGTGCTGTTCCGCGGCACCATCCGGGAAAACCTGCTCTGGGGCCGCAGCGATGCAGAGGATGCGGCGCTTTGGAACGCGCTCGAACGCGCACAGGCGAAGGACTTTGTGCAGCAAAAGGAAGGCGCCCTGTCCGCCCCCGTGGAGCAGGGCGGCAAAAACCTTTCCGGCGGGCAGAAGCAGCGGCTCACGATCGCCCGCGCGCTCGTACGCAAGCCTGATATCCTGATTCTCGATGACAGCGCCTCCGCGCTCGATTACGCAACGGACGCGAAGCTGCGCAGGGCCATCCGTGAAATGGAAGGCGGCCCTACGGTGTTCCTCGTTTCCCAACGGGCGGCATCCATCCGGCATGCGGATAAAATCATCGTCCTTGACGACGGGCGCGTTGCCGGCATCGGCACGCACGAAGCGCTGCTTCAAAGCTGCCCTGTCTATCAGGAGATTTACCATTCGCAGTTCCCCAAAGAAGCGGCCTGCACAAAGGAGGGATGAGCGATGAAACGCATGGATCAAAGGCAATCTGCAGCGCTCCGGCGCGTGCTCGGCTGCATCCGCCCCTATGCATGGCTTGTGGCGCTTTCGCTGCTGCTCGCCGCGCTCACCGTGGCGCTTACGCTGTATTTCCCCATCCTCACGGGCGATGCGATCGACCGCATCCTCGCGCCCGGCCGGGTCGATTTTGGGGGTGTGGCAAAGCTTGCGGTGCGCATGGCAATCATCGTGGGCATCACGGCGCTCGCACAGTGGCTGCTTTCCCTCTGCAACAACCGCATCGCGTATGAAACGGTGCGTTCCCTGCGCAACGCAGCGTTTGCGCACATACAGCGCCTGCCGCTCAGCTATCTTGACGCGCATTCCCACGGGGAACTCGTGAGCCGCGTCATCGCGGATGCGGATCAGTTTTCTGAAGGCCTGTTGATGGGGTTCACCCAGCTTTTCACCGGCGTTATCACCATTTTAGGCACGCTTGGCTTCATGTTTTCGCTCAACTGGCGCATTGCGCTTGTGGTGGTTGTCGTCACGCCCGTGTCCCTTTTCGTGGCTGCGTTCATCGCAAAGCGCACTTATGCCATGTTCAAGCTGCAATCCGAAACGCGCGGCGAGCAAACCGCGCTCATTGAGGAAATGGTGGGCAACCAGAAGGTCGTGCAGGCGTTCGGACGGGAACACACCGTGCTCGGCCGGTTTGATGAGATCAACGACAGGCTTTCCAAAGCCTCTCTGCGCGCGATCTTCTTTTCCTCCATCACCAACCCTTCCACCCGCTTTGTGAACGGCCTCGTTTACGCGGCGGTGGGCGTTGCGGGCGCATTTTCCGCCATAGCGGGCGGCATCTCCGTGGGCGGCCTCTCCTGCTTTCTGAGCTATGCCAACCAATACACAAAGCCCTTCAACGAAATTTCCGGCGTGGTGACGGAGCTGCAAAACGCCCTCGCCTGCGCGGCGCGCGTGTTCGAGCTGATCGACACGCCCGCGGAGGAGCCGGACGCGCCGGATGCGCAAACGCTTCGGGATGTGCAGGGGAACGTTTCGCTTGAGCACGTCAGCTTCTCCTACGACCCCGCCCGCCCGCTGATCGAAAACCTTTCCGTGGCCGCAAAAAGCGGGCAGCGCATTGCAATCGTCGGCCCCACGGGGTGCGGCAAAACCACGCTCATCAACCTCCTGATGCGCTTTTATGATGTGGATGGCGGCGCGGTGCGCGTGGATGGCCGCGATATACGCAGGCTTACGCGCAAAAGCCTGCGCACATCCTATGGCATGGTGCTGCAGGAAACCTGGCTCAAAGCCGGCACCATCCGGGAAAACATCGCCCTCGGCCGGCCGGATGCGTTGGAGGAAGAAATCATCGCCGCCGCGCGCGCCTCGCATGCGGACGGCTTCATCCGCCGCCTGCCCAACGGGTATGACACCGTCGTCACCGAGGATGGCGGGATGCTTTCGCAGGGGCAGAAGCAGCTTCTCTGCATTGCGCGCGTGATGCTCTGCCTGCCGCCGATGCTGATTCTTGATGAGGCAACCTCCTCCATCGACACGCGCACGGAACTGAAAATTCAGGAGGCCTTTGCGCGCATGATGCAGGGGCGCACGAGCTTCATCGTCGCTCACCGGCTTTCCACCATCCGCGAGGCGGATGTCATCCTTGTTATGAAAGATGGCCGCATCATCGAGCAGGGAAACCATGATGCGCTGCTTCAGCGGGGCGGCTTTTATGCGGAGCTTTACAACAGCCAGTTTGCGTTAGAGTGAAGCGCTTCTCCCTTTTAGAGCACAGCCCTCTCCCTGTCATGCCCCGCGTGCCGTTTTCCTGCCGTTCGGCACATTGCAGAAGCGTTAGATAAACGCTATAAAATATAATTCAATATCATTCAGAAGCGTACCTTCGCGGAAGCTTTGACATCGGGTAAGTATTTCACAAAATTTGATTGCGGAAGAAGGTCGGTGCCCATGGACATCAATGTTGATTTTTTAATTTCCGGATGCAATACCCAATGTAAGCACTGCTATGTGAATGGCGGCCCTGGCCCACAAATGGGTATTGAAGATGCGCTGACCTGTATTGAAAAGCTGGATGCCACAGCGCAGTTTCTCCCGCCCGGCGCAGAGTTCACGCTGGACCATGAGCCAATGAACCACCCATGCCTGGGAAGGATTCTGAATGCGGCGGCAAGAACAAGGCACATCCGCAATTATCACCATGGCATGACGACCGGCATCGGCCTCATGGGGCGCAGGGATAAGGATGCTGTAATCCAGGCATATTTTGAGAACGGCTACACCGAGTTCGGCATCACCATCCACGGCGCAGGGGCGCACCATGATGAGATCGTGCTGCGGCCCGGCGCTTACGAAAAAACCATTGCAGCGGCAGAATATTTTAAAGGGAAGGGCGCCGGGATCGGCGTATCCTTAATGCTGAACCGCTTTTTCGTGCAGGATGCGGCCGCCCTCAACGCAATGCTCAGCAAATTGGAGCCGGATCACATATGGTTCGTGATTCCCATTTTTACTCCGCATCAAAACATGGAGGCGTTTGAGCCCTATCGGGCGGATATGGAAGTGCTGCGCTCTCTTGCGCGGTATTTGCCGCAGTGGAACGCACCAAACATTCTGCAAAAGGCGGAAAGGCACACGGTCGGCGCCGTGATTGCCGGGCTGAAAAGCGGCATGCGGCTGCGCGAGAAATTTCAGTCTCCCCAGCACGAGCTATATCTGACGCTTCACCCGGATTGCAAGCTGTATGTGGGCAACACAGGAGTGGAGACGGAGCTGCTGTGTGACCTCAGGTTTGCCGAACCGGAGGCGCTGGCCGGCCGCATAAATGCATTGCCCGCAAACAGGGATTATACGGCTTTTTACGATTTGGATGCTCTTCCCGCTGAAAATGACCTGATTGCTGCCATGGAGTCGCTGCCTCAAGGGAATGTCTACGGAGACGTGGAGAGCGTGCTGTACCGCGGGCTGGTTGAGCTGAACACGCCCACTCGGATCTTGAACGGCCTTTGGCCGGCCGCATCCCGTCGCATGCAGGAGGCCGTTTCTGCCCGCCGGGAATAAATGCGTCCCCGCGCGGGAACACTTTATCTTGCCCTTGCGCCGAATGTATTGTACAATCAAGGTGCCACTGGCAAATGAAGGAAAGGCGGTTTGAACCGATGGAAATGGAAGAAAGGGACGTCGTAACCTTTACTGATGAGGAAGGCAACGAGTTTGAGCTGGATGTAATCGAATACTTCGAGTACGAAGGGCAGGAATACGCCGTGCTGATGGATTTGGGCGAGGATGATGCGGACGAGGGCGAGGATACTGCCGAGGTCTACATCATGAAGATCGTCGTGGACGGCGACACGGAGGAATTCCTTCCTGCGGATGAGGACAAGATGGACGCACTTGTTGAAATCGTTGAGGAGCTGCTCTCCGAAGAGTGCGAATGTGAAAGTGAGTGCGCGTGCGAAGGCGCGTGTGAATGCGAAAGCGGCTGCGGCTGCGATTGCGACAAGTAAACTTTCCGGAACCTGAAAAGAGGGCTTAAGCCCTCTTTGTTGTTTTGGCACAGGCATGATAAAATGGAATAAACGCAGATACAAGTTCCGGCAAGGAGAGTTTTAAATATGGACATCGCCATTCAGATGCGCAGCATTGAACTGATGCTCAAATTCCTTAAGCACGACCTGAAGAACGTGCCATCCTATGGATATGCGCTGCAAAAGCGGCAGCTGCCGGAGGCAAAAGCGCCGAAGCCGCTGCCCCGCAGCACCCCGGAGGCCGAGGGCATACGCTCCGATGCCGTGCTGCGCTTTTATGAAGCCGTCTCTGCCGAGGCGGATTCCATCGCGGCGCATGCCGTGCTCGTGATGCGCCACGGCAAGGTCATCGCCGAGGGCGCATGGGCGCCTTACCGGCTGGATGTGCCGCACATGCTCTATTCCATGAGCAAAAGCGTCACCGGCACAGCGGTGGGCATCGCCGTGGATGAAGGGCTGCTCTCGCTGGAGGAACGGCTCACGGATCTCTTCCCGGAGCTTGTAACCCCCACGCAGGCCAAAGTCATCAAAAACATGACCGTGCGCCATCTGTTGACGATGAGCACGGGCTGCCGCTTTAACGAGATCGGCTCAATGCTTGATGAAAACTGGGCAAAGATGTTCCTGGAGTCCCTCCCCAAATTTGAACCGGGCACGGCGTTTGAATATAACTCGCTCAATACGTATATGCTCGCCGCCATACTCGCGCGGCGCACGGGGCAAACGCTTGTGGACTATCTGCGGCCGCGCTTGTTTGAGCCGCTTGGCATTGAGCGCTTCCAGTGGGAAACCTGCCCGCAGGGCGTGGAAAAAGGCGGTTGGGGGCTTTCGCTCACGCTGGAGGACGCAGCCAAGCTTGGCCAGCTCTACCTCAACCGCGGCGTGTGGGAAGGCAAGCGCATTTTCAGCGAAGCCTGGGCGGATGCGGCCACAAAAAAGCAAATCGAAACGCCGCACGGCGAAATGACACATGGCTACGGCTATCAGATCTGGATGAGCGACGAGGAAGGCGGGTATCAGTTCAACGGTGCGTTTGGGCAATATGTGGTCGTGCTGCCGAAATATGACGCCGTGGTTGCCGTATTCAGCGGCAGCGCAAAACTGTTCGCCCAAGGGACGCTGACGGAACACATCAACGCCTGCTTTGAGGGTGCATCTTCCGAGCCGCTGTCGGAGAACGCCAGCGCACAGGCTGCGCTTGCCGAGGCCTGCAAGGCGCTCCGCTTCACGCCGACGCTGCCCGGGTCGCTCAACACGGATCCGGCGCAGTTCCACGCCATTGCGGAGCTGCTGGATGGCCGGGAATACCGCCTTTCCGCCAACACGGGCGGCGTGTTCCCTCAAACGATCCAGGCCGTACACGGCAACTACACCATGGGTACGGATCTGATCCGCTTTGAAAAAACGGAATACGGACTTGATTTGCTGTTTTACGAATACGCGGAATGCAACCGCATCGGCATCCATGCGGACGGTTCGCTGCGCTATGGGCGCATCGCCATGCGGGGCGAATGGCAGAAGATCGGCGTGCGCGCGGTTTGGAAGTATGCGGAGGACTGCATAGAGTTTACGGTGCTCGCCTCACTCATTGAAACGCCGGATACGCGCGTGTTCCGCTTCCGCATCGCAAAAGGCGCGCTCGCCGTCACCTTCGATGAGCTGCCTGAACTCAGCCGCGTCACACAGATGTTGTTTCAGCTCGTTGGCGCGCCCGACCTCGGTTACTTTAAGCGCCTTTTGACTGCCGCACAGCGCGAAAATCTCGGCACAACGCTGCGGGATTTCACCGCGCCCTCCGCTTTAGGCGTGCTTGTGCGGCACAACGGATAGGGGGAACCGGTTTGCGCAAAAAATTAAAAGTCGCCTTCGTTTGCGTTCATAATTCCTGCCGCAGCCAAATCGCGGAGGCTTTGGGGAAGCGCCTTGCTGCCGATGTGTTTGATTGCTATTCGGCCGGCACGGAAACAAAGCCGGAAATCAATCGGGATGCCGTACGGATCATGAAAGACCGGTACGGCATTGATATGGAAAAAACGCAATATCCAAAGCTTCTCGCGGAGCTTCCCCCCGTTGACATCGTCGTTACAATGGGCTGCAATGTTCAGTGCCCCAATCTTCCGTGCCGGCACAGGGAAGATTGGGGATTGGATGACCCGACGGGCAAAAGCGATTCAGAGTTTCTGAAAGCCATTGAGGCGATTGCCAAAAACGTACGCGAGCTAAAACGGCGGTTCGGCTGACGCGCCGCAAAATGCGGGATTCACAGCGCGGCAATTTCCTTTGCAACGTCCAGAGCGCTTTTGCCGGCCGTATCAATCTTCCACGTGTTCAGGCTTTGGCACTGCATAAGCCGCGCAAGGCTCCGTTCAATGACGTCCGCCGTACGCACTCCGCGCCGGACGTCCTCCAGAAGCCGCTCCCGCAGAGTTTCTGCATCGCAAAGCAGGGAAACCGCCTTTATGTCGCAGCCGTCCGCATCCAAAGCGCGAAGGATGCTGTCGATTATGCTCTGCTCATGCATCACCCAGCAGAAGATCACATGCTCATATGCTGTGCAGCGGATAAAGTTATTCAGCAGGTGGCAGATATTGTCCATCACCATTGCCTTTGTTTCCTCTGTTACCTGAAACGGATCCGCATCCCAGCACCAATCCCCGTCAAGGAATACGCTTTGGGGCAACAGCTGCTTCAAATACCCGCATGCAGATGTTTTTCCCACACCCATCGGCTCGCCGATCAGGTATAGCTTTTTCATGCTCGCCTTGCCTTTCTAACTTCTTTTGGATGGCCAGCATACTCCATCCGCCTTTTGCATTGACAAATATGCGCTGCTGCCAAATGCAGCAGCGCAACCCTTACGCCTTTTGGCACCGCATTTAAAAAGGGACGGTTTTCCCCCGTCCCCTGCGCCTCACAGAGTTACTCCGTCTTAAACACGCCCACATAAGGCAGGTTTCTGTAATAGCCGTCGTAGTCGAGGCCATAGCCGAGCACGAACTCATTGGGAATGACAAAGCCGCAGTAATCCGGCGTAATGTCGCACTCGCGGCGGGAGGGCTTGTCCAGCAGGCAGGCGATCTTGAGCGAGGCAGGCTTTCGTTCCCTGAGGATCGTTGTCAGGTAATTGAGGGTGAGGCCGCTGTCCATAATGTCCTCCACAATGAGCACATGGCGGCCGGTGATGTCCGCATCCATATCCTTTGCAATGCGCACGATACCGGAGGTTTTGCGGCCGTTGCCGTAGCTTGAGATCGACATAAAGTCCATCTCCATATGGCAGGTCATATGGCGCGAAAGGTCGGAAAAGAAATGCACCGCACCCTTGAGGATGCACACAAGGATCACGTTTTTGCCCTCATAATCCTCCGAAAGCTGCGCGCCCATTTCCGCAACGCGCGCGCGGAGCTGTTCTTCGCTCACCAGCACCTTGCTGATGCTTTTGTTCATGTCGGTCTTTTCTGCCATAAAACCCTCCCTGAAATGGAAATTAAATTTGTTCCGCGCCTTCGCGGGGCATATAGGTCACGCACAGGATGCGCGTGGTCTTCTCCTCCACCTTCACCGTATCCGAAATGCAGTGACCCGGAACGAACAGGATCTCCTGCCCGCATGCGATGAGCGGCATATCCCGCTTTTCGCGCGGCACCTTCTTGTCGATGAAGAATTCCTTGAGCTTGCGCCTGCCCGGCGCGTTCAGCGGAAAGAAGCGGTCTCCCGGAAGGCGCGTGCGCACGCAAAGCCCCTGCGCGGGCAGCTTATCCGCATCGAAGCAGGCGGTGAAAGGCTCCCGAACAAGGCTGCCCACAGGCGTTTCCTCCGCAAAAAACGTGCCTCCGGGCGTGCTTGTTTCCCCGCTGTATGCAAGCGGCAGCTCAAACGCCTCCGCCTCCTTCCACGTGCCGATGTGAAGAAGCGAATAGTTCACCCATGCGTCCGCGCCGGGCAAATGCAGCCGCGCGCCCGTGCGCGCGCCGAGGAGCGCGCTTACCTGCTCCACATGGATGCGCACAATGTCCTGCGCGGCGCCTGCCTCCGCAAGTGCCATGCGCACCGCGCGGCTTTGCAGGGCGGGCGGCAGCGCAAGAAGCGCCGCCCGGTCATAGGCATGCTCGCCCCGCCGCGCTTTGGCAAGCGCGGCCGCAGCCTCCTTGCAAAGGTACGCTTCGTCCTGCGCGAGCAGCTCCGCCGTGGCAGAGAGCGAAGGTACAATCGCCGGGTTCACATATTCGGCAAGGTAAGGCAGTACATCCAGCCGGAGCCGGTTGCGCGTGCCCTCCCGAAGAAGGTTCGTTTCATCCGTGCAGAAGGCAAGCCCCTCCTGCAAAAGGTACGCTTCAATTTCGCTGCGTCGGAGCGCAAGCAGCGGGCGGATCACCCGCCCGCGCTTTGGGCGCATGCCCGTAAGCCCCCGAAGCCCCGTGCCGCGCGCGAGGTGCAAAAGCAGCGTTTCAGCCTGATCGTCCATGTGATGCGCAACGGCGATCACATCCGCGCCAAAATAGCGGCGCGCCTCCTCCAAAAAACCATACCGCGCATCCCGCCCGGCCTGTTCCAGCGTTTGCCCGCGGCTGTGCGCGAGGGATGGCACATCTGCATGGCCGCGGTAAAGCGGCACGCCGTAAAACTCACACAGGCCGCGCACAAATTCTTCGTCCGCATCCGCCGCGGCGCCGCGGATGCCGTGGTTAAGATGCGCCGCATACAGGCGAAGCCCCATTGCAGGCGCAAGCGACCAAAGGGTGTGCAAAAGCGCGACCGAGTCCGCCCCGCCGCTCACGCCGGCCACGACGCTTGATCCCGCCCTAAGCAGGTCATGTTGTGCAATGAAATCCGTAACGCGCTGCCGCATAAGCACCTCCGCACCGTGTCCGCCCAAGATTCCGCCATCCGTACCCGCTGTGCAATTTAAAAAAATATTTACGATAAGTATACCGTTTGCGCCGCCGTTTGACAAGGGAAGCGCGTGAACATATAATACAAATGATATGTGAAAATACCATCCGTTTACCGGATTTGTAAAGGAGAAACTGCCCATGAAGCTCGGCGTCGTCGGACTCCCCAATGTCGGCAAAAGCACGCTGTTTAACGCCATCACCCAAGCGGGCGCGCAGGCCGCCAATTACCCGTTTTGCACCATTGAACCAAACGTTGGCGTTGTTCCCGTGCCGGACGAGCGGCTTAACGTGCTCGCAAGGATGTACGCTCCGGAAAAGCTCACGCCCACAACCATCGAGTTTGTGGACATCGCAGGGCTTGTGCGCGGCGCATACAAGGGCGAAGGGCTTGGCAACAAGTTTCTTTCCCACATTCGCGAGGTGGATGCAATCGTGCATGTGGTGCGCTGCTTTGAGGATGAAAACATCGTGCATGTGGACGGCTCGGTCGATCCTGCACGCGATATGGAGACGATCAACCTTGAGCTGATTTTTGCCGATCTTGAAACCATCGAGCGCCGGGCTGACCGTGCACGTAAAAACGGTAAGGGCGGGGACAAGCAGTGCCTTGCAGAAGCCGCCCTGTGCGATCGCATCAAGGCACACCTTGAATCGGGCAAGCCGGTGCGCACGATGGAGCTTAGCGATGACGAGCACGCCGCAGTGAAAGCGATGTTCCTGTTAACGACAAAGCCCGTGATCTATGTTGCAAACATCAGCGAAGATGAAATCGGCCAGGAAAACCCGCTTGCAGACAAGCTTTACGCTGCTGCCAAGGCCGAGGGTGCGGAGGCGCTCACCATCTGCGCCAAGGTAGAGGAGGAGATTGCCGAGCTTTCGCCGGAGGAAAAGCAGGCGTTCATTGAAGAGCTCGGCATCGGTGAAAGCGGTTTGGATAAACTCGTGAAGGCGTGCTACAAACTGCTCGGCCTCATCAGCTACCTTACGGCGGGCCCTAAAGAAGTGCGCGCATGGACGATCGAGCGCGGTACAAAAGCGCCGCAGGCCGCGGGCAAGATCCACACGGATTTCGAGCGCGGCTTCATCCGCGCAGAAATCGTTTCCTACGATACGCTCATGGAAAACGGGACCATGCTCGCCTGCAAGGAAAAGGGGCTCATTCGCTCCGAAGGCAAGGATTATGTGATGCAGGATGGGGACATTGTGGTATTCCGGTTCAACGTTTAATCGCAAAGGCCGAGAGGGCGGGGTTCCGCCCTCTTTTTTGCTGCCGTTTCAAGCCGCCGACGGGAGATTGCCATAGCAGCGCGATCTTTGCGAATTGTGGTCAATACGCGCAGCCTTTGCGGGGGATTGCCGCTGCCCCGGCCTTTTGGGGTTCGCCAGGCCTGCCCTCCCCTGCCGTTCCGGCAAAAGGCCAACTTCATATTTTGCTTGACATTTCCCGCAGGATTCATATAATAGTGCGAGTGGCAAAAAAATATCAAACAAAAACGGCCACGGAGGAAATGGGACATGCATTCAAAGCAGGTGGAACTATGCCTGAATTTTTGCTGCGAGCTGGGGCGGCAGCTGATCCGCAACGGCGCGGAGATATACCGCGTAGAGGAATCGGCCAACCGCATGCTCGCGGCTTACGGATATCAGGAGGCAGAGGTATTCGCCGTACCTTCCTGCATCATCATGAGCATCCATTACGGCGAGCGCAATTACACGAAATCCGTACGCGTAAAGACTTCCGCAAACAACCTGGATAAACTGGACCGGTTGAATGCCCTCTGCCGCAGGGTATGTGCGGAAACGCCGGAAATCGGGACCGCGCTTGCGGAGCTTAAAGCCATCGTAGGGCGCCCCGCCTATCCGGTATGGCTGAGCTACTTCGGCCATGGCTGCGTTGCGGCGTTCTTCACGCTGTTCTGGGGCGGGCATTTTCTTGATGCCATGATCGCGTTCCTTTGCGGCCTGATCGTAAAAGCAGCGGTAGGCTATATGGCGCGGCTCAACGCGAACGTGTTTTTCATCAACGTATGCGCCAGCATGCTGCTCGTGATGGTGCCTGTTGCCCTGACCTATGCAGGCTGCACCGCCATCCATACGGATAAAATCATCATCGGGGCGATTATGCTGCTCGTACCCGGCATTGCGATCACAAACGTAATGCGCGATGTTATCATCGGGGATTTTATGACCGCCATCAGCAAACTTGCAGAGGTGCTGATCGTGGCGATGGCAATCGCCGTGGGCATTGCAATTCCGTTCGGCCTTGCCCGGGCGCTTTTTGGAGGTATTTGAGCATGGAACACTATCTTCCCTGCCTGTATGCGTTTTTGGCGTGCGCAGGCTTTTCCATTGTGTTTGAAATTAAAAAGCCGCTGTTCATCTTCCTTTCCTGCGTTACGGGCGCGATCAGCTGGCTGGTTTACCTGCTGCTCGGCGGATTAGAATCCGAGGTGGTGCGCTATTTTCTTGCTACCATCGTGGTTTCTCTTTTGTCCGAACTTTTCGCGCGCATCCTGAAAGCGCCCGCAACAATTTTTCTTGTGATCGGAATCGTGCCCCTTGTGCCCGGCGGCGGCCTGTATTACGCGATGGATGCGCTTATCAACGCGGATTATGTCCTGTTCGCACAGAAAGGCGTTGAAACCGCAGCCTGTGCCGGCGCGATTGCAGCTGGCGTTTCCGTTGTTACCTCCATTGTGCGCATGGCGGCTACCAAACGGGCAAGCCGGCAGCAAAAACCATAAAAGCACAAAAAAGCGCCGCTTTCCTGCATGGAAAGCGGCGCTTTTTATTTTGTTTTACAGCTTAATTCCGCTGCTGCAAAACGGGAGGGCACAGCGGTTTTGCGCTGCCTTCAGCATAGGGATGCGTCATTTTATAATAATATTGCATAATATCGCGTCGGGTCACGATGCCAATGAAGGAGCCGAGGTCGTCCACCACGGGTACAAAGTTCTGGTTCATGGCCTGCAGCAGCAGATCTTCCAGCGAAGCGTTCACGTTCACCGGCGGGTTATGGCTGCGCTGCATGATATCCCGCACGTTGAGCCGCTCCTGCGCATGGGATTCCCAGGCGCTTGCCTCCGTCAGCTTCCAAAGAAAGTCGCCCTCTGTTACAGTGCCCACATAACGCCCTTCATGGTCGATCACGGGGATCGCCGTATAGCCGTAATGCTTCATCTTTTCAAGGCCCTGCCGCACGGTGTTGTTATCGTAAATATAGGCTACACTTGCCTTTGGCTTTAGAAAGAAAAGTACATTCATCCGAATTCCCCTTCTGCCGAAACGATGCGGTTCGCACAATGTGCTTCCTGTTTCTTATACCATACCATATTGCGCGCGCCCTGTGGTGACACGAATGTAAACTTTGTGGGGCAAGGCGCAGATTTGCGCAAAAAACGCTTTTTCGCGCAGTGCACCGCTGCTTATTTATGGTAAAGCTTCTTCGTCTGATACTGCGGCTCGCAGGTCAGGTTCACGCCGAGCTTTTTAAAGGTCGTGCTGTCCACGCCCGAAAGGATGACCGTGGAGTGCGCCTCGCAGCCGCGCAGCTTCGGAAGCTGCTGCATGGCAAGCGCCGCCGTGGGGTTCGTTGCCGCGCAGATTGAAAGGGCGATCAGGATTTCGTCCGTATGCAGGCGCGGGTTATGGTTCCCCAGATGGTGGATTTTGAGATCCTGAATCGGCTCGATGATAATGGGCGAGATCAGGTGGATGTCATCCTGAATGTTGCCGAGCGCCTTCAGTGCGTTCAGGATCAGCGCCGCAGAAGCGCCGAGCAGCGCGGATGTCTTGCCGGTTACGCACCTGCCGTCCGGGAGCTGCATAGCGGCCGCGGGCTGCTGCGTTTCCGCCGCCTTTGCAAGCGCCGCGGCAATCACGGGGCGGTCCGCCTCCGTGATGCCCGCCTGGTTCATAAGGAGCTTGATTTTATAAACGCCCTCCCCGTTTGCAAGGCCCTGGCGCACGGCGCAGCGTTCCGCATAATAACGGCGCAGGATCTCCTGCCGGGAAGCCTCCCTGCAAGCCTCGTCGTCAATGATGCAGTTGCCTGCCATGTTTACCCCCATATCCGTGGGAGACTGGTATGGGCAACGGCCGTAGATTTCCTCAAAAATGGCGGCAAGCACGGGGAAAATTTCCACATCGCGGTTATAATTGACCGTGGTCACGCCGTAGGCCTCAAGGTGGAACGGGTCGATCATGTTCACGTCGTTCAGGTCCGCCGTAGCCGCCTCATAAGCGAGGTTCACCGGATGCTTCAGCGGCAGGTTCCAGATGGGGAATGTCTCAAATTTTGCATAGCCCGCCGCTACGCCGCGCCTGTGCTCATGGTAAAGCTGGGAAAGGCAGGTCGCCATTTTTCCGCTGCCGGGGCCCGGCGCGGTAATGACCACAAGCGGCCGCGTGGTTTCTATGTATTCATTTTTGCCGTATCCCTCATCGCTGACGATGTGCTCAACGTCCGAAGGGTATCCGGCGATGGGATAATGGCGGTACACCGTCACGCCAAGCGAGGCGAGGCGGCTTTGGAATGCGTCCGCCGCGCTTTGGCCGCCGTATTGTGTGAGCACAACGCTGCCCACATAAAGGCCGATGGCGCGGAATGCGTCGATCAGGCGCAGAACGTCCTGGTCATAGGTGATTCCGAGGTCGCCGCGCACCTTGTTTTTTTCAATGTCCGCCGCATTGATGACGATCACGATCTCCGCCTGTTCCTTGAGCTGGAGCAGCATTTTGACCTTGCTGTCCGGTGCAAAGCCGGGCAGTACGCGCGAAGCGTGGTAATCGTCAAACAGTTTGCCGCCGAATTCAAGATACAGCTTGCCGCCGAATTGGGCAATGCGTTCCCGGATATGCTCCGATTGCATGGCGAGATACTTGTCGTTATCAAAGCCGACGTTCATGGTGGGGTAATCTCCTTTTTCGCAAGTAAAATTGAAATATGCAAAAACGCTTTTAAGAAGAGCGCCGTATTCCACATACTATGATAATGATTTCCGCGCGTGTTTACAACTCGTTTTTTGATAAATATCGCGCGCCATGCTATAATTGGATGCAACCATTTCAGGGGAAGCAACGTATTAAAGAATGGGAGGGATGAAACTTGCCCGCAAGGGATTTTGAATCCATCTACGCGGACTACTCCCGTATGGTGTATTGGGCGGCCTACGGCGTGCTGAAAAACGAAAACGACGCCATGGACGCTTCCCAGAACGTGTTTTTGCGCGTGATGAAGCACCAGAAAAAGCTTGAAACAATGGAGGATGCGCAGCTCAAAAGCTGGCTTTACCGCGTTACGGTAAACCTTTGTCTGGACGGCAAGCGGAAGCTGAAGCGGGAGGTGCTTGCGGACGAGCTGCCCGAAATGCCCGTTTCCGATGTGAGCGTGCTGCCCGAGGCTGCGGCGCTGGATGCGGAAACCCGTGAGGCGCTGCACCGGGCACTTCAGGAATTGCCGGAAATTTACCGTGAAACGGTAATGCTGCATTTTTTCTCCGAGCTTCGTTATGACGAGATTGCAAAGCTTACGGGCGTGAGCGAGGGAACGGTAAAATCAAGAATGTCCAGGGCGAAGGAGCGTCTTCTCGCCCTGTTGAAAGGGGGTGCGCAGCATGGCTGACGCGTTTGACGCATTGATGAAATCCATTGCGGATGAAGCGGATGCAAAGGTGGATTATGCAGTCATGCACGCGGCTGTCCTGCAAAAAGCGGCTGCCGTGCGGCGCAGGCGCGCACAGTTCGTGCGCTATGGCGCGATGGCGGCAACGCTTGTGGTTCTTGCCGGCGTGGGCACGCTGTTTCTCCAGGCAAGGGGCGACGCTGCACGCAGCGGTGAAAACGCTGCCCCGCAGGCGGTGGAGTTCAGCATGGGCGGTCAGGCGGCGGATATGGCGCCGGAGGGTGCGCCCGAAGGGCCCGCACTCGGCTGTGTGCCGGAAAGCGTGTGCCCCACGGAAAAAGCGGGCGATGCGGCAGGGGTGGCGCCAAGCGCAGGAGCTTCCAATGCCGCGCGGAATGAAGCGGGTACCCCGGAAGTCGGTATTTCAGGCCATGTGGCGCAGGAACCGCTCATTGCAATGAGCGCAGACGAACTCGTTTCGCTCTGCCTTGCCGCGCGCACGAAGGGCGGTGCGCTTGCTTCGTTTGAATGGCTGTATGAACCGGCCTCTGCGGGAAAAGGGTACCGTCTGCTTGAGATCGCGGCTGATGCTTCCGGCATCACCTATACCTACAACCGCGCCGCAGCCGATACCCATGACGATGAATATTCCATATTCATCCCGGCGGCGAGCCTTTCGGGCATGGCTGCGGAGGTGGACACGGACGGCGTATTCGCCCCGGCGGAACACGATGTGACCGCCGGCGCGGCGGGCGCTCTGACCTGGGCGCTCGGTGGCGGCGAGGCGGCGCTCACACCCCGCGCGGGCTGCACGCTCAAAGAGGCGGAGCTTCGTGAATTCTGCGCGCTCCGGTTGGTAGAGATCAAGTAACAGGCAATGCACCGAGCCGCCCGGAAGGGCGGCCTTTTTGCATCACGAAAGACCCAGCAGCCGGATTTCTCCTTGGCGTGCGGGCAGCGCATCTGCTATAATAAACAAAAACCGAACCATGTTTACGGAGGGAACCTATGGGCAGAATGCACCTGCTTTCAAAAATTCATAACGCCGCATCCAACCAGGTGGAAGGCTACTGCATCGTCAAAAGCGTTGCACAAAAAAGCAACGTCAAGGGCAGCAGCTATTTGGATTTCATCCTTGCGGATGCGGGCGGCGAATGCGCCGCCAAGCTTTGGGACTATGCGCCCGAGCAGCACGGCACTTACGAAGCGGACACCGTCGTTAAGGTGCGCGCGACGATCAACCTTTGGAAAGATGAGGAGCAGCTCAAGATCGACCGCATCCGCAATGTGAAGGCAGACGAAACGGTGGACATGGCGGAGCTTGTGCCCTGCGCACCCTTTGCACCCGAAGCGATGTTCGATGAGCTGTATCAATGCGCGGAGAGCTTTCAGGATGAGGACCTGCGCATGCTGACGCAATACATCCTGCGCGAGAATAAGGAAGCGATCCTGCGCTATCCGGCCGCGCTCAAGCTGCACCACGCCATGCGCGGAGGGCTTTTGTATCACACGACAACCATGCTCAAAGCGGCAAGGGCGGTCTGCGCAGTATACAAGCCGCTGTACCCCACGCTTTCCACCGAACTTGTGTACGCAGGCATCATCCTGCACGACGTTGCCAAAACGCAGGAGCTGACCGTGGGCGACATTGGCCTTGCAAGCGCTTACAGCGAAAAGGGGCAGCTTCTTGGCCACATCAACATGGGCATGGCGATGGTGGAACGCGCCGCCGCAGAACTGATGACCAGCGAACAAACAACCATGCTTTTGCAGCACATGCTTCTCGCGCACCACGGCGTTCCGGAATTCGGCTCGCCGCGCCCGCCGATGTTCCCGGAAGCAGAGCTTGTGAGCCAGATCGACGTTCTGGATTCCAAGCTTTTCGAGATGTTTGACGCGCTTGCCTCCGTTCCGGTGGGCGGGTTTTCCGAACGCCAGTGGGCGCTTGACAACCGCCAGCTTTACAAGCACGGGTACGAATAAAGCAGATTAGAGTAAATTCATCCTTTTTTAATCTTCGCCGCCTTGTAAAGGGCGGCGAAATGCTTTACCATACATACTATGAATACGAAACCGGTCACAAGAAAAAAGAAGCGGCCTGCCGTGCGTACGCGCCGCGTGTTGTTTGCTTTGTTTGCCGCTGCGGCGGTTGTTTGCCTGTTTTTTGGCGCGGAGGCCATTGAGCGTGCCGTGAAACGCGCGGAATACGTGCCGCTTACGGCGGAGGAGATCGACTATGCTCTGCTGCGTGGGCAGGAGGGTGAGGCGGAGGAGGCGCGCCTTTCGGTTGCGCAGTGCGCCGTAAGCCTCGTGGGCAAAGTACATTACTTCTGGGGCGGTAAGAGCAGCGCCATGGGTGAGGACCCGCGTTGGGGCGAACTGACGGAGGTCACGAGTGCAGGCAGTGAAAGCACGGGCACAGAAAAGCCTTACGGGCTCGATTGCTCCGGCTTTGTGGCCTGGTGCTTTATCCAGCAGGGGCTCAGCGCCGCCGAGGTGGAGGAGCAGGTCGGCATGGGCACCTGGACGCAGTGGGACAGGACGGAGGGAATCGCCTGGAAGGACCTGCGCGTGGGGGATTTTGTGTTTCAGAATGCATACCCCACCAACAAGGGCAACCACATCGGCATCTGCATCGGCTTTGATGAGGCAGGCGCGCCCGTCTTCGCGCATTGCGCGGCAGGGTTCGACAATGTGGTCGTGACCAGGGCGGGAGACGTGTTCCGCTATGCGCGGCGGCCCAATTTTTATGCACAATAAGGGGGAGACATCATTATGAACGGAACCAGGCTTTTGCGGCGCGTGTTCGCGCTGCTGCTTCTGCTCGCCTTAATTACAGGAATGACGGGCTGCTTCACCATCACCATTTCGCCGCGCTATGTGACGCTTTCGGACGATTATACCACGCTTACTGCTACGCCGGACAGCGAGAAGGTCTATCGCATCGAGATCGATAACATGTCCTTCACCAACTCGAAGGATGTGACGATTGACATCGCCTATTCCGATACGCCCTCCGTTGAGGCCGTAGTCAGCGAGGATCTTCTGGATTACGGGTTCAAGATCACCATGAACAACGGTGTGCTGCGGGTCGGGCCGAGCAAACATCTTGAGATCAGGACGGACCGGTTCGAGCTCAAAATCCGTGCGCGGTTTGACGAGATCGACTTTTCGGGCGGCTACGACGTGACCGTGGATGCGGGCGGCGCACAATCGCTCTCGCTCAACGTGAGCGGCGCGGCAAACGGCAGCGTTGAAAACCTGTATGTAAGCGACTTTGATGCAAAGATCTCAGGCGCAGGCTCGTTTGTGCTCTCCGGCGCGGCAGACAAGGCGACCATCCACATTTCCGGCGCGGGCGACATCGAGGCGGCCGGGCTTACCTGCAATGCACTCGATGCAAAAATTTCCGGCGCGGGCGACATGACCATTGCCGTGGTCGATGTGCTGGAGGCAAAGATTTCCGGCATAGGCAGCATTGAATATTTCGGCAGTCCCACCGTCACACAGTCCGTTTCCGGCCTCGGTACGGTTTCGCAAAAATCGGCAGAACTGCCATCGGCATAAACCGCAGCCGGATTTCAGTTTCTTTCACTCCGGTTTTTCATTGTTTTCTGCATAGAAAAGGCGCGCCTTTTGGCTGTAAAAAGCCTTCCGGGGGGGCGGGGCTGCAGCCCCCGGACGCTCTAATCGGATTTGATGGCATGTACGTCAAATCCGCAGAAGCGCTTGCGGAGCAAGGCTTTCTTTGCATGAGGCGCTGGCCGCGACGGAGGAGCGAGCGCCGAATGAGAAAAGCTCAAAAAGTGGCAATGCCACTTTTTTGACACGCTGAAGGCGCGCCCCCGGCGCGCCTTTTGCTGTTCTATGCCATTTTTAAACCGTAACCGGCATCCCGCCGATATAAACCGCCTGCAATTCCCAATCCATGCCGCAAAAAAGCAGGTCGGCCGCAAGGCCTTCGCGGATGGCGCCGGTTTCCCCATCCGCACCGATCACGCGCGCGGGCGTGTGGCTCGCCGCGCGCACCGCTTCCTCCGCGGGAACGCCGAAGCGCACGGCGTTCTTCATGCAATCGAACAGCGTTGCCACAGACCCTGCAAGCGTGCCATCCGAAAGCATGGCGCGCGGGCCGCTGACGCGGATCGCCTGCCCGCCGAGCATATATTCCCCCTCCGGCATACCGCAGGCGGAAAGCGCATCGCTCACAAGGCACACGCGCCCGGGAAACAACCGGAACGCCGCGCGCACTGCGGAAGGATGCACATGGATGCCATCCGCAATGAGCTCCGCCGTCACGGTTTCCCGCTCTGATGCCGCGCCGATGACGCCCGGCGCGCGGTGCAGAAGCGGCGGCATCGCGTTAAACAGATGCGTTACATGGGCAGCTCCCGCATCAAAAGCGGCAGAGGCCGTGTCATAGTCCGCCTCCGTATGTGCAAGGGAAACCTTCACCCCTTCTGCCGCAACGGTGCGGATGCAATCGAGCGCGCCCGGAAGCTCCGGCGCGATGCACGCGATGCGGATGAGCCCCGCCGCTTCCCGTTGGAGCCGCGCAAACAGCGCGGCATCCGGCAGGCGCAAATGCTCCGGGTTCTGCGCGCCGCGCTTACCCATGCTGAAAAAGGGGCCTTCCATTGTGATTCCGCGCAAAGCGGCAGCGCCCTCCGGCCGTACCGCATGGAGCCTTGCCGCCGTGCGGTACGCCGCTTTGAGCCGTTCCTCCGGCAGCGTCAGCGAAGCCGGGCTGAAAGAGGTCGTGCCGTGCGCGGCAAGGAAGCGCGCCATGCGAAGGAGGCCTTCCTCCGCGCCGTCGGAAAAATCCGCGCCGCTGTTGCCGTGCAGGTGAATGTCCACAAGCCCGGGCAGCAGCATCGCGCGCGGTGTGCAGCCGCGTGGCCGCACTGCCGCAATGCGGCCGGCATCTACCTCCACATCGCCGGTGTGAAAGCGGAAATCCGCGCCAAAGTAAAGGATGCGTTCAAACAGCACAGGCGCTCCCCTCCCCTTTCCTGTTTCGGCTTCAGTCGGAACACTCACATCCAAGCGCGATGATCGCATCCGCAAGCACATGCACGTTGAACATCAGATCCTCAATGGTGATGTATTCATTCGGCATGTGGATGGAAGCTTCATGCCCCGGGATTTCGCAGCCGAAGGCCACGGCGTTGGGCAGATGCCGCGCATAGGTGCCGCCGCCGATGGCAAGCGGGGCCGCCGGCTCACCCGTGCGCGCGGAATAGACCTTGAGGAGCTTTGACACGAGCTCGCTTTCCGGGGGCACGCAATAGCCCTTGGAGAAACTCGTGCGCGCGGCGGTAAGGCCGATGGGGTTCAGGCGCGCATCAAGCGCCGCTTCGATTTCTCCGCGCTCCATGGTGATGGGGGCGCGAATATCGATGGAAAGGCGGCGGATCCCCGTTTCATCCCAGTTGATTACGCCGACGTTGAGCGTGAGCCGGCCGGAAGCATCCGTTTTGTCCAGGCCGAAGGACTCGCCATGGCATTCAAAGTTGAATGCGCGCACAAGATCCGAAACGGCCTTTGCGTCCGCTTCGGGCAGGGGAAGCTTGTCAAGCAGGTCGATGAGCGCAAAAAATGCGTTGCGCCCCTGATCCGGCAGCGAAGCATGCGCCGAAAGGCCGCGCATGGTGATTTTCGCGGAAGCTTCATCCAGAGCCTCGGCGGAACAGCCGTATTCGCTCTTTTCCATATAGGCTTCCATGATGGGCAGGATACGCGAGAGCGGCAGCGGCACGGTCGCCGTGGCCTCGCCCGGAACAACGTTTGAGCGTTCGCCCGCCTGAACGGTGATGGAGGAAGCATAGGGCAGTTGGTAATTTGCGCCAAACCCATGTTTTTCGGAATTGACAAGCGGATATTCCGCATCCGGCGAGAAGGACATCGCGGGGATCTCCTCGCACTTGCAGTAATGGTCAAGGCACTGCATGCCGCTTTCCTCGTCGCAGCCGAGGATCAGGCGCACGCGCCGCTTCATCGGAAGGCCGCATTCCTTCACTGCGGCCATGGCGTAAAGCGCCGCAATGGCCGGGCCCTTGTCATCCACCGTGCCGCGGCCGTAAATTCTTCCGTCATGAATTTCGCCGCCGAAAGGCGGGTGCGTCCAGCCCACGCCCGCGGGCACGACATCGAGATGGCAGAGCACGCCGACGAGCTCCTCCCCCGCGCCGAATTCCGCATAGCCGGCATACCCGTCAAGATCCTTTGTTGCAAAGCCCATGCCCTCCGCCAGCATAAGCGCATTGTCAAGCGCTGCCTTAACCTCTGTGCCGAACGGCGCGCCGGGTGCGGGCTCTCCCTTCACGCTTGGGATGGCAATGATGTTTTGTACGGCTTCGACGATTGCACCCTGATGCGCGTCAAGCCAGGCGTCCACTTTCGGGTTCATATGCATGCCTCCTTAGAGAAAGATTCGTTTGCTGTTACAAGCATACCATCAGTTGACAAGGACACACAAGCCCTAAAGGTGGATATTCAGCTGCTGGTGGCGCGCGCTTTTGCAATGGTTCACGGAATCTTCGCTTGCTACAATCGGGAGAAGCGCATAAAATAGAAATGATATCGTGCCGTTTGGCGGCGCGCCAATTTGAAAGAGGAGGCATACAGCCGCATGCCGGATTTTATCGAGCTTCTGAAAGTGATTTTCCTCGGGATTGTGGAAGGGATTACCGAGTGGCTGCCGATCAGCAGCACCGGGCACATGCTGCTTGTGGATGAGTTCCTGCAGCTCAACGCAAACGATGCGTTCAAGGAAATGTTCTTTGTTGTGATTCAGCTCGGCGCAATCCTTGCGGTGGTCGTCCTGTTCTGGCACAAAATGCTCCCGTTCCAGCTTCAGGACCGCAAAAAACCGTTTTGGAAAAAGGACACGCTTTCCCTTTGGCTCAAGGTTGTTGTGGCGTGCATCCCGGGCGCGGCCGTGACGCTCCTGTTTGATGACGTCATCGAAGCTCACCTGCACACGCCCGTTGTGATCGCATGCGCGCTCATCCTTTACGGCATTGCGTTCCTTCTTGTGGAGGATTGGAACAAGGCGCGCAGGCCCCGCATCCGCACCCTTTCGGAGATCACTTACCAAACGGCGCTCATCATCGGCCTGTTTCAGGTGCTTTCCATCATTCCCGGAACCTCCCGCTCCGGCTCCACGATCATCGGGGCGCTCATCATTGGCGTATCCCGCGTCGCAGCGGCAGAGTTCACGTTTTTCCTTGCCGTGCCGGTCATGTTTGGCATGAGCGCGCTCAAGCTTTTGAAGTTCGGGTTTGCGTTCACGGGTGCGGAGCTCGTGACCCTTCTCGCCGGCATGGCGGTGGCGTTCCTGGTGTCGCTTGCCGTCATCAAATTCCTGATGAATTACATCCGCAAGCATGATTTTAAGGCTTTCGGCTGGTATCGCATCGCACTCGGCGCGCTCGTGCTTGTGTATTTCCTTGCAATCAAATAAAACGCTTCGGCGTAAAGCCGGCTGAAACAAAGGAGGAACCTCCATGGATCCGCGGGAAAAAATCGTTTACCAAATTTGGCCGCGCTCGTTCTGTGACGGGAACGGGGATGGCATCGGCGATCTTGGCGGCGTGATCGCCAAGCTTGATTATCTGCATGAGCTGGGGGTGGATCTTCTCTGGCTTTCGCCGGTTTATGCCTCGCCCAACCGGGATTACGGCTATGATGTTTCCGACTATTATGCAATCAACCAGGAATATGGCACGCTTGCGGAGTTCGACCGCCTCGTTGCGGAGGCAAAGACGCGCGGCATCGGCATCCTGATGGACTTCGTTCCCAACCACACCTCCGATCAGCATGCCTGGTTCCGGGCGGCGCTTTCCGACCCCAATTCGCCCTACCGCGATTTTTATTATTTCCGGCCCGGCAAGAACGGCGGTGCTCCGAACAACTGGATGTCCTTCTTTGGGGGCAGCGCGTGGACGCAGGATAAAAAGACCGGCGAATACTACCTGACCTCCTTCACGCCGGGGCAATGTGACCTGAACTGGGAAAACCCTGCGGTGCGGCAGGAGATGTACAAAGCCATGCGATTTTGGATGGACCGGGGCATCGCGGGCTTCCGCATCGACGTGGTGAACGCCATCAAGAAGGCGCCTGGCCTGCCGGATAAGGACCCGCACAAGCGCGGCCTGCAATTCCCGGCGGAGCTTGTAACCAAGCAGGAAGGGGTGCATGCATTCATTCAGGAGATGCACCGGGAGGTGTTTGCGCACTATCCGGATTGCTTCACTGTGGGCGAAGGGTGTCTTACGGGCATTGAGGACGTCGCGCGCTTCACAAACCCGGAAAACCGGGAGCTGATGATGATGTTTCATTTCGACATCGCGATGCTCGGCTGCGGCCCGCTCGGCAAGTTTGATTTCAGAAAGGGCTACCGCTTTACCATCCGCGATTTTAAGCGCGTGGTGAACCGCTGGCAGCTTGCCATGCAAGAGAAGAACGGCTGGACAGGCAACTACCTTTCCAACCACGATCAGCCGCGCCAGGTTTCCCGCTTCGGCAGCGAAAAAACGCCGGAGCTGCGGCGCGCATCCGCGCGGGCGCTTGCCCTTTTGAACCTGACGCTGCGCGGCACGCCGTTTCTTTATCAGGGAGAGGAGTGCGGCATGACAAACTGCCGCCTTGCCAAAGAAGAGTGGAAGGATTTTGAGGCCATAAACGACTATGCCGTGCTGCAAAACATGATGCGCCTGCCCGCCCCGCTTGCGGAAAAGATCATCGTGAAGATGACGCGGGATAACGCACGCACGCCCGTGCAGTGGAGTGGGGGCCGCAACGCGGGCTTCACGGACGGTACGCCATGGATGCGCGTGAACCCGAATTACCGGGAGATCAACATCGAGGAGGACGTGCTGCGCATGGATTCGGTGGTAAACTTCTACAAAAAGGCCATTGCCCTGCACCATGCGCACCCTGCGCTTACCTTCGGAACGTATGCGCCCGTGGACGAAAAGAACAAGCGCGTGCTCGCTTATCTGCGCCGCGGCGAAACCGAAACGCTGCTTGTTGCCATAAACCTTTCCGACAAGCAGGCGAAGGTTTCCTTCCCTGGGCTCAATGCGCGGGAATGCCTGCTGTACACACATTCCTCGCGCGCATTCTCCCGGGAACTGCCGCTTTTGCCGTTTGAAGGGCTGGTATACAAGGTAAACTGAATGCCGTGCGGCGAAAAAGTAAATCCCCCGGCCCGCGTTGCGGGCCGGGGGATTTATTCTGTTTTTGCGGTTTCGCCGCGCTTAGAGCAGGTTTTTATCTGGCGTGACGATAATTTTCACCTGAGATTTCTTTTCCGGGCCGGTAAGGGCACCAAAGCCTTCCTTTTCAATGTCATCGATATAAACCTTCTTTGTGATGTAGCCCTTGGCCGGAATGCTGCCATCCGCAAGCATTTCGATCACCTTTGGGAAATCGTTGCAATAGCAAATGCTACCGACAACATATTTTTCGCCCATCACAAGCGTGTTGGGGTCAAGCGTGACCTGCTTTTCCCAAATGCTGGTGACAACGAGCGTGCCGCTGAAGCGGATGCTGTTCAGCGCAAGATGGAAGCACTGTTCGCTGCCGGTTGTTTCAAAAGCGATATCCGCCCCTACGCCGCCGGTGAGCTTTTTGATTTCGGCAACCACATCCACCTCATTGGGGTCGAGCACCGTGTCCGCGCCGGACTGCTTCGCGTATTCCTGGCGCACAGACTTGCGCTGCACCACGATCACCTGTGCCGCGCCGAGCGCTTTCAGGCATTCGATGGTTGCAAGGCCAATCGGGCCTGCGCCGGCGACAATTGCGGTTTGACCCTTTTCAAAATGGCCAACTTCAAGAGAATGGTAGGCCACGCTCATCGGCTCCACCAAGGCCGCCTTTTCGTAACTCAGGCTATCCGGAATTTTGTGCACAAAGCGTGCAGGGAAAGTCGTATACTCGGAAAAACCGCCGCCGCCGCCCATCAGGCCATGGAAGCCGAGCTTCTCGCAAAGGTTATAATAGCCGGCCTTGCAGGCTGGGCATTCCCCGCAAACAATCAACGGCTCTACCACAACGCGGTCACCGGGTTTGACGTTGGTTACGCTGCGGCCAACTTCAACCACCTCACCGGAAAACTCATGACCCATCACAACCGGCGCCGTTTCCCCCGTGATCGGGTGCGGTGTCTTTACCGGGATAAAGATGGGGCCCATCGTATATTCATGCAGATCGCTTCCACAAATTCCACACCATTTTACTTTGATTTTCACATCGTCATCCTTCACCACGGGTTCCGGAATGTTTTCAACGCGAATATCCTTTGCGCCATACCAAAGTGCTGCTTTCATTGGTTTGCCTCCTGTGCATTTTTCGTTGGAAGCCGGCCGCGCCGTCGGCCATTGGCCGGTTCCCTGATTCCGACGTGAGTATACTCTTTTCAGCATCATTTGTCAACATTTTAACGTTATTTTAACAACGTTCTCTACTCATTCCCCGTGCGCCGGATTTTTCTCCATACAGAAAGCGCGCCCTGCGGCGCGCCTCATCTGTCCGTTTTTGATTCTCAATCGTGAAGTTTTCCCAGCCTGCGCAGCATCGTTTTTTCCACGGCGTTCAGGATATTTTCATACCCCGTGCAGCGGCACAGATGGCCGGAAAGCAGCTTGCGCAGTTCATCGCGCGTGTATTCCTTCCCGGATTCAAGGATCTCCACCGCAGTCATAATGAAGCCCGGCGTGCAGAAGCCGCACTGCACGGCAGCCTCATCCACAAACGCCTGCTGGATGTCCGAAAGCTCGCCGTTCGGGCCGAGCAGGCCCTCCAGCGTGCGGATGTTTTTGCCGTCCGCCCAGATGGCAAGGTAAATGCAGGAGTTGAAGCACTCCCCGTCGATGAGCACGTTGCACGCGCCGCATTCGCCCACCTCGCAGCCTTTTTTCACCGAGTTCAGGCTGAAATCATTGCGCAGCATATCGGTGAGCGATGCGCGCACATCCACCATTTTTTGAACCGGCTTGCCGTTGATCGTGCATTTCACAAGCTTATATTGCGTTTCGTGCATCAGAGTTCACCTCCGCTCTTTCTGACCGCTTCCGTCAGTGCGCGCCGCGCCAGCTCCTCCACAAGATGCAGACGGAATTCCTTCGTTGCGCGCCAGCTCGTGCGCGGGTTCACATCCTGGAGCGCCGCTTTTGCAAATGCATCCACCGTTTCGGCGCAAACAGGCATTCCGTTTGCCGCAGCCTCTGCGGATGGCGCGCGCATGGGCACCGGCCCCGCCACGCCGTAGGCAAGGCGGGCGGAAAGGATCGTTTTTTTGTCACCGGAAAGCTTCACGTTGGCGGAACAGCCGCAGGTAGCGATATCCATGGCGTTGCGCATGGCATATTTGATGTAATGTCCCTTGTAACCTTCATAGCATTCCTTCGGGATCAGGATTGCAGTTTCAATCTCACCGGGACGGAGATCCACTTTGCCAGCCTTGATGTAGAAGTCCCGAATGGGCACGCGGCGCACACCCAGAGCACCCGTAAGCTCCACAACGGCGTCATACGCCACGAGCGTCGAGCCGGAATCCGCGCTTGTCACACCGTTGCAGGTGTTGCCGCCGATGGTGCCGATGTTGCGGATCTGCGGGCCTCCCACCATGTCCACCGCCTCGCCGAGCACAGCGATATGCTCCTCGATGACGGGGCTTCTTGTGATGTGGGAAAAGCTCGTCAGTGCGCCGATGCGGATGGTTCCGTCCGCCTCCATGGCAACGCCGCGCAATTCATCCAGCCCGTAGATGGAAACGAGTGTTGCGCCCGCAAGCTTGCCCTCACGGATCTGGATCAGCACGTCGCTGCCGCCCGCAAGCACTTTCGCCTCCGGGTGTGCGAGCAAAAGCGCGCATGCGTGCTGCACGCTTTCTGCTTCATACAATGCTTTGATGTCGTACATTTCGCATCCCCCTTTCCTTAAAGCAGCCCTTCCTCTTTGAACCGGGCAAAGAGGACATGCGGCGTAATGGGAATCCGGTCAACCGCCACGCCTGTCGCGGCGAGAATGGCGTTGCGTATTGCGGGTGCGCCCGGGCAGGCCGGCGGCTCGCCGAGCGCCTTGGTCCCGAACGCGCTTGTCGGCTCGTAATTTTCCACGAAGCGCGCAGCGATATCCGGGTGATCCATCATGGTGGAAAGCTTGTAATCGAGCAGGTTGTTGTTGAGCGGCCTGCCCGTTTTTTCATCGAACAGAAGCTGTTCGGAAAGCCCGTAGCCGATGGCCATGCTCATGCCGCCATGCACCTGTGCTTCCGCGAGCGCAGGGTTGATGAGCCTGCCGCAATCGTGCACGTTCACGATGTTGATAAGCTTCACTTTGCAAAGCGGAATATCCACCTCAACCTCAGCAAACGAGCAGCCGAAAGAATAGGCGTTGCTCTTAATCTGGTAGGTGCTTTCGGCCGTGATATGCTCGCTGTGGGTCAGGCTGTAAAGCGCCTCCGTTGCAAGCGCGCCAAGGCTCATGAGCACGCGCGCATCGTTCTTGCGGATGATGTTTCCATCCACAATATCCAGTTCAAACGGCGGCATGCGCGTGAGCTCATAAGCGTATTTCAGGATGCGTTCCTTCATCATGAGCGCCGTCTGCTTGATGGAAAAACCGCCGATGTATGTCTGCCGCGAGGCATATGCGCCAAGGCCGAAGGGGGTAATATCCGTATCCTGTGTGGAGATGACGTGCACATCCTTAAACGGGATGCCGAGCGTCTCTGCCGCCATCTGCGCAAAGGCCGTATCCGCCCCCTGACCGATCTCTGTTTCCCCCATTTGAAGCTGCACGGAGCCATCCTGATTGAGCACCATCCGGCAGGAGGAGGATTCGAGTGAGATTGGCCAAACGGCGGTGTTATACCAGAAGATGGCCATGCCGACGCCGTGGCGCACAGGGCCGCTTTCCTTTGCGTATTCCGCCTGCTTGCGCTCGTAACCAATGTATTCCATGCCTTTTTCGATGCACTGGTTCAGCGAATCGGAATAGTTTTCGTTTTTGGAGAAGCCGTCCACATAGCCCACAGGCATCATGTTCTTTCTGCGGAATGCAAGCGAATCCATGTGAAGCGCTCGCGCCACGTCTTCAATATGGCTCTCACCGGCAAACATGGCCTGCGGGATGCCATAGCCGCGCATTGCGCCTGCAACGGGTTTGTTGGTGAATACGGTATACGCATCGCACTGCACATTGTCGCACGGGTAAAGCTGCGGGAAGGCCCCCATGCCCTTTGCGGCAATGCCATGCCCGTGCGAGGCGTAAGCGCCCTGGTTGGAAAAGCATTCCATTTTTCGCGCGGCAAACGTGCCGTCCGGCCGGACATAGGAAATGATGTGCGTGCGAATGGCGTGGCGCACGCGGTTGGAAACGAAGGTTTCCTCCCGGCTGACGTCAAGCTTTACCCGCCTGCCTCCCACCTGCGTGGTAAGGTACGCGCAGAGCGGCTCGTACAGCGCGTCCTGCTTGTTGCCGAACCCACCGCCGATATAGGGCTTGATGACGCGCACGCTGCCCCATGGGATGCCAAGCGCCTGTCCCACGATGCGGCGGACGATATGCGGAATCTGCGTAGATGAGGTGACGACGATGCGCCCGCCTTCCATTTCCGCAAAGCAGATGTGGTTTTCAATGTGGCAATGCTGCACGGTGGGGGTATCATACCATCCTTCCACCCTGATGAGGCCCGGCTCCTTGATTGCAGCATCGTAATCGCCCTTATAGATGCTCGTATGCGCAAGGATGTTGTTCGGATAGTCCTCATGCAGCTGCGGCGCGCCGGGCTTCATCGCCTCCTCGGCATCCAGCACAAACGGGAATTCCTCATATTCAACCTGGATCGCACGCAGCGCTTCTGCCGCCGCGATCTCGTTTTCAGCGACGACGGCGGCAACATCATCCCCGTAGAAGCGAACGCGGCGCGTCAAAAGCAGCCGGTCCGCCACATCCTGATGGTGCGGGTCCGTAGACCACGGGTGCCCTGCCGTGGGGAATTTATATTCCGGCACATCAAAGCAGGTCACAATTTTAACCACACCCTGAATTTTTTCCGCTGCGCTCGTGTCGATGGCTTTCACCACGCCGTTTGCAATCGTGGAATGCAGCACTTTTGCAACGAGCGCATTCCTGTCACAAAGGTCATCCGTATAGCGCGCCCGGCCGGTGACCTTGTCAAACGCATCCACGCGCTTTTCGCTCTTTCCTACAGTTCCGTTCATGCGGGTTCCTCCTTTTTCAGAACTTGTTAAATCAAACGGATGTTTGCGGCGGAAGGAATCCCTCCGTCCGCTTCGCAGAGCAGGCTGCGTTCCCGGAAACAAGCACATTCCCCGGCCGCCTGCGGAGGGCGCTACATCCGCACAAACTCCATCTTCGTTACATCAAACAGCCCCTCGTCCGTCAGGCGCACAGCCGGGATAACCGGCAGCGCCAGAAACGAAAGTGCAATGAGCGGGTCGGTCCGTTCATCGGCGCCGAGGCTCTTCGCCGCGTCAAGCAGCGCGCGCTGGCGCGCGAGCACATCCTCAACGGGCGCTTCCGTCATAAGCCCTGCAATCGGCAGCGGCAGCCGCGCAAGGACGATCCCGCGGCTCACGACACAATACCCGCCGCCGCATTCCCGGAGGGATTCGATGGCCATAAGCATATCACGGTCATTGTCTCCGGCAACGACAAGGTTATGCGAGTCATGCGCCACAGTGGAAGCGATGGCGCCGTTTTTGATGTTCATCCCCTCCACGATTCCCACACCGATGCTGCCCGTCGCATGGTGGCGCTCCACCACGGCGAGCTTGCACAGCCCATCCGCAGGCACGAACGCGCCATGCTCGCTCTTCACGCTGCGATGAACAAGCTCCGTGATGAGCTGCTCCGGCACCATCTTGATGACGGGCATTCTTTCCCGCACGGGCAGGCAAAGAGAGCCTTCCGTTACGGGTGCAATATGCACGCTGCCGTACACCTCCGGCGGCAGCAGCGGCATGCGGTATTCCGTTTCTTCGTAAGGCTTGCCGAAGCGGGTGAACACCCGCTTCACCCGAAAGTCCTTCAAGTCCTCAAAAAGAACCATATCTGCCTTGTATCCGGGGGCGATTGCGCCGATGTTTTTGAGGCCATACGCACGCGCAGCGTTATAGGAAGCCATTTTCACCGCTTCCACCGGCGGGATGCCGCAGGAAACGGCAAGACGTGCGTTGCAGTTGATGTGCCCTTCCTGGCGGATGGTTTCGATGTGCTTATCATCCGTGCAGAACAGGATGTTTTCCGTGGGGAGGCCGTCGCGCGCAATGCTGCGCAGGATATCCTCAATTCCCTTCGCCGCAGAGCCCACGCGGATCAGGATGCGCATGCCGGTGCGCAGTTTCTCCTTTACTTCTTCATAATTGGAGCATTCATGGTCTGTGGAAGGCCCTGCAACGCGATAGGCGTTGAGCGCCCGGCCCGAGAGGAGCGGTGCATGGCCGTCAATGGGCTTGCCGTCAAACAGGCGAAGTTTGTCAAGCATTTCCTGCGCACCGCCGGTTGCGGAAACATAATCCATCACTTCGCCGAGGCCCAAAATGCGACTCTTGCGCAGAAACTGCTCCATATCCTCCGCCACAAGCTTTGCGCCGCTGTGTTCAAAGGGCGTAGCCGGGACACAGGAAGGCATCATGAACAAAACCCGAAGCGGGAGGTCATCCGTCATCTTATACATTGCGCGCACACCCGCTACGCCCGCCACGTTTGCAATTTCGTGCGGGTCGGCAATGATCGTGGTGGTGCCGTGCGGCATGATTACCTTCATAAAGGACGAAGGAATTACCATGGAGGATTCAATGTGCACATGCGCATCGATAAACCCCGGCGCAAGGTAGCCGCCCTCTGCATCGATCTCGTTTTCGCAGGAATATTCCCCAATGCCAATGATGACATCTTCATACAATGCAACGTCCGCCGGAATGATCTCGTTGGTGAACACATTTACCACGTTCGCGTTTTTAATGACGCACGTCGCCTTCCCATCGAGCGCCGCGCGAATCAGATCCTGTTGTCTCAATGCATGCGCCTCCTTTTCAATTTTTCGTCCCGTACCCGTTGTAAGAATCGCCAAAAAATACAAATAAATTTTGTGCACAACAATTTCTGTTTGATGCAGTATATCACAAATGCTGCCCTGAGGCAAGCCGAATCCCCTTGCAAAAACCCTGTATTTGCTGTATGCTTTTCTTAAGAATACAGTAGCATTCCATCGGCTCATATAATCCCGCGGGGCGAAGCATGTTTCCGGGCGCGGGAGTTTCTACGGACCGCCCAACGGCCCCGCTATGAGCGCCTTTGTTTGCGCGTGCGTTTAAGCCGCGGCAGAAGGCGCTTTTGTCATACGGTTTCTCACACTTTCATGGTCTTTGGAGGATTGCGAAAAATGGATTTTCTCATTCAAAACGGTGTTGTGGTAAACGCGGAAGGCAGTGCGCGCACGGATGTGCTTGTGCAAAACGGGCGCATTGCCGCCATGGGCGAAGGGCTCGCCTGTGTGAACGCTGTACGCATCAATGCGGAAGGCTGCTTCCTGCTTCCCGGCTTCATCGATACGCATACGCATTTCGACCTTGACACCGGCAGCGCCCGAACGGCGGATGATTTCGTCACCGGCGGCCGTGCCGCCGTTCTCGGGGGCACAACGGCGGTGCTTGATTTTGCCACGCAGGAGCGCGGCGGCACGCTTATACAGGCGTTCGACACCTGGCAGGAAAAGGCCCGCGGCTGCTCCTGCAACTACGGGTTTCACATGGCGATTGCCGAATGGAACGATAAAACCGCGGCAGAGCTTCCCGAAATGACGCGCCGCGGCGTGACCTCCTACAAGCTTTACATGGTCTATGATGCCCTGCGCGTGGACGACGGCGCAATCTACGCAGCGCTCAAGGCGGCAAAAAACGAGGGTGCGCTGATCGGCGTGCATTGCGAAAACTGGGATGTGTTGAACCGCCGCATTCAGGAAGTGAAAGCCCGGGGCCTGACCGGCCCGGCCGGGCATCCTCTTTCGCGCCCCGCGCCCGTTGAAGCGGAGGCGGTGGCGCGTCTCATGCGCATTGCGGAGCTTGCCGGCTCCCCCGTTTATGTTGTTCATCTTTCTACGGCGGAGGGCCTTGCGGAAGCGCGGCGCGCGAGAGCGCGCGGTCAGGAGGTGTATCTTGAAACCTGCCCGCAGTATTTGCTTTTAACGGATGCCTGCTACGCAGCCGAAGACGGCGTAAAGTTTGTGATGTCCCCGCCGCTGCGGAAGGATTCGGACTGTGAGGCGCTGTGGGAAGCGCTTGCCGCAGGCGAAATCGACTGCATCGGCACAGACCATTGTTCCTTCACAATGGCACAAAAGCTGCAATACGGGAATGATTTTCAGCGGATCCCAAACGGCGGCGCGGGCGTACAGCATCGTGGGCAGCTTCTTTATACCTATGGCGTATGCAAGGGGCGCATCACGCCGGAACAGATGGTTCAGCTCCTTTCCGCCGGGCCTGCGCGCCTTTTCGGCCTCACGGACCGCGGCACAATCGCCCCCGGCATGACTGCCGACCTCGTGGTCTGGGATCCTGCGTATGAAGGCCGCATTACCGACACAAACACGGCGCACAACGCCGATAATTCACCCTTTGCCGGGCTTTCTGTGCGCGGCTGTGCGCGGGATGTGCTTTTGAACGGGGAACGCATTGTAGAAAACGGTGTGCTCGTTCTGCCCGGGCGCGGGAAGTATGTTGCCCGGAAGGGGTACGGCAAATGCAGATGAAGCTCGGCTGCATCCTGATGGCAGCGGGCGCAGGGCAGCGTTTCGGCGGAAACAAGCTCCTTGCAGCGTATGATGGCCTGCCGCTGTACGTGCGGGCGCTCCGCTGCATTCCTGTGGAGGAGTTCGCAGGCGTGGCCGTCGTTGCCCACGACGAAACGATCCTTTCAGCCGCACGTGCGCATGGTTTCGTTCCAGTTTACAACCCCGCACCGGAAGACGGTGTCAGCCGCACCATCGCCCTCGGGATGCGCGCGCTGCCGGGAATGGACGCACTGCTGTTCCTTGTGGCGGATCAGCCCCTGCTGCGCCGCGAAAGCATATCGGCATTCCTTGCGTTCTTTCGCGCCCATTCCGGGAATATCGTAGCGATGGGACACGGGATGCAGCGCGGCAACCCGGCGATTTTTCCAAAGCAATTCTTCCCCGGTTTACGCGCGCTTACGGGGGACGCGGGGGGCAGCGCGGTGATCCGTGCGCATAAGGAAGCGCTCTTACTTTTTGAAATCCCGGATCCGCTGGAGCTTGCGGATGTGGATACTGCCGAGGCGCTGCGGCTGCTTTCCGACGCGCACAAAAAAGCTGATGAAACGGAGGAAATGGCATGAAAAGCACAAAGATTTACCGGGGAACCATCGTTTATGCGCCGCAGCTTGGCGCGCTGGAATGCCTGGAGCATGCGTATCTCGTTGCACAAAACGGCGTGATTGCCGGCGTGTTTCAGGAATTGCCCGGGAAATATCAGGATACTGCATTGGAGGATTTCGGCGATTGCCTGCTCATCCCCTCATTTACCGACCTTCACCTGCATGCGCCGCAATACGCCATGATGGGCATGGGGTTCGATCTGCCGCTGCTTGAATGGCTCAACACGTATACGTTCAAGGAGGAAGCGCGCTTTGCGGATGCAGGCTTTGCACGCACGGTATACGAAGCGCTTGCAGCCGAGCTGGTGCGCCGCGGCACAACGCGCGTATGCATGTTTTCGAGCCTGCACCGCGAAGGGACGCTCATCCTGATGGATGCGCTCGAACGGGCGGGCTTAACCGGCTTCGTCGGCAAAGTAAACATGGATCGCAACAGCCCGGACTGCCTGCGTGAAACATGCGAGGAATCGCTCGCACAAACGCGCCGTTGGCTGGACGAATGCGCCGGCCGGTATGCGCACATCAAGCCCATCCTGACGCCGCGCTTCACCCCATCCTGCTCGGACGCCCTTATGGAAGGGCTTGGCAGGCTTGCGGAAGAATATGAGCTCCCCGTGCAATCCCATCTTTCGGAGAACGATGCGGAAATTGAATGGGTGCGCGCGCTGCATCCGGATTGTGCGCAATATTGGGAAACCTATGCGAAGTTCGGCCTTTGGAAACGCGGTACGATCATGGCGCACTGTGTGCACAGCGATGCACGTGAGCGCGCAGCCATGCGCAGCGCGGGCGTTTGGGTGGCGCACAGCCCGGATTCCAACACGAACCTGTATTCCGGCGTTGCTCCCGTGCGCAAGATGCTGAGCGAGGGGCTTTCCGTAGCGCTTGCTTCCGATGTTGCAGGCGGCGCAAAGCTTTCCATGCTCCATGCAGCGGCAGAAGCCATCCGCGCTTCCAAGCTGCGTTACTATTACAGCGGAAAACGGCCTGACGAAGCCTACCTGACCGTGCCCGAAGCCTTTTACCTCGCAACGAGCGCAGGGCAACAATATTTCGGCGCGGGCCCGGGTTTTTGCGTGGGCGATTCGCTGCATGCCATCGTGTTGGATGACAGCGTCCTTCCGCCTTCGCGCCCGCTTGCGCCTGCCGAGCGTCTGGAGCGCCTGATTTATGCGGATGACAGCCGCACCATCCGCGCCGTAATCAGCGAAGGCCGCAGGCTGATCTAAGGTCTCTGTAAAAACAAACGTACCTGCTTCTTGACAAGCGCCCCCGTGCTTTGCTATAATACAAAGGCTACATCGGGAGAGATGTCCGAGTGGTTTATGGAGCCGGTCTTGAAAACCGGTGATGCTGCAAGGCACCGGGGGTTCGAATCCCTCTCTCTCCGCCAAATATGAGAATGCCCTCTGGGCATTGTCATATTCGGCGGCAACGGAGCGAACGGCGCTCTTCCACCGAAAATTGTATATGCGGAGAAGTACCCAAGTGGCTGTAAGGGGCTCCCCTGCTAAGGGAGTAGGCTGGGGTGACTGGCGCGAGGGTTCAAATCCCTCCTTCTCCGCCACGTCGGAACAATGTTCGCTTTGTTCCGACGTTTTTCTTTTGGGAAAGCGCCGTTCACCCGTTCCCTTGCGTCTCCTTTTCCGAAAAAGGCAGCGCTTCTTCGGCTATGTCCGGCCGCAAACTTTGTCCGCCTCCTCAGCACCCGAAAACGTAAAGGCTGCGGCCCGCTAGATTTGGCGTGTGCCCCCTTGTCAATCGTTGGTATGTTTCGCAGTCACCGCATCGAACGCGCCATTGGCCGCAAGGCTCACCACCACGGCATTCACCACGCACAATACGGCAGTATTCCACGTAAGCGCGCCGGTGAAGAACGTGGCTACCAGCAGGATAATCAACGCTATCACATAGCTGAAGATCCGCGTCGGGATGCGGTCAATGAAACCAATCCCTTTCAGAAGCTGCGTCACGAGTGTCGTTGCCAGTGTCGCGCCGGCGTAAGTTGCAAGAATCGTCCAGGTGAAAAAATCGTTCATACAGTCCATTTCCTTTCTCATTTTGCTGCCTACTATCTTATATGCTTCAAGCATATGCAAACTTTCCGTTGCAAGACCGTTTGTGCAAACTGTTTCATGCGAGTTCTGCCGGTTTTCACCGTTCAGCAGAGCATGGAGCATGCAAAACCCCGGGTAAATTTACCCCGGGGTTTCTCCGCCTGTATTGATAACATGATTTGCGCGCCGCTATGACAGCCGGCCCGTTTTTGAGATGGGATCAGGCTTCTTTTTCCATATGCCGATGGCGCCGGGCAACCAACCGTACCCGCAATCCATCAAAGCCTTATGAATGCGCAGCAGCCAATTTCGGACATTTTCCGAAACCCCAGAGATTCGTAAAAGGCAATATTGGCGGGAATATCATCCGTCGCAAGCTCAATTTGCCGCACGTTACGGAATCTTTCCAGCACAGCCTGCATCAGCTTGGAGCCGATGCCCTTCCGTTGATGCTCCGGAAACACCAAAATGTCCTGGATCAGCACGATGGTATGGCCGTCGCCAACGGTACGGATGATGCCCAGCAGCGTTTGTCCATCGTAAGCGCCGAGGGTGAAAAGAGAATTTGCAACCCCCGCTCTTAGTGTTTCGGGATGCTGGGTATATGCCGTCCAACCAACGCTGGCATAAAGGCTGAGGAGTTCCTCTTCCCTGTATTCCCTGTATTCTCTGATTTCCATGCACCCTCCTGTGTTTTGTTTCGTCCTGTGCAGTCCGAATCCTCCCCTGCAAAAACAGCAAAGCGGAGCCGCTTGCTTGCGCGCGCGGCTCCGTTCATCGTTGTTCTATGCTTCAACTTGCATTCATCTGAGCCAAAGCCAGATCACTAGGCCAAGCCCGCCGAACATCACAAAGCCAAACAGGGCATACGCGGCGTATGCGCCGCCGTAAGCGGAAATTCGCTCTTTCCATGTCAGCTTGACCGGTTCCGGCTCTTCCCTCACGGTGCCGAACGGCACGGGAGGCTTCCGCCGGCGGCGGGAAATCGTGCCGGGCATGCCGTCAATGCTCATGTCCGCAATCACGCGCCCATCGTCCACGAAGTCATCCTTACGGCGCTTTTTCACATTTTCCCTCACCTTCGGGTTCATTCCTGTGAATACAGGTGGCATGCCACCCTGTGCCCCGGCTCGTATTCCCTGAACTGCGGCACTTCCTTTTCACAAACATCCATACAGTATTGGCAGCGTGTGCGGAATTTGCAGCCGGAAGGCGGATTGGCCGGGCTGGGGATGTCGCCCTTGAGAATAATGCGGTTCATCTTCATGTCCGGATCCGGCATCGGAACCGCGCTCAGCAGCGCCTTGGTGTAAGGATGCATCGGGTTGGCGAAGATCTTGGCCTTATCGCCCGTTTCAACCAAATTGCCCAGATACATCACGCCGATGGTATCCGAAATGTGCTCCACAACGGAAAGGTCGTGGGAAATGAACAGGTACGTATACCCGAACTGCGTTTGCAGGTCCTTCATCAAATTGATGATCTGCGCCTGGATGGAAACATCCAGTGCAGAGACCGGTTCATCGCAAATGATGAATTCCGGGTTGAGCGCCACGGCACGTGCGATGCAGATGCGCTGCCTTTGCCCGCCGGAAAACTCATGCGGGTACCGGTAAAAATACTGGGGCTGCAAGCCGCAATCCTTCATGACCTTACGGATGTAGGATTGGTATTGGGATTTCGGCACGATATTGTGCGTGCGCACGGCTTCTCCGATGATCTCGCCAACAGGCATACGCGGCGAAAGGCTGGAATAAGGATCCTGGAAAATCATCTGCATATGCGGACGCAGCGAGCGGAGTTCTTTTTGGGAAAGCTTCGCAAGATCGCGTCCCTTGAACATAACCGTGCCGCCGGTTACGTCATGCAGGCGCAGGATTGTGCGGCCGACTGTGGTTTTGCCGCAGCCGGATTCACCCACAAGGCCCATCGTCGTGCCGCGCTTTATGGTGAAGGACACATCGTCCACCGCTTTCACGAAGGACTTTGCCTTCCCCAGAACGGAGGCGTTAATGGGATAATACTTTTTCAGGTTTTCTACTACCAACAGATTATCGTTTTCCATCTTCTACCTCCTCATTCGCTCTTTTTGCCCGTGAGCGCATCAAAGTAAACCGCATCCCGGTCTTCCTCGTAAAGGTAACAGGCGGCAAAATGCGTGGGGGAGAACTGCAGCATCGGCGGATATTCGCCGCCGCACTTTTCGGTGCACTTTTCGCAGCGGTTCTTAAAATAGCAGTGGTTGGGCATGTTGATCGGGTTCGGAACCTGCCCCGGGATGCTGTAAAGCCGATCCACCGCTTTGTTTACGCTCGGTTTGCTGCGCATCAGGCCAACGGTATACGGATGCTTCGGCGTGTGGAAGATCTCCCGCACGGTGCCCTTTTCAATGATGCGGCCCGCATACATGACCACGACATAATCCGCCATTTCCGCGATAACGCCAAGGTCGTGCGTGATGAGCATGATGCTGCCGTTGATCTTATCCTTAATGCCGCGCAAAAGGTCAAGAATCTGCGCCTGAATGGTAACATCCAGCGCTGTGGTGGGTTCATCGGCAATGATGAGGCGGGGGCCGCAGGAAAGTGCCATTGCAATCATGACCCTTTGCCGCATGCCGCCCGAAAGCTCGTGCGGATAGCTTGCATACACCTTATCCGGCATGGCGATGCCGACGAGCTGAAGCATCTCGATGGAATGCGCTTTTGCGCTTTCCGCCGTTGCGCCTTCTTCGTGCAGCAGCACAACCTCGTCCATCTGCTCGCCGATGGTGAACACCGGGTTCAGGCTTGTCATCGGCTCCTGGAAGATCATGGAGATCTCCTTGCCCCGGATATGCAGCATCTCGCTTCTGGGCATCTTTGCGATGTTGTAGCATTTTCCATCGCTTGCAAGATAGCGGATTTCGCCGGAGACGATCTGCCCCTGCGGCGCCTGCACAAGCTGCATCAGCGAGAGCGAAGTAACGGATTTTCCGCAGCCGGATTCGCCGACGATCCCCACCGTGGTGCCCTGCGGCACGTCGTAGGTTACGCCGTCCACCGCCTTCACGGTACCGATATCGGTATAAAAATACGTGTGCAGATCATCGAACTCAACAACGTTCCTGCTGTCCCGCATTTGGGAAAGGTATTCCGATTCGGGCACGTTCTTGCGCGCCTTGTTGCGCTCAAACTCACGCGTAATCTTCGCGTTTTCCTTGCTGATGCGCCGTTCGTCGCGCAGCGTCAGGTACTCGGTATCGTCAACACCCTGAATCTTCTTTTTCTTGAACTTGTCTAATACTGCCATAGCGCTACCTCTTCATTCTCGGGTCAAACGCATCACGGAGGCCATCGCCGATGAAGCTGAAGCCCAGCACCGTAACGATGATCAGGATGCCTGCGGGAACCCACATGTTCGGATAGTTCGCCAGAATTTCCTGCCCCTTGGAAGGATCCGCCAGCGCGATCATGGAGCCCCATGCGGCGCGCGGGAAGGGAACGCCCAAACCAAGATAGGAAAGCGTGGACTCATACAGGATGATTCCGCCAAGGCCCAGCGTCATGGAAACGATCAGCTGCGGCATGACGTTTGGAATCAGATGCTTGAAAATCTTATGCGTAGCCGAAAGGCCAGTGGTTTCGGCGGCAAGCATATATTCCTGTTCGCGCAGCATCAGGATCTGACCGCGCACGATGCGCGCAGCTCCCGTCCAGCCCATCAGGGTCAGGAATGCCATCAGGTAATAAATGCGGTGCTCTGCGGGGATGCTCTCAATAGAGCTGATGGCAGCAGAAAGGATCAGCAGGATCGGCATGCCCGGCAGGCAGGCGAAGATGTCGACAACGCGCATCACAACCTGATCGACCCACTTGCCGAAGTACCCTGCAAAGCCGCCGAGCACGATTCCGATGATCGTTTCCAGGAAGATAACGATGAACGAAATCACAAGCGAAATGCGGCCGCCGTACATCAGGCGCACGAAAATATCAAAGCCGGAGGTGTCCGTGCCCAGCCAGTGATCCTTGGAGGGCGGCGCCTTAAAGCTTACGATGGACTGCGAGCGGTCGTAGTAAGTATATTCCTTGCCGTCCGCCGCATAGAAATCGCCCTTGGAGACCATGTCGGAAACGCGCTCAATTTTGAACATCTGCGTTTCGCCATATCCCCACACAGCGTCCGTAATCAGCGGGCCCACAAAGGAGAACAGGAACACGAACACGATCATGCAAAGGCCCGCAATGGAAAGTTTGCTGCGGAAAAAGCGCTTTGCAACCATGCGGCCTGGTGAGATGACGCGGAAGTTTTCCTCCACGATGATCTCATCGCCGGAAATATCGGTATAGCTGTGTTGTTCTGCGCTCTCAGCTTCCTGCTGAAGGACTTCGTCCTCCACAAGATCCGTATAGCTGTGGTGAGGCAGCGTTTCTTCCGGCTTGTTCGTTTCTTCAAAAGGAACCTTGTTTTCCATAACGCACCTCCCTTATTTCAGTTTTACGCGCGGGTCTACGACCATGTACATCAAGTCGGAGATCAGCATGCCGAGAACCGTAAGAATGGCAAGGAACATATTATAGCCCATAATGAACGGGATATCGCCTTGCTGGGTCGCGCGCAGCGCCATATAACCGATGCCGGGAATCGCGAATACCGTTTCGGTAATCATCGCGCCGCCAAACAGGCTCGGCAACATGCCGCTGAGCGAGGTCACCAACGGGATCATCGTGTTTTTGAACGCATGCTTGTATACGACCGTATGCTCCGAAAGCCCCTTTGCGCGGGCGGTGCGGATATAGTCGGAGTTGAGCACTTCCAACATATTCGTTCTTGTGAACTTCATCGTGCCGCCGATGCCCAACACAACCAACACCGTGATCGGCAGGACCAGGTGCCATACTTTGTCCAGAAATACCTCAAATCCCTGGCCCGGCAGGAACACCTTGGTTGCCGTGGTCAGGCCCTGAAGCGGCAGCCAGCGCAGCTGGATGGAGAACACGTTCATCAGCAGCGCTGAAAGGAAGAACGACGGCAGGGCCGTGCCGATCATTGCAAACACGGACACCGTATAATCATAAGCCCCGTATTGATTCACGGAAGCTTTAATTCCCATGGGTATTGCGATAGCAGTTTGAAGAATAAAAGCGATAAGCGCGATGATAAAGGAAGTCCATATATACTCCCCAAGCACCTCGGTAACCGGCTTTCCATAAAGGAACGAATAGCCAAGATCGCCTGTCATCGTGCTGCCCAGCCATTTGGAATAGCTTTTTATAATTCCGCCGAAGCTTTTATCCGCAAGGCCATAAAGCTCTTTGAGGCGCATGACATCGTCCTGTGTCATGGATCCGCTTTGCACCGCGGCTGCAGTTTGGCGGTCAATATAGTCGGCAGGCATCAGCATGGTCAGCATGTAGATGAGGACGGATACGCCAACCAGGATTACCACCGCGAGAATGAGTCTTTTTAGGATATATCTCCACATAATGAATCCCTCTCCCAATCCCCGTCGTGCATGTTATGCGCAGCAAGGCTTGGCTTGCGCCAAGCCTTGCAACGTTTGCGACAGTTTATTGCGCGGGAAGCCCCGCGAATTTTGATGTGTTAGTTGAGTTCCACGTTCCAGATGTAGGCAAGCGGGCTCTGGAACGGGGTGACGTCCTCACCGCTGAAGAGGGTAGCGGCATTGATGACGTCCTTGTTGAAGACGAACATGTTCTTGCGCTGATAGGTCGGCAGCTGCACAGCCATCTGGCCTGCGAGTTCAAGCGCCTTGGCATAGATGGGCTTGCGCTCCTCGCGGTCCAGCGTTCCGCGGCCAGCCATGATCAGGCTGTTAAGCTCGGTGAGGATGGCCTTCTGGTCATCAGAACCCTTCTTGAAGATCTCGTAGATGCCGGTCGCCATGGGGGAAGTACCCTGGTTCTCGGCGGGATCGGAATACCAGATCTGGAACATATCGGGGTCTACGCCGCCGCTGCCCCAGGCAGCCGCCCAAATCTGAATGCCGGATTCATACGCGGTGGAAAGCTTGTTGAGCACGTTCTGGTCAACTTCGATGTCAGCCTTCACGCCAGCCTTTGCAAGGACTTCCTGCGCGTTCACGAGAATCGTGCCGGCCGGGTGATCCTTTGCATCGGAGGGCAGGGTCATCTTGATGGTGACCTGGCCGCTGCGCTCCGTGCCCATGAGATCCTTGTAGCCTTCGGGATAGCTCATGATGTTCTTGGCTTCGTCATAGACGTAACCGGCCTCGATGAACTTCTCCTTGACCTGTTCGCCAGTTTCGTCATACTCGTAGATCGGTGCCGGATTGTCCGGATAAGCCCACTGGATCTTGGTCATGTTGCGGGTATTGACGCTCGCGAGTTCGCCGTAGTAGTCATCAATCGCAAGCTGCGGGTTCATGGCCATCACGACTGCCTGACGGGCTGCCAGTTCGGGGAGGAACTGTGCGTTGATGCCGATGTAGCCGTAACCGTCATTATCAACAAGGATATAGCCGAGCTTCGCGTAGTCGCCTTCAGCGGCAGTGATGGTGTTGATGATCTCGGTCGAGGCGGACGGATCGGAATAGTGAACCGTACCTGTCTTCAGAGCATCCATTTCGGAGCCAAGGGTGATCTCCTGATAACGGAGCGTCTGAATCTTCGGGGAGCCGAGCATGAAGCTGTCGTTCGCGGTGAAGGTCACGACGTTGTCCTTGTAGCTCTCGAAGACGTACGGGCCGGCGCCCATGGGCTTATCGTTCTTGGTCTTCATGTGCTGCATGAACTCGGCGGAGCCGGTCACAACACCGTTCTCGTTGAGTTCGCCGGCGAAGCCTTCCGTGTAGTAATGGAAGGGAGCAACGGCGATGCCGATCTGGTAGATGGCAACGGGGTCAACTGCGTCGATAATGACCTCGACGTATTCACGCTCAACGCCATCCTCGCACACTTCCTTGCCGGAGGTGATGCCGGTGATGGTCTGAACGCCGCCTTCAACAGCACCTTCGTTTGCAAGGTAAAGATCCTTTACGCGAGTTTCAATGAGGATGTCGCCGGCCTTTTCGCGGTTGATGCCGGTGTCCTCGTCGAAGTTGTAGCCGTAAGTGCCAAGGATGTTGTTCCAGTAAATTTCAGCATTCACTTCATCGGTGCCGAGGGTGTAGGTGTTGCCGAGCGCATCGGTGAACACGCCGTCAGCCACTCCGCCGAAGCCCCACATTACCATGCCGAACACGGTCTGCAGGGTAGCATCCGCTTTGATTTCATCAGGGGTCTTGCCGATGTTGGGAGCATACTGCTCATTGTTGTAATTGCCCACAACATAATCCACAATTTCCTGCGCAAAGGCCTTACCTGCCTCAGGCAGATATGCCCAGAACGCGGCCTGCTGCTCCGGCGTTGCGCCGTCAGCCGCAGGGTAGCTCACCGTGCCGTCTTCCGCGGCAGTGATGCCGGCTGCAAGGATCGCATCCACAACCGCGAGGGCTTCCGCGCTGGTCTGGAGGCGATATTCGCTGGCACCGCGGATCTTCTGGCTGTACAGCGTGGAGATTCCGTCATAGGCGGGATCGAGGTACACATAGTAGTTGAAGAGGACGTCCTTCGCGGTTACGGGCTCGCCGTCGCTGAAAGTGATGCCGTTCTTCAGGAAGATCTTGTAGGTCATGGTGTTGTTGTCGTAGTCCACATCCTCGGTGTAGGAGTACGCGAGGCAGGGATACTCAACGCCAGCCAGAACGTTGCCCTTCTTGTCCGTGTAAAGCAGGCCGATCTGCGTCTGTGCCTGCACGTCGTTATCATAAGCGGACGTGTAGAAGAAGGGGCTGAATTTGCCATCCAGCGTGCTGGTGCTCAGCACCAGGGGCGCGGTGGCGTTGTTGCCCGTGCGGGGCGTCACGGTCGCATCATAGCGATCCGCGGGTACATCGGGCAAAATCTCCGCAGGAACTTCTTCCGTGGGAGCGGGCGTGGGGTCAGTGGTGACCGGGGCATCGGTGGCTACCGGTTTGTCGTTGCCGGTCTCCTGGCAACCTACCACTGCAAACAACATCATCGCAGCCAACGCGAGCGCCAGCAAGCGACCAAGCGTGTTGTTTTTCATCGTTTTACCTCCATTTATCTTTTTTTATTTTGTATATCGCGCCGGGCGGATCCCAACGCAAAACACAATCTGGAATTATAAACCGCGGCCCGCTCAGGTGCAGGCACAACGGAATGTTTGCCGGGTTATTGCAACGCCATATTCCGGCGCACGGCATCGGACGCCGTGACTGTGACGCCTTCTGCAGTGCAGTTGTTTACCTTGTTGCCGGAGCCATTGCCAAACAGGTCTCCAAGCTCGTAACGCGCCGCACCATCGTCCCCTTTGCCGGTTGTAATGGCCAGGTTGCGGAACGTGCAGTCCTGCACGGTGGTGTTCTTCGCTTCTCCCGCAAGGAAGCCTGCGGTCACCTGAATTCCGGAATTCACGTTGATTTCAAGGGCGCAATCTTCAAACACTACGCCTTCGATGACCGCACCGTCCATCCGCGCGGCAATGCCGCCGGCTTTTTCTTTGTCCGGATCGATCTTTTTGCTGGAAAGCTTCACCGTCAGGTTTCGGATCGTGTGTCCGTTTCCCTGAATGGTGCCGTTAAAGCTATCGGCCACGGCGAGCTTCACGCCGCTGAAGTCAAGGTCTGTTTCTAAAATATAGCCGTTGATCTCGTTTCCCGAAGCATCCACACCTGCAAAGGAATATTCCCCGCCCTTTTTCAGGCTTTCCAAAGAGGTGACGCGCACATAGAGCCCTTCGGTAAACTTGATGTATACCACCTGGGATGCGGTGTTCGCCTGATACTGCTCAATCGCCTCTTCGATGATCTGATCCTTATAAGTGCGAATTTCGGCAAGCGCGGCAGGGTCATCCGTCAAAAGCCGATAGCCCGCCTTGTTGATGTAAAGATAGCTGGTGTCCTCAGTGGAGGCCGCCTGCTCCTCTCCCTCTTCGGCCGCTTCCGGCGCAACATATTCCGCAGCTTCAAAATATTGCGGGAACCGCTCGGCAAGTTTTGCATAAATCTGCTCGTTTTCCAACAGAAGCTCCACATGCTCATACTGCGTGAAGTCATACGGAATGGTGCAGGCAGCATCTGCATAGTAGCCGGCAAACGAGTAGCCCTTCGGCGTGCTGAGATTCAGCGTTGCAGCGCTGAGTTCCTGAACCGGCGAATCTGCGGTAAGGTTTTTGCTGAACACGACCTCGCCGGTGTCCGCATTCACGTAGTTCACCTTTCCCTGCGGAATCCAGCGCGCATAGAGCGTAAGGTTTTCCTGAATGCGGTCCTCGTCGAAATCCCAGCGGTCCTCAGCAGAGAATTGGTAGACGGTGTTGCCTTCCGCATCCGTCGCATCCTCCTTCGCCGTATACCATCCGGCAAGAATATATCCGTCCTTCACCGGTTCCACCAACATGTTGGTGGTGCCCGAAGGCTGGAACAGATATGAATTGTTCATGTAATAGACCTCGCGCATCTCACGGCTGTTGATGATGCCGCCGAGCGCATCATAGGTAACGCAGCAGTCGTATCCCCAATCGCCCGGATCGATTCCGGCGTCGGAACGCATGCAAGCCGAAAAGAGGACGGCGCAGACCAAAACCATGCTAATTATTACGATCTGCTTGATTTTTAACTTCATGCCCGTCATTTCGCTTCCTCCAAACACAAATATATTCTTTCAGCAATTGTTGGCAATTTCAAATTTTCACCCTGTCAGAAAAGGCATTTTGGCCGGCATTGGCAGGCCCACACACACAAAATTGCACATACAACCTCCTATGCGTTGTAGTAATTATATTTGGACATGAAGCGCGTATTACCCGAATTTGGGTATATGTATTTGTTTTACTTGTTATCATGTGCATAAAATAACCCGTTTTCGGGTAAATTTTATGAAAAACGGAGGGGTCATGACATATTCTGAAATCCTGATCCAACGCATTACAGCGTTGTGTAAGCGCAGGGGAATCACCTGCAATAAATTGGCCACCATGTGCGGACTCAACCAGTCGACAATTGATAACATCATCCGTGGCATTACAAAAGACCCCCGAATTACAACGCTGCATCATATCGCCATCGGTTTTAACATGACGCTGGCGGAATTTTTAGACTTCCACGAATTAAACGAATTCTCCTTCGATGACTATTCCGCGGATGCAGACGATACTCATCTATAATGCGTCTTTTTGCCCGACATGCATGCGAAAACCGCCTGCCGGAAATCGCGCGCAGGATATATTATATATAAGGAAGAAAAGTCGCCGCTTCCCTTCTGCGGCGCAGTTTTGAAGCGCGTGGTTCCGCACGGCTGCGATCGTTTTATTTTCTAAAACATTGTTTTCGGCACGCCTCGCTGTTTTTATGTCTGTATTTGCTGTTTTTCGCCTTTTTATGCGCAGTGTGGTTTATTTATATTTAAATAAGGTAACGATTTTTTCTTTCTTCCTTTGTCTTTCCATTTTTCACCAGCACATCCTCACACATTCAATTTAATTAAGCGCCTATTCTTGATTCGTTTCATGATTCAATTTGCGTTTTACGAAAATTGAATTACTCCATATTTCCCCTATAATTTCAACAAAAAATGCGGTAAGCCAAAAAGCTTACCGCATCGTTTTTTGAGATAAGTCAGCCGTTAAACATAGTTCTGTGGCTGCTCCCGTTCAGATCATGTTCCCGGGGAATTTCGGGATACCGTCGAAGCCCTTCTGCAGGTCTTCATCGCTCGGGATATAATCCGTCATTTCACCGTCGTTATACTTCTGGTATGCCACCATGTCGAAATATCCCGTGCCCGTGAGCCCAAAAAGGATCGTCTTTTCCTCGCCGGTCTCCTTGCACTTGAGCGCCTCGTCGATTGCGACGCGGATGGCATGGCTGCTTTCCGGCGCGGGCAGGATGCCTTCCACACGCGCGAATTCTTGCGCTGCGGCAAACACGCTCGTCTGCTCCACAGAGGTGGCTTCCATCAGGCCGTCATCATAAAGCTGAGAGAGCACGCTGCTCATGCCATGGTACCGCAGGCCGCCCGCATGGTTTGCGGAAGGAATAAACCCGGAGCCGAGCGTATACATCTTCGCAAGCGGGCAAACCATGCCCGTATCGCAGAAATCGTAAACATACTTGCCGCGTGTCAGGCTCGGGCAGGAAGCGGGTTCCACTGCAATGAAGCGGTAATCCTTCTCGCCGCGCAGCTTTTCGCCCATAAATGGCGAGATCAGGCCGCCCAGGTTGGAGCCGCCGCCCGCGCAGCCGATGATGATATCCGGCTTCACACCGTATTTATCCAGCGCTGCTTTGGCTTCAAGCCCGATGATGGATTGATGCAGCAGCACCTGAGAAAGCACGCTGCCGAGCACATAGCGGTACCCTTCCGTGCCCACCGCAACCTCGACCGCTTCGGAAATTGCGCAGCCCAGGCTGCCCGTGGTGCCGGGGTGCTCCGCAAGGATCTTGCGGCCAACCTCCGTCGTCATGGAGGGGGACGGGGTCACGTTCGCGCCATACGTGCGCATAACCTCGCGGCGGAACGGCTTCTGTTCATAAGAAACCTTCACCATGAACACCTTGCAATCCAACCCGAGGTATGCACATGCCATGGAGAGCGCGGTGCCCCATTGCCCGGCGCCGGTTTCCGTGGTCACGCCTTTCAAGCCCTGCTTTTTTGCATAGTATGCCTGCGCAATCGCAGAATTCAGCTTATGGCTTCCGCTGGTATTGTTTCCCTCAAACTTGTAATAAATTTTCGCAGGTGTGCCAAGATGCTTCTCCAGACAATAGGCGCGCACCAGCGGGGCAGGCCGATACATTTTATAGAAATCGCGGATTTCTTCCGGGATGTCGATGTAGGCGTTGGTGTTGTCCAACTCTTGCTGCACCAGCTCATCGCAGAACACATGGCCGAGTTCTTCAGCCGTCATCGGCTGGAGCGTGCCGGGGTTGAGCAGCGGCGCGGGCTTGTTTTTCATGTCCGCCCGCACGTTGTACCATTGTTTCGGCAGTTCAGCTTCGCTCAGGTAAATCTTGTAGGGGATGTTGTCTTTCATGGTTACGCACTCCTTTCTTACTGCGGCCACTGGCCGTTTACGGGAAGTTTCCCGCGGGCTGCCGGGACAGGAGAGCAATAAAAAAGCCCTCGTCCCCAACTGCTTTTGCAGGGACAAGAGCTTTGAAAACTCCTGCGGTGCCACCCGGCTTGGCGCGTTACGCGCCCTCTCTGTGCATACTGTCATATGCCGGCCTTTGCTAACGGAGTGCCTTCTCCGGCGCGCCTACTGTTGTTCAGCTTGCCCTCAGGAGCCCATTCGTTCCGATTCTCCATGCCGCAATCCCACCGCCTGCGGCTCTCTGCAAAGGAGGGTTCCGAAATTACTTGCTCTCCCTCAACGGTTTTAACTTGATTGCAAGTATACGCGCCGTGCGCCTGTCTGTCAAGCCCTTTTTTTGAAAATTTTTGCCATTATATATTATTTTTGCTCCGGCACGCATCCAAATATGATTTATATTTATGCTAGAAAATCCCAATGCGTGAAAGCGGGGATACGCGCACAAGCGCGCGCCCCTTAATGCGGGAAGCGTCCACCATGAGCTTGGGCGCATCGGTCAGCGCATCCGAACGGTCATCCGGCAGGATGAAAAAGCTGCCTTCCGGGATATGCGTTTCCGGGCAATCTTCCGCAAGCGCGCCCATCGCGTATGCCCGCTCGTCCAAAAGGCTTCCGTTGATATACACGCGCCCGCCTGAAACAGCCACCGTTTCACCCGACAGGCCCACGATCCGCCCCGCGTACGTTCCTTCCCCCGCCGCATCCGAAAACGCGACGATATCGCCGCGCGCCGGAGATTGGAAGTATTTCGCCAACCTGTCGAACAAAATCACGTCGCCCGGTTCTATGGCTGGCGCCATACCGCTGTCGCGTACCTGCACACCAAACAGCCAGACCGTGAACAGCAGCGCGAGCGTTACGCCTGCAACGCCAAACGCCCAAAGCCATGTGTAAAGCCTGAGGCGAGCATATTCCGCCTGATTCCGCGCAACGCGCCTTAGGCCGGTTTCCGCCGCCTGTCCCATGGTTTCCATATTCGTCGTCCCTCCGCCGTTCGCGCTTAAACCTTCCGCGCCTCTTCAATGGGCCAGATCACGCTGCGCACGCGCCCCACAATGCGGGAATAGGGGATGGGCCCCACAAGCGGGCTGCGGCTGTCGCTTGAATCGTTCCGGTTATCCCCCATTACGAACACGCAATCTTCCGGCACGGTAATTTCCGCCATATCCCCCCAGATGAGATCCTCCCAGTAGGCGGATTCGTCCAGCTTTTCGCCGTTGAGATACAGCTCTCCGCCCGTGATGGCAACCCTGTCCCCCGGTACGCCGATAATCCGCTTCACGCAGGTGGAGGTGTGGTTTGGATAATAGCAAATGATGATCTGCCCGCGCTGCGGGCGTTCAAACCAATAGCTCACCTTTTCCACAAACATGCGTTCATTGTGTATAAGCGTATCGTACATGGAGTCGCCAGAAACGCGCACGGGCTCAAACAGGAACAGCCGCACGGCGAACGCCGCAACAAGCACCATCACGAGCCAAAGCGCAAAATCCCGGTCGGATGCTTTTTTGTAAGCCTCATCCTTTGCATGAAGCGCCTCCGCATTTTTGCGCAGGCGGGCAAGCTGCTTTTTATCAATTTTCCGGCTCATTGGGCTTCTCCGTCCCTTCCGTCAGATTTTTGCGCGCGCTGCGCAGGAAGTCGCCGCGGTCAAGCATCACAACGCGGCCGCATTGCATGCATTTGATTTTTATATCCGCCCCTGTTCGGGTCACAATCCACTCGTTGGCGCCGCAGGCATGCGGTTTTTTCATTGCTATGTGGTCCCCCAGTCCGAACCGTTCAATCATGCTTCTCCGCCCTCCTTATATGCCATCTGCACGCGCGTGCGCGGCAGGGGGATGCCTTCCCGCACAAAGCGCGCCGCGATGCGCCGCGTCAGTTCCCGCTGCACGGCCCAATGTTCAAGCGGTTTCACACGCTGCACAACGCGCAGCACCATTTCTCCGCCCGTAAGCTGTACCGCGCCCACTGCCTCCGGCTTCTCCACGGCAACGTCCCCAAGTTCGGCATAATAGGCCTCCGCCTCCTCACGCATCAACAGAAGGGCGCGTGCGCCATCCGCCTCGTATGCCACCGGGAATTCCACAATGGCAAGCGAATCCGTGCGGGAATAGTTCGTCAAAACCGAAATGCTCCCGTTTGGGATCACGCTCAGCTCGCCGCCATAGCCGCGCACGGTGGTGGTGCGCAGCGTAACCGCTTCAACCGTTCCCGTAACGCCCGCAGCCGTCACATAATCGCCCACGGCAAGCTGATCCTCAAACAGCAACATCAACCCGGCGGCAACGTCCTTGATAACGCTCTGTGCGCCGATGCCCACCGCAAGGCTGCCGATGCCAGCAGCCGCCAGCATGGAATTCATTGCTCCAGCATAGCCAAGCTCGCCCACGGCGATCGCAATGGCAATGAAATACGCAGCGTATTTCACAACGCTCGTCATCAGCGTGACTGCCGTCGTAAGCCTGCGGGCCTTCATTTCTTCCAGATCGCGGGCACGCCGCGCCACGATGGAACGCGCCGCTCTTGCCACGATAGCTACGATCAGCCGGGCCAAAGCAAATGTGATTGCAATATCGATGATCGTCGATACAAATGAAAGCCCGTTTTCAGCCAACGCATCGTCAAGCTGCTTGATAAAAAGCGAAACCGGCATGCGGACCTCCTCCCAAATCCATTCAAGTTTTAATTATAGCATGTCCGAAGCCGTTTGTGGAGCGCAGGCAACCAAAGGAACATGAAATTTCATATTCCGTTCAATTTTCCGTGCTTCAGATGATCCGCCCCCGGTTTGTCCGCTTTTCGCGGACACGTTCCGTCTTAAATGGATTTTCGGTAACTTTCATAATTATAAATAATATATAATGCGTTGACATTGTCGTAATTTAATAGTATCCTTGTTAAGATTGTAGTGTAAAGGTCACGCACGGTTTCTCTTAGAACCTATGCTGTTTTTCGTCGTCGGCGGCGTTGTCCCTCCAAATAAATACATGCCGTGCACCCGCGCTTTACATGGATCAGCCCCATTACAAAACTCAACAAAACAAAATAGCAGGGAGAGATTTCATCATGGGCAACGAATTGCACAAAAAATACGGCCTGATGACGGCAATCTGCATGGTTGTCGGCATTGTGGTCGGCAGCGGCGTCTTTTTCAAGGCGGAAAAGATTCTCACCGAAACCGGCGGAAATCTGCCGCTCGGCATCCTCGCCTGGCTCATCGGCGGCGTGATCATGGTGGCATGTGCGTATGCGTTCGCGCTGCTTGCAACGCGTTATGAATACGTCAACGGCATCGTTGACTACGCGGAGGTCACCGTCGGCAAGGGCTATGGCTACTTCGTGGGTTGGTTTATGACAACGGTCTATTATCCCGGCATCACGAGCGTGCTTGCATGGGTCAGCGCGCGCTACCTTTCCGTGCTCCTCGGTTTCTCCATCGTAGGCGCCGAATGTATGGTGCTCGCAGGTTTCTTCCTTGTAGCAAGCTACGCACTCAACGCGCTTTCTCCCGTACTCGCAGGAAAATTTCAGGTATCCACCACCATCATCAAGCTGATCCCGCTGCTGCTGATGGCCGTCATCGGCACCATTGTTGGCCTTGGCAACGGTATGGTTGTGGAAAACTTCACCACCGTTGTGGATGCGAGCAAATCCTCCGGCACGGCGCTGTTCACCGCCGTTGTGGCGACTGCGTTCGCGTTTGAGGGGTGGATTATTGCCACAAGCATCAACGCGGAGCTCAAGGATGCAAAAAAGAACCTGCCCCGTGCGCTCGTGCTCGGCACGCTGATTGTCGTAGGCGTTTACATTCTTTATTATATCGGCCTTTCCGGCAGCGTATCCAATGCTGCGCTCATGGAAAGCGGCGAGACTGGCGCCCGCACCGCATTTGAAACAATCTTCTCCCGCGTGGGCGGCACGGTGCTCTTCGTGTTCGTCGTCATTTCCTGCCTCGGTACGCTCAACGGGCTGATGCTCGGCTGCACGCGCGGCATGTATGCGCTCGCCGCGCGCCACCGTGGCCCTGCCCCTGCGATCTTCAAGCAGGTGGATGGCAAAACCAATATGCCCACCAATTCCTCCGTGCTTGGCTTGCTCCTCTGCGCGTTCTGGCTTCTGTATTTTTACAGCGCACAGCTCACCACCCCTTGGTTCGGCCCCATCTGCTTTGATTCCTCCGAACTGCCGATCGTGACGATCTATGCGCTCTACATCCCCATCTTCTTCATGGCCATCCGCAAGGAGAAGGAGCTTTCCCCTGTGAAGCGCTTCGTCGCATTTCCGCTTGCAATCGCGGGGAGCCTGTTCATGATCGTTGCGGCGATCTTTGCGCACAAAATGAACGTTGTCTGGTACCTTCTGGTGTTTGCGGTGTTCATGGCCGTGGGCTGGTTCTTCCGCAAAGAAAAGCAGCTTTAAGTTACTATGCAGGATAAAAGCCGCATCATGCGGCTTTTTTGCGTGTTGGAAAAATGGCAAACGGCCACTCTTTCGAGTTGCCTCAGCGTTTGCCTCTCGCTTTGCTCCCGGGCGGCAAACGCTGCAACGCGTAAAAGCCAAATGGTTTTCATCCGTTCCGGCGTGCGCACCGCCGGAGCCGGCGGGTTTTCGACAATCTGAAAAGCCGTGTCATGCGGCTTTTTCTTGCGGGACGCGCGCGCATCTGCTATCCTTGAAGCAACACAACAATAGGAGGACTTGCATGATATGCCTGAAATGCTGAACAAAAAGAAAAAACGCCCTGCAGAATGGGCGCTTGCTTTGCTCGGCCGCTGTGAATACGCCTGCCTGGGTCTTACCGATGAGGCACAGCCTTATTGCGTGCCGGTTTCCCACGTGCTCGTGGATGGGTGCGTTTACTTTCATTCCAACCCGCGCGGCTACAAGGCGGAGCTTCTTGCGCAGAATCCCCGCGTCTGCCTTACGGCTGTGGCGGATGTGCATGCCATCCCCATGCGTTTCACAACGGAATATTCCTCCGCCATCGCCTTTGGTACGGCGCGGCTTGTGCATGATCCTGCCGAGCGCCGCCGGGCGCTTTCGGCCATTTGCGAAAAGTATGCAGCCTCGAATCCGCACCGTGAAAAATGCGCCGCAAACGCAGGCCCGGAAACCGCCGTTTATTGTGTGGAGATCGAATCCATCACCGGCAAACGCAGTGAGTAAGAATGGAGGAAACGCGATGAACCGCCGATTCCGCTTTTTACAGAAACTGGCCTTTTGCCTTACATGGACAGGGCTTGTGTGCGGCCTGATCCTGCCCATGCTTTTGGGCGCGCTTGGCATCTCCCCCGCGCTCTGTCTTTCTGGGCCGTATGGAAGGCTGCAGGTGGGGAACGGTTGGCTTCTGACGCTGATCGTTACCGGGCTTGCCCTTCTCTTTTGGGGCGCCGTTTTGCTGCTGCGCTGTTATCGCGCCGCCTGCGATGCGGATGCGGAACCAACGCAGGACGAACCGTAATGCATCCTGCGGGTGCAGCCCGCCATGCGCCGCACCCGTTTTTTGCCGCTTTGTTTTTCTTTTCCATCTTCCGAACCCGCACACTTGTGGTATACTGTCGCTATGGAAAACAAGAACGCAAAAAAGCCCGCCTCGCGGGTAAAAACCATATTGAAGATCTCCCTCGTCACAGTGCTTGCAGCGCTTTTGCTCGTGGGGCTGCGCTTTGCATACGTCATGTTCGTGGATCCGATGAGCGCCTTCGGCGGAACCCCCACGCCTACGCCCACCGCTTCCCCTGCTCCTGCCGTTGTGCCGGCGCAAACGGAAATGCCAACGCCCACACCCGCCGCCACGCCAACGCCTGCGCCCACCGCTTCCCCCACGCCGGAGCCAACGCCTGTGCCAACGCCCGCGCCCACCTATTCCCCCAAGGAACTTTCGGACCTTTCCTTCATGAAGGACCGGGTCAACATCCTTATGCTCGGTTGGGATCAAAGCCCGGAGCGCACCGTGGAGGGCAGCGGCGTTTACCGGGATGAAGCCAACAATTTCCGCAGCGACGTAATCATGCTGCTCACGGTCAACTTCAGGCGCGGCCGGGCGGATTTGATCTCCATCCCGCGGGATACATTTGCCACCATCTATAACGACAAGGGCGAAAAGTACAGCGAAACCGGCCATTGGAAGATCAACGCCGCCTTCGCCAAGGGCGGAAGTGCGGATGGGGACGGCTTTGCATACGCAATGGAAACCGTTTCCAAACTTTTTGGCGGCATCCCAATCGAATATTATGCCGGCGTGGACATGACGGGGCTTAAGGCCATCGTGGATGCAATGGGTGGTGTGGATTACGATGTGGATGTGCGCATTGAGCTCAACGGCCGCGTGCTCGAAACCGGCTATCAGCATCTCAACGGGCAGCAGGTGCTTGATTATTGCCGCGCGCGCAAAGGCATCAGCTCGGACGTTGGCCGCAACGACAGGCAGCAGCGGATGCTCTTTACCGTGTTCAACCAGCTTAAATCCCGCGACCAGCTTCGGAACCTCGTTTCGATCTACACCTCCGTGAAGGGATATGTGAAAACCAACCTTTCCGCAGAGCAGATCGCCGCGCTCGGCGCGCTTGGCATGCAGCTTGACGAGGACACGCTCCGCCGCCATACCCTGAGCGGCAAGTATATCGACAACACCTCTTACAGCAACGCAAGCTATTATGTGCTTTCCAATGAAAAGCTTGTTTCGCTGGTGGATAAAATCTTCGGCATCACCATTGAGCCGGACCCGCGTGCGGACATCGCGCATGTGGAGGGAGAAAAACAAGCTGCCATCGCCGGGCGGTATGCCATTGGCGCGCAGTACCTGATAACGCTCGCGGAGCAGTCGCGCGGCATCGTGGGCCTGAATTCCGAACTTGGCCTTGCGCTCAAGCGCGGCGCCCGTGCCGTGGATGCGGCGCTTGCGCCGCTCCCCGCGCTCACGGAACGTCCGGCCGGCGTATCCACGGATGTGCCGCTGGACGGGGAGGCCATAAAGGCCGCGACCGACGCGCTGCGGGAGGAAATGTTCGCCCTTGCAGACAGCCTTGGCCTGACCTGGGAAACCGCAGACAAATCGCTTCTGCCCAGCGATTTCTACAAAAAGCTGCCACGGAAATAACCGTCGCCCAACCAGGGTGGGAAGGAGAATCCATATGCCGTTTGACCCTTGTGTAACCCGCATCATTCCCGAGCTCCGCGCATGGCAGGAGCATTTGCACCGCAACCCGGAGCTTTCCTTTGAAGAGTTCGAAACGACCGCCTACTTGGCGGAGCTCCTTTCCGTCATGCCGGGCGTTTCTGTTTCCCGGCCAACGAAGACCGGCCTTGTGGCAAGCATCCGGGGCGAAAAGGATGGGCGCCAAACCGTCCTCGGCGTACGCGGGGATATCGACGCGCTCCCCATCGAGGAGGCGAGCGGCCTTCCCTATGCATCCGCCCGCCCCGGCGTAATGCATGCCTGCGGGCACGACGGCCACACCGCCATGCTCCTTGGCCTTGCCAAGCTCCTTTCTGCGCAGCGCGCATCCTTTTCCGGCGAAGCGCGGCTCTTTTTTCAGCACGCGGAGGAGCTCCCGCCAGGCGGCGCGGTGGAGCTGGTACGCGCAGGTGCGGCGGATGGCGTGGACGCCATGCTCGGCCTGCATCTTTCCACAAATTGGCCCACGGGCGTGTTCGGTGTGCGCGCAGGCGTGCTGACGGCAGCGGTGGATCGCTTCGACATCACCGTAAAGGGCAAGGGCGCGCACTGCTCCTTCCCCGAACAGGGCGTTGATGCAATCGTCACCACGGCACAGCTGATCCTTGCGTTGCAGACCATCTCCGCACGGCGCGTTGCGGCAACCGACCCTGTGATCGTTTCCATCTGCCAGGCAAATGCGGGCACGGCTTATAACATCCTGCCGGATGAGATGACGCTCACCGGCGCGGTACGCTCCTTCGATCCCGCCGTGCGCGAACGCATCAAAGCGCTGATCGGAGAAATCACCGCCGGCATCACCGCGAGTGCCGGCGCAAGCTATGACTATGTTTGGGATGCCGGCTATGCCTCCGTGTTCAACGATGAAAAGCTCACCGCCCTTGCGGAGCAAACGCTGCTTTCCCGCTTCGGCAAGGAGCATATCGACCACATCGGTCCCATCATGCCGGGAGAGGACTTCTATGCGTTCCTTGAAAACCGCCCCGGTTTCTTCGTAGAGCTCGGCTCCCGCTGTCCGGAAAAGGGCTGCGACAGGCCGCACCACAACCCGGGCTACCGGCTCGATCAGGATGCGCTGCCCTACGGCGTGCAATACCTTTACGACATGGCGCTCAAGCTCCTGAATCAATAACCGCGAGGAAACGCATATGGCTGAAATGAAGCTGACCGTCCTCATGGACAACAACACCTATATCGACCGTTATTATCTGGGGGAACCCGCTGCTTGCTACCTGCTGGAAACAGGGGAGCGCACCATTCTGCTTGACACGGGCTATTCCGCCTGCACGCTTGAAAACGCACGGCGCATGGGGGTTGACCTTTCCCGCGTGACGGATATCGTGCTCTCCCATGGGCATGACGACCACACGGGCGGACTTCTGCCGTTCCTTTCGGCCTTTCCGCAGCCGGTGCGCCTCTTTGCGCACCCGGATGCATTTTTGTCCAAGCGCTTTGACGGTCGTTCCGTCGGCGTGCCGTTCGATCCCGCAGCACTTCCCGCGCATGCGGAACTATGCCTTTCCCGCGGGCCTGCCGAACTTGCGCCGGGCGTGCTGTTCCTTGGCGAAATTCCGCGCACGAATCTGCTCGAAGCGCCGCCCGTAGGCGAGACGCTGCGCGGCGGCACCTGGGAACCGGACCGCCTGCTGGATGACACCGCCCTTGCCCTTGCAACAAAAAGCGGCCTGTTCCTGCTCACGGGATGCTCGCATGCGGGCATTTGCAACATGCTGCAATACGCCCTTTCCCTCACAGGGGAAACGCGCGTTGCGGGCGTGCTTGGAGGCCTTCATCTGTTTGAGCCCGGCCCGCAGCTCGATTTTGTGCTTGCGCGCCTTGCGCAGCTCGGTGCAAAAACGCTCTATCCCTGCCACTGCACCTCCCTTGCCGTGAAGCACGCGCTGTGCGGCGCTTTCGATGTGCACGAGGTCGGCGTGGGGCTGACGCTTGCGTTGTAGAACAACCGGTGGGAACATGAAGATAAAACTATGAAAGAAGCACTGAGATTTATAAAATTTGCGGTTTTTTCCGCCAGTGCGGGGCTGATCGAGCTTGGCAGCTTTACGCTGCTCAACGAGGTCACCACATGGAGCTATTGGCCCTGCTACCTGATCGCCCTGCTGCTGAGCGTCGTCTGGAATTTTACGCTCAACCGCAAATTCACCTTTCATGCGGCCACAAACGTGCCCGTGGCCATGCTGAAGGTTTTGGCCTATTATGCTGTCTTTACGCCCCTCTCCGCGCTGCTTGGGGATTACCTTGCGGAAACCCTGAAATGGAACGAATATCTGGTGACGGTCCTCAACATGCTCCTCAATTTCGTAACGGAATTCCTGTACCAGCGGTTTTTTGTGTTCGGCAAAAGCATCGACAGCGACAAGCCCGCGAGCCGGTAAATGGAGCGCGTTCCAAACAAAAACTGCCGCAAAATACCGGGGCGTAAAACATCCAGCAAGAGGCAGTTGATTGGGCTGTTCCTGTTTTGTGTTTATTCTGCGGCGGTGTACTTACCCGGAAAACAGGTTATGATTTACGGAGGAAATTGCACTATGAAACTGATTGAGCCAACGATGGAATACGACCAACAGATACAAGCGTATCGTCAGGAATTCCTTGCATTCGGAGGTTCAATGGACGGATGTGGGTCACTTCGGAAATTCGAGAGAACGCAGGACTGGATTGATCAGGTAGAATCTTTGAAAAAACCTGAGACAACCCCTTCTCACTGGGTTCCCAGTACGCAATATATTTTCGTGCGGGAATCGGACGGCAAAGTGGTCGGCACGATTCAAATCCGGCATTATTTCAATGAATTTCTGGAAAAATATGCCGGTCATATAGGATATTCCGTATGCCCCAGCGAACGGAGGAGGGGTTATGCGACGCAGATGTTGAAAAGCGTGCTGCCCGAATGCAAAGCGCTCGGAATAAAAAGGGTTCTGATTTCCTGCGTGCAGGGCAATGAAGGCAGTAAGAGAACCATTTTAAACAATGGCGGGGTCTATGAGTCAACAGTCTATGAGCCAAAAGAAGATGTGTATTTGGAACGATACTGGATTGATCTCTCAAATTGATAAATTAAGGCTGATCGAGACGATTTAAGGTGATGAAACGCGCCAAAGGGGCTGTAGCTTTTTCGTTTTGCTACAGCCCCGAACTGTTTTATGAAGCTCGCCCTAAAGCGGCAGCTTTTGTTGCTGCGTTTTGCGCTTCAATCTCGGAAGAGCTTCCCGCCGTACCGCTCCAGCACGTAAAGAAGCGGCATACCGAAACCGTAGCATGCAATCGCCTGCCCCGCGCCCACATAAGCCGCAGCCACGAGGAACGTTACCTCGCCCGGCATATACACAAGCGTCATCAGCGCGCCCACGATAAGCGCATTCACCACAACCGCGGGCAGCGGAGCAAGCCACTTGGAAAGCCCACGCTTTTTGAACCAACGCGTCAGCAGCGCGGCGAGCAGCGTCGCCAAACTCCCGAACACCACATCATAAAGCACCGCGCCGCCTGCGAGGTTGGCCACAAGGCAGCCGATAAAAAGCCCCGGCACGGCCGCAGAGGTGAAAAACGGAAGGATGCAGAGCGCTTCGGAAACGCGCACCTGCATCAGCCCGAAGCTGATGGGAGCGGCCGCAAGCGTCAGCGCCGCATAAAGCGCCCCGATCAGGGCGCCTTGTACAAGCTTTTTTGTTGTCATTGCCGGTTTATTTGGTTTCCAAATATGCGTTCAGCTTCTCCACGAGCTCATCCACATTGATGCCGTGCACCGCGCACGCCTGCTCAAGGTCCTCGCCGCTCGCCATTACGCAGCCAAGGCAATGCATGCCGCTTTCCTGAAGAATGTCCGCCGTGCCGACATCCACGCGCAGGATCTGCTCAATGGTCATGTTTTTGTTGATCATGGTTATATTCCTCCGTATCGGTTTTTTATAGTCTCTGCGCCCGCTTTCCATTTCATGCGGCGGACGCTGTGGGCATTGTATCACATCATCCCCGGCGGTTCAACGCATTTCGCCACTTTTTTCTGAAATCAGCATTGCGCCGGAAAGCGGCGGAAGGACAAGGTTCAGCGTTCCTTCGCTGCATGTGATGCGCATGCCCGTGATCGCCTCCGTATACGCGGGGGCAAGGAGCATGCGCGCCCCATCTGGCCCGCGCCGGAACGCTTCTGCCGCAACCATTACGCGTTCCGCACGCTCCGAGCGGTTCACAAGCGTCAGCGCGCTTTCCCTGCCTGCGGTGCGCAGGATTGCAAACAAATCCGGCGTGAGCGCCGCAAAGCCGCATGCGCCTTCAGAAAGCGCCTTTGAAGCGCGCCGTGCCGCAGCAATGCGGCGATATTGCGCAAGCTGCGCCTCGTCTTCTGCGCCCCAGGGATACGGTGCGCGGCAAAACGGATCAGCCATGCCGAACATGCCAATCTCATCGCCATAATAGGTGCAGGGCACGCCCGGATGCGAAAACAGCAACATCTGCGCAAGCGCAAGGCGCGCCTTGCCGCGTGCAGCTGCATCCGGGCTCAGGCGGAACCTGGCCTGTTCCTCCCGCGTGAGCGCATCCCGATGCGGCGCGCCGCCAAGCACCGTTGCAATGCGCGGCGTGTCGTGGCTGCCGAGCAGGTTCAAGCAGGCATCGTAAAAGGGCTTTGGATAGTTTTCCCGAAGCGCAAAAAGCCGCGCTGCAAGTCCGTTTGCATCCGTGCGGTACAAAAAGAAATCGCAAAGCGCATCCCGCAGCGGATAATTCATCACGGAATCAAGCTCCGCACCGTCCACATAGGCGCGCCGCGCGCCAAAGCCTTCTTTGTTGGAAGCGTCATCCCACACCTCGCCCAGAAGCAGCCCCTCCGGGTCGATCGCTTTGAGCCGCGCACGCAGAAAGGCGATGAATTCGTCCGGCAGCTCATCTGCTACATCCAGCCGCCAGGAGGTGAGGCCGAGCGCTGCATAATGCGAGAGCACCCCTGCAACGAACTCCATGTAGGAGGGCGTAAGCTCGTTGACCTCCGGCAGCGTCGGGAATCCCCACCAGGCGCGGTAGCTGTCCGGCCAGGCGCGGAAATCATACCATTCAAAATACGGCGATTCTCTGGATTGATATGCGCCGGGCCCCGGATAACGGCCATAGCGGTTGAAGTATACGCTGTCGTCCCCCGTGTGGGAAAACACCCCGTCGAGAATGATGTGCATCCCCGCTTCCTTCGCCGCCGCAACGAGCATGCGGAGGTCGCCCTCATCCCCCAGCACGGGGTCAACGCGAAGATAGTCCGACGTGTTGTAGCGGTGGTTTGTGGGCGATTCAAAGATCGGGTTCAGATACAGGCAGGTTACGCCTAGGCTCTTGAGATACGGCAGCTTTTCGGCAAGGCCGCGCAGGTCACCGCCATAAAAATCGCAGGGATCGTAATCCTTCTTTCCGGGCAGCGGCTCGTAAAGCACCGGCGCATTCCATTCCTCATGCAACGCTACGCTGCGCCCAAGCGCGCGGTGGTATTCCGTGCGCGCAAGTCCGCCGCGTTCGCCGCTCCTGTGGAAGCGGTCCGCAAACACCTGATAGGCAATCCCTTCCCGAAACCAGGCGGGCGTTTGGAATGCCGGGTCATACACGGTAATCTGGTAGGAAGGGGGCGGATAATCGTACACCCCGCCGGCGCCGCTGCGCCCCCCGTAATAGCACGTCTCCACGCCGGGCGTCTCCACGCCGGGCGTCTCCACCCCGGGCGCCTCTAAAAGAAAGTAATACCAGATCAGCCCGGTATGTTTTGCCTGAAACAGAAATTCGTAATAGTCCCCCGCACGGCGGCCCTCCACAATGCGCTCCGCGTTTCCCACCCAAAGGCGCAGCCGTGCACGCACGGCGGGATCCGGCACGCGGATGGAGAGGCGCACATCCGTGCCGCACGGCACGGCGCCAAACGGGGCGCGGAAACGCGCCCCAATGGAATCATGCAAAATACCTTCGAACATGAATCCCCCTTCGGTGAATGTTTGCTGAATTCAGGAGAGCATTTGGGCGTACAGCGTTTCATACTGTTTTGCCGCCCGCTCCCAGGAAAAATCGCACGCCATGCCGCGTTGGACGAGGCGCGCCCAAAGGTCCTTATCCCCGTGATAATAGGCCACTGCATGCTGTATTGTAAAAAGCAGCTCATGCGCGTTGTAGTTGAGGAATGAGAAGCCCACGCCCGCATCGGTGAAGCGGTTGTAGGGTTCCACGCTGTCCACAAGGCCGCCCGTTTCCCGCACGACAGGCACCGCACCATAGCGCAGGGCAATCATCTGTGAAAGGCCGCAGGGCTCAAAGCGGGAAGGCATCAGGAACAGGTCCGCGCCTGCATACACGCGGTGCGCAAGCCCCTCGTTATAGGCCATGTGCGCGGCAAAGCGGCTGCCGTAGCGCCAGGAAGCCCAGGAGAAAAGCTGCTCATAGCGCGCATCGCCCGTTCCGAGCACCACGAGCTGCAGATCCTGTTCCATAATCTCCGCAAGCACATGCTCGAGAAGATCCAGCCCCTTCTGATCCGTGAGGCGCGAAACAAGCGCCGCAACGGGTACATCCGGGCGTTCCGAAAGGCCCAGCTCCCTTTGCAGAGCCGCCTTGCAGGCGGCCTTACCGGCCATGTTGCCCAAAGCGTAGCATGCGGGAAGCGCAGGGTCGTCCCCCGGGTTGAAATACGCCGTGTCGATGCCGTTCAAAAGGCCGGTGAGCGCGTGCTCGCGTTCCCGCAGCACGCCGTCAAGCCCTTCGCCGTAATAGGGCGTTAAAATCTCACGGGCATAGGTGGGGCTCACAGTGCCGATGCGGTCCGCATATACAATGCCGCCCTTCAAAAAGTTTATGCATCCGTTGTATTCCAGCAGGTGCGGGTCAAAGCACGGCGCGCCGAGCGAAAGCAGCTCGTCCATAAAGCCGCGATCAAAAATGCCCTGATAGCGGAGGTTGTGAATCGTGAGGAGCGTACGCACGCGCGAATAGGCCGGATCTTCGGAAGCGTATTGCAGTTTGAGAAGCGGCGCGGCCATGGCGGTCTGCCAGTCGTTCAAATGCAGCACATCCGGCATAAAGCCGATGCGCGGCAGCATCTCCAGAATGGCCTTGGAAAAATAGGCGAAGCGCTCGCCCTCTGCGGAATCGAAGCTGCCGTAAATATAATCCCGGCCGAAGTAATATTCGTTATCGATAAAGTAGTAGGTTACTCCGCCGTGCACAAGCTGTTCTATGCCGCAATACTGGCTGCGCCACCCGAGGCGCAGGATGAAATCGCACACATGATGGCACTGCGCCTTGTATTTTTCCTTAACGGGTTTGTAAAACGGCAGCACGATGCGTGCGTCCGCACCATCCCGGCAGAGCTGTGCGGGAAGCGCGCCCGCCACATCCGCAAGGCCGCCGGTTTTCACGAACGGCAGGCATTCGCTTGCCGCAAAAAGTACCTTCAATTTGGTTTCGCGTTTTGTTTCGCTCATAAGCATTCCTTTCTGTGTGCGCCGTGCAGCGCACCGGCGGGGGATCCCGTTGCGCCGGAGGCTTGGCCCGCGGTTCAGATCACACTGCCCTTGCGCACGATGATCGGGAAGCTGTCGTATCCGGCCAAGCGGCGGCTGTTCTTCACCGTTACCCCCTTATCGAGGATGACATGGTTGAGCTCTGAACCGGAATGAATATCCGATGCCTGCATCAGGATGCAGTCGCGTACAACGCTGCCTTCCCCCACATGCACGCCACGGAACAGCACACTGTTTTCAACCGTGCCTTCCACAACGCAGCCGTCCGCCACCAGGCTGTTGCGCACGGAGGCATGCTGGCCGTAGCGCGCGGGCGCTTCATCCTTAACCTTGGTGTAAATGGGATGCTCGCGGTTGAACAGATCCTCCCGCACCGCGCGGTCAAGCACAGCCATATTGTGCCGGAAGAAACTCGTGAGCGAATTGAGGCGCGCCACATAGCCGTCATACCGCCAGCCATAGATTTTCAGCGAGTCCACATGCCGGAGGAGCACATCCCGCGTGAAATCCGTGTAATCGTGTGCGGCGGCTTCCTCGATCAGGTATTCAAGCAGCGTCTTCTCCATCACATAGGTATCGCAGGATTGGAGGCCCGAAAGCGGGCGGTACGGGTCAAGCTGCAAGTCCGTCACGCGGCCGCTTTCGTGCAGCGCAAGGCGCAGATCCATGTATTGATCCTCCGGATCGAAGCCTGCCTCCTCGTTGTACATTATGGTAATGTCCGCGCCGGTTCGGATATGCTGCGTGAGCATGTCCGTAAATGTGGTGTTATAGATGGTATGGCTGCCTGTGAGCACGATGTAGCGCTGGGCACTGCGGCGAATGTAGCCGAGCACGGAGCGCAGCGCATCGATGGTGCCGCGGTAAATACCCGTGTTGTCCCGGGTGACGAACGGGGGCAGGATGAAAAGGCCGTCCCGCTTGCGGTGCAAATCCCATTCCTTTCCGGACTCGAGGTGATCCATCAGCGAGTGGTAATTCTTCTGCGTAATGATCCCCACGTTGGTGATGCCCGTGTTCACAAGGCTTGAAAGGATGAAATCAATGCAGCGGTAGCGCCCGGCGAACGGCACAGCCGCGATGGAGCGCGAATATGTGAGTTCCCTGAGCTGCATGTTGGATTCCCCGGTGTAAATGAGGCCGAATGCATTGTCCGTCATACCGTTACCCCTCCTTCCCGCCGAAGGTATCGGCGTTCACAATCATGCCGGCGGGCACGCGCGCACCCGGGCGGATGGATGTGTTGCTTGCAACGAGCGTAATATCCCCCGTGAGCGATGTATCGTACGGCGGGTCGTTCTCCGCAGGGGGCGCGCCTACAACAGCGCCCGCATGCACAGTGGCGTTCTCGCCCACGATGGCTTTTTTCACCACCGCATTTGCGCCGATGCGTGCGCCCGGCAGCACCACGGAATCCGAAACCTCAGCCCCCTCGCCAATGGTTACGCCCGCGAACAGCACGCTGTGGCGGATGGCGCCGTCCACATCGCACCCTTCGGTCACGATGGAGCGGACTGCGCTGCCGTGCCTGCCCATGTAATGCGCGGGCATGATGGCGCTGCGGCTGTAAATGCGCCAGTCCTTATCGCCAAGATTCAGCTCCGGTTCATCCTTGATGAGATCCATGTTGGCTTCCCAAAGGCTCTGCACGGTGCCGACATCCTTCCAGTAACCGTCAAAGCGGTAGGCAAACATGCGCCTGCCATCCTGCAGCATTGCGGGGATGATGTTCTTGCCGAAATCGTGCTGGGACGCCTGATTGCGGTCGTCCCGCATCAGGAATTCGCGCAGCACCGGCCATGTGAAGATATAAATCCCCATAGAAGCCTTATCGCTCTTGGGCTGCCTCGGCTTTTCCTCAAATTCCACAATGCGGTCTTCCGCATCCGTGTTCATGATGCCGAAGCGGTGTGCTTCCGCCATGGGCACCTGCAAAACGGCGATGGTGGCATCCGCCCGTTTTTCCATGTGGTGGCGCAGCATGGCGGAATAATCCATTTTATAGATATGGTCGCCGGAAAGGATCAGCACATATTCCGGGGAATACCGCTCAATGAAGCCGATGTTCTGGCAGATGGCGTTCGCCGTGCCGGAATACCACTCGCCGCGGCTGCCCTTGACATAAGGCGGAAGCACATAAACGCCGCCGGAGTTGCGGTCCAGGTCCCACGCGCTGCCGTTGCCAAGGTACCCGTTGAGCTCGAGCGGCTCGTACTGCGTCAGCACGCCCACGGTATCCACGCCGGAGTTGACGCAGTTGGACAGTGGAAAGTCGATGATGCGGTATTTTCCCCCGAAGGGAACCGCCGGTTTTGCCGTGCGGTTTGTGAGCACGCCAAGGCGCGTGCCCTGCCCGCCGGCCAGCAACATTGCAACCATGCGTTTCTTGATCATACGCGTGTTCCTCCTTTTGGTGGGAATGATTATTCCGCAGCATCGCGCCGCGTAAGGCGATAGTAAACAGCCTCATACGGCCCGAGCGGGATCTCTGCGCGGTATTCGCCGCTCTCCTCCGGCACGGTGGAAAGCACGCCGGGCGACGGCTGTTCAAGGCTTGACATGACGCGGGTAAGCGTTGCCGCAAACGGAAGGCGAACGGAATACGGCCGGTGTGCTACAGGCGTGAAATTAAAGCAGCAGAGCAGCTCGCCCTCCGGCCCAAAGCGGCTGAAAGCGATTACACTGTGGGCGGAATCGTCCACGCTGCGCCATTCAAAGCCCTCCCAACCGTCGTCGCGCGCATAGAGCGCGGGGCTGTTGCGGTAAAACCGGTTGAGCGCCTTTACAAATTCGCGTATTGCCGCATGGCGGGGATAATCCAGCAGGTGCCAGTCCAAAGAGGCGCGGAAATCCCATTCCGCGAACTGGCCGAACTCGCCGCCCATGAACAGCAGCTTCTTGCCCGGGTGAGCATATTGATACATATAAAGCAGGCGCAGCTGCTGAAACATTTCGTCATATGTTCCCGGAAGCCGGCCGATGAGCGAGTTCTTCATGTGCACAACCTCGTCGTGCGAAAACGGCAGGATATAATGCTCCGAAAACGCATAGCACATCGAAAACGTCAGCTTATCGTGATGATAGCGGCGAAAGAGGCTGTCCAGCTTGCAGTAAGAAAGCGTGTCGTTCATCCAGCCCATGTTCCATTTGAAGTCAAACCCAAGGCCGCCTTCCTCCACGGGCGCGGAAACGTGCGGAAATGCCGTACTTTCTTCCGCGATCAAAAGCGCGCCCGGGCATTCCCGGTGCACCGCTTTGGAAAGGCGCGTAAAGAAATCAACCGCGGCAAGGTTCTCGTTGCCGCCGAAGCGGTTGGGCAGATAATCGCCGTCCCGCCCGTAGTCGAGGTAGAGCATGCAGCTCACCGCGTCCACGCGCAGCGCATCAATATGGTATTCCTTTAAGAAAAATACAGCGTTGGAGATGAGGAAGCTTTGCACTTCGCTGCGCTCCAGGTTAAAGAGCATCGTGCCCCACTGCGGCTGCTCGCCGCGCCGCGGGTCCGGGTGTTCGTAAAGCGCCGTGCCGTCGAACCGGCGAAGGCCATGCGCATCCCGCGTGAAGTGAGCGGGCACCCAATCCAGGATTACACCAATGCCTGCACGGTGGCATGCGTCCACCAGCGCTTTGAACTGCTGCGGCGTCCCATAGCGCGCGGTGATGGAATAATACCCCGTGATCTGATACCCCCAGCTGTCATCCAGCGGATATTCGCACAGGGGCATCAGCTCCACATGCGTGTAGCCCATGTCCACCAGATAATTCACAAGTTCAAACGCAAGCGCTTCATAATCAAGCCCGGCACGCCAGGAGCCAAGGTGCACCTCGTAAATGCTCATGGGGGACTGGTGCGGGTCATACTGCCCGCGTGCCTCCATATGCGCCGTATCGCGCCATTCATAGCCGCCGATATCCCAAACAATGGATGCCGTCTCGGGCCTGTTTTGGCTGTAAAACGCAAACGGGTCCGCCTTGTAGATCAGCCGGCCCTCTTTGGTTTGAATTGCGTATTTGTAGGTGTCCCCGATATGCGCGATGCCAATGCAGGCCTGCCATACGCCCGTTGTGCCGCAGGGTTCCATGGGGTCGGCTTCCGGGTTCCATCCGTTAAAGCTTCCCACAACGCTCACCGCGCGCGCATTCGGCGCCCACACGGCAAAGCGGAACGCATCATAGCCGTCTTCCATGCACACGCTGTGGCAGCCGAGCGCACGGTATGCGTAGGCGGACTTCCCCTCATTGAACAGGTAAAGCGCGACTTCATCCAGATAAGCGTTCACAAATACCACCTCGGTTCGGGATTGGAGTAAGCTCCGGACACGGAATCCTTCTCCTATCTTATATTCTAACTCATATTTTAAACCAATTTCTCTCGAAAGGGTAGTTAAATTCTTGCCGATGTTCTGAAAAAAGGATATGATATTGTGGTATTTAAATTCGGCTCGCCGCAACAGGAGATTCCACATGAACAGATTTTTGTCCGGCACCACATGCAATCCATGGCACAACCTTGCCGTGGAGGAGCTTTTGTTTGATTCCCCCCAGCAGGGCGTGACGCTTTACCTTTGGCAAAACCGGCACACCGTTGTGATCGGCCGCAACCAGAACGCATGGCGCGAATGCCGCACGGAGCTCCTTGCAAAGGATGGGGGCCGCCTTGCCCGGCGCACCACGGGCGGCGGCGCGGTGTACCACGACCTTGGCAACCTGAACTTCACGTTTGTGACCCCACGCGGGGAATATGACCTTGCGCGCCAGCTTTCCGTAATCCTTGCCGCGGTGCGCTCGCTCGGCGTTCATGCGCGCTTCACCGGGCGCAACGACCTTGTGACGGATGCCGGCGCAAAGTTTTCCGGCAACGCTTTCCGCTTCTCCCGGGAGGCAGGCATGCACCACGGCACGCTTCTTGTAAATGTAGACATGGAAAATCTCGGCAAGTACCTTGCCCCTTCCCCCGCAAAACTTGCGGCAAAAGGCGTTGAAAGCGTGCGCGCGCGCGTTTGCAACCTTTGTGAATACGGGGCCCACATCACCGTGGATTCCATGCGCGCGGCGGTCGTTGCAGCGTTTGCGCGCGAATACGGCGCATACGAAACGGTTTCGGAGGCAGTGTTCGACCCCGCGCGCCTTGCCGCCGCAGAGGAACGGCATGCTTCCTGGGAATGGCGCATGGGCGCAACCCCCGCCTTCAACCTTACGCTGGAAACGCGCTTTCCATGGGGCGGGCTGGAGCTTGCATTCGTCCTTCAAAACGGCGTGGTGCAGGAGGCGCGCGCTTGGTCCGACGCGATGGATGAAGCCTTCATCCGTGCGCTGCCGGATGCGCTGCTCGGCGCACCGCTTACAGGCGCAGCGCTCGCTGCGGCAGTGCAGAGGCTTGGCGGCGCGCTGGCCGAGGACATTGCCGCCTGGCTTGAAACGGCGCAGTGGTAAAAGTCACGCCATCCGCGCGCCGTTTTGCAACGCAAAGGCGTTCGCCGCGTCGGTTAAAAAATCATGCTTCCCGCGGAAGGAGCGTATGAGCAGCGCCACGCTTGCAAGCGTGCCCACGAGGCAAACGAACAGATCCCCCATGGTATCCGAAACGCCCGTATCCAGCACATGCTGCAAATCCCGTCCGACAAGCGGCGCAAGCGCATATTCACACAGCTCAAACATTCCCGCCACCGCCATTGACGCGAACAGCACAAACAGGCATGCGGTTGCCTTTCCCTGCGCCGCAATGGGGCGTTCGCGTTCCAGCATACGGAACAGCGCCAACGCCAGCATGGATACGAACACCCCGGAAAGCATGTGCACCAGCTTGTCGAAATGCGGGATGGTTTCATAACATTCTGCAGCGCCGCCGAGCGTCCAGCCCAGGCAGGCAAACGCATAAACGAAAAGCTCAATCTGCCAGCCGCCCTCCCAGCGAAGCAGACGGCGCGCCGCCCATAGCGCCGGAACCAGCAGAAATGTGCAAAGCGCATTGATCAGCGAATAGCTGTTTTGCCGCAACGCCCCGCATACCGCCACCGCAGCCCCTGCGAGCACATACAGCACGCGCGCCGCGCGCACCGCGGTGCGAAACCGCTCCTCTTTTTTCATCAGCCTTTCCCGTTCCATGAAAACACCCTCCTTATGGCTCTGTGCAAAGCGTGCGCAGTTGCCGCGCAGAGCATTCCGCCGCGCGGCCTTCGGCGCAATCCCCGTTCATAAAAGCAGGCGCTCCCGCTTTTTCTGCAATCAAAGGGGGCGGCCCTTTCGGCCGCCCTATGCCCCCCGGTTTTATTCCGGCAGCGTCACGCCAATCAGCGGCGTCGCGCCGCCTTCCCCCATGGAGACCTGCGGCAGCTGGCCGTTCCATTTATCGATGGTTTGGTACTGGATCAGCGCATCCGTTACGGATTCTGCAAGGATGCGGTTCGCCTCCGCCTGTGCATCCGCCTCAAGCTTGATGCGCTTGGCCTCCGCCTCGGCCGCAATGAGAGCGCTTTCCGCCTCTGCATTCGCCGCAATCACCTGCTTCTGCGCTTCCGCTTCAGCGATCACGATCTGCTGTTCCTGCTCCGTGCGGGTCTTGATAAGCGTCTGCTCCGCAACCTGCTTGGCTTCCACGGCCGCGATGTATTCGGGCGAAAAATCCCAGTCGATAATGTTAAGATCCTCGATATAGATGCCGCGCGCATTCAGCTTACCGTTGAGCTCCGTATCAAGCTGCACGCTTACCTCGCTGCGGCTTGCCACAAGGTCGCTCGCCGTATATTGTGCAACCACAGCCTTAAGCGCCTCGTTCACCGCCGGAGAGACGAGCACCTCCTCAAATGCCGCGCCAACTTCCTTGTAGATGGAATAGCTCATGTTCTTCGAGATGCGGTAATTCACCGCGAGCACAGTGGTGACGGTTTGCAGGTCCTTGCTGAACGCCTCGGTGCTCACCTCAAGCTTCACGATGCGGTTATCGATCTGCACAATCTCCTGCGCAAAGGGAATTTTGAAGTGGATTCCCTCCTGCAAGACCTGGTCGCTTACCTTGCCGAGCGTTACCACCACGCCCGTGTGCCCCGCCGGGATCACCACAAAGCTGCCAAACACAATGGAAAGCACCAGAATAGCGGCCACAGCGGCCAAAATAATTTTGCCGACGGAGAGATTGCCCTGTTTGTTTCGAAACATGTTTGAACTCCTTCCAAATACGGCGTGCCGCCGTTTTCGGGGCGCTTGTCCGAAATCCGGCCGCCCCATTTCGTATCATTATACCATTTTTCGGCATGGCCGGAAGCCGGCGCTTGTGAAAAACCTGCAAAAATCGTGACACGGCGGCAAATCCCGGCCTTGTTTACCGAATATTCAAACCAATTCCGGGCAGGGTTATGGTATAATGGCAATACAATCAACCGCAATGGCCGCTTTTTGCGCAGCCTTGCAGACGACAGGATGATTTGCTTATGAAATTTGACTGGAAAAAATTGAAACGTTCCGCTTTGCAAAGCCTTGGCCGCCTGGCTGTGCGCATGCGCGCCTCCCAGCGCCGCTTCCGGCATGCGGGCGGCTTCCCCGGCCTGTTCCGGCGCACGGGGCAAAACCTGAGGCGGCGCGAGCCGCGCACGCTCGCCGCCTGTGCATGCACAGCGCTCGTGCTTGTTGCCGTCCCCGTCCTCTGCCTTGCCTCTCTCGGCAAGCGCGCCGCAGCCGCGGGCCTGGAGGACGGGCACACAGCAGAGCTGAATTTGCTTCAGGCCGAAAGCACCGCGCCTGCCTCCGGCTACATCGACCTTGCAAGCGCGTTTACGCCCGCGCCCACGCCCACGCCGCGCCCTTCGGCGACCCCCGTTCCGACGCCCACGCCCGTTATGCTGGTCAAAGGCACAACCGGCGCGCAGGTCATCGCCGTGCAGGAGCGTCTGATGGAGCTTGGCTATATGGATTACGATGAACCGACTGAGTATTACGGCAGCATCACAAAGGGCGCCGTTGAGGTGTTCCAACGCCGCCACGGCCTCACGGTGGACGGCGCCATCGGGGAAGAAACCTATGACCGCCTCATGCGTGAGGATGCGCTTCCTTATATGGTCACGGTCGGCGATGAAGGCACGGATGTAGAGGAACTGCAAAAGCGTCTTGTCGAGCTTGATTACATGAAAAAGGCGACAGGCTATTTCGGGGACGAAACGGCCGCTGCCGTGAAGGAATTTCAGGAACGCAACGACCTTGACGTGGACGGCATGATCGGCATGCAGACGCGCGAAATGCTTTACAGCGAGGAAGCGATTGCAAAGTCCCTCACTTATGGAGAAAAGAGCGATGACGTGCTGAAATACCAGAAGCGGCTTTATAAGCTCGCTTACCTGACCACAGAGCCTGACGGCACCTTTGGCCGCGACACGCTTGCCGCCGTAAAGCTGTTCCAGGAACTCAACGGCCTCATTGCGGACGGGCATATCGGCCCGCAGACGAAAGATATGCTCATGTCCTCCGATGCGCAGGCCAACGCGCTTACCATCGGCATGAGCGGCGACACGGTCAAGAGCGTCCAAAAGCTCCTGAAAAAGCTCAATTACCTCGATTCGGCGGACGGCTATTTCGGCTCCGGCACGGAAGCCGCCGTGCGCGCTTTCCAGAAACGCAACGGCCTTAGCGTGGATGGCAAGGTTGGCAGGCAGACGCTCACCGCGCTGCGTTCCGACAGCGCAAAGGCTGCCGCCTCCGATACGCCTGCCGCGACCTCCGGCCCATCCTCCACGCCCAAGCCTTCTTCCACCTCCAATCCGTCGAACAATGTTTCCAACGGCGCCTCGGCAGACCGGTTCGTGGAAATTGCGCTCGGGAAGCTCGGCTGCCCATACCGCACGGGCGCAAAAGGGCCAAGCCGGTTTGATTGTTCCGGTTTCGTATACTGGTGTCTGAATCAGGCCGGTGTAAAGCAGGGCTACATGACGAGCAAAACCTGGCGTAGCGTCACCAAATATAAGAAACTCTCCTCCATGAGCGACATCCGCAAGGGCGACGTGATCGTGTTTAAGATGTCCTCCTCCAAGGGGCATGTAGGCATCGCAATCAGCGACAGCATGATGGTGGATGCTTCCTCCGGCCAGGGCGAAGTTGTGCGCCGTTCGTTCAAGACGGATTACTGGCGCAAATATTTCTACTGCGCATATCGGATTTTCTAAAGCGTTTATTCACAGGGAGCGTACCGCAGGTGCGCTCCCTAAAATATATAAGGAGGACTCAGATGGGGTATACTGCGCACTACATTCACATCCCAAAAGCAAATGAATCTGATCGCCCTGCAAGCCTGCAAGATGCCTGCGCCTTGTACCGCAGCGCATCCGGATGGTTGAGCGCGGAATTTTCAGAGCTCAATCCGCGCTTCGACCGGCTGGCAAAAGAGCTTTCCGCTGAGCTTTCCCGCCCGGTACTTTCTCTTGCCTATTATGATGATGATGTGTTCCATCTGCGACTTTTTTCCGAACATGGCGGCGCCGTCACCATTGAAAAAAACGCGGATACGCCTACGCGCGCAAAGGGCGTGTCGCAGCTTAAGGCGCTGTTTGACCTTTCGACGGATGAAGAAACCCGCCTGCGCAAAATTCTGCGCTGCCCCGGTTTTTCCCAACAACTTGATCTGCTTTCGGAATTCTTCGGCGTAATGCTGCTGTCTGCCCTCATGCCGGAGCAGGCAGCAGCATTTCAAAAGGGAGACGCCCTTTACCGGGCTTATCTTGCGCAAAGAGCGTCGGAGCCAAAGATTAAGCAAGCAAAGAAAACCCTCGTTCAGTCTTTCCCCGGGAAGATTGCCCCCGTTTCTTCACCGCCCCGAGAGCTTCCCACAGGCGAAGTGCTCATCACCACAGTGCTTGAAAACGGCGCATGGTCACACAATGCATTAATGCCCTACTCCTTCCGCAACGGTCAGCTCGTCAAGGTCTGGGATGCGCCGATTAATCGGCATTTTCATTGTTACACTCCAAAAGTATGGGATGAACCCGATATTCATAACATCGGTTCTGCCTGGTACGGTTGCGATGCAGGGAGTAAAGCCGTTCCCGGCGGCTGCATACTTCTTCTTGAATCGTGGGACGGTACCTTTTCTCTCAAAACATTTCTGCCGGGCATAACGGATCTTCCCAGCCTTGATCCACTGATTCAGTCCGGCGAAATACTTTTTATCTGCGGTTCATCAACGGAAAAAGACCAGCTGATCCTGTTTCGTATTTCGGTCGACGGCGCCGTGCAGGCAACTGCCCTTCTTGGCAGCCAGCACGACCGGGCAATGCACCTTGCTTTGCGCGATGGCCGCCTGTATGCAGTAGTCAATGCACAGAAGGGCGAATCATCACGCCTAATGATATTCGATCCCCTTCAGTTAAGCCTGCTTGCACAAATCCAAACCGCTCCGAACGTTTCCCCCAGCCCTTCCTATCGGTTCAATGAAAGCGGCACGCGCCTGTATTGCGCCTGCATCCTCAAAAACCAGATCATAGCCTTTGATCTTAAAAACATGTGCTGCATTTTCTCTCAGCCGGTTACAGGCGAATTTCTCAGTCTGGAAGATATTGATGCACGCGGGCGTGTATATGCATATAACGGAAGCCGTATTTTCGTTTATGATGCGGATCTTGTTCCCTTGCGCGCCTGCTCCTGCTCCAACCGCAAAGAATCCTTGTTCCACCTCGCCATTGAAGGTGAGGATGCATATCTCTGCACCACAACCAATGACAGCTGCATGTGGGGCGCACCGCAAAAGCTGGAATTGTATTTGCCCGAGCAGGACACTAACGGGCGTACTCTGCTACGCCGTGTGGAACAGCGCATCATTTCCGGCGGCAAATACAGGCCTTGGGAATATGAAACGTATTTTTATTCCAAGCCCGTCGAGCACCCTCCTGCCGGATATACTCTGCTTTCGGCATATGAAAACGGGCTACAGGCCTGGGGCATTCCCGAACGCGGTGAAATTCATGTCTGGCATTTGGATCAGTAAGGTTTTTTATTTCCACAATCTTCCTGTATGCACCCTGCCGGACTGCGCATACTAAGGCCAACCAATGAAGGGGAGGAAGAAGAAGATGTCCGAAACCAAGGCTGGATGCCAGACCATTGGCTGCCGCGTAACAAGCTGCCGCTACAATGCGCGTGGCATGGATTGTGAGCTTTCCCGCATCGAAGTTGAGCCGCAGTGCGGCTGCCATACCGGCGAAGCATGCGACGAAAGCCTCTGCGGAAGCTACAAGGCAAAGTAACGCGGCAAAAAAGAAGGGCTTAAAGCCCTTCTTTTTGTTTCTCTGCAAATTCGCACGCTGCGCGTTCAGCGGCAGTAAAGCTGGATATATGTTTCGATTGCCTCTTCAATGACTTTCACCGCGGCAGCGCGGTCCTGAATCTCGTCAATCGCGGTCTCCTTGCGTTCAAGCGATTTATAGACCGAGAAAAAGTGTGACATTTCCTCAAATACATGGCGCGGAATTTCGGAGATGTCATGGTAGCTGTTATAGGTCGGATCCTCAAACGGAATCGCAATAATCTTGTCATCGGCATAGCCGTTATCCATCATGGTAATCATGCCAATGGGGTAGCACTGAATCAGCGCCATCGGCTGAATGGGCTCGGAGCAGAGCACCAACACATCAAGCGGATCCTTGTCGGCAGCATAGGTACGCGGGATGAAGCCATAATTCGCCGGGTAATGCGTGGAGGTATACAGCACGCGGTCCAACCGCAGAATACCGGTTTCCTTATCCAGCTCATACTTGGTCTTGCTGCCCTTGCTGATCTCAACAACGGCGAAAAAATCCTCCGGCTTGATGCGTTTGGGGGAAATGTCATGCCAAATGTTCATAACAATGCGTTTGAAAACTCCTTCTTCTGCATTTGTTTTATTATAGCACCGCGCCGGATGCGACGCAACGCATTTCGCCTTCCGCCGGATGCCATATTTCCCGCCTTCTTCCGCAAAACGGTTGACGGACGGTTGTTTTGCTTTTCAAGCCATCTGTCGTATGAGCCTCTGCCCTATCGCATAAAATAAGAGCAAAGTCCGAAACGAAAGGCTGTTGCCCATATGAAACGGATCCACTGGATACGACTGCTCTCCTGCCTTGCCATCCCGCTCGTGGTGGGTGGCCTTGCCGCGCTGATTACCATGGGCAGCATGGATGTTTATATGGAAACCGTACGACAGCCAAAGCTTTCCCCGCCGCCTGCGCTGTTTCCAATCGTCTGGACGGTGCTGTACCTTCTGATGGGCATATCCTCCTATCTTGTTTGCAGCGCACCTGTGCCGCAGCCCGCCCGCAAACAAACGCTCCTGCCATACGCGCTCCAGCTCTTTTTCAACTTCGTCTGGCCGTTGCTGTTCTTCCGGCAGCAGGCGTTTTTACCAGCCTTTTTCTGGCTTGTGATCCTTTGGGCGCTCGTGCTGTGGATGATCCTCGCTTTCCGCAAGGTAAACCGCACCGCCGCATGGCTGCAGGTCCCCTATCTGCTGTGGCTCACGTTCGCGGGATATCTCAACCTTGCCGTATGGCTTTTGAACCCTTAGAGCCGCACGACCTCGCACACGGTGAGGCGCCCGTCTGCCACGCGGAAACGCACATCAAAGCCCGCATATTCAAAGCCGTAGCGCGCCTCCGGGTCATTTTGGTACGCCGGGCGTGGATCCTGCCGCAGGGACGCTACGAGCGCCGCACGTTTTTCTTCCGGGATCATGCTGAGCCATTCCTCGGGAAACTCCACCTCAAGCGCATAGCCGTAACGCGTTTCTGCGAAACCGTCCGCCGCATCCGGATGGCTATCGGTAAAGGAAAGATACGGTTTGATATCATAAATGGGTGTTCCGTCCATCAGATCGGCGCCGGAAACATGAAGCACTGTGCCAAGGCCCGGGCGTGTTTGCAAACCCAGCAGGCGCACGGAGGAGAGGCCGATGGGGTTGGGGCGAAACGGAGAACGCGTGGCAAATACGCCCATGCGTTTATTTCCGCCGAGCCGCGGCGGCTTTACCATGGGGGACCACCCTGCCCGGTGCACCTCTGAGAACCCCCATATCAGCCAAATATGCGAGAATTCAGCAAGGCCGCGCAACGCATTTGCATCCCGGTATTCGGGCTCAAACACAATCACGGACTTTTGTTCCGGTACGAGGCCGCTTTGGCGCGGGATGCCAAACTTCGTGGTAAAATCGCTTCGGATGCGCGCGATGACGCGAAGCGGAGGCAGTTGGTTCATAAGCTTCCTTTCCTGCAACCTGGAATCATCAATACATGTTTTTCATTATAAAATGAGGGATGCTTCCGGACAAGCCTCAAAGCAAAGGATGCTTTGCCATTTCCACCCGCATATGCCGGGCCGCGGCTCCGACTCCCTTCCTTTGCAATTTCAAACAAAAAACCACCCAAAGGGTGGTTTGTTTGGAGCTGGTGATGGGAGTCGGACTTATATTGCTTTTTTCCATATAATATTTATAAAATAATATGCATAGATTTAAGCCATATATAACATGAATTTGTATATATATTATTAGTTTATTATGGGTAATAAAAATAAATCGTGTACTTTTTCGTGTACCTTATATATCGTTTTCCTGACAGGAAACCATCTCGCTTATATATTGTTTTAATAATAATCAGTAAATAATTTAAAGTATTATTTATCATTGCACACTGTAATACATATTATGAAAAACACAGCTCTTATTATATATTATTATATTATTGTATATAGACATTAATTTAGCATGGTGTATTAACACATAGAGAGAACACATCTCTCACACTCTCACAATCTTACCCCCACCATATAGGGGGGGAATTTCTGCTACATGGCACTGTATCATCGTAACAAGGAGGATGATACAAGAAATGCCGGACTGGAACGCGATTAAATCTGAATACATTACGGAAGATATCAGCTACCGAAAATTAGCCGATAAATGGGGCGTTTCATTCCGCACGCTTGCGGATCATGCCAGGAAAGAAAGCTGGAACAAGGAACGCAACACACATCGGGACAACGTAACAAAGCAAACAGTACAAAAAATAGCCGCGCGTCAATCATCGGACGGCGCTTACAAGTTGCTGCGCTTGCAGGAGGCCGCAGATAGCATCGGCGATGTCATTGCGAGCATATTCGGCGACGCCGATCAATTCCACCGGCACATCGTGGAGGACGGGAATTACAGTGTTGAGGAGCGAGTTTACAAAAAAGTAGACACAAAGGCAATTAAAGACCTGACCGGCGCAATGAAGGATTTGGCCTATGTGCTTCGCAACGTGTACGACCTGCCCACCAAGCAGGAGCAGGTGACGATGGATAATGCAGCGGAGCGGCTGCGCATCGAGAAGGCTAAGGCCGAAGAAGGCAAAGAAGATACAAAAGAAATCTCCGTTGAGTTCTTCTCTGAGGAGGAGAAGGGGTGGTCTGAGTAATGGCTATTCAGCTGCGCATCCCTAAGCCAAGCGAAAAGCAAAGGCTATTTTTGGAAGATAGACACAGCTATGTCGCATACGGCGGGGCGCGCGGCGGCGGGAAGAGTTGGAGCGTGCGCGTCAAATCGGTACTGCTGTGCATCACCCATCCAGGCATCATCATCATGATTATACGCCGCACGTACCCGGAATTGCGCGCAAATCACATTGAACCCCTGCGCAAGATGCTGGGGCGCAAATTCGCCAGGTACAACGACAGCAAGAAGGAATATGCCTTCAACAATGGATCTACCATATTGTTCCGCTACTGTGCCAGTGAAAAAGACATGGATAATTACCAGGGCACGGAGGCGGACGTTATCTTCATCGACGAAGCCACACAGTTCGACGAAAAGGTGTTTCGCATGTTCGTGGCGTGCCTGCGCGGTGTGAACCAGTTCCCAAAACGCGTTTACCTTACGTGTAATCCAGGCGGCAAAGGACATGCATGGGTAAAGAGGCTGTTCATAGACAGGCGATTCAAGGACGATGAAGACCCAAACGACTATTCCTTTATCCAAGCCCTTGTGCAGGACAACGATGCATTGATGAAAAGCCAGCCGACATACATCAAACAGCTTGAGGCGTTGCCGCCAAAGCTGCGGGACGCATGGCTGTATGGAAGATGGGATATCTTCGAGGGGCAGTTTTTTGAGGAGTTTTCAGACAATCCGAAAGGATATGAAGAACGCGTATTCACGCATGTAATTCCGGCTTTTAACCCTCCTAAGGCGTGGAAACGATACAGGAGTTTCGACTTCGGATACTCCAAACCATTTTCTTGTGGTTGGTGGGCTGTCGATCATCATGGCGTGTATTACAGGATATTGGAGCTGTACGGCTGCACCGATACGCCGGACGAGGGTGTGAAGTGGACTGTTGACAAGATATTCCGTGAAATTGCGCGGATAGAGCGCGAACACCCATATCTGAAAGGGCACACGATTGAGGGCGTGGCAGACCCGGCAATATGGGAGGCTTCACACGGGCCCACGATCGCGGACGCTGCTGCGAAAGAGGGCATTTACTTCCAAAAGGGAGACAACAAGCGCATACCCGGATGGATGCAAATGCATTATCGCATGGCATTCGATGAGGATGGGCACCCGATGATGTATATATTCGACTGCTGCAAGGGATTCATACGCACAATTCCGACGCTAGTGTATAGCGAAATCAAGCCGGAAGACCTCGACACAAAGCAGGAAGACCATATCGCGGATGAAACCCGCTATATGTGCATGCTTAACCCGATTGCACCGCGCGTTTCGTCTACGAATCCAACACCGGAGTACAACCCGCTTGATCTTTGGAACGATGACAAAAAAGACGAGTATACATTCTACAGAATTTAGGAGGTACACATGGCATTCTTTGGACGCAAGAATAAATCCGACGATTTACAAACAAGGCAGCAGGAGGACATTACCCAGCCCGATAAGGGAGTAATCCTGCCAGAAGAACCGGCCGCACAGTATGTTGGCCGCGTTGGCGCGATTGGCAAAGAGCAAGTGCTAAAGGCGGAGCAGACCCTAAAGGAATACAAGGCCGGGAAAGCGAGCCTTGAGCGCCGCATCATCGAGAATGAACAGTGGTATAAGCTTCGCCATTGGGAACAGATCAGGGCAAAGAAGTCGAATCCCGGTGATCCTGAACCGGCATCGGCATGGCTGCTGAACTGCATCGCAAACAAGCATGCAGACGCGATGGACAATTACCCGGAGCCAAACGTGCTTCCGCGCGAGAAGGATGACGAGATGGACGCTGAGCTCCTCTCCTCCATCCTCCCCGTCATTCTCGAACAAAACGAGTTCGAGCAGACCTATAGCGATATGTGGTGGTACAAGCTCAAAACCGGCACGGGCGCTACTGGCGTGTTTTGGTCTACGACAAAGAACAACGGAATCGGTGATATCGATATTCGGGATCTCGACTTGCTGAATCTGTTTTGGGAACCCGGAATAACTGATATTCAGAAGTCGCGCAACCTGTTCCACGTTGACCTGATCGATCGCGATCTCGCAGAACAGCGCTATCCGTTTCTTAATGGCAAGCTGTCCTCTCCCACCATCGACATAGCGAAATATGTCTATGATGACACCATCGACACGAGCAAGAAAACCGCCGTGGTTGACTGGTACTACAAGGTTTCTCGCGATGGAAGGGATATTCTGCATTACTGCAAATTCTGCAATGGTGAGGTGCTATATGCCAGCGAGAACGATCCCAACTATGCTGAGTGCGGTTTCTACGATCACGGAAAATACCCCGTTGTGTTCGACACACTATTCCCGGAAGCCGGAACGCCGGCGGGATTCGGCTATATCGATGTGTGCAAAAGCCCGCAGCTTTATATAGACAAGCTGGATCAGGTGATTTTGAAGCATGCAGTTATGGGCGCACGCCCTCGATTCTTTGTGCGCGGGGATGGAGCGATAAACGAAACTGAATATGCAGACTGGACAAAGGATTTCGTTCATTATCAGGGCAGCGGAGACCCGAATGAGAATGTGATTCCGATTCAGATACCAACTTTGTCGGATGCGTATATCAACGTTCGCACGCTGAAAATCGACGAGCTAAAGGAAACATCCGGCAACCGTGACTTCTCGCAGGGTGGGACAAGCTCGGGGGTAACCGCTGCATCTGCTATTGCCGCATTGCAGGAGGCCGGAAGCAAGCTTTCCCGCGACATGATAAAAAGCAGCTACAGGGCGTTCACTCAGATAAATTATCTGTGCATTGAGCTTATGCGGCAGTTTTACCGCGAAGATCGCTGCTTCCGCATAATCGGGAAGCAGGGCGAGATGAAGTTTATGCAGTTCAATGGCCAGCGCATTGCAGCAAAGCCGCAGGGCAACGACTTCGGCCTTGATTTGGGCTATCGCGTGCCGATCTTCGACATCAAGGTAACATCGCAAAAGTCCTCCCCGTTCTCCACGGTAGCGCAAAACGAACGGGCTAAGGAGTTGTACGGCATGGGCTTCTTCCGTCCCGATCTCGCGGATCAGTCGCTTGCCGCACTTGAGATGATGGATTTCGAGGGCATAGAGGCCGTGCGTGAACGTGTTGCACAAAACGGCACGATGTATCAGCAGTTGCAGGCGATGCAGCAGCAAATGGTGAAGATGGCCGCAATTATCGATGCGCAGAACGGGACAACGATCGCGCAGGGAATGGCACAATCCGGCATTGGAATGCAAGGGAACCCGGTTTCGGGCGGCTCTGAGGCGCGCGCCAATTCGCTGGGCGACATGTTGAATTCTGCCAGAGGAAGCACTTCCGGCGCGGCGCGGGCAAGGGCTGCATCTGCATCCACGCCCGATTGACGGGAGGCAGCAGCATGACAACGGCACGATTTTGGGAAAACGGATCACGTTATGAAATCAACATAACAGGTCACGCGGGATACAACACGAATGGCCCTGATATTGTATGCGCTTCGTGTTCTGTGCTGGCCTATACGCTGCTCAACGAAATACTCGCAGTAGACGCAGAGGGCGGCGTGCGTGGCGTTTCCACCGAGATAAGCGACGCTGACGGAGTTTTCAAGCTGTCGTTTTATGTCAATCCCGGCGCACGTGACCGGGTGCACAACTCCGTGAATCTAATACTGTCAGGCTTCTACCTGCTTGCAAATAGATACCCTGACTTCGTGCTCGTAGCCCGGGCATAGGTAGGGGGGAAATCCAGAACTTACATGCTGTACGATTAGATTGACGCGAGGGAAAGACCTCAGAAGGCCGCGGGAAAGACCGCTGACGCTGGGTAAAAAGCCAAGTATGACACCCCGGAAAGACGGGAGGAGGACGAACCATGAAAACACACAAAAAGCTGTACGCATTTCTCAATCTTCGTCTTTTTGACGGAGAAGGTACTGGTGCTGGCGGAGCTGCACCGAACGGTGGAGATGGTACTCCCGGCGCTTCATCCGCGAAGGATAAGGCCGGTGGAACATCCGCGCCTAAGGTTCTTTACGGGAAGCAACACGAGGCTGAACCGCCCTCGACATCGGAAGTTACCAAAGCGAAAGAACCTGATGTATCCGTCACCGCAGATGCAGAGGAAGCACGCAGAGCGGAGTTTGAACGCCTGATAAAGGGCGATTACAAGGATCTGTTCGATGAACGCGTACAGCGAAACATCAACGCACGATTCAAGGAAATGGACGGTTATAAGTCCAAAGCCGCGCAGGCGGATGCCCTCTCCCCTGTTCTTGACCTTCTCGCAAGCAAGTACGGCGTTGACGGCAAGAACGTGGATGCAATCGTAAAAGCGATCGAAGAAGACGATGGCTACTACGAGGACGAGGCCGCAGATAAGGGGATATCGGTAGAGCAGCTCAAGTACGTGAAGCGCATGGAACGCGAAAACGCGGAGCTTCGCCGTGCTGCGCAGGAGCGCGAAAGGCAGCAGATGGCCGATCAGCAGTATTCACAGTGGCTGCAACAGGGGGACGAATGCAAGCGCATTTATCCCGGATTCGACTTCAAAACCGAAGTAACGAATCCTGATACCGGCAATCGGTTCTTCGGATTGATCCAGAGCGGCGTTGATGTAAAGACCGCATACGAGGTGCTGCACAAGGATGATATCATCGGCGGCGCCATGCAGTACACCGCACAGGCAGTACAGCAAAAAACCGTAAATGACATTCGCGCACGCGGCATGCGTCCCGCTGAAAACGGAGGCGGCGGAAACAGCCCGGCGGTGATTGTCAAAAACGATCCCAAAACATTCACCAAAAAAGACCGCGAAGAAATTGCGCGGAGGGCATTGCGCGGAGAGCGAATTGAGCTCTAAATCAAGCCGCGTTGCCCTGAAAGGAGAGTAACGCATGTTTGCTAAAATGATTTACACGGATGTGAACCTCGCACTCTTTGCAACGGCAAACGTCCAAACCACGCTGCTCAACAGCACGGGGAATGACCTTTCCCCTGAAATGCGCACCTATTACGAGGATCGGCTCATTGACCTTGCGGAGCCGAACCTCGTGCACGACCAGTTTGGCGAAAAATACCCCATCCCCAGGCACGGCGGCAAAACCATCAACTTCCGCAAGTTCAGCCCGCTTGCCAAGGCAACCACGCCTTTGACCGAAGGCGTAACGCCCGATGGGCAGAAGCTCGATGTGGATGACATCGAAGGAACCGTAAGCCAGTATGGCGGATATGTCACCATTTCCGACATCCTTGAACTGACTGCGGTTGACCCAATGCTCGAACGTGCCACGCGTCAGCTCGGCTCTCAGGCGGGGCGCACCCTCGATACCATTACCCGAGAAGTCGTTACGGCCGGCACGAACGTCATGTATGCTCCCAAGGCCGACGGAACGGAGATCCTTACCAGGGCAACCGTTGATAAGACCTCCCTCCTCACCGTTCCGCTTATCTTCAAGGCCGTTGCCAAGCTTCGTTCCATGAACGCAGTTCCGATCGATGACTGCTATGTCGCTGTGGTTCACCCGAACGTGGCGTGCGACCTGATGCTTTCCGATGATTGGATCGAGGTGCACAAGTACGCAACCCCCGAAAACATCTATAACGGTGAAATCGGCAAGATCGGCGGCGTGCGCTTCGTTCAGTCCACCGAAGCGAAGATTATCAGCGGTGCGGGCGCTGTCGCCACAACTGGCGGCACCGACAAAATCTCCGTTTACTGCACCATGGTATTCGCCGCAAACGCATTCGGCGTAACGGAGCTTTCGGGCGGCGGCTTGCAGCACATCGTGAAGCAGCTCGGCTCTGGCGGTAGCTCTGACCCGCTGAATCAGCGCGCAACCACCGGCTGGAAGGCAACCAAGACCGCTGTCCGCTTGGTCGAGGAATACATGGTTCGCATTGAGCATGCATCCTCCACCTCCCTTATGGCGGCATCCAACTAATCAACTACAGAGGGGGCGATAATTCGTCCCCTCACACAAATTCGTCTATTTGAAAGGAGAATACCATGGAAGGCAAACCGTCTAAAGACGTAAAGGAAATCAACGCGGCAATCGAAACGGAAGATCCCGGAAATGAAATGGTTAAGATCCGCATCCGGAAGGACAAGCGTGTCGGTAGCGATTTGTTTGTCAGCGTGAATGATCATAACTTCCTCATCAAGCGTGGCGAAACCGTAGAGGTTCCGCGCTATATCGCCGAGGTAATCGAGAACTCCGTGTTGCAGGATGAGCGCACGGAGGAACTGATTGAAACCTATGGCGCGGGTGCCAACTGGGACTAAAAAGCGTAACGAACAAACGGGGTGCCGGTACACCCCGTTTCTATGCCGCCCTGTGCAAGGCATTCAGCCGGTGCAATTCCGGCGGGCAGCACTTACAATCCGGGAGGTGCAAAGAATCGTGACAGTACGTGATGCAATAGCACGGCTCCAAAAGGTAAAACCGAACCAATATGATGATGCGACGCTCGTCAAGTGGCTCTCAGACCTTGACGGGATGATCTTCAACGATGTTATTTTGACCCATGAAGGCGCAGATAGCGCAGGCTTTTCGGAATATGATCCCGATTCCGATATAGACTGTGAGCTTCTTGCGCCGGATCCTTATACGGATATTTATGTGAAGTATCTGTCCGCGCAAGTAGACTTCCATAATGCAGAATTCAGCAGATATAACAACTCGATGGTTATGTTTACTTCCGCGTATTCCGAATTTACTTCGTGGTACAACAGAACTGCGATGCCATTACAAAACAATCACGTGAGGATTTAAGGATGCCACAACTTCCGATTCTAAACGAGATAGACACATCCCGCGAACTCGTTACTGTATTCGCGGGATATAACCATAATTTGAGCATTGCATCCGGCGAGTTCTACGACATGAAAAACATGTCATCAGACCTCGCCCCTGTGCTTTCCCCTCGAAAGCCGCGCGGAAAACTGCGCACATTTACGAAACCGAACGGCCTGTTTGCACACACAAAGCTGTGCTGGGTAGACGGTACAAGCTTGTACTACGATGGAACGGCTGTCGGAACGGTTCAGGACAGCAAGAAGCGCTTCGTATCCATGGGGGCTTACATCATCGTGTTCCCGGATAAGGTGTACTACAACACGCACACAGGCGAATTTGGGAGCCTTGAAGCGACTTCCACCACAAGCGGAACGGTAAACGCTACCCTGTGTAAACTTGACGGCTCTGCATACGAGGATATAACAACCTCCGCAACCGCGCCGGAAAGCCCTTCTGATGGTAAGCTGTGGCTCGACACGAGCGTAACCCCGAATGTGCTTAAGCAGTATTCAACTGCAAATAACGCGTGGGTTAGCATACCGACAACGTATGTAAAGATTGGTTCCACCGGCATAGGCGCCGGATTTTCCGAAGGGGACGGAGTTACGATTTCCGGCATGGAAAATACTGCTCTCAATGGAGATTTCATTCTGTATGGAGCAGGCGCGGATTATGTTGTTGTAACCGCAATAATCGCCTCGGCCGCAACGCAAACTGCTGCGGTCACCGTATCCCGCTCCGTTCCCGATTTGGATTTTGTAACGGAAAGCGAGAATCGGCTATGGGGATGCTCGTCCGCAAACCATGAAATATATGCATGCAAGCAGGGAGACCCGAAGAACTGGCATTCATTCCTTGGCGTTTCAAGCGACAGTTATGCCGCTACGGTAGGTTCTCCCGGCAATTTCACGGGCTGCTGCAAGCATGGCGGCTATGTGATGTTTTTCAAGGAAGATGTAATACACAAGATTTACGGCACAAAGCCAGCGAACTATCAGCTTAGCGATATGACTGCGCGCGGCGTAGAGGCGGGAAGCCACGCAAGCCTCTGCGTAGCGAACGAAACGCTTTATTACAAGTCGAGAAGCGGGATTTGCGCAATGACATCCGCGCTTCCGGAGGATATATCAAGCGCATTTGGCCAAGAGGTATATAAAAACGCAGTAGCCGGCGTGTACGGATCAAAATACTGCGTGTGCATGGAGGATGTGTCCGGCAGCCATGTCCTCATGGTCTACGATTCATCAAAGGGGCTGTGGCACAAAGAGGACGGCGTGAAAGTCTCATACTTCGCAGCGCTCGGGAATGACCTTTATTTCATATCCGATGCGGACAATGCACTCTATTGCATGAGCGGAGATTTGACGAACTATGCCGATACCAACGCTGCATCGGAAGGCCGTGTTGCGTGGTGCTGTGAAACCGGGGATATAGGGCGCAACAATCCGAACAGCAAGTATATATCCAAACTGCAAATCCGTATGGAAGTGGATTCCGGCGCATCTGTAAGGATAGACATTAAATGCGATGGGGTTGGAGAGTGGCAGGAAAAGGCGCGATTCAGCGTTACAAATAAGCGGTCATTCTCTGTTCCGATCATCCCGCGAAGATGCGACACCATGCGGCTTAGGATTTCAGGCATTGGCGGATGCAGGATTTACTCCATCTCCAAAATCGTTGAAAAAGGGAGTGAATTGTAATGGGGCTTGTTAATTTCTCGCTGCCGAGCTTTGACGAAGGTTCGCTCGACAGCAAAAGAGAGCTTAAGCGGATAAAGGAATATCTTTACCAGCTCACGGAACAGCTCAAGTTTACGCTCATGAATCTCGATGATGAGAACCTTTCGGGCGAATTTGTTGAGAGCGTGGACAGGAGCAAGGACATCTTGGAGCTGCGTTCGACTTTAGCATCGATTCGGTCAAACCTTTCAAGCTATGGCGATGTGAAAAAGGCGAGCATTATTTCGAGCATCAATGCGTCGGGTGAAACCGAAAAAATAAGTGCCGGGCGCGTTGAGATAAGCGGGTATTCCGGCGAAATCCCTTCCCTCGCCGTGAAAGGCTCAAACCTTTCAAAGGACAATTATGCAAGCGGAACACTGTATCTTCTCGGCATAACGCCAAATGGGGATATCAAATTATGCCAACTGTCGGTGCAGGACGGCGATGCACCTTCGGCAACGCTTACTGTTGTGCCGGTCGCGCCGGAAGTCAGCCAATAAATAAGGAGGAAGCATTATGGCAAGCAAATACAGAAAAGGCGATGACGTAAAAGAGCTCCAAACGCTCCTAAACAGCAATGGTTACTCGCTTGACGTGGATGGCATATACGGCCCCAAAACACAAGCCGCATATAACGATTACAGTAACCGAAACTCGAACGGTTACGTTACGTTGAAGCCGAACACCACCACGCCGGATTGGAGCAAACCTGCGGATCAGCTTGGAGGCGGAAACGCCGCTTCCAATGGCTACAGCGGGAGTTATTATAGTTCCCGTTATTCCAGCGGCAGCCCCAACCTCCCGTCATCTTCCGATGCATATAACGAGCTGTTAAAGTACGAAGGATCGCGTCCCGCTGCGTTTCAAAGCAAGTACGAGGATCAGATTCAAGGGCTGCTCGATAAGATTATGAACCGTGAAGCGTTCAGCTATGATTTTAACGCAGATCCGTTGTATCAGCAGATGAAAGACCGCTATACCCAGCAAGGGAAACTTGCTATGCAGGATGCAATGGGGAACGCGGCAGCACTTTCGGGCGGATACGGTAACAGCTATGCGCAGACGGTAGGCCAACAGACATATCAAAACTATATGCAGGGGCTTAATGATGTGATCCCCGAGCTGCGCGATGCTGCATATCAGATGTACACGGACGAAGGAAACAGGATGAATACAAACCTGAATACCCTTCGCGGCCTGGATGATACGGATTATGGAAGATACCGCGATACCGTCGGCGACTGGTACAATGACCGCGATTACTACAACAGCAAGTATTTCAACCTGTATGACCGCGAATATCAGGCATATATGGATGCTATGGCTGCGGCAGCGGCACAGGCGGCGATCGGTGGTTCCAGCGGAAGCAGGGGGAGCGGGAGCGGAAAGTCTGCCATCAACTATGCCGATGCAAAGCAGTTTATTGAATCTGAGGCAAAAAAAGGCGCTTCAAAGAGTGAGCTCAATAAACTGGTTACGGAGCTTAAATCGGACTACAAAATGAATGATTACGAGTGGAAGAACCTTGAAAGCTATACCAACATTCTTGGTGATGGTTTCAGGAAAAACTTCGACAAAAAGAAGCTGCCGAATTCATACGAAAAGTAATTGCTTGTATTGGAGGCAAGTTATGTCTAAAAAATTTGAAGATTTTTTGAAAGCAAGGGATGCGAGAGCCGAACAAAATGAGAGCATTAGAAAAAAGCGTGCTGAATTCAACGCTGCTCAATCCCGTTCCGCTGTAGATAGAAAATATGAGAGCTTTATAAATTCGCTTCGGCCAGATGAACGGCAGGATCTATTCACTTCAAGTGACGAGCGCAATTCCGAGATGCGTGAATGGATTTCAAGCGTCATGAGCCAAGATCGCTATGCAGAACTCGAATCGAAAGCACGCAACACCTATATCCCGGCGCAGTTTGGGCAGCAGATGCTCAGCAACCAACGGATGCGCGCATATCAGGAAAGGTATCAGGGCACCTATGTTCCGGCGTCTCTTTCACAAGATGCGATTCGCAGGAACGGCGCGGGGAACGATTACAACGCATATTCGGATGCTATGCTGCGCGGCGAGTATCTCCGTAACACAGACACGGGCGCAATGCAAAAAGAGCTTGATGCGCTGAATAAAGAACTTGATGAAAGAAAGAAGTATTACGATGGCGCTAAAAAAAGTTTGGGCATAGTGAGGCGCACAAAAGGAGAAGACGATCCCCTGTATCTGAGCTATGCGAATCAGATAACAGATTACGAGGCCAAACAGGCGCGCGCTGGGGAACTCCAAAAAGACATCTACGATGCAACGAACCTGCAAACGCTTTCCAAGTATGCGGGGTATTCCGAGAACGCAGACTTCAAAGATTATGCCACGCGTGGCGCCGCAATCGACAATCCAACTTGGTCACAGTCTGAAAAAGCGGGCATAATCCCCACATTGCTTAATGGAGAACGCTCCAAAATAAACAATCCTGTGTCGTTCTATTTGGAAAACCAAAAAGCTGGCGGCGAGGAAGCTTATGAGTTCATGAATAAGGACGAACTCGACACCTATAACTACACTCTCGCAAAATATGGTGAGAGCGAGGCAAACAAGTATCTGAGCGCTTTAAGGCCGCAGCTCAACCAACGCTCCACGTCGAAGATCACAGGGGATGTTGCTGAGATTGCGGACAAGTATCCAATTCTGTCCAGTGGAGCGTCCATTCTCATGTCTCCGCTAAAGGGCATGGGATATATCGATTCCGTTGTAAGCGATTTGTCCGGACAACGGATTGATACCAATAACAGAAACTGGCTCTACGGAAACATGCAAGACGCAGTGCTCGATACGGTTTCTAAGAATATTGAATCCGGATGGTCGGGAAGCGTCGGTTCGTTTCTCTACAATACGGGCATGTCAATCGCCAATAATGCTGCGCTTGTTGCCATGACCGGCGGAACTCCCGCTGGGCAGGCTGCAAGTTTGGCGATTATGGGGCTCGGTTCATCCTCAGACAATACGAAGGATGCCTTGCGCCGTGGAGCAACACAGGAGCAGGCTCTTCAGCTCGGCGCGCTCGCCGGGATAGCGGAGGTTTTGTTTGAAAAGGTAAGCCTTGACAACTTCATTAAATTGTCCGCTCCCGGTGCACGAGGGGCATTCCTTAAGAACGTGCTTAAACAGGCAGGCATAGAAGCATCAGAGGAAGTTGCCACTGAGGTTGCAAACATCATTGCCGACAATGCGGTCATGGGCGATTTGTCGAACTACAATCTCGCCGTAAACGCATACGTTTCTGATGGCATGAGCCGGGAGGAAGCGAAAAAGAAAGCGTCTATTGACAGCTTTATGAACGTGCTGCTTGCCGGGGCTGGCGGTGCGCTTTCCGGCGGCGTTATGGGCATAGGCGGTCAGACGGTTGGAAATTTGCGAGCTGCATCCATTGGCAGGAACAGCGGCATAGACGCGGACGCTTTGATTCGAGCCGCGGTCTCCATGCCAGAGAACAGCGCTGCACGCGAGCTGGCACAGCGCATAAGTGACGGAAGTACAAAAAGAAGCAACGTATCTATTGGGAACCTTGCTTCCACCTACGCACAGGAGGGCGGCGATATTTCCGCGCTGATGTCTCCCTCCCCCGCCTCTTCTGCGGAGGAAGATCCTCTCCGCAGGGCGGCATACGAAGTTGCGGAAAAGAAGCTCCAAGGGAATACGCAAAACGCAGAAGAATTCTCCATGCCGTCAAAGGCTCAAATTCAGCCTGTGGAGCGCGTGCCTGCAAATGAAGCCTCCAATGCCTCCAACGCTATTGCAATGCCGGATAACGCAGCTACGGCAAGCGACACGGCTAATGCGAAGCGTGCCGAAATCGGTTCCGCATCCGAAATAGCTTCCAAGCTTAGCTCTGCGTTCAGCGCTTCCCCGGAGCTTAACGTATACGCGGACGAAAACGGGAGCATAAACATTGACCGCAACGGAAAGTCGTATGCGAAGATGGATGAGCGGGAGGCGCGCGCCATGGTCTCCTCTTACGATGGAAGCGTAAATGCAATCGATTACGCGAGCGGCTTTCATGCCGCATACAGCTATGCAGTGCGCGGCATCGAGCTTTCGCAGATCAAGGATAATAGCATTTCGGTTCGTGATCTTACGGATGCCCAGCTTTATGCGGCATACGCGGCGGGTAGAAATGTACATTTCAAAGAGAACGCGCCTGCGGAGAGCGCACTATCGGCAAGGCGTGCAGCTGCACTCAGCCCGGACAGCACTGAGTTTCAGCCCGGCGTGAATCGAATCGTGGATACTAAGCTGTCCAACAAGCAGGAATCACAAATTCGCGTGCTGGATGCGCTTGGCAGGAAGTATGGCGTGGAGATTATCCTCGACGACGCGCTATATCACGAAAACGGAGGCAAGCAAGGCCAGCATTCCGGAGACAACGCTTTCTATAACCCCAACACAAAGCGCATTCACATCAATCAGAATGCGCTCGGCGAAGCGTACCTTGCGGTCGGAATGCACGAGCTGACCCATTACATCAAGGACAACAATACCAAGGCTTATGATACCCTCGAAGCCTTTATTCTCTCTGCACTTGAAGAGCGCGGTGAGAATGTCCGGGCTCTGATTGATTATCAGATGGAGCATAACGGGTATTCCGAGGATGTTGCCCGTGAAGAGGTGGTCGCAAATACGATCCCGGCGATCCTGAACGATGAATCCTATGTGAAAAAGCTCGTTGAAGCCGACAGGACGCTTGCAGAGCGCATCCGCGACTTTCTGCAGGAGTTCATCGACACAATCAAAGAAACGCTTCGTACGCTCGAAGGAGAAGCGAGCTGGAAGCAGATGCAGAGCATCCGGCAGGATACAGAGCTGCTTTCTGCGATTGCGGATATGTTCGATGCTGTGTTAGGGGAGACAAGTTCCGAACGCGGCAAAGCAAAAGAGGGTGTCATGCTATCCACGAGAGAGAGGGCTGGGTTTGCTCGTGACAGATATTATGATCGCCAGATCCAAAGGTGGGACGATTTGACCGATGGTGCGAGAATAAAAGTGGGAGAAGTGAAACTCGGAAGTGCGCTAAATGCAGTTGGGTTGCACGATACGGGGATGTATTTTGACGTTGGAAAGATTAAAAAGGTGATGCGCGAGCACGGGGATCATCTTACTGAAAACATTATGCAGCAAATCCCGGACTTGCTCAGCAACCCCATCGTAATAACGCAATACAGCGAAAATACCATTAGCGTGTACGGCGATCTGTTCGTGGGCAATACCCCCGTCGTGGTTGGCGTGGTTATGAACAGGGGTGCGAACGGGCAGACCTTGATAAACAAGATTCGGACGATTCACGCGAGAAAGGATTTTGCATCTCAAATTACCGACCACAACGTGTTATATCTCAACGAGGACAAAAAAAGAACCCGCAGTTGGTTCCAGGTCTGCGGCATCCACGTGCCGTTAGACGGAAACAAGTTTGGGCTCATTCGTAGTATACGCGATTCCTCTGAAAAAATCAACCGTTTCTCCGCAAAGGACACCGAAAAGCGAGCCGTGGAGCATTTTGGAAAAACATATTCCTGGAATGAAACCGGGTACATCACCACAAGTGGAGCAAGGCTCGATTTCTCCGGCAGGCACGAAGGTGCACCGGGCGGATACCGAACGGTAGACCACCGGGATATTCTGGACGCATACGGCGAGGATTCGGACATGAGCGGAAGCGAGGCCATGGTAGATTTCATGGCGCATGGAAATATCAGGATTTCCCCGGAAAGTGGAGGTATTAACCTTTCCGTCATGCCGACTGCGGCGCAATATGAAAAACTGGAACAGTTCGTACAGAAATACCGCGGCGAAGTTATGCTTGACATTGACGATACGGACGGGAACACGCTGCACAGCGTAGAATATCCAAGAAACACCCGCGCATCAAAGGTGCTCAACGACATCCGCAACTACTTTGAAAACGGAACAGTTCCAGAAGTGTCCGTAACGCAACAGTTCCGTTTCTCCGCAAAAGATGAGCGCAGCGTAAGCATCAAACAGCAGATAGCGGAGCACCAGGACGAATTGAACGAGATGAAGCCGGTTGCATCAATCGAAAGCGGAAGGAGGCCGCAGAGGAATGGAAAGCCGGACAGGACGCTCATGCGCAAATCGTTGCAGGCGTTCTATGGTTCGCTGCAATACAGCGTGGATCGAAAGAATCTCGGGAAGGTCTCATTCGATGAAAACGCATTGAGCGAATTGGTGCACTATATCAAGGATGATGCAGAGTTTGCAGCGGCAAAGACTGCTCCTGCCGTGATAAAACGTGGTATTCAGGCAGACCATCACATTGAACATAAAGGCCATTCTGATGTGGAGAGTTATACATTTGCTGCGCCGGTTACATTGAATGGCAAACGTGGGAATGTGGCTGTTGTTGTGCAGTATACCAACCGCAATAAGCCGCATTGCGTGCGCATCCTTCTCCCGGATGGAAGCGGGTTCGACCTGGGTGAAATGACAAAAGCAGACCAAGACCGCAGTGCGGCCACCATTGAAGGCGGCAGGCAACAGCTCATTGAATCTGCTTCTTTTAACAGTATATCCGAATCGGGTGAAAATAGCAATCCCCGTTTCTCCCTCAAGGACGCTTCCCCCGTTGATGTGTCTGCCTTGCAGCAGGAGAATGAAAAGCTCGCGCAGTCGCTTGACGTTGCGCTCGACCAAACAAAGCTTACGCACGGCCACCGTGTGAAAGCCGGTCTGCTTGGCACGCTCGCCGGAAAGACGGTAAGGGATTACAAGAGCGAATACAGCGCCTCCACATTGAAAGAAAACCTCGTCAGGATTTTCGAGTTCCTTTCCAGCTCGAAAAACCCGAACATGAACGAGGTTCATGAGCTTGGCGTTGGCCTTATGAAAGCCGTGCTCGAAAAGTCGAACCGCTTCGATTCGGACGGATACAACGCATATTCAAAGGAGCGTGATTACCTTCACAACACAGGTATTGCGTTCTCGGATACGCAGAAGAAAGAAGCCGCTGCGCTTTTTGATACGTTCGGCAAGTATCGCTCCTCCATGTTCGGCTCCGTGAAGATCACAACCGATGGTGTCCCGCTTGATACCGCGTGGCAAGAGTTATCCGAAATGAATTCGGAACTGTTCCCGCCCGACACAAACGCGAGCGATATGCCGCGCGCCCTTATGATCGCTCACGAAGCGCTAAAGCGTGATAACTTCTATGTAAATGATTTCGGATATGACCTTGATTCTGCTGCCGCAGACGCTTGGAGCAACCTCTTGGAGGCATACTACAAGTCGCAGACCTTTGATTCCGGCAAGGATAAAATCGCCGATCTCAATCAGAAAATGCGTGATCTGCGAAACGCGGCACGAAAAGAAGCAAAGGCCGTGGAGCGCGAAATTATCCGCAATGCAGAAGGGCATGCGAAGGAGATCGAAAAACGGGATAGGCGAGAGACCGCGCTGCGGGATATGATTTTGCTAGAGCGTGTTCGCAAGCGCATTAACCCGAATGGAGGAACGCTTAATCCGACGCAGATCGCATCCCTCGACATAAGCGAATTCTCTTCCACTCCGAAGCTTGATTCAATAGACGCGTCCTCAGAGCGTGGCGGGAAAAGCAAATTCTTCGAGAGCGCAGATAAGTCGCAGAACGTATCCGAAGAGACGAGAGAGCTGATTCAGAACGATGATGATGTAAAGTACTATGCAAACATCACGAACTCGGACACGCTCGACGAGGCAAATAATCGGCTCAATTCGCTTGGCGCGTCTGAAACGCAACGCTGGCAGGCTATGGATCCGGGCAGTGCTACGGCGACAGATGTTGCAGAGGGATTTATTCTTCTAAAACGTTATCAGGATGCCGGAGATTATGAAAGCGCCGTTACTGTAATCAAAAAACTCCGTCAGATGGGCAGCCGTGCAGGACAAACGACACAGGCATTTTCTATCATGGGGCGGCTTACCCCGGAAGCCATGAATATGTACGCGCAGAAGGAGCTTGATGATCTTCGCGCCGAATTGGTAAAACGTTTCGGAGAGAAATGGGTTGATGATCGTTCCGACATGTTCCAGCTCACTCCGGATGAGGCGGAAAACATAAAGGTGTTGATCGAACAAGCCTCTTTACTTCCGGATGGAAGGGATAAGAATGTTATTCTCGCTCGAATATCCTCTATGCTGGAAGCAAAGATTCCGACAAATGCAGGCAAAATCGTAAAGGCGCTTGCGCGAAACTTTATGTTGCTCAACACCAAAACTATGATTCGCAACGTGCTTGGAAACGCCATTATGATGCCGGCTTATATAGCGCAGGACTTCATCGGTTCCGGGATTGACCGTGCTCTTTCCAGGAGTACCGGAATAAGAACGACTGGTAATACGCTGCCGAGCAAATCCGCGCTCAAAGCTGCAAAGAAGGGCTTATTTGAGAGCTACGATGATTTCAGACTGAACATCAACACGCGCCAAATTGACAATGACCGATTCGAGATCGGCTCTGGCAATGCATTTAGAAAGTATAGCATGGAGCGAATCAGGGCGGCGCATGCAATAAAACGTCCCGTTATGCTGCTGTCCAACGCGTTGAACATGATGGATCGGATAACTGGGTTCCTGCTCGATGCGGGAGATCGCCCGTTCTTTGAGTACCACTTTACCAACGCGCTCAACAACCAACTTCGTCTGAACAACGCTGCGGAACCTACGTCGGAGATGATTGAAGTAGCTACGGCAGAAGCGCTCATGCGGACTTGGCAGGACGATAACTCCGTAACGAAAGCGGCATCTACTGTGCGGAATATGCTTAACCCGAAGCAGAGCAATGGATTTGGCATCGGTACGCTCTTAATCCCATTCACGAAAACCCCAGCAAACCTTGTGAAAGCACTTGCGGACTATAGCCCCGTTGGGCTTGTAAACGCCTTGGCTCGGAAGTCACGCGCATATGCTTACGCAGTCAAGAAGGGAACTGTAACGGTTGAAATGCAAAAGAGGTTCGTTGACGCTCTGTCAAAGGGTATCACGGGCACACTCATTATGGCCATCGCGGCATCTCTGGCGGCAAGAGGAATTCTTACAGGCGGCGACGACGATGAAGACCGTGACCTTGCTGCGTTTAAAAAGAACATCCTTGGCATCGCCCCTTATAGCGCTGTAATAGACGGCAAGAGCTATTCATACGATTGGGCGCAGCCGGTTGGAGGGCTTGCGGCCATCAGCGCCGATCTCGTACAGAACATCAAATCCGGCAAGGAGGCCGTTAAGGGGTTTAGTATCGGATCTGACGACGCGGAGAATAGAAAGCTGTCCGGTAATGTTGGAAGTGTAGCCAATGCAATACTAAATGCGCTTTCGGCTGGTGGCAACGTCATATTCGAGCAGAGCTTTTTGAGCGGAATTAAAAACCTGTTTTCAGAAGATGGCGTTGTGAACGGCCTCTCCAATGCCTTGCTGAACAGTACTACGCAGTTTATCCCAACTGCGCTCGGCCAAATTGCACAGATTTCGGATCCGTATGCCCGCACGTATTACGAAACCGGAAATCTGCTTGGAACTACATCAAATCGCCTCAAGGCAAAAATTCCAGGCATACGCAACGAACTTGCCGCAGTCGTGGATGTAATGGGCAATGACGTGCTCGCAATCGGCGGTCTAAATGTGTTCTTCAATCCTGCGAACGTATATCCGGAGAATGCGACAGCGGCTGCTCTTGAGATTTATCGCGTGTACCAAGAAACTGGCGCATTATCAGCAATTCCTCGCGTTGCCGGATATAGCATGGAATACGATAACGTGAAATACGAATTTACTTCGCATGAGCGTTCTCAATACCAGCGTATGATGGGAAAAACAAACACCGAAATTGTGGAGGATCTTCTTAAGTCGAAAGCTTATGCCTCGCTTGATGATGCTGAAAAAGCTGCTGTACTTTCCAACGTCACCACTTATGCAAACGCAATTGCGAAGGAGGAATTCCTGAGCTCCAAGAATGTTACGTATGATTTTGGGCCGCTCTCTTGGGTGGAAAAGGCCCGAAACGGAAAGAAGGTCGCGCTGAATGTGGATGACTATATTGTCGCAAAGACCGTTGTTCGAGATATAGATTCCGGCCTGAAGGACGCTGATGGAGACACGATTAAAAACAGTAAGGGATTGCTTATTATGGAGGCAGTATACGCGGTTCCCGGACTTTGCACCCTTCCGGATAAGCAACGGCTGTACTTGTTTGAATCGCTCGGTGTTGGCAAGGATGTGCGCCACTGGAATAAATCACTCGTTGAGCAGGAGCTTGCAAAAATGCGGTAATTCAAATGCGGGAGGAAACTTTCCTCCCGCATTGTATTTTCGTTATCCGGCCAATGCAAAAATTGAACAGAAAATCGATACCGCACCGATGATTGATATCATGCGCAGGTTCGCCTCGATCTGGTTTCTCTGCGCGTTTATTTCAGACATCCGTTCTTTTAGCTTTCCAAATTGCGTTCGTGCGGTTTCTAAATCTGAATTCTTTGCAGTTTCAGCATCTTTTTCTATACTCGATATTGCATACGCTTCTTTTCTGCAAAATAATTTACCGCGCACTGTTTTAAGATTGGAAAGCTTTGACCCAATAAATGCACAAACGGGTACGAAAATATACATTCTTCCAGCGATTCTTAAGCATATGTTCGGTGTTATTTCTATGCTGTCTGCACCAAGAGCTTCCAAAATTACGCATGCCGCCACGGACGCGGCGCTGCAAAGAAATTCATGAGTGGCCAAACCCATACGCAAGCTATTATCCCGATCAAATCCCCTAAATAAAGAGCGTTCTCTTTCCGGAATCCAATGAGAACCTGGAACTAAAAGCCAGTTTTCCTTTTGTGTCCCCAACGTCTTGCAGTATATTTCTTCTGCTGTAAGCATGGCTTGTATCTCGTCGTCTGATGAATGAACCTTAGAAAACGCTCTACAATATATCAACACTACAAGCAGACAAAAAACGATATTAGCCATACTGTACCTCATTGATATTTTTCTCAATTTTCCCACCCCTCCCCCGCCCTGTCAAGCACCGCATGACACTTTTCTTAAGGGCTCCAAATTTCCTGCGCATACACGGGGGGAAACAGCGCATCCCATCATGTTATGTTATGTTCGGGAGGTGTAATATGAAGCCTATTATATATGACATAACGCTTATCGCGGATAAAATCGGAAGTCAGTTGCGGGTCAACGCAAAATCGGGCGAGCACAAGTCCCGCAGCCTTCGCATACAAATCGTTAAGGATTCCCGCCCGTTTCTGCCTCCCATCGGCGCTACAATATCGCTCCGTGGAAAACATGAAAACGGAACGATGTATCTCAACACATGCGCTCTGAGCGCCGGGAGAATCGTGTATGACTTGGGAAGCAATATTCTCGCCACTCCCGGCATTGTCTCGTGCGAGGTTATGATCGTAGATGCCGATAATTCCGTGCTCTATAGCCCGAGCTTTGAAATTTACGTTGAAGATCGGCTGTATACGGATGAGGTGGTTGAAACGGAAGATGAGTTTACTGCGCTCACTGCCGCCCTCTCCCGTGTAGTCACCATTGAAGCATCCGAGGATGCACGCGTCGCGGCAGAAAACGCTCGTATCGCAGCGGAAACCTTGCGCGAAACCGCAGAGGACAGCAGAGATGCCGCCGAAGATGAACGTGCTGCGGCTGAACTTGAGCGTACATCAGCCGAGGAACTCCGTGTAAGCCAAGAGAACGCCCGCGATACAGAGGAAGATGCACGCATCTTGGCTGAGCAAGCGCGCGTATCGCAGGAGGCAGCGCGTGAAAGCGCCGAGGATGCCCGCGAAAGCGCTGAATTGCTCCGTCAGAGTGCCGAGCAAGAACGCATTTCCAATGAAACATCACGTGTGACCGCAGAGCAGACCAGGCAGAGCCAAGAAACCGAGCGGCAGTCCGATACGGCTACAGCCATACAAGATGCAAATACTGCAACAGATCGGGCAAATGCAGCTGCAAAGGCATGCGAGGACATTGTAGGCGGAAATTATCCGTCGCATGCCAGCACACATGCATCTGGAGGGAGTGATCCCATAACCCCCGGCTCTATCGGCGCGGCAGCGGAGAATCATACCCACGACTATGCGGCATCGGATCATACTCATACCCCTGCGCAAATTGGCGCAGCAGCGGCAGAGCACAAGCATGCCATCACCGATGTGACCGGCTTGCAAGCCGCACTGGAGGATTATGCGCCCGCAGAGCACATGCATGCCATCGCCGATGTGACCGGTTTGCAAACCGCGTTGGATGGGAAACAGCCCGCAGGGAGTTATGCGCCCGCAGAGCACACGCATGACGGGTATATGCCTACTGGCACCACGGGGCTTGTGGGCGAGAAGTACACCACCACCATAGAACCCGACACTGCCGACAACGCCGCAAGTATAATCCGCATCAAGGAAAACGCAACTGGAAATACGCGCGTTTTAATCGCGGCAAATACCGATGCGATGAACGCAGGAAATGAGGTGTCGCAAATCGTTCTACGGGATGGCACGAATGTTGGTAATGTCAATATCCAGTGCAATACAGTAGGCGCAAAAGGCATGAGAATCATTGACAGCAACGGCGTGGAACGTGTCAAACTGCATCACACAACCGTAGGCGACAAATGTGTGTTCGAAATAAAGGACGCAAACGGAAATGACATAACACGGCAGGTCATCGGTGCGGCTCCTGCCTTGTCAACCCCCGCGGGCGGAACGGCATCATTAACCCTCGCGGACAACACTGAATACCGTTTTACTTCCGCTGTGACATCGCTTACGCTGACCTTCCCGTCCGGGAACTTTGACTGCTGGCTGGAATTCACCACGGGCAGCAGCATATCAGTTAATTTCCCGGCAAATGCGACCTATTTAGGCGGCGCGCCAACCTTCGAAGCGTCTAAGACCTATGAAATGTCAATTAAGGACGGTTCCGTGATCTGCGCGGAAGTAGAAGGGAGCTTGCTGGCATGAGCTATTGGATGGCTGTACGCAGGCGGCTTGCAGCGGCAGCGCTTGCCGGAATCGATGTGGCAGCCCTTGCGATCACCTACACCGGCAACATGACGGATGAGATCGTCACAATGGGGGACGGAAATCAATACCGGCTGCTGACGCTGACAAGCTCCGGCACACTGTCTATTCCGGCCAAAGTAAAGGCGGACGTGTGGCTGTGCGGCGGTGGGGCTAAAGGAAATCCTACATGGACTGGTGGAGTTATGACCGGGCACGGCGGCAGCGGTGGATTCATAGCACAAGCACTTAGACAGGCGATTACGAATATTACTGCGGTGGTAGGCGCTGCTGCTGGAAACTCCTCCGTTTCCGGCGACATATCTTTATCCGCAAACGGCGCGGGATCGCCTACTATTTACAGCACCGCTGACTTATCCGTTGTATATGGCTCATCTGGCGGTGGTGGGCGTTGCGTAACCAGTTCTGATAACTTGAGTATAGCGGTCGGACTGAAAGGAACCGGGGAAACAACGTACCCATTTGGCGATACAATCTATTTCGCAGGTAAACCGCACTGTGCAGGTGGAGGCGGCGGAGCGTATGACACAACCGAGTTTCAAGGGGATAGCTATGCCGCAGACGGCGGTGCTGGCGGTACAAATGGCGGTAACGGCGGCAGTGGTGACTACCTTGGCTATGTTAGCTTTGCCAGTTATGGTACGCCGGGAGCTGGCGGAACCCTTGGCGGAGGTCGAGGTGGTAGCGCCAATACGGGTAAAGGAACTGCTGCGACGTTCTATGGTTCTGGCGGAGGCGGCGGTGGATACCACGAGCGTGATGAGGAAGGCGACATAAGCGAGTATACATACGCTCCCGGCGCAGGCTACCAGGGCGTTATCTACGTGCGCATTCCATTGAAACAGTAAAGGAGGGGATAAGGATGAAATACGCAGTAGTAAAGGAAAACGCGGTTGAAAACGTGATTGTAGCAGACGCGGCGCAGAAGGCAGAACTGGAAGCCGCGCTCGGCGCGGAGCTTGTGGACGCGCAGCCGTTCAACCTGCAAATTGGTGATATGCGCGTTGGCGCAAACTGGACGCGCAATCAGGATGGGGAACAAATTGTGCTGACAGAGCACGCTACATACGATGAGCTGCTCGCAAAAATCGAAGAGCTGGAGGCGCAGATCAATGCTTCGAACTGAACTTGAATCCAGAATCAATGCAGTAAAGGCCGGAATCACAAAAAAGGATACGCGCATATCCGCTCTCGCTGCAGCCGGCGCGGCGCAGATCGCAGGGCAGGTGCCTGTGGCAACGGCCGGGCTGTTTGCGCCGGCGCTGCCAGCGTGGAATCCGGGCACAAGCTACGCGCAGTACGCACCGTTTGTGCACGATGGCACGGTGTACTTTGCCAGGCAGGCGGTGACCGCCATGGAGCACCAGCCTCCGGGAAGCACGGGCATGGAGGCCATTTACGGCGTGCGCCCCGTACCGGATGCGGATGGCATCTATCCGTATGTCTACAACATGGCGGCAAGCGCGGGCATGCGCGTGCGCGAGGGCGACGCTGTGTATGTCTGCACGCGTGCAATCGATCCGCTGCTCTATCCGCCGTCTCAGGTGGCGGCACATTTTGATAAGGAGGCAAACACATGAGCAAGAAGGTATTCGGCGCAATCCCAAGCGCCTACGACCCACGCGATTACAGCGTGCGCATGATGGCGGGAGCGGCAACGCTCCCGTCTGTTTATACCGCAGAGGACGTTGAGATTTACGACCAGGGCGACATCGGAAACTGCGTCATGCAGGCGCTGTCCTCGGCACCGCACGCATACCATGGCGTGCGTATGGGCGTGACTTATGGGTATGGCCGCTGGCGCACACACAACACCACCGGCATGCGGCCGGCCGAGGCATGCAACGGCTTCGTGAAGGAAGGCATCCCGCCCATGGCCGTGGATAACAAGCTCTATGAGGTGCCGGAAGCGATCGATTACGCGGAAAAGTATGCTACGCGCATGCTGGCTGCCGCAAAACCTTATGCGGGATGGACGTGGGCGCGTGTGCGGACGGTGGATGAGATCAAGGCGGTGGTCTATCAGGCGGAGCAGCGGCCTGGCACGCGGTGCATTGTGTGTCTGCCCCATGTGACGATCCGGCAGGGATATTGGTACACCAAAGGGGAAGCGAGCGGCTATCACGAAATGGCGATCATCGGCTGGGATGACACAAAACAGGCGTTCAAGCTGCGCAATTCGTGGGGCGCGAAAGGATCGCTTACCACGCCGAAGGGCGGCTACCTGTGGGTGAAATACGATGAAGTTTTTGCCTGTGATGATGTAATCGCCCTGTTTCCGCCTGAAAAACAGGAGGAGACGCCGGAGCCGATCATTGTGGCGCGGCGCACCCTGCGCCTGAAAGACAAGCCCCGCATGGAAGGCGAGGACGTGCGCGAGATGCAAACGCGGCTGAATGTGCATGGCGTAGCCTGCGATGCGGATGGCGTATTCGGGCCGGACACGGATAAGGCTGTACGCGTGTTCCAGGTCATGAAGGGGCTGGTTGTTGACGGTATCTGCGGCGCAAAGACCTGGGCGGCGCTGGACGCTGAGCCGGAGACGCAGCCCGCGCCGGAACCGTCCGATCTGGCGCTTGGACTGGTTCAGCACTGCTACGCGCATATCGGCGATATCTACGTTTGGGGCGGCAACGGGCAGACGGAGATCTCTGCGGGCTGGATCCGGCGCATGGATACGAGCGAGAGCAATGCGCAGCGGTCGATCCAGTTCTGGGAGAAGCAAAAGGCAGCGGGTTTGACGGAGCTTTCGGCCTATGACTGCTCCGGCCTGATTTCCCGCTACCTGCAGGACAACGGCATCGTCTCCAGCAAGCGCAACTGCGACCACCTGTGGGCGATGTGCACGCCGGTCACGCGCGCAGAGCTGTGCCCGGGCGACCTGCTGTTCCGCCGCAAGGATGCCGATGCGTACCATGTGGGCGTATATGTCGGCCGCGGCCGCGTGATCGAGGCAAAGGGCCGCGACGACGGCGTTGTGCTGCGCGGGATCGACGCATCCGGCGCAGGGTACTGGACGGACTGCGGGCGGCTGGAGGTGCTGAGATGACGGAAACAATCATTGTTGCTGTTTTGTCACTGATCGGAACGTTGGGCGGGTCGTGGATGGGCGTTCGCCAGTCCAACAAACTGACGAATTACAGAATCGGTAAGCTGGAAGAAAAGGTAATGAAGCATAACAATCTTGTTGAGCGGATGGTTGCGGTGGAGCAATCCGCGAAATCAGCGCATCACAGGATTGATGAATTAAAACATGAAATGGAGGAATGAATCATGAAAACGAACTTTAAAGCATGGATTAAGGCGGCGGGCATCCGCGCGCTGAAAACTTTGGCGCAGACGGCTGTTGCAACCATAGGCACGTGCGCGGTTCTGTCCGAGGTGAACTGGATTATGGTTGCGTCTGCATCCGCTCTAGCGGCTGTTTTGAGCATTCTAACGAGTATTGCAGGATTGCCGGAAGTCCAAGAGTGAAACGGTGCAAGAAAGGGGAGCGTTATTTACGCTCCCCATACATTTTTATAAGATTGTCCAATGCGTCCCTTTCTATTCGTCTCGCATAATCCTCTACATACCCGGATAGACGCGCAATCTTTTCCCAAGTATCTTTTTTGCTTGTTCCCATTCTAACAAACCTTAGATTAATGATGGATGACTGAACCGGCGGCAACTTTTTAACCATATCACCTATCAACTTGCACTCTGAAAGCATGTTGCTAAGCTCGTTTGAAAGGTCATCTATTCGTTTATTGTACTCCGCAACACGTTCCTCATTCCGTTCTGCCGTGTCCAATGTTGGGTCGGACACTCCGCTTCCGTGTGGCATTCCGCTAAGCTCCTGCGTTTTTGCTCCGTACAGCGAATCGATTAGAATTTTATACGCACTTATTTTCTCTTCGATTTCCTTAGCGTGTCTAGTTTCACCGCCCCACCTGAAAAGCTTTTCACGCATTGATTTTCTGTTCATTGTGCCTTTCTTGCCCTCCCATCCTCGAATTGCGGACAGTCCTCCACCGTATACGAACATCCCGAATATAACCGTTCCATTTTCGCTTTCCACCCTTCAACCGGTGTAAAGTCCGTGAACCAGCTGCACCCACCGCCTATGGCGTTTTTGCAGTCCCAGCATGACCGCTTCCAATGCCTTGCTCGCGTGGTTCTGCATTGCTGCCAAGCTGCGCCGCGCTTTCTTGCTGTTGCGGAACTCCAAGCCTTTCAGCGCGTCCGCGTATCCGATGCACCCGGCGAGCACTACAATGATTTCCTTGTCCGCTTTGTTGGCGTAGTCTTGCATTGCTATACCCCCATGAACGATATTTGCTGTCCGCGCTTCTTCGCGGGTTCAATCATTCCCTGTTGCGCTCTCGCGTGAAATGCCTTATCTACCTCAAATCCGTATGCATCGCGCCCTAGTTCATACGCTGCAACAAGGCTTGAACCGCTCCCGGCGCATGGGTCTATTACCACATCGCCGGGGTCTGTGAAGATTTCAATCAGCCTGCGCAGCACCGCAACCGGCTTTTGTGTCGGGTGAATTGAAGGATATATATCCTTGCTGTCACGCTGCCACTTGAACCAATCAAACACCATATGCCCGTTGTTTCTGAATTTCGGCAGTTTGTCACGGTACAGCACGATCGCATGTTCCGTTGCTCCAACGATCTTCATGTTTGCTTTCAGAACTTGCGCGGAATAGTCCTTGATGAAGAATATCGGGTAGCTGTGATTGAATCCGTACTGCTTGCCGTAGTCGATCAGCATTGCATCCTGATCGAACGCGCAGAACACAATCATGGCCGGAGCCTGCCCAGCGTCCTTTGGTTCTTTCCGCAACAGGCGATTGCAGAAATGCATGTATTCTGCAATTCTGAAATCATTGTCCGTGTTAAAGAACGCCTTCCCGGCCTTGTCGCTTTCTCCGTTTTTGTTATCTCCGCCCTTATACCACATAGGATTAGACGCATATGCATTCTTTCCTAGGTTATACGGAATGTCCGCTATTACAAGCTGTGCCTTAGGGATTCCGTATCCCTTGAAGTTTTGAAAATTATCGTGGTAAAGCTCGATTTTCGGCATCGCTAACACCTCTTACCATGCTTGTACGGCCTTGTTCGGTTGTATTCCATCTTTTCCCGGACGATTGCATCAACATCCAAGCCCTCATGGCCGAACCAGTCAAGGATTCTGATTAAGCAGTCAGCCATCTCAACACCTACCCCTTCCGGCTTTCTGCCTCCCCATGATTTCATGTCGGATTCGTAGTATACCGTTTCACCGTCGAACTTGTTGACATACGCCAACGGCCTGCCCGCCCGGTATTCCTCCACCGCTTCCGAAATCTCCGAATGGCACAGCGCGGCGATCTCAAGAAGGTTGCGCGGATCGTCCCACCATCCGTGGCTTTTAGCATTATCATGAATCTCCTTAGACAGTTCGTTTAGCATATCCCTTACCTCCCAGCATGTTGTGTTTGTTGTTTGTGATAAACTGCTTGTCGGCTTCAAAAATACGCAGCATCCTGCCGTTTACCTTTACCCTGACATGCGAACCCTGTGAAACCTTGTCCGTATAGATGCGCTTTGCGCACTTCATATCATTCGTTTCGGCGATTAACGTTTCTTGCCCCGAAGTTATCGCCACAATTTGATATTTCATCGTTCAAATACCCCTTGATCGTCTTAATTGCTTCCTCCGCGCCATAACACACCACAGCGCAGTTTCCATGTGTTCTAAGTCGCGCAATTACATCCTTCTGCCTTTTGCTCGGCCTGCCCTTTTTAACGCCCAACGCCTTGATTTCCGGCGTTTTCAGTTCGATGTACAGGGCTGCATATCCACCGTGCGGCGCCGGCAGGCATATGTCAGGTATTCCAGCCTTTACCCCTGCCGCCTTTAACCGTGCTGCCGTGGCCTTGCTCCGCGCTCCGCCGTTCGGGATGTGATACATCAGCCACAGCTCCGGGTATGTAGTTTCCTGCAACGCTGCCCACTCGAATACGGCGATCTGTTCCCGCTCTTCAATGTCTCGCATAATCGTCGCTCCTGCGTCTCGTTTTTGCCTGCCGCTGAATTTGGCTTTATTTCTCGCCTGCGTACTTTTTTGCCAGTGCTGCCGCAAGCGGGCACCTGCCCTCATAGTCAAACATATCGCACCTGCCAACCTGAAACGCCTCTTTGCCGCATTGGTCGGCAAACAGTGTTGACAGCTCCGTATCTGCCGTGAACCCCTCGCACGTGATTGATTTTTTTGATTCCCGGATGTAGTACGGGCATACCACGGAAGCACTGAATGAAAACTGCGTGATCGACACTTTTACACCTCCATTTCCTCGCGGTTATTCATCGTCTTCATCCCCAAGCAGATCGATGCCGATTTTGTCGAGGTCTGCATCCGTGTAGGTGCGCTGATGGTGGTTGTGCGCACCGTTCAAGGATCTCTGCTTTGGCTTACTTGCGCTGCGTTCATCTTTCCCGCGCTGCTCCCACGTTCGTACGGCTGCTTTCCAGTCCTTCATGGGCTGCGAGCCGACCTTCCACCCCTTGGATGCGTAGAAGTCAACAAATCGCTGCGGGTCAACGTCATTCCGTCGCTCCCGGCAATATGCTTCCACATCCGATACGGACGGTGGAGAGAAACGCGCACGCGCGTTTGGCGCTTTAGCGCCCTCTTTCGGATTCGGATTGGATTCGGATTCGGATTGGATTAAGGCCGCATCATGCGGCAACTCGCCGCAACTCGCCGCAACTTGCGGCATGCTGTTATTTCCTTCCGTTTTAGTAGGTTCGGGATATTTCGGTTTGCAATCGCGAACCCTCTGATGTTTGACCCACCCGGGGAACCAAAAGTAGGGCCTCCCGTCCACTGTGTAGAGGGAAACGCAGCCTTTGGCCGCCAATGCTTGGAGCGCAACATCGATGTCCTTGATGGAAAGCCTATCCCGAAACGGGAACACACGACCTCTTATGATTGCCGGGCGGGCATCTCCGCGCCCGGCATCGTCCGCCTGTGTTATCAGTCCAATCCATAGCCGAAACTCAAAATCCGAGAGAGATGCTATCTTTTCGCTTGCACAAAGGCTCTCTTTGATGATTCGATTCGGCATTTCGCATCACCTCAGAACGGCAGATCTGCATCTTCTACTTCGGTAAAACCCTCTGCATCCGGCGCTTGCTCTGCGTGATTCTTCGGTGTAAGGAACTCCACGGAATCAGCTAAAACCTCTGCCACGCGCCGCTTTGTTCCGTCCTTGGCCTCATAGCTGCGGTTCTGTAATTCGCCCACCACAGCCACCTTTTTGCCCTTGTCCAACCACTTCGCGCAAAGGTCTGCAAGCTGCCTCCACACTACGATGTCAAAAAAGTCTGTGATTTGGCTCCCATCCTGCGCTTTGTACTTGCGGTTCACAGCGATGGAAAACGTGCATACGCTTGTGCCGCTGTTGGTTGTGCGCAGCTCTGGCGGCTTGGATAGATTCCCGATCAGGATGACCTTATTCATTCGCTCCCTCAACGATCTCGCCGGTTTCGACGTTTACCACTTCACCTTCGACTTCGATGACATTTTCCGCATTGGCATCTTCCGCAATGACATCGGCAAGCTGCATTCCCTCTTCCCTGGTCTGATAGTCGATGGACATAACGCCCCACTTTCCGATAAGCTGACGGTAAACGGTTTTGCGAGCCATGGCGTCCCAATCGTCCCTCCATCCCTTGCCCTGATATTCGCCCTTTCTAAACTTCCTTTCGTGGTTCTCAATGGCTTTCACGCTCATGTAGATTGTCTTTTCAGCACCGTTCACAAGGCGGTAGTAACCTACGTAGCCGATAACGGGGAGTTTTTCTCTCTCTTCCTCATCCTCAACGAACGAAAGCACAACCTCTTCTGTTAAACGGTTATAGCTTTTCAATTCACCCTCTCGGATGTCCACAACGTTTATTGTTTTATATGCGCCGGTTCTAAGGGCAAGCTGGTGCATTCCCTTCCAACCGAGGATAAACGTTGCCTCCATCTTTTTTGCCCCGATGTCTTTTTTGTAGTTTTTAAAAGGCACGATATAGGCATAACCAAGATTCTGATCAATTGGAAGGTCAAAGGTTGCCGCCTTGAGCGCAGACTGAATAACGGTCATTGGGCTCTCATAAAACGCCTGCTGCATGTTCTTGTCTGCGTTCACCATTGAAACGACAGAGGAGATAAACTGCGGCGCCCTTTTTCCAAGAAGATCGTCAAATCTGCGACGCATCCCTTCGCCGTCGAGAATTGTGCTCATGAGAGTGTTCACGCTAGCCTGCTTGGGCGCGACTTTTTCAGCCGTTGCCTTTTGAATCATTCCTTTGGTTTCCATGTTTAAGCTCCCTTCTTTTTACGGATGTCGAATTTACGGAAAGTGGATACGTTGTAGTACGGGGACAGGTCAATCTCCGGATTCGCTTCGGCAAAGCGCTTCTCGTCAAAATAGCTTCTCATCTGCTGCTTCCAAGTTACCTTGAACCTGTCGGAAAGCCCCAATTCGCATGCGCCGAGGTCGGCTTTCAGGATGTTTTCGCGCTCCGCCTGCATCTTCTCAAGATCCTTGATTTGGTTCTTGATCAGCATGAGTTCGTCTATTATGAAATCCCTTTCAAACAGCTCTGTTGTTCCGAACGCGGATTCGGGGTAGATTGCCTTGAGCGCATCGGTTGTTGCCTTTGAGCCGTCCACACCGGGGTTCTCGCCGGATTTTACACATTCCCACAGGCGGCGCTCAGCTTCCATAAGGGCGGCAATTTCAGCTTCGTCTCGTTCGATCTCAAACACGAGGAAGTCTTTTCCGAGAACAAGCACAGCAAGATACCATTTTTGTTTGCCGGTAATAGCAAGATAATGCTGACACTGAACGTAATAGTTCGATGGGTACTCGCCTCCCTTAAACCTGGAAAGGCTCAATGCGCTCGCCGTCTTGCACTCAAGCCCCGCGTCCTCACCCACGATGTCACGGTCAATGTTCGCATGGGCAAACGGGTACAGGTCGTTATAGATGATCGCGTTGCAGCGGCGCACCTTCTTGCCTGTCTTTTCTGCGAAGCGCTGGGCAACGTATTCTTCGAGGTCGCGTCCTTGACGCATGGATTCGTTATCTTCCTTTTCCGGCAAAAGCCCGGACTTCTCAGCCCATACGGAATAAGCGCTGCTATAATCATTCAATCCGACGATTGCGGCCGCGTCGCTTCCTCCGATGCTGCCTTTACGGATTTTGAGCCAATCTTCACGGCTCATTCCTACGGTTGAAACCTTCGTGATGCTCATTTTTGCTCCCTCCACGGCATTTTGCCTTTGTAATACTGCTGCGATATAGCTGATTGATTTTCGTCCGGCAGCGACGCAATGCGGCGATATGCACGCAGCGTGCCCTCCCTAAACTCAGACGGTGTCAGGCCGAACGAGCACTTAACCGATGTGCTTGGCGTGCAGCGCTTGCCCGTATCCAGCAGCATGCACGTTACGACCTTCCCGTTAGGGGGTGGGAAGAACACGCATTGCTTCGGATTGCAAATCATTTGACACGCTCCTCTGTCTCTGATATGATGGGTTCAGTAGTATTACTTGTGTGCTCGCTTGGGATGGCCGTCCCGGCGGGCACTCCGTTTTTTACGGGCTGCATGCAGTAGTCGATTGCCGCGTTCCAGCCAGCTGAGAATCCTCCGCACATTAGTTCTAACGCAATTCCTGCTACCGTGTTTGGATCACCATCGTTCGCCGCATTGTATATCGCGGCGCATGCAGTTGCTATGAAATTGACTTGTTGCTTCATGCAATCACGCAAACTTTTTTCCATCGCTTCTTTCATTGATTTCCCTCCTTTAAATCTTCGATGTATAACCCCCGCTTCTGCGGTTGCTGCCGTTTTTGCGTCCTGCGCTGTACGCCCTGCGCGACCGTTATGGCGATCAGGATCCCGAGAATTACGCCAGGCAGAGTGAAGCTGAAAAATAATCCGAAGTAGTTCATACCTCAACCTCCACAAACTCGCCGTTTTTCACGGTGTACCATGTGTCCTGCTTGATATTTTCGCCGTCCACAACAGCTATCTTTGGTTCGATAATTTCCCCATCGCTTCCATACTCGGCAACAACAATCCAATTCCCGATTTTTCCACGCGCCCTTCCTTGTTCTCCAAATGCAACCGCAATACATTGTTTTCCGTTTGCTTCCGCACTTCCGTATTTGCCGGAAGATACGGCGCATCCTCTCCATCCCGATGCTGCGGCGTTGCCTCTCACGCCCGATGCTGCGGCGTTGCCACTCTCGCCCGATGCTGCGGCGTTGCCTCTCACGCCCGATGCTGCGGCGTTGCCACTCTCGCCCGATGCTGCGGCGTTGCCTCTCACGCCCGATGCTGCGGCGTTGCCTCTCACGCCCGATGCTGCGGCG